>Ga0256829_1000074_pt1 | contig 131611 bp, 134 predicted proteins | sample 131447metaG_FD_185979 | JGI IMG/M metagenome (GOLD analysis project Ga0256829, IMG submission 185979) | Hydrothermal vent microbial communities from Lau Basin, Pacific Ocean - 131-447 | ecosystem: Environmental > Aquatic > Marine > Hydrothermal vents | place: Pacific Ocean: Lau Basin... | reverse complement strand
TCGTCTGCGGAGCAGCTTCCGCCACCTCCCACGACAACCTCATCCGACCCGCATGAGGCAGTTGCCCACGGCCAGCGATATTCAGTTTTAGTTTTTGAAACGATGCGCGTGCTTATTTCTTTTTCGGCAGGTAGGACACAAATTTTCGTGCCATTCGTATTGATACCACGTAATGTCTGACCTTCGGGGCAGATAAGGTCTAGTTCATTTGTTGTGCATTGTGATGCTGCTTGTGCAAAGGCGTGCGCGCTCATGCACATGAAACCAATCGTTAGTAAAAGAAAAAGTACCCTCATAAATCCCTCAAAAGTTTCCTATTAAGAATATGATAGCACGCAAAGGTGGTGTGTAACAACATTTTTACTCTAAAAGTTGTGTTTTTGGGGGAGGAATCATCAGATAAATACCTTGCCCTTGCGCGTGCGCTGTCCTAGACTAACCATCGCTGAGACAACAAGGGGAGATAAGATATGAGCGATACCATCGAAGACCGTTTAAAAGAAACATCTGCAACTTGCCTTGAGACCTATACCGCGTGGAGTAAAAACAAAAAAGATACAAGCGCGTATCAAAGTCTTCACTCGGCCGTGCATGAACTGCGCAAGGTGGCATCGCGCCTTGAAATTGAGCTTGCCAGCAGTGAGCGTGAAAGCAGTCCACGCAAGAATATCAAGCCGCCACAACACAAAACAAATAAAGGCCCAGCCAGCAATGATGCTGATGACGGTGCGCAGGAATCAAGCAATGATCGCCCGCGTCAACGCCGCACGCGCAAGCCTAAGGCCGCAAGCGGTGGTGCAGAATAGGTAAGGCCTGCAGGCGTTACGGCAAAATGAGAAAACAGACCACCTATGCGTGGTCTTTTTTTGTGCGCAGCGCGCCAAGCTCTGCCGCATTTTTCGCCCGTAAAAAGACATTGGTTTGCTTTTCGGTAGCCAAAGATACTGGGATGGTTGGCGTGCCTGCCTCGCGCAGGGTTGTGACTTGATTCATGCGCTGGGCAAGGGCCTTGTTGTCAGGCTCGACACTTTGGCAAAATGCGCCGTTGCTTTGTGTGTATTCATGACCACAATAAACGAGGGTCTCATCAGGCAGGGCGCGGATCTTTTGTAAGGATTGAAACTGATCCTCGGCGCTGCCTTCGAACAGGCGGCCACATCCCATCGAAAATAAGGTGTCCCCGCAAAAAAGGACACCTGCCTGCGGGCAATAAAAACTGATATGGCCGCGTGTGTGGCCGGGCGTTTCAATCGTATGGAAATCAAAATGACCAAACTGGAAGACATTGCCCTCGCTTAAGGGGAAGCTAATATCAGAAATACGTTCTTTTTCAGAGGCTGGTGCGACAATGCGCGCCCCTGTTGCCGCGACAAGGGCGGCATTGCCGTCCGTGTGATCATAATGATGGTGCGTGTTTAATATATAAGACAGCGTCAAATCGCGTGCGTTCAAAACATCAAGGATAGGCTGCGCGTCGCCGGGGTCAACCACTGCGCACAGGCCATCTGGCGTGGTCAGCAAAAAGGCATAGTTGTCCTGTAAAATAGGGATCAGATCGATACTTAGGCTCATAAGCTTTCCTCTTGCGTGCCAAGCGCATCGGCAAGGCGTGTTTGGGCACTTCCAGGTTTTAGGGGTTTCTGTTGCGAGCTATGCGGCGCCCAGCCAATAAGATAGATAATCTCAAAACTAGCGCGGATGCGCCCATCAGGGTCACTGAAATGCGCGGCATAGTAATCTTGCACGGCGGCAAAGAAACGGCGCGTGGTAAAGTGCTTAACGCGCTGCGCAATGATAGAGCTTTCTCCCATCGCGCGCAAATCATGCATCAATTTGAAAATATTGTCGTATGTCACTGTCACGATATCCGAATCCACAACGGGCAAGGCATATCCTGCGCGCGAGAGTAAATCACCCATTTGCGGTTTATCGGCAAACGGCATGACGCGCGGGCTGATCCCGCCGCTGATGGCAGCTTCGCCATGAGCCATGGCTTCGCGCAATTCATACAATGTTTCCCCGCCAAACATACTGGCCAAAAAGAGGCCATCTGGGCGCAGTGCACGGCGCATCTGTATCAATGCGCCAGGAAGGTCATTAACGCTATGCAGGCTAAGGTTACTGACGACCATATCAAGGCTTTGATGGGCAAAGGGTAAAAATTCCTCATCGCCGTGCGTGTCACCTGCGCGTAAATACGCTGGCGCGATGTCCATGCGCGTGATGTGTTGCGCATGGGCGCGGTCTTTTATGGCACTTGTAAAATCATCATGGTCACGCGCACCAATTTGTAAAACAGTTGGGAAATCACGTTTAATATCGTCAAGACGGTCGCTAAGAACGTCACCCGCATGACGCAGCAGAAAATCATGCTCTCCCAGGCGCGGAAGGGCGCGGGTGCGTTTGGTAACAAGGATTTTACGGTCGAAAAGAGGAGTGTTTACCATTTTTCTGGACGTGGGTTAGATTGGTTGTCTAAGTGATCAAGGTCTTCCATAAAAGTATCAAGCTCTTTTTCAAAATCATGCGTCAGGCGCGGCATTTTTGCAGGGTCTGGTTTTTTTAAGAAAGGCTGAATAAGGGATTTCATCTTTTGCGCGGCCTGCTGTGTGACAGGTTGATCTGCCGCATGAGGACCGTCTTTTGGGGTGTTGAAATCTACGGTGTTGTTTTTAACCGGTATGTCAGACCCTTTGTTTATATTATGTGTAGCCGTTGTCTTGCTAGCTTCTAGCGCGCGCGCGCCTACATCCAGTGACATAAGGCGTTTTTCATCAATGTTACTGAGGGCCGGTGAACGGTGGTAGCTTAGTGGCATGCTGAGGCTAGGGGCTTGGTAATCAAAGCTTTTCTGCGCCATAAAGCGTGCTTTGACCTTGGCATCCAGTTTCAAATGATCGTTGATATAGCGATACGAGCGCGCCATAAGGGTCATAAAATGCGGATCCTTGGATAACGAACTTCTCAAAAGCATCATCTGATAAAAGGGGAGAAATTGTGCGTCTGGGGCATCAAAGGCCTCAGGCGGTAAGACGACAACAAAAGGATAAATCTTCTGAGGTGTCATGCCAATATGCGTGAAATAAGGCTCCCCCATTTTGATGATGTTATCAGCCGTAATATAAGTATTTTCACCCATATATTTTGCAGTTAATTTTTCGGCCAGATATTTTTTCGCCTGACGTATTGTGGTGACATCTGTCGGAAGCGGATAACGCGGCGCTGTGACTGTCAGGCCATTCCCCTCATAACGAAATGGAATAGGCATTTTTTCCAAATTGAAATCAACAAAAAACTCATCCTGTAGGCCCTGTGTTAGGGGCAGGATCACGGCAATATTTTCGCTTTGTTCATTATGAATGATAAAATCGACATCCTGATGTGATAAGCCAGTAACAGCGCCGCGCGATTGACCTTCTTCAACAAAAATAGAATGCACCGCGCGTAATTCATTGGCGCTTTTGTCGCTGTCGCTAAAGTGATGATCGTGATCTTTCAGGGCTCCGACAACGTCGCTCATCTTACGTGGGTTGATGAGGTTGCTGATTTGAAAATCAATGTCTTTTTGTGTCCAGTTTTCAGGGCGCATCTTAAGATGCTCAAATAACGCAAGGATTTGTAATTCGAGGCGGGCATTTGGAATAACGCCAACAGTAATCGCATCTAAAATTTGCTGGGCATCAAATTCGCGGACATCACCTTTGGCTGTAAAGCGGTATGACGTTAGAAATTGTCGTAAAGGCGTTGTCAGGTTCGGGTTAAATTTTACAGGCAGGAAGTAGCACTGGATCTGCTCGTCGATATATTCTGGCGCAGGGTAATGATACGGCCCTTTTAGCAAGACCGCACCATTATCTGCGCTCAGGCCAAGATGTTCCTGCGCAAATTTTTGGGTCGTGCGCTCATTGAGCGTGTCCTCATCGGGCAAGGCGCCGCTATCCACGGATAAGGCCTCGATCATGTGGCCTGACCAGCGCTGATCGGTTAGGCTAAGGCCTTTACGAGGCACTGCATTGACGATAGAGCGAATAAGCCCGTCATGTAAATAAATCTTAAGTTTCCCATTTTTAGCAATGCGATACGGCAAGATCTCGGCTGGCGTAATGTCACGGTAGGCAACGTCGCGCAGTGATCCGTCGCTATCGTTACGCATCGTTCTGATTTTTATTGTGCTGTTGTCGGTTTTAGACGGGCGGCGCTCAACGATGTTAAGGCTTTCGCGTTCATTCACTTTTACGCCGATTGTCAAATAAGACAGGGACGGATAATCCATCGGCGTGCCATCATCTTTGTATAAACGAAAGCGCCCTTCAAACCGTTCTCGCACGATGTCTTCATCATTTTGCGAGGTCGCATAAATAACCCTCATCCCAAGCGAGCGGAGGGATTTTCGCATTTCGCGCGCCGTGAAAAATGTATATTCCATCGGAAGATCATTTTCCCATTCTTCGCGTTCATCTTTGCGCATGATAAATTCATAGGCCCACTTATGAAGCAGGCGGAAAAGACGTGTGCCCTCTGTGGTTGCGGGCAGTTCTTCTAAAAAGAAACCGCCTAATCCAGGGTCACGGCTTTGGCGGGCGTTTTCTGAATACCAAAGCAGTAAATCCGCATCGCATAAATCCATCAAATCGTCACTGGGGCTTTCTTCGTCGGGAAGCTCAAGCAAAACATATTCTTCAGGCGGCGGGCGGGCGAAATCACGCATAAAGATTTGTCCGCCAACCTTTAACATGCGGTGATGCGCCGCCAATGTTTCGGTGACAATATGCTCGTTATAATCAGACCCAGAATAGATAATATGCAGGAAGTTGGAATCAATGACGGCATCAAGACTGTTGTTGCCAAACAGGCCGCTGGTCGCATCCCCGATTTTAAAGTCCAGATTATCCAGTTCATATTTGGCATTCGCCTTGGTAATCTTGCGCTTATCCTTGTCTAAACCCGTAAAGTTTAAATGGGGGTAAAGCGCCGCCATAGCAAAGGTGATTTCTCCGCTCTTGCATCCCATATGCACAATATGCGCGTCATCATCCAAAACCATATGTGCCATGATAAACCATGCCTCGCGCATGGCTTCAGGGCTGATATTATGCTCGCGCAGTAATGCATCGCGCTGGGCAAGGAAATCCTGCAGGCGGGGCATGTTGGCGTCAAGAGCGCTTGTATCGTTGGTTGTGCTTGCCATAACCGCCATGCTATAGCATAGAAACGATGATAAATCCAAGAACAGTTTTGCAGGCGCTAGGGCGCAATGTCCTTGATACGGTTTTACCGCCGCGCTGCGTCGTGTCTGGCGACATCGTCAGCGACCAAGGCATGCTTGCGCCGCATATTTGGCGCGATATTGCATTTATTTCCGCGCCCATGTGTGATCGGTGCGGCGTGCCCTTTGACTATCATATCGAAGATAAAACGCTGTGCGCGCGCTGCACGGATTATCCGCCCCCATACCAAAGCGCCCGCAGCGCCGTCACATATAGTGACGCTGCGCGGGATATGATTTTGGGGTTCAAGCATGGCGACCGCACACATGCGCTCAGTGTTTTTACGCCGTGGCTGTTGCGCGCAGGGCAGGATATTTTGCCGCACGTTGACTTGATCGTGCCAGTGCCCCTGCATTATTGGCGTTTGGTCGCGCGCCGATATAATCAGGCCGCCTTACTGGCGCAGGATTTAGGGCGTCATGCAGGCGTTCCTGTATGCGTGGATGCACTGCGGCGCAGGCGCAATACCAGATCACAAGGGCATCTCTCGCCGCAGGACCGCGCGCATAATGTCAGCGGCGCCTTTGATATCACGCCTAAACGTGCGGCGCTCTTGCAAGGAAAACGCATTGCCTTAATTGATGATGTATACACAACTGGGGCCACCGTGCGCGAATGTACCAAAATTCTGCTGGAAAACGGAGTGTCATCAGTCCATATTCTTACTATAGCAAAAGTCAAAATGTCAGAAACATAACCAAGAGAGTATTTAAAAATGGCAAAAGTAGAAATTTACACCGCAGATTACTGCCCATATTGCAAACACGCCAAAGCTTTGTTCGACGGTAAAGGCGTTGCATACGAAGAGATTGATGTCAGCGGCGATGACGATGCGCGCATTGCCCTAGTGAAAAAGGCCGGCGGCCTGCGCACTGTGCCACAAATCTTTATCAATGATGAGCATATTGGCGGCTTTGATGCGGTGTCTGCGCTGGATAAAGACGGCAAATTAGACCCTAAACTTGCAGATTAATGCGATGAGCAAACTTCACGTTGCCTGCCTGCAGGTTAATCATGATGATAATCTTGCGCGGAACCTTGATACGCTGGCGGAGCAAATGCGCGCTGCCGCTGCCAAGGGCGCGCAATTCATCGTCACGCCTGAGTGCAGTGACGTGATGGTTTGGCCAACGCAAAAACGACTGGATAGCGCGCAAGAGCAAGCCTCGCACGAGGCACTGGCGCACTTGCAATCCTTAGCCAAGGAACTGGGCGTATGGTTGGTGATTGGATCACTGGTTGTTCACGATCCTGATATCGAAAAGCTGCGCAATCGTAGTTATATGATTGATGATCAAGGGAAAATTGCCGCGCAATATGATAAAATTCATTTATTTGATGCGCAGTTTGAACATGGCGAAACATATCGCGAAAGTGCCCACTACGCGCCAGGAGATCGCGCCGTATCCGTACAAACGCCTTGGGCAAAAATCGGGATGAGCATTTGTTACGACCTGCGTTTTGCGCATCTTTACCGCAAACTGGCCCATGACGGGGCGCAAATTATGGTCGTCCCTGCGGCTTTTGCTGTGACGACGGGCTGCGCACACTGGGAGGTCTTATTGCGTGCCCGCGCCATTGAAACGGGCAGTTTTGTTTTGGCATCTGGTCAAACCGGAAGCCACCCCGGCGATCGCAGTACCTATGGTCACTCAATGATTATCGGGCCATGGGGCGGCATTTTGGCCAAAATCGGTGATGAGGTTGGCTTTATTGACGCGATTATCGATTTAAAAGATGTTGAAACGTGCCGCACCAACCTGCCGGCCATCCACCATGACCGTAATTTTACAGGATAACTGATGAACGAGATTAAAAACTTTTATGAATTCGGAAATACAACAAACCCGAAAAACATTGTCTTTTTGTTGCACGGCCTTGGGTCGAATGGGCAGGATTTAATTTCCTTGGCGCCGTATTGGGCGCAAGGCTTGCCTGATACCTTGTTTATTTCACCTGACGCGCCGTTTGACTGTGATATGGCGCCTGTAGGCTATCAATGGTTCAGCCTGCTAAGCCGTGATCCCGAGAATATTCAGGCAGGCATTGAAATTGCCTTTCCAATTTTAACCGCCTTCGTTAAGCAGCAAGCAGAGCGTTTTGGTGTGCCGCTATCAAAAACGGCATTGGTCGGATTTTCGCAAGGCTCGATGATGAGCCTGTATACGGCGCCGCGCCTTGATGAAAAGATCGCAGGCGTTGTTGGGTATTCTGGTGCATTATTTGGCGAAGAAGGGCTGCTGCAAGACCCTGATGAATTTGAAAAGCCGCCAATCCGTTTGATCCATGGGCAGGCGGACGAGGTTGTATCCGTATCTGGCTATCACAATGCGCGTGATGTTCTCACCAAGGCAGGTTTTGACGTGTCAGGGCATACAACGCCAGGTTTAGGACACTCGATTGACGAGGCTGGCGTGCAATCAGGCGCGCAATTCCTGCAAGATATTTTTCAGTAACATAAAAACCGTAAGGTTTGCTTCGCAGACTTATTTTAAAGAGCTACTGCGCACCCACCATTTTGGATGCGCCGCGCTTAGCATTTTTGCGGCTTGCGCGGCAGAGGCATGATCATAATACAGACCAAAACACGTCGCACCTGATCCTGACATGCGCGTAATGGCGCAATTTTGCGTCTTTTGTAAGGCAAAGAGAACATCACGAATTACGGGCACATGATCACGTGCCGCGCGGGTCAGGTCATTGTGTTGACGTGATAAAAAATGCACCAAAGCGCGCGTATCATCAAAGGCGCGCGGGGCGTTTGCTGCGCGCCCTGAAAAGTCACTGGCATGCAATGTCTTGAAAATAGGCGGCGTAGGGCAGGGCACATTCGGGTTAATTAAAACGGCGTGCAGATCAGGCAATGGCGTATCTAATGGGGTGATGTCCTCACCAATGCCGCGCATATAAATGCCCTTTCCCGCAAAGCAGGCTGGCACATCCGCGCCAAGCGCTAACAGCATCGTATCAAGGCCATCTGGCATGTCTGCGATGCCCCAAAACTGCGCCAGGGTATGAATGCACGCGGCGGCATCGCTTGACCCGCCGCCAATGCCGGCGGCCACAGGCAGGTTCTTATGCAAGGTAATATGGCAGTTTAGCTCATGACCTGTCAGCGCAGAAAAGGCGCGCGCGGCTTGCATGACCAAGTTATCATCATCGGCGGCGCCGTCTAGGGCTTGCGCATACGGGCCTTCGCATGAAAATGCAGGGGCTTGTGCGGGGGTGATGATGACCTCATCGGCGATGTCAGGGCAAAATGCCACCAAAGAATCCAGCGTATGATAGCCATCATCCCTGCGGCCTTCGATGTGCAGATATAAATTGATTTTTGCCGCTGCCAACATCAGATCACCTTTGAGTGCAACATTAATCCTGTTGTTTTTTGCTGGTGTGGATGTCGCTGTGCGCAGCTTGGATGACGTTATCCTCCGTTAAGCCCTGTGCAAGCTTATCATCGATTTTGGCAAGTAAGTCTGCATCAATGCTTTGGGCGTTTTTCGCGCGTTTCCATTGATAACGGGCCTCGATTTTGCGGCCAACCTGCCAATAGGCATCGCCTAAATGGTCATTGATCACAGGGTCAGCAGGCATAAGCTCGACCGCGCGCTCCAGATACGGAACCGCGTCGTTATAACGGCCCATTTGATAGTAAACCCATCCCAAAGAGTCTGTGATATACCCATCATAAGGCTGCATCGACAGGGCCTTATCGATCATGCCCAGTGCCTCGTCCAGATTTTCCCCGCGATCCGCCATGGCATAGCCAAGGAAGTTTAAAACAAACGGGTGGTTCGGATAAAATTCTAAGGCCTTGTTCAGGTCACTGCGCGCGGCTTCCCACTGGTTTAGCTGTTCTAACACCATGCCGCGTGTATAGTGCAGATACCATAAATTCGCAGGCGTTATACCCTTCAGATGGTTGTCGATAATCGCATTATAAGTGCGCAGCGCCTGATCGTAATTCTCGTGTTGACGTTGCAAGTCGCCCGTGAGGATCAGAGCTTGCAGGTCGTTGCTCTTTTTATAATAAGAGGCCAAGTGCGCAATCGCCTTGTCATACGCGTTGGCATCATCAAGAGCCTTGGCTTTTTCAAGTTGGCTTTCGTAATAGTATGGCGATGTTTGTGGAATTTGGCTGTAGGCTTGAACGGCTTGCGCATAATTTTCAAATTCCAAAGCAAGCTTAGCCTTTAAAATATGTGCACCATCCAGTGACGGATCTAAATAAAGCGCCATGTTGGTGAAGATGCGCGCGCTATCATGGGCCCCATCGTTAAACAGCAAGTTTGCCATTTCGTAAACCGCATAGGCCAGTCCCTCCGCAGGGTCTTGGGTGACCTGATACAGGGATAAGGCAGGCTGAAAATCGTCTTCTTTTGCTTTGAGAACCAAGCGATGTGATGTAGGCATATCATCAATCAGCGCCGCATAAAGATCTTTGGCTTTGCTCTTTTGGCCTGTCGCCATGTAAATGTCAGCAATGCGCTCGCGGTCTTGGTTTGGTAAATCCTCGTAGGATTCCAGTAACGATAAAACCTTTTTCAGGTTCTTTTTATCGCCGATATAGTGCGCGATATAGGCTGCGTTCAGCAAATGCATACGATGCCCGTGTAATAAAGGCTTGTAGAAAGTATTATCCATCGCATCAAGCCACCCTTGGAAGACGGGCTTCATAAACAAGGTGAGTCCATCGTCCGGCATCGCGCTAAGCTGCGCGCGTGCGGCGTCATAGTCATGCTGCTTGAAGGTGTCTGCAATAATAAATAAATTCGCCAAGGCGCGGCTGTTATAGTCGTCATTATCAAGGGCAAGAAAGTCTTTTGCGGCCTTGATCGCGGCATTGGGGTTGTTGGCGCCCATCTCTAAGACGATCGCCTTTTTTAAGATCATAGGGCTGGCCGTGTGATAGTCTTGCAAGACATCAAGATATGTCGCCGCCGCGTCCCATTGTTGATGGCGCTGCGCAAACAGGCTGGACAGGAATGCACCTGATAAATTATCCGCTTCGTAATGTGCATGGTGCGCTGGGCGTTTTAATGATGAGGGCAGCGTATCAAAGTTATCTGCAGGCAATGTAACGCTGTCTTGATCGTTCAGTGAGATTTTGGCGCTATTTAACGGCGCCGAAGGCATGTCCGCCGTCAAAGGTGAGCCATTTTGCGCTTTGTAATAAAACGCGCCCCCTGCCAGCGCTGTTCCCAGCACAATACCAGTGGCTACAACAGGAAGAGTAAATTTTGTCGTCAACGGTTTGATCCTTGTTGGTTATGCGCGTTACATGCCTGAATAATTCGGGCCATCTGCGCCGCCGGGTACAACCCAGTTAATATTCTGCGTTGGGTCTTTGATATCGCAGGTCTTGCAGTGAACGCAATTTTGCGCGTTAATTTGTAATTTAGGCGAATTATCGTCACTGTCAATGAATTCGTAAACGCCAGCAGGGCAATAAAATTGCTCTGGCCCGCCGTAGGTTTGCAAGTTAATGCTCACAGGCGTGCTTTGATCTTTTAACTGCAAATGACATGGTTGATCTTCCCCGTGATTGGTATTTGAAAACGATACGGATGTTAATCGGTCAAACGTCAAAGTGCCGTCAGGCTTGGGGTAGGTGATGGGCGTGATGTCTTTCAGTGGTTTGAGCTGCTTGTGATCGGCATGATTGCGCAGCGTATAAGGCAACATCCCAAATGTCACTGTTTCAAGCGCGGCAATCGCCATGCCTGCCCATAGGCCATTGTGGAAGGCTGGGCGAATATTGCGCACGGCCTTTAGCTCTTTGGCAAGCCATGATTGCGCGAACAAAGGCTGATACGCGCCGCATTCTTGGCCGAAACCTTCTGTGCTTTCTAATGTTTGGGCAATGGCCTCTGCCGCGATCATACCTGATTTCATTGCGGCATGATTGCCTTTGATCTTTGGCACATTGAGGAACCCTGCGCTATCACCAATTAAAACCCCGCCAGGGAAGCTGAGCTTGGGGATGGATTGCCATCCGCCTTCAGACAAGCTGCGCGCGCCGTATGAAATGCGGCGACCGCCCTCAAGCAACGGCTTGATCGCAGGGTGCGTTTTAAAACGCTGCATTTCCTCGTAAGGCGATAAGGTGGGGTTCTGGTAATCCAGTCCAACAACAAAGCCAATTGAAACCAGATTATCAGCCATGTGATAAATCCATCCGCCGCCATAGGTTTGCGTGTCCATGGGCCAGCCAATGGTGTGCGTAACCGATCCGGCCTTATGTTTTTCTGGTGCAATTTCCCAGACCTCTTTGATGCCCAGACCATAGGTCTGTGGATCGCAATCCTTATCAAGCGCGTAGTGTGCTTTGGCTTCTTTGGTCAGTGACCCGCGGCAGCCTTCTGCCAGAACCAACTGGCGCGCGTGAAGCTCCATCCCCGGTTCAAAGGCATCGGTTTTATTACCCTGTGCATCGATACCCATGTCATTTGTCGCAACGCCGATAACCGCGCCATCATCGTTATACAGTAATTCCGCCGCCGCGAATCCGGGGAAGATTTCAACGCCTAAATCCTCTGCCTGCGCGCCGAGCCACTGCGCAAATGCGCCAAGCGAGATAATGTAATTACCGTGATTGTTCATCTGCGGCGGCGTTGGCAGGCGTGTGGCCTTGCTTTCGCTCAGGAATAAGAAGCTATCCTTGCCCGCAGGCGTATCCAGCGGCGCGCCTTTATCCTTCCAATCGGGGATCAGCTCATCCAGTGCGCGCGTTTCAAATACCGCGCCAGACAGCAGATGCGCGCCAATTTCGGAACCTTTTTCAAGCACGCAAACATTCAAATCGGCATTGATCTGTTTCAAGCGCACCGCGCAGGCCAAACCAGACGGCCCGCCGCCAACGATGACAGCGTCAAAGTCCATAGATTCACGATCTGAACGAATAGGGTCAGGCATAGATAATGTTATCCTCTGTTTGTTAGGGGGATGATCTCAAAGATATTTGACCAGCTCATAAACCTATTTTAACCTAAATTCTCGTAAATCCATAGTAATGATTGAATGAAATGACGTTAACGCCTGAAACGATAACGAATAAGCAAGCCGCATTGCATGCCTTGCAATGGTACGTGGATAATGGCGTGGATGAAGTACTGGGCGATCAGCCTATGGACTATTTTTCAATCACACCGCCAAGCCCGGCGCAGGCGGCGGCGATTCCTGCAAAAACATCTGTATCATCATCTGCAGCGCAAGTGCCTGAAATGGGCGCGGAACCTGCGCCATCGGTGATGGGCGTTGAAGCGCAAAAAGAGGCACTATCCCTTGCAAATGGCGCGGATAGCCTTGATGCCTTGAAAGCCGCAATAGAAAAATTTGACGGGCTTGAAATCAAAAAAACAGCCAGCAACCTGGTGTTCGCAGATGGTAATCCGCAGGCCGATATTATGGTCGTGTTTGATGTGCCCGGCGATCAGGATGACCGTAAAGGCGTGCCGTTATCGGGCGTTGATGGTGCGCTGTTTGATCGGGCGCTGGCCTGCATCGATAAAAGCCGCAGCAGCGAAACCCCCGCCAGCAGTTTGTATATCGCGCCGCTTGTGAACTGGCGCCCGCCCGGCAGTCGCAGTCTGACAAACAGCGAACTTGCAACGACGCTGCCCTTGCTTGAGCGTCATATTGCACTGGTTAAACCCAAAGTTTTAATGGTATGCGGCGCAGTTGCCTCCAAGGCATTACTAGGCAAGCGCGAAGGCATATCGCGCCTGCGTAAACAAGATCATACCTATCAGACTCAATCGGCACTGGACGAGAAAATAAGCGGCATTCCATGCGTTGCAACCTACACCCCGTCTTATATCCTGGAAGCGCCATCACAAAAGCGCGCCTTCTGGTCTGACTTATTGAAAATGAACGAAATTTTGCGTAAAATAGGCGCTGAAGGCGAGTAATAAAACCCACGATGACAATGCGTAGATATCTTCAGATAGCCTATAAAATTTGCTTGGTTGCCATGGTGGCATTCACGTGGTTAAGCCTGTCTGATGTGCAGGCCGCGCCACAGGAAAAACGGCCTAATTTGCTTCTAAGCAATAAAGATACACAGCTGTATCAGACAATTTTTACAACGCAGCAACAAGGTAATATGGATGAGGCTGATCTGGCGATTGCAGAATTGAAAGATCGCCGCTTGCTCGGCCATGTGCTGTATCAACGTTATCTGCACCCCACCGCCTATGTCAGCAGTTTTGACGAGCTTAAAGCATGGCTGGAGTTTTATAGCGATCATCCAGGCGCCGAAAAAATCTACAATTTGGCCATGAAAAAGGCAGGCTCTTCGCAAAAGCAAGCATTACTGCGCCAGCCATCAAAACGGACTAAGATCCGCGCGATCGCTGAACCCACAATGGTGTTTGCGAAGCCTTACACTGATCATGGCGGGGCCAGTGACTATGATAAAAGCATCGAGAAAAAAGTACTGCGCTATATCCGTAAAGATCAAAAAGATAAGGCGCTGGATGTTATTTATGCCGAAAATAAAAAGGGCGAGGCATCAGCCTATCAAATCGATTACCTCAAAAGCCGCGCGGCTGAACGCTATTTGTACGATGGTAAAATCAAACTGGCACACGAGCTTGCGGCGCAAGCCTACAGACGTTCAGGTGATCGCGTGCCTTTGGCAGGATGGGTTTACGGCCTAAGCGCATGGTATAACGGCAGTTACGCCGCCGCCGCGCAAGGGTTTAAAAGTGCGGCCATTTCAAAACAAGCATCTGGCTGGTTGCAGGCGGCATCATCCTTTTGGGCGGCGCGCGCTTATGATCGCCTTGGTCATACATACGAGGTCGGCATTTGGCTGATGAAGGCGCAAGACCATCCACGCACCTTTTATGGTTTGCTGGCGCATCAGGCAATGGGTAAAAAGTTTGACTTTAACTGGGAAACGCCACCATTAACGCGTGATATGGTGCGCTCGATGGCGAAAAGCCGTGCAACTATGCGCGCTCTAGCCCTGATGGATATCGGACGCTATGACTGGGCAGAGCAAGAGTTTCTGTATGTTGATATTGATGATGACACAGTAAAGCGTGCGATGCTGGCCTTCGCGCAAAGCTATAATATGGCCGAGCTATCATACCGCTTAGGCAGTAATGTGAAGTCCTCTAAGGGAAAAATTTATGATGCCGCCCTGTATCCTGATCTGGATATGTCGCAGGTTGATCGTAAACGCAAATATGTTGATCTGGATCTTGTGCAGGCAATTGCACGTCAGGAATCGCGTTTTAACCCCTATGCGCTCAGCCGCAGCGGCGCAGTTGGCTTGATGCAAATTATGCCCGATACAGCCCGCTATGTCGCAAACCGCTATGATTTGGTTTTAGGCAGTACAAAAACGCTGCTGCTGCCTGCTTATAATATCAAGTTTGGCCAATATTATATCCATGACTTGCTTGCCAGTAACACGGTCGGCGATGATCTGATCTATGCGTTGATTGCGTATAATGCGGGCCCAGGGAATTTGCGTAAATGGCAAAAAATGTGGCCAGAGGTCAAAGACCCATTACTGTTTATCGAGCTTTTACCTGTGACAGAAACCCGTAAATATGTCGAGCGCGTTTTGGCAAACTACTGGATTTATCGTGTTAAACACGGTCGTGATTTAAACCAGCTTCAGCCCATTATCACAGGCGAGCCATTGCGCTATGCGCAAATTGTCAGTGATCTGCCCTACAACGTTGCAAATAAACGCTAGGCGTTACTGGCGTGCTTGCTTTTTTGCTGTTGGATTTTTGTGCCTATAAGGCGTAACTTGGCGGCGAACTTTGCAGGATTAATCGGCTTGGTAATATACGCCGAAACGCCTGCTTCGCGCGCCTGAATAACAGAATCTTCGTCATTCAAACCAGTAATCATGATAAAAGGCATATCTGGATCAATAGACCTGATCTTGCGCAGTAAGTCTGCCCCATCCATACCCGGCATGACCCAGTCGCACAAGATGACGTCAATTGTCTCATATGCATGCTCTAAAAATTCGACGGCCTTATAACCATTGGAGGCTTCTTGGATCTGAAAGACGCCAAAACTGCCAAGGTGTGATTTGATCAAGCCGCGCGCATCTGCGTCATCATCAACGATTAAAACGCGTAGCTTCGCAAAGGAAAAGGGCGGCGCCTTTGGCTTTTTATCAGTTTCAGGCTTTTTTTCTGGTGGGCGGTTAAGGGGCGTTGGTATTGTCTTAGGCATGTCCGGCCTCTTTCCACTGGCTCGTGCGCAGCATATCTGGGTTAATGTGCTCTCCAGTCAATTTACCGTAAATAATCACGGCGAGATCTTCGAAATGTAATGGCTTGGTGATAAAGGTAGCGTCATCGGGGATAAGATAGTCTGCCATATCACCGCGCCCAGGGAATCCGCTCATGAAAATTGTCTGAATTTCAGGGTGAATGGCCGTGATCATCTCAGAAAGTTGCACACCATTTACATCTGGCATAGCAATGTCAGTCAGCAATAAATCAATGGGCGCATCATATTCGTCTTGCATTAATAAGGCTTCGTCAGGGTGTGATGCACAGAGTACGTTTAGCTCCATATCCTCCAGCATTGCGGCTGTAATGCGCAAAAGATCAGGCTCATCATCAACGATAAGAACCGTATATCCGTGCATTTTCAAACTGTTTGGGTCTGTAAGGCATCCTTCTATCGTGCGTATATCATCTTGGTTTTCGCTTTGCGGGAAATATAAATCAAATTGTGTGCCGTTCTCAGGCGAGGATGTTACAAAAATATGCCCATCCAGTTGTTTCACCAATCCAAAGACAACTGACAGGCCCAGCCCCGATTGGTTATGTGTACTGTCTGTCGTATAAAATGGGTCGAATATCTGCGAGAGGTTATGTTGCTCTATGCCTGAGCCACTGTCTTTGACACTGATTTTGATAAAGGCAGGTGCCGCGCTATTTTCTTGGCCAGGCAAGGCGCAGCGACTGGATTGGACGATGATATCTCCACCTGATGGCATGAAATTACACGCGTTTTTAAAAAGCTCATCCATGATCTGTGAAAGCGCATCATTATGCGTGCGCATAACCAAAGGTTCTGCAGACGGTTTCATATGCACTGTAATATTCAATGGCAGTGTATCATCCAATCGATTTTTTGCCGTGCGTAGTACCGTGTTCACATCAATCACAGTATTGGTTTTGGCCTGATGATGTCCGAAAATTGTCATCTTGTGCGTAAGCTGTGCGCCGCGTTGCGCTGCGCGATCGATTTTCTCAAGATACTCACGCAGCGGTGCTTTCAGATCCGTATCTTTTAGGCAAAGCCGTGCATAGCCATCAATAATAGAAAGGATGTTGTTAAAGTCATGCGCTAATCCGCCTGCTAATCGTGAAAGAGCGGCTGTCTTTTCGCTAGGGTCTGTTGATGCTGCATCGTGAGGCATTTCAGAGGGTGAAAGACTATCTGGCGACAGGTGGAGCGTTTGTGTGCTAAGGCGCTGCTCCAGCGTTTTGATATAGCTGTCTTGCTGTTTTTGTGCCTGATGATGTGTGTGTAATTGCTTAATGTATTTTAAGATTAAATGCAGCATCAGTGCATTTGATGCAATTAAAACCAGTACCGCGCAAAAGAGCGGCAGATCCAGCGAATGTGGTGCAACGTCGAGCATGTTTAAGCTTCTTTTTTGTGCTTATAAATTTTTATATCCCCACTAACAGAATACCAGTTATTGAAAATCGTGTGCAACTTTTACTTGTATTAAAAACAGGTTTGACATACATGCGTGTATCCTTGGACACTGTCGTATGCGTATGTCTTCGCTGTGTTTTTCTTTTGTGTGTGGTGTTGTGTGTCTATCGGGATCGGCGGTGGCGCGCGCTGATTTATACTCGCCTAATCAGGCGGGGACAATTGGTCTCAACACAATGCCCAATGCGCGCATATCTGGCAAAGATCAAGTTTGGGCGGGCGGCAGTTTTTCTGACCCATACGCACATGGATTTATCGGCTTTAACCTGTCCGATCGCTTGGACGTGACATTACGGCAAAGTGCCGAGATTTCAGGGGCTGAGCAAGACCCCAAGCGCCTTTACCCCGGCATTGATTTCAAGGTGAAGGCATTAAGCGAGCGCCGTAACCGCCCGCAAGTCGCCATCGGCGCGCAAGGCGCATGGGGGCATAAACGCATGGCAGGCGAATATATTGCCCTGTCGCGGCGCTATAAGGGATTTGATTTTACCGCTGGCGCAGGGTGGGGACGCTTTGGCTCGGCGCTGCATGTTGATAATCCGCTGGCGTATTTGGGGGATCATTTTTCGCAGGATCGCGCGCTGGACGGCGAAGAGCAAAACGGTCCATCCGATTGGTTTACAGGCAAAGAAATCGGTTTGTTCGGCGGGGTCGAGTATTTTACGCCGTATAAGGGATTGTCGGTGAAGGCCGATATCGGCGCAGACCGCGCAATGGCGGAAAAGGTGGCCTTTGATTTCAAGCCTGCCGCGCCGTGGTCCTTGGGCGTGAATTACAAACAAACCTTGCGCAATATGGCGCAGATTGATTGGGGCGTTGCCGCGCAAGGCTTTGACCGCATTATGGCGCGTATATCGATCAGCCAAATGATGAGTAAACTGGGCAAGCGTCCGCGCACACCTAGCGCGGATTTTTATCAAACCACCGCCGATCAGGCCGTATTGCATTATCAAAACCATTACAGCCTGCCTGCGCAAATTGGCGCGGCCTCGGCGCACATCGATAAACAAAAGCAATCGCAAATTACGCGTTTCCTTCCCGCGAATTTAGGTCTGCGCGGCCCCGAAATGACGATCGTCAATGGCGATATGACGCGCGCGCAAAACGGCGGGGGGAGCAGTGCCGAAGCATGGCGTAATGTCAGCATCAACGCGCAGGCAAATCGTTATCCAAACCATGATCGGGGCAGGGGGAAAACCGCGCCGCTTAGCCTCATTTTAGATAGTCAAATATCCTTGGCCGAGGATGAATACATCGCCTTGCAACGCACATCCGTTTTGGCGCAAATGCGCGCGCCGTTTAAGATGCTGTTCATGGATGTGGGTGGCGGCCTGCGCCTGAATCTTAGCGATAATCTGCATGAACTGGAAAAGCATAGCGCGCCGCCTCCTTATTATGTGCGCGGGGATGTCTATAATTATACGGGCGCTTTGCTGGCGCTGGATAATCTGTATGCATCATACGGGCATAGCTTTCAAAACGATGTCCATGTTCTGGCAACCGCAGGTTATCTTGAGGAAATGTTCGCGGGCGCAGGTCTGCAAATTTTGCATCGTCCCTTTGGGGAGCGTCTAGCCGTCGGCGCAGAGGGGTTCATGACGTATAAGCGCGATTCACAAAGCGATCTGAATCTAGACGTGCATCGCGGTGCAACGCTCAGTGGCCGTTTGAGCACATATTATGATCTGCCGCGCAGTGATATGACGATTAAAACATCCTTTGGCTCTAACCTTGATACTTTGTGGGGGTCGCAGGCCGGATTGATCAAGCGCTTTGATAATGGCGCAACCCTCGAAGGCTTTATCACGATCAGTGATGTGGGCGATATGGATCTATTTGGCGGCGAAACAACGCCCGATCACGGCGTGCGTTTGACTTTGCCTTTGGGCGGGGTGAAGGGAATTCCTGATTATGCCAGCGCACGTCTCAGCGTTCAGCCCTTTGGCCGTAACCGTGATCAATTCGTCAATAAACCGCAGGATCTGTATGATATGACCACACCGCTGAGCCTCGCACATATCACCAAAAATTGGCATGATGTCGCCGTAAATGCGGAGTAGCCGCGCGGCGTGATTACTCCACCGTTACGGATTTGGCCAGATTGCGGGGTTGGTCAACGTCTGTGCCTTTAAGGACAGCCACGTGGTACGACAATAACTGCACAGGGATCGTGTACAAGATGGGGGCGATGAAGGGGCGAACCTCGCCCATTTCGATCGACCATGTCACATGATCTTTCAGTGTCTTCGCGCCCGCCTCGTCAGAGATCAGGAAGATCTTACCGCCGCGCGCCACAGTTTCTTGGATGTTACTGACGTTCTTTTCGAATAACGGGTCGTTACTGGGGGCAAGCGCCACAATAGGGACATTTTCATCAACCAGCGCAATGGGACCGTGCTTTAGCTCGCCAGAGGCATAACCCTCGGCATGAATATAGGAAATTTCTTTCAGTTTCAGCGCACCTTCCAGTGCGATCGGATATAAGCTGCCTCGCCCCAGATAGAACATATCGCGCGCATCGCAAATTTCCTTGGCGATGGCTTGAATGGCCTCGTCATGGTGTAAGATCGTCGCGGCAATCTTCGGCAACTGGCGCAAGGATTCTGCGTAATCTTGTTCTTGCTCTTGCGTGATGGTTTTAAGCTCCCGCGCGGTGGCAAGGACAACGCAGGCCAGCGTCGTCATTTGCGTGGTTGTGGCCTTGGTTGAGGCAACCGCAATTTCTGGGCCAGCCAGTGTATGCAAGACAATGTCACTTTCGCGTTCAATCGTACTTTCGATTGTATTAACGATCGAGATAATTGTTTGTCCCTGACGCTTGCAATAGCGCAGCGCCTCTAGCGTGTCGAGCGTTTCACCAGACTGCGATACAAAAATGGCGACGCCGTCTTTTGGCATGGGGGCCTCGCGATAGCGAAACTCGCTGGCGATATCAATTTCGCACGGGATGCGGGCAATGCGCTCCAGCCAGTATTTGGCCACCATGCAGGCGTAAAAGGCTGTGCCACACGCAATCAATGTGACGCGCGGCGCTTTGGTTAAGGCTGCGACAATGGCATCAGGCACTGCGATATGGCCTGTCGACGGGTTCACATAGGAATTGAGCGTATCGCCAATCACAGAAGGTTGCTCGTAAATTTCTTTGAGCATGAAATGCTTGTACTCGCCCTTGCCGCTGACCGCGCCGCTTTGTGCGGTGATGCGCACTGGGCGCTCGACAGGGGTGTTATCATTCACGTAAATTTCCGCGCCATCACGTGTTACGGCGATGCGGTCGCCATCCTCAAGGAAGCTAATCTTCTTTGTCAGCGGCGCCAGCGCATAGGAATCAGAGGCCACATACATCTCGCCCTCGCCATATCCGACGGCCAGCGGCGTGCCGCAGCGCGTACCAATCAGTAAATTATCCTCGCCTGCAAAAATGGCAACAACCGCGTATGCGCCTTCTAGGCGGTCAAACGCCGCATTCGCCGCTGCGCGTGGTGATTTTCCCTGTTTCATTTCATGGGCGATCAGATGCACGATAACCTCGGTGTCGGTATCGGTTTCAAAGCGGAATTGATGCTGCTCAAGCTCGGCTTTTAGGCTGGCGTAATTTTCAATAATGCCGTTATGCACAACGGCAACAGTATTGTTCATATGCGGGTGTGCGTTTTTCTCAACAGGCAGGCCATGCGTCGCCCAACGTGTGTGACCAATGCCAATTGTGCCTGCCAAAGGTTCGCTATCCAAACGATCGGCAAGCTGTTGCAATTTACCTTCTGAGCGGCGACGGGACAGTGTGCCATCACTTTGTAAGGCGGCAATGCCGGCGCTGTCGTAACCGCGATATTCTAAGCGGCGCAAGCCTTCAACCAACAATGGGGAGACTTCGTTTTCACCGATAATGCCAATAATGCCGCACATATAAATCCTATCCTTTTTCCCTTACGTTACGCGAGTCATAGCATTATTTATGCTCAAACGCGCCATGACAATTCACAAAACGTAACAAAGCGTTACAACAAAGTTTGCATTTGTTGCGCAAAAACCCTATATATGCGCCCATGAACAGCCTAGGTTTTAACAAAGATCCAAAAGATACGCGCGTCGTTGTGGCAATGTCCGGCGGCGTGGATAGCTCTGTCGTGGCATCATTGCTGCACGAGGAAGGCTATGACGTGGTGGGCGTTACGCTTCAGCTCTATGATCATGGCGCGGCTACGGCGCAGGGGAAAACCTGCTGCGCGGGGCAAGATATCCATGATGCGCGCCGCGTTGCCGAGGATCAGGGCTTCCCGCATTATGTGCTGGACTATGAAAGCAACTTCCGCGATTCCGTGATTGAAGATTTCGCCGATAGCTATTTGCGCGGTGAAACGCCGATCCCGTGCGTGCGCTGTAATCAGACGGTGAAGTTTCGTGACTTGCTTGAGGTCGCGCACGATTTAGGCGCCGATTGTATGGCAACAGGCCACTATATTCAGCGCGGCATCGATGATCATGGTAAAGCCTATCTTCAGCGTGCAATCGACCATGGCAAAGATCAAAGCTATTTCTTGTTTGCAACCACGCAAGAACAGCTGGACTTTCTGCGTTTCCCCTTAGGTGGGTGGAGCAAGGATAAAACCCGCCTTGAGGCGCAGCGCCTAGGTTTGCTGACGGCGGAAAAGCCTGACAGCCAAGATATTTGCTTTGTCCCTGATGGTAATTACGCGAAAATCGTTAAGAAAATTCGTCCTCAGGCCGAAAACAAGGGTGATATCGTTCATGTGGATGGCCGTATCGTGGGGCAGCATAACGGCATTATTCATTACACAATCGGCCAGCGCAAAGGCCTTGGTATCGGCGGCGGGATCAGTGAAAATAACGAACCTTTATACGTGATACGCCTGAACGCAGCCGATAATCAGGTGATCGTCGGCCCTAAAGAATCCCTTGCCCGCAACATCATCCATGTGAGCGAATGTAACTGGCTGGGCGCGGATGTGCCTCAGGAAGGCTTGCCTATTATGCTGAAATTCCGCTCTGTGATGACGCCAACGCCTGCGCGCCTGCACCAAGATGGTGATGCAATGCGCGTTCACTTGCCCGAGGCACAATACGGCATTTCCCCTGGTCAGGCCGCCGTTTTCTACGATGGCAGCCGCGTTTTAGGTGGTGGGTGGATTACTGGCACGGACCGCGCAGACGACGAAGCCTCTGCCGCCTAAACAAGCCGTTCTTACGTATCAATACCTGTGCAGTTTAAACCATTAGGTGCTTGGTCTGTTGGCATAACCTCAAGATGCGTGACGTTGATATGCTCGGGCTGCGTGGCGAGCCATACAATCATATCGGCAATCTCTGAGCCCACCATTTTGCGATATCCCGCATAAACAGTGTCGGCCTTGTCTTTGTCGCCTTTAAAACGCACATCAGAAAATTCGGTTTCGATATTGCCCGGCTCGATGCAGCTCACACGGACATTCTTACCTTTTAGATCGGCGCGCAATGTGCCAGAGAAATGGTTTACAAAGGCCTTTGTGCCGCAATATGTGTTCCCGCCAGTGTAGGAAAACGTACCTGCGGTTGATCCAACATTAATGATGTGGCCTTTTTTGCGGGCAACCATACCGGGTAATAGCGCGTGCGTCACAGCAAGCAGCCCTTTGATGTTGGTATCGACCATTGTTAAACTGTCGGCGACATCCTTGTCTTGCAGTGCATTAACGCCAAGCGCAAGTCCCGCATTATTAATTACCAAATCCACATCCTGAAATGCATCGGGCAGATTTGCAAAATCGTCTGCAACTTGTGCGGTGTCGCATAAATCCTGCGTAAGAATATGAACGGGCGTATCAAGTTGATTTTGCAGGTCTTGCAGGCGCTCTGTTCGGCGGCCAGTTAAGATCAGTTTCGTGCCAAGTTTCGCAAGGCGCAGCGCGGTTTCACGGCCAAAACCAGATGTCGCGCCGGTAATTACGGCAACGGAAGGTGTATAACGGGGATGTGTCATAGCAGATGTCCTTTTTGTCAGAGGTATGCGTATAGTATGCTTACGGCGTGCGAACCCAGCGATAGCCCGGCAAGCGTAAATTGTAAATGATCGCCGCTCCGCGCAACAAGAACGTCACCGCAACGCCAATCCATAGTGTAATGCCAGTCGGTAAAATCTGAAAATGCTCTAACGCAACATAGGTCAGCGCCCCTGCAAAGCTTGCTGTGGCGTAGATTTCCTTGCGCATAATCAGGCTTTCATTGCTGCTGAGCGTGTCGCGGATAATACCGCCAAAAATCGCAGTAATCACGCCCATCAAAACGGCAACAGCCTCGGGCGCGCCCGCGCCAAGGGCAATTTGCGCGCCAACGACACTGAACAAAGCCATCCCAAGGGCATCTGCCCATAAGATATATTTCTGATAACGTGATATAAAATGCGCGGTGAAAAAGGTCATGACCGATGTCGCAAGGCAGATATAAATGTAAATAGGCTCGCGAATCCAAAAAACAGGCGTTTGCCCTAGCATCATATCACGCAGCGTCCCGCCGCCAATGCCTGTAACCGCGCCTAAAATGACGAAGCTAATAATATCATTTTCATTACGCGCCGCCACCAAAGCGCCCGTAATCACAAAGACAATGATCCCGATATAGTCTAAAAGCGTGACAAAGCTCATCCCATATTACCCTTTATGCATTTTTTTGATTGAAAAAACTTTACACCATAAAATCGGTTTGATATAGAGATTATCACAAAATTATGGCGGTGTAGCTCAGGGGTTAGAGCAGTGGAATCATAATCCATGTGTCGGCAGTTCAAATCTGCCCTCCGCTACCATTTTTCTTCCTTATATATCAGTATTTACTGCCACTGGTGGCGCATTCCGCGACATTCCAATGTATACGTGCCCCAAACGCGTAGTTGTACGAGGTATAGTTATAAACCTGTTGAGGAGTGTTCAACGTCTGTCAAGCCGTTAGGTGGTGCTTGGGGCGCATCATAGAAGGTTGGAAATAGCCAAATGGTGAATGTCTACTTAAAGTGTAAATATGACTGCGTCTGATATGCATGAGTGAAACAGTTAGTTAGCCGCTCACTTTATAAGAACATAAAGAAGGAAAGCGAAGAAAAGATTGACCATAGTCTAATGCACGTGATAAACAAGCGTTATGACAAAGGGAGTGAAGCATAGTTGGGCTAACGCCTCACAAAATACACTGTTGGTCGGTGGTAAAGCATTTGATGTGGCTCAGGCGACTGAAGATGAAATCTTGGCGAAGATCAAGGCGCTTCCGGGTGGGTTTTCCGATCGTACGCGTATTCATACACGCCTGTCTTATGATATAAACGGTCAGGGAGGAGTGCATGAGCAAAAAGCTTATGAAGCTGAGAAAGCGTATTTTTCCAATGGGCATGTGAAGGATTTGGGGCTGTCAATTGAGGAATATTATGCGGCAGCCAAAGCATACGAGGACGCAGGAGATTTAATGCCCGCCGCGAACATGTATTCCCTCGCGGGGCAACGCTATTTGACGTATCCGAAAAATGCATATGTAAACGGACATTTTTATAGTGAAAGAGCCATTGCATGCTTTGATCGCGCCATTGAGTTGCATCAAAGGCAAGGCCATTCAGATTTTATGTACCGCGATCAAGATAAACTCTATGAAGCACTTGCGGAAACGGTCTTGTTATATAGAAAGCAACAGCCTGATAGTGGGGCAGTTGTGCCGCTTGATGAGGCCTTGAGAAAAGAAAATTATTATTATCAGCGTATGGGTGAAGTGTCGGAAGCGGTTGTGGCTACCGCGCGACGTATTCAAGGCATACTGGATAAATCAGCTGCGCGCGTTGAGCAAAAAGAATTTGGAATTTCCGATACGCAGCCTATCGGTACAGATAATGTCAGTCAGTGCGTAGCATTGATGGTGGGATGCAAACCTGATGGCGCCGACAATTATACTGTTGCGCTTGCGCACATTGATTATGAAACAGATGTTTCTGGTATTCGGCAAATGATTGGGGCCATGCCAGAGGGAAAAAAACAGGTGAGGATTGTCGGGGCTCGTTTTGATCAGGATGCTAAGTCTAAAAATAATTTGGCGCGCGTTGTTGCAGAATTAGCACTTCATAACGTTGATATTATATCCTCAAGCGTGCATCAAGGCGATTATGGAGCGAGCGCAGTTGTGGTTGATCCGAAAGATTTTTCAATCAAAGAGGCTTGCGCAATGGGGGATAGCCGGTTAGCAAGAGCTGCGTGCGCGCATCCCTTGTTGACGAGTGATGGCATGCATCCGATGCGTAAGGCCTTTGATTTTACCCATAGTGATGAACGCTTGCCAATCTTGTTGGATGCGCATGTGGTGGGTAAAATTCAAAGCAACTATTTGGGGCAGGGTTGGGCCAAGCGCTATAAAGAGATGAAAAAGGCTGGATTGACGGATTTAGCGCTTTCTGGACACTTTATTCAAGGGATGCTTGATGAATACAGGGAGGCCTTTAACGCTATTCATACTTATGCGCAGGAACGCTACGCCAAAAGCTTTGTCGATAAAATGCCTTCTTTCCCTTTGTATATTGGCCCAAATGCACTCACATATAATCAGCAATTGTTAGATTGTATTGTTGGCATGTCCAAGCAGGAGTGGAGCCAAAGCGGTCTCGAATTGCCAGCGCAGCGCTAAGGCATATTGGCTCCCATTTATTATGCGCGTTTTTTCTCGACAGTGCGGATGTCCTTGACGGTGGTCAGGAATTGATCGGCGGCAGTTTCCCAAGTGTAATAATTTTTGACATGATCGGCGCGTTTTTGGGCGCTGCCTGGCGCTTTGAGGGCCTTGGCTGCGGCTTGGGAAAGGTCTTCATCTTGGGTGAGGGTGCCAAGAAAATCTTCGGTGATAATGTCTTTAGGCCCGGTCACGTCATAGGCCGCGACAGGCAAGCCGCTGGCTAGCGCTTCGATCAGGACAATGCCAAAGGTATCAGTCTTGGATGGAAAGACAAATAAATCCGCAGAGCGATAATGCGCGGCAAGTTCCTCGCCGACCTTGGGGCCAACGAACACAGCGTCAGGATATTTATCTTTTAGTTCCTGCATGCTGGGGCCATCACCGACGATGACTTTGCTGCCTTCCCATTGCATTTCAAGAAATTTTTCTATGTTCTTTTCAATGGCGACGCGGCCAACATAAATGGAAATGGGGCGTGGCAGATCGTTAAAAAGCGTTTTTTCGCCAGGAAAGAATTGCGATAGATTTACGCCGCGCGTTAGGCGGCTGATGGGGGTTTTGAAATCCCATGAGCGCAGCTCGTCTTCCAGACTTTGCGTGGCAATCATCATGGCGCTTGCAGGGGCGTGAAAACGTCTGATAAAGCTTTTGGCCATCGCGTGAAAAGGCTTGTATAGCAGGGGACAAATCTTGGCTGCGCGTTTGGCGATGTAATCAGGAAAATGCGTATGAAAGGATGTTGTAAACAGACGGCTGTGACGCAGGCAATATTTACGCGCCGCATTGCCAAGGGGGCCTTCGGTTGCGATGTGAATGGCACTGGGCTTATAGGCATCGATCATGCGCTCAAGCGCCTTATAAGGCCATAAGGCCAGTTTGATCTCGGCATATCCGGGCATAGAGATCGTACGCTTAAAATCCGCGGGGCCAATGACTTTGACGGTATGGCCGGCTTTTTCAATTTCTTCGGCTAAATATTCGTATGTGCGCACAACGCCGTTGATCTGCGGATGCCAAGCGTCACTAATAATCAGTAGCTTCATAAGAAAAATCTATCTAAACTGCTTGTAATGGATCGCCCGCCACCGTCATAATATAAAGACAATGACAAGCCAGATTGATATGACCCGAGTTACGTTTCCTGCCCTTTTATTACTGTTATTTATGGTTTTTGACAAGCCCGTAAACGCATGGGCGCAAACCTGCGATATTGTGCCAGCAACCATCACGACAATGAACGAGCCTGAATTGGGCGCATATAATCTATGGGATTATGTGGGCGGTGAATATCCTGCCAAAGAACACTTCCAAGGCGCATTATACAAGGATAAAAATCTATACGTCGCGGCGCAGGCTCAAGGCAATCCAGATATTGAGCAGATGCGTCTATGGTTGTTGCAGCAAGATTATCGCGGCCGCGCCCTATGGGAAAAATACCATGAAATCGAAGGTCTGTCGCAGATCAAAGCCATTGTCGATCATTCGCAGGGCTTTGCCGTTTTGGCGACTGTTCTCGAAGATCAGGGGGATCAGCCTCCACGCGCCGCAATGTGGTTTGGTGTGTTCCAGCAAAGCGATGGTGCGCTTTTGCATGAGGCAACCATTGATTACGATCAGGGTAGCTTATTTGCGGATGCAATTGTGCCATTGGATGGTGGAAAATCATATATAGTGGCCGGACACACGCAAGGGCGCGATCAAAAGACGTATACCTTGATGTACCGCATTGATGATCAGGGCAACGTGGATGTGCATCGCTCTTACCGTTCGGGTGAGGATAACCGCGTTAATCAGATCGTTGTCAGCTCGGTTGAGGGCGCATTGGTGGCGCTGGGGCAAACGAAAGACCCCGCAGGGCGGAGCGTCGGCTGGGCGATTGGCTTGGATCACGATTTAAAACTTATGTGGGAGCAACCCTATCCGCGCGGCAACGGCGCTGCATTTGTGGATGGCGCGAGTTTAGGCGATAGCGGCATCGTTGCTGTAGGCTGGGCAGAATCACTCTGGCAGGGGCAGCGCGCCGGCCTTGTTATGCACTTCAATGTCAGAGATGGGGCTTTAATTTGGGAGCGCTATTACCGCGGCCAAGATAATGGCCGTATGTATCAAGCACGCGCAGTTGAAATAAGCCCAGGCAATGTGATTTCTGTTGTGTTAAATGGCGCGCCGCATCCAATGCTGGAAAAGGTCGATCAGGATGATCCAATGCGCATGACGCATTATGCTTACACAAGGCTTTTGACCATGAATAAACGCGGCAGTGTCTTGCTCAGCGAAGATTACCGTAACGCGCAAGGTGCATCTGTTAATGATATTCTGACAGGGCATAGCCAAAACCGCATCATGTTTGGATCGACTTTAAGCGCAGATCCTATTTTACTGGACGAGGCCAAAAAGGCAGGCAAGCGTGTTAGCGAAGATTCTTTTGTGTCGCAAAATGGTTGGTCGATTGCGGTGCCTGCCGCCGGCGTTGATGAAGATCCATGCGATGAATATCTAAAGCAGCAAGAAAAGGGCTTTGAGTGAAAATTTTAGAAGTAACCTTGGATGAGGATGCCGCCACATTAAAGCGGCTTGATAAGGCGCTCAGCCACTGTGCGCAAGATTATTCGCGTGCGCGTCTTCAGGCGCTGATCCAGCAAGGCAATGTGCAGGTCAATGGCGCGGTGTGCACTAATCCATCAGCGAAAATTCAACAAGGCGATGCCGTTATTTTGCAAGAACCCCCGCCTGTTGAAAGCACGCCGCAGCCCGAAAAGATTGATCTGGACATCGTTTATGAAGATGACGATATGCTGGTCATCAATAAACCCGCAGGCATGGTCGTCCACCCTGGCGCAGGCAACCATGATGGAACGCTTGTTAACGCGCTTCTTTATCATTGCCGCGATAGCCTGTCGGGCATTGGCGGCGTATTGCGTCCAGGAATTGTTCACCGTTTGGATAAGGATACAACGGGCCTGATGGTTGTCGCAAAACATGACCGCGCGCATCAGGGGCTTGCAGATCAGTTGCAAGATCGTTCGCTCTCGCGGTTATATACGGCGCTGGTCTTAAAGGTGCCTATCCCAATTAAGGGGTACGTTGAAGGATCAATCGGGCGCGACCCGCGCAATCGTCAGAAAATGGCAATGAATGTGAAGAACGGGAAGGCGGCCAAAACCTTCTATCACGTGCAAGAAACCTTTGGTGAGGCATGCTCGCTAGTGTCATGTAAACTGGAAAGTGGTCGCACGCACCAAATTCGTGTGCATATGAATGCGCTGGGCAATCCGTTGATTGGTGATCCACTTTATGGGCCACAACCCACGGCCGTGCAAAGTAAGCTTAAACAAGCGGGCTGTGACATGGGCGTAGTGAATGCGGCGCTGAACTTTCCGCGTCAGGCACTGCATGCGCGCGCCATACGCTTTATTCATCCCATTACGGGGGAGGAGCATCAGTATGATGCGGCGCTGCCAGATGACTTATCGGATTTAATCACATCACTGCGCGCATCCATTTCGGGATAGAAGACTTGCGCGCCAGCAAAAATAAATCCAAGCAGGCCAATCCACCACCCTTGCCACATGCCGTATGAAATAGCGGCCATGATCAAAATCATTGCAAAAAGTGTAAATTGTGCACGGCGCGTATGGATGCTGGCGTTGCGCCAGATGCCGCGCAGGGTAATGCCAATTAGAGCGCTAAAGACGGCGGCGCCCAAAAGGCCAAACTCAATCCATGTTTGGATGGCAAAGTTATGGGGGTGCAGTACGCCGTTTTCAATGTGATAGACATGCGCGATGTCAAAATCTTTAATGCTGCGCGTGGCTTCGATGCCGTGTCCTAACCATGGGCGATCAAGGGCGCGGCGTGACACAAAGTCCCAGATTTCCATGCGCGCCGCGGCGTATCCATCTTTTAGCCACGCCATCCCCTCAACAGATGAGGCAATATAGGCAAATAAATGCTGCGCAATGAAAGGGGCGCTAAGGAGGAGTGCTGTGATCGTTGCTGCAGGGATAAGCCAAAATTTATTGTATGAGTAAGGAATGATAACCGCGCATAAAACGCCGGCAACTGTAGCAAGTTGTGCAGATTGGCTGTCTGTTTTGATGATGATCGGGATCAGGGCAAATCCAATCGCCCACGCCAATATGCGTTGCGCCTTGTTTGATGCGCCATGTGCGCGTTGCCCCGTGAACATGAAAAGGGATAAGGCGCATAATAAGACCGTCGCAACAACGCTGCGATTAAGGTGTGAAAGGTTTTTAAGGTAAATATCTTCTGGGTGAATTGCGCGATAAATGGCGCTGTCACCGTAAAGGTTGATTGTGACTAAAACCGCGCCGATCAAACATGTTGACATCAATGCAGTGCACAGGCGCGGCGCGATTTCGTCGCGATAGTGCGCGATGACACCTGCAAGCAATGCGATGCCAAGGAATAAAGGCGCTGTTTTGACCGGGTATTTCCAAGTGATGGCATCAGCATCGTGTCCCCATAGAACACTGGCGCTCATTAGGGCGAGTGCAGTGCATAAGGCGCAGATACTGTTACGAGAAGGAAGGGGCATTTTGTAATCGCGCAGCGTGTATCCCATAAAAGCAATCAGGCCAGTGATCGGTGCGATAAATGCAAGACCGCGCGGCGCTATGGCTGCGACTAAGGGAATAAGGCATAGCAATGAAAGTGTAGTGACTGTAATGCGAGAGGATTGAGTGTTCATATATGGATAAAAAGCCTTTAAATGATGGTGACCGTATTCAATCATGCAATATTTGTAAAAACAAGCTCGCCCGCGTGGTTGATTGAATTATATCCATTGTTTAGTGGGATAAAAATGAAATGCCCCTTGATTTCGAAGGGTGATATCTGCGACATCTAATACTGTAAGGTTAACGAATCACTCTACTAAACTTAAAATCGGATCACACATGACAGACGAAGAAGATGATGTTCTAAGATATGACAAAATGGTCGAAACCGCTTTGCGCGGCGTTGTACGCAGTGCAGTCGAAGAAGTTATCGAGCATGGCCTAAGCGGCGATCATCATTTCTATATCACATTTTTGACCGATTACCCTGGCGTCAAAATTCCAGATTATTTGCGCGAGCGTTACCCAGGTGAGATGACAATCGTATTGCAATACCAGTTCAGTGATCTTGATGTGAACGATGAGCGTCTTGTCGTATCACTGTCGTTTAATAATGTTCCTGAAAAACTGGAAGTGCCTTTGGCGGCCATCAGTATCTTTGCGGATCCATCTGTGAATTTTGCGCTCCAGTTCCAGCCTGTCGATAATGCATTGGCTGATGCAGACTTGAAAATGCTGGATGAGCTGGAAGATGATGGCGATGGCCCAGATGATGACGGTTCTGGCGGCGGCGGCGATGAAAGTGGCCAAGTCGTATCCTTGGATCAATTCCGGAAAAAATAATGCTTTGGCGTGATGATGTAGCCCAAGATCAGGGCGCGTATAAGGTTTTGCTGAAACGCGGCGAAATAACAGATGCTGCGCGCGTAAATGATGATGGAACGCCGCGCACTGTTCCGTTTAAAGTCTATTACCCTGCGGGCGCAGATGCGGATCAGCGCCGCTTTCCTGTTATTTTATGGTCACATGGCTATGGCGGTTCACGCGATGGTGCAGGTTTCTTGGCGCGTTACGTGGCAAGCTTTGGATATATCCTTGTGCATCTCACTCATACAGGGACGGATAGTTCGCTGTGGGAGGGCAAACCCGGCCACCCTTGGGAGATTTTGAAAAAAGCTCACGTAAGCCGTACAACAACGCTTAATCGCTATCGTGATATTCCTTTTGTACTGGATGCGTTGCCAGATTGGTTTGCGCAAAACCCAGATCTTGGCGCTATTGTGGACTGGTCGGCAATCGGTATGAGCGGTCATTCTTTCGGCGCGATTACAACGCAAGTTGCCGCGGGGCAGCTAACACCAGACGAAGATGGCGCATTGATCAGTTTATATGATCCGCGCATCACATCGGGCATTACATACAGTCCCGTTCCGGGCACAAGCCATTTGTCGGGCGGCGCGGATGGAGAAAATCAGGGCGCGAATATTTATGCGACGATTAAAACGCCGCTTCTGCATATGACGGGGACAGAAGATTCCTCACCGGTGAATAATATGCCCTATACCGAGCGCTTTAAGGTGTATGATCTCACGGAAGAGGCTGATGTAAAGGCCTTGCTGATTAAAGAGGGCGGCGATCATATGGTGTATAACGGTACGCGCGGCGCACTGGCCGCCAATCCGATGCGTGATCGTCACGAAGATATTATTAAACATGTTTCATTGGCATGGTGGGATGCATGGCTGAAGGGTGACGCCCTCGCGCAGGCATGGCTGAAAGACGAGGTCGTTGCGCTGTATCTTGGTGCGGATGCAAAGTGGAAGGCCGCTGGATAGGCGTCCTTGAATGCATTCACCTTACTGCGCAGCAGAGGGTATAGAAGCGTTGGCTTGCTCGTTTTGAAATTCCTTGATCAGCGCGGTGAGCGCATCGGTTTGCTCTTGTGCTTGTGGTTTTGAAACCAGAATTTTATTTTGCGCGCTATCGTAAGTGAGGGAATTTTCTGCGGCGTAAAGTTGCATCAAGTTAATTTGCGCAGTGATGATTTGTTCTTCTGTGTCAAAAAAATTGAAATAGGCATCAATTTGCTGCGTTTTCATGGTCTGCCATATTTGCGACAGCCTTTCGCGTTCTTCTTTATCTTCGGTATAGGTATAGAGAATATTTTCGATGGCTTGGTTCGCGTTTTCAAAATTCAAGAGAATATCATCAATCGTGGCGCGTTGCTCGGCGCTGAGGCGCTGTACGGCCATGAAGTGCGCATTCAGATCTTTCACGTTGGCGAGTGTTTGGGGTGACATGGCTTTAAACAAAAGTGCTCGCTGCTTGGTGTAGGTGGTTGTGCGTGCTTTTGTGTTCAAAATAAGCGTGTTAAGGGTATCTTCGAAGGCTTTTGATAGGTCTATGTCCGCGGCCACATCGGGGCTTGTGCTTGTTATGTTCGTTGCGCCTTCTTGTTGGGTAGGGGCTTTTGTTTCTGTTGGGGCGGCTGTTGTTGGCGTAGGTGTAGCAGACTCCTCTACAGGGAGTGCGCCAAGGAAAATATAGCCAACGCCGCTAAGGATAATAAGAAGACTGACGCCCAAAATGATGTGTTTTTGTGACATTGATTTTTATATGTGCGGAAATGTTTATTGCGTGTTTGCAGTTAAATCTAACGTGATTGTGATGCTTTTGTCGACCCATTCGCCAGAGGGATCTGAATCCATGCCAATGCCATAAGCTGTACGATCGATAGTAAAAGAGGCTTTGGCGTTCACGGGCGCGGCGCTAAGGTCGCTTAATGTAAACGGAATGGTAACGGGGCGTTCTTGGTCGCGAATGCGCAAAAGGCCTGTCATTGTGTAGCTGCCATCATCGTTTGCGGTGATGCTTTGCGATGTGAAGGTTGCCTGTGGAAAGGACTTGGAATGGAACCAGTCGGCCTTAGGCATTGCGCTATCAAGCATAGGATCGCCAGTTTTTGCGCTGGCGGTATCAAATGTTGCGCTAATATGGCTGTCGGCAAGGGCATCTGGCGCAAAGTCTATTGATGCGCTCCATGTATTGAAATGGCCTGTAAAGTCTTTGCCTGCTTGATTGCCTGAAAATGTAAGGGTGCTTTTGCTGTAGTCAATATCATAGACTTCGGCAAACGAGGGCGCACTGAAAAACAGTAGGGAAGCAATGGCAAGTGAAGGTAGGATCTTCATCGGGGTTAGCTCCACCACATGCGGGTTAAAAGGTTTGTTTTTTCAACAACGGCATGCTTGATCACGGCGCCGACATGCGCCACTAAAACGCCGATCAATGTAAAGGCTAGAATTGTATGGGCTTCTCTGGCAAGGCCACCGATCTCTTTGTTGCCAGAAAGATCAGGAATTAAAGGCCATTCAAATAGGTCAAAGACCATGATAGGTAACCCTGATGAGCTTGCCGAAGACATGATCCAGCCACTCATCGGCATGGCGATCATCAGGCCGTAAAGTACGAAATGGCCTAGTTTGGCAAGTGTCTTCTCCAAAGGTGGCAGTGTGTCTGGCAAGGCCGGCGTCGGGGCAAAAAGACGCGCAGCAAGTCTTAACACAAAGGCGGCTATCAATAAGACGCCAACAGATTTATGCAGTTGATACAGCGGAAATTTAACCGCGCGATCAAGATCGACATACTCCATAACAAGGCCGCTTGCGAGCATGGCAATGAAGGCAAAACCCATAATCCAGTGAAGTATGATGGTGATGCTGCTATATCGATCGGGTGAAAGTGTCATGTGAGGGCCTTATTGTAAGTTTTAAGAACTTTATATCTTACAAATGTAGTGCTGCGCTGCAGGAAGATCAAGCAACAGTTTTACTTGATTTTTATAAAAAAAAGAGCATCTTAATCGCATGGGAAATATGGTTGATCCACTTGCACGTTATCAACGTCAAACGGTCTTGCCAGAAATTGGCGAGGCAGGGCAAAAGCGCCTGTTGTCCGCGCGCGTCTTGTGCGTTGGGGCGGGCGGCTTGGGGTGTCCTGTGCTCTTATATCTGGCTGCGGCAGGGGTAGGAACGATCGGCATTATTGATCATGATGAGGTTGATCTCTCTAATTTGCAGCGCCAAGTGCTGTACCGTGAATGTGATGTCGGCCGCAGCAAGGCCGAGGTCGCGCGTGAACAACTGTTGGCACGTAACAAGGATGTGCATGTCAATGTTTATACCGCCCGCCTAAGCGCAGATAATGCCGAAGACCTGTTCGCGCAATATGATGTTATCGTTGATGCGACCGATAATTTCATGACAAAATTTTTGATTAATGATGCGGCCGTTAAAACGCAAACGCCTTGGGTATACGGATCGATTTTAGGCTTTGCTGGGCAATTAGCATCCTTTGATCCGCGCCAAGATGATGCGCCGTGTTATCGCTGCTTATTTCCGCACCCGCCTACTGAAAAGGTTATGAACTGCGCCGAGGCAGGGGTTATTGGCGCCGTCGCGGGTGAGGTGGGAACGCTGCAAGCGATGGAGGTTATGAAAATAATTGTGGATCATCCTGACCTGCCACCACTTTGGGGTAGATTATGTCAGATCGATGTTGCAAGTTTCAGAAAAACATTGACGTCTTTAGTGAAAGAGCCTAAATGCAGGGCGTGCTCACAAGACCGAGCGCAGATAAATATAAAGGAAGAAGCCATGCTGAACCTCAAGCGCACAACAACAAGCGATGAAGTTACACCCGATGAAGCGCGCGCAATGCTTGCGCAAAATAGCGATATTCAATTATTGGATGTCCGCGGGTTGGATGAATGGGACGCGGGGCATATTCAAGGCGCAGACCACTTTCCATTAACATTGATGGTGCAAGGCTTTCGTCCAGATACGCTGAAAAAAGATGCGCCGTTGATTTTATATTGCAAGGCTGGCGTGCGCAGTATGCAGGCGCTGCATATTTTAAAATCGCAAGGCTACGCCGATGTCAAAAGTATGGCAGGCGGTTATGATGCCTGGATGATGACAGAAATGCGCGCCGCATAAGGCTGGTAACTCTCAATCATGTTGCAAGAACGGATCAACAAAAAGGCACTGGTCGATTTTATATCGGGGCCGGTGTTGCTGCACTTCACTTTGCCTTTTGTTATGATTTACCTTTGTGCGGGGACGATTGCACAAAAATACGTTGGCCTGTATGAGGCCACTCATATCTTTTTCTCATCACTCATTGTCTGGCTTGGCTTTTTGCCTTTGCCAGGTTTTCCTGTGGTGCTGGCTGTGATGTTTATAAACTTGGCTGGCAAATTGATTTTTAAAAGCCCTTGGACGCTGCGTAATAGTGGCATTATTATCACGCATATTGCCGTGATGATGTTGCTTTTGGGTGGCCTGATCACAGCTCTGTTCAGCCGCGAAGGCTTTGTCGATTTGATGCAGGGCGATAATAAGGCCTATGTTACAGATTATCACGTACGCGAATTTGTTATCCGCGATGAAAATGGCGTATCACTTGCGCAGTATAATCCAAATGATTTTAAGGTTGGGCAAAGCGTATCTGATCCTGAATTGCCCTTTATAATCCGCATTAAAGAGGCGTGCCGTCACTGTAAAATTGAAAAGCGTGCCATCGGGCCGAATGATGACGGCATCTATAATGGAATGGCGCAATTTATGCGCCTGACAGATGCGCCGCTTCAACGTGAAAACGAAAGCAACATGGGCGGAGTTGTCTTTGCGCTGTATGATCGTCAAGGGCACGAGCAAGGCGTATATGCAAGCTTGGAGGATGTACCAAACTGGCCGCAAGTCGATATCGGGCAAAGCAGTTACCGCTTTATTTACCAAAAGCAAAAGCGCGCATTGCCCTTTGAAATTGAGCTACTTGATTTTACCCGTACGACTCATCCGGGGACGCAACTTGCCAAATCGTATCAGTCCAAAGTGCGAATTAAGGATGAAAATGGCGCGTGGGAAAGCTTGGTCAAAATGAACGAACCTCTGCGTTACAAGGGCTATACCCTGTTTCAGTCATCCTTTATGCGGACAGATACAGGCGATGTCTCTGTATTGGCTGTGGTGTGGAATGCGGGGCGTTCCTTTCCTTACATTGCAGGCTTGGTGTTGTCGTTAGGCTTGATTGTTCACCTTGTCGTGCGCCGCCGTCCAGCGAAATAGCTTCTTATTAGACCTCTTAAATAAACATACTTTTGTATGATCAACCACTTTTTTGGGTGTATGTAAGCATTTTATTGCACGCAAAAGGCGAGTGTGTTTATAGTTGTTCTCGTGAATTTTAGTGGGGACTAAAACAACTATGCCTAATAAGCATGATGCAACAAAGCTTTTGCACGCTGTGCTAGAGCACGTTAGTGACGGTATCATTACCGCAGATAAAACAGGGGAAATATATTATTATAGCGCATCATCGGAAAAGATTTTCGGATATGAGCGCTGTCAGGTGCAAGATCTTAATTTGAAGGCATTGTTGCCTGATTTTGCCACAATGGTTGATTTTTCGGTGGCCGAGTATCTGGTGAAGGCGCTGCATAAAGATGGGCGCAACAGTGATGTTGCCGTGTCTGTCAGTGAAGTGCCTTCCGCCGAGGGGGATATTCTGAATTGCTATATTATTCGGGATGTGACATATCGCAAAGTGGCCGAGCAACGTTTGATCCAAGCCCAAAAGATGGAGGCTATCGGCGTTATCACCAGCACAGTTGCCCATAACTTTAACAATTTGCTGGGGGTTGTCTCGGGGAGTTTACGTTTACTAAAGCGCGGCCTTCCAACCAGCGTTGCTGAAGATGGAAATGTAAATTTGCATCTAGATACCATTGAATCCGCAGTTCATCGCGGGGCATCACAAATATCAAGGCTAATGATGTTTGCGCGCCCGCAAACCACAGCGCCGCAAGAAGGCGCGTTGACCAATATTGAAATCAGTGAATTTATTGACCAGATTAAGGATCTTATCGTCCTGTCTGTCAGAGATACCGTGCGCGTCGCCTTTGATTTGCAGGCTAAATTACCAGCAGTGCGATTGGATGTAGGACAATTTGAAAGTGCCTTGCTGAATATGGCAGTTAATGCGTCAGATGCGATGCCTTATGGGGGGCATCTGCATATATCAACGCAGTCAGTAACGTTAGATCGTAACTATAAATTCCTCAGCCCCGAAGTCGTTGAAGGTGAGTATGTATGCGTTACTGTGTCTGATACGGGCGAAGGGATGAGTGAGGACGTGCAGGAGCACTTGTTCGAGCCTTTTTACACAACCAAGCCCGCAGGTGCGGGAACCGGCCTGGGGATGAGCGTTGTTTACGGGTGCGTCAATCAGATTGGCGGCTATATTCATGTGTACAGTGAAATAGGCAATGGCACGACATTTAAAATATATTTGCCTGCCTGCCCACAGGATATCAAAGTCAATTACGCGGATCAAAAACAAGAATCTATCCAGTGTGACGACAGTGGTAAAACGGTTCTGATTATTGATGATCAATATTTAATGCGTGATATGGCCGCTCAGTCATTTTCGCGGTTAGGGTTTAAAGTGTTAACGGCCTCGACGGCGCACGAAGCCCTTAGCGCGGCGAACGATCAAAACGGCGCGATTGATTTGCTGTTTGTTGATATGTTTATCGAAGAAGGCGTCGATAGTTTTGATCTGGTTGATCAGATTTTAACGCAAGTGCGTCCAGAATGTCAGGTGCTTTACACATCCGGCTATGACGAGCAGCAATTAGCGCAAAGCTATGACGTGCGTGAGAAAAACTTTATCTCAAAGCCATTTTCAAGCAAGCGTTTAATTGAGGTGCTCAAGGCTTTTTGGCCAGAAATGCCATTTTAGGGGTTGCATAATCAGGCGTCTGCAAGGAAACTATGGATTGAATTTGATCTTAAATAAGGCGCACTAATTATATGGATGACATGGAAAAGCAAGTTCAGAAAAAGACACGTCTGGCTTCTCAAACAATTTATGAAATTATTTCCCGCGAAGGGGTTGAAGAACTCTCTCGCCCTCTCTCTTCACTTGCTTGGTCAGGTTATGCCGCGGGCATTTGTATTTGTTTTTCTGTGTTGACGATGGCGCATTTACATCATTACCTGCCCGAAGAACAAGCGTGGACGCTCCTGAAAAAGATGGGGTATGTCGTTGGCTTTTTGATCGTGATTATGGGGCGTTTGCAACTGTTTACAGAAAACACAATTACAGTAATCTTGCCATTGCTTGATAAGTGGAGCGCCCGCAATATCGTGCGTACGTTGAAACTTTGGGGCGTTGTTTTTGCAACGAATATGGCGGGAACAATGTCAGTGGCATTGATGATTTTGTATCTTCAACATCCAGAGCCAGCCTACCTTGAAGCACTGACGAATATTTCTAAACACGCGGTGGAGCATAGCTTTTTAGATATCTTTTTGGCCGGTATTCCTGCTGGATTTTTGATCGCGGTCTTGGTGTGGATGATGCCAAGTGCGAAGGGGTCAGAATTTTTGCTTGTCACCATGATGATCTTTTTGATCTCACTAGGCGATTATTCGCACGTTGTGGCGGGCTCGTTCGAAGCATTCTTCTTGTTGCTAAGCGGTGCGTCATCATTGGGTGATACTGTTGCATATATCACTGCGGCAGGTCTTGGGAATATTCTGGGCGGCACAGGCGTCTTTACGATGCTGGCCTACGCGCAGGTGAAAGACGAAATTCGCTAAGGCCTTATGGCTTTGTAATCGGCGCTTAGCTGAAAAAAGAGATAATAAAATGGCGATGCCTTCTTAATTGGGGCGTCGCCATTTCTTTATGCGTTTGATTTATGTGTCCTATCACGCCTTAGCAAAGCGGATAAGATCATCAATAGTGTTGTTTAAAAATGTCGCGTGCATGTCGTTTGCAAGGCTGCCATCATCGTTAAAGGCATCATTCGCGCCGCCAAGTGCAATTTGCGATGGCACCACGTTAATTCCGATATTGCCCAATAACATCCGCAGCATTACAAGGCCGCGCATACCGCCCATCGCGCCAGGCGATGCAGCGCCAATCGCATAGACTTTTCCTGTAAAAGCGGGAAGCATTGGCTCACCTTCTTCGCGGATACGTGAAACCCAGTCGATGGCATTTTTTAAAACGGGCGTGAAGCTGCCATTATATTCTGGTGAGGCGATAAAAACGCCGTCTGCGTCTTGTAACACTTTTTTCAGGTCATAGGCGGCCTTAGGAAAGCCATCATGTTCTTGCTGGTCAGGATCATAAAGCGGCAAGGGATAATCCGCGAGGCTAATGACTTTGACGCTGGCACCTTTTTCTTTTGCTACGCGGGCGGCTTGCTGCGCCAGTTTTGCGTTAATAGAATGGCTGCTGTTGCTGCCAGAAAAGAAAATAAGATTTGCCATGATAGATGATGTATCCCGTGTCTGTCTTGTGAATGTAGTCTGTGTGCTTATATAGAACCCGCAACCATAGAGGTCAACTCTTTCCAGCTCTCGGTCGTGCCCCATTCATATCCGTCATTGATATGCTTGATGACGGTGCGCTCTTTGTTAAGGAACACAGTTTCAGGCGTGCCTTTAATGCGGTAGAAGCGTGCGCTCAGGTCGTATTTGGCATCGTGAACCCAATAAATGGGCAGGTCATCCGCCCCAAGTTTGCTGATATAACGCTGCATCGCGTCGGCCTTATAGTCCAGTGAAACCGCAATCATGGCAACCTGACCGTTCATTTCGCGCAGTGTTTTTAACAAGAGCGGAAACTCCATGACGCATGGTGGACACCATGACGCCCAGTAATGAACCATAACGACAGGCTCGCTAAGGTCGGATGTGTTGAAATCATCGCCTTGAATGGTCGTAAAAGACATCTGTTTAAGGGACTGACCGACCGAAAAATATTGCGGTATCTTTGATGTGAGATGCGTTTGTGCATTTTGTGCGTGCGAGGAAAGAGAGCTTAACGTTATGAATGAAAAGCATAAAAACAAAACTGTGCGCATCACCTGCATGGAAAACCCTTTACTTACCCGTCAATTTATAGTTTACCCATAACCACCATGAAAACCAAAGACTTTGATTACGCGCTGCCAGAAGATCTGATCGCCTACGAACCGTTACAGGATCGTACGGCAAGTCGTTTATTGTGTTTGAACCCTGATGACGGGGTAACTGCTCATAAACAATTTAGTGATATTCTTGGCCTCGTCAATGCGGGCGACGTCTTGGTATTTAATAACAGTAAGGTTATCCCCGCGCGTTTGCATGGTCATCGCGATACAGGTGGCCGCGCTCATATCCTGATCGAACGCGTTTTAGAGCCCTTTAAGGCCGTTGCACATGTTAAAACAGGTAACGTAGCCAAGGCAGGCAGTATCATTTATCTGTCCGACCGGACGCCATGCCGCGTTCTGGGGCGCGATGGGCCGTTTTTCATTCTTCAGCCCGAAGGCGATAAAAACTGGTATGAAATTATGGAGGATATCGGCGATATCCCATTGCCGCCTTATATTGAGCGCCAAACCAAACCACTGGATAGCGCGCGTTACCAAACTGTTTATGCAGCCGATGATAAGGCTGCGTCTGTGGCTGCGCCAACGGCGGGGCTGCACTTTACGGATGATTTGCTGGATCAGTTGCGCGACAAGGGCGTGAAAACGGCGTTTGTGACGCTGCATGTGGGGGCCGGAACGTTTCAGCCCTTGCGCACGCTTGACGATGAAGATCCGCGCGACCACCAAATGCACAGCGAATATATCGAAGTCCCGCAAGATGTCTGTGACATGGTGAACGCGGCCAAGCGGGCAGGCGGTCGCATTATCGCGGTGGGTACAACCAGTGTGCGCTGCATTGAAACCGCTTGGAATCGTCAAGAAAGCTGCCTGCAACCATTTACTGGTGAAACCGATATCTTTATTGCGCCTGGCTATGAATTTGGCTGTATGGATGCGTTAATTACAAACTTTCATTTTCCGCGAACAACATTATTGATGCTGGTCAGCGCCTTAGCAGGGCGCGAGAATATGTTGCGCGCTTATGAGCAAGCCATCGCAGAAAAATATCGCTTTTTCAGTTATGGTGATGCTATGTATATCGCGAAAGGATGCACTGATGGCACGTAAACAGAAAAATATGCTCCCCCCGCTTGAGCCACCAACAGGTGATAAAAAGGTATTGCTGCACAGTTGTTGCGCGCCTTGTTCGGGTGACTTGATGGAACGCATGGTCGAAAGCGGCATTGACCTGACCTTGTTTTTCTATAACCCGAATATTCATCCGAAAAAAGAATACGAAATTCGTAAAAATGAAAATATTCGTTTTTGTGAAAAGCTTGGCATTGATTTCGTGGATGCGGATTATGACGTGCAAAACTGGTTTGCCCGCGCCAAAGGTATGGAGCATGAGCCCGAGCGCGGCGTGCGTTGTACGATGTGTTTTGACATGCGTTTCGAACGCACGGCCTTATATGCCTATGAAAACGGATTTAAAACAATCACCAGCTCGCTAGGCATTTCGCGCTGGAAGAACATGGATCAAATCAATAATGCGGGCACGCGCGCGGCAGGGCATTATGACGGCGTTGAATATTGGACGTATAACTGGCGCAAAGGTGGCGGTGCAAACCGCATGTATGAAATAGCCAAACGCGAAGAGTTCTATAAGCAAGAATATTGTGGCTGTATTTTCTCGCTGCGTGATACGAACGATTGGCGCGAGCATAATGGCCGTGACAAAATCGCAATCGGTGAAGAATTCTACGCCGATATGATCAAGGACTAGTGCTTCCTCCTTCAAAGATACACGACAAAGAAAACATGATGCGACGTAAAACTTGCAGTCTTCAGTGTGTTATGTTAAAAGATGCGGCCGGTGAATAATAAAGCAGGGAAAAGCGGTGTCACGTGTCTTCGATTATGAGCAGCCAAAGCCATACGGGTTAACACCTTTTGCATTGTTACAGCATGATAAGCGCCTTGGCGCTATTGCTGATAATGAGTTGCCCTTAGAGATGGTAGGTAAGCAATTTAATGATTACCATTTTCGGCTGGATGTTCCCAAAAAAGAAATTTATCCAGATTTGAATGGTTACTTGGACGATGTTTACCTATGGATAGGTGAAAACGCGCAATCAAACTTTCACTGGGCAGAACATGATGGATTGATGCGCAAAACGCACAGTGATGGACGGCAAGAATTAACCGGCGTTGCCAGTATCTTTCTAACGTTTGAGCGTTACTTGGATGCCGAAAATTTTAAGCAGACTTTTGAGAGTGCATCGCCTTTCTATGCGACTTACAAGGGTGATTATGATTTTCAGAAACGTTGTTTCCTGACGCGTGCGGCGAGTATCTTTGATGATAAGCAGCCAGTTTTGACGTCAGCACCACTTTACGATGATTTCCTGGGTAAAGGCGTTGCTCCTGTTGTGGATACTGCGGCGGTATTGCCACCCAAGCCAGAGGGGATAAACCCTGTTTAAGTCCGTGTGTAAGGGCTTTTAAGGGTATTAATACCGCTGTTAACGAAACTTTAAATATCTGTCGCCATAATAGGGTCACAATATCAATAGATAAGGGTGATTATTGTGGCAAAGCTAATATCAGATGAATTTAACAAAAGCGTTGGTGACTGGCAAAAAGCGAGTGAATTTATCAATGGTTTTGATGTGCTGAACGAACCGATTTTGGTAGGAACGCGCGGCGAAATTAGCCTGATCCATCACAAAACGGGCGAATGGGAGTGGTCTGACGTATTGCCTTTGCCGGTTCGTACAGATGATGTTGAGGCCTTTTTGCCGAATGATCTGGCCGAAGAATATGATCAACCTGATTTTATGACCTTTCAGCAATATCAAGACGTAGCCAAAGTGCTGGACGACAACCGCCAGTTGCTTGATGAGGTAACGCGTTCGCAAATGTTGTATATGTTCGACCGCATCGAAGAAATCAAATCTGACATGGCTGAGCATAATTTAGAAACACAAAATGTCTTTGTCCCCTCGACACTGAGGTAGCGCAACATCTTTTGCGTTGAGTTTATTTCATGAAAAATTGTCTTAACTACGATCTGCGCAGGTCTGTGTAACATATACTTATGTCTTGGTGTCTAAAAGGACGTATGAGAACTCCGAAAAGTCTGCTATACTAAAATGAACGAATAAATAAAATTTAGTATATACAGATCAGGAAAATTGGATGGCACAAAAAAATGTTGCGCACATGTTTGGCTTTGGCAGGCCGCAATCAAAGCGAACTTCATCAGAAGCGTTACAAGTCTTGAATGCGCTAGACAGGTCTATGGCGATGATTGACTTTAATCTAGATGGGACAATCTTAACGGCCAATAAAAATTTCTTGGATGCGATGGGGTATGACCTGTCAGAGGTGCAAGGCAAACACCATAGTATGTTTGTTGACCCTGAATATGTCGATACGCAGGATTACAAAGATTTCTGGCAAAAATTAAAAGGCGGTGAGTTTTTCTCGGCGCAATATAAGCGCATTGCGAAGGGCGGAAAAGAGGTCTGGATCGAGGCCACTTATAACCCTGTATTTGACAGTAAGGGTAAGCCTTATAAAGTGGTTAAATTTGCGTCCGATGTCACGGAAAAAGCAAAACAGGGCGCAGAGTTTCAAAGCATTTGCGAAGCGATGGATCGCTCGCAAGCAGTTATTTCGTTTGATTTGAACGGCATTATCCAAGACGCGAACGAAAACTTCCTCAGCGTTATGGGGTATACGCTGGATGAGGTTCAAGGTCAGCATCACAGTATGTTTGCTGAGGCTGATTTTGCCGCTTCGCAGGAATATAAAGATTTCTGGAAAGCCCTTGGTCGAGGAGAGTTTCAGGCCGCGCAATACAGGCGTTTAGGTAAAGGCGGAAAAGAGATTTGGATCGAGGCATCGTATAATCCAATTTTAGACCCAAGTGGCAAGCCGGTTAAGGTTATTAAATTTGCGACGGATTTAACGCCGCGTAAAAATGCAAACAGGCAGCTTGCCGATACATTCGCATCTTTGTCACAGATGCTTGCCGCGTCATCAACGGAAATGCAGGCAACGGCGCAGACCGTGGCTGCATCGGCGCAGCAAACAAGCTCTCAATCGTCAACAGTGGCTTCCGCGACCGAGCAATTATCCGCATCCGTCGAGGAAATTTCGTCGCAGGTGCATAACTCTGTCGCGATCGTAACTGACGCTGCAGTAGAAGCGCGACGCTCTGAAGAGCTAGTTGAGGGATTGGTTGAATCCGCTCTGAAAATTGGCGAGGTGACGCAATTGATTTCTGATATTGCGGATCAAACAAATCTGCTTGCCCTTAACGCAACAATCGAAGCTGCGCGCGCAGGCGATGCGGGCAAAGGCTTTGCGGTTGTCGCGTCAGAGGTTAAAACGCTTGCCGCGGAAACGGCAAAGGCGACAGAGGATATCTCAAATCAGATTGGCGCTATTCAAGAGGTCAGCCAAACCACAGCGGCGGCTATTAAGAAGATTACCAATGTGATCTCTGAGGTTAATCAAATCAGTACGGCAATCTCTGGCGCAGTGGAAGAGCAATCCGCAGCAACCCGTGAGGTTTCTTCCAATATTGTCGGCGTCCAGGCGGCAGCAAGTGAAACGGGCGAAGCCTCTAGCGAGATGTTGTCAGTGGCAGGAGAGCTCTCAGAAAAGTCAGAAGACCTGCAAATGCGCGTTGAGGACTTCTTGCAAAGCGTACGCGAAATGTAATCGCTTTTAAAACGTAAAATCAAAGATGCGCGGGATTGGATAAACAACTGATCCCGCGCTTTTTTGCGCAGTTGTAAGATATAGTCGTTTAGAGAAAATGGAGCAGTGAAGGGATTAATAAATAAAACTTAATCTATTGATTGTAAATGATTAGTTTTAATTCGAACTTTTAGAAGTCCCCCATTTGTGCCCCCAGAGATTTTGAAAATTCATTTGAAGGATTTACCTGAGAAGTATTATTGGTCCGTTGGGGTGTGCTTGGGCGTTTCTATGCTAGATCCATTGTTTTTAATAATAATGTTGTCGATACGAGCGTTAACTGCTTTCGCCTCTAAATTTATTTTTTCTTCCAGTTGACGGTGAATGTTATCCAAGTTTTTAAATTCGGATGTAATGTGTGCGCTTACAGCTGTTATTTTGCTATCGAAATGCAAGTATGCGCTTATACATGCTGTAAGCATTACGATTAATAATCCATAAATAATGCGGTCATGATGTTTAACGTCAGTTTCTAGTTTTGCAAAATTTACTGGTGTTGGTATATCTTTGAAACGATCATTGTTTTCTTTTAATTTTTCTTGAAGAGCGTGTGTCAATTCACGAAGGGTATCCGCTTGTTTAACCTCTTTTTGAGAGGGGGGGTCTGTGGTTTTTCTGCTTCCCATTAGACCGCCCCTACTAACTTCGTTACCGTATAATTAAGGTCTCCAGAACTTTTTGAAAGCTCCAAAGATTTTTCAATTAGTTTATCTGCAATTTCGATTGCTTTGGCTTCTGTTAATTCCCCATTTTTAGCGGCTATCTTGAGGGCGTCTGAAATATCTAGGATTTCATTTGAGACACGAAGATCGTTTGCTGCAATAAGCCTTGCTAGAACTATGGCTCTGTACCAGTCGTTTTGATCTGTCATGCTTTCTTTCTAAATTGTACGTCTATTGTAAGGGGGCCTTGTTGAACCTGAGTTCTTAAAATAGTCTCTGTGCTTGATTTTGAAATTTTAATAACACCTTCGTAATCTTGTGGCTCTCTACTCATAACACCAGATTTATCTAGTAAACCTACCGTTTCAGGTGTGCCTTTAGGGTCTAAAGTTGCTTTGAAAGCTAATTGGTTGTCGTTCACAATTTCAAATGTCGCATTCCAGATAACGCCAAGAGCGTCAACTCCAATCAGCTTGTTTCCTTGGATTTTGGCTGAGCCAATGCCAGGCTCATAAACATGTTCTAAAGGAGGTGATGTGGCATAAGTGATGTCATACTCGCCCTGTAATTCGTCTATAGTGATATTACCACTCATGGTATTTAATCCTTTTTCGCTATGTAGCAATGATCATATACGAAAACCTAAAAAAATCTAGTTTTCGTTTTTAGACTGAACCACTTGATGTGCTGTCAGTCAGGACAGTTACATCTAGTAGGGTAACTGTCCTTGTTTCCCCCCTTCCGTCCCCCAAAGGGGGAGACACACACTTCTATTGCCCTTTTTCTTTTATTTTTAACATTAGCATTGAAAACTAAGAAAATCTTGATTTTTTCTAGGTTGAGCGTTGTCTTGACTAATGACTTGCTTTTTTTATTGCTAATAAGCAGTATTAATCTGTGCTTGTTTTTAATAAGCATGGGGCTTCGAAACCTCTAATCATACGCGGCTGGCATCAGCCGTTAGATATGCGTTTAAACGTTTATCGGGATGCCGCTCTTAGGTCTTATGGCCGGGAGCGGCGGCTATGTCCAAGGCTCCGGCTTAAAAGCCGTCGGCCATTTGTCGTATGATTAGTGGTTTCGAACTCCCGGCTACCAAGAGGATTTTCTCTTGGTAGCTGTTTGGACTTATCTGGAAAGGAACGTTAATCTATGACAAAATTTATCATACGTTTTATGCACTTGATAATAGAGTTTTTAGCTTGGGCTATTGTGCTGGGATCGGGGCTAGTAGCAGTAGGTATGGCATTGGATGAAGATCCGTGGCTGATTTTGTTTTATTTGCCTTTAGGGGTTCTGTTAGGGCTTTTTGTTGCTGCAATTGTAATAGGTATCCCGTTGTTAGTTTTGAGAATTAATCAGAATTTGGATGAGATTAATTCTAAATTAAAAAGCTAAGTCGCTTTTTTGTGTTTTCTAGCTTCTTTTAGTCGCTCAGATGTGGCCTGTTTTTGTGTTGTGGTCATCTTTCGAGTGTGAAAAGGGTTTTTGCCCATTCTAAAAGGCCATAGCGGACAAGTCTGGATTGGGCATTGCCTTACTTCTGCATGGTGATAGGCGCAGCAGTCTAAGCATTTTTTGCGGATGACTTTTAGTAAAGGTTTTTTTGTATGGTTGTTTGAAATGGTCATGATTGCACCTCTGATAAAGAGGTTTTGGGTCTTTGGTTGATGCGATTTTGCATCCATGCATCTATTTCGCTTTCTAGCCATGCAACAGACCTTGTGCTTAAGTTGATGTTTGAGGGGAAGCTGCCTTCGCCGATATATAAATATATAGCGCTACGACTTAAGCCAGTGCGCATCATGACGTCTGAGAGTCTGAGGAATCGTTCTTTTTTATTTGTGTTTGACATTTGTATCCTTTCTGTAATGTCCAAGTGGATACAAATATTGTTAACTGAAACTCGTTTTTCGGCCTAATGATTGCGGAAGTAAAATGTGCTGTAAAAATGTTATAAATTTTTCTGCGTGTGGCGTTCTTGATGCGTATTTTTGATTGCAGTTTCTATTTGAGCAATGGTTACATTTGGGTCTAGCGGCTGAATTATGAGTTTGAGTAACTCAGAATCGCCCATCTCTTTTTTTGAGATATATTCGCCTCCTTTATCAGTTTTATGGTAGCGGCTTTGTTGGAATTTGTGGCCTATAATAGGCTCAAGGATGCGTTCCATTGAAATGACCCAATGGTTAAGGGTGTTGCTCTTTTTGTAGCTTCTAAAGTTGCCGTATTTGAGAGCGTATTGAATCGAATCTGATATGACGGATAATAATTTCATTATCTTAGTTGGTGCATCGGTTTTATTAAATCCAAAATGGTTTTCATTTCTGATTTCGGGCAATAAGCTACTTAATGAGGGGTGAAATTTAATTTCTTGGTAGAAGCTATTAACTAATTCGTTGCTGAAGTTGTCAGATTGAAAAATCTTCTCTAAGGAGGCTCCGGCTTTGTCTATATGGTGAAGTGCTTTCTCAAGCTCTTTCTGTATTTTATGAGGAGGCAAGGAGTTGTAAAATTTGTAACCCCGTACGTAGCTTTTAGCGGAGAAATGCAGTTGTTGTTCTATCGCTAATTGTAAATCCTGATCTTTAAGTTCTAGGATATTAAAAAGAGTGTTGAGAAAATCGGGGGTATATGAGTTTTCATCTTCGGTATTGTGGAGGTGATCTGTTGTTTCTTTTTTCATTTTAGATGTCCAAACTGTCAATATAATCAGCCCATTCTTGCATCATTCTTTTGCGTTCATCTAAAAACTGGGCACGGTCATATGCACGTTGCACCATGCTTTGCGGTGCGTGGGCGAGTTGTCTATCAACAACCTCGTGGCGGTAACCTAGTTTTTCTTTGATTGTGCTCATTGCTAATGCACGGAAGCCGTGGCCTGTCATGCGACCTTTGAATCCTAATCTATCTAAGCCTTTTAAAATTGTGTTGTTACTCATGTGCTTGCGTGGGGAGTGATGGCCTGGAAATATCCAATCCCATTTGCCGTTACGCTCTTTGAGGTCTTGTAGAATGTTTATAGCTTGGCGTGAGAGGGGGACGATATGTTCGTTGCGCATTTTCATGCGCTCGGCAGGGATGACCCATTCTGCATTGTCTAAATCAAATTCGTCCCATGTGGCTTCGATAAGTTCTTTTGTGCGGACGAAGGTTAGCATAAGGAGTTTTATGGCTAGGCGTGTATCTGTGTGTAGTCGCGCGTTATTAAAGTGAATTGCTTTAAGTAGTTCGGGGATTTCTTTGATTTCTAGGCAAGCGTAATGCTTTTTGATTACAGGTTTTAACACCATGCCGATTTCGGCGGCGGGGTTTGTATCTGTGATCTCGTGAATGATGGCAAAGCGAAAGATTTGAGAGCAGTACTGGCGTAAGCGATGGGCTGGTTCATATGCGCCCCGTTGTTGTATTTTCTTTAAAACCTCGATGAGGTGAGAAGGTTTAATATCTTTAATTGGTATAGAGCCTATCTCTGAAAAGATGTCTTTTTCTAATCGTCTAATAACGGTATTGGCATGTCTATCTGTCCATTTTTCTTTGAAGGTGTTGTGCCATTTTCGAGCGATAGCTTCAAAGCTATGTTCTGAATTTATTTCGGCAGAGCGTTTAGCTTCCTTTTTGGCTGTAAGGGGATCTAAATTTTGATCTAATAGTTTACGGGCTTCTGTGCATCGGTTATCGGCTTCTTTGAGTGAAATTTCTGGGTAGACACCAAAGGCGATGCGTTTCTCTTTTAGTTTTCCATCGGCCTTGATTCTGTATTTCATGCGCCAATATTTTGAGCCGTTGGGCATGATTTCTAGGTATAGGCCTCTTCCTGCTGCCATTTTATATGGCTTTTCTTTGGCTTGTGCATTTTTGCATTGAATGTTTGTTAGTTTCATCTGGGGGCACATTTTTGTCTAAGGTTTGCGGATGCCCCCTAAAGTGCCCCCAAGTTATCAGGATGTGGGGGAATATTCTGGGACGGCTTTAGACAAAACGCTGGCACAAAAAGCCTTGAAAGTCAAGGTTTCTGTACGTTTTTGGATTTTCTTGGAAAGTAAAATGGAGCGAGTGAAGGGATTCGAACCCTCGACCCCAACCTTGGCAAGGTTGTGCTCTACCCCTGAGCTACACTCGCATGTACAAGGTTAAATAAACACCTTGTGGGCAGAAAAGGTAAGCGTGAATATATCGACTTTTATTCGGATTGCAAGACCAAAACGCAAATAATTTCACTTTTTTTTCGGCGGATGATTTTTAACGTTCGTTTTCGTCAATGCGCTCATATTCCGCGTCAATGATATCGCCATTTTGCGGGCGCGATTGTGAGCGGGGTTGCGATTGCGATGCCGCGTCTTCCCAGTTTGTGTGACGTTTGATCAAGCCACGAAGCAGGCCGCGCACAGGCGGGATCAGCAGCGAAAAGCCAAGGAAGTCAGTTAAAAAGCCTGGCGTGATCAGCATCGCCCCGGCGGCAATCAGGCAGATGCCATCAAAAAAGTCGTTCAGCGGAATTTGACCACGGTTCAGCGCCGCGCGAATATGCGCCAGCGTATGCAGGCCTTGGTGCTGAACAATCAGTCCACCTAAAATCGCAGTCATCAGCGCGATAAATAATGTATTCATAAATCCGATCGAATCGCCAACGCTCATGAAAATAAGGATTTCAATAAAAGGAATGGCGACAAAAATGGCAAAAAAGGGCATGGTTTTACTTGTGCTTTCGTTTAAACGCTCTATTCTTAGGTGTGAGCGCTAACATATGTCATCATGTTTGTGCTACAATAGATAGTACAGTTTTTAAAAACGACAAAATAAAGGTTTTTTTATCGTGCCTGCTGATCTCATTATATATGCATTTATCGCCGTCGGTCTTGTGTTTTGGCTGCGTAATACGCTGGGCACGCATGAGGAAGGGGACGAGCCTGTGAATGTACGCTCGCCTTTGCCTGCGCTCGACGAAGATTTGCCAAGTGCGCTTAAGGCCGATGTGATGGACGCGCCGAAAACACCGGAAGAGCAAATTGCTGACGTCATGAAAAACAATAAATCAGGCGTCATCGCCATTGAAAGTGAACAGGCTGAGCAAGGCGTCGCCGCGATTATGGGCGCGGATAAATCTTTTGACCTGAAATTCTTTTTCTCGGCCGTGCAAGATGTGTTTGTCATGGTGGTTGAGGCCTTTGCCGAAGGTGATCGTGATGATCTTGAACAAATGCTGGGCGAGGATGTTTACGCAGCCTTTGATCAGGCAATCTCTGATCGTGAGGATGCTGGTTTGCGCGCGAAAAGCGAAGTGCAATCTATTCGTGAAGCCCATATTATCGAGGCTGAGCTTCAAGGCAAGCAGGCTTTCGTAACGGTGCGTTTTGTTGTTGATCAGATCAGCGTCACATACGACAGCGACGATAAAGTTGTTGAAGGCCATCCAGAGCGCGCCGCGCACATGAAAGACATCTGGGTATTCAGCCGTAATTTGAAATCAAAAGATCCGCGTTGGTTGGTTGTTGAAACGCGCGGTGACTTCGAAGGTGATAACGATATTATCCCAAATGCCTAAGAAACTTGCCCTTACAGCATTATCACTTTTGCTGCTGCTGCCTGCGTGCGAGCAGCAAAAACCATCTGAAGAATTAACACTCACCCCTGCGGCATATTCCCAGTTGCCTGGCTGGGGCGATGATAATTTTGCCGAGGCTGGCAAGGCGTTTATCAAAAGCTGCGCGCGGATTATGCGCCGGGCTCCTGAAATCGCTTTTGGCCCTATGAAAGAGGCGGGAACCTATGGCGACTGGCAGGCAGTGTGTAAGAAATTTGACGTCATTAATCACCAAAGCGACGACGCGATAAAAGCATTCTTCGAAGAGAATTTTAAGCCATTTTCAGTTGCTGCGGGCAAAGAAGCCGAAGGCCTGTTTACGGGCTATTACGAGGCACATTTACATGGCGCTTTGAAGAAGTCAGGGCCGTTTTCAACGCCGCTTTATGCGCGGCCAGATGATTTGGTAATGGTGAATTTGGGCGAATTCCGCGAGAGCCTAAAGGGGCAGCGCATCGCAGGGCGCGTATCAGGCGGGCAGCTCAAACCCTATGAAAGCCGCAGTCAAATTGTCGCCAATGATTGGCCGCACAATGATAAAGTTTTGTTATGGGTGGATGACCCCGTAGATGCATTTTTCGTGCAAATTCAGGGCTCTGGCGTTGTTGAGTTACCTGATGGGCAAACGTTGCGCATTGGGTATGCGGGGCAAAATGGGCATCCTTACTTTGCGATTGGTCGTGAGCTGATTGCACGCGGCGCACTGACAAAGGAAAACGTGTCAATGCAATCAATCCGCGCCTGGCTCGAGCATAATCCCGATGAAGCCCACAATGTGATGAATACAAATGCATCCTATGTCTTCTTCCGCATTTTAGACGGCGATGGCCCCTTAGGCGGCGAGGGCGTGGCCTTGACGGCCGAACGTTCCTTGGCTATAGATCGCACCCTTGTTCCGTATGGCGCGCCGCTGTGGCTGGCGGCTGATGCGCCTGAAGAAGGGGAAACGCCGCTGAAGCGTTTGATGATCGCCCAAGATACAGGCGGCGCAATTCGCGGCGCAGTGCGGGGCGATGTGTTCTGGGGATTTGGTGCGCGCGCCGAGCATCTGGCCGGTAAAATGAAATCGCGCGGGCAATACTGGATATTACTACCAGCCAGCCTATATGAAGAATTATGACATACGAAGAACTGCCGCAAACATTGCCGATTTTTCCGCTGCACGGTGTTTTGCTGTTGCCGGGTGGAAACTTGCCACTGAATATCTTTGAAAAACGATATTTGGCGATGTTTGATGATGCGCTGCGCGATAACCGTCTGATCGGTATTATTCAGCCGCGCGTCACAGGCGCGCCCGATCTGTATTCCGTCGGCTGCGCAGGGCGCATTACCGCGTTCGAAGAAACCCCTGATGGCCGTTATGAAATTAAGCTAAAAGGCGTTAGCCGTTTTCGTTTCGAAGACGAGCTTGAGCAAGTTTCAGGCTATCGCCGTGTGGCGCCGCTGTGGGATGAATTTCGTGATGACACAGATCAAGAAAAGAAATGCCTGGGCGTGAAGCGTGAAAAATTGAAGGGTTTACTGAAAAAGTATTTCGAGCGTGAAGGCATGAATTGTGACTGGCACGCCGTCGATGGTGCAACGGATGGTAAACTGATCACATGCTTGTCTATGACATGTCCGTTTGAACCCGTTGAAAAACAGGCGCTCTTAGAAGAAAAATGCTGTAAAAAGCGCTCGGAAATGTTTATGACTCTGTTAGAGATGGAAGTCTGTAAATAACCTAATTAAAGGAAATATCCTATGGCTGATGTTGATCCTAAGCTCCTTGAAATTCTAGTATGCCCACTGACCAAAACGTCACTGCGTTATGACCGCGAAGCGCAAGAGCTTATCAGCGAAGCCGCAAAGCTTGCCTTTCCTATTCGTGATGGTATTCCCATTATGCTTGTGGACGAGGCTCGCGCAATTGACGCCGCATAAAAAGGCACATAAATAGACTTGCGTGCATGGGATAAACTCTGCTTTACTAAGCGCCATGCACAAAAGCAAAGATCAATCACTCCTGACACTTTTGCTTCTCCTTATCAGCCCTTAGGCGGCTAATGGGGCGCTTTTTGATGCGTCAACGCTTAAGGGGGTTTTCAAACGGCATTTTCCACTTTAAATACAAAGACTGAATTTCTGTGCGAAGCAAAGGAGCGCACATCACATGGCAAAGAATAACGACATTATTATTTTTGATACAACCTTGCGCGATGGGGAACAATCACCCGGCTGTTCCATGAACTTGGAAGAAAAGCTGATTATGGCGCGCTTGCTTGATGAGATGGGCGTTGATGTGATCGAGGCAGGTTTTCCCATCGCATCACGCGGCGACTTTGAATGTGTGCAGGAAATTGCAAAGGTTGTCAAAAATGCCGTGGTGTGCGGATTGTCCCGCGCGAAAACTGCCGATATCGAGGCCAGCGCCGAGGCTATCGCCCCCGCATTAAAGGCCAATGGCCGTGGCCGCATTCATACCTTTATTTCGACCAGCCCATTGCATATGAAATATAAATTGCAGATGAGCGAAGACGCCGTGCTTGAAGCTATCCATGAAAGCGTAACAACCGCGCGTAAATTCACAGATGACGTTGAATGGTCTGCCGAGGACGGTTCCCGCACCGAGGATGATTTCTTGTGCCAAGCGGTTGAAACGGCCATTAAGGCAGGCGCAACCACGATCAATATTCCTGATACGGTGGGCTATGCGTTGCCTGCGGATTATGCCGCGAAATTCACAATGCTGATGAACCGCGTGCCCAATATTGATAAGGCGATCCTTTCTGTGCACTGTCATAATGACTTGGGGCTGGCTGTGGCAAACTCGTTGGCAGGCGTTCAGGCTGGGGCGCGCCAGATCGAATGTACGATCAACGGCATTGGCGAGCGCGCCGGAAATGCCGCACTGGAAGAAGTCGTCATGGCAATGCGTACCCGCGCAGATGATTTGCCATATAAAAACAATATCGAAACGACCAAAATTACCAAAATCTCGCGCACATTATCAGGCATTACCGGATTTAACGTGCAGCCCAATAAGGCGATTGTCGGCGCAAATGCATTCTCGCACGAAAGCGGCATTCACCAAGATGGCGTTTTGAAAAATGTGCAGACCTATGAAATCATGACCCCAGAATCAGTGGGCATGAAGGAAAGCAAGCTTGTCCTTGGCAAGCACTCAGGCCGTCACGCCTTTAAATCCAAGCTGGAAGAGCTTGGCTATAACCTTGGCGATAACGCCTTACAGGATGCGTTTAAACGCTTCAAGGACTTGGCAGATAAGAAAAAAGAAATCTTTGAAGACGATCTTATTGCCTTGGTCGAAGATGAAGTAGCGCGCGCGCATGAGGCCATGAAATTTGTATCCTTGCAGGTGCGCGCGGGATCGGAAGGGCCGCAAATGGCGACCTTAACAATGGAAGTCGATGGCAAGTCTCACACCCAAGAGGTCGAAGGCAACGGCCCTGTTGATGCGATTTTTAAGGCTATTCGCGCCATTGTTCCACACCCTGATGCGCGCCTGAAGCTGTATCAGGTGCATGCGGTAACTGGCGGCACTGATGCTCAGGCCGAGGTGACAGTGCGCCTTGATGAAAATGGAATGACCGTAAACGGGCAGGGCGCAGACGCCGATACCATGGTTGCATCCGCGCGGGCCTATATTAACGCGCTCAATAAACTGATCACCAAGCGCGGCCGCATCATGAGCGAAGAACAAGATATGCGCGCGGTGACACCGTAACGGCAACAATAGGATAAACGATGAAACCTAAAATTCTCACGACTATGAAAGAGTATTCGTGGCAAACCTTTGCGGCCGACCTGTTCGCGGGCATTACGGTTGCGATGGTTGCACTGCCGCTCAGTCTGGCAATCGCAATCGCATCAGGTGCAGACCCCGCCAAAGGGATCGTTACGGCGATTGTTGGCGGCTTCTTTATCTCGTTGCTTGGCGGTAGCCGCGTTCAAATCGGCGGGCCAACAGGCGCGTTTATTGTTGTGGTCTTTAATGTTATTGCCAATCACGGCTATGATGGTTTGGTCTTGGCCACATTGATGGCGGGGGCGATTTTGCTGGTTGCTGGGCTGTGCCGTGCGGGCAGTTTAGTGCGCTTCGTGCCCGAGCCTGTCATTAACGGCTTTACGATTGGCATTGCTTTGATTATCGCGGTAAGCCAGCTTCAGGACATGCTTGGCTTATCAGGGCTGCCTGCATCGCCAGATATGCTCGAGAAAATTCCTGCCCTGTGGGAAGCGCGTGCACACATTAATGTCACATCTGTTCTTGTTGCTGTGGCAACAATCGCGATGATCGCCGGGTTTAAAAAGCTTGCACCGAAATTGCCTGGCTTGCTGGTCGCGGTAGGGCTGACATCGGCCGCCGCATTCTTCTATCACTTGCCTGTTGATACGATCCTTGCGCGCTTTGGGGAGCTTCCCTCCGCCTTGCCTATGCCATCCATGCCTAAGATCACCATGAGCCGCATGGGCGAGCTTTTGCCCTCTGCCTTGGTGATCGCTTTTCTTGCAGGGGTGGAATCGCTGCTGTCTGCGATGGTGGCAGATAAAATGACGGGGAATAAACATCGCTCGAACGCAGAGGTCATCGCGCAGGGCGTTGCCAATATGGCCTCGGCCTTGTTTGCGGGATTGCCTGCAACAGGCGCAATTGCACGCACGGCTACGAACATTAAGGCGGGCGGTAAAACGCCCGTGGCAGGCATTGTTCATGCGCTGAGTATTTTATTGATGATGCTGTTACTTGCGCCGCTGGTTGGGTATATGGCGATGCCCGCCTTAGCAGGGCTTTTGATGCTCGCCGCATGGAATATGAGCGAACCGCATAAATGGAGCAGTTACCTATCGCTTCCCTTGGGGGATAAGGGGCTTTTGGTTTTGACTTTGCTGCTGACAGTGTTGACGGATTTGACTATTGCGATTGGCGTTGGTGTAGCCATTGGTCTTGCGATGCGTTTGCGCAAACATAACGTGCCCCCGCCGAAATGGGATGCCCGCGACGGGTAGGAATAATCTTTTTACGCATTGCAGATAAACCCATCGAAAATTAACCATTTTTTTGATACAATAAAAGACGCCTTCAATTATCTAAGGAGCCTTCTATGCCCGTTTATTCTGCCCCGCTTGAAAATATTCGCTTTGTTTTGCATGACGTTTTGGATGTTGCGCAAATCAGCAACCTCAAAGGGCTAGAAGAAGCCACATCTGATATGATGGATTCGATCCTCGAAGAAGGCGCGAAAATCTGTGAAGAGGTCTTCTTTCCATTAAACCAAGTTGGTGATACGCAGGGCTGCACCCGTAACGATGATGGCAGTGTCACAACGCCAGAAGGATTTAAAGAGGCCTATGAAACCTTTGCCGAGGGCGGATGGACGGCGCTTGCATGTGATCCTGAATATGGCGGGATGGGCATGCCGATGGTGCTCAATACCGTGATGAAGGAGCTTATTTGCTCCGCGAATATGAGCCTTGGCATGTATCCGGGGCTGTCTTACGGCGCGTATGAGGCACTGTATAAATTCGGCACGGATGAGCTTAAGGATCTGTATCTGCCCAAAATTGTTGATGGCACATGGTCGGGAACGATGTGCCTGACCGAACCGCATTGCGGCACAGATCTCGGTCTGATTAAAACCAAAGCCACCCCTAACGAGGATGGCAGTTATGCCGTCACAGGCACGAAGATTTTTATCTCGGCGGGGGAGCATGATCTCACAGAAAATATTGTCCATCTTGTCCTTGCGAAATTGCCCGATGCGCCTGAGGGCGCGAAAGGTATTTCGCTGTTTATCGTGCCGAAATTTGTGCCTGATGCGCAAGGAAACCCTAGCGAGCGTAATGCCGTATCATGCGGATCGATCGAGCATAAAATGGGCATTCACGGCAATTCAACGTGCGTGATGAATTTTGATGGCGCGCAAGGTTGGCTGGTCGGGCAGGCGCATAAAGGTCTGCGTGCGATGTTTGCGATGATGAACGATGCTCGCCTTGGCGTGGGGATGCAAGGCCTTGGCATTGGCGAGGTTGCATATCAAAATGCGCTGGCTTATGCGAAGGATCGCCTGCAAATGCGCGCGCTGGACGGAGTGAAAGAGCCTGATAAGGTGGCAGACCCGATTATTGTACATCCTGATGTGCGCCGTATGCTGTTGACAGGCAAGGCCTTTACCGAGGGCGCTCGCGCGCTTGCATACTGGACAGGGATGAAGATTGATATCGCACGCCACCATGAGGACGAAGCAGTGCGCGCCGAGGCAGATGATCTGGTGGCCTTGTTGACCCCGATCGTGAAGGCATACTTGACTGATATGGGCACAGAAACCGCGAATTTGGCCATTCAAACCTATGGCGGACATGGCTATATCCATGAATGGGGGGTCGAGCAATATGCCCGCGACGGTCGTATTGCCCAAATTTATGAAGGCACAAACGGCATTCAGGCGCTGGACTTGGTCGGGCGTAAGATGGGGCAGGGCTTTGGCCGTTTGCTTCGCCGTTTCTTCCATCCAGTGATGACCTTTATCGAGGCCGAGCAAGCCTCACCTGCAATGGCAGAATTTGTCTTCCCTCTGGCGAAGGCTTTTGCGAAGTTGCAGCAATCAACGGCAATGGTTGCACAAAAGGGTTTGAAAGACCCTAACGAAGCCGGCGCGGCAAGCGTAGATTACCTGCGTCAATTTGCATTGGTGGCCATGGCCTTTATGTGGTGCAAGATGGCCAAGGCCGCGCAAGAGAAATTGCAGTCGGATGAGAAAAATCACAGTGATGAGTTTTATGAATCAAAGCTGGAAACTGCGCGCTTTTTCATGACGCGGATGCTGCCAGAAGCAGACGCCCGCTTTAAGATGGTTCTTGCGGGCGCCGCGCCGTTAATGGATATGGATGTTGCGAACTTCTAAGGCTGCTCGCTTGTACATGGGCTTATAAAACGCCCAGCATATCGGCAACCAATGGATGGCGCACGATATCTTCCTGTGATAGGCGCACAACGCCAATTCTGCTGATGGGCTCTAGGCGGTTGGAAATATCGGCAAGGCCGCTAATCCCTTCCAAAAGGTCTGATTGATCTGGGTCACCTGTGACAACCATCGTTGAATGCCAACCTAAACGTGAAAGCAGCATCTTTAACTGGCTGTAGGTGCAGTTTTGCGCTTCATCAATGACAACGAACGCGTTATTGAGTGTGCGTCCGCGCATAAAGCCAACAGGCGCGATCTCAATAGTGCCATCATCAATAAGCTGGCGAACCTTCTTGCCGCCCATGCGGTCGCCCAGTGCATCGTAAAGCGGGCGCAGGTAAGGTGCCATTTTCTCATGCAGATCACCGGGTAGGAAGCCAATAGACTCGCCGGCCTCCATCGCAGGGCGCGAGAGGATGATGCGCTCAACCTCGCCTTTTAGAAGGGCTTCAACAGCCAAAGAAATAGCCAGATATGTTTTACCTGTCCCTGCAGGGCCAATGGCCATGGTTAAGCTATGCTCGCGGATGGATTGCATCAAGTCGGCTTGTCCTTCCGAGCGTGGCTTGACGTTTTTGACGAATTTTTGATCGCGATTATTGTCGATTTCGTCATCAAGCGGATGCCAGTTAGCGACCCCGGAATTGATGACCTTGAACTCATGTTCTTGTGTCTTGCGGGATTTGCGTGTCTTCTTAGCCATGATAGCTCCTTTTACCTGCGGGTGAGGCTGTTAGAGGGTGGAGAGTAGGGTGGTGGAGAGCGATGGTACAATTCTTCCCGCGCAAAGCGTGTAAGCGGCTTCGCGTGACGTAGGTGTGTGAACGTCCAGTGGGATAAGATAGCTGTGGTAAGGGTGTATAGAATATCTACCATGCAAGCCCATTATACCCGAGTCGCCGCGCTGAGCCTAAGAATTTATCTTGTGAATACGTAAATTTTACAGGCGATTTGAAGTCCTGTATCATGTATAATAGTGCAACTTCAAAGATAGAGGTTATGTGTGTGATTAAAAGCTTTCTGAAATATAAAGGCATTCTTCCGGCGCTATGCGTTGGCGTGTGTTTGCTGTTTTCTGGGGCGCAGGCACAATATTACATCAAGAAAAATGCAGATAGCAGCGCCCAAGACAGCGGCGGTAATAAGTCGATTTTTATCAAGCCACAAACCAACCGTAATAGCACAGTCTATAAGCCACCTGTTGCGCGTTCGCCATCGGGGAGTAGTAATGCCTACTCGGGCGGTTCGGCGTTGCAGAAGAAAAATTACAGCGCTCCATCTGCGCGCAGCTCGTCGGGGTCTGTAAAACATGATCCGCAGGTCGGTTTTTCATCCAAGTCATTATTGTCGCGTAAATGCACCGAGCAAGAAAACCGCATCTATCAAAAGATGGAGGCAATGCGCACAAAATACTATGATGTTGTGCAAAATAATATACAGGAAACCCGCACGGATGATGGGCGCGTTGTGTCGACTTATGATAAGGCCTCTCAAGAGTATATGGATAAATTCTCGGCCATTAATGATAAATTGCTCGCGGATCCTGTGAAATACCGCAAGTATAACGAGATTGCGATTGTTTGCGGCCGTTAGGTTTGCACCCTAAAACTCTCCATTGATTTTGCAGATAAACTTCGTTAGCGTGACTTCCGTTATAAAAACAGGAAGCCATGATATGCAAGTTACACTGGAAGATATTCAAAAAGCTTATGAACTGATCAAGTCAAATACGATCCGCACGCCAACGGTTAAGGCGGCGCGTTTATCGGCGCATTTAGGTATTGATCTATATATGAAGCTTGAAAATATTCAGTATACCAACGCCTTTAAGGCGCGCGGCGCATTGAACAAGCTTTTGACACTCAATGAAGAAGAGCGCAAAAATGGCGTCATCGCATGCAGCGCGGGTAACCATGCGCAGGGCGTTGCCTATCATGCGCAGCGTTTGGGCATTCCTGCGACAATTGTGATGCCTTATGGCACGCCATTTAATAAAATCAAAAAGACCGAAGATTTTGGCGCTAAGGTTGTCTTGCATGGTAAACAATTCGACGAAAGCGTCGGTGAAACAATGCGTCTGGCCGAGGAGCATAATTATACCTTTATCCATCCCTTTGATGATAAGGCCGTGGTTGCAGGTCAAGGGACGCTGGCCATTGAAATGCTAGAGCAACAGCCCGAGCTTGATTGCGTGGTTGTACCGATTGGCGGCGGTGGTCTGATTGCAGGCGTTGCAACGGCGCTGAAAGGGTTGAAGCCAGAAATCGAAGTTATCGGCGCGCAGGCCGCAGTCTTTCCTGCTGCAAAATATGCGTTTGATAACAAAGAAAACCCGCATCCACCAGGCGGCACTTTGGCCGAAGGGATTGCGGTTAAGGCGCCATCCAAGGACAATGTTGCCATGATGCAAAACCTTGTTGACCGTATCGAGGTCGCCAGCGAAGCCGAAATCGAAGAAGCCATCTTTGATATGATCAGTGATGAAAAGCTTGTTGCCGAAGGCGCAGCGGGCGCAGGGCTGGCAGTAGTTAAAAACAACCTAGAGGCCTTCAAAGGCAAAAAGGTTGGTCTGGTTGTGTGCGGCGGGAATATTGACTCGCGCTTGCTCTCGACCCTTATTATGCGCGGCCTTGTGCGTGATGGGCGCATTTCACGCTTGCGCTTTGAAATTGATGATACGCCAGGACAATTGTCGGATATCTCTCGCTTGATTGGTGAATCAGGCGCCAATGTGATCGAGGTTATCCATCAGCGCATGATGCAAACAGTGTCTCTAAAGCGCGCAGAATTGGATATCGTTATTGAAGCGCGTGATAAAATGCATACGCAAGAAATTGTTGAGATCCTGCGCAATAATGGTTTTGTGGTTCATATCTTAAGTGAAATTAACGGATCTTAAAGGGCTGAAACCCTTACTTATAGGGCATTATACGCCCGAAATATGAAGAAAATATTAATTTTACATAAAAATACTTGTCTAAAGTGTAAAGATTATGTTAAAACGTAATCACAATAAAGAGGCAAAGGGCAGTAAAATGTATAACTTCAGATCTATCGCAATGTTTTTCGCAATGTGCGCCGTATTTGCAGGTATGGCACCGTTAATGAGCGATGCAGACGGCCAAAGCTTTGGCTGGATGAAAGAAGGCTATATCATTGCCCAAGCTGAAAAGCAGTCCGTAACCGAGGTCAAACTTGCACTAGGCACCGCGCAAGATGTTGCGCTTATCGAGCCTGCCGCAGGTGATCAGCAAGATACGTCAGTTCTGCAAAACTGGCGCTAATAGACGTTTTCTCCCATATTATAAGCGTTTCAAATTTAAGAAAAGCGTACCATGTCAAAGTGGTACGCTTTTTCTTTGCCGTAAAACGCTGCGCCTACAGAAATGTTTTTTCTAGGATTTTGATATAAACCTGCGTCAGGTCGCGCAATGTTTGGACATCGGCGTTTTCATCGATCTGGTGAATCGTTTCGTTAACCGGCCCACATTCAATCACGGGGCAGTATTGTGTGATGAAACGTGCATCTGATGTGCCGCCAGTGGTGGTGTAGGCTGGCGTTTTGCCAGTGACCTCAGTGACGGCGTTTTGAACGCATTGCGTCCAATCGCTCGGCTCGGTTAGGAAGCTTGACGCGTTGCTGGAAAATTCAATGCTGTATTGCGTATCAATGCTATCAAGAATGTCGCGAATTTTGCTGGAAAGCGTGTCTGCAGTCCATTTGTCGCTGAAGCGTACATTAAACGTTGCGATGCCTTGCCCAGGAATAACATTGGTTGCGGTATTACCAACATCGATGGTTGAGAACTCTAAATTGGTCGGATCAAAATACGCGCTGCCTTGATCAAACTCATATTCCGATAAAGTGCTGATCATGCGGGCCAGCGTTGGTAGAGGATTGTTCGCAAGCTTTTGATAGGCAACGTGACCTTGCTTGCCTGTGACGGTTAAAATGCCGTTCAGTGACCCGCGCCGGCCAATTTTAATCTCTTGGCCTAAATGATCAGGGTTCGTAGGCTCGCCAACCAGCGCCATGTCGGGGCAAAGGCTGTTCTCTTTCATCCATTCAAGAACTTTGGTCGTGCCATTAATGGCAGGGCCTTCTTCATCGCCAGTAATCAGAAGGGAAATGGTCCCTTTTTTAGGCGCGCCATGCTGCGTGATATAGGATGCGGCTGCGGCAACGAAGGCTGCTACTGCGCCCTTCATATCTGATGCACCGCGCCCGTAAAGTTTGCCATCATCTGCAATTGTGGGGGTGAAAGGGCCGTATGTCCATGCGCTTTCGTCGCCCGCGGGAACAACGTCAGTGTGCCCTGCAAAGCATAAATGAGGCCCATCGCCTGACCCGATATGTGCGAATAAGTTCTCAACGCGCTCTGCGCCCTGACCAAAGGGAAGGTGATTGCAGGCAAAGCCTAAATCACCCAAATGACGCGCCAGAAGTGTCTGTGCGCCAGCATCCTTTGGCGTGACCGAGGGGCATGCAATCAGATCTTTGGTAAGGTCAATAACGTCAATCATTACTTAGTCACGAAGCAAATCGTTAATACCTGTCTTTGAGCGTGTCTTTTCATCAACGCGTTTTACAATCACCGCGCATGATAGGTTAGGACCAGGCTCGCCATTTGGCAAAGGCTTGCCAGGCAATGTGCCAGGAACAACAACCGAATAAGCAGGAACGCGGCCTTGGAAAATTTCGCCTGTTGTGCGGTCGATAATTTTTGTCGAAGCGCCAAGGAATACGCCCATTGAGATTACTGCGCCTTCTTCAACGACAAAGCCTTCTGCGACCTCTGAACGTGCGCCGATAAAGACGTTGTCTTCGATGATAACAGGGCCAGCTTGCAGTGGCTCTAAAACGCCGCCAATGCCGACACCGCCCGAGATATGACAGTTCTTACCAATCTGCGCGCACGACCCAACAGTCGACCATGTGTCGATCATTGTGCCTTCGTCAACGAACGCACCAAGGTTGATAAAACTAGGCATCAAAACAACGCCTGGCGCGATATAAGCAGATTTGCGGACAACACAATTTGGCACAGCGCGGAAACCTGCATCAGCAAAATCTTGTTCGCTCCAGCCTTTGAATTTGCTGTCGACTTTATCGTACCAGCCACCGTTATCTGCGCCACCGCTAATTTGACGCATATCTTGCAGGCGGAAACCTAGCAATACGGCTTTTTTAAGCCACTGATTAACGTGCCAGCCATTGTCGCTTTTCTCGGCGATGCGTGCTTTACCGCTGTCCAGCATAGCAAGCGCAGTTTCAACCGCGTCGCGGTGTGCGCCAGTCGTGGCGGCAGAAAGCGTGTCGCGCGCATCCCATGCGGCCTCCACAGCATTTTCTAAATCTGTTGATGGTGTTTGAACAGCGCTCAATGTCATGGCTTAAAATCTCCAGCGTTAAACAGGTCTAAATGATTGCGGGCAAGTCTAGTCATCCAAGCGCATCAAAGCAAGGGAGAAGATTCGAAAATCTTCGGGTGACAGGTGATCGCGATAAGGGCGATACAGCATAATTGCACGTTTATAGTTTCCTTCGCGGAAGGATTGTGACGCCTCAGAACATGCGGCTTGCATATCTTGTTTGTAGGTCTGGTAAATATTACGATTTAAAACTTCGCGCTGATATTGAAGGGCTTGCTCTAAAAATTTTGTGGGCGGGTTGAGGAGGCGCTCTAGGTTCTTTTCGATTGTCAGGCCTGTTTTGCGAATGGCCTGGCGAATGTCTGTTTCGTTTGTAAAGAGTTGTGAGGCTTTGGCGGCGGGACTTCTGTTGTCTTTCAGTGAAAAGAAATGCGTTAAATCTTCGTATGAAAAGCGATATTTCTGGTCGTAAGTAATGTGACAATCAAGTGAAAAGTCTATGTCGCCATAATTGATTTCGATCATACGGCGCGCTGTTTCATAGCGAAAAGTCGCATAAAAGGGAAACTTAACACTGCCAAGGTCTTTTGGGGTGGGCGTGATGATCATGCGGCCACGCTCGTATCTGGCCATGCCAGACACCACATCAAAATTGTGATGCTCCTGTAAAAAGCCGAAAGAGGCGGGTGTTTGTTCAAAAAAGCCAGTAAGAAGCTCTTTTGTATCCATGGTTTAGGCTATCCTTTATTGCGCGTGTATGGTTATTATTATGCCATAATGCAAGTCACGATCAAATGGAATATATTATCTTTAGGCGAATGGTCTTCATATTTTTCAAATATAAGGCGAAGTAACCTGCTGCAAGATTATAGCTATGCTAAGGCGGTTGCGCCATTATATGGGCAGCGGCCTAAATGGGGATTGATCGACATTGATGGTCAGCCCGCTGGCCTGTGTCAGGTGATGGAGGCCTCAATGCTATGGGGCGCCGTGCACGCCGTGATGCTTGATCGCGGTCCATTATGGTTTGATGGGTATGGCGATCAAGATCATATCCTCGCCTTCGCCGCCGAAATGCAGCGCCTTTACCCGCGCAGGCTAGGGCGTAAAAGACGCTTCTTGCCAGAGTGCACTGGCAGTGACGCATTCACACAAGCAATGAGTGAAATGGGCTGGGCGCGGCAAGGGGATGACCTATATAAAACATTATGGATTGATGTGACGCAGGATCAGGAAACCTTGCGTGCGGCGCTCAGGAAGTCATGGCGACAATCACTGGTGAAGGCGGAAAAATCAGCGATGAGCATATCGTGGGATGTGACACCTGAATTAGTGGGGTTGAATTTAAAACGATACGAGCTGGATAAAATTGACAAAGGTTACTCTGGGCCAGATGTGAAGGTTTTAAGGTCTTTGTGTAGCGTTTACGCGGCCGAGAAAAAAATACTGCTGGCGACGGCTTTTCTGGACAAAAAACCTATAGCTGGTATCCTGATATTATGTCACGGCAGCAGCGCGACATATCAAATGGGATGGTCCGATCAAAAGGGACGTCACGTTTGTGCGCATCATCGTTTGCTGTGGGAGGCAACGCTTAAGCTCAAAGCCACGGGCTTTTCGGATTTTGATCTCGGGGGGATAAATGACACGGACGCAAAAACGGTTAAAACTTTTAAATCAGGTATGGGCGCTCAGGCTGTGCAATTGGCTGGCATGTACGGCTAGTATGACGCTGGGGCTGATGGCGCTTTCGCTGCCCTCTCAGGCGCAGCCCTTAGGCGGCAAACAGGAAATGGTCTACGAGGTCTATGCTGGCGGCATCCACGCGGTGCAGGCAACCCTTGTCATGGATCTCAGTGAAAAGGGGCACTATGACCTAAGTCTGTCGGCGAAGACGCGCGGCCTTTTGGGGAAACTTGCCCCATGGCACGGCACGTTTGAAAGCAATGGCTGGCGCCTTGGGAATGCCAGTTTTACGCCGCAATTGCATCGCTCGACCACGACGTGGCGCGAAGAGGAAGAAGTTAAATCATACAACTATGCCAAGGATGGGTCGTTTAAAAGCCTTGTGATCAAAGACTTTAATAAAAAGCCGCGCACAGAAACGCCTGACGCCGCGCTTACAGATCAAACGCAGGACGTCTTTACTGCAACGCTGGAAACCTTGTCGCAGGTTGCGCTGGGGCAGGGATGTGGACATAGTGCGGATATCTTTGATGGCAAGCGGCGCTTTGCGCAGAATTTTGTGCCTAAAACCGAAGAGGTGCTGCACCAAAGCCGTTATAATATCTATGAAGGCGCCTCAACCGTATGTACGGTCGAAATTGAGCCCAAAGGCGGCGCATGGCATAAAAAGCCGCGCGGATGGATGTCTATTCAAGAGCAAGGGCGCGAAAAAGGCATGATGCCAACGGTTTGGATGGCGCAAATTACGCCGAATATGCCTGCGGTGCCGATCAAGATTCTAGTGAAGACAAACTACGGTGCGCTCTTTATGCATTTGGCGCAATATAACGGCGGCGGTGAATTTCTTGTCGCGGAAAAGCGTGTAACAACCGAGGAAGATTAAAGAAAGCGGTTGCCTGCCGTGCCCTGCAGTGACTATAAAATTAATCATGAGATTTGATCACGAAAATACAAAACGTAAATATCCGCTGGCTATTGTTATTTTGGCCGCAGGTATGGGCACGCGCATGAAATCAAACTTGCCAAAGGTCATGCACCCCTTGGCAGGCAAGCCGATGATAAACTGGCTGATTGATACGGCGGAAGGTTTGAATCCAGAAAAAATATTGGTCGTTGTCGGTCCCGATATGCCCGAGCTTGAGGCCACAATCGCGCCGCACCAACCTGTGATCCAACAAGTGCGCAACGGCACAGGCGGCGCGCTGCAGTGTGCGATGCCATTCTTGGATGGCTTTAAAGGCAATGTCTTGGTGTTGCTGGGTGATACGCCGTTGCTCAGTCAGGATACCCTGCAACACTTGATCGATGTACGTAATGTTGATGCAATGACAGGTGTATCTGTCTTGGGTGCAACAATGGAGAACCCAACGGGGTATGGCCGGTTGATTGAAAAATCTGATGGTACGCTGCGCCACATCGTCGAGGAAAAAGACGCCAGCGATAAAGAGCGCGCGGTTAAAAAGGTTAACACAGGCGCATTTTGTATTGATGCGCTGCGCTTGCCGAAATGGCTGGGGAAGATTGATAACAACAATGCCCAAGGTGAGTTTTATATTACGGACTTGCCGTATATCGCGGCAGAAGATGGCTTTTATACGCGCATCGCTATGGCGCACAACACCGCCGAAACCCAAGGGTGCAATACGCGCAGCGATTTAGCCGCGCTGGAAGGTGAACTGCAAAAGAAACTGCGCAAGAACATTATGGATCAAGGCGTTCAGATGCTTGATCCCTCAACGGTTTATGTGCATTACGATACGGTTATTGAACCCGGCACGTTGATCGAACCCAATGTTTTCCTTGGCCCAGATGTGACGATTAAGGCGGGATGCCATATTAAGGCCTTTTGCCATTTCGAAGGCGTTGTAATTCATGAAAATGTGACCATTGGCCCATTTGCCCGCCTGCGCCCAGGCACTGTTCTGGAAGAAAATGTGCGCATTGGTAACTTTGTCGAAGTGAAGAAATCAAAAATTGGCGCCCGCAGTAAAGTCAATCATCTTGGCTATGTCGGGGATTGCGACATGGGCGAGGATGTGAATTTCTCTGCAGGTGCCATTACGGTGAATTATGATGGTTTTGAAAAGCATCAAACGGTGATCGGGAATAACGTCATTGTGGGGTCAAATTCGAATTTGATTGCCCCCATTTCTATTGATGATGGTGCGTTCATTGCGGCAGGATCTACGATTACCGAAGATGTCCCGACAGATGCGCTGTCAATCTCGCGGGATTCGGGGAAAATTCGCGAAGGATGGGCCGCTGAATATCGCCGCCGTAAGGCTGCCATCGCCAAGAAAATCACTAATAAGAAAAAATAACGCATAAAAAGTTTGCGCTTTTACAAAAACAGGCGTATAGCCCCTTTCTTACAAAGCAATTGAATATCCAAACATGTAAGAGGGGTGCTAAATATGCTTTATCCAGGAAACTTTTTGCGGCGCGATCTTGCGTTAACATTCTTTAAGGCGCAGTTGCCAAAAGAACCACAAAAACAGCAATACTCATCACACCATATTTTAGGGCGCGTATGGCGCGAAGTTCGCGGTCAAAGAAGGGCCGAGAGCAACGACATAGCAAACATGCTAATGCCAGATGATGCGCCTAAGATGTTCGCCGATATCGAGCGTGAAATCGCAATGGGCGCCCACATCGAAGCGCAGCAAGCACATGACCTTGCCGCCGCATATTATGGTGACCCAGTATAGGTTTGCAATCAGGACGTTTGGCGCATGTGATGCGCAGCGGCAACCATGTTTTTTAAGGCTGGTTTGACCTCGTCCCATCCGCGCGTTTTTAATCCGCAATCAGGGTTAACCCATAACTGATCAGGGCTAAGGACATCTTTAGCCTTGGTGAGCAGGGCAATGATTTCCTCTGTCGCGGGAACGCGCGGGGAGTGGATGTCGTAAACGCCTGGCCCAATTTGGTTCGGGTATTGGTACGTACCAAAGGCTTGCAATAGCTCCATCTGTGATCTGGATGTCTCGATCGAGATGACATCCGCATCAAGCGCGCCGATAGAACTGATGACGTCGTTAAACTCCGAGTAACACATGTGCGTGTGAATCTGTGTCTTATCCTGCACCCCGCATGAGCTGAGGCGGAAGTTGCTGACGGCGTTATCCAGATAGGCTTGCCAATCATCTTTGCGCAGGGGCAGTCCTTCACGGAAGGCTGCCTCATCAATTTGAATGGCTTTGATCCCCGCTGCCTCAAGGTCAATGACTTCGTCGCGTATCGCCAGCGCAATTTGCGTTGCTGTGGTGCTGCGTGGTTGGTCATCACGGACAAATGACCACTGTAAAATAGTGATCGGCCCTGTGAGCATGCCTTTCATTGTCTTTTCGGTCTGGGATTGTGCGTATGTTGCCCATTCAACCGTCATGGGTTTAGGGCGCGACACATCACCATAAACGATGGGCGGCTTAACGCAGCGTGAGCCATAAGACTGCACCCATCCATGCTCGGTAAAGGTAAAGCCAGAGAGTTGTTCGCCGAAATATTCAACCATGTCGTTGCGTTCAGGCTCGCCGTGGACAAACACGTCCAGACCAGCTTCTTCCTGATAGGCAATGACTTTGCGGATTTCCTCTTGCATGGCTTCTTTGTAGAGAGCTTCAGGTATACGTCCTTTTTTGAAATCCGAGCGTATCTTACGAATGCCTTGTGTTTGCGGAAAGGATCCGATGGTGGTGGTGGGAAAGGCCGGCAAGTTCAAGGCTGCCTTTTGCGCTGCATGGCGCTGAGGGAAGGCAGATTGGCGCTGCTGCATATCAGGGGTGATTGCCGCCATGCGCTCTTGCACGGCGTCATTATGAATGCGATCGGAATTGCGGCGGTCTTCCTGTACGGCGTCGCTGGCCTTAAGGTCAGACGCGATTGATCTGCGGCCGAAGTTTGCGCCCTGTGCAAGCAGCGCAATTTCTTTAACTTTTTGCGTGGCAAAGGCCATCCATGATTTGATCTGCTGGTCGAGGTGAACCTCGGTATCTAAATCAACAGGCGTATGCAAAAGCGAACAACTTGGCGCAATTAAAACGCGCTCTGTCCCAAGGGCGGCAATGGCTTTTTCAATTTTATCCATTGATGCGCTGAGGTCGTTTTTCCAGATGTTTCTGCCATCGACAAGGCCAAGTGACAAGGCCTTATGTTCGCCAATCTTGGCGAGCGCCTCGTCAAGTTGCGCCTCAGGGGCGTTTGCTGATGTGTTGGCTTGCCCCGCGCCGCGGCACAAATCAATATGCAAGGCATCAACCGTATCATCAGGCAAGCCATAAAACAGATCGGCATTATCACGCACACCGTCAAAATAAGTGGTCACAAGTATTTTAAGACCTTCGGGGCGCTTCAGGCCGCTATAAACGGCTTCGATAACGCTGTGCCCGATGGGGCATAGATCAAGTGAAAAGATGGGGTCGTCTAATTGCACCCATTCAGCGCCTAAATCGGCAAGTTCTTGTAAAATTTCATTGTAGACAGGGATGAGGCTCTCGGCAAAAGCCTTGTGATCAAATCCGTCATAGCGTGCCTTGCCTAAAAAGGTGAATGTCGCAGGGCTGACCAGCACAGGGCGCGCATCAAATCCTTGGTTCTTGGCTTCGGTAAATTCCGCAAAGAGAACGTTTGATGACAGTTTCGGTACCATGCCTTGCTCAAATTCAGGAACGATATAATGGTAATTCGTATCAAACCATTTTGTCATCTCCATCGCGGTGACATTGGTTGTTTTGGGCGCTGTGTCTTCTGCGCCTTGGTCATTATTGTCACTACCGCGTTTTGCGCCGCGTGCCATCGCAAAATATGTATCAAGCGTGACGCGCTCTCCATCCCAGTTATAGCGTTCAGGAATAAGGCCTAGTAGACAGGTTAAATCTAAAATGTGGTCATAAAGTGAAAAATCCGCAGTCGGAATATGATCAAGGCTTTCGCTGCGCTGCATCGACCAGTGTCTGCGGCGTAGGATGCGGCATGTCGCCTCAAGCTCGTTATAATGCAGGTCGCCGCGCCAAAAGGATTCGACCGAACGCTTTAATTCGCGTTCAATGCCGATACGTGGAAATCCCAGATTTGTTGCATAGACCATGATGTGCTGTCTCCCTTAGGTGTTGAGGTAAATAGTGTGAATTCGGCGCTGCGTTGTCAAATGAATTAGGTTTCTATTTTAGCAATGCGTAGCAAGTTTGTTGAGCCAGAAACGCCAAATGGAACGCCTGCTGTCATGACAAAGCGTGCGCCTTCCTCGGCAATCCCAAGGGATTTTGCGATTTTTGCGGCATGGCGCGCAGGACCAGTGAAGTCTTCTTCGATTGTTTCTGGCGCGTAAACGGCCTGCACACCATAGGATACACTCATGCGGTGCGCGACTGTTAAATCTGGTGTAAGGCATAAGATGGGCACGCGCGGTCTTTGGCGCGCCATGCGAAGCGCCGTTGATCCTGAGCGCGTATAGGTCACAATGAAATCGGCATCGACATCCTCGGCAACCAGATGCGCAGCAGCAGTAATGGCATCTGAGGGACTGCCCAGTGTTTCAGGTTCGCTAAGCTCCATCATTTGTTCGTATAAATCGTCATTTTCGCTGTAGCGGCAAATGCGGTCCATAATCTGCACTGCGCGCACTGGGTAAGCGCCTGCCGCAGTTTCGGCCGACAGCATCACCGCATCCGCGCCATCGTAAACGGCCGTGGCAACGTCCGATGCTTCAGCGCGGGTAGGGCGCGGCGCATCAATCATGGATTCGAGCATCTGCGTTGCAACAACAACGGGCTTTCCCGTTTCGCGGACATGTCTTACGATATGCTTTTGCACGGAAGGGACGCGCTCTGGCGCGATTTCAACGCCTAAATCACCGCGTGCGATCATAACGCCGTCGGCAAGCTCAACAATCTCGACAAGGTGATCAATGGCAGAAGGCTTTTCTAATTTCACCATTAGCGCCGCCCGGCCATTGATTAACTCACGTGCCTCGCGCACATCCGCTGGTGTTTGCACAAAGCTTTGCGCGATCCAGTCAACGCCCATATCAAGGGCGACTTTTAAATCGGCTTTGTCTTTATCGGTTAGCGCCGCAAGCGGTATCACTGCATCAGGGACGTTAAGGCCTTTTTTGTCTGACAGTTTTGTGCCAGCCTCAATCTCAGTTTCGACATAGTCATCACCAGCCTTAGTAATGCGTGCGCGCACTTTACCATCATCAAGGAAAATTTGCCTTCCCGCGGTTAAAACGCCAAGTACCTCAGGATGTGGTAATTGTACGCGCGTTTCATCACCAGGCGCGTCGCTAAGGTCAAAGCGAAATAGTTGCCCCGCCTTCAGCGCAACAGATCCCTCGGCAAAGGACCCAATGCGTAACTTCGGTCCTTGCATATCAGCCAAAATGCCAATATGAACACCCAGCTTTTTTGCGGTTTCGCGAATAAGGGCTGCATTCTTACGGTGCGTATCGTGATCACCATGCGAAAAATTAAGGCGAAAAACATTTACGCCAGTTTCGATCAAGGATTGAATTGTATCAGGATTATCGCTCGCGGGGCCCAACGTAGCGACAATTTTAGTGCGTCTAGGCTCAGTCATACCACCATCATATCACAAAAATAGGTAAATGAATGGGAAAAGAAGAATCAAATAGAAAAGAAAGGATGTGCGCAATAAAAATACACAGGCAAAGAAAAACGCACCCTGCGGCCGTGATGGCTAGGGTGCGTTTGAATGGCTATTCGTGATACCGAATAGATTGGCTATATTTACTCGACAGCAGGAACTTTTGTGATGGCTGGCGCTGTATAGGCGGCTTCTGCTTCGATGGAAATTTCAACCTCGTCTGATACATTGGGAACATACATTGAAATCCCAAAGTCAGAGCGTTTCAAGTTGATGCTACCGCTAAAGCCTGCCGTTTTCTTTTCTGAAATGGGGTTAATGTCAATTTTGTTTAGTGTCATGTCAAGTGTTACAGGTTTTGTTACACCATGGAGGGTCAGGTCACCTGTTACTTTCGCTGTTTTTTCGCCTGTAACTTCAACGGCGGTACTTTTAAAAGTGGCAGTCGGGAAGTTTTCGACATCCAAGAAGTCTGAGCTTTTCAAATGCGCATCAAATTTTTCGATGCCTGTAACCAAATCAGTTGTATCAATAACAACTTCAACAGAGCTGTTCTCAGGGGCTTCTTCGTCCAAGATGAGCTCGCCACTGGCAAGGCCGAAACGACCAGAAGGCTTGGAAAAACCGAAATGCTCGGCCTTCCAAAGAATATTCGTGTGCGTTGGATCAAAGCTGTAACTCTCCGGCGCGGCGTTCGCGACCTGAAAACCACCCATTAAAAGTGCACTGGCGAGTGATAAGGTTAAGAATTTATGATGCATAAAAATGGTCCTCTTTTAGATAATGGGCGTGCGCAGATGCGCTGTATGTTACGTTCACACATACAATATAGATGACTTTGCGAAATTGTGTAGTGTTAAAATATAAAAATATAATGTTATCAAATGTTTCGTAATATAATTACAAAGCATTGCGATGCATGTATTGACATATTCTTTTTGTCGGGGTAAACCAATTTTATATTCAAAATTATTATAATAAAACTCGAGTACAGGAGAGGGCATAATGGTCGCAGAACCACAATCACAGCCAAGCGTTGAAGAAAAAACGCATTCAGATAGCTTGAACAAATTTGCTGAAGCTTTTTCAGAGGCATACAGCAAGACGTCAGGTGAAGAAAAAGACTTTCTTACATATTTGCAGGCTTATCTGAGTAACAGTGATCAGGTCGCACCATCTGCTGCGAAGCGATTGCTCAATAGTCTCGGACAAGCAACAGTATATAGCACCAACGGAGCGCAAGTCTTATCGCTGGCTGATAATGGAATGAAATCGGTTGAGGATTTAAACGATCCTGATTTCGACAAAGCGCGTTTTTCACGTTTGTATGGTCGCAGCCAAATTACGCAATATGACGCCTTTGACGGCATATATGGCATGGAAGAACCTCTCAATAAAGTGATTGATTTTATTAAGGCATCGTCACAAGGCCTCGAAGAGAAAAATCAGATTTTATGCCTTGTTGGCCCGCCGGCCAGCGGTAAAACAACATTGGTTGAGCGCTTGAAAGAGCACATGGAAACACAGCCATTTGATTATATTGCAGGCTCGCCATCGCATGAGCATCCTTTGGCGATTTTAAACACGTCAATTGGCAAACAATTATTGAAACAGCACGGCATTAATATTCCAGGTCTTGACGAATATAAGCCCTCGTCTTGGCTTGAGGAGAAGCTCAAAGAAAAGAAAGGTAAGCTGCAGGACTTTAAGATCGTCAGTGCATACCCGTCACAGCGCCATAAACTTGCGCTTGCCAAAGTTGAGGCAGGGAATAATCAAACCGCTGTTCAGCAATTAGAAAGCGCCCTCACGCACGGCAATAACGGTATCTTAGACCTGAGCGAAGTGATGAAGTGGCCTGAAAATGAAATCGAGGCCTTGCAAAAATTACTGAATGTCACGCAAAGCCATGAATACCAATCGAAGGATGGAACAGCGCCGTTTAATGGTGTGATTATCGTTCAGGCAAATTGGGAAGAATGGAATAAGTTCTGCAATAATGACAAATTTAAGGCGCTGCGTGATCGTATGTGCATGGTAAAAATGCCCTATGTGTTGCGCTCTGACGCCGAGGTGAACGTCTATCAAGACGCTATCGCTAACAGTGACCTTAGCAAAGCGCCCCTTGCGCCGCATACATTAACAATGTTGGCCGACTTTGTGGTTGCCAGCCGCATGAGCCGAGCAAAAGGACAAAGATTTGATATGCTGCAAAAGGTCCATGCATATAATGGCGATGAAGTAGATCGGGTCGAAAAAATAACAGGCGACGAAAGTGAGCTAGTTGATGCGCTGAAATACTACAAAGATCTAGCGCAAACAAAAGAAGGCGCTGATCCAGAGGGCTTTAGCGGCATTTCAACGCGTGATTCATTGAAACTTTTAGGGCGTATTTTTAATGCCAACGCAGTCGCGCCCGAGGCTGATCCGCTTATCGTTTTAGAAACACTGAAAGCCTTTGCATCAGAGCAGAAAAACGCAAACCTTAAAAATCAATGGCATAATTTGATTACACAATTAAAGGATGAATATCGCAAAAAATTAGAGCATGACCTGAAAACGGCGTGCGTTCCGGGCTACGAGGCTGTCGGTCAAGAAGAGTATGATAAGTATGTTAAATATCTGAACCATTTGGAAGCAAGACCTGGTGAGATGTATAAAGATGGTGAAACGACTAAAAGCCCTGAAGAACTAGAGAAAGAACTGCGCGACATTGAAAGTCACATTCAAATCATGCAGGGTAAAAAACCTGATGAATGGAAGGCGTTCAGAAACAAAATATTACAAAACGATTGGCGCTATGCTGGTGCAAATGATGGCGCACATAAAGGATGGAAAACTGTTCCTGCCCTTTTCCAAGCCATTGAAAGCAAGATTTTGATGGCGGATAAAGAGATGGAAAGCATTATTCGTCAGGGGGCAGATGCAACGAACGAAGGTATCGCTCGTCACAAAAAATTTGTAGAAGAAATGCTTTCAAAAGGGTATTCGCAGCGCCAAGTCCATAAAACGGCACGATTTTTCCTAGGTAATGAGCCTAAATAAACCTGCAAATTGTGAATGAGAAAACTGTCGGTAATAGAGCTGATTTAAGAGTATTCGTTATCCCCATCGATCAGATAACGGAGCTCGCGCGTGAGATCTTCAATGCTGTGCTTTTCAATTTGTCGCTTGGCTTGCTCGGTGGCAGAGCTTTGCTTTTTTCGCATAAGTTCCGCAATATGCTGAATAGTATCTTCGCCTAAATGCTCCCGCGCGGCGCGGGCATTTTCAATGGCTTGCGCGCGTAGCTCCTCGATCGAGGGTTTGTTTTTGTCTTTTGATCCAAACATTCCCTATCATACCGCGCCAATCGTTAAGATAGGGTTAGGGCGCAGATTATAGGTGTGATAATATTCTAGACATGAAGACGATGGGTATTATTGGTGGTTTATCGCCAGAATCAACGGTTAAATACTATGAATGGATCAATCAAGGTGTTCAAAAACGCCTTGGTGGCCATAATAGTGCGCGCATTGTCCTTGCATCTGTAAACTTTGCAGAATTTGTTGCGCTAAAACAAAAAGGCGACTGGCAAACGCAAGGAGAAATACTTGCACGGCACGCTGTAACCTTACAGGGGGCAGGCGCTGATTTTATTGTTCTGGCAACCAATACGATGCATAAAGTCGCGCATCAAATCGAGGCCGCAATTGATATTCCATTTTTACATCTGGCGGATGCTACCGCAGATGACATCGTTGCGCACAAGCTGTCTAAAGTGGGGCTTTTAGGTACATCTTATACGATGGAGCATGACTTTTATAAACAGCGCCTGATTGATAAAGGTCTAGAGGTTATTGTACCTGATGATGCAGGGCGCAAAGGCGTGAATGATATTATCTATAATGAATTAACGCGCGGCATTATATCGCCTGTCTCTAAGGGAATATATCAAGATGTGATTGCAGGTCTGGCGCAACAGGGCGCGCAAGGCGTAATATTGGGGTGCACCGAAATTACGATGTTGATCAACGAAAAAGACGTGAATATTCCTGTTTTTGATACCACGCGCATTCATGTTGATAAGGCGCTAGATCAAATTTTATCCTAATTCCGCAGAGGTTTACCCTTGGTCAGCATATGTTCGATGCGGGCATAAGTCCCTTCATTGTGGAGGAGCTTCATAAACTCGCTGCGCTCCAGCTTAATCAGATCATCTTCACTGATCGGCGCTGTCCAGTCGCCGTTCTCGCCGCCGCTAAGGACGCTGGCAAGGTGGCCGCTGACTACGCCGTCATAGGGCGTTGCTTTGCCTGATTTTTGCAAGTCCTTAACCGCCATATCTAGGGCAAGTTTACCACTTGGCCCAGGCAGGCGAATATCAGTGCGTTTTTCTGGCGGGGTATAACCATCCACCAGTGCCAGCGCCTGTGCCTTCGCATCAAACAGCAAACGATCACGGTTCATGGTAATGCCATCGCGCGCACGGAAATATCCGATCTCTTTGGCCTCAGCCGCCGATTTGGCAACGGTTGCCATCGCAATGGTTTCAAACGCGCCGCGCACTGCGCCCATCGGCGTTTTATCAGGCGCAAACCATGTAGACGCCCCTTCGGCCTTGGCACTGTCTGCGGCGAATTTCTCGGCCTCGCGCTCTTGCAGGCGTAAGATCATCTCCTTACAGCCGCCCCAACCAGGGATCAAACCAACACCAACCTCAACAAGGCCCGTATAAGTTTCGGCGTGCGCCTGAACGCGGTCAGAGGCCAGCAAAATTTCGCACCCGCCGCCCAGTGCCATGCCAGACGGCGCGCTGACGACAGGGAAGTCGCAGAATTTTAATGTGGTAAAGACCTCTTGCCCGCGGGCGATAAAGGCCTCAACCTGCGGCCACATGGCAATGTTAATCATAAACATCGCAAGCCCCAAATTCGCACCTGCCGAGAAATGTGAGGCTTCGTTATAAATCACAAGCGCCTTATAATCGTCTGATTTTTCAATCGTCTTAACGGTTTTGTCCAGCAGGTTAAAGATATCCTCGTCAAAGGTATTCATTTTCGATGTATGTTCGAAACATAGGACACCATCACCAATATCCCATACTTTCGCGGACCCGTTTTTCTGTACAGGATCAGCGGTGAGCTTGATATCACTCAGCAATAAAACACCATCAGGGCGCACGATGTCATGATACGCGCCGTCAGTGCCGAAATATTGCTGCTTGCCGCCATCAATGCGGTAGAACGTACCATCGCCGACTTTCTCAAGGATCTCTGGCACGGCGATGCCTTCGTCTTTTAATTGCGCGGCGAACCACGCGGGGCCAAGCGCATCAATCATCGCAAACGGCCCTTGCTTCCAGTTATAGCCCAGCTTCATGCCTTCATCGATGTCATAGACGCTTTCGGCAATTTCACCAACCAACGCCGCCGCGTAGGCCAGCGTTTGTTTCAGAACATTCCATGCATATTGCCCGCCTTCATCCTCGGCAGCGACAACGGCCTTGAGGCCTTTTTTACCTGCACTGATCGAGGGTAGGGAAGGTTTATCCGCCTTGGCGTACTGGCCTTCGTTAAAGCTGCTTGCATCAATGCTGAGTGCTTGCTTCTCTTTCTTGCCATCGGTGCGGTCAAGACGGTAAAAGCCGCCCTTACCCTTGCGCCCGGTATAGCCCGCATCAATCATGTCATGGATAAAGGCATGGTCGATAAATAAATCGCGATATGCATCATCCTTTGGCAGTGTCGAAAGCAGCGAGTCTGACAATTTCGGCATCAAATCAATGCCCACCAAATCAATCAGGCCAAACACGCCTGTTTTGGGGATGCCGCAAGGCTTGCTCATCACCGCATCGGCAATCTCAACCGAAATGCCGGCTTTTACGGCCTCGTTGACGCCCGCCGTTAACCAGAAGACGCCCAAACGGTTGGCGATAAATCCCGGCGTGTCAAAGCATTCCACAATGCCTTTACCCAGTTGAATGTCACAGAAATCGCGCACCACCTGCACGGCGTCCGCGCGTGTGTCCTTGCCGATGACTAGCTCTAGCAAACGCATATAACGCGGCGGATTGAAAAAGTGCGTAATCAAAAAGTCTTTGGCAAAATCACCGCCTTGGCCTTCGACCAGATTATGCAGCGGAATCGTCGATGTGTTTGATGAAATGATGGATCCTTTTTTGCGGTGCTTATTCAGCTTCGCATAGGTTTTATGCTTCACCTTCAGGTCTTCTAAAACAACCTCGACAATCCAGTCACAATCCGCCAGCAATTCAAGATCATCATCCAAATTCCCGCATGTAATCAGCTTGGCGTTTTTCTTGCTCATAAACGGGGCAGGGTCAGTTTTTAACATGCGCGCAACCGCGTCTGATGCCAAATCCCTGTCTGGCAGTTTAATATCCAACAACACAACCGGCACGCCAGCATTGGCGATTTGCGCGGCAATGCCGCTGCCCATTACGCCTGATCCAATAACGGCAACTTTGTTAATTGATGTCATGATGTGGTTCCTTGTGGTTTGTAAATATAAGAGAGCCATAGCGTTTTAATCGCCTTAAGCCCTAATGTTGAAAGCAAATACCCTGTCGCAGGCACAACCGCGTGCAACCATGCTTGCGCGACGCCCAGTAACGATAAATACCCGCCAATAATGACATAGGTCGCCAGCGTAATGAGCATACGGCGACACCATGATGTTTCCCATGCTTTGTCTGCTTCAACGCGTGCGTTGCGCTTTTCTATGCTCTTAATTTTTTTGTATGATTTCATTTTTAATTTTTCGTTTTAAAAGCTTAAAAAGAGAGTATAGTCCATATCCGATTAGGCCTAAGATTAGTGCAGCTGGGACAAGTGAAGATAAAAATTCAGACCAAGTGTACATGATTAACCACGCTATAAACATTATAGCAATAAGCAACATTGCGCCTATATACGTGCCAATTTTTTCTAACAATTAAATCGCCTCCAAGACCGTGGCGACGCCTTGGCCGCCGCCAATGCACATGGTGGCAAGGGCGTATTTCTTGCCCTCACGTTTCAGCAAGGATGCGGCCTTACCCGTGATGCGCGCGCCCGATGTACCCAGCGGGTGACCAAGCGCAATTGCGCCGCCGTCAATGTTAACCTTGGCAATGTCGATATCCAGTTCTTTGATCACGGCAAGGCTTTGCGCGGCAAAGGCCTCGTTAAGCTCAAAAATATCAATATCGGCCAGTGTAATGCCTGCGCGCTCCAGCGCTTTGTGCGTGGCGGGAACAGGGCCAATGCCCATGATCTCGGCCGCGCATCCTGCGACGGCAACGGATTTAATCCGCGCCAGTTTATTCAGACCATGTTTGTCGGCGTAATCTTCGCTGCACACTAGAACTGCGGCGCTACCATCTGTGAGAGGGGATGCCGTGCCTGCGGTGACGCTGCCATCCTTATCAAAGGCGGGTTTCAGACCTGATAGCGCCTCGACCGAGCTATCCGCGCGAATTGTGCCATCCGTTGTGACATCGCCAATGGCAGTGATTTCATCGTCAAATGATCCTGTCTCGGCGGCTTTGGCGGCCTTTTTGTGGCTGTCCACGGCAAACTCTTCTTGTTGCGTGCGGCTGATGTCGTATTTCTTGGCAAGGTTTTCTGCGGTCTCGCCCATGCCGATATAGGCCTGCGGGTACGCCGCATAAATGGCAGGGTTTGGCATGGGGTTAAATCCGCCCATTGGGATGCGTGACATGCTTTCCACGCCTGCCGCGATAAAGGCCTCGCCCGCATTCATTTGAATGGCACCTGCCGCAATATGAATGGATGTCATGGATGACCCGCAAAAGCGGTTAACCGTTGCGCCTGCAACGCCAATCGGCAGGCCGGCATGCCCTGCCACAAGGCGTGCAATGTTAAAGCCTTGCTCAGCCTCAGGAAAGGCGCATCCCATGAGTAAATCTTCGATGTCTTCGCCTTGTACGCCGCTGCTTTCGACCAAAGCGCGCACAACTTGCGCCGCCATATCGTCGGGGCGAACTTTGGCCAACGCACCCTTGTTCGCGAAATGCATCGGCGAGCGTTTAAAGCCACATATAACAACAGATTTTTCCATGAAGATTGTCCCTTTGTAATTCACACACTTTCAACCATTGTACCGCGAAGTGTGATTTGGGTCTACATTCCATTTGACAGGCACGTGAAAATCAGACATTAAGAATCAAGAATTAACGATGATTCAATCAAGGAGAAAAGTCAGTGAGTGCAGCAACAGATATCAGAGGCCTAAAACGCGTATGCGTTGATTGTGGTAACCGTTTTTATGACATGAATAAACGTCCTGTCGTGTGCCCCGTTTGTAATACTGAGTTCAGCCTTGAGGCCAAGGTCAAATCACGCAAAGGCCGCATTGCTGAAACGGTTGAGCCGAAAAAAGCGCCTGTTGCCAATGATGAAACTGTCGAGGCAGATGACGAAGACGAAAAGACAACAATCTCTCTTGATGAGGCGGCTGATCTGGAAGATGACGGCGAAGATGACGAGGATCTAGGTGATCTGGACGGTCTGGCAGATCTGGATGATGAAGATCTGGATGATCTTGACGCCGTTGAAGATGACGACGAAGATTAAGCTATAGGGCGAGCAGCCATTAAAGGTTAAATTTGCTGCGCGAGTGTTTCTGTTGGCGCAGCCCTATTTTGACTGTACCGGCTGTTATTGTTTTGCGTGCGCTGCGCAATGATAGGCGCAGTTCTTTCCAATAAATCATTGATGACTTGATAACGCTTGTTTTGGCTGGCTTGTTGTAGGACGTGGCCTTTTTGGTCTTTTTGTTCAACGCCAAAAACCGTCAGAATTACAGGGCGGTCATGCACAACGGCATAGAGCGCTTCACAAAATCCTGCAGGGTCAGTGTGGCCCGTTTTCGCCCATTTAACATCTGGATTATACCTCACTGCGCGGCTGACGTGGAAGCTGTTATCGGTCAGATCTTTTAAATCAAACCAGCCCTCGCCAAGGTATTTTTCGCACAAAAAGGGATGGTCATTTTGCATGGCACTGACTAGTAACGCCATATCATAAGGGGTACTGAGGTTGCCTTCGCTTTTGTCGCCAGTTACCCCGTTAAACAAGCTTTGCTGCATATTGTTGCGTGCGGCAAGGGCATTCATATCCGCAACCGTTTTGCTGATGCGCGCAGAGAGGTCATTATCTGCGCCTTTTATTTTGCCATAGTGATGCGCCAGCGCAAATGTTGATACCGCGCAAGAGCGCAGTCCTGCACCTTGCATAAGCTTATACAGCGGATAGCGTTGCCCTTCGTGCAGATGCTCCATCTGCGCTAGTCCTTCTGGCAGGCTTTCACGTATGCCCAGCGGAATTTTAACCGGTTCGTATAGGCTCAGGTTTTTGTCGGCAATATTATCGAATAAGACATTCAGTAAGGCCATCTTGGTGAGGCTGGCGGGCTGGCGTTGTTCGTTGGCTTTTTCCTGCAAATAAACAGTGCCATCTTGAAAATCTACAACGCAATATTGCATGCCTTGCGCAGCCTCATTAAAGGGTGAAGACGGCGGAGGAGGAAAGGCGGGCGGCGCATCGTTTTGCGGCTCTGCCGCGATGCCGAGGGCTGGCATAAGGACACTCCCTGAGGCAAGCCCAAAAACTTTAAGAAATTTACGCCTGTTCAGCATGTTTTTTATAATTTTTTATTATACTATTATTTCATTTTTAGAGTGTTTTATTTCGTACAACAGTGTGCGCCATTGTGTCAATTTTTTTGCATAAGAAAATCATATAGACACGTATCTGCAAACTATTATAGGCTCTGCCTCATTATTAATCAGATAAAGAGATCAATCATGTACAGCGCCTCAATTGCTTTGCCTGCCTCATTGCAAGAATATGATATTGCAATCCTGTCCGAGGGATTTGCCGATTTAGAACCTGTGGCGCAATCGGCCCTGCGTCAGGGCGGTCATCGTGGTGATTGGCGCGTGCAATGGATTTTCAGCGATGCCCCCAATGTCGCAGACCTGCAAGCGCGTCTGGAAATTCAAAAAACACTGCTTGAATATGATCTGACAGATATGGGTGCATGGGACGTGCAGGCCATCGATACGGACACAGATTGGTTGCAAGAATCCTACCGCGCGTTCCCGCCATTTTCAGTGGGGCCATTTTTTATTCACGGATCACATTACGATGGTGAGGTTCCCTCTGGGCAGATGAGCCTGCAAATTGATGCAGCCACTGCGTTTGGCTCGGGCGAGCATGGCACAACCAAAGGATGCCTTCAGGCGATGCTGGATATGAAGGGCGCTGGGCAGTGCCCATGGAATGTGTTGGATATGGGGTGCGGTTCGGGCATTTTGGCGATTGGCGCGTGGAAGCTTTGGAAGACGCCGATCTTGGCCGTAGATATCGACCCTGAATCTGTGCGCGTCAGCGAACATCATGCCAATCTAAACGGCGTTAACCTTGGCGGGTCATGTTTGACGTGCGAAGCAGGCGACGGGTTTAGTGCGCCGCTGGTGGGTAAAAAGGCGCCCTTTGATTTGATTATTGCCAATATTCTGGCAGGGCCACTGATCGAGATGGCCGCCGATCTCGCCGCGGTGAGCGACGATAAGGGCTATGTCATTTTGTCAGGCATGCTGAACGAGCAAGCCGATAAAGTTTTGGCCGCTTATACGCCGCTGGGTTTCACGCTCAAGGAGCGCTATGACATTGGCGAATGGACAACATTAAAACTGCAAAAATAATGTGGCGTGCTTTGCTTTAGTCGCCTGATTATCCGGCTTGTTTTTGCACCGGAATTTTTAGGCTGGTTTTGGTGGAGGTCATCGGAATGACGATGGCAATGGTTGTGCCTTGGCCTTCTTCGCTTTCCAGATCAACACGGCCACCATGTGCTTCGGCAATGCGCTGCACCAGTGACAGGCCAATGCCTGCGCCAGACTTGGTTAGGCGTTCATTCTTGCCGCTTTGTGCGCGCTCGAACGGTTCGAAAATGCGGGCTTTGTCTTCTGCTGCGATGCCTTCGCCTGTATCAGATACGATCAAATGGATGTGCGATTTTTTCTCAATCGCTTGGACGGTAATACTGCCGCCTTCATCGGTAAAGGCAATGGCATTGCGGATCAAGCTGATAAGAGCTTGCTTGATCCGTTTCTCATCCGCGTTAAGGTGTGCAATATCCTTCGCGCAATCCAGTTTCATGGCGATATTTTCTTTGCGCGCCCATTCGCTGACCAGATCGTAAACGTTGCTGAGCATCGCATGAACGTCAACGTCTTCGCGCTCAAGCGTCAGATAGCCTGCCTCAAGCGTTGAAAGATCAAGGATGTTGTTAATCAGCTCGAGCAAGCGTTCAGACGCGCTGCGAATGTCGGTGGTGTAATCTTTCTGGCGTGCGTTCAGCGGCCCGAAATATTCATTACTCAAAATATCGGTAAAGCCCATAATGCTGCTGAGCGGTGTACGAAGCTGATACGATACGTTGGCAAGGAAATCCAGTTTCAATTGTTCGGCCGTTTCTAGGGCCTGTGCCTTATCGCGCAGCGCATTTTCAACCTTAACCGTGCTGGTCACGTCGCTGTAAGTCATCAAAACGCCGCCATCGGGCAGGGGCACAACGCTCAGATCCAAAAGCGCTGCATCGTCACCGTTGACAGGTGACGTTGTGATGCGTTCATCAGATGGATCACGGCTTAGTGCTTTGCTGCGGATCAGGCGCTCAATCTGTGGCCAGTCATCTTCGCTGAAGAACGATTTTTTCTTCTCGACAATGCGGTTGATATGAGGCTCGCCCTCAAGGTCTTCGGGCTGCAAGTTCCACATGCGTCCATAAGAGGGATTCCACAGCTTTAATCGCCCGTCACCGCCAAACACGCAGACGGCCTCAGCCAGATTGTCGAGCGTTTCGCGCTGCACGGCGATCAATGTATTATAAGATGACTCCAGTGCAAGGCGGCTGGTGACGTCTTCGAAGGTCATCATAATGCCGCCCATCGAATGCGGCACAACCAACATGCGCAGCGCCGAGCCATCAGGCAGATACAGCATATCATCCTCGGGCTTGAGCAAATTGGTAAACATATCCAGCCAGCTTTGCTTGAAACTGCGGAAATCGGCTTGCTCGGGCAGGCGTCTATTCTCGCGCAGCTTTTCCATGATGTCGCCCAATTTGGGCTGCTTATCCAGCCATCCGGCCTCTAAGTCCCATAATTGACTGTAGGCAACGTTATAAAAGGTCAATTTTTGTTGCGCATCGAAAATGGCAATCGCACTGCGCATATGCTCAAGCAATTCATTCGTAGATACTTGAAAACGTGCGAGCTCATTTTCTAATTCTTCTTCGCGGGTAATGTTATAGGCAATGCCCAGTGTCATGCCTAAACCAGTAAGCGGGATTTCTGAAAGGCGCAGTAATAAACGCTTTCCGTGGAAAACGCCGTGCATTTTTTGCTCTTGCGCTGTGCCTTCGCGCAGGGCTGTTGCGGCCATTTCTTTGACGTCACTGACCGCGGTTTTATCCTTACGCTTGGATGCGCCTGCCGTGATTTGAACTTGCTGCGTAAGGACGTCTTCGATGGATTTGCCCAGATATTCGCAATATGTTTTATTTGCCCAAACTAAATTTTGCGCCCCATCGCGCAGCCATACAGGGCGGGGCAGGGAGTCGAGCGCCAAACGAATTTGATTAAATTCCTGCGCGGTTTCTTCTTGTTTGCTGGCAACTTCATTGCGGGCTTTGACTTCTTCGGAAACGTCCTCTACCCATAAAATCGAGAATTGATCAGTTTGCGCCAAGTTCTCGCCCTTGCGGCCAGAGAATTTAAAGCTGCGTTTCTCGTCAAGGGATTGCGCGATTAAGGTAAACGGCGTGCCTTGTTCTTGCATGCGGTCCATCATCCCTTCAAGCGCGGCGCTATCCCCGGGTGTTAGGGCTGTCTGCACATCGGCAAGGGATTGAATATGGGTGATGCCAAGCGTTTTGGAAAAACCGGGGGAGTACACACTGTAACCATCTGGTGATATGCCGCAATACTCACCGGGAAACGCATTTAAAAACGCCTCCAGATTGTTTTTCTCTTGCTCGAGCATATCAATGCGGCGAAAGGCCCCAAAGAAACGCGAGAATATATTTTCGTTACGCTTGTCCACGGAAGGTATAGTAACGGCGAACGGAAAAACATCCAATCGAAAATTGAAAATAAAACCTACAGAATAACGGTGCGTCCGTTATGAAGGAAAATGCGGCGCTCGCTGTACAGTTTGACGGCGCGCGCTAATGTGCGTGCCTCGTTATCGCGGCCAGCGGCTTGCAATTTCTTTGGGTCATAACTGTGGTCGATCGGCATAATATCTTGGCTGATGATGGGGCCTTCGTCTAAATCTGCCGTGGCAAAATGCGCTGTGGCGCCAATGATTTTAACGCCGCGCTCATAGGCCTGGTGATAAGGTTTTGCGCCCTTAAATCCAGGCAAGAACGAGTGATGGATGTTAATAACGCGCCCCTGATAATCTTTGCAGAAGCCATCTGTTAAAATTTGCATATACCGCGCCATAACAATCAGCTCCGCGCCGGTTTCATCGATCAGCGTGCGAATTTGGTTTTCTTGCTGTGCCTTTGTATCTGGCGTAATGGGCAAGTGATGGAATGGCAGGCCGCGGCTTTCGACAAATTCACGCGCCGTGTCATGGTTCGAGGCAATCGCCGTGATATCAATGTTCAGCGCCTTTGTGCGCCAGCGATACATCAAGTCGTTCAAACAATGATCTTCTTTCGATAGCAAAATTAGCGCCTTAACCGGCTGGTCCAGTGGTGTAATGCTCCACTGCATGCCAAGCGCATCTGCGATCGGCGTAAAGCGCTCTTTAAAATGCGTGGCTGCATGATCACTTGGCGCAGAAAAGACGCAGCGCCAGAAAAACTGCCCTGATAAATGGTCGTGAAACTGATTGGATTCCTCGATATTGCAACCCGTGTCCGCCAAAGCGCCTGCCACGCGTGCAACGATGCTTGGCTGATCATCGCAAAAAAGACGTAAAATAAACATGCCGCATTTTTACCTGAAAAAGGCGTGCGCGCAAAGGTTAAATTTAAAGTGAAGGCGCTATCTTATTTAGGCATATGATATGCGCAGCGCCATTAAGGCCCGCTTGGCTTGTTCATAGCGTGCTGAAAGAAGATATGATCGTCATATGCGCCGGTTTCTTTCATGAACTCATCAATCGGCGTTCCTGGCATTGTCATAGGGATATTCTGATATGTCTGCTTGTGCAGGCGGCCAGAGAGATAATAATACGCGATATTATTAGTATTCATATGATCGGCGTAGGTGCCAAAGTCATTTTGAATGAAGTGCATGTCGTGCAAATTATTTTGCGCCTCTTTTACGTCTTTTAATGCTTGTTTGATTTCGCGTGTCGTTTTGCGCCCAATTGCTACAATCTCAGGCAATGTATAAGGCATTTTTACAGGGGGATTGTTTCGCGCAAATTCATCTTTAAGGAATGTTTCGTATAGTGTAGGGCGGGTTACAGGTAGGCGCGCTGCTGCGGACGAAAATTGGTCTAACAGAGTGTTGGTTCTGTCTGGGTGGTCTGAATATTGATGCACGGCAAACATAAAGTCGTGGACAGGTGTGTTTGCATCAATGTGCCTTAGCGGCGTAGGGCCGTGGCGCATTGTTTGAAGGACGGCGCCTAGATAATGGAAGCTAACGTTGTACTTATCAAATCGATCGATTTCACGCTGTGGCATCAGGTGTGCGTATCGCTCATTTTGAGAGTTATGGCTTAGGTCGAGCATTTTGACGATGATAATGTCGCTGTCGCCACTTTTGGCAATGCGCTGAATATAGTCGAAATATTTCTCACCGGGTTTGTGTGTGAGAGTAACAACGGCATCGACGATATCTTGATCGATGCCGAGATTTAAGAGGTCTTGAGCTTCCCATTTGTGTTCAGGATCGTTTTTGAGGCTGTCCTCCAAAACATCATGTAGCAGCGCGATAATACGCTGGCGCGCGGTTAGAAATTTGTGTTGTGACAAGGTAACCGCATGCGTGTGCATGGGCAGACGAGAGCGCAAAAATTTATTATGGCACGCAGAACGCAAAATCTTGTTCGCGAGCATAGCTTGATAACTGGTGCGCGCGTGGTCGCTCGCATCGCTGGCGGGACGGTTTGTGTTCGCCCAACTTATAATTGCACTTTTTTTGTGTGTGTCTTGTGTGTTCATAGGCCGAGTTATTAGCCTATGAATTTACAGAAGTAAACAAAATATGGAAAAAAGAAAGAAAATTACCGAATAAAAAGTTAGTATCTGTAATCGTCTGTCTTAAATGGCCCTTCAACGGTCACGCCAATATACTCGGCTTGCTCTTGGCTGAGCGTTGTTAATTGCGCGCCAACTTTCTCTAAGTGAAGCGCAGCAACCTTTTCATCCAAATGCTTAGGCAAGACGTAAACATCGTTGTCGTACTTCTCGCTGTTTTGCCAAAGTTCAATTTGTGCAAGGGTTTGGTTAGTGAATGATGCGCTCATCACGAAAGATGGGTGGCCTGTTGCGCAGCCCAAATTCACAAGGCGTCCTTCTGCAAGAAGAATGATTCGCTTGCCTGATGGGAACTCAATTTCATCAACTTGAGGTTTAATGTTGCTCCATTTCATGTTGCGCAATGGTTCAACTTGGATCTCGTTATCAAAGTGACCAATGTTACATACGATGGCGCGATCTTTCATCTCGCGCATGTGGTCAACGGTAATGATGTCTTTGTTGCCAGTTGTTGTCACAAAGATGTCAGCGCGCGGCGCGGCATTTTCCATTGTTACCACTTCAAAGCCTTCCATCGCGGCCTGAAGCGCGCAGATCGGATCAACTTCTGAAACCATAACGCGGCAACCTGCTTGGCGCAGTGATTCTGCAGAACCTTTGCCCACATCACCAAAGCCGCAAACCATTGCAACCTTACCGGCCATCATGACATCCGTTGCACGGCGAATGGCATCAACAAGCGATTCGCGGCAACCATATTTATTATCAAACTTTGATTTCGTGACACTGTCATTGACGTTAATGGCTGGTACGCGCAGCGTTCCTTTTTTGGCCATGTCGTGCAGACGGTGAACGCCTGTTGTTGTTTCTTCTGAAAGGCCTTTGATGTCATCTAAAAGATCGGGGAAGTTTTCATGGATACGCACCGTCAAGTCACCGCCATCATCCAAAATCAAATTAGGTGTCCAGCCATCTGGGCCGGTAATAGTCTGGTCAATGGCCCACCAAAACTCTTCCTCGTTCATGCCTTTCCATGCAAAAACAGGTGTGCCGCGCGCTGCAACCGCCGCCGCCGCGTGATCCTGCGTTGAGAAAATGTTACAGCTGCTCCAGCGGACAGTCGCGCCCAAAGCCTGAAGTGTTTCGATCAAAACAGCTGTTTGAATTGTCATGTGCAAACACCCAACAATGCGTGCATCTTTCAAAGGCTGTGAGGCGCCAAATTCCTCGCGCAGTGCCATTAGTCCAGGCATTTCAGCCTCGGCAATATCAATTTCCTTGCGTCCCCAATCGGCCAATGAAATGTCTTTTACTTTATAGTCATTTTGCGCTGTTTGTGGCTGAGCTGTCATGATGGAAAATCCTTATTGCTTTTTTCAAATCCCGTAACCGTTTGTTAACCTTTTTTGTGTTTAATAACAAGCATGAGTATTGCATTTAACCAAAATAGTGAGAAACCACGCTTCATCTTTAAGCCCAATCCATTGGATGCACTGGCCTTTCAGGTCTTTGAATGCACACGTGGTCGGGCAGAGTATGAACCCGTTGGTGATTATATCGTCGTTGACGATGCAGAGCCCAGAGAGCTTAGCGAAAAGAAGGTCGCTAATCTCGTCGGATTAATGAACGGACGTGGCAACACGGTGGATCTAAGCGCAGACACAGATGTGCGCACATTGTTTCAGCTGAAACCCAAACGTGTCAGCACAAATGAAACACAAATTATCTTCCGCACCTACGATGGTAACGGAGTATCAAAGGAAAACGCGGTCTTTAAGATCAAAGGGGGAATTTTTAATGGCTAATCTATCGCAAAAAGGTGCTCTTATTAGTAATTTCGCAGATGTATGTAATCAGAAATTTCTGGATATAGGAAATGTCTCGGGGAAGCAGTGCGCAGCCTTTAGTCGAGATCCTAGCGTCAGCCATGACCAAACGTTTGAGCAACGCATTGGCGGGCCATAATAATATAAGCTTTCAATAGTAGGGTGTAGGAAAAGCCTGCGAGCATGTCTCGTGGGCTTTTTTCTTATGAAGAACATAAAAAATATATAAAAATTTAAATAAAATGTATTTTTTCTTGCAAGAAGAGTGTTTTTATGTAAATATAAAATTATAGAGACAACATCAAAGACACAAAAATTCGTCCCTTACGCATATAGAATTTTTTTGAGTCTAGAGGTTTTTTCGTTCATCCGATCTGGTACCGACTACGCCGCCCTGTTAATTCAGGGTGGCATATTTTTTTGTCCATTGCGCACGTGTGCAGGTCAGATCAATACCAGCTTGCGCCGCTTTCTCAAAAATATCGGCTTTACCAATGCGGATGCGCATGCGCGCAACATCCTTCATTGCAAATCCTGCGCGGAATAAATCAACGGCCAGTTCTTCTAGTAATTCGGTGTGTGCGCGTGCTTCCCACGCGGCAATTGTGTCGTGCAGACGGGCGTAATCAATAAATGAACCGCCAAGCGCAAGGTCCAGATAATCATCGTCGCCATAGGCATAGGCGCTAACGATCAGGGGTTGCGGTGCTTCTTTTTCGAAGGGTAGTAAACCGATACGCACGCTGACGCGCATATCCTTGACAAAGACGCAGTTTGAACTTTCTTTTTCAGACATAGTTTCTTATAACCGTTTTATGAGAAGAATCAAACTATGCTCAATCGCCGCCATGGCAGAAAATCGGGTTATCGGCCGTGATAACAAGCTCATCTGGCATTTGCCCGAGGATTTAAAGCATTTTAAACGCACAACAATGGGATGCCCTTTGATTATGGGGCGTAAAAGTTTTGAAAGCCTTCCAGGCATTTTGCCAGGCAGGCCGCATGTTGTTGTATCGCGATCCGAGCCCACGCCCGCAATGATAGGGCATAATGACGTGTATTGCGTTGATAGCATTGAAAAGGCCATCAATCGTGCCTGCATATTGGCGCATAATGCGGGTAAAGATAGGGTCTTTGTTGCAGGCGGCGGAGAGCTTTATAAGCAAACATTAGACTTGGTCGAGCGCATGTATCTGACCGTTGTGCATAATGACTATGAGGGAGATGCCTATTTCCCGAAGTTAGACTGGGAAGAGTGGAAAATTCGCGGCACAGAAGAATTTGATGCCGAAGAAAATAAAAACCGCCCCGCCTTTACTGTGATGGAGCTTGTGCGCCGATAAATTATAAGGCGCCGCGCGTATGTCCAGTATCATTTATTGACGATCAAGAATATGACGGGCAATCGCCTGATATGGTTCGCTGACCTGCGCTGGGACACCTTGGTCGCTATCGGCGCGAATTTGTGCGCTCAGCGGAATATCACCTAAAAACGGCACATGCATTTTGTCGGCTTCACTGCGTGCGCCGCCATGCCCGAAAATATGCTCTTCATGGCCGCAATTGCTGCAGATATGTGTGCTCATATTCTCGACAATGCCAAAGATAGGGATGTTTGTTTTTTCAAACATGGCAACGCCGCGCCGTGCATCAATCAGGGCAATATCTTGCGGCGTTGAAACAATAATGGCGCCATCAATATGAACCTTTTGTGCCAAGGTTAATTGTACATCACCAGTACCCGGCGGCATATCAATCAGTAAATAATCAAGCGGCGCATCACTGCGTCCCCACTGAACATCAAAAAGCAACTGCATCAAGGCCTTTTGCACAATAGGCCCTCGCCAAATCAGCGCAGCATTCGGATCAACCATCAGGCCAATCGACATCACATCAATGCCATGCGCGCGGATCGGGGTGATATGCCCCTGCGAGCCATCAGGTTTTTGTCCTTCAATGCCAAACATACGTGGTTGCGATGGGCCATAAATGTCGGCGTCCATTACGCCAACGGCCTTGCCTGCTTGTGCGAGGGCGTGCGCTAAATTCGCGGTGACTGTTGATTTGCCAACGCCGCCCTTGCCCGAGGATACAAGGATAACGTTTTTCACATGCGGCAGGCTTTGCTGCGCGCCGCTGGCGGGTTGCGCCTTGGCTGGCGCGGCTTTTTGTGCGGCGCTATTGTCTGGGGTGGCCTGCGTTTGTGCGGTTAAGACAACCTGCGCGCCATTAATGCCCGCCGTGCGTTCCGCAATATGAGCAACTTCCTTGCGCAGTGGCTCAAGCACCGAGGCATGCTGCGGATCGATCTCCAGCGAAATCATCGCAATGTTATTGTCGTTGATCTGAACCAGCGGCGTAATTCTGCCAACAGATTTGTCCCGCAATAAAAGCGGCATAATCGCATCCGTCACAGCCTCACGCAGCGCAGCCTTCGGCGGTGTTTTGCTGCGGGGTGTTAAGATTTTCTTCAAAAAGGACGGCATCGCTCTCTTGCTTTCATAGTCAAAAACTATATTCTATTTTTTCGGATTTTAAATTATGAGGAAGGCGCTTCAATGTCCAGTGATGATGACAAAAAAGGCAAACGCTCAAACCCTTGGGGTAATGTTGAGAATATAAACACGGCCAAAAAACGCGGCGCAGGTCGACGCACTGGCGGCAATGGCGGCAGTGGGCGTGATCCTGGTGATCTGGATGAGATGCTCAAACGCGCCCGCAGTAACTTTGACGAGGTTATGCCCGGCGGCTTTGGCGGCGGCAACGGTATGTTGATCGTGATTATTCTGGCGATTTTGGCGGGTCTTTGGGCGGTCAGCGGCTTTTACGTTGTAAACCCCGGTGAAAACGCCGTTGTTCAGCGCTTTGGCGCGTGGGAGCGCACGCAGGCCGAACCTGGCCTTGGCTATCACTTGCCATCACCTTTTGAGACGGCCAATGTCATTAATGTCGAAGAAATTCGTAACTTGAATATTGGTTTCAGTGACGTTTTCTCACGCGGTCGCAGCTCTGCTCGCCGTGAAATTCCAGAGGAATCGCTGATGCTGACCTCTGATCGTAACATTGTTGATCTGCACCTGATTATTCAGTGGAATATCAAATCTGCCGAAGATTACCTGTTTAATATCTACGCGCAGGAAAATACGGTGAAAAAGGTCGCAGAAAGCGCCATTCGTGAGGTCGTAGGTCAAACAGATATGTTCCCGATTATCACCACAGGCCGCGCCGCCGTAGCGCAGCGCACGCAGGAAATCATCCAAAGCAACCTTGATCTGTATGAATCAGGCGTCAACATCACGCAGGTTCTTATCGATAAGGCCGAAGTGCATCCCGATGTACAAGGTGCATTCCAAGACGTCCAAAGCGCCAAGCAGGACGCCGAAGAAGTCCGCAACCGCGCCGATGCGTACCGTGAAGACATCTTGCCCAAAGCCCGAGGTAAGGCAAAACAAATGTTGCAAGAGGCCGAAGCCTACAAACAGTCAACTGTTGCCAAATCAAACGGTGACGCCGATCGTTTCCAATCGGTTTTAAAGTCATACCAAGAAGGCAAAGACGTCACCAAAGAGCGCATGTATATCGAAACGATGGAGCAAGTTTTGCGTAACGCAGAAAAAATTATCATCGACCAAAACGGCGAAGGGCAGGGCGGTGTCGTGCCATACTTGCCATTGGATCAACTCAACACAAAGAAAGGACGTTAGAGCCATGAATAAGTTTTTAGGAACCATACTTGTCATTGTCCTTGTCGGTGTCTTCAGCCTGAATCAGGTCTTCTTTATCGTCGATCAACGCCAGCAAGCAATTTTGCTGCAACTCGGTCAACCAGTTGGCGAGCCGCGTCATCCTGGCTTGCACATGAAATTGCCTCTGATCCAATCAGTGCGCTACTTCGATAGCCGCATTTTGTCGGTCGATCCTGACCCTGAGCAAGTCGTTATCTCAAGCGACCAATCAGAAAAAGGGGACGGATCATCTGATGGCACGTCGTCAGACGCGGCGCTTGCGAACATCACTGGTGAACCCATCATCGTTGATACATTTGCGCGCTATAAAATCGTTGATTCACTGCGCTTTATGAAGACTTTGCGTACAATCAGCGCCGCAAATAACCGCATTGAAGGTATTTTGAAAAACGCCACAAAGGCGGCCTTGGGTAAAACAACGCTCAAGACGTTGCTGTCCGAGGAACGCTCTGACGTGATGCAGGAAATTCAAGCCCGCGTAAACGAAGCCGTCCACAAAGACGAACTGGGTATCGAAATTGTCGATGTGCGCATTGTGCGCGCCGACCTGACGCCAGCTTTGCGTACGTCTACGGTAAACCGTATGGTGTCCGAGCTTAAAAAACGTGCGACAGAAACCCGCGCGAAAGGTGAAGAAGACGCCCTTGAAATCCGATCAACCGCGGAAAAAGAGCGCACAGTCATCATCGCCGAGGCCGAGCGTGACGCGCAAATGCTGCGCGGTCAAGGCGACGAGCAAGCCATCAAAATTTACGCCGATGCGTTTAATAAAGACCGTGAATTTTACGGATTTATGCGCTCGATGGAGGCTTATAAAAATACACTCGCCGACGAAGAAACGCGTCTTATCTTATCGCCTAACAGTGACTTTTTCCGTTATTTCGACCGTAGAAAAGGACAGTAACTATGTTGCGTAAAACATCTCAGATCAAACTGACATTACTCTGTGCAAGTGGCGCTTTGCTCGCCGCGACGGCGCTTTCGCCTTTGACGGTGCAGGCAGGCCTTTTTGATAAAAAGGACGATAAAGCCGCAGCAGAACAAGTTGAAAAATCGTCTTCATCGCTCAGTCATGTGCAAATGAAGCCGATCAGTTTCGCTGACCTTGCCGAAGAATTGCTGCCCACGGTGGTCAATATTTCCTCGACTGTGAAAACAGAGATCAGCGGCGATTTGGATGAAGTGATGCCGCATTTTCCAGAAGGATCACCATTTGGTGATTTCTTTGAGCGCTTTATGGAACGCCAAGGCCGCGGCGCGCCGTCTATGCCGTCAAGCTCACTTGGGTCGGGCTTTATTATTGATGCCAAAGAAGGCTATATCGTAACCAATAACCATGTCATTAAAGACGCGCAGGAAGTGCGCGTCACCTTGCATAATGATGAAACGCTCGAGGCCACTGTGGTCGGCTATGACGAAAAAACCGACCTCGCCGTCTTAAAGGTTGATACCAAAGACCATGATTTGCACGCGGTCAGCTTCGGCAACAGTGATCAAATGCGCGTTGGTGATTGGGTGCTGGCCATTGGTAACCCGTTTGGTTTGGGCGGCACCGTGACAAGCGGCATTATCTCTGCACGTGCGCGTGATATTAATTCAGGCCCTTATGATGATTACCTGCAAACAGATGCATCCATTAACCGCGGAAATTCTGGTGGGCCGATGTTTAATCTGGACGGTGATGTGATTGGGATTAATACAGCGATTTTCTCGCCAACGGGTGGCTCTGTCGGGATTGGCTTTGCTATTCCATCATCGATGGCCAAAGCCGTTGTTGACCAGTTGATCGAATACGGGCATACGCGCCGTGGATGGCTGGGCGTTCGTATCCAAAGCGTCACTGATGAAATCGCAGATAGCCTTGGTCTGGACGCGGCGAAAGGCGCACTGGTCGCCAGCGTCACCGAAGGCAGCCCTGCTGCGGATGCTAAAATTCAGGCAGGTGATATTATCCTGTCGTTTAATGATCAGCCAATCAAAGAAATGCGCGAGCTTCCGCGCATCGTCGCCGAGACCAAAATTGAATCAACCGTTGATGTTGTTGTCTTGCGCGAAGGCAAGGAAAAGACATTGAAGGTCAAAATTGGTGAACTTGAAAAAGCCGAAGAAGATGGTCTTCTGGAAGCATCATTACCTGAAGGCGCGCCAGCCAAAGGCGCTGACATCGAAGATATCGGCGTACTGGTCGAGCCATTAAGCGACGACCTGCGCGAGCAATATGCCATTGCCGCCGATGTAAGCGGGGTTTTGGTTCTTGATATCGCCCATGGCGGCGAGGCCGATCAAAAAGGCCTGATCGCAGGGGACGTTATCAGTGAAATGAACCAAAAACCTGTATCCTCACCAGACGATGTGAAAGACATCATCAAGGCCGCGAAAAAGAAAAAACGTGGATCGGTTTTACTGCTTGTAAACCGTGATGGTGATGTGCGCTTTGTCGCGCTGAAAATCGCAGACGAGAAATAACTATGGCTGGGCGCAGCGTCATTTATGTGATCGCGGGGCCCACTGCCAGTGGTAAATCCGCCCGTGCCATGGAATTGGCGCAATTGCATGATGGTGTGATCATTAATTGCGATTCTATGCAGATTTATGATGCGTTGCCTATTCTGGCGGCGCAGCCAACCCATGAAGATATGGACATTGTTCCGCACCGCCTGTATGGGGCATTGCCGCCGAACCAGCCATGTTCGGCCGGTATGTGGCGCGAGATGGCAATCCCTGTGATTGAGGATGTTATAAAAAACGGCCAAACGCCTATTATCTGCGGTGGTACGGGGCTGTATATCAAGGCATTGATGGATGGCTTATCACCTATTCCCCCTGTGCCAGATGCGGTGCGTGCTCAAGCCGATGCCCTGATGGCAGAAATTGGCGCGCCTGCCTTAAATGATAAATTGATCGCCGCTGACCCCTTAATGAAAGATCGCTTTCACCCCAATCATTCCGCCCGTATTCAGCGCGCATGGGAAGTCCTGCAAGCCACGGGGAAAAGCCTTGCCTACTGGCAGGAGCAACCTTTAATTCCCCCGCCAGCGGAATGGGATTTTCAGGTGGAAACGATATTGCTCCCGCGGGAGGCACTGTATCAACGCTGTAATGACCGTTTCGAGGCTATGATCGATCACGGAGCGCTGAATGAGGTACGCGATTTTAAGGCGCGCTGCGAAACCGGTGAGGTTGACGATGGGGCGCTGATTAAAAAGGCATTAGGCTTCGCGCCCTTGTGCCAGTATTTGGACGGTCACATGACGATGGCCGAGGCAATCACACAGTCACAAACCGACACGCGCCGCTATGCCAAGCGTCAAATGACGTGGTTCCGTAATCAACTGTGATGTGTGCGGATTGCCGTGCCCCAAAAGATGGCATTTTTCCTGACTTTTCCTTTGACATTTACACGCCTTGGTATTATTCAACCCCAAATAACTAATAAAATTACAAAGAGGGTCAAATGAATACAATCACAAAAGAGCAAGTCCTAGAGGCTTACTTCCCAGAAGGCGACGCCGTTAAATATAACGATTTGCCGAGCCTAACGCGCGCATATAACGAGACACTTAACCTTGGTATGCCTGAAGATTTAGCAAAAGAATTTATGCAATCCGTACAGCGCCAATCAACAGCCATTGTGTTGTCGAATTATACGAAGCGTAAAGACGGCTTGCCAAATATGTCGTATACATTCATGCAAAATGACAACAAGCCTCTGGGCGTTGACTTCTCTGGCACAATCGAAGCAGAAGATATCAAAGAAATTGCTCATGTCGTGTCGGTTGCCGCAGATAAACTTGATCTATCACCAGCAGCGCAAGAGAAGGCCGCATCTGCGCCGTCAAATGATAATGATAATTTAGCGCCAGGAATGATTTTGGCGTAAAATTATCTTGCGCGGTCAAGAAATATTCGATAAAGGTTAAGTCATGCAGATGATTTCAAACACTCTCGTCGTCCTAAACAATGTGGTGCTCCTATCGGGGTGGCGCAGTTAAGGCAGTGTAAAAATCACAGCATTGACAAAAGCGCCCCGCCCGAAACTCTGGCGGGGCTTTTTTGTGCTTGAAACTTTGGGGGATGCCCCGTAAAACAACCATGCGTGTTAATGATAAGGAGATACCGCAATGACCACCGCAAGCGCCGCGAAAAGTCAGTCCAAAACAGCCCCACAAGCAGGGACGCAAACCATGACAGGAGCCGAAGCCGTGATTGAGGCTCTGGCTGCGCAGGGTGTTGAGTATATTTTTGGATATCCAGGCGGCGCAGTCTTGCCGATTTACGACGCCATTTTTCAGCAAAATAAAATCAAGCATATTCTATGTCGCCACGAACAAGGCGCGGTGCATGCTGCGGAAGGGTATGCGCGCTCGACAGGTAAGGTTGGCGTTGTTTTGGTAACATCAGGGCCGGGCGCAACCAATGCGGTAACGGGCCTGACCGATGCGATGCTGGATTCGATTCCTTTGGTCTGTATCACAGGGCAGGTGCCAACATTCCTTATCGGTACAGATGCCTTCCAAGAGGCCGATACAACAGGCATTACCCGCCCATGTACCAAGCATAATTACTTGGTTAAAGATGAAAATAAAATCGCTGAAACCGTGCACGAAGCCTTTCATATCGCACGCTCTGGCCGTCCAGGGCCTGTTGTGATTGATATCCCTAAAGACCTGCAGTTTAAGCCTTGCGCCTATTCACATGCACAAGATGCGCCGCGCGTAAAAACCTATCAGCCCAAGCGCATGCCTGACCAAGAGGCAATTAACGCTGCGGTTGATTTGATCAGCACCGCGAAAAAGCCTGTCTTTTATACCGGCGGCGGCGTTATTAACGCTGGGCCCGAGGCAAGCGAAGCATTGCGTGACTTTGCATCCTTAACAGGCTTCCCAGTGACCAGCACTTTGATGGGGCTGGGCGCTTTCCCCGCCAGCAGCGACCAATGGCTTGGTATGCTGGGGATGCACGGCACGTTCGAGGCCAACTGGGCCATGCATGATTGCGATGTGATGATTTGCGTTGGTGCGCGCTTTGATGACCGCGTGACAGGCCGCCTAGATGCTTTCGCGCCAAACTCTAAGAAAATTCATATCGATATCGATCCAAGCTCGATTAACAAAAACGTGCCGATTGATATTCCTGTTGTTGCCGACGCGGGCGAGGCCTTAAAGGCCATGATCACCGCGTGGAAAGCCAAAGGCTACGCGCCGAATGATGCTGCTATGAAAGATTGGTGGGCGCAGATCGAACAATGGCGCGCGAAAAACTGCCTTGCTTATAAAAAGGACAGCACGATTATCAAACCGCAACATGCGCTTGAGCGTTTGCGTCACTTTACTCAGCAAGACACGCGTGAAACGTTTATTACAACCGAGGTTGGCCAGCACCAAATGTGGGCGGCGCAATTCCTGCCGTTTGACAGTCCCAATCGCTGGATGACGTCAGGCGGTCTAGGCACGATGGGCTATGGTTTGCCTGCGGCGATTGGCGCGCAAATGGGTAACCCTGATGGCCTGGTCATTGATGTCGCGGGTGAGGCATCTATCCTGATGAATATTCAGGAAATGAGCACCGCCGTTCAATACCGCCTGCCAGTGAAAATCTTTATTTTGAATAACCAGTGGATGGGCATGGTGCGCCAGTGGCAACAACTGCTGCATGGCGAGCGCTATTCCGAAAGCTACACCGAAAGCCTGCCAGACTTTGTGAAACTGGCCGAGGCCTATGGCGGGGTTGGTTTGCGCGCAGAAAATGTCTCGCAACTGGATGACGTTATTCAGGAAATGATGCACACTGATCGCGTAACAATCGTGGATGTGTGCGTTGATCAAAAGGAAAACTGCTTCCCGATGATTCCATCAGGTAAGGCGCACAATGAAATGATCCTCTCGCCAGATGCGGATCAATTTGATAAAACGCTAGTGTAGGCACAGTCAGGGAAGGACGCGCATCATGACAAATCCAAACAGCGGCTACAGCAAGAGCGTATACGCGCCATCAGGGGAAGTCGACAAAATCAAAACGCACACGTTGTCGATTTTGGTTGAAAACAAACCCGGCGCACTGGCCAAGATTATCGGCTTTTTTACAGGGCGCGGCTACAATATCGACAGTCTATCTGTCGCTGAAACAGATAAGAATTACAGCCTTTCACGCCTTGTGATTGTGACATCAGGCGCGGATATCGTGCTTGAGCTGATTAAATCGCAATTGCAAAGCCTAATCCAAGTGCGCAGTGTCCGTGACCTGACTACCAGTGGGCCATTCGTTGCGCGCGAACTTGCGCTGGTGAAACTGTCTTTGTTGAGCTTATCTGACGGCGATAAGCGCGATTTGCAAGACGTCACAAGTGAATATGACGCGACGATCGTGACGAAAACCAAAGAAAACGTGATTTATCAATGCATCGGCAGTAGCGCACATGTGACCGATTTTGTCAGCGCCATACGCGCATTTGACCCGCTTGGGATTTCGCGCTCTGGCATTGCGGCGCTGCCCAGTGGCTCTGCGCCAGACGATCATAATTAACCCCGCGTCAAGGGCTTGACCCCGCGGAAAAACTAGGCTTTATTACGACCAACCACCAAACACGAAAAGGAACTTTGAAAATGAGCACAGCAACTGCGCAAGCGGCGAACAGTGACGCAACAAAAACGCCACTTAGCGTTTACTACGATAAGGATTGTAATATCGAACTGATCAAGGGCAAAAATGTTGCCATCATCGGTTACGGTTCACAAGGTCACGCGCATGCGCTGAACCTAAAAGACAGCGGCGTTGCTAACGTAACAATCGGTCTGCGTGAAGGATCATCTTCTGCGCCTAAGGCTGAAGCAGCTGGTTTTGACGTAAAAACACCCGCTGATGCAACGGCTGAGGCAGATGTTGTTATGATCTTGGTTCCTGACGAGCTTCAGGCTGATCTTTACCGCGATCACATCGAACCACAAATCAAACAAGGCGCTGCGCTTATGTTCGCACACGGTTTGAACGTACATTTCGGTTTGATCAAACCACGCGCTGACTTGGATGTATTCATGGTTGCGCCAAAAGGCCCAGGCCACACTGTACGCGGCGAATTTGAAAAAGGCGGCGGCGTTCCTGCATTGATCGCAATTTACCAAGACGCAACAGGCAACGCGAAAGAGCTTGCTTTGTCTTATGCTTCTGCTGTTGGCGGTGGTCGCAGTGGTATCATCGAAACAACATTCAAAGACGAGTGTGAAACTGACCTGTTTGGCGAGCAAGCTGTCCTTTGCGGCGGTATTGAAGAGCTTATCAAGGCAGGTTACGAAACATTGGTTGAGGCAGGCTACCCAGAAGAAATGGCATATTTCGAATGCTTGCACGAAACAAAGTTGATCGTTGACCTAATCTACGAAGCCGGCATCAGTAACATGAACTACTCTGTTTCAAACACAGCCGAATTCGGCGGTTATGTATCTGGTCCTCGCGTGATTACAGCACAAAGCAAGGCCGCAATGAAAGATATCCTAACTGACATTCAAACAGGTAAATTCGTTGAAGACTTCATGGGCGGAAACAAAGAAGGCCTCACACGCCTGAAAGAAATCCGCGAGCGCGAAGCAAATCACCCAATCGAAAAAGTGGGCGAGCGTTTGCGCGGTCTAATGCCTTGGATCACAAAGAACAAATTGGTTGATAAAGCTAAAAACTAAGATGTTTCTTTGATGAGGAAGAATAAGAAAGGCCGTGATAGAAAGACTATCGCGGCCTTTTTAAATGGCGTAAAAACCCTACATTATAAAAAGACAATAAGAGCGGTGACATGACCAATAAAATTGCAGAAAAATTAGAAGACGGCGATATCCCGATTAAGGGAATTATCTTTGCCTGTATTGCCTTTTTTATGTTCTCGGGCATGTCCATGTTTAATAAGCTTTTGACCGGAACGCATGACGCGGTTGAGGTTGTTTTCTACCGTAATTTGTTTGGCCTTGTTTTGCTGGGCGGTTATATCGCCGTGCGTAAACAGTTTCATGTTCTAAAAACGGACCAACCCAAGCTGATGGCTGCGCGCGCGATTATCGGGACAACGGGCCTGTTTTTTACGCTGTCGGCGATGCGGTATTTGCCGATGTCCTATGCGACAACGCTGTTTTTTGTTTCAACATTAATTGTGCCCATTTTGGCGGTGGTTCTGCTGAAAGAAAAAATAGGTGTTCACCGTGTAACGGCAATCTTAATCGGTTTTTGCGGGGTCCTTTTGGTGGCGCAGCCGTCAGGCGCGGTAACGATGATCGGGGTTGGCTGCGCATTGGCCGCAGGGGTAGGGCATGCGCTGGTGCAAATTATGTTGCGTGCGCTCAAGCGTCAGCCTGCCTTTACGATTACCTTTTACTTTTTCTTGGGCGGGGTATTGATGCCCTTACCGTTGATGCCATTCTTGGCGCATATGCCCACATGGCATAGTGGCTTGCTGCTGCTGATGGTGGGGGTTACTGGGTGCCTGGGGCAGCTGTTTTTGACATGGGCATTTCAAAATGCTTCGGCCTCGCTGGTCAGTCCGTTTAACTACACGGGCCTTGTCTGGGCGATGATCTTTGATTTAACGATCTGGGGCGTTGTGCCAAGCGCTGTGGTTTTTGCGGGCGCGGCGCTGATTATCGGGGCAAGCCTATATATCGCCTATCGCGAGCGTCAGGTTAGCGCTTCATCAGGTAAGGTGCTTACTGAAGCTGTAAGCCCTGATAGTTAAACACACCTAAAAATTGATCTGTATCTTTGTGTTGAAAGGCAAACGTTGGTGGCAGGGGGCTGTCTGGTGAAGACATCGCCTGCGCCAGCGTCAAAGCAACGCGGCGTTTGTCGGTATCAGCAAGGCGTAAAAACAGGTCGCTCACCTCGAAAACCTGCATGCCTTTTTTGTCTTTATGTCGGCCTGTGATAAGGCCAGTTTCCTGAAATTGTGTGATGACGCCGTATGTGCTTTCAGGATTGTGCAGAGTTGCACCATAGCGCGCAGGTGTCCAATCCTCGTAACGCCATGCGGCGATATGTGGCTGATTAGCGTCGCGCAAATAGTGTTGCGGATAATAAGCCGTGCCACCCTCAAGGTGCGAGCGCGAGCGATCAGATGCCTTACTGGGTTCAGTTAAAGCAAAGAGCGTTACAAACAATAAAAAGAGCGCCAGAAAAAGGACGGGTTTAAGAATCTGCATGGCGGTAATTCCTTATTAACAGATTTAATGTATACTAAAAGTGATGGTAAATACAGTGTTATCCACAGCTATTTCTGGTTTAAATGCCGCAAGTGAGCGTGTAAATCGCGCGGCGGACAATATTGCCAACATGACAACCGAGGGACATCCTTCGGGGGGCGGCGCCACATTGCCGCAAGATATTGTTGATTTAAAACTGGGTGAGATTGAATTTAAAGCCAACATTGCTGTCGCGAAAACCGCCGAGGATATGAGCGACACGCTTTTAAATCTCTTTGACGAAGAGGTATAAACCTGTACTCTGGCAGGTATGAAATTTGTTTATTGCGGTTATGATTTTGCAATTGATACTCTGATGGCGCTGCTGAATCAGGGGCACGATCTTGCCGGTATCCTGACATTTCCTTGTGATAATATTTTCTCGCACAACACGCGGTTGCATTCGATCGCGCAAGAATTATCTGTTCCAATCACGTTGGATAAACCTAACGCGGCGCTGATCGATTCCTATATCGCGCAAGGCGTAACGCTGTTTTTGTGTGTGGGTTATGCGCATAAAATGCCCGATATTGACGCGGACAAGGCTTATGGCGTGAATGTGCATCCGGCATTATTACCCCAAGCTCGCGGCATGATGCCGTTGCCGCATGTGATGATGAATGACCCTGATGCGTGCGGAATTACCGTGCATAAGCTCAGCGCGAAAATGGATGGCGGCGATATCCTTGCGCGCGTTCCTATGTTGCTGGGGCAAGATGACACACTGGAAACTATAGGCGCGCGTATGGCAATGCGTTTGCCTGCCCTGATAACAGACATTGTTGCGGATTTACCTGACATGTGGGCAAAGGCACGTGTGCAAGATGAGGCGCTCGCCTTCGAGTGTCCACACCCTGACGATGCTATGCGCATGATAGATTGGTCACAAACGGTGGATCACTCCTTGCGCCAAGCGCGCGCATTTGGCCGTGCGGGGCTGCTAATGCATTTAGATGGTGATCTTTGGGTTGCTGGCACGATTCATGGCTGGCAAGAGGCACATCAACGCGCGCCAGGGGATATGTGTTTGTTAACGCCGCAGGAAATCGTGATCGCCGTGCAAGATGGATATCTGCACATCATGGACGCGCAAAAAATTCAGCAAAATTAAAGAGGTCTGAGGGATACTGCCGCAGGGAAGAAAGCGCGAATTATGCGCTTTTCTCGCTATGCTCGTCGTGGCTGTCTTTATAAACCGCGCGGTAATGTGCCTGACGGTCACGTAACGCTTTCAGGCGCTCTGGCGTGATGTTATCAAGGCAGTGATGGCAGGAAATGCCTTCTTCGTATTCGGCGCGCTGTGTATCCTCGGGCGAGAGAGGCTCTCGGCATCCGTGGCAAACTTTCCAGTCACCTTCTTCTAAGGCGTGGCCAACAGAAACGCGTTGATCGAAAACAAAGCAATCGCCTTCCCATTTGCTTTCTTCGGCAGGAACAGTTTCCAGATATTTTAAAATGCCGCCTTTAAGGTGGTAAACATTCTCAAATCCCTGTGCCAGCATGTAAGAACTGGCTTTCTCGCAGCGAATGCCCCCTGTGCAGAACATGGCAACTTTTTTGTCCTTTTCGGGGTTGAGGTTTTTCTCGACCCATTCAGGGAATTCGGTGAAAATTTTGATGTCTGGATCAATGGCGCCTTCGAAGATGCCGACCTTTGTTTCGTAATCATTGCGCGTATCAACCAGAACAACATCAGGATCGTTGATCAGGTCATTCCACTCTTCCGCGGTCACATATGTGCCGACTTGTTCGTGCGGCTTGGCTTCGGGCTTACGCAGGGTAATAAGCTCTTTCTTTGGGCGAACTTTAAAGCGGTTAAAAGGCTTTTCAGTAGCGCTTGAATATTTAAACTCGCATGCAGGCTCGTTCGCGCTGCGCACGCCAAGCTTGGAATCGAGGAAGTCGATCATCTTGTCCATGTCAGATGGGAAGGCAGCAATCGTGCCGTTAATTCCCTCGGGCGCCAGCAATAATGTGCCGCACATGCTTGGCGCGTTTGCTTCCGCAAAGGCATAGATTTCAGCGCGCAGAGCAGGAATGTCTGCGATATCAATAAAGCGGTACATAGCCGCAACTTTGTAAGCGTTCGTATTCATAAAAGGCGTTTTACGCCCTTTGTAAAAAAAATTCAAGAAATTGTTGCAGGCGCGAGGTTGTCACAAATTAGCGCTGCGATCTCCATGTAATCCGCGCTGCGTTGTGAGGTGTCACGCCACGCCATGCCGATGGTGCGTTTAGGGGCAGGGCGCTTGAAAGGGCGCGTTTGGATACTGGCTGGCAATTGCCCTGATTCGATGACCATTGCGGGCAATAGCGTTTCGCCCATGCCGTGCCCGACCATTTGGATTAGGGTCGTGAGGCTGGATGCGCTGTAACTTTTACGTTTGCTGGGGCGTTGTAGGTCGCAGGCCTGTAAGGCATGGTCGCTAAGGCAATGCCCATCAGAGAGGAGCAAAAGCGTATTTGGGTCAAGCTCGGTGCTGCAAATCACGTCATGATCGTGCGGTGCATTGGGAGCGCTGCTGGGCGAGGCAAGGTAAAAATCTTCATCGAATAAGATATGTTGATGTGCGCCCTCGGTATGATAGGGGAATGCCATAATAAGCAAATCTAAATGTCCGCGCACGAGATCTGTGTGCAAACGGTCACTTAGATCTTCGAAAATTTGTAAATGCAAATCGGGATAGCGCGCTTGCATAAGGGGAAGAAGGCGCGGCAATAGATAAGGCGCAATTGTCGGGATGATGCCTAAACGGATAGGGGCGCTCATCGGCTTGTCATACTGCTTGGCCAGCAGGCTGATTTGTTCGCTTTTCTCTAATATAGTGCGCGCATGATCAAGAATATCACTGCCAAACGCGGTCAAGGATGGCTTGCGTTTGCTGCGGTCAACAATCGCGCGGCCAAGTAACGTTTCGGCTTCTTTGATGCCGGCGCTCAGGGTGGATTGTGTGACGTTGCATTGCTCTGCCGCTTTGCTGAAGGACTGAACGTCGGCAAGGGCAGTGATGTATTGTAATTGTCGTATCGTTAAAATATTCATGCGATCGAATGTATCGATTTTAATTTAAAAAGACAATCGATTTTATCAATGTTGATTAGTGAAACTATTCATTGGCATTTGGCGCGCTAATATGCCCTACTGCAGATAATTCAACTGCCAAATATTATTTAAGGAGAGTTTAAATGTTAGGTATTGGTGATCAAATTCCAGAATTCACAATCATGGGCGTTAAGCCTGGTTTTAATGCGCACGAAGAAAACGGCGAAAGCGCATTCGAAGAAATCACAGAGAAAAGCTTTGAAGGTAAGTGGAAAGTTTTTTTCTTCTACCCAAAAGACTTCACATTTATCTGTCCAACAGAAATCGTTGAGTTTGCAAAGCTAAACGAAGAGTTTTCTGATCGTGACTGCGTTGTGATGGGTGGTTCTACAGATAACGAATTCTGTAAGCTAGCATGGCGCCGCGAGCACTCTGATCTGAACAAACTTGATCAGTGGTCTTTCGCTGATACAAACGGTTCATTGGTTGATGGCCTTGGCGTTCGTGACCTAGAAGCAGGCGTTGCATTGCGCGCGACATACATCGTTGATCCACACGGCGTTATTCAGCACGTTGCGGTAAACGGTTTGAATGTAGGCCGTAACCCTAAAGAAACTTTGCGTATCCTTGATGCGTTGCAGTCTGATGAGCTTTGCCCATGTAACCGTCAGGTTGGCGGCGACGTGATCGACGTATCTGCAGAAGCACAAAAAATCGCAGCATAATACGCCGCGTGACTAAAGAATCGGGATAAGGCCGCACGTCGGCGTTATCCCACCGCATAAAATCCCTAAAGGAGAAAACACATGTCTATTGATACTTTGAAATCTATGATCCCTGCATATGCAAAGGATATCAAATTGAACCTGTCATCTATGGCAAATGATGAAACCCTGTCCGAGCAACAGCTCTGGGGTACGATGATGGCCTCAGCTCTTGGAACGCGCAGCGAAAAAGTCATTGCAGAAATGATGCCAGAAGCCGCGCAGCACCTGTCAAACGAAGCGATGGAAGCAGCAAAATCGGCCGCGGCCATCATGGGAATGAACAATGTTTATTACCGCTTTGTCCACCTTGCGAAAAATAAAGAATATGCAACGATGCCAGCAAAATTGCGCATGAACGTGATCGGTAACCCAGGCATTGAAAAAGTTGATTTTGAACTGTTTTCTTTGGCGGTTTCTGCGATCAATGGTTGCGGCATGTGTATTGACGCACACGAAGCAGAATTGAAAAAGGGCGGTCTAAGCTCTGAGCAAATTCAAACATCGATTCGCATCGCGGCAACAATCGCCGCAGTTGCAGCCGTCATCGATGGCGAACAAGCAATGACTGCAAACATGGATATGGCTGTAGCCGCATAAAAGAATTACTTTTGTAATGTATGAAGCGTAACTGAAATGCCGGCCTTAGGGTCGGCATTTTTTTGTCATTGAAAAGGGGATTTTTTTGCGAGGGCGCTGAGCCTTATAGCAATGCTGGCGCGGCATAATTTGTGGGGGTCATGGCCATAACGCCTGCAGTTGTCCCTGCGCTAGCGATAGTCACAGCCGCGAATATTGACGTGATAGCAAGTTTCTTGGGAGAAGAAAAGGCGGATCTAATTTGTTCTGAAACAAGCTTTTTTGTTGCTTCTGCTGCTTCTGCGAGCTTGCCGCCTTCATTTGTTTCATCAGCCATAGTAAATACCTTGTATTTTTTAATTTAGCGTATTTTACATATAGCACAAAGACAAGGTGTTAGCAAATTTAAATCGCTAAACGTCAAAAGCAAGGCCATGCTGGCCTGTATGCTCAAGGCCAGGCAAAAGAGCACCTACGGCCGCTTCCATTCCAGGAAATGCTGCAAAGCCATAGATCATGGCCAAGTGGGGCACCACAAATGATGCCGCTGATGTGAATGCGGTCGTTAATGTCTCAAACGCTCCGCTTAAACCGCCCGCCGAGGCTGCTACTGCCTCTGCGCTCATTCGTACCTCATAAATGGGTTAACGTTATTTTTAGCACTCTCTCGTGTATATTTTTTTCTAAACGTTCTGTGTTGCCGTTTTCAACACACTGTTTATATAGATGATATGCAGGCCGAAGTCAAGATCTATTACCACTAAGTGATAACAGGGGGGGTATATAAGCGCTCATATTGTAATATTATTATAATTTTAGGGTGCTTTTGTGTGTTTAAGTGAAGTCAAATAAGAGTAGGGTAACGAGTGTTTCTATTCTCTGAAAATTATGACATGTATCAATGGCGCGCCCGGCAGGATTCGAACCTGCGACACCTGGCTCCGGAAACCAGTGCTCTATCCCCTGAGCTACGGGCGCTTATTGTTGCATCTGACAACTTTATCTGTGATGGCGCATCATTTGTCAATGCGTGCTATTTTGCCATAATAATTTGCCTTGAGGTGTGTTTTTGTGTAAGGTCTGTCCCTGAACAGGAATAACGCGGAGGATACCGTGAAAAAAGGCCGTATAAAAGGTCAGCAGGCCGAGCATATAGGTGGGCCACGTACAATGGATGGAATGGTCCTTGTTGGGGATCTTTCTTCTGATGATCCGCGCATCCATGATCTGGAATGTCCATGCTGCGAAGGTGTGCCTCTGGTGTATAAAAAGGGCGCAAAGGTCAATGGCGGCCTTGAGCGCAGCGATCCTGTCTTATCCACGAAATCTGGTTATAAAGATAAACATTTGCAAGGCTGCACTTATGTTTCGCCTGAGGTCACAGTGAGCCTTAAAGACCGTTCATTAAAAGCGGCTGTCGCGAACAATGAATATATTTTGCTTAACCTTAACTTTTTGCATGCAACAGATGAATATAGCCGCAAGCAAGTGTCTCCGGATGTAAAAAGAAGGTACGGCGTGGTTGAACCACCAGAGGTCAGCGCCTGGAAAGCCAAGCATGATTATAAGGCGCATGCTATTCACAGTGTTGATGATTATATCAAAACAATCAGGCGTATTCGTAAGCTCGCGCAAGAGCATAACAAGCCGAATTATGCGGCTAGCAAGGTTGCTGTACATCACAATGGGCGCGTGCAATCCTACGAATCGTTTTCTGGTGGCGCAGACCGTGTGCGTTTGCGTCATGCGTTCCGGCAAACAATTGATGCACCTGTTGATGTTAAAGGACGCTACCAAAAGGGGCGGCCTGTTTTGTTGACCAGTAAAATGGGCAAGTGGTCATTAACCGCGCGCGATAATGGCAATGTGCTTGCTTCAAGCTATTCAAATGAAAGCCACCATAACAAAATTTATATTGTCTTTGAAAAAGCCGTCGGCAGCGAATTTGAGAAGACCCTTATGCAGCAAGCCGAGCAAGGCGCGTCCTTTGGTTTCATTGCCGAGCCAATCGTTGTGAGCAAGTTGTCGCATGCCTTCAATAACCAAAAAGGATTGGTCTTTAAGATTAAATCACCTGATCAGGTTACCTTTGATGAAACATTGGTGACAAAGGGGCCTTCGGGCAAATTGTTCGAGGACGAACCTTATGTTGTGGGCATGAGGTAGCCACCGAAGTTTCTTGGTGAAATGATGATTTTCTACTGGCATTTTGTAAAAAAGTGCAGTAAACCTAATTTATTCCCCGTTATAACAGAGACTAAAGCAAGGCCACTGGCCTCACGATCTGTACCCGAAAACGGCGCAAGAAAAGGATAAAGAAAATGGCAAAAGCAGGCCCAATTACGTTTTTTAGACAAGTGCGCAGTGAAGCGCGCAAAATCACATGGCCATCTAAGCAAGAGATTATCGCCAGTACAATCGGCGTGTTTGTGATGGTGTTTGTTGCATCGTTGTTTTTATATTTCGCAGACCAGGTTTTGGCTTGGGGCGTGCGCACCATTATGGGATTTGGCGGTTAATCCGGCCAATCCAGTTGAGTTAAAGAGTTAAGCAAGCATAGAAAAGGAAATTTAAAATGGCTGCTAAATGGTATGTTCTTCATGTGTATTCAGGCTTTGAAAACAAAGTATCCGAAGCCATCAAAGAAAAGGCAGAAAAGCAAGGTCTTCAAGACTGCGTAGAAGAAATTCTTGTGCCAATGGAAGAGGTCGTTGAAGTAAAACGCGGTCAGCGCGTCAACAGCGAGCGTAAATTCTTCCCAGGTTATGTTCTTGCGAAATTGGATATGAACGACAATCTGTGGCACATGATTAAAGATACGCCAAAGGTAACAGGATTCCTTGGCGCGGGTAACAAACCAGTTCCGATCTCTGAGCGTGAAGCGCAGCAAATCTTGACACAAGTCCAAGAAGGTGTTGATCGCCCACGTCCATCAGTTATCTACGATGTTGGCGAAGAAGTGCGCGTTACAGATGGCCCATTTGCATCATTCAATGGTGTTGTTGAGGATGTTGATGAAGAGAAGTCTAAGTTGAAAGTGTCTGTATCGATCTTTGGTCGTGCAACGCCAGTTGAACTTGAGTTCACACAGGTTGAAAAGCTTTAAGATTTATTAGAATTATTCGTTTTTCAAAAGCGGCGTTTCTGTGATGGGGGCGCCGCTTTTTTCTGCGCTGTCTTCGCTTGGCACTGTATTTTGATCGTCCAGTGATTCTGACGTGTCAGGAATGCTTGGCACTGTAACGGCTGGGCCATTTGTCTGGTCGTCTTTCACCATGCCTTCACCTTCAAGGGCGTCGCCATCCATTTGTTCGCTGGCTTCTTCAAGGCAATCTAAAATCCACACATCGTAAATAGGGTGATCCATATATGAAAGGGCAGGTGATGATGCGAACATCCAGCCACTGAAAACCCATTCTGCGTGTGATCCAACGGATCCGATGCTGCTGATCTCTTTGTCTTGGCGCTCTTCCCAGATTTGCAGGAAGGCGGCGCTTTCGGGTTGTTCTACTGGTGGTGCTTTGCGGCAGGCTTGAACGCGCACAAACAGTGATCCGAACTTAACGGTTGATCCAACGTCTGCCTGAAATGTCAGTGTGCGCGCCGTGATCTTATCAAGCGCCCGCAACTGCACTGCAGGGAAATCGATCATCTCTTTTGCATGTGATGTGGACGCATGAAAAGGAGCCAAGCACGTCAACAAGGCAAGCGCCGAAAGGGTAAGAGATGGTTTCACAATAGATCCACTTGTTATTTTACTGTGCAGCGTCGTCGCTGTCTTTGTCTTGCATGCTAAAGATGAACTGGCCAAGAAGCTGCTCAAGGTTTTGCGGTGCTTGTGTGTATTCAATCTGACCGCCTGCCTCGATATAGTCTTCTTCTGATCCAGGCTCAAGGCCAAGATAAAGGCCGCCTAAAAGACTTTCGCTGCTGATCAATGCCGCAGTATCAAGGGGAAGTTCGATGCCTGCATCAATGAGCAATGTTACTTGCGCAAGAAATGTAATGGGGTTGAGCGCAACATCTTGAACTGTGCCGACCTTAACGCCGCTGATGCGTACGTCATCACCCGCGCGCAGGCCACCAATGCCGGAAAATTCTGCAGAAACCGTGTAGGTTTCGTCGCTTTGCTCCATACCGCCAGCTTTGTAGCTATACTGGAAGAAGACAATCGCTCCTAAAATAACAAGTGCGCCAAGAATGGTTTCAAATGCATTGCGTTTCATAAAAAGAAATCCCGTGTTTGTATCTTATTTCGTGTTGTTGATCGCCGTATTGGGTGACCATGGTTCGTAATCGCCAGTGGCGCTGTCGCGCTGTCCGCCAGAAAGGATATGGCCAGGCGGGCGATATGCTTGATTCGTACCTGTCATGTTTGGCGTGTGTGGCTTTTGCCACTCGCGGCGATAGGCTTCTTCGTCGTCTGCTGGAATGATATCGGTCTGGTGGTGCAACCATCCATGCCACTCTGGCGGCACAAGGCTGGCTTCGGGCGAGTCTTTATACATGACCCAGCGGCGCTCACGATAGTAACCTTTGCGCGGCTTTCCGCGATAATATTTGTTGCCGTATCCGTCTATTCCAGCCAATTCTTTTGCGGTGAACAGGTTGAAACAATGAATATGTGCAGGCGATAAAACGCCAATCCAGTCTAATATGCTCATGATGATAAGCTTACCATTTTTATATTTACATGCAGACGCGATTATGGCACGCCATACATCAGGATACAAGACACTAACAGGACAGTTTTAACAATGAATATCGAAGAAAAAGTAAAAGAATGTGGTTATGAATTACCGGCGGCGGCCAAGGCCGTGGCCAGCTATGTCCCCTATGTGATTAGCGGATCGCACGTGTATATTGCAGGGCAAATTCCATTTATAAATGGTCAGGCAATGAACCAAGGCATTTTGGGTAAGGATTTTGACATCGCGCAGGGGCAAGAGGCTGCTAAGGCATGTGCGCTGAATATCTTGGCGCAGGTTAATCAGGCCGTCGAAGGCGACTGGAGCCGCGTTAAGCGCTGCGTGAAATTGGGCGCATTTGTTGCGGCAACCCCTGAATTTACGGATCACCCTGTCGTTGTGAACGCGGCGTCTGAATTACTGGTTGAGGTCATGGGCGAAGCGGGGCGTCATGCGCGCTCGGCCGTGGGCGTGCCAAGCCTTCCGCTGAATTGTGCGGTTGAAATCGACGCAATTTTTGAAATCGACGTATAAAGAACAGTAAACGAGGCTTAGTCGCGAATTGAAAAAGCGCGGCGTGCTTCGTCGCGGCATAGTTGCTGTGTTTGCAGAGGAGGGCGCTCTGGTTTTGGGTTTGCGGCTTGTTCTGCGCGCTCGGCGTGCGATAAAATATCGTCGTAGGAAAGCGCATAATACGCCGTTGGAATGCGGACATGGTGGATGAGGGCTTCGCCGAAGGCTGTAGGCTTGAAGCTGCAATAGATCGTGCATTCAGATAGATTTTGCGTTTTTAACGTGTCGCAGGCCTTGCGAATGGCAAGGGCCTCTGCAAAGGAAAGTGGGTCAAATTCGTTGCTATATGCGCTGCTGCCCTCGGCAAGAATACGTCCATCTTTATCGGCAATCAGTGCGCCAAAGGCGCGTCCTTCACCGCTTGCCGCAGTTTTAACGGCAATTTCAATCGCACGTAGCATCAAATCCTGCGGGTCGGCCGTATGTGTATTCATCGCAGCGAGCTGCGCCTGAGAAGACTGTGAGGCAAGGGCGCATGTGCGCTGTGTGATGTGGATAAGGCGCTCGGGCAGGACGGGTTTTTCAAGGATGCTTTGAATGCCAAGTTCGCTGGCCTGAATTTCAAGGCCAGCCGGGTTTTCGCCAGTGATCGCAATAATAGGGGTGCTGTTGCCTGCTTGGCGCAGGTGGCGCGCGAAATCAAATCCCCCCATAGGTGACATATTAATATCAATTAAAATCAGGTCAAAGCGCTGCTTGGAAGCCAGATCCAAAGCTGTTTGTCCATCAGCGGCGCCGATGACAGTGTGGCCTTTTGTTTTGAGGATGCTGGACATCATCTCACGGCTGACAGTGTTGTCTTCTGCAATTAAAATTTGGTAATGCGCGTGTTGGTCAGTCATGTTGATGTGTTCCAAAAAAAGAGAAGCAGGTCTGAAAACCCAAGTGATATGAAGGTATTTTACCGCGATCAGGTTGAAACGGCAATAGGGCTTGTTTCACTGCGGTAGTTGCTGTAAAAATGCGGGCAAGCAGAGTGTAAAAAAATAAAGGATCAAAACTATGGCTGATGCGACGCAATCAAATGAAAATCAAGGGACGCAAACAAGTGAATTGCCTGTGAGCATTCTTGCGCAATATGTGCGTGATTTGTCGTTTGAAAATCCGCACGCTCCTGACAGTTTGAAAATGGGCGCGCAGCAACCCAATATGGATGTCAGTATTGGTCTGGATGCACGTAAGATGCCTGATAATGACGGCCTGTATGAAGTTGTGCTCAGCGCGCGCGCCGAGGCTGTATCTGGTGAAAAGACAATGTTCTTGTGCGAGGTTCAATACGGCATTATGTGTCAAATCGACCCAAGCGTTGACGCAGATACGCATCACCCGCTTGTTTTTATCGAAGTTCCGCGTCAGGCGTTCCCGTTCGTAAGGCAGATTATTGCATCAACAGTGGCAAATGGTGGTTTTCCACCGCTCTATCTAGCGCCAGTTGATTTCCATCAGCTTTATATGGATCGCTTTGCGAAGGATATTGAAAAATCCAAAGAAATTGCCGAGGCATAAGCCTTGCCGCATAAAATTATAAAAGTGGCCTAAGGCTATAAAGTTACTGGCTTTATAGCTTTCGTCCCTTTTTATTGTTTGCGTTAAATGAGCAAATACGATAAAGAAACCGTAAATTTATTACTTTAGTGCAACAAGGGTCAGAACATGAACGTCTGGATTTTATTTAATGAAGATATCGAAGCCGCATCAGCCGAGGCTTTCGAGGTTCGACGTTTTGTTGCTGAAGGGCGTGAAATGGGCTTCAATGTTGAGGTTTATCACCCTGAACAATTTGATCTGCTTGTCACCGAAGAAGATAAAGGATCGATCCTTGTTGATGGCAAAAGCAAGCCTTTGCCCGATATCTTGTTGCCGCGTACTTATGTGATTGATACTGGTTATTTCGCAATGGCCGTTATCCGCCAGTTTGAACGCTTAGGCGTGCTTGTCTATAACGGCGCGGCGTGCATTGAAACTGTTGCGGATAAATTGCATACGCACCAAATTCTGGTTGAGCAAAATATCCCAACGCCGACAACGATGCTGGCGAAATTTCCGATTGATGTTGATCTGTTGGAAGATAAAATTGGCTTTCCTGTTGTTGTGAAAACGCTGCTTGGTGTCAACGGAACAGGGGTCTTTTTGATGGAAGACCGCAAGCATTTCAAAGACCTTATGGATATGATCTTTGAGATCAGCCCAAATATCCAACTGATTTTCCAAAAATTCATCGCCAAAAGCCGTGGCCGCGATATTCGCTTGTTTGTCGTGGATGGTGAGGTCGTCGCCGCAATGGAGCGCCGCGCGGGCAATGATGATTTTAAGGCGAATATCTCACAAGGCGGCAGCGGCATTGAAATCAAACCCGACCAAGAGGCCGTTGATATGGCGATTAAAACTGCCAAGGCTCTGAATATTCAAATCGCAGGCATTGATTTGCTCTATGGGGATAATGGCTATACAGTATGCGAAGCTAATACATTCCCGGGTTTTAAAGGGCTGGAAACATATTGCAATGTCAATATTCCGCGCCTCATCTTCACAGCCATGGAAAAACGCTTGGCTGATTTTAAGAAGAATAAATAAATTTAACAGGGATCCATCATGGAAATTGTGCTGCAATGCCTGCTTTGGGCATCGATACAGCTTGCCGCGACAATGTCGCCTGGGCCTGCCTTTATTGTCACCGTAAAAAATGCCTTAACCTATGACCGCCGCACCGCGATGGCAACGGCTGTGGGGTTGGCGGCTGGCGTGGGCGTGCATGTGACGATTGCGCTCACGGGGATTTCGCTTCTGATTTCTGGATCACAAATTTTATATGAGATTTTAAAATATGCAGGCGCGGCGTATTTGATTTATATCGGTGTGAAAAGCCTGTGGGGTGCACGGAAGAAATTCTTTAAAAAGCCGCATAATGCAGAAAAGGCAGCAGAATTTTTCGCTGAACATGAACCGCAATCTGCGCGCATTATGCCTGCACTGCATAAGACGGTTTTACAGGGATTCCTGACAAACCTGCTGAACCCTAAGGCGCTTGTGTTCTTTACCGCTGTCTTGGCGCAGTTTATCTCACCAGATATGGGGGCAGGCCTGAAAACGGTTTATGGGCTGATCTCTGTGGTGACCGAGCTTGTATGGTTCATCGGGGTAAGTGTTGTTTTAACCAACCAAGCTATTCAAAAGAAATTCTTGGCCGTTATGCACTGGGTCGATGCCGTTTTTGGCGGCTTGATCGTCTATCTGGGAATTCAGCTCGTTTCTAAATCTTAGCCTCGTATCGAGCGCTTAACGTTGGAACGTTGCAGGCGCTGGGTCGACTTCGACGATTAAATTGTGCTCGAACCCAAGAACGGAGAGGCCGCGCTCGACCGTGCCATTTTCTAAGAAACGAAAGATCCCATCAATCCCCGCAAAACCGTTCGGGTTTGTGATCGCAACGCGGTTAAAGTTTGGAATGCCGCGATACTGCATGCCGCTTTGCGCCAAAATCGCGGCCAGCGCCGTAGCGTCATAAGCAAGGCTGGAAAGGCGCGGCGGCACTGTGCCATACAGGCCTTTATAACGTCCCTCAAAGGCTTCGCGGCCGTGAATAGACGGGGCAGAGAACCATGCATCGCGCAGCGCGAATTCGCTTGCCAATGCTTCATCGTCAAACAAGCCAATGCCAAGGCGTTTAACCTTGCGCGGTGGCAAGTCATAGTGGCTCAGCAAGTTTGAAATCGCCACGGCATTTTCACCGCCTGCCGCAATGAGTACAGCGTCAAATGGAGGCTCCATCTCGGCTTTGATGCGTTCGATCTCTTTTTTGATTTGTGCACGTTTTTGTGATGATTTGGTTGTCTTTGTTGCTTGCATCGCTTCGGCCAGTGTCGTGGCTTCTTCCATGCGCTCGTCATAATGCGTAAAGCTGCGCATGTCTGGGGCAAGGTTCGCGTTTTGCGGGTCGTATGTCAGGATATCAACGGTTTCAATGCCCATTTGCTGCGCCAGCGTCTGATAGGCCGAGATAATCGCGCGGCCATATACTGTTTGCGGCGCAATCGCGGCAATGCGTTTAATGTCTTGTGATACGGCGTATGTGATGATGCGCTCAATCTGGTCAAAGGGTAAAAAGCCCATAATAAAGACGTTCGAGCTTGTGACGCTCCAATCCGTAGAAAAAGAAATCATGTTCACATTGTGATAGCGCACAACGTTTTTCGCGGCGCGTACTGAATTGGAAAAGACAGGGCCCAAAATCAACTGCGCATCATCTTCGATGGCTTTGGTTGCGGCAATGCGCGCACCATCGCCAGTGCCTTCTGTGTCATAGGGCATAAGCTCGAAATTCGCTTGTCCCACATCAAACAAGGCCATCTGCGCAGTTTGTAACATGGCCTTGCCTAGGTTCGCTTGCGGCCCTGTGAGCGGTAATAAGATGGCAACGCGCGTGCTGTTATAGGCGCTTGTGGTTGCTGTGCGCGGGTCTTGTAATTGTTCTTGTGATACCGCACCTTGAGTATAGGGCGCGTTTGCAGGGGCGTAGTATGGCTTTTCCTCGCCTGCTTGTACGGCGCTGCTATCAGGGATTGATGCGCCAGGTGTTGTGATCTGCGCGGGGGCTTGTTGCGCGGGTTGTTCGGTCTTCTTGGTGAAATCCCACGCAGGCAGGTTATAGCGGCTGCCCGTGCATGAGCTCAATGCCAAAGAAAAGATGAAAACGAAGCTAAGAATAAAAAGCTGACTATAGCGCATAGATCAGAATGCCTGTATGTTACTGTTAATATGATGGATCACACTAACGAAAAAAAACGGGCATGGCTACTGCCTGCGCTCACAAAAACAAAGTTGTCACCCGGACTTTATCTGGTGGCAACGCCTATTGGTAATTTGGGTGATATTACGGTGCGGGCGCTGGATACGTTGGCGGCGGCGGATGTCGTGCTGTGCGAGGATACGCGCGTCAGTGGCAAGTTAATGAGCGCCTATGGCCTGTCGAAAAAATTAATGACGTATAATGATCATGCTACGCAAGATTTGCGCGATAAGGTTGTGCGTATGATCGGCGAGGGGCAAGTTATCGCCTTAATCAGTGATGCGGGAACGCCGCTGATCTCTGATCCAGGGTATAAGCTTGTGCAGGCATGCCAAGCTGGCAATGTGCCTGTTACGACATTGCCTGGGGCGAATGCACCGCTTTCTGCGTTGCAGCTTTCTGGTATGCCAAGTGATGCATTTTGCTTTATTGGCTTTTTGCCTGCAAAATCAATGGCGCGTCAGGCCATGTTGCGGCAGTGGGCGCATATTGATGGCACGTTAATTGCCTTTGAAAGCGCGCAGCGCCTGCAAAAAACACTGACCGATATAAAAGACGTGCTTGGTGCGCGAAAAGTTGCGGTAATCCGCGAGATAACAAAGTTATACGAGCAGTATCGTATAGATGATGTTTCTGCGCTAATTGATCATTATGCGCAAAATGGCGCGCCCAAAGGTGAGATCGTTTTGGTTATTGAACCGCCTCACAATGAAGCCGTCGATGAGGACGGTGTGCGCGCCGCTTTGGCAAAGGCGCTGCTCACAATGAGCACCAAAGAAGCCGCCAATTTCGTGGCCGAACAAACAGGTTGGGCGAAGAAGGCTGTTTATGCGCTGGCGTTAGAGGTTAAAAATGACCAGTGATCAAACGGCAAAGCGCCGCGCCGCCTATGAAAGCGGCCTTGTTGCGGAAAAGGCTGCGGCGGCATATTTGCGAGGCAAAGGTTTTACCCTGATTGCCGAACGCTATAAGAACGCCTATGGCGAAATTGATTTGCTAATGCGCGATGGTGAGTATCTCGTCGCGGTAGAGGTCAAGAAACGCGCCGACATGCAAAGCGCCCTCGAGTCGGTGCGCCCCAAAGCGCAAAAGCGCATTCAAAACGCCCTAATGATGTATATCGCAAATAATCCACATGAACGCGATAGCGCGCTGCGCTTTGATGTTGTGGCAATCGTGCCGCCCTGTCAGATTCACCATCTGGACAATGCGTGGCAAGCGCAGTTATAAAAACTATCTAAAGAATAGTGCGTCGTCATGGTTCGGGCGGCGATCATTGATGTATATATTTATTTGAGGTTTTTCATGAAAGTACAAAAGATCATTTTGCTCGCCGCGGTTGCGATCTCACCATTGGCCCTATCATCCTGTGCGGCAATCGGTATCGGCGCGGGTGCTTATGCAGGGGCTTCTGCGGCGCAAGAGGGTGGTCTGTCACGTGCGATGCGTGATACGCGCATTCAGGCTGAGATTAATGACCTTTGGTTCAAATACAGCACGGATGCTTTTGGTAAACTGGATATGACAGTGAATAATGGCCGCGTCCTGATCACAGGCGTTGTGCAAAACCCTGATCACCGCGTTGAGGCTGTGCGCCTTGCTTGGCAACCTAAAGGCGTTGAGCAAGTGATCAATGAGATTCGTGTCGCTGAAAGTGAAGGCATCAAAGGCTTCGCCCGCGATTCATGGATAACAACGCGCTTGCGTGCATCATTGGTGTTTAATAAGGAAATTCAGTCTTTGAACTATACAATTGATACAGTTCAAGGCACGGTTTACCTGATGGGCGTTGCAAATTCTCAGGACGAGCTTGATAAAGCGGTTGAAGTGGCGCGCACGATCCCTGATGTGAAGCAGGTTGTCAGCTACGTTAAGGTGCTTGTGCTGGAAGACGGTGCGCAAACGCCTGCAACAACGGCAGAGGCGCAATAAGGTAGGGGCTTGATGAGCGAGGCCGAAGATCAAGCCATTGCAACGTTAAAATACTGCGCCGCCAGTGATGCAAGCGCCCTTAATCTTTACGAAGTCTTCGAGGCATTCTCGATCCTTGAGCGTCCAGATCTACGGTCTGATCGTTATACGCATGTTATTGAAAAATTAGCGTCCAAAATTCAGGCGCGACATAAGCAATTTATCTTAGCCGGAGCCAAAAATGACAGCGGCACGCGCCTTGCCGCGATGCGTGATGTGCTCATTCGTGATGAAGGGGTCGCGGCGCTAGGCGATGATGATGGCGATCTGGCCTTTCAATTGGATATTGCGTCTGCGCTGGATCGTCGGGGTGCGCATCCTGCGATGCTTGCCGTGATCTTTATGATTGCCGCAGATCAATGTGGGTGGGCAGTCGATATGCTCTCAGTGCCGAAGACATATATTTTGCGGATGAATGGCCCGGATATGCCGCTGATTTTTAACCCAGCTCAAGAATGTGCGTTATTACAGGCGCACGATATCAGGGCGCTGATTAAAGAAAATGTTGGCGGAAACGCCGAACTGTCTGCCGCCTATATGCAGCCAATGTCACGTTTTGACGTTGTCATGACGGTGGAGAATTTAATTAAACTGCACCGCATCGCGACTGAAGATTACGATGCGGCCTTGCGCACTGTGGCCGCGATGCAGGCCTTAGCGCCGCAAGAATATCGCCTGTTATTGGATGCAGGGGTTTTATATGCACGTACGCGCCAAACACAGGCGGCGATTTTTGCGCTGGATCATTATATTTCAAAGACGCCAGACCCGCGCTCGCGCGCCGAAGCGCAGGCTTTATTAGATAATCTCAGGCAGATCGAAGTACAAGGTGAATAATAGCCCTTGAAAGCTGGCGTTAAAGTTTCTACACTCTGCTTTCTAATACGAATGATGAGGAGCCCATCTATGTTAACACGTTATCTTTTATTACTGTCTGTTCTGTTTGTTACAGTCGCTTGTAGCTCAACTGACGAGCCACCTTTGACAGACAGTGTTCCTGCAATCGAGCGCGAAGCCATCACAACTGATGGGTCTTTGGAAGGCGCAAATGGCGCAACGCATGAAACGCTCGGCGTTTACAGCGAAGACATGGCAGGTGCAAAACCAACACAAACTTTCCTTGAAAAAACAATCGGCGACCGCGTTTTGTTCGGCTATGACAGCTATAGCCTCACAAGCGAAGCACGCGCAGTTCTTCTTGCTCAGGCAAAATGGTTGCAACGCTTCCCAAGCTTGAACATCACAATTGAAGGTCACTGCGACGAGCGTGGTACACGTGAATACAACCTTGCACTCGGTGAGCGTCGTGCAAATTCTGCGAAAAACTACCTTGTAGCCTTGGGCATTGCGCCATCACGCGTAAACACCATCAGCTACGGTAAAGAGCGTCCAGTTGCTGCAGGCTCTAACGAAGCAGCATGGGCGAAAAACCGCCGCGCTGTGACAACAATCCAGTAAGAGATTTATTAGACTTTAATGCCTGCCTATATTATACATAGGCAGGCATTTTGTATTTTAAGGGCGCATTTCTGCGCAAAGGGGTAAAAATTATGGGATTTCAATCTGAAAAGTCTTTCCGTTTTGGCATGTTAACGGCGGCCATCGTCATGATGCCAGTGATGACAGGGCAGGCTGCGGCGCTGGCGCAAATGGATCCCGATCTACAATTGCGTTTTAACTACCTCGAAAGTGAAATTAAAACGATTAACCGTAAACTGGATCAAAGCCAAAGCAGTGCGCAAACCCTACAAAGTAATGCAGACCTGCAAGCGCAAATTCAGGAATTTGATGTGCAAATGCGCCAGTTAAATGGCCAAATCGAAGAGGTCGCGCACAGTGTTCGCATGCTTCAGCAAAATTTAGATAAGGCAACCGAAGACAATAACCTGCGCTTTGGCGACCTTGAACAAAAAATCAGCGCACTGTCATCGCAGATGTCAGAGGCCAAAACATACAGCTCTCAAACACCTGCAGCAGGCGCGAGTGCGTCATCACCAGAATTACCTGCGGTCAAATCTATTTTAGGCGCCGCGTCAAATGAAGGCGGTGAAGAAACTCAAACAGCAATGCTAGAAGAAAAGCCTTTCATGCTTTCAGAAGGTGGCGGCGCAGCCGCACTTGCCCAGTATGAACAAGCCTTCTCGCTTTTGAAGCAAGGGAAATACAATTCGGCGCAATTGAATTTTGAAACCTTCCTGGAGAAAAATCCCGAGCATGCACTCGCCAGTAATGCAAAATATTGGCTGGGTGAAACATATTATGTGCGCGGTGAATACACGCAAGCGGCGCGTATTTTCGCCGAAGGATTTCAGGCTTATCCGCGCGGCGCCAAGGCACCAGATAACTTACTGAAACTCGGCTTAACGCTTGAGGCGCTGGATAAAAAGAAAGACGCATGTATTGCCTTGATGCAGGTGAAAAAAGAATTTCCTGCAGGGGCAAGCGCTGTGCTGGCGCGGACGCAAAAAGAAATTGACCGCCTAGGCTGTCAATAGGGCGGATGATATGCCGTGCCTTCAACATGTACTGCGCACATCTGATTTTCAAAACAGTTTAACGCCATCACAAGGCCTTGCCGTGGCTGTATCAGGTGGCGCGGATAGTATGGCGCTGCTCCATGCGCTTATGCTGTTTTGCCGGGATTATAAAATCAATCTCACTGCGATAAGCGTTGATCACGGCCTGCGCCCAGAAGCCAAAGGCGAGGCGCAAATGGTTGCTGATTGGTGCGTTGGGCAAGGCGTGCAGCATCATCTATTGACGTGGCAAGGGGATAAGCCCGATACCGCGCTTCAATCCTCGGCGCGTAAGGCGCGATATGATCTGATGGCGCAGCGATGCTTGGCGCTTGGGATTGCGCATTTATGCGTTGCGCATCATCAGGATGATCAGGCGGAAACATTCTTGATGCGTTTGGCATCAGGCAGTGGTCTCAATGGATTAGGGGCAATGCGCGCGGTGCATGCGTATGATGATCGCCTGACGTTATTGCGTCCGTTACTTGGCGTCCCAAAAGATGAATTGATCGCCTATTGCGCGCATCATAAACTGCCATACTGCAATGACCCTAGTAACCAGAGCGATAAATATGCCCGCGTGCGCGTACGTAAAAGCATGGATGTTCTGACCGAAGAAGGACTGAGCGCCAAGCGCCTGTCGGTGACGGCATTGCGCCTTGCACGGGCGGAAAGTGCGCTTGATTATTATGCCGCGCAAATCTGGCAAACGCGCCAGTACAGCGGCGAGAAAATCATGCTGGATGCGAAAATTTTGCAAGATCATCCCCCTGAAATGATGGTGCGCATAGTGGCGCGTATGATTGAGGCACTGGGCCATGATAAAGACTATTTGCCAAGAATGGAAAAGATCGAGGCCCTCAGCGCCGCGCTGCGTGATGATGATGTTTTTAAGGCGCGCACATTAGGCGGAGTGATTTTTGCCCGTGATGATAAGGCGGGTAAAATTACTGCAACGCCAGAAGTCTCTCTTGCGTAACGCTTTAAATACTCTATTTTAAATAGCATCAAGAACACAAAGGATGATGATTAATTATGTCACGTAATATTTTGTTTTGGTTGGGCGTTGCTGTTGCCATGGTCTTTGCTGTGCAGATGATGCAGGGCGGTCAAATGGCGCAAATGGGCAGTAACGAGAAAATCTCTTACAGCGAATTTATGCAGGCTGCGCAAGAAGGCCGCGTTGATGAGGTCATTATCAAAGGGCAAAAACTCTATGGGACATACGGCGATTCCAGCAGCTTTAACGCCATGGTGCCGCCTAATGAAAATGTGGTGGATCGCTTGCAAGGCGCGAATATTCAAATCTTCGCCGAAGAAGAAGACCCAGAGAAAATCAGCATCCTTGGCATCATCATTTCCCTGTTGCCGGCCATTTTGATTATCGGCGTTTGGATCTTTTTTATACGCCAGATGCAAGGCAAAGGCGGCGGCGGCGCGATGGGCTTTGGCAAGTCACGCGCAAAGATGCTGAATGAAAGCACGACGCCTGTGACCTTCGAAGATGTCGCCGGCATTGACGAGGCCCGCCAAGAGCTTGAAGAGATTGTTGATTTCCTTAAAGATCCAGGCAAGTTTGAAAAACTAGGCGGTAAAATCCCGAAAGGCGCATTGCTTGTGGGGCCGCCAGGGACAGGTAAAACATTGGTTGCCCGAGCCGTTGCGGGCGAGGCTGGTGTGCCATTTTTCTCAATTTCCGGTTCAGACTTCGTTGAAATGTTTGTCGGTGTGGGCGCAAGCCGCGTACGCGATATGTTCGAACAAGGTAAGAAAAACGCGCCATGTATTATCTTTATCGATGAAATTGACGCCGTTGGACGTCACCGCGGCGCAGGTTTTGGCGGCGGCAATGACGAACGCGAACAAACGCTCAACCAAATGCTGGTTGAAATGGACGGATTTGCGGCGAATGATGGCGTGATTATTTTGGCGGCAACAAACCGCCCAGATGTGCTTGACCCCGCGTTATTGCGTCCAGGACGTTTTGACCGTCAAATCCCGATGCCATTACCAGATGTCAAAGGGCGCGAAAAAATCTTGAGCGTCCATTTAAAGAAAATCGCCGTGGCAAGCCATGTTGATGCCTCGACAATTGCACGCGGCACGCCTGGTTTTTCTGGGGCGGAGCTTGCCAACCTTGTGAACGAAGCGGCGCTTTTGGCTGCGCGTAAAAATAAATTGCTGGTTGGTAATGAAGAATTAGAAGAAGCCAAAGATAAGGTGATGATGGGATCGGAACGTCGATCGCTCGCCATGTCCGAGGAAGAAAAAAAACTGACCGCCTATCATGAGGCAGGCCACGCGATCGTCGCACTGGCCGAGCCTGAGTCCGATCCAATCCATAAGGCCACAATCGTGCCGCGCGGTCAGGCGCTTGGTATGGTGATGCGCTTGCCAGAAGGTGATCGTTACAGCCAGCCAAAGGCCCGCATGAAGGCCAATCTGTCCGTTGCAATGGGGGGGCGCGTTGCCGAGGAAATCATCTTTGGTGAGGATTTCGTAACCAGCGGCGCTTCGGGTGATATCAAACAGGCAACATCACTGGCGCGCGCCATGGTGACGCAATGGGGCCTCAGCGATAAAGTCGGCATGATTGATTACGGCGAAAACGAAGGCGGATATCAGCCTAAACGTATTTCAAGTACGACCGAAGCGATCATCGAAGACGAAGTCCGCGGCCTTGTTGACGAAGGATACGCCAAGGCGAAGAAGGTGCTCACCGATCAATTGGAAGACCTGCATACTCTTGCCAAAGCATTGCTTGAGTATGAGCTTCTTTCTGGTGATGAAATTAAGGCTGTCTTGAATGGTGAGAAAATCGTGCGCAATACAGATGATGATGAAGGCGGCGCAACATCGCCCAAAACATCTGTGCCGACCAGCGTACCAAAAGCGACAAAGAAAAAAGATAAAGGCGATGATTTCGGCGGAGAACCACAGGGCGTCTAGGCGTGTGGTTTTCTGTGTCTTGCTCTTGTGATTATTCTCGTATAAAAAGCCAATATGACTAAGAAAAAATATTTCGGTACTGATGGTATCCGCGGACGCGCGAACCGTTTTCCAATGACGGCGGAAATTGCGCTGAAGGTTGCGATGGCAACGGCGCATGTTTTGCAAAAACGTCAAGATATCTCTAAGCAAACAAACCGCGTTGTCATTGGCAAAGATACCCGCCTGTCAGGATATATGTTCGAAGACGCGATGTGCTCGGGCTTTGTATCAATGGGCTTGAACGTTATTCAAGTCGGGCCAATCCCAACGCCGGGCATTGCGATGCTGACGCGTAATATGCGCGCAGATGTTGGTGTGATGATTTCAGCCTCGCACAATAAATTCGAAGATAACGGCATTAAGCTGTTTGGCCCTGATGGCTATAAACTGGATGACGAGATCGAGCGCGAAATCGAGGCCCTGATTGCACAAAGCTTTGACGATAAATTGGCGCCGCCTGATAAATGCGGGAAAGCCAGCCGCCTTGACGATGCGCTGGGCCGCTATGTTGAGCATGTAAAATCCAGCTTCCCTAAGGGCGAAAGCCTTGAAGGCATGAAAATCGTTGTCGATTGCGCAAATGGCGCGGCCTATAAGGTTGCCCCGCAGGTCTTGTGGGAACTTGAGGCCGAGGTCAAATCCATCGGCGTATCGCCAAATGGCCGTAATATTAATGCAGGCGTGGGCGCAACGGATGTTGCCGCGTTGCAGGCGCATGTCTTGGCCGAGGGCGCCGACATCGGTATCGCCTTGGATGGGGATGCTGATCGCCTGATCGTTGTTGATGAAAAAGGCCAGAAAATTGATGGCGACCAAATTATGGCGGCGCTGGCGCTACGCTTAAACGCGCAAGGCGCACTGGCGGGTGATACACTTGTCGCAACTGTGATGTCTAATCTGGGGATGGAGCAATTCCTTGCCAAAAACGGTATTAAAACCTTGCGTACGCAGGTGGGTGATCGCTACGTGATGGAAGCGATGCGCGCTGACGGATATGTCTTAGGCGGCGAACAATCAGGCCACATGATCATGAGCGAATACGGCACAACGGGTGATGGCTTGTTGGCGGCGCTACAGATTTTGGCGGCCTTGCAAGAAAGCGGTAAACCCGCAAGCGAAGCCTTGCATATGTTTGACCCATTGCCGCAGCTTTTAAAAAATGTGCGCATCTCGCCTGATGCCGCGCCGATGGATGATCCTGCCGTGATAAAGGCCATTGATGATGCGCAAACGGCATTGGATGGGCAGGGGCGCGTTCTTGTGCGTGCATCAGGAACCGAGCCCCTGATCCGCGTGATGGCCGAAGGGCAAGACCGCGATCAAATCGAAACCCATGTTGATGCGCTGTGCGCGATCATTGAAAAATCTGCAAACGGAGCTTCATAACCATGACTGCCCAGCGACACACACCATCCGTCCTTTTGCCAAGTGGCTTTCGTGATCTGCTTCCTGCCGAGGCGCAAAAAGAAGAGGACGCCGTGCGCCGCTTTTTAGACGCGTGTCAGGCGCTGGGGTACAAGCGCGTGCGTCCGCCGCTGGCCGAGTTCGAGGATGCTTTGTTCGCTGAAGGGCCAGGGGCGTTCGTGAAAGAGCAAGCCTTCCGTTTTATTGATCCTGTGTCGCAAAAAATGATGGCGCTGCGCTTTGATATTACCACGCAAATTGCCCGCATTGTCTCTTCACGTATGGCAGATGCACCGCGTCCACTGCGCTTGATGTATGCCAATGATGTTGTCCGCGCTAATGCCAGTCAGCAACGCACAGACCGCCAGTTCCGTCAAATTGGCTGCGAAATTATCAGTGATGAAAATGATACCAGTGATCTGGAAATCGCGGTGATGTCGCTCATTGGGCTTGAAGCCATGGGCATTAAGGCCTTAACCCTTGATCTGTCATACACAAAATTGCTGCACCTGATTTTGGAATCCTACGGCATTACTGGCGATGATAAAGATATATGGCTGGATATGCTGGCCAGCAAAGATATGGCGGCGCTCAATGCGCGTCCCGAGGCATTCAGTCAGGCACTTGCCAGCGTGATCAGCGCATGCGGCGTGCCGTCACAAACAATTGCCGCGCTGAAAGATTTATCGCTGAATGATCAGGCAATGCAATGTGTCGCGCAATTGGAAACGCTGTCCGAAGGATTGCTTTCGGCGCTGAAAGATTTGGGTCTTGATCAGGTGCAGGTGACAATCGATCCATTTGAAACGAATGGCTTTAAATATCATACGGGCATTTGCTTTACCCTGTTTACCGCGCAAGCCAACGCAGAGATTGGTCGCGGTGGACGATATGATGTGCAAGGCGGCCAAAGTGCCTGCGGCTTTACCATTTATATGGATATGCTGCTGGATATTTTGCCTGTAAGCGAACAACAAAAAGCGATCTTCGTCGGCGCGCAGACATCTTGGGCACAGATAAAAACACTGCAAACGCAAGGATGGATTGTGCATCGCGCGATAGAGGGCTATGATGCGCCCGAAGAATGTACGCATGTTTTTGACAATGACGAAATCGTGCCGAACAAGAAATAAGTTAATTCATAAAATAAGGTAAGGGTAAAAGCATGGCAAATGTGGCAGTAATCGGTTCTCAATGGGGCGATGAAGGTAAGGGTAAAATTGTTGATTGGCTTTCCAGCCGCGCAGACGTTGTTGTGCGCTTTCAGGGCGGCCATAACGCAGGCCACACATTGGTCATCGATGGTAAAGTTTACAAGCTTCACTTGCTGCCGTCAGGGATTGTGCGCCCGGGTAAAGTGTCGATCATCGGCAGCGGCGTTGTTATTGACCCATGGGCGTTGCTCGAAGAAATTACCCGTATCAAAGAACAAGGCGTCGAGGTTTCTCCTGAAACATTGGTAATCGCGGAAAACGCGCCGCTGATCTTGCCTGTACACCGCGTTTTGGATAAAGCCATGGAAACATCACGCGGCGACCGCCCTATCGGCACAACAGGCCGCGGCATTGGCCCCGCATACGAAGATAAAGTTGCACGCCGCGCCATTCGTATTTGCGATTTGGATGATGACGCTGCGCTCGAGCGTAAATTAAACCGCATGATGGATCATCACAACGCGCTGCTTCGCGGCCTTGGCCTTGAAGAAGTTGATGTGCAAGAAACGCTTGAGGCACTGAAAGAAGTGCGCAGCGAAATCTTGGCGTATCGCGGCGTTGTGTGGAAAGTTTTGGATCAAGCGCGCCAAGATGGTAAGCGCATTTTGTTTGAAGGCGCACAAGGCATGATGCTGGACGTGGATCATGGAACATATCCGTTTGTGACATCGTCAAACATGGCGGTTGGTCAGGCCGCCGTGGGTGCAGGCATTGGCCCTGATGTGATCGATAATGTCTTGGGTATTACCAAGGCTTATACAACGCGCGTGGGCGAGGGGCCTTTCCCAACAGAACAAGATAATGAAATTGGCGAACGTATCGGTCAAAAAGGTCATGAATTTGGCACGACGACAGGGCGTAAACGCCGCTGTGGCTGGTTTGATGCGGTTGCCGTACGCCAAGCGATTAAAGTTGGCGGGATCAAAGGCATCGTTTTAACAAAGCTAGACGTTTTGGACGGTATGGAAGAAATTAAAATCTGCGTGGGCTATGACATTAATGGCGAGCGCTATGACCACTTACCTGCCGCGCAAAACCTGCAACAGGCTGCAACACCTGTTTACGAGACAATGTCTGGATGGCAAGGCGAGGTTCATGGCGCGCGTTCATGGGCGGATATTCCTGCCGAGGCCATTAAATATGTTCGCCGCATCGAAGAATTAGTGGGCGCACCTGTAACATTGCTCTCCACATCGCCCGAGCGAGATGATACAATCGTAATGGAAGACCCATTTGTAAAGTAAACAAATGGTCTTCTGTTGTGTGAAGATTGTATCAATAAAAGGTTGTTTTTGTGGCTGCTAAGTCATCCCCGATCAGCGAAAGTAAAAACACGGTTAGTCTCGGCGCGAAGATCAAAATTTATTATGATCGTCCGCTGCCCGAGTATGATCATGGGCCGTTAAAAGCGTACGAAGCAGTCAGTTACTTAAATGATGTAACAAAGTGCTACGCGCTCATTTGTGAACGTGCCTATATGCCGCGCCTGACTTTGGTTGAAAATTATGTGCGTGTGAATAACCCCGGATTGGTTAATCTGGTGGGCAATGGGGTTGTGTTCTGGACGCCCGCTAAAGAAGAGCGTTATGTCTTTGTTTATCAGACACGGGCAAGCGCCCAAAAAATTAGTGATGATAAACCAGAAGTAGCGCTAGGGTTGAGCCCGTCTATGGTGCTTAAGAATATTATTCCGCCGTTTGTAAGTATTCTTACCGATCTTGAGCATAAACGCATAAATCACGGCAGCTTGTGTTTGTCGAATGTCTTTGCGCAATACCAGGATAATAATATTGTCGACGTGTTTATAGGCGATATGCTGTCGTTACCATACGGCATGGCGCAGCCATCAATTTATAAAACTGTGCCAACAGCATTGGCCGAGCAAGGTGGCATAGGAACAGGTTATATTGCCAATGATATTTATGCGTTTGGTGTGTGTGTTGCCCTCATGCTTCGCACAAAAGACCCGATGGAAGGGAAGTCCGATGATTTTATCATAGAGGCAAAATTACAAAAGGGCAGCTACGCAACCCTGCTTGACAAGCAGCGCTTTAGTGGGCCATTTCTTGAGTTGCTAAAAGGTGTCTTGCAAGATGATCCTTTAAAGCGCTGGAGCGTAGAAGAAATATCTTTGTGGTATGACGGGCGTCAATTATCACCAAAGCAAAACCCGCCGCCAAAAATTGCGCCGCGCCCGTTAGAGTTTGAAAATAAAAAATATAATCAAATTGCAACGCTTGCTAAGGAGCTTTCTAAAGCGCCAGCAAGTGCCGCGCATCTTGTAGAAAGCGGACAGCTTTCCCATTGGCTGGAAAGAGCCTTAAGTGATAAAAAAGCAGTGGCGCGATATGAACGCGCAATGGGCTTTGTGCGTGAAAATCTAAAAACACATGAAAAAAACATCATGATCGCATCTAACCTTGCCATAGGTATGAACACAGCAAATCCCATCTTTTATAAAGGGCGCGCTCTATACCCTGAGGCATTTGGCGATAAATTAATTGAGGCCACAGAAAAGGGAGAAGATCCTAACCCTATCGTCGAAATCTTAAAACAAGGGCTGTTTAATAGCTGGTTTATTTTTAAGCTTGAGGCCGGCGGATCAGATTATCTGGGTATGTCCGAACATTTCGAAGCCGCGCGCAATGCGCTGCGCGGTAAGAAAACAGGCTATGGTGTTGAACGCTGCATTTATATGCTCTCTAAACGCGTGCATTGTATGAGTCCATTGCTCAAAAATGTAATCGCTTATGATGCGGCAGAAATTGCATTGAAACTGGATAGGCTTCTGGAGCAAAACCCAAAAGCGGTTTCGCAGTTAATGGATCGTCATATTGCAGCCTTCTTGATCGAGCGTGAACCACAGGTGATCGAGCGGCGATTATTCGATTTGGATTCCCCGCACCAAAGCGAGGTCATGCATGCGATCTTGAGCTGTTATGCTGCTATTCAAAAGCGCCATAAAATTGATTCTTTGCCGCATCTGGCCAAAGCACTTTTGAAAAAGATAAAGCCTTGTTACCGTGTCTTTTATGATTTGACGCTGCGCAAGACGATTGAGGATAAGGTATCTAAGGCCGCTGAAAAGGGTGATTTGCCGGGGATGCTCTCGATGATTGAGGATCCAGTTACGCGAAGCCGTGACCGCAAGGCATACAACAGCGCCGTAGAAGAATATCATAAGTTGGAAATTGAATCGCAAGAACTTCAGATGAACCTGATTGACCGTAGCAGTTTTAATAAAAGCTTCGGACGTGAGATATCAGCGATGATTGCAAGTGGTCTGTCGATCATTGTCATTGTGTTTATCGCAATATCATTTTACACGGGCGGCTAGGAACGATGGCAAAGGCAGATAAAGCGCAGAAAAAAGGCAATGGTGGCAAAATATTTTTTGTCCTGATGGCGATCATTTGTTCTTTGATTGCCTTGCCCAGTACAATCTTATTAGCTATCGGGTGTTTGCCGTCAATTGTAGCCTTTTTCGTTGACCGGACAAAGTTAAAGGCACGCGCGATTTCAGTTGCGGCGTTAAATCTAGCCGCGTGTAGCTTATATTTGCTTAAGCTATGGTCGCATGGCAATGAGCTGTTTTTTGCGCTGGAATTGGTTGCTGATCCTATGAATGTGATTGTGATGTATACCGGCGCGGCGGCTGGGTATGGAATTGATTGGTTCCTCAGCGGCGCTGTAAGTCAGATTTTGTACGCAAAGGCAAAGTCACGGCAACAAACGATTCAAAAACGCCAAAAAGAATTAATACAGCGCTGGGGCCGTGTTGTTTCCGGTAAGAAACAAGATTTAGAAGGCGAAGGCAATGTTTCTGATACGGATGAGGATGCTCCAGAGGGTGACACCTCAAGCGGTTCTAAGCGTAAGGGCGAAGATCAATCACAGCAGCCCCCTTCCAAAGCTGCCTTGCTGAAAGAGATGAAAGATACATTCGCCTCTGAAGAGGGCTAGCTTGAAACAGCAGTATGCTTGGGCCGTGGCATAGGTTTTGGCGCTGCATGTCCATGTGATTGCATCAAGGCACGAATAATCCGAAAATTCTTTTCCAAGGTTAGGTCATCTGGATAACGGCGCTTTGCCCATTGTGTCAGGTCAAATGCATCCTCATACAGTTTCATAGAAAGCAAATGCGTCGAAGCATCGTCAACTAAGCGTATATAATCGTGTTCGGACAAGTTGCGCGTATCGGCGCTAAACAGAATTTGATCATATATCTTTTGTGCATCAAGGGCGCGTTCGTTCTTTGTGTAAAAGGTAATAAGCGCCTCACGTAAGGGGAGGCTTTTAGGGCTGAGTGCGAGTGCTTTCTTAAGGTATGTTTCTTGCTGATCAATATTGCCCAGTGCGCCTTGTATTTTTGCTGTCAGCGTATAGTCACTTATGGTGGCCTTGTCGCCCTTGATGATGCAGTTCATGACATTCATCGCGGTTTGCGGGTCTTTGTGAAACAACAGCGCATGAGCGTAATCGCGGGCATGATCAATGTCTTCAGGCGCTTGGATGTATCGCTTTTCAATAGCATCTAAATTGGAATAGTCACGCACACTGGTTCCCGCGCAGGCAGGGATCAGTAAAAGGCTTGTCAGTAAAAGTAATTTTCTCATCTTGGGCGCTATACTAAGACGATTTCCAGTGAATTTAAAGATTGAAGATTGACCCATGCACGAAATTGCGCGAAAAACAGGGAATGAAGCAATTAACCGCACTGAGCGATATAACGCAAACCGAACAAGGCGCCGTCATCATTATTGGTAATTTTGATGGGGTTCACCGTGGTCACGTGGCTTTGCTGCGCGCGGCGCGTGATATTGCACAGGCCAATAATGTGCCGTGCGGTGTACTGACGTTTGAGCCTCATCCGCGCCGCTTGTTTCGCGCCGATGAGCCACCTGGTCGCATCACTCCGTGCGCCATTAAGGCCGCGCGCCTTGACGCGGCAGGTATGGATTTTGTGCTATCTATTCCTTTTGATTGGGAATTCGCCAGCCAATCAAGCGATTACTTTATTCAAGAAATTCTGCAAAACACGCTTAAGGCCTCGCATGTGGTGGTCGGGTATAATTTCCGTTTTGGTCAATTGCGCCAAGGGCAGCCATCAGACATTCGTGATGCGGGCATTCATGTAACCATCATTGATGAACTGCAACAAGACGGTGGTGATGCCCTGTCATCAAGCGCCGTGCGTCAATTATTGCGTCATGGTGAGATTGAAAAGG
>Ga0256829_1000073_pt1 | contig 132687 bp, 131 predicted proteins | sample 131447metaG_FD_185979 | JGI IMG/M metagenome (GOLD analysis project Ga0256829, IMG submission 185979) | Hydrothermal vent microbial communities from Lau Basin, Pacific Ocean - 131-447 | ecosystem: Environmental > Aquatic > Marine > Hydrothermal vents | place: Pacific Ocean: Lau Basin... | reverse complement strand
GCCCGCCCCGATGCCGATCACCGGGATCGCGAGGGCGGCGCAGACCTCGCGCGCGAGCGCCGCCGGCACGCACTCGAGCACCAGCAGCGATGCGCCCGCCTCCTCCAGGATGCGCGCGTCCTCGAGCAAGCGGCGCGCCGCCTCCGGCGCGCGCCCCTGCACGCGGTAGCCGCCGAGGCGGTGAATGGACTGCGGCACCAGGCCGAGATGGCCGCACACCGGCACCCCGTTCTCGCTGAGCCGGCGCACCACCTCGGCGCGCTCGCGACCGCCCTCGAGCTTGACGACCTGGGCGGCCCCGGCCTGCATCAGGCGTGCGGCGCTCGTCAGGGCGCGCTCCTCGGTCGCGTAACTCAGGAAGGGCAGGTCCACGACGCGCAGCGCCCGCCGGCTCCCGCGCGCCACGGCCGCGGCGTGGTAGACCATCTCCTCGATCCCGACCGGAAGGGTGGTCGCGTGCCCCTGCACGACCATCCCCAGGGAGTCGCCGACCAGCAGGACCTCCACCCCGGCGGCCTCGAGCACCCGGGCGAAGGCGGCGTCGTAGGCGGTCAGGCAGGCGATCTTCTCCCCGGCGCCCTTGAGCCGACCCAACGTGGCCAGCGTCACCGGGGTCTCGCGGTCCGGACTCTGCTCGCTCCCGCCCATGGCAATCCCGGCTTGCGGCGCGGTCAGAGGGCGACCGGCGCCGGATTGAAGTAGTGGCGGCCGCTGCGGATGCCGCGCAGGCGCTCCAGCAACGTGCGGTAGTCGGCGTCGTTGCCGGCGAAATCGATCTCCGCGGCGTTGACGATCAGCAGCGGCGTGTCCTCATAGTAATAGAAGAAACGCGTATAGGCCTCCACCAGCCGCTCGAGGTAGTCCCGGCCGATGGCCTGCTCGTAGGGCACCGCGCGCCGGGCGATGCGGGCCCGGAGCACCTCCACGGGGGCCTGGAGGTAGACGACCAGGTCGGGGCGCGGCACGTCCAGGGTCAGGTGCGCGTAGACCTGCTCGTAGAGGCTCAATTCCTGCGGGTCGAGCGTCAGCTCCGCGAACAGCCGGTCCTTCTCCATCATGAAATCCGCGACCTGCACCGGCTGCAGCAGATCGGGCTGGCGCAGGCCCTGGATCTGGCGCGCGCGCTGGAGCAGAAAGTGGAGTTGCGTGGGCAGCGCGGCCCGCCGCGGGTTCTGGTAGAAGCGTTCCAGAAACGGGTTGTCGCCCGGGTCCTCGAGCAGCAGTTCGCAACCGAAACTCGCGGCCAGGCGCCGTGCCAGCGTGGTCTTGCCCACGCCGATCGGTCCCTCCACGACGATGAAGCGCGGCGACGGTTCGTTCATGGGGATTCCGCCAGTGCCTGCAGTCCGGTCCCCGGGACCGCGGCCGCCAGCGCCGCCAGCGGGCCGCGGCCGGGGATCGCCAGTCCCGGGGCGATCTCCAGGAGAGGATACAGGACGAAGGCGCGCCGGTGCAGGCCGGGATGCGGCAGGGTGAGCCGGGGGTCGTCCGACTCCAGATCGCCGTAGAGCAGCAGGTCCAGGTCCAGGGTACGCGGCCCCCAGCGGACGCCGTCACGCGTGCGCCCGTGCGCGCGCTCGATCGCCTGGAGCGCGGCGAGCAGCTCCGGGGGCGGCAGGCGCGTATCGAGTGCGGCCGCCGCGTTGACGTAGTCGGGTTGATCCGCGGGGCCCATCGGCGGATTGCGGTAGAGGCGCGAGCGGGACACGCACCGGGTCGCGGCGATGCGGCCGAGATCCTCGAACGCACGGCGCACGTGTGCGGCGGGATCGTCGAGATTGGCGCCGAGCCCGACGTAGGCGCGCACGGACCCCCCGGACACCCCCGGCGCGCCCACCGCGGCTACTCGGTCTCCGGGCCGGCGGTGCCCCCGGCGACCGCACCCGCCGACGAGCGGCGCCCCCCGCGCCGCCCGCGGCGCCGCGGGCGCCGCCGACGGCGCGGCGTCTCGTCCGACTCGTCGGCTGCGGCATCCTCCGCGCCCGCGGCCGGCGGCGCCGGCTGCGCGTCGGGGCGCTCCTGGAACCGGGTCCACCAGTCCGCCAGATCGGACACCGCCTCGCCGGCCTGCGCGCGCAGCACGAGCAGGTCGTAGGCGGCGCGGAACCGCGGGTGGGAGAGCAGCCGCAACGCACGCTTGCCCCGAGGGGGGCCCGCGAAGCGCGTCTGGAGCTGCCAGATCTCGCGCATGGGCAGGCTGATGCGCCGCGGCAGGGCGACGTGACGGATCTGGCGCGAGACCACCTCGCCGCCGGCGTCCTGCATCGCCTCCAGCGGCGGGGCCCCCTCGGCCTCGAGTTCCGCGGCCCGGCGCCGCACCGGCTCCCACAACAGGGCCGCGAACAGAAATACGGGTGTGACCGGCTTGCCCTCGGCCACACGCGCATCGGTGTTGGCCAGCGCGCGCGCGACGAAGGTGAGCGGAAAGCCGCCCTCCTCGCGCGCGAGACAGTCCTCGGTCTGCGGGAACAGCCGCGCGAACAACCCGTAGCGGCGCAATTGCTCGAAGCTCGGCAGCGCGCTGCCGGCGAGGAAGAGCTTGAGCACCTCCTCGAACAGACGCGCCGGCGGAATGTCCTCCAGCAGGTGCGCCGCGCCGGCGATCGGGGCCTCGGTTCCGGGGTCGAGGCGGAAGCCGAGCTTGGCGGCGAAGCGCACCGCGCGCAGCATCCGCACCGGATCCTCGCGGTAGCGCGCGGCGGGATCGCCGATCAGCCGCAGGACCCCGGCGCGCAGGTCCTCGACCCCGCCGACGTAGTCCACCACCGAGAAATCGCCGATGTTGTAGTAGAGGGCGTTGACGGTGAAGTCGCGCCGCCACACGTCCTCCTCGAGCGTACCGTAGACGTTGGCGTCCCCGGGGGCCGCATCGTCCGCGTCCCCGTCTCCGTCCGCCCGGGCGTCTCCCGCCTGCGCCGGGCCGCCGCCGCGAAAGGTCGCCACTTCGATGATCTCGCGGCCGAAGTGCACGTGCGCGAGGCGGAAACGGCGGCCGATCAGCCGGCAGTTGCGGAACAGCGCGCGCACCTCCTCGGGACGCGCGTCGGTGCCGACGTCGAAATCCTTGGGCTCGCGCCCGAGCAGCAGGTCGCGCACACCGCCGCCGACCAGGAAGGCCTGATAGCCCGCCTCGTGCAGCCGGTAGAGGACCTTGAGGGCGTTGGGGCTGATGTCGGCGCGCGAGACGACGTGCTCGGCGCGCGCGAGGATCCGGGGAGCGGCGCGCATGGGTCACCGGTCTCCCGTTGCGGGCGCCGGCGAAAAATGCGGGTGAGGGCAGTTTTCTCCTGGCTTTCCGGGCGTTAGTGCGAAATCGCTTGAGCCGTCCATATGGCCGCGTATAATACCACCTCTCGCCCCGGGCGGCTCGGAGCCCCCGGGGCGCGTGTCTTCGCTCCCATCGTCTAGCGGTCCAGGACGTTGCCCTCTCACGGCAAAAACCGGGGTTCGAGTCCCCGTGGGAGCGCCATCCACCACCGCCCGCGACGCGGGCCGGCGTTTCGGGCCCGCGGGCGCGCTACCGCTTCGGATCCCGCGGAGTGCCCCAGATGTCCAGAAACTCCGCCTCCCGGAAGCCCACCGTCGTGCGCGTCCCGTCGGTTACGATGGGGCGCTTGACGAGGCGCCCGTCGGTGGCGAGCAGTCGAAAAATCTCCTCCTCGCTCATCGCCGCCGCGCGGTCCTTGATCCCCAGGGCGCGGTACTGCACGCCGCTGGTGTTGAACAGCCGGCGCGCCTCCACCCCCGCCTGGCGCGCCAGCTTGCGCAGAGTCCCGGCGGCGGGCGGACGTTCGGTGATCTCGACGAAGCGGTAATCGATCTTCAGCCGCCCGAGCGCCTGTTCGGCCTTGCGGCAGGTCCCGCATTTCTTGTAGCTGTAGAAGGTCAGCATGGTCCAGGCCCGTACCCGCACGGTGCCGGCACCTGCGGGGTCCACCTCCGACGCAAGGCCTTACAGCATCTCGACCACCCACTGCGTCACCAAGCCGGTGGCCCGCGCGCACCGGTCGCCGCGCGCCTCGGTGAAGGCCCGGTACTCCTCGGGCTTCCAGAAATCCCAGGTACGCCCGCTGAAGCGGCGCTGCAGGTGCTCGCAGCTGATGCCGCCGAACTCCTCGTGGAAGCGCGCCACCAATCGGCGGCCGAGCTGGAAGTTGGCCATGCCGCGCCCGCGGTCGAGCTTGTCGGCGTCGCGCCCCCTGCGTGTGCCGAGCGCCAGCAAGCCCCCGGTGAGGGCCCCGCAGGTCCCGGTGCCCATCAGGCCGCCGCCCCCCGAAAGGCCGTGGCAGGCCTTGATGGTCTCATCACTCACGCCGCCCAGCACCTCCTTCACCGCCGCCAACACGCACTGCGGGCAGCAGCCGTACTTGGCGTCGAGTTCGTAGGCCCGCTCGTAGGCCTTCGCCGCCAGTTCGTTGCGATTCATGATCATCCTCCCGCAAGCCGCCGGCCGGAATCGGCGCGTATGGTATCACGCGCGCGGCGGCCTTCCGACACAGGTCGATGGCCTTGATTTAGGTCAAGGCGCGACGGCGGAGGGAAGGCGTAGAAACGCAGATGCCGACGGGAGGCGGGTCGCGGAGCGCGTTGCGGGACGCGCGAGCGAATACCAGGGAGCACCTGCCCCGGCCGGCGGCGGGATTGATCCTACATCGATCCTACATCGAAGGAGGGCGACATGTCTGCGACCACATCCCCCCCGAACGGACCGAACGCGGACCCCGAGGCGGACGAGCCGGTCCCGGCAATGCAGAAGATCCTGGACAACCCTTTCCTGCTCCTGTTCCTCGGGGTCACCATCCCGACAGTGTTCTACCTCATCTGGGGGATCATGGAGATCGTCCTCGTCCCGGTCGGGAAATGAGCGCGCGATCCGCGTAGCCGAACTGCTGAGGGGGATCCGATGAGCACTTTACTTCCGCCTTCGGAACGTATCTGGTGGAAACAGCCCGTCGACCGCGTAGAGGTCCTGTGGGTCGGCATCGCCCTCGTCTGGTGCCTGATCCTGACCTTCATGATGCCGTACTGGCACGTCTTCGGGAAGCAGAACATCTCCAATACCGCCTATCACGTGAACCCGAAGGAGTTTGCGGCCCGTGCCCGCGCAGTGGACGGCAAGTATGTCGTCCGCACCGAAGACGGGGTTCCCGTGGTCCAGCCCCCGCCCGGCGCCGACGTCTACCTGATCGCCCATCAATGGGCTTGGTGGCCGATACTCGAGCTCGAAAAAGGCAAGTCCTACCGCCTGCACCTCTCCTCGCTGGACGTGCTGCACGGTTTCTCCCTGCAACCCGAGAACATCAACCTCGAAGTCGTGCCCGGCTACGAAATGGTGCTCACCGTCACCCCGAACCACGTCGGGACCTACTCCCTGGTGTGCAACGAATACTGTGGCATCGGGCATCAGGCGATGATCGGCAGAGTCTACGTCACCAAGTAGAACAGAGGAGGCACGCCCATGGGGATCGACCGGCGGTTTCGCATCTGTCCGGACACGGGCCTCGCACTGCATCGCCCGGCGGAGCGGCTCATCAAGGCGAACGCGGTGGCGGCGGTCGTGTGCCTGCTGGTGGGGGGGATCCTCGCGATCGGCGTGGCGCTGACGCGCTGGCCCGCCGTACACCTGCTCCCCGTCACCTCCTTCTATACGGCCCTGACGGCGCACGGGCTCGACATGCTGATCTTCTGGATCATCTTCTTCGAGATCGCGGTGCTCTATTTCGCCTCCTCCACGCTGCTACGCTGCCGCCTGGCGACGCCGCGGCTGGCATGGCTCGGTTTCGCGCTGATGGTGATCGGGGCAGTCCTCACCAACCTGGTGATCCTGCAGGGGCGATCGAGCGTGATGATGACCTCCTACGTCCCGCTACGGGCCGAGCCGGGATTCTATCTGGGGTTGATCCTGTTCGCCGTGGGTGCGCTGATCGGCTGCTTCATCTTCCTGGGTACACTGGTGATCGCGCGCTACGAGAAGACCTATGACGGCTCGATCCCGCTGGTGGTGTTCGGGGCGCTGACCGCGTGCATCATCGCGATCTTTACGATCGCCAGCGGGGCGATCGTGTTGATCCCGACCTTCCTGTGGTCGATCGGGCTGGTCAGCCACTTCGACCCGCTGATGTATCGGGTCATCTGGTGGGGCATGGGGCACTCCTCCCAGCAGATCAACGTCGCCACCCAGATCGCTATCTGGTACGCGATCGCCGCCATCGTCTTCGGCGCCCGCCCGATGTCCGAGCGCGTGAGCCGCACCGCCTTTCTGCTCTACATACTGTTCCTGCAGCTCGCCTCGGCCCATCACCTGCTGGTGGATCCCGGCATCAGCTCCTCCTGGAAGGTGTTCAACACGAGCTATTTCATGTATCTGGCGGTGCTCGCCAGCATGATCCACGGGCTGACCGTGCCGGGCAGCATCGAGCTGGCGCAGCGGCGCAAGGGCCTCACCAAGGGCCTGTTCGAGTGGCTGCGCAAGGCCCCCTGGGGCAACCCGGTGTTCTCCAGCATGTTCATCTCGCTGGTCGGGTTCGGGTTCCTCGGCGGGATCACCGGCGTGATGATGGGCACCGAGCAGCTCAACATCAACGTCCACAATACGCTCTACGTCCCGGGGCACTTCCACGCCACGGTCGTGGTCGGGACGACGCTGGCGTTCATGGGCCTGACCTACTTCCTGGTGCCGGTCCTGTTCCGCCGCGAGATCATCTTCAAGGGCCTGGCGCGCTGGCAGCCGTATATCTACGGCCTCGGGATGTCGGCGGTCTCCCTGTTCATGATGGGCGCCGGCACGCTCGGCGTGCCGCGCCGCGACTGGGACATCACCGGCGCCGGCCTGCCGTTCGCCCCCCACTGGCCGGGGGCGGCCTATCTGATGCTGGGCCTGCTGGGCATCAGTGCGATCGTGGCGGTGCTCGGCGGCGCGGCCTTCATCGTCATCACCGTCGGCTCCATCCTCTTCGGCAAGCGCCTGGAGACGGGCGAGACGACAACGGCGCCCTCGCGCCTGGAGCGGGCGGCGCCGGTGGCCGCGGCGCTGGAGGGCTACGGCGGCGGCGGCACGCTGGTCACGCCGGGCACCTTCGTGCTTGCCCTCGTCTTCCTGCTGACCTTCGTCGTCTACTACTTCATCAGCTGGAAGTATCTGGGGACCGTCTGGGGGCTGCACTGAAAGCAACCGGCCGGTGTACCAAGCGGAACGGCGCCCCGGCCAACGCCGGCACCGTGCAGGACCGAGGGAGGAGCGGGGATGAAGCCAGCGGACGCCGCAAGGGCCGTGCCCGTCACCAACGCGCCGGCGCACACGCGGGTGGGCCAGTTCATCGGTCTGTTCAAGCCGCGCATCGGCTTGGCGATCGCCTATACGGCCCTCGCCGGCTTCGCGGCGGCCGCCGGCGCGAGCCCCGACCCACGCCGCGCCTCGGTGCTGTTCGTCGCGGTCCTGCTCGCCTCCGGCGCCGCCGGCGCCTTCAACCAGTACCTCGAACGGGACCTGGACGCGCGCATGGAGCGCACCCGCAGGCGGCCCTTCGCCACGGGGGAGTTCGGACACGGATGGGGGTGGCCGGTGTTTTTTTCCGCACTGCTTCTGGGGGCCGTCGGTCTCGCCGCGGCGACGACCAACACGGTGACGGCTCTGTTCGTGTTCCTTGGCGCCTTCACTTACGGCGTCGTCTATACGCTCTGGCTCAAGAGGCGAACCCACTGGAACATCGTCGTCGGCGGGCTCGCGGGGAGCTTCGCCGTGCTCGCCGGTGCGACGGCCGCCGGCCCACACCCGGGGATCGCCGCCTGGCTGCTGGCCGGGATCCTGCTGCTGTGGACGCCGTCGCATTTCTGGAGCCTGGCCATCGCCCTGCGCCGGGACTACGCGGCGGCCGCCGTACCGATGCTGCCCGTGGTCCGGGGGGTCGACGCGACCGCCCGCGTGGTGCTCGGCAATACCGTGGTGCTCGTCGCAGCGACGCTGCTGCCCGCCCTCTTCGGCATGGGCAGGGTCTATCTGGCGACGGCGGTCCTCGGCGGCGCGTACTTCCTCGCCGGGAGCGTGCGGCTGATACGCAATCCCACCCCCGCCGCCGCGGTGGCGAACTTCCATGCCTCCTTGATCCAACTCGGCCTGCTACTCACGGGGGTCATCGCCAGCGCCGCCCTGAACGGATAGGCGGCGGGGCCCGGGGGACCGGGAGGGCGGGCCGGGCACCGCCGCCGCGCGGCGGCGGGGGAGAGCAGCATGCAGCGACCGGTGCCGTCCTTCGCCGCGTTCCCGGCTCCGGCGCACGCCCCGGGCGGGATCGTTCGGGCGCGCCTGCATGGGGCGTGCGGCAGCATCCCCTTGCACCCCCGCTCCGCGATCGCCCCGGCGCAGGCGCTCGCCGGGGCGCTTGATCTGCATCATGGCCGCGACGGCGGCGCGGGACCTACCGTCTCCCCAGATCTATTGCGCAGAGGGCGGGCGGTGCTGCGGTGGCTGCAGTCGACGGTGCGACACGGGCTGGCACCGCTGGAGGCATGGATGGACGCCGCCTTCGGCGCCGCGGCCAATCCCTTCCACTACCTCGGCGCCCTGACCATCTTCTTCTTCTGGATCGTCCTCGTCACCGGCATCTACCTCTACGTCTTCTACCACACCAGCGTCCACGGCGCCTACGCCTCCGTCGAATACCTCACCCGCCAGCAGTGGTACCTCGGCGGCGTCCTGCGCAGCCTGCACCGCTATGCCGCCGACGCCGCGGTGATCACCCTCACCCTGCACCTGATCCGCCATTTCGCCTACGATCACTTTCGCGGCGCGCACCGGTTCTCCTGGCTCACCGGGGTGCCCACGCTGTGGCTGGTGGCGATCCTGGGGATCACCGGCTACTGGCTGGTCTGGGACCGCCTCGCCCAGTACCTGGCCGTCCTCACCACCGAACTGCTCGACCGCCTCCCCGTCTTCGCCGCCCCCATCGCCCGAAACTTCCTCACCCCCGACAGCCTCAGCGACCGCTTCTTCACCCTGCTCGCCTTCCTCCACTTCCTCAGCCTGCCCCTGCTGCTGGCAGGCTTCATCTGGCTCCACCTCCAGCGCATCAGCCGCCCCGTGATCAATCCCCCGCGCCCCCTCGCCGTCGGCACCCTCCTGGCACTGCTCGCACTCGCACTCCTGCACCCCGCTCACAGCCAGGGCCCCGCCAACCTCGCCTCCGCCCCCACCACCCTGCACCTCGACTGGTTCTACCTCTCCATCTACCCCCTCGCCGGCCACACCCCCCCGGCCTTCGTCTGGACCCTCCTCTTCGCCTCCACCCTCCTCCTCTGCCTCCTCCCATGGCTGCCGCGGGCCGCTCACGCGCCCGCAGCCGTGGTCACGCCGCGCTGGTGCAACGGCTGCGGGCGCTGCGTCGACGACTGTCCGTTCAATGCGATCACCCTGGCGCCGCGCCCGGCCGCCGGCAAACCGCGCGGGAAGATCGCGGTGGTGAATCCGGCCCTGTGCGCGGCCTGCGGGATCTGCGCCGGGGCGTGCCCCTCCTCGACGCCGTTCCGCCGCGTGGAGGAACTGGTGAGCGGGATCGACCTGCCCGACTTCACGATTGATCGCGTGCGGACCGTCACCGGGCAACGCCTGGCGGCACTCCGCGCGCCGGTACGCATCATGGTCTTCGGCTGCCGCTATGCGGCGCGCGTGGAGGCGCTGCGATCGGCGGACGTCGCCGTCCTGACCCTGCCGTGCAGCGCGATGCTGCCGCCGTCCTTCATCGAGTACCTGCTGCGCCGGCGGCGCGCCGAGGGGATCGTGATCACCGGGTGTGCGGCCGGCGAGTGCAACTACCGGCTCGGGAACCGCTGGGTGGAGGAACGGCTCGCGCGACGCCGCGCACCCTACCTGCGCCCGAACGTCCCGCGCGAGCGCATCGCCCTGATCTGGGCTGCGGCCGGCGAAGAGGCACGCGTCGCGGCAGCCGTGGAACGCCTGCGCCGCCGGTTGCGATCGGCCACCCTCCGCACCGCAGCCGGCGCCGGGCTCGAAGCCGCGGCACGCGGAGGCGGCGGACATGGCTAGGATGGTGCGCGGTTCGCTGCAGGTCCTTGCCTACGCGGCCTTCGCCACCGCGCTCGGCTTTTTTTCCGAACGCCCCGCCTACACCTATCTACAGCCGGATCGCGCCGTGATCAAACTGAGCGTGGACCAGTACGGGCGGCATGTCGGCAAGTGCCGCCGGCGCACGCCCGCCGAACTCGCCGCCCTCCCCGAGTACGACCGCGTCCCGGTCGTCTGTCCGCGCCGGCGCTACCCCGTGCGGGTCGCGCTGCGCCTCGACGGGCGTCTGCTCTACGACCGGACCCGCGCCCCCGCCGGCCTCCATCACGACGGCCTCTCCTACATCTACGCGCGTTTCGTCGTGCCAGCCGGCCGCCACCGCCTGCAGGTGAGCCTCTGGGACGACGGGCCGCGGGCCGCGCCCGCGCGCGCGCGCGCGATGGAGATCACGCTGCGCCCCGCGCAGGTATTCGTGATCGAGTTCAGCTCGCGCCACGGTGTGTTCGTCTTCAGGTAATCAGGGGGGAGATCGCAATGACGACTGTAGCGACGCGCAACGACCGCCACCCGGCCGGCGCAGCGGATGAAGTAGGCACGGTCCATGGGGACCCCGTAGCGGCCTTCTCGCTGCCGGTTCCCGCGGGGGTGCCGCGGCGGCTCGCCGTCGGCTGGCTGCTGCTGGGCCTGGGCTCGCTCGTCGGTGCCGGCGTGTTCGCTATCCTGTTGGTCCTCTCGCGCACCCCCTACCTCGACCGCCATTTCCCCTGGATCGATTTCTTCCACACGGCGCTGGTGGTGCATGTGGACCTGTCGGTCCTGGTCTGGTTCCTGGCCTTCGCCGGCGTGTTCTGGAGCCTCAACCCGGTACGCCGCGGCCGATCATGGGGCTGGGCCGCCCTCGCCGTGGCGACGGCGGGCACACTGATCATGGCGGGCTCACCCTTCCTGGGCGCCGCGCAGCCCCTGATGAGCAACTATGTGCCGGTGCTGCAGGATCCGCTGTTCCTGTCGGGACTGATCCTCTTCGCCGCGGGTGTCGCAATTCAGGTTGCATTGTCGCTGTGCTGTGCACAACCGATCGGTGTGCTCGCAAGCGGCGCCGGGGCACTGCGCTTCGGCATCAACACGGCGGCGATCGCCGCGGCGATCGCGCTGCTTGCGTTCGCCCTGAGTTACCTGTCCACGCCGCCGGACCTCCTCGGGAGAGCGTACTTCGAACAGCTCTTCTGGGGCGGCGGACACGTGCTGCAGTACACCCATACGCAGCTCATGCTCGTGGCATGGCTTTGGCTCGCAGCGGGCGGCCGCGTGCGCCTTCCTCTGAGCCCGCGGGTGGTGTTGGCGCTGTTCGCATGGGGTCTGCTGTGGGTGTTCCTGACGCCGGTTGCCTACTTGGCGTACAGCCCCGCATCCGTGCAGTTCCACCGCTTCTTCCTGTGGCTGATGGCGTTCGGCGGCAGCCTGGCCGCGGTCCCCATCGCCCTCGCCGTGCTCTACGGCGTCGCCACCGCCGCCGCGGCCCCGCTGCTTGGCGCCCCCCAGCGCGCCGCGTTGCTCAGCTCCGTGCTGCTGTTCGGGGTCGGCGGAATCCTCGGCCTGCTCATCCACGGCAACAACGTCACTGTGCCCGCCCATTATCACGGCTGCATCGTGGCGGTGACGCTGGCGTTCATGGGCATGACCTACGAACTGCTGCCGCGCCTGGGCTTCCGCACCCCCACTCCCCGTGCCGCGCACTGGCAGCCCTATCTCTACGGCGGCGGTGAACTCCTCCACATCGCGGGACTCGCCTGGGCGGGCGGCTACGGCGTCTCGCGCAAGGTCGCCGGCGCCGCCCAGGGGCTCCACGGGTGGCAGGAGAATGCCGCCATGGGCCTGATGGGCGTGGGCGGCTTGGTGGCGGTGGCCGGCGGCATCCTGTTCCTGGTCGTCTGCTTCGCCGCGCTCCACCGGCCGAGGTCTCCCGCGCACGCATCCGGCGCGCAGCCGCGCTCACCTGGTGCGCCCGTGCCCGACCTGAAGGCGCACTGAGCACGGGCGGCGGGAGCGGAGACGCCCATGTCCATCGGCCGCACGCGGGAGGCAGCCACGAGATTCCGGCGCGCCGTCGTCCTCGCCGCGCTGCTGCTGGCCGGGCCTGCGCACGCCGGCGGGGTCGTCGTCGCGCATGCCTGGATTGGGATCCTGCCGGGCGACTTCCCCGCCTCCGCGTACTGTGTCGTTGCGAACGACTCCGGCCGACCCCAGGGCCTGACCGCCGTGCACGCACCCGTGTTTCGCGCCGCGATGCTGCACCGGAGCGTGACCAGAGACGGGCTGGAAAAAACGGTCCCCGTCGCTCGCGTCGTGATTCCGGCCGGCTGGCGCTTTCGCTTCGCCCCCGGCGGCTACCACATCATGTTGATGCCGCCGCACACGCCGCTCCGACCCGACACCCGCACACGGCTCACGTTCCGGTTCCGGGACGGGTCGCGGACTTCGGCCTCTTTCCTCGTCAAGGGGGCCGGTACCCTGTCCGGAGATTGATGGTCCACCGATGAGACCGCCCGCCCATGTCCTCGCTCCAATGGTTCCTGACACCGTACGAGTTCTCCCCCGCGGTGTTGCTCGCCAGTCTGCTGGCCGCCGGTTGGTACGGGTTCGGACTGGTACGGTGCGCACGGAGCGGCCCCGTACCGGGCGCGTGGCGCAGGCTCGCCTACCTCACCGCCATCCTGCTGATCTACGCGGTGCTGCAGACGCGCTTCGATTACTGGGCGCAGCACATGTTTTTCCTCCACCGCCTGCAGCAGTTCGTCCTCCACTATCTGGCACCGATCCTCGTCACGGCCGCGGCGCCGGGCCGCGTACTCGCAGCCGCCCTGCCGCAACACTTCACGCGGCACCGCCCCCCCCTGGGGGATGTCCCGCCGCTGCGTCTGGTTCGGCACGTCCTGCTCGACCCCGTGATCGCGGTCGCCTTCTTCGCGGGCCTGGTGGTGCTGTGGGTCATTCCCCCGGTCCACTCCTACGCGATGCTCAGCGCCCCCCTCTACGCCGTGATGAACTGGAGCATGCTGATCAGCGGCCTGATCTTCTGGGGCCTGATCCTGGATCCGCGATCACCGCGCCGCAACGGGGTGTTGGGTTATGGATCCCGCATCGCCGCCTTGTTTGCAGTGATCGCCTCGCAGGGCGCCGTAAGCGCCGCCATCGGCCTGAGCGTCGGCAATCTCTACCCGATCTATGCGGTGTGCGGCCGCCTCTGGCCCCTGAACCCGATGACGGACCAGAAACTGGGAGGGATGGTCGGGTTCCTCGCCGCCCTCACCTGCATAGCCGCCGTGCTCACGATCTTCCACCGGATGCTGGGCGACGAATCCGCACGGAAGGCGACACGGGCGGATGCGGACACCGGCGGACCCGGGCATCAGGCGCCCGGACCCGTTTCATCTCCGCAGCCCGGGATTCCGGGCGGGGCGCAAGACCCGTGAACGGCGCCGTCGGCCCGGGAGGGCGTACATTTTCAGACACGCGGGGGGGCGCCGCGGGGGCTCACCGACCGCCGGGACCCGCCGCCGGCCGCCGCGCCCGGCCGGCAGCGTCTGACCCGGCGGGTAGCGGCATCCCGGGGGACGTCTAATGCACGGCATTCGCCACTCGTTCGCCGCGCTCCGCCGGGCCCTGGGTCCGGCCGCGGCAGCGCTACTGGTCGCCTGCGGGGGCGGCGGCACGCATTGGAAGAGCATGGACATCACAGGTGTCATGCCGGACCTCCGGTTCACCCTCGTTGACGATGAAGGTCGGACGGTAACGGCGGAGCGCTACCTGGGAAAGGTCAACCTGCTCTATTTCGGATACACGCACTGCCCCGACGTCTGCCCGCTCACGCTGGCGACGATCGAGCGCGCATTCGCGAGACTGGGCCCCGCAGCCGACGGGGTACGACTGCTCTTCGTCAGCGTCGATCCGTCGCGCGACGGACCCAAGATCCTACATGCCTACGTCGCCGCGTTCGGAGCACACATCGTCGGCCTGACCGGTACGCAGCCCCAGCTGCAGGCCCTCACCAAACGCTACCGGGTCTCCTACCGCTACGGAAGGCGCGACCAGAACGGCGACTACGCCGTCTACCACAGCGCCGGGATCTATGTCTTCGACAGGCGCGGGCGCGCCCGGCTGCTGATGACCGGCCGGGAGGGCGCGGACGCGATCGCCCGTGATCTCGAACGTTTGCTGGCGGGTGCGCCCCGGACCCTTGCGCCCCCCCGCGAGCGGCGCCCCTCCGTGCGCGCCTCCGCCGGGGCCTGCCCGTGCCCCGCGCGGGCGCCACTCCCGGGCACCGCCCCCGCGGCCGGCTGAGCCACGCCCGACGCAGCCGCAGGGCCCGCCGCAACCGGCGGCTTGATCTGCATCATGGCCCCGGCGGCGAGGTTTAGCCTAGCGTTTCGCTCGGTTATCGGATAGCGGGGGCGGGCGGTGCTGCGGTGGCTGCAGTCGACGGTGCGACACGGGCTGGCACCGCTGGAGGCATGGATGGACGCCGCCTTCGGCGCCGCGGCCAATCCCTTCCACTACCTCGGCGCCCTGACCATCTTCTTCTTCTGGATCGTCCTCGTCACCGGCATCTACCTCTACGTCTTCTACCACACCAGCGTCCACGGCGCCTACGCCTCCGTCGAATACCTCACCCGCCAGCAGTGGTACCTCGGCGGCGTCCTGCGCAGCCTGCACCGCTATGCCGCCGACGCCGCGGTGATCACCCTCACCCTGCACCTGATCCGCCATTTCGCCTACGATCACTTTCGCGGCGCGCACCGGTTCTCCTGGCTCACCGGGGTGCCCACGCTGTGGCTGGTGGCGATCCTGGGGATCACCGGCTACTGGCTGGTCTGGGACCGCCTCGCCCAGTACCTGGCCGTCCTCACCACCGAACTGCTCGACCGCCTCCCCGTCTTCGCCGCCCCCATCGCCCGAAACTTCCTCACCCCCGACAGCCTCAGCGACCGCTTCTTCACCCTGCTCGCCTTCCTCCACTTCCTCAGCCTGCCCCTGCTGCTGGCAGGCTTCATCTGGCTCCACCTCCAGCGCATCAGCCGCCCCGTGATCAATCCCCCGCGCCCCCTCGCCGTCGGCACCCTCCTGGCACTGCTCGCACTCGCACTCCTGCACCCCGCTCACAGCCAGGGCCCCGCCAACCTCGCCTCCGCCCCCACCACCCTGCACCTCGACTGGTTCTACCTCTCCATCTACCCCCTCGCCGGCCACACCCCCCCGGCCTTCGTCTGGACCCTCCTCTTCGCCTCCACCCTCCTCCTCTGCCTCCTCCCATGGCTGCCGCGGCGGAAGGCCGGGACAGGGACGGAAGCCCCCTCGCCCCTGCCAGGCGTGGCGGCACCCGCCGGCGCGTTGCGCATGACCGTGCTGTTCGGTTCCGAGACCGGGCACGCCGCGGGGGTGGCGCGAGACCTGACGGCCAGGGCGCGGACCCTGGGCATCGATGCCGACCTCCAGGACATGCGCACCTACCCGCCGGTGCGCCTGCCCCGGGAACCAGTGCTGCTCATCATCATCAGCACCCATGGGGACGGGGAGCCGCCCGACAGCGCCCGCGATCTGCATGCCCTGCTCACCGGTCCCCGCCCCCCCGACCTGCACGGCGTGTGCTACGCCGTGCTGGCGCTCGGCGACGCCAGCCATCCGAAGTTCTGCCAAGCCGGCAAAGACTTCGATGCCGCCCTGGCGGCCGCTGGCGCCGCGCGGATCCATCCCCGGGTCGACTGCGACCTCGACTACGAGCAGACCGCGGCGCACTGGGTGGAGTCGGTGCTCGCCGCCGTCGCAACGGGCAGCGCGCCGTCTCCGCCGCGGACCCCGGTGCCCGCGGGCGGTGGGACGAGGGCGCCGGCCCGACCCGCCGCGCCCGCCGCGACGCTCATCGGGAGGTCCGAGCTCACCGGACCGGGATCGACCCGCGAGGTGTGGCACTTGCGCCTCGATGTCACCGGAACCGACATCAAGTACGCCCCGGGCGACACAGTTTCCGTCATCCCCACGAACCCCGCCCCGCTGGTGGAAGAGCTGCTCGCGCAGACGCGCCTGGATGCGGCGGCCCGCGTGCGTACCCGCTACGGGGAGATGCCGCTGGCGCAGGCGCTCGCGCGCCGCTACGAGATCACCCGCCCGACGCGCCCTTTTCTCGAGCGTTACGCCGAACTCACCCACTCGCCGGCTCTGCGGAAGGTGCTGGATCGCGACGGGGCCGCCGCCTTCGAGGCCTGGGCGCATTGCCGGCAGATCGCCGATATCGTCCGCGACCACCCCGCAGACGCTTTGCGCGCACAGGATTTCGTGGACACCCTGCGGCCGCTGCCGGCGCGGCGCTATTCCATCGCCTCCAGCCTCCTCGCCTGCCCGGGAGAGCTGCACCTGACGGTCGTCCCGGTCCGCTACCGGTGCCACGGACGCGATCGGGTGGGCATCGCCTCGACCTTTCTTGTCGACCGCCTCCCCCTCGGCGAGGCCGTCCCCCTCGCGGTCGAGAGCAATCCGGATTTCCACCTGCCGCAGGACCCCGACCAGGCGATAATCATGGTGACCGCCGGGTGCGGAGTGGCCCCCTTTCGCGCCTTCCTGCAGGAGCGCGAGGCACTCGGCGCCGCGGGGCGCAACTGGCTGTTCTTCGGAGACCGCCACCGCAGTACGGACTTCCTTTACGGGGAGGACTGGGAGCGCTGGCTGAAGCAGGGGCGCCTCACCCGGCTCGTTACCGCCTTCTCCCGCGATCAGGCGCACAAGGTCTATATACAGCACCGCCTGCGCGAGTACGGTAGCGAAGTCTATGCCTGGCTCGAGGAGGGCGCCGTCCTGTATGTCTGCGGCGCCGAGGCGATGGGCCGGGCGGTGGACCGCGTGGTGGTCGAACTGATCGCCGCGGCCCGATCGTGTACGATCGCGCAAGCCGAAGATTACGTGTCGGAGCTCATACATGCCGGACGATATCGCCGCAATGTCTATTGAACGCGGGCAGCGCATCGCCTTTCACGGCCGCGATCCCGCCGGTCCTCCACTGCGGGCGCGCCGCTGATGGAGGGCCGCGCCGGACAAGCGGGCACACCCGCACGCGCACCGGTCTTCACCGCCGCACCGCACCGGATGATGTTTCTCGCCGGCGCGCTGCAGATGGTCGCCGCCCTCCTCTTCTGGGGCGTGGAACTGGCCGCCCGCTACGGAATGATGCCGGCGCCGCGCACGCAGATCCCCGCCGCGTTCGCGCACCTCTTCCTGATGGTCTACGGGCTGTTCCCGCTGTTCTTCCTCGGTTTCCTCATGACGACCTATCCGCGCTGGATGAACGGCGAGGCGATCCCGCGCCGGCGCTACGTGCGCAGCTTCCTGCTGCTCACGGGGGGGCTCGCGCTCTTCTATGCGGGCCTGTTCTCCGCGCGCACCCTGCTCGGGGCCGGTGCGGCGCTCTACCTCGCGGGCTGGGTGACGGCGCTCCACGCACTGCTGCAGGTGTTCGCCGCGGCGCCGGCGCGGGACAAGTTCTACGAGCGGTTGCTGAACGCCGCGCTCGTGGCCGGCGCCGCCGGCATGGCGGCCTATGTCCTGTGGGTCTTCGACGGCCGCGTCGGGATGCTGCGCTTCGCGCGCGAGGCGGGCCTGTGGTGGTTCCTCGTGCCGGTCGCGGTGACCGTCGCCCACCGCATGATCCCCTACTTCAGCAACGTCGTGCTGCGCCCGTACACCGTCTACCAGCCACGCCGTGCGCTGCTGGCGATGCTCGGGTGCAGCTTCGCCCACGGTGCACTGGCGGCGGCGGGGCTGCACCGCTGGACGTGGCCGGCGGACCTCGTATTCTTCGCGCTCGCCGCGAACCACAGCCGGCACTGGGAACTGTTGCGCAGTTTCCGTGTGCGGCTGCTGGCAGTCCTGCATGTTGCCTTCGCGTGGTGCCCCGTGGCGCTTGCACTCTACACCGTCCAGGGGTTCTGGCTGTGGGAGACGGGGCGCATGGTCCTCGGCCTCGCGCCCCTGCACGCGCTCGGCATCGGGTTCCTGACCGGCCTGGTCGTGGCAATGGCCACACGCGTGACGTTGGGGCACTCCGGGCGCGCGCTGACCGCCGACACCTTCACCTGGATCTGTTTCTGGGGCGTCGGCCTCACCGCCCTGGTGCGCATCGCCGGGGCAATCGCGCCGGGGGCGCGCCCCGGCGGCCTGGCCTTGAACGTACTGGCGGCGCTCGCATGGCTCCTGTTTCTCGGCGCCTGGGTCCTGCGCTACGCTCCGCTCTATCTGCGCCGCCGGGTGGACGGCAAGCCCGGCTGAGGCGACGTGCGGCGGATACCAGCGGGGCCGCCGGGAGGATCGAGGCATGGGGGCGTTCATTCTAGCGCGCGTAATCCACGTCCTCGGCGTGGTGTTCTGGATCGGCGGCGTGGCGATGGTCACGACCGTGCTGCTGCCGGCGGTGCGCGGTTTCAAGGATCCGCGCGAACGGGTGGCCTTCTTCGAGGCGGTCGAGGCGCGGTTCGCGCGCCAGGCGCGATGGACGACGCTGATCACGGGCGCGAGCGGCCTGTACATGCTGCATTTCCTGCACGGCTGGGTATGGATCCGCGAGTGGTCGCACTGGTGGGTCGGCGCCATGATCGCGGTCTGGGCCCTGTTCACGCTGATGCTGTTCGTGCTCGAGCCGCTGGTGCTGCACCGCCTCTTTCGCGAACGCGCCGCGCGCGATCCTGAGGGCACCTTCGCCTTCATCCAGACGATGCACTGGCTGCTCCTGCTGCTGAGCCTGATCGCGGTCGCCGGTGCGGTGGCCGGCAGCCACGGATGGACCTTCTGAAGGCGAAGAGGCCCGCACGCCCGTGACCGCACTGATCAAGTTCATCCATGTGAGCACGGTGATCCTGAGCTACGCGTTGTTTTTCACGCGCGGCCTATGGATGATCCAGGATTCCCCCGCGCTGCGCCGGCGCTGGATCCGCATCGTTCCGCATGTCGTCGATACCCTGTTGCTCGCCAGCGGCGTCACGTTGGCGATCCGCATCCGCCAGTACCCGCTGGTCGATCCGTGGCTCACCGCCAAGCTCATCGGCCTGCTGGTCTATATCGCGCTGGGGCTGGTTGCGTTGCGTCTCGGGCGCCGGCGCAGCGCCCGGATCGCCGCCTGGGTCGGCGCGCAGGCGGTGTTCTTCTACATCGTGGCGGTGGCCGTGAGCCGCACCCCGCTCCCCTTCGCGTCGATGTTCTGAATGCGACCGCCCCGGCGGCGCGTCACAGCGAATTGATCCAAGTCAAGTCGTTGTGCGGGGCTACATGCTCTACTGCCCCGGCAAGCAACTACCATGGCGACCGGGCCAGGGACGGCCCTCCTTCCTCACCCCCAACAACCGCGCAACGCTCCATCCCCACCGGTGTAACCGGGGAGCGCCTCCCGAAGGGGATAGGCGCCTATCTCCTTCGGGACATCCGCCGGCAACAAAGGCTTGACGGGCGTCAATTACGTGCCGCCCATGCACCTGCTATCCATTGACGGTGTCGCAAGCCGATGCCGCGGAACCCCGTTGCGGGGTCCCGCCGATGAGGAGGATGCTTATGGATCTGCAAGTCGCCGGACGCTCGATCGACCTGGACGATGAAGGCTATCTCGTCGACCCTGAGGATTGGGACGAGGAGACCGCGCGCGCCCTTGCGGCGAGCGAGGACATCGAACTCACCGAGGATCACTGGAAGGTGTTCGAGTTCATGCGCGACTACTACACGCGCAGCGGCATCGCCGCCGACGCGCGCTTCGTCATCAAGTTCGTCGCTGAAGATCTCGGAAAGGGGGCGGACGCGCGCAGCTACCTGTTCACGCTGTTCCCCTACGGGTACGTCAAACAGGCCTGCAAACTCGCCGGGATGCGCCGCCCGCGCGCCTGGAGTTCGGGCTGACGGGGTCCGGCCGGACGCCCATCCCGGCTGCGGGATGACCCTCTGAGGCTTGCGGAAAAACCCAGGAGCCCGAATGTACCGAGGCGGAATCCGGGAACGGATCCCCGGGATCACCGCCCGCCGTGCCTTCACCCGATTGAAGGATGGCCGCCGGCCGTTTACGCAGGTCTCAATAATGCAGCAGCTCGCGCAGCCGCGCCTCATCGAGGATCTCGATCTGCTTGCCCTTGACGCGGATGATGCCGGACGAACCCAGGTTGTGGAAGATCCGCGACAGCGTCTCCGGCTGCACGGACAGACGGGACGCCACAACGCTCTTGGCCGCCGGCAACTCCACTGTACCGGCACCGGCACCGGCGTCCAGTTCGCGCACGAGATAACCGACCAGACGCAGGGTCGCATTCTGCAAGGTCAGCGCGTTGATCTCGTTGATCCGGGCGTGCAGGCGCATGCTCATGTCGCCCAGCAGTCGGAAACAGGTATCCACCGAGTCGCGCAGCAACTGCCGGAAGACCTCGTTGTCGAAGGAGTACAGGATGCTCGGCTCCAGGGCCTCGGCGCTGACCGGATAGACCTGGTGCTCCATGAACATCACCGCCTCGGCGAAGGTGTGACCTGCAGGAACGATCTCGATGACCTTCTCCGCGCCTTCGAAGGAGACACGGTAGAGCTTGACGCTCCCGAGGTGGACGAGGAAGAAGCGCTCGGCGCTCTGCCCATGATCGAACAGGCGTTCTCCGCCGTCCACATGGACCACGCGCATCGCGCGCCGTATGCGTTCGAGCTGCCCCGCGTCGAATGCATTGAACAGATAGACGCGGCGCAGTTCGGTGTCGATATCGGAAGATTCGGTCATCGGAGGCCACGCCCCGCGGGGTCCGGCGGATCCGCTGCGCGCGCCTCGGGCGCCGCTAGTAATCCGACTTCGACGGTACGATAATCCCTCCCATGCACTGGCGCAACCGGCTGTTCATCACCCTCGCCCTGATCTACGGGCTGCTCGGCGGGCTCATCGGCATCGCCTGGCTCATCGACCCGACCCCGCTGCCGGGCGACGTCGCGCTGCTGCATGCGCACATCATGCTGCTCGGTTTCATCGCCATGATGATCTACGGCGTCGGCCTGCATGTGCTGCCGCGCTTTTCGGGACGCCCGCTGTACTCCGAGCGCATCGCCGACTGGCAACTCTACACCGCCAACCTCGGCCTGTGGCTGATGGCCGCGGGCTGGCTCGCGGCCGATGTGGCGCTGGTCGCGGCGGGGGGCGCGCTGTCGTGGCTTGCGATCGCGCTGTTCACGCTGAACATCCTGCGCACCGTGCGCCGCTACGGACCGGGAGGCTGACCATGGGCGAATACCGCGGTTGCGAACTGCCCGAGGATCTCTACTACGATCTCGACTACGTCTGGGTGCGACCCGAACCGGACGGCACCTACCGCCTCGGCATCACCGACCCGGCGCAGACCATGGCCGGGCGGGTGCAGTACATCTTCTTCAAAAAACCCGGCACGCACCGTGCCGCGGGGAAATCGGTCGCCCGCCTGGAATCGGGGAAGTGGGCCGGCGGCATCCCCATCCCCTTCGACGGAACGGTCGTGGGGATCAACCCCGAGGTGGATAAGAATCCGGGCCTGGTCAACGTCACACCCTATACCGACGCCTGGCTCGTGATCGTGAAGCCGGATGACCCCAACAGCGCGCTCGCGCGGCTCACCCGCGGCGACCAGGCGCAGGAGGCCCTGCGGGCGTGGATCGAGCGCTACGACGTGCAGTGCATGCGCTGCGCCGACTGACCAGGGCGCGCAGGCGATGAAGGTCCAACTCCTGGTCTCCGAATGGTGCACCTCCTGCCACGACGCCGAACGGATCTGGCGCGAGGTCGCCGAGGAGCGCGATTTCGACTTCGAGGTGCTCGACATGGGGCAGCCCGAAGGCAGGGAACTGGCGACCCGCCTGCGCCTGCGCAGCGTCCCCTCCACGGTGGTCGACGGGGAACTGCGGGCGGTCGGCGTACAGAGCCGGCAGGAGGCCCTGGCGCTCGTGGCCGGGGCGCCGCCGAAGGCCGCGAGCGCCGTGCACCACGTCGGCCTGGGCATGGCGCCGAGCGCGCGCCTGTCGGTCCTCTCCGCCGTCGGCTATCTCTTCGTCGCCGGCGCCGCACTCCCCGTCTACGGCGGCCTGTTCGCGCCGGGGGCGGCACGCGTGGCCCCGCTCCACGTGTTCACGCTGGGCTTCCTGGTGTTCATGGTGTACGGACTGGGCGAACACATGCTGCCGCGCTTCACCGGCAATCCGATTCGTTCCGGTGCCGCGGCCTGGGCCCAGTTCGGTTTCGCCCACCTCGGCGTATGGGCTCTGGTGAGCGGTTTCTGGTTTGCCTATCCCCCGCTCGCCGCGGCCGGCGGCATCTGCGCCTGGCTCGGGCTGGCGCTGTTTGCAGCCCGCATCTGGCCCGTGCTCTGGCCACGGCAGGGCCAGGACACCGGCGGCACGCCGGGACTTGATCCCGGTTAAGGCGTCGCCCCCGACGCGCGGGTATCGTGCCCGGCAGTCCGATCAGGAGCGGGACTTTCACCGGCGCGCAGGCCAACCGTCACCGCCGTCGTGATCGTCCTTGATATCGTCACGGATCCCGGGAGAAGCGACATGGAGACCATCAGCGGTTTTTTGTGCGACGATCACCGCGCCTGCGACGCCGACTTCGGCGCCGCCGAGGCGGCGGTCGCCCGCGGCGCGTGGACGCTTGCCGAGGGGCACTTCGCGGCGTTTCGCCGGCGTCTCGAATGCCACCTCGCGCGCGAGGAGGAGATCCTGTTCCCGCCCTTCGAGGCGCGGACCGGGCAGCCCGCCGGCCCCACCGCGGTCATGCGCGCCGAGCACGGGCGTATCCGCGAGCTGCACGCGGCGCTCACGGAGCGGATCGGCGCACGCGACCGCGACGCCTTCCTGGCGCACGCCGATACGTTGTTCACGCTGATCCAGCAGCACAACCTCAAGGAGGAACAGGTGCTGTATCCCGCCATCGACCTCGTGCTCCAGGACGAGCGCGCCGCGCTCCTCGACGCGATGCGACGCTTGGCGCAGACGAGCGGCGCGCGGGGCGCGGCGTGAACGCTCCGGCGAAAACCACGCCTGGATACGAGCGCCTGCTCGACGTCGACGGTCTGGAACCGCCGCAGCCGATGGAGCGCGCCCTCGACGCGCTGGCCCAACTCCCGCCGGGCCACTACCTGCGCATGCTGCTGCACCGCGAACCCTACCTGCTCTATCCGCTGCTGGAAGAGGACGGCTTTCGCTTCGAGACGCGGCCGGGACGGCGCGCGTTGTTCGAGATCCTGATCTGGCGCTCCGGCGACGAGGCGGCGGAGCGCGCCGCGCTCGCGGCATTGTGAGGCGGGCGGCACGTCCGCCGCCGCCCCATGGACTACACCGGTCTGTCACTCGACGCGGCGCCGCCGTTGTCGGTGCCGTTGCGCTTCTTCCTGGCCGCGCCCGCCTTCGGGATCGCCGCCGCGTTGCTGACCGCCTGGGTGGGGCCGTCCGTGCTCGCGAGCCGCTGGACCCCCGCGACGCTGGCGACGGTTCACCTGCTCACCGTCGGCTACCTGAGCATGGTGATGGCCGGCGCCCTGCTGCAACTGCTGCCGGTCCTGGCCGGCGCGCGGGTCGGGCACGAACGCGCCGTCGCCGCGGGCGTGCATGGACTGCTGTGCGCCGGGACCCCGCTGCTTGCGGGCGGATTTCTGCTAAGCGACCGGGCGCTGCTGCGCACGGGCGCGGCGCTCCTGGTGACGGCGCTGGCGGCGCTGATCCTGGCCGCCGGCCGGGCGTTGGCGGTCCCGCGCACACGCGCCGGCCGCGGCCTCGCCCTCGCCCTGACGGCGCTCGCCGCCACCCTCGGTCTCGCGGCGTGGCTGGCGGGCCGCTACCTCACCGCTCCTGCTTCGCGTCCGGTATGGGTCGACATGCACCTCACCTGGGGACTGTTCGGCTGGGTCGGGCTGCTGCTGATCACCGTAGCGCATCAGGTCGTCCCGATGTTTCAGATGACGCCGGCGTACCCCGCGCCCTCCCACCACCGGCTGGTCCCGGCGCTGTTCCTCGCACTGCTCCTGTGGTCGGCGGCGGCGGGGCTGGCAGCGCGCGGGGCGCTGCCGGCCGCCGCGGTGACCTTCGCCGCCCTTCCGATCGCGGCCGGTTACGGCTGGTTCGCCGCCGCGACCCTGTGGCTGCAGCACCGACGCCGTCGGCGGTTGCCCGACGTCACCGTCGCCTACTGGCGGCTGGGGACGGGGAGCCTGCTGCTCGCCGCCGCCCTGTGGGGCGCCGGCGCGGCGGCCCCCGCGTTCGCCCGGGACCCGCGCTGGGCGCTGCTGCTGGGGGTCCTCGTGATCATCGGCTTCGGCGTCTCGGTGATACACGGGATGCTGTGCAAGATCCTGCCGTTCCTGGTCTGGTTGCACCTGCACCGCGCGCGCTTCGCCGCGGGTCGACCGCGGGCCCCGATCCCGCCGATGAAGGAACTCCTGCCGGAGCGCGCGGCGCGGCGCCAGTTCCACCTCCAGTGCCTGGCGCTGGTGCTGCTCGCCGCGGCGACCGTCTGGCCGCAGCTCCTGACACGTCCCGCAGCCCTGGCGCTGGCCGCCGCCTTCGCCGAGTTCTGGCGCCTCGCGCTGGGGACGGCGCACCGCTATCGCCGCCTGGTGCGGCCGGTGGAGGAATGAGGAAACGGCGAAGGGCCGTCACGACGCCTGCCCGCGCCGGTGGCGGGCGAGGTCCTCGATCGCGCGCAGCAGGACCGTGAACATTTGCAGGTCCCGTTTCGCGGCCTCGTAGTCGGTACTGCCGGCGCGTGCGCGGCTCAGACGACGTTCGGCGGCGGCCCGCGCGCGGGCCGCGTGGGCCTCGTCGGTTTCGGCTGCACGCACCCCCACATCGGCGAGCACCGTCACAGCATGGCGCTGGACCTCGATGAAACCGCCGGAGATCGCAATCAGGCGGTCTTCGCCCTCCGGTGGGACGATTCGCACCAGCCCCGGCCGTAGCCGTGCCAGCAACGGTGCGTGCCGGGGATAGACGCCGATATCCCCCTGCTCGGCCGGCGCTACGACGAAGCGTCCGGCGCCCGAGTACAACTCGCGTTCGGCGTCCGCCACGTCCACCCGCACTGTGTACGCCATCGATCCCTCCCGCGGGATACGCATCCTCGCCTGCGCGGAAGGCGACCTGCCGCCCCCCCCGGAGATCTTCCACCCATCCCGCGAAGGACGGCCCTGCCCGCCGCGGGCGGGGCGCGCGGCGGCCTACACCGGGTTGTTCAGGTTGGTCTCGAAGTCCTTTCCAGGATGCTCCACCTGGATCGCGAGGTACTCGCGTTTGGTGTCCTCACTTTCGAAATAGATCTTGATGGCGGCGTCGCCTTCGCCCTCGATCACGAACGGGTGTCTCTCCGGATCGGGCACATCCCGCAGGGTAATCGGATCAGTAGTGCTCACACGCATGACCGCGCCCCCCGAGCCTAACGGACCCCGGCCCCTCCGGGGCCCCTTATCGTCAATAGCACCGGTACTTTGTCATTGCACTGACGCGGATCAATTTCCCGGCGCCCCCCACCGCACGAAGGACGCACCCGCTTGATCCAGGTCAAACAATCGCCCGGCCATGCGTAGTCTAGTACGCGCATAGACTGTCCGTGACACCAACCGTCCCCCAAAGAGACCGTCGAGACGACCATGACGCTCGCCGACGTCGTGCACACCTTCGGCCGCGCGATGATCGCGCGCCACGGCGAGCGCGTGCACAAACTCGCGATCCACGCCGGTTTCACCTGCCCCAACCGCGACGGTACGCGCGGGCGCGGCGGCTGCACCTTCTGCAACAACCGCAGCTTCAGCCCTGCCGCGCCGGCACCGGTGCCGGTCGCGGCGCAGATCGCGGCCGGGCGCACCGTGATCGCCAAGCGTACGGGGGCGCGGCGATTCATTGCCTACTTCCAGGCCTACACGAACACCTACGCCGACGTCGACCACCTGCGCCATCTCTACGACCAGGCCCTGGCGGAACCGGACGTGATCGGGCTGGCGGTGGGTACGCGCCCGGACTGCGTCCCGCCCCCGGTCCTGGACCTGCTCGCGGCCTACCGCGACCAGGGACACGAGGTGTGGCTGGAACTGGGCCTGCAGTCGAGCTTCGACCGCACGCTGGAGCGGGTGAACCGCGGTCACGGCTATTCCGAATACCGCCATGCCGTGCGCGCCGCGCGCACGCGCGGCTTGCAAGTATGCACCCACCTCATCGTCGGCCTGCCCGGCGAACGCGCCGCCCATGCGCACATCAGCCTCGAGCGCGTGCTCGCCGAGGGTGTCGACGGACTGAAGCTGCACCCGCTGCACGTGGTGCGCGGCACCGCACTCGCCAACGAGTTCCGGCGCGGGGGTTACCGCCCATGGACCCTGGAGGGGTACGTCGCGACCGCCTGCGATCTCATCGAGCGCACGCCGGCGGAGATCGTCTATCACCGCGTGACCGCGACCGCGCCGCAGGGCCTGCTGCTCGCGCCGCACTGGTGCGCCTCGAAATGGCGCGTGCTCAACGCGATCGAGGCCGAATTGGTACGCCGCGGACACTGCCAGGGCCTGGAGGGAGGACGGCGCGCATGGCCGTGGTAGTACGCAAACCCGAACTGGTGTGCCCGGCCGGTTCGCTGCCGGCGCTGCGCGCGGCCGTCGACGAGGGTGCCGACGCGGTCTATATCGGTTTCCGCGATGCGACCAACGCCCGCAACTTCCCCGGTCTCAACTTCGACGCGGACACCGCGCGCGAGGGCGTGCGCTACGCGCACAGCGCCGGCGCGCGTGTGCTGCTGGCGCTCAACACCTACCCACGCAGCGCCCACTGGGCCCGATGGACGGCGGCGGTCGACCGCGCCGCCGAGATCGGCGTCGACGCGGTCATCCTCGCCGATCCGGGCCTGATGCACTACGCCGCGGTCACGCACCCGCAACTGCGGCTGCACTTGTCGGTGCAGGGTTCGGCGACCAGCCGCCACGCCATCGCCTTCTATCACCGGCAGTTCGGCATTCGGCGCGCGGTCCTGCCGCGCGTGCTCTCACTCGCGCAGGTGCGCGGGATCGTGGAACGCTCACCGGTGGAGATCGAGGTGTTCGGCTTCGGCAGCCTGTGCGTGATGGTCGAGGGCCGGTGCACGCTGTCCTCGTACATCACCGGCGAGTCGCCGAACACCTGCGGCGTCTGCTCGCCGGCGCGCGCGGTACGCTGGGAGGAGACGCCGGACGGCCGCCAGTCGCGCCTCAACGGGGTTCTGATCGACCGCTACGCCCCCGGGGAGGCCGCCGGCTACCCGACCCTGTGCAAGGGACGTTACCGCGTCGGCGACGCGACCTACTACGCCATCGAGGAGCCCACCAGCCTGAACGTGCTCGAGCTACTCCCCGATCTGCTGGCCTGCGGCGTGGCCGCGATCAAGGTCGAGGGTCGCCAGCGCAGCCCCGCCTACGTGCGTGAGGTCGCCCGCGTCCTGCGCGCCGCCATCGACACCTGCGCGGCGGACCCGGAGCGCTTCCGCGTGCGCGCCGAGTGGGGCGCAGCGCTCGACCGCCTCTCGGAAGGGCGCAGCCACACGCTGGGCGCGCTGCACCGCCCCTGGCAGTGAGCGGGGCGCGACGGATGCGACTCGCCCTCGGACCGATCCTCTACTTCTGGCCGGCGCAGGCGGTCCGCTCCTTCTACGAGGAGGTGGCCGCGTGGCCGGTCGACATCGTCTATCTCGGGGAGACGGTCTGCGCCAAGCGCCGCGCCCTGCGCCCGGACGACTGGCTGGCGCTCGCCGACCGCCTCGCCGCGGCCGGCAAGGAGACGGTGCTCTCGACCCAGACCCTGCTCGAATCGGAGGCGGACCTGCGCACCCTCGAGCGTATCTGCAACAACGGGCGCCACCTCGTGGAGGCCAACGACGCGGCCGCGCTGCATCTGCTCGGCGGGCGCGGGCCGTTCGTGTCCGGCCCCCACATCAACGCCTACAATGCGGCCACACTGCAGTGGCTGGCGGGATTGGGCGCGCGGCGCTGGATCCCGCCGCTGGAACTCTCGCGCGACGCGGTCGCCGACCTCCAGCACGCCCGCCCCGCCGGCATCGAGACCGAGGTCTTCGCCTACGGGCGGCTGCCGCTCGCCTTCTCCGCCCGCTGCTTCACGGCACGCGCCGCCAACGTCGCCAAGGACCGCTGCGAGATGCGCTGCGAAGCCCATCCGGAGGGCCTCATGCTGCACACGCGCGAGGGGCAGCCGCTGTTCGCCGTGAACGGCATTCAGCTCCAGTCGGCGACGCCGTGCAACCTGCTCCCGGAGATCGACGCGCTCAAGCGCCTCGACGTCGACGTCCTGCGCATCTCCCCGCAGCCGCAGGACACGGGGCGGATCGTGACGGCCTTTCGGGCCGCGCTCGACGGCGCCGCACCCCCCGACCTGCGCGACCTGGCGCCGGACGGCTTCAACAACGGCTACTGGCACGGCCGGGCGGGGATGGACTGGGAGGCCCCGTGAGCGGGTGCCACCCCCGGATCGACCCCGCGTGCGGCGAGCTGGCGGCGGCCGACACCGGTCTGCGCCCCGCCGCCGAGAACCGCTTGCTGGACCGCCTGCAGCTCGACTGGAGCCGGCGCGAGCGCCGCGCCCTGCTGCGTCTGCATCGCAGCCGCCCCAGCGCCTGGATCGGAGCGCACGAACACGAACGCCACGCCGTGCGCGCGGACTACTGTCGGGCGCGCGGCATCCCGATCCTGCGGCGCCTGACCGGCGGGGAGGCCTGCTACCGCGACCCGCAACAGTGGAACCTGACCCTCACCGTCCCGCTCGCCGAGGGCGGTGCCGGCGCGCACCTGGCCCCGTGGCCGGCGCTCGCCGGCCGGGCGCTGCGCACGGCGCTGCACGGGCTCGGCTTCTCAGTAGGCGGCGCGCATCCCGGCCGCATCGAACTCGGCGGCCGTACGCTCGGGGAGGTGTTTGTGGCCATCCACGGAGACGTGGTCGTGGTGGAGGCGCATCTCTTCCGCAGCGTGGACACCGAGGCGCTGCTGCGCGTGCTCCGCGTGCCGAAGGAGAAGCTCACCCCCGAGGGCGTGCGCAGCGCCCGCCGCCGTTACGCCGCGCTGGACGAGGACGGCGGACGCGCGCCGGCACCGGCGGTCCTGAACGACGCGGTACACCGGGCCCTCGCCGTGGCGCTCGGCCTGCCGGCGGTGGGCCTCGCCTGGCCGGTGGTGGGGCGCGGCACCGGCGACGCACGACCGGGCCCGCCGCCGGGCGAGGACGGCGGCGCCTACACCGGCTTCGTGAAGACGGACGGCGGCGTCCTCTACGGGGCGCTGCGCCCGGACGCCGGCGGAGCGGCGATCGAGACCCTCTCGGTCCACGGCGACGTACAGCTTCACCCGCACACGCTGCTGTCCCGTTGGTGCGAGGCGCTGGCGACCTGCCCGCTCGAAGAGGCCCTGGAACGCACCGTGGCCTTTCTCGCCGCGGAGCCGCACGAGTTTCTCGGGTTCCGCGACGAGGATCTGCTGCGCCTGTTGCGCGTACTGTTGGGACGGCGCGTCCTGCAGGCGAGGCTCGGACTCTCGGCGGGCGAGAGCGGCGCGCTCATGATCCACGACCCCGCGGGCGACGCCGATACGCCGGCGGTCCTCGCGCGCGCGCAGGTCCTGCTGGTGCCCTACTGCGCGAAACCCACGTGGTGCCGGTGGCGCCACCGCGACGGCTGCCCCGAGTGCGGCCGCTGTTCGGTGGGCACGGCCTATCGCCTGGGGCGCACACGCGGCATGCGCGTGGTCACGATCCGCAACTTCGAACACCTCGAGCAGACGCTGGGCCGGCTGCGCGCGGACGGGGTGGGCGCGTATGTGGGTCTGTGCTGTCGCAACTTCTTTCTCAAGCGCGAGTACGCCTTCCGCGCCGCCGGCCTGCCGGCCGTGCTCCTGGACATCACCGGGAGCAACTGCTACGAGCTGCAACAGGAGGAACTGGCCTACGCCGGGCGCTTCGAGGCCCAGGCGGAGCTGGATCTGCCCGTCCTCGAGAAGGTGATGGCGGCGGTACCGGCCTGCGGTGCCCCGATCCCAGCGCGCGGGGGCGCGCGCCGGAAGACGCCCCCAACCGATCCGATGTCGCCTGAATGAACGTCGACGGCGGGCCGAGGCCCGCCCTACGGGCGCCCGGGTCGGCGTGGGCGGTACGGTAGGGCCGGGCTTGCCCCGCCCTACCCGCGCCCGGATCCGCGTAGGGGGTGGGGTAGGGCCGGGCTTGCCCGGCCGACGCCGTCCGGTAGAGGCCACGGAACCCACGGAACGCACGGAAGGAATACAATCGGTCCGTGGATTCCGTGGCGCTTTTGCCCGTTTTCGAAGGTCCCCGCCGCGCCGAAGGGAAATCGCAATCCGCGGCGGCGTCGGCGGGGGTAGGGCCGGGCTTGCCCGGCCGACGCCGCAGGTAGAGGCCACGGAACCCACGGAACGCACGGAAGGAATACAATCGGTCCGTGGATTCCGTGGCGCCTTTACCCGTTTTCGAAGGTCCCCGGCGCGCCGAAGGGAAATCGCAATCCGCGGCGGCGTCGGCGGGGCGAGCCCCGCCCTACCGGCGCCCGGATCCGCGTAGGGGGTGGGGGTAGGGCCGGGCTTGCCCGGCCGACGCCGTCGATCGAAATGGCGTCGTTTGGGTCGGGCGTCGTCGGCGGACCGAGGTCGCCGCCGGCGCGAGGACTGGCCCCTAGGGAGGCGCCTTCAGGATCCTTTCCACGAGTCGGCGCGCGCGCGGTTCGATGCCGCTGCGTTCGATCGCCCGGACGAGACGCGCGGCGGCGGACTCCCCGAACAGACGCCGGGCGGTGCCGCGCCAGTCGAATTCCAGGGCGTCGAGCAGGTTCTTGAGATACAGCCCGGCCTCGGTGTCACCCTCGAGGCACAGCCGCCGCGCGAAGAAGAGGGTGTCCGGGTCGACGGTGCGCGCGGCGAGCCGGACGAAATCGATCAGCGCACCGCGAATCGTCACATCGCACGCGGCGTCGGGCGCTCCGGCGCACGGATCGCCACGTACGCGTCCTCCGAGCACCCGGAAGCACAGGCGGTTGCCGGTGTCGACCACCGCAATGGTGACGCGCCGGCCCTCGAGCGGCTGCAGCCCGTCCCACCCGAGGATCCCGTCGAGCGCGCGCGCCAGCACCGCCGCATGCCAAGCGTCCGGCGCGCGCCGCAGCCATGCGGCCAACGGCCACAGCGCCGGCGGCAGCGGTTCGCGCGCGGCGGCCGCTGTATCGGCCGCGGGTTCGGGCAGGGGCGTCATGAGGGCAGCGTAGCGCGTCTTTGCCAAAACGGCATGATCCATGTCAACATGCGCGCCGTGAACGAGAACCCGGAATCCGCACTCCCGCCGGCCGGCCTGCCGCGCCGCATCGGGGCGATGTTCTACGACTCCCTGCTGCTGTTCGCCGTGCTCTACCTGGCCACGGCCCTGGCGCGCTGGGCGGCGGGAGACGCCATCGAGCCCGGCCACGGGCTCCCGCATCACCTGTTTCAGATCTACCTGCTGCTGTTCATCGGCGCGTTCTTCGTCTGGTTCTGGGTGCGCGGCGGCCAGACCCTCGGGATGCGCGCCTGGCGCATCCAGGTCCGGCGCATCGACGGCGGACCCCTGACCACGCCGCAGGCGGCGCTGCGCTTCTGCGCGGCGCTCCTGTCGCTGATCCCCGCCGGCCTCGGTTTCTGGTGGATCCTCGTCGATCGGGAGCGGCGCGCGTGGCACGATCGCATCGCCGGGACCACAGTCGTGCGCACGCCCTGACGCGCACCGGATCGTTGCGAAAACCGGGCGCTTCGGGTGTAAACAGCGCTCTGATCCAGTAAACTGACAATAATCCCGTTCTGTCCTGTCGGCCGCGACCTGGTACGGTCCGGCGGCACGGGCAGGTGCGAACCGTCCCAGGAGGAAACCGGATGGACTTCTCCGTCAAGAGCGGAAACCCCGAGAAGCAGCGCAGCGCATGTGTCGTGGTGGGCGTGTTCGAGCGCCGCAGGCTGTCCCCGGCCGCGCTCCAGCTCGACCGCGCGTGCGGGGGCCGGATCTCCAGTTTGCTGCGGCGCGGGGACATGGACGGTCGCAGCGGGCAGACCCTGCTGCTGCACAATCTGCCCCGTACCTTGAGCGACCGCGTCCTGCTGGTGGGCTGCGGGCGCGAGCGCGAGTTCGGCGAGCGCCAGTACCGCAGCGCGCTGGAGTCGGCGATTCGCGTCCTCCAGGACACGGGGGCGACTGAGGCCGTGGTCTACCTGACGGAACTGAACGTCAAGGGTCGCGAGCGCGACACCTACTGGTGCGTGCGGCGCGCGGTCGAGACCGCCGAGGAGACGATCTACCGTTTCGATCGCCTCAAGACCGGAAAAGACGGCGCGCGCCGCCCGCTGCGCAAGCTCACCCTGGCGCTGTCCAGCCGGCGCGAGCTGGCGGCGGGCGAACGTGCCGTACGCGAAGGGGCGGCGATCGCCGCGGGCGTCCGCCTCGCCCGCGAACTCGGCAATCTACCGGCCAACGTCTGCACGCCCGCGTACCTCGCCGAGGAGGCGCGTGCGCTGGCCAAGTCGTCCCGGCGCCTCAAGGTCGAGGTGCTCGAAAAGGCCGACATGGAGAAGCTCGGGATGGGCGCGCTGTTGTCGGTGGCGCGCGGCAGCCGGCAGCCGCCCAAACTGATCGTCCTGCACTATACCGGCGGCGCACGGGGTGCGGCCCCGGTGGCGCTGGTCGGCAAGGGGATCACCTTCGACTCCGGCGGCATCTCGATCAAGCCGGCCGCCGCCATGGACGAGATGAAGTTCGATATGTGCGGCGCCGCCGGGGTCCTCGGCGCGCTGAAGGCATGCGTGGAACTGCAGCTCCCGATCAACGTCGTCGGCGTGGTGGCCGCCAGCGAGAACCTGCCCGACGGCGACGCCAGCAAGCCCGGGGACATCGTGACCACGCTGTCCGGTCAGACCGTGGAGGTCCTCAACACGGACGCCGAAGGCCGGCTGGTGCTGTGCGACGCCCTGACCTACTGCGAGCGTTTCGAACCGGAGGTCGTGGTCGATCTCGCGACGCTGACCGGCGCCTGCGTGGTGGCGCTCGGCAAGCACGCCTCCGGACTCCTCGGCACCCATGCCCCGCTGGTACACGCGCTGATCGAGGCCGGCCGCTACAGCGGCGACCGGGCCTGGGAGCTGCCGCTCTGGGACGAGTACCAGGACCAGCTCAAGAGCAACTTCGCCGACATGGCCAATATCGGCGGCCGCGACGCGGGGGCGATCACCGCGGCCTGTTTCCTGTCGCGCTTTACCAAGAAGTTCCGTTGGGCGCACCTGGACATCGCCGGCGTCGCCTGGAAGAGCGGCGACCAGAAAGGCGCCACGGGGCGGCCGGTCCCGTTGCTGTCGCAATATCTGCTCGACCGTTGCGACGGCGCCGGCCCGGCCGCGCGCCGGCGCCGTGCGCGCGCCGGGGACTGAGCGTCCGCCGACGATCCGATGACCCGCGTGGACTTCTATATCCTCGGGAAGGCGGGCGGCGACCGCCGCCGCACCGCCTGCCGGCTCGCCGACAAGGCCTACCGGAGCGGCCACCGCGTCTACCTGCATGCGGCGTCGGAAGCCGAAGCCCATGCCCTGGACGAGCTGCTGTGGACCTTCCAGGCCGGGAGCTTCGTTCCGCATGCCTGCTACCCCGCCGATCCCGCGCTACCGGTCCCGGTGCTCATCGGCCACAGCGGGGAACCCGAAGTGGAACCGGACGTTTTGATCAACGTGACCGACGAGCTGCCGCGCTTCTTCGCGCGCTTCGAGCGTGTCCTCGAGATCGTCGAAGCCGACGAGGCGGCGCGGCACCGGGCGCGGGAGCGCTTCCGCTTCTACCGCGAGCGCGGCTATCCGCTCGCCTCCCACGAAATCGACGCGCCGCCCGCCGGATCCTGATGAATCCCATGGACAAGACCTACGACCCGCAGAATATCGAGCGGCGCTGGTATCGCACTTGGGAGGAACGCGGCGACTTCGCGCCTTCGGGGGAGGGGCCGCCCTACTGCATCGTCCTGCCGCCGCCCAACGTGACCGGCAGCCTGCATATGGGGCACGCCTTCCAGGACACTATCATGGACGCCCTCGTGCGCTACCACCGGATGCGCGGCGACCGGACGCTGTGGCAGGGCGGCACCGATCACGCCGGGATCGCAACCCAGATGGTGGTGGAGCGCCGGCTGGCGGCGGAGAACCGCACCCGCCACGAGCTCGGCCGCGAGGGCTTCATCGAACGCGTCTGGGAATGGAAGCGAACCTCCGGTGACACTATCAGCCGCCAGCTCCGCCGCCTGGGCGCATCCCTGGACTGGTCGCGCGAGCGCTTCACCATGGACGCGGGCCTGTCGCGGGCGGTCGAGGAGGTCTTCATCCGCCTCTACGAGGAAGGACTGATCTACCGCGGCCAGCGCCTCGTCAACTGGGACCCGGTCCTGCACACCGCCGTCTCCGATCTCGAGGTCGTCTCGGAAGAGGAGGCCGGGCACCTGTGGCACATGCGCTATCCGCTCGCCGACGGATCCGGTCACCTGGTTGTCGCCACCACGCGCCCGGAGACGTTGCTCGGCGACAGCGCCGTGGCCGTGCATCCGGACGATACGCGCTACCGCGACCTGATCGGCCGTTTCGTCCGCCTCCCGCTCACCGGGCGTGAGATCCCGGTGATCGCCGACGCGTACGTGGACCCCGAGTTCGGCACCGGGTGCGTGAAGATCACCCCGGCGCACGACTTCAACGACTACGAGGTCGGCAGGCGTCATGAGCTGCCGCAGCGGAACATCTTCACCGTCGACGCGCGCATCAACGAAAACGCCCCCGCAGCCTATCGCGGCCTGGACCGCTTCGAGGCCCGCAAGCGGATCGTCGCCGACCTCGAGGCGGCGGGCCTGCTGGAGAAGGTCGAGGACCACCGGCTGATGGTGCCGCGCGGGGACCGCTCCGGGGCGGTGCTCGAACCGCTGCTCACCGACCAGTGGTTCGTGAAGGTCGCGCCGCTCGCCGCGGAGGCCGTGCGCGCGGTCGAGGACGGGCGCATCCGCTTCGTCCCCGAAAACTGGTCCAAGACCTACTTCGAGTGGATGCGCAACATCCAGGACTGGTGCATCAGCCGTCAGATCTGGTGGGGGCACCGCATCCCCGCCTGGTATGACGCGGAGGGGCGGATCTATGTCGGACGCAGCGAGGCGGACGTGCGCGCGGCCCACGGGCTCGCGCCGGACGTGCCGTTGCGCCGCGACGAGGACGTCCTCGACACCTGGTTCTCCTCCGCCCTGTGGCCGTTCTCGACCCTCGGCTGGCCGGAGCACACCCCCGAACTCGAGACCTTCTACCCCACCAGCGTGCTCGTCACCGGCTTCGACATCATCTTCTTCTGGGTCGCGCGCATGATCATGATGGGCTTGAAGTTCATGGGCGACGTCCCGTTCCGTGACGTCTACATCCACGGACTGGTGCGCGACGCCCACGGGCAGAAGATGTCCAAGTCCAAGGGCAACGTACTGGATCCGATCGACCTGATCGACGGCATCGATCTCGAGTCGCTGGTCGCCAAACGCACCTCCGGACTGATGCAGCCGCAGATGGCCGCGAAGATCGAGCGCGCCACGCGGCGCGAGTTTCCGCACGGCATCCCGGCCTTCGGCACCGATGCGCTGCGCTTCACCTTCGCGGCGCTGGCTACGACGGGGCGCGACATCAACTTCGACCTCGGCCGGGTCGAGGGATATAGAAACTTCTGCAACAAGCTGTGGAACGCCGCGCGTTACGTGCTCATGAACACCGAGGGTCAGGATTGCGGCCGGGAAGGCGGCGAGCGCGAACTCAGCGTCGCCGACCGCTGGATCCTCGCGCGGCTGGAACGGGCGCGCGCACAGGTCAGCGCCGGCATCGACGGCTATCGTCTCGATCAGGCGGCCCACGCACTGTACGAGTTCGTCTGGAACGAGTTCTGCGACTGGTACCTGGAGCTCTCGAAACCGGTGTTGCAGGACCCGGCCGCGGGCGCGGCCGCTCAGCGGGGCACCCGGCATACCCTGGTGACCGTGCTCGAGACGGCGCTGCGGCTGGCCCATCCGGTCATGCCCTTCATCACCGAGGAGATCTGGCAGCGCCTGGCACCGCTGGCCGGTTGCGACGGCGAAACCATCGCGCGCCGGCCCTGGCCGCGACCGCATCCGGACCGCGTCGACCCGGCGGCCGACGCGGAAATGGCGTGGGTCATGGAATTCGTCCTCGGCGTACGGCGCATCCGCGGGGAGATGAACATCGCACCCGGCCGCCCCCTCGCGGTGCTCCTACAGGGCGGAGAGGCGCGCGACCGCGCGCGCGCCGAGGCACACTGGCGCTACCTCCAGCCGCTCGCCCGCCTCGAGTCGGTGCGCTGGCTCGCGGCCGACGACGAGCCGCCGGAGGCGGCGACGGCGCTGGTCGGCGATCTGCGCATCCTGATTCCGATGGCCGGGCTCATCGATCGCGAGGCCGAACTCGCGCGCCTGGAGAAGGAGACCGCGCGCCTGCGCAAGGACCTGGAGCGCGGCGAGCGCAAGCTCGCCAACGCCGATTTTCTCGCGCGCGCCCCCGCCGAGGTCGTCGCGAAGGAGCGCGCCCGCGCGGCCGAACTGCAGGCCGCCATCGCCCGCCTCGACGAACAGGCCGCCCGCATCCGCGCCCTTTAGGGCGGGCCTCGGCCCGCCGACGGCGCCTCATCCAAACGACATCGGTTCAATCGACGACGTCGGCCGGGCAAGCCCGGCCCTACCCCCACCCCCTACACGGATCCGGGCACCGGTAGGGCGGGGCTCGCCCCGCCGACGGCGCCGGGGATTGCGTTTTCCCTTCGGCGCGGCGAAGACCTTCGAAAACAGACGAAAGCGCCACGGAATCCACGGACCGGTTTCATTCATTCCGTGGGTTCCGTGGCCTCTTCCTGCGACGTCGGCTCCGGTCACGACGCCGGCCGGGCAAGCCCGGCCCTACCCCACCCCTACACGGATCCGGGTACCGGTAGGGCGGGGCCCGCCCCGCCGACGGCGCCGGGAATTGCGTTTTCCCTTCGGGGAGCACCCGCCGGACGGGCCGCGGCCGGCTTCCCACGCTACCACCAGGCCCGGAAGCCGAGGAGGTACTGCGTGTCGCTCACGAGCGCGCCGGCGCGCCGAGCGTAGTCGGCGGTGCCGGCGTACTTGCGCACCCACTGCACGCCGAGATACGGGGCGAACTCGCGCCTGATCTCATAGCGCAGGCGCACAGTCGCGGCGGAGTTCGCCAGACCGGCGCCGATCCCGCGCTCCGGGTCGTCCTTGCCGTAGGCGTTGAGCTCGAGTTCCGGCCAGAATACCAGCCGCTGGGTAACGTACAGGTCGTACTCCGCACGCAGGCGCGCCGCGGTCCGCCCGGCGGGCCCCACGTAGAAGGTGACTTCCGTATCGAACTTGTAGGGTGCCAGGCCCTGTACGCCGATCCCCAGCCAGTTGCGGGCGGGGCCACCGTCAGCGGGGAAGTCATGGCGCAGGCCGAGCTGTGCGTCCCAATACGGCGCCACGGCGCGACTGTAGTAGGCCTCGAAGTTCGCGTCTTCGGTCCGGCCGCGGCGGTGCGCGCCCTCCCCCTTGACCCAGAGTTTGTTGAGGTCGTCTCCGATCCAGCCCTGGCCTTCGAGGTAGAACATGCGCCCCGCTCCGGTATGCACCCACTCGACGCGATCGAGCAGCAGCAGGGACTGGATGCCGTCATCGTGAACCGGAGACGGCCAGGTCCGCGCCTCGCGGCCGAGCACCTCCCGCAACTCCCGACGCTGGCCGGCGAGCGTCGCGGGATCCTGCGCATAGCCCGCCCCCGCATCGGGAGCCGGCGCCGCGAAGGCCGGCGCCGGCAGCAGCGACGCCGCCAGCAGTGCGGAGAAACGTCTCGACTTCGATCCGCTCATAGGACGCGCACCTCCCGGAACATGCCAGCCTTCATGTGATACAGGAGGTGGCAGTGGTAGGCCCACCGCCCGACGGCGTCGGCCAGTACGCGGTAACTCACGGCGTGGCCCGGTTTGACGTTCACCGTATGCTTGCGCACCTGAAAGTCTCCGTCCGGCGACTCCACCTCGCTCCAGAGCCCATGCAGGTGAATGGGGTGCTCCATCATGGTGTCGTTGATGAGCAGGAAGCGCACGCGCTCCCCGTAGGGCACCTCGATCGGTTCGGCCCTGGAGAACTTCACGCCGTCGAACGACCACATGTACCGGTCCATGTTTCCGGTCAGGTGCAGCTCGACGGTGCGCGCGGGCTCGCGCGCGTCGAGCCAGCCGCCCAGGGTGTGCAGGTCGGCATACGTGAGCACGCGGCGACCGTTGTTGCGCAGGCCCACGCCGGGGTCGTCGAGGCGCGTGGAGACGACCCGGGCGCGCATCGCGGTCCCGGCCCCGTACTCGGCCGGCGGATGCCGCGTAACGCGCAGCAGGCCGCCGCCGCTCCCGCCCGCCGCATGGCCCGCGTGCGCGGCGCCGCTCCCCGCGTGGCCCATGGACCCGGCCGCCAGCGTCCCTGCGGCCGCCATCGCCGGCATCGCGTGCCCGCCGTGCCCGGACATCGCCATGCCCATGTCGGCCATGCCCAGGGTCGGCACGGGATCCGGCGGCGGGACCGGCGCCTCCATCCCGGCACGCGGCGCCAGGGTGCCGCGGGCGTAGCCGGAGCGGTCGATCGACTGCGCAAAGACGGTGTAGGCGCGGTCATCGTGCGGCTGCACGATCACGTCGAAGGTCTCGGCGACGCCGATGCGGAACTCGTCCACGGATACGGGCTCGACATCCTGTCCGTCCGCCGCGACCACCGTCATCTTCAGCCCCGGGATCCGCACGTCGAAAAAGCTCATCGCCGAGCCGTTGATGAACCGCAGCCGCACCTTCTCGCCGCGACGGAACAGACCGCTCCAGTTGGCGGCGGGCGGGAGACCGTTCATCAGGTAGGTATAAGTGGCCCCGGTGACGTCGGACAGGTCGCGCGGGCTCATGCGCATCCGATCCCACATGAGACGGAATCCGAGTGCACTGCGGATCCCCTCATCCTCGGCGCGCCGGATCAGGTCGGGGACGGTGATCTTCGAATAGTTGTAATAGCCGTCCATCTCCTTGAGCCGGGAATAGACGAACTCCGGGCTCTCGTCGGTCCAGTCGGAGAGCATCACGACATAGTCGCGATCGACGCGATGGCGCTCGCCCGCGCGCGGTTCGATCACGATCGGTCCGTAGTGCCCCTGCTGTTCCTGGAAACCCGAGTGGCTGTGGTACCAGTAGGTGCCGCTCTGAGCGACGCGGAAGCGGTAGACGAAGGTCTCGCCGGGCCCGATGCCCGGATAGGTCAACCCGGGCACGCCGTCCATGCGAAACGGAAGCAGGATGCCGTGCCAGTGGATCGACGTGGAGGTCCTGAGCCGGTTGGTCACGCGCAGCGTGACCGTATCACCCTCGCGCCAACGCAGCAGCGGTGCGGGTACCGAACCGTTGACGGTGATCGCGGATCGCGTCCTGCCGGTGAAGTCGACCGGCGTCTCGTCGACGACGAGATCGAACTCGCGCCCGCGCAGTTCGGGCAGGCGCGGGAGCGCACGGGCATCCACGCCCGCCGCCGCGACGCGGCCGAGCAGGCCGAGGCCGGCCAGCGTGCCGCCCGCCACGACGCCCTGTACGAACCGGCGCCGGGTCGGGCTCTCGGGCCCGGCCCACGCCGGAGGATTCCGGTGGTCGGTCATCTCGGTACTCCTTGCGCCGGCGCGGCGCATACAAGGCAACGCGCCCGCCGTGCGAATCGATTCAGTGGGATGTGGAACGCAAACGCGGGCGATCGCCCGCCGGAGGGAAGGTCAGAGCCGCGGCGGACGCAACAGAGGCGGGATGGAGGCGGAGACGAGGCCCCACGCAGCGGCCCCGCGCGGAACGGTGTGCCTACGGACCACCGGCACCAACGAGGGATCGGAGAACGCCAGCGGCAGGCAATGGGCCCCGCAATCCGAGACCTCGCCGTTACAGCAGTCGTAGGCAGGGACCGCGGACCGGGGGGCGGGCGCATGGACACCGCCGCCGGAAAGGGCCGACGGCGCAGCGTGCAGACCATGCGCCGCGCCGGTGTGCGCCGGTGCGGCCGCGTGGGCCGCGCTCACCGGGACCGGAAGGCGCACCAGCACGGCACAGAGCACGACCGCCGCAAGCCCCACCGCGGTGACCCGCCGACGCCGTAACGCGCTGAGCGAAAACCGGTTCATGATTGCACAGGGGTCCCTTCGGGAACGCCGTCCGGCGAGGCTACCACATCGCCCCCGGGGCCGCCACGTCGCGCGCAGCGATCCAGCCGGCGCCCCCAATAGGAGTCCGGAGCGGCGCGCCAGGCCTCGCGATGGAGCCACGCGAGCGATGGGCCGTGGCTCGCCAGGTTCCCCAGCTCCTCCCGGTCGAGTGCGTCCGGACCCGCCGCCAGGCAACGCCGACGCAGCCTGCCCAGGTCCGCCGCGGGCGCGCGGCGCGGCGCGAGCGCGACGTGCGCGACGTTGCCCTGGGGATCGAGTACCGCCGCATCGAAGCCGCGCAATCCCCGCCCCCAGGCGGCGCCCTCCTCCGGGAGCCGCAACAGATCCTCGGGGACGACCTCCGGGGGCACCGTGAACAGTCCGCGCGTGCGCAGCCGCTCGCCGACCGCGCGCCGCCCCAGCAACACAGAGGTCGGCGCGGCCAGGAGCAGCGGCACGGCCACGGGCAGCGACCATGCGAAGTACAGCGGCTTCAGCCACCACGCGAAGCCCGCCCAGGCCCCTGCCAGAACCGACCCCGGCGCGTGGTTCCATAATGCGGCGCCCCAGCGCGTATCCGCACCGCGGTTCTGTCCGGCCCACTGCAGCCGCGCATTGAACACGGCCTCGAGCACGAAACGGGTATGGGACAGCATGCGGATCGGGGCGAGCAGCGTGGAGATCAGGATCTCGAGCAGCACGCCGGCCCCGAGCCGGCGCGCGCCGCCGAAGCCGTGCAGGCGTGCGCCCGCCGCGATATCGGCGAGTGCCAGCAGCTTGGGAAAGAAGAGCAGAAAGGCGGTACTTCCGGCGAGGCGGACCGCCCACTCCGGGTGCCACTGCGGCCACAGCGGAAACAGCGTGTGCGCAGCCGGGAAATAGTTGATCGGCCACAACGTCAGCCGTGTGGTCTCGACGGCGGCCAGGACCAGGAAGGCGAACCAAAGCGGCGAGGACAGATAGGACAGGATTCCGTTGACGAAGCCCAGGCGATGGGCGGTGCGGAGCCCCCGCCCGCCTGCGAGCAACCACAGGTGTTGGAGGTTCCCCTTCGCCCAGCGGCGGTCGCGCGCCAGGTCATCCACCAGGCTGGGGGGGGATTCCTCGTAGCTCCCGTCCAGCTCGGGCTCGAGCCATACCTCGTAGCCCGCACGCCCCATGAAGGCGGCCTCGACGAAGTCGTGGCTGAGGATGGGGCCGCGAAACAGACCGAAGCCCCGCAGGCGCCGCAGCCCGCAGTGGCGCATGAACGCCGCGGTGCGGATCATGGCGTTGTGGCCCCAGTACACCGCCTCGCCCAACTGCAGCGCCGCCAGCCCGGCGGTAAACAGGGGTCCGTAGGCATGGTTCGCAAACTGCTGGGTGCGTGCGAACGCGGTGCGTGCATTCACGATCCGAGGCGCAGTCTGGAGGATACCCACCTGCGGTTCGAGCTGCATGAGCTGCACCATGCGCAGCAGCGTCTCGCCGCGTACCAGGCTATCCGCATCGAGCACGATGAAATAGTCGTACCTTCGGCCCCAGCGGCGCAGAAAATCGTCGATATTACCCGTCTTGTGGCGCGCATTGACACGGCGCCGGCGGTAGAAAATCCGCCCGCAGCCGCGGTGACGCATGCACAGGCGGTACCATGCCGCCTGCTCGGCCAGCCACACATCGGGGTCGCGGCTGTCGGAGAGGATGAACAGGTCGAATCCGTCCCCGCGCCCGGTCGCCTCGATGGATTGGTAGACCGCCTCCAGGCCCGCGATGCTGCGTTCCACCGGTTCGTGATAGAGCGGCATCAGCACGGCGCAGCGCGCCGGCGGGGCGGACGCGAGGGCGGCACTGTCGTGGCGACGCAGGAGCGAGTGCCGGTCCCCGCCCGTACGCCGCACGATGAATCCGAATACCGCGGTCCAGAAACCCGCCGAGATCCAGCCGAACAGCACTCCGAACAGAATCGCGAGCGCGCGCTCGACACCGGTGTCGCCGTGGTACGGCAACACCGTGAGCATATAGTAGGCCCCGACCAGGGTCTGACCGGACACCAGCAGGGCGAAGACGATACGCCGCACCAGCGCGGCGCGCCTCCAGGGGGCGCGGCGCTCACCCATAGCCGATGCTCCCGCGGCACGGCGGCGGCGCCGGTGCGGGGACGAGGCGCGGGGAGACGACGAAGCGCCGTACGACGGCATCCATCACGCGCGCCAGGAGATCGTGCTCACCGGCGGCGAGTTCCGCCTCTACCAGTCGCAGGGCCTCGCACAAACGCTCGGGAGTGAGCTCCACGCCGGCGCCGCGCAGGTAGGCAAGCACGCGCCCGAGCGCCAACTCGCACAGGGTGGACGCCGCCTCACCCCCCTTCCGGGACGATGTCGTTTCCGGGAGGGAGTTCATAGGACCAGGTCTCGGTCAGGGTGCGCTTGCCGTCGCGCAGGTAGGCCCGCAGCGCCAACGGTCGCCCCGGGGCCGGTTTCGCCAGTACCGACAGGCGCCAGCGGTGGGCCGGCTTCACGTATTCTACGTAGTGTTCGAGCACCTCCCCGCCGTCCTGGGCGCTCACCACGCCGGTCACCGGCGCATCGGGCGGGAGCCCGGCCAGCGGGCCGCCGGCGAAGTCCACGACCAGGCGGTAGGCGCCCTTCACGCTGCCACCGCCGACGATCGCGCCGTTACCGACGAAGGTCGCCGCGGCCCGCCCCATCGGCTCGGCGGGGACGTCCGGCCCGCCGAAGCTCAGTGTATAGGACAGGCGCAACGGGCGCCCCGGCGGCGGCGGGCTCTGGGGCGCCCAGAACGCGACGATGTTGTCGTTGGTCTCGTCCCCTGTTGGGAGTTCCACCAGAACCACGTGCCCCTTCCCCCACTTCCCGCCGGGCCGCACCCACGCGCTGGGGCGCTCGCCGTACAGCGCCCCGGCGTCCTCGTAGCTCGAGAATCGGGTGTCGCGCTGCAGCAGACCGAAACCGGCGACGTCGTCGGTCTCGAAATAGTACATCTGGAGTTCCTTCGGGTTGCGCAGCGGCCGCCACAGCCACTCCCCGGTCGACCCGTTGTGGATCAACAGCCCGTCGGAGTCGTGGACCTGCGGCCGCCACTCTCCGGACGGGCGCGGGGTATTGGAGCCGTAGAAGAACATGCTCGTCAACGGCGCCACGCCGAGCAACGGGATCGACTTCCGCGGAAACAGGACCGCACTCACCTGCAGGGTCGTCGGATCGCCGGGATAGACCACGAAGCGGTAGGCTCCCGCGAGGTCCTTCCCGTCGAGCAGGGCGTAGAGCGTCATGGCGTGTGCGTCCGGTTTCGGGCGCACCAGCCAGAATTCCGTGAACGAAGGGAAGCGCTCGCCCGAAGGCAGGCCGGTATCGACGGCGACCCCGCGCGCCGACAAGCCGAACACGTTGTTGCGGCCGACACCGCGGAAATAACTCGCGCCGGCGAACACCAGAAACTGGTTGTGCGCGTGCGGGCCGTTGAGCGGATAGGTCAGCTTGAATCCCGCATACCCGAGGTTGGGCGGAATACGTTTCTTGAGCGCCGGGTCGGCGAACGTGAAGTCGTCCTTGCGATAGGGAACGGCGTGGATCCCGCTCGCGTCGACGATGCGGATCTTCACCGCGTGCGTGTAATAGAGCCCCGGCGACACCAGCATCACCTGAAAGCGCGACCCGTTCCACAGACTCTTGTCGGGATCGAAGCGGATGCCCTGGTACTCCTCGAAGCGGAGCTTGCGCAGAAACGCCGGGATCGGTTTGGGGGCTTGGTAGGGCCGCACGGCGAGCGCACGGGCGCGCGCGATCACGTCGCCGAAACCGAATCCGCCGGCCGCCGCCGCACAGGTGACCGTCAGGCCCGCCACGGCGCACGCCGCGGCGATCGCGCGCCGCGCGCCCGCTCCGGCGCGCACGCGCCGTTCCAAACGTGCGGACATCAACCCCCCGCCAGCGAGAGTACCAGCCGGACCACGCCGAACAGAATCAACACGAACAGCAGGACCGCGAGCAGGCCCACGATGATGTACTGCGACGGGGTGCCGTGCGCGAAGTCACGCTCGCGGTTACGCTCGCTCTGCACCCCGAACATCGCCGCAAGCACACTCTGAATGATCTGGAGGAGCGTCGGGCGCGGCGTGGGGGCTGGATCGGGCATAGCGGATCTCCTGAAGCGGTGGCACGCGGACGGAGGCGCATTTTACCGCATCCCGCGGGTCGCGGCGAAGGCGTAGCCGATCGGCGACGCCGGATCAGAGTTCCCCGGCGAACCGCCGCCCGGCGCGCTCGTCCACCCGCCAGACGACCGCCGCGCCGAGCAGGAAAGGCACCAGGAGCGACAGGATCGAGACGCGCGGACTCCCCGTCCACCAACCGACCCAGCCCATGAGGACCGGGCCGAGCACGGCCGCGAACTTTCCGAGCATGTTGTAGAACCCGTAGAACTCGCCGGACTTGCCGACCGGAATCAAGCGCGCGTAGAGGGAGCGGCTCAACGACTGGATGCCGCCCTGCACCAACCCGATGGTCACCGCGATGCCGAAGAAATCCAGGCGGTCGTGCATGCGGGCGGCCCACACCAGCACGACGCAGTAGACGGCGATGGCCACCAGGATCCCGAGCCGCGGTCCGTGACGCTCCCCGATCCGCCCGAACACGATCGCCGCCGGAAACCCGACGAACTGTGTGATCAACAGGGCGAGGAGCAGGTCCGGGGCGTGGAATCCCAACTCCAGCCCGTAGGCGACCGCCATGCGGATCACGGTGCCCACGCCGTCGATATAGAGCCAGTAGGCAAGCAGGAAGCGCGCGACGTAACGCAGCCGCCGCACATGCCGAAAGGTGGCGGCCAACTGCCGCAGACCGGCGACGACGCCGCGCGCCGCTCCGCCCGCGGGCCGCCGCACCCGCGCCTCGGTCACGTGGCGCAGCAGGGGTACGGTGAACAGCGCCCACCAGACGGCCACCATCGGGAACGCCGCGCGCACCGCCTGCGCGGCGTCGGCCAGGCCGAACCAGGCCGGATGCCGCACCATCAGCACGTTGATCGCGAGCAGGAAGCCACCGCCGAGATAGCCGAGCGCGTAGCCGAGTGCGGAGACGCGATCGATGCGATCGGGGCCCGCCACATGCACGAGCAGGGCGTCGTAGAAGAGGTTCGCGCCGGCGAAACCGACGGCGGCCAGTCCGTAGAGGACCGCCGCGGCGGCCCAGTCCCCGCGCGCGACGAGGTACAGCGCCCCCGTCGTAGTGATACCGAGCCCGGCGAACGCGGCGAGAAACCGCTTGCGGGCGCCGCCCGCGTCGGCGATCGCGCCGAGCACCGGCGCCAGGACGAGGATGGTGAGGCTGGCCGCCGAATTGGCCGCGCCGAGCCGGAACGTGGCCAGTGTCGGCGCCACCCCGGCGTTCCAGTATTCCCGGAAGAAAACCGGGAAGAATCCGGCCATCACCGTGGTGGCGAAGGTCGAGTTGGCCCAATCGTAGAGGGCCCAGGACAGCGTCGCACGATCGATCCGGCACCGACCCGGCATGGCCACCCCCGCGGTTGTGGGCCCGGGACGGCGTCCGGGCCGCCGCCGTATGCTACGCGGCCCCGGCGTCCCGGTCGACCGGCCGGGTCGACTGCCGCACGCCCGGCGTCTCGGGTACACTCCGACCCGGAAACCATTGCCATTGCCCCCGCGCCGCGACCCCGTCGCCGCGCGGGCCCGCCGACACCGTGCCGCGCCGCGAGGACCGGACCGCCGAACATGAAGACGACCGTGATCCCGACCCTGGCCCTGATCGGCGCCCTCGTCCTCGTCTCCGCGTTGCGCAACATTCATCGCATCCGCGCCGAGATCCCCACCAACCGCGGCTGGTGGGCGGTGATCGAGGGGGGCGTGGTGCTGTTCATCGCCGGCTATATCGCCTATGCCTACAGCTACGCCTACGGCGTGTACCGTTTCAACGACATCGTCACTACAGTAGTGTTCCTAGGAGGCGCGCTGTTCGTCCTCCTCATCAGTCACATCAGCCACCAGGCCATCGAGTTCCTGCGCCAGATGGCGACGCTTGAGCGCGAGGCGATCACCGATCCGCTGATGGAGATCTACAACCGGCGCTACCTGGACCGAAAACTCGACGACGAGGTCGCGCGCGCCCACCGCTACCGCACGGCACTGTCCGTACTGCTGCTCGACATCGATCACTTCAAGCGCGTCAACGACACCTACGGGCACGACCTGGGCGACCGCGTGCTGGTGCGCATCGGCGACTATCTCAAGCGCTCGGTACGCCGCTCGGACATACTCGGACGCTACGGCGGCGAGGAACTGCTGTTGATCCTCCCCCAGACCGGGCGCCACCGGGCGCTCGCCCTCGCGGAGAAGCTGCGTCGCGGGATCGAAGCCACCGAGGTCCTGGGACCGCACGAGACCCGGGACTCGATTCCGCTGCACTGCACCGTCAGTATCGGGGTGGCCTCCTTCGGCACCGGGGTCGATACGCCGGAGCGGCTGCTCAAGTCGGTGGACGAGGCCCTGTACCGCGCCAAGGCGGAGGGACGCAACCGCGTCTGCGGGCGATCATCGCGCCGTCCGCGCACACCGGGACACGCCCCCGGGATTTCACGGGTTCGGGGATTAGGGGAAATGGCGCTTACTTAGTGCCCGCATGGTAAAAAATGGCCACGGAACCCACGGAACCCACCGACAAAGACACAACCTTTCCGTGCGTCCGTGGGTTCCGTGGCTCAACTCCAGACGGTTTGGAGCGGCCGGAGCTTGAGTAAGTACCATTGGGATTAGGGGGGAAGGGAAACGACGGCCACCCGGCGGCGAAACCGACCCACTTCCCTGTGGCTCGCCGCCCGCCTGGCGCCGTCAATTCTCCGCGGCAGGTGCTCTTGGTATTCTCGTTGTAATGGCCGTTGGCGGCGCGTTGATTGTCGTTGTCGTACGCCTTGTCGTTATTCGGTGGCCGATGCCTGCAATCGCGTCCGACCCGGGTTCGCGCGGCGGTGATTGGTGGTTTTTCCGCCCGGTTACGGGCGCGCGGGCGCCCATTGTCGTTCTTGAACCGCGAGCCGGGGAATCCGCGGGTCCCGAAGGCTCGGCCCCTTGGGGACCGCGGACGCTCCTCCTCTCCTCACAGGCCTATTGCAGACAAGAGTCGTGCCAACAGCCGTTTTCCATCGGAAAATCAAATCGTCGTCGGGACCTCTTGCGATGCGGCAGCGGCCCGACGGCGATTTTGTCAAAATTTCCGACGGCGCAGCACCGCGGTTACTTCGCGTCGCACGAAAGATTGGCAGAAAATACAAAAGGTTGATTTAAATTACTACGAATATCAGGCGCTTGTAAAAAATTCCGACAAGATCGGCAGGGGAACGCACCGCCCCCGATGATCGTCCACCAATCATCGAGATAACAAAACCTTATACATCCATTCGGCTGTCAAGTTTTTCGACAGGAGCGTAGGGGAAACGCGGACCCGGGAACCTCAGACCAGGCGATAGGCGAGGATCAGCGCGTCCTCACGGCCCCGGGCCGCGGGATAGTAGCCGCGCCGCAACCCGACTTCCTGAAAGCCCATCCCGTGGTAGAGAAGCAGGGCGGCGCGGTTGCTCGGGCGGACCTCGAGCAGCGCGGTTTCGGCGTGGTGACGACGCGCCAGGTCCAGCAGGTGACCGAGCATGCGGCGCCCGACCCCGCCGCGCCGTGCGTCCGGGCGCACGCAGAGGTTGAGGATGTGGGCCTCGCCGTAGCCGACCGACATCACCCCGTAGGCGGTGATCGCCCCGGCCTGCTCGTAGATCCAGCAGCAGTAGCCCACGCGCAGGCAGTCGCGGAAGATCCCCTCGGTCCAGGGGAAGTCGTAGGCGCTCTCCTCGATCTCGATGATCCCGGGGAGGTCACGTTCGCGCATCGGGCGGAAACGGGGCGGGCTGTCTTTGAGGATGGCGCTCATTCCACGTTCCGGGGTCGGTGGAGGGAGGGCGACGACGCAAGTATACCATCCACGGCGGACGGCACCCCTCAGCCTGCGGCGGGATCGTCGTCCTGCAGCGCGACACGCCGGGCATGGCACAGATCCTCCCAGGCCTTTCGCTTCTCCCCGGGGGAGCGCAGCAGATAGGCCGGGTGATAGGTCACGATGAGCGGCGTCCCGCGCGGTCCGTAGCGATGGACCCGACCGCGCAGCCGCGCGAGGCTGGTGTCCGTTTTGAGCAGGTTGTGGGCGGCGACGCGCCCGAGTGCGACGATGACCGCCGGGGCCACCAGGGCCACCTGGCGCCGCAGGTAGTCCTCGCAGCAGGCGACCTCCTCCGGGGCCGGGTCGCGGTTGTTCGGCGGCCGGCATTTGAGGATGTTGGCGATGTAGACCGCGCGCCGCTCCAGCCCGAGCGCGGCGAGCATGGCGTTGAGCAGCCGCCCCGCCCGCCCGACGAAGGGCTCCCCCTGGCGGTCCTCGTCCGCCCCCGGGGCCTCGCCGATGAACATCCAGCGCGCGTTGCGGTCGCCCACGCCGAAGACGGTCTGCGTGCGCGTGCGCGCAAGTCCGCAGCGCTCGCACCCCGCCACGCGCGCCTGCAATGCGTCCCAGTCGAGCCCGGCCGTGTCCGTGCCATCGGCCGCGCCGCCCTCCCCCGCCGCGCCGCCTCCCCGCGCGGGGCGGGGATCCGCCGCCGGGGCGGCGCGCGCGCGCCGTACCCAGACGGGGATGCCCATGGCCTGCAGGTAGCGCAGGCGCAGCGGCTGCGGACCCTCAGACATCCGCCGCCTGGGGGTGCGTGCGCTCGGCCGGTCCCAGGACCTTGTTGAGGGCGTTGACGTAGGCCTTGGCGGAGGCGATGACGATATCGGTATCGGCGCCCTGTCCGTTGACGACGCGTCCCCCCAGCCCGAGGCGCACGGTGACCTCCCCCTGCGAATCGGTGCCGGTGGTGATGTTGTTGACCGAGTAGAGCAGCAGCTCGGTGCCGCTGTGCACGATCTCCTCGATCGCCTTGAAGGCGGCGTCGACCGGGCCGCTGCCGGCGGCGCCCGCCTCGCGCTCCTCACCCTCGACCTGCAGGATCAGGCGCGCGTGCGGCGTCTGCCCGCTCTCGCTGCAGACGCGGAGATAGACGAGCTGGACGCGTTCGTTTCCGGCGGCGAAGCTCGCCTCCGTCACCAGCGCCTGGAGATCGTCGTCGTAGATCTCATGCTTTTTGTCGGCGAGTTCCTTGAAGCGCGCGAAGGCTTGGTTGAGGACCTCCTCGGATTCGAACTCGATCCCCAACTCCTTGAGCCGGGTGCGAAAGGCGTTGCGGCCCGAATGCTTGCCGAGCACGATGCGATTCATGCTCCAGCCCACGTCCTGGGCGCGCATGATCTCGTAGGTCTCGCGGTTCTTCAGCACGCCGTCCTGATGGATCCCCGATTCGTGGGCGAAGGCGTTGGCACCGACGATCGCCTTGTTCGGCTGAATGGGAAAACCGGTGATCCCCGATACCAGACGCGAGGTCGGCACGATCTGGGTGGTGTCGATGTCCACGTCGCAGGGAAAGACGTCGCGGCGCGTGCGCACCGACATGACGATCTCTTCCAACGCCGCGTTTCCGGCGCGCTCCCCGAGCCCGTTGATGGTGCACTCGACCTGACGCGCGCCGTGCATCACCGCCGAGAGGGAGTTGGCCACGGCCAGGCCGAGATCGTTGTGGCAGTGCACCGAGAACACCGCGCGGTCGGAGTTCGGCACCCGCTCGATGAGGGTACGGATGAGCGCCCCGAACTGCTCGGGCACGTTGTAACCCACGGTGTCGGGAATGTTCACGGTGCGCGCGCCGGCGTCGATCACCGCCTCGAGCACCCGGCAAAGAAAGTCGATCTCCGAACGACCGGCGTCCTCCGGGGAGAACTCGACGTCTTCGGTATACCCGCGCGCGCGGCGCACGGCGCGCACGGCCTGCTCGAGCACCTGCTCCGGCTCCATGCGCAGCTTCATCTTCATATGGATCGGCGAGGTGGCGATGAAGGTGTGGATGCGCGCCCGCCGCGCCCCCTTCAGCGCCTCACCCGCGCGGTCGATGTCGCGATCGACGGCGCGCGCGAGGCCGCAGACGGTGCTGTCGCCAACCGCGCGGGCCACCGCCGCGACCGACTCGAAGTCGCCCTCGCTGGCGATGGGAAATCCCGCCTCGATGACGTCCACCCGCATGCGCTCAAGCGCCTTGGCGATACGTACCTTCTCCTCGCGCGTCATCGACGCCCCGGGGCTCTGCTCCCCGTCGCGCAAGGTGGTATCGAACACGATCAGTTTGTCTCGGCTGCCCATGACCAGGCCCCCTCGGTGTTGACCGCTGAGTGTACCCGCGGCGCACAGGGACACCAACGGTCCCCGGCCGCGGCCGGTGCATTCCTGAAACGTGGGATGGCGATTCCTTCCGCCGTGCAGGGGGGGTGCGCTGCCTTACGGCAGCAGCAGTCGCAGCGCCGCGAGGGCACCGCCGCGCAGGGCGCGCGGGGCGCAATCGCCGCCGGGGGCGATCCGATCGAAACCGGGCGCGACGGTCATCTCAATTCCGCACAGGGTCTTCATGGGTTCGGATCCAATATAGCGTCTCCCGCCCCTGCTGCCAAGGGCGGCCGCCCCCTCGGGCCGGTCCGCATCGACCGGGCCCCTGATACACTGGGCGGGGCGTGGCCGCCGTACGGCCGGGCGGAGAGGACGCTTGCGGCAACCGCAGATCGAACAGGCGTGGCGCGGGCGGGCGGAGTGCCGGGAGTGCGGGATCCGCGATCTCGTCCTGTTCGCGGACCTGCGCCACTCCGACTTCAGCCTGATCCATCAGCCCATCGACGACCTCTGCTATGAGAGCGGCGCCACGCTCTATCGTGCGGGCGAGCGGCCGGGTCACGTATCTACCGTACGCAGCGGACTCGTCAAGCTGATCCAATACCTTCCCAACGGGGATCGCCGCATCGTGCGCCTGCTGCGCCGGGGCGACCTCGCCGGCATCGAGGTCCTCGCCGGGCAGCCCTGTCAGCACGAGGCGGTGGTCCTGGAACCGGCGTGCTTGTGCCGGATCCCTGTCGGCGTCGTGGAGCGCCTGGAACGCGAGACGCCGCGGCTGCACCGTCGGCTCCTGGCCCGCTGGCAGCGCGCCGTCAGCGACGCCGACGCGTGGCTCACGGCCCTGTCGACCGGACCGGCGCGTGCACGGGTGGCACGGCTCCTGCTGCGGCTCTCGGAGCAGGACCCGGACGCCGCGTGCTTCCTCCCCGGCCGGGAGGACCTCGGCGCCATGCTCGGCGTCAGCACCGAGACCGCAAGCCGCGTCGTGGCGGAGTTCGTCCGCTCCGGGTTCGTCCGACCGACCGATCCCCGCCATGCCCAGCTCCTGCGCCCCGCCCTGGAGAGGGTCGCGGGCTCATAACCATCGGCTCGATACGGGATTGACGATCTTCAATGCGCCGACCCGTCACCGCGCGCAGACTCCCATCCCGAATCGGGGCCCGATGCGGGCCTGATGGAGGGGCAGGGACATGAGAATCGCGGTTGCCAGCCAGAACCGGCGCGAGGTCACCGACCACACCGGCCGTTGCCGGCGCTTCTGGGTCTGCGAGATTGCAGCGGGGCGGATCGCGGGCAAGACACTGCGCGAACTCCCCATCAGCGGCTCTTTCCATGAGACCCCGTCCGGCGCGCCCCATGCCCTGGACGATGTCGACGTCCTGATCTGCGGCGGCATGGGCGCCGGACTGCGGCGCAAGCTCGACGCGCGCGGCATCACCGCCGTCGTCACTGCGGCCGTCGCGCCCGACGCCGCCGTCGAGGCCTATCTCGCAGGGGCCCTCCCCGCCGCCGCATCGGCGCATACACACGACTGCGCTTGTCACACCCACGGGGAGGGGACATGACGCGGATCACCGTCCTCGGTGCGGGCTTCGCCGCGCTGACGGCGGCCCGCCGCCTGCGCCGCGCCGACCCGGCGGTGGAGATCACCCTCGTCGCGCCCAGCGCCGAGTTCCACTACCTGCCGAGCCTGATCTGGGTCCCGACGGGCCTGCGCCGCGGCGCCGACCTGCAAATCCCGCTCGAGACCTTCCTGGCACGCCATCGCATCCGTTTCCATGCGGACCGGGTCCGCGCCGTTACCGGGGGCGGACGCCGGGTGCATACCGACACGGGCGAGATCCGTAACGACGGCCTGCTGATCGCGAGCGGCGGGCGTTTCCTCAAGTCGCTGCCGGGGATCGAGCACGCGCTCACCCTGTGCGAGGGGATACCCGCCGCGGAGACCATCCGCGAGCGCCTGGCGGCGATGGACGGCGGTACCATCGCCTTCGGCTTCGGCGCCAACCCCAAGGAACCCGCGGCGATGCGCGGGGGGCCGATGTTCGAACTCCTGTTCGGCATCGACACCCTGTTGCGCCGACAGGGGCGGCGCTCCGCCTTCCGGCTGGTGTTCTTTCACGCCGCGACCGAGCCGGGAAAGCGCCTCGGGGAAAAGGCGGTGAGGCTGATCCTGCGGGAGATGCACCGGCGCGGCATCGAGACCCGACTCGGGCACAAGCCCCTCGGCTTCGAGGCCGGTACCGTACGCACGGAGGGCGGCGAGATCCCCGCGGACCTGATCCTGTTCATGCCCGGCATGACCGGTCCCGCCTGGCTCGCCGAGAGCGAGGGCTTCGAACGCTCCGCCGGCGGTCTGATCCGCGCAGACGCGCACTGCCGTGTCACAGGGCTGGAGGCCTGCTACGTGGCGGGCGACAGCGGCAGCTTCCCCGGGCCCGATTGGATGCCCAAGCAGGCCCACATGGCGGACCTGCAGGCGCGCGCGGCCGCCGACAACCTCCTCGCGGAACTCGCGGGACGTCCCGCGACCGCAACCTTCCGGCCGGAACTCGTCTGCATCATCGACATGCTCGACCGGGGGATCCTCGTGTTCCGCAACCCGAAGCGCAGCGTGATCCTCCGGGCACCCTTCCTCCATCATACCAAGCGCCTGTTCGAGCGCATGTACCTGCGCCGCTATCGCGCAAGCCCGGCGCCGGCCGGCGGGCGTTCGCAGACGACCCCGCCGTAGGCGGGCGGCCGCGGGTCAGCCGCCGCGCCCGGCGGCGCGGCGCTGGGCGCGGTGGCGGCGCAGCCGGTAGAGGGTGTGGGCCGGGCCGGAGAGGAGATAGGCCAGGGTCACACCGAAGAGGATCTTGGGGGGATCGATCGAGATCAGGACGAAGGCCATCACCACCAGCAGGATCGTCACGAAGGGCACGCGGCGGACGAAGTCCACCTCCTTGAAACTGTAGTAGCGGATATTGCTGACCATCAAAATCCCAGCGGCGAGCGTGAGGACCAGAGCGGGGAAGGCGAGTTCCAGACCGTCGGCGCCGATCTCGTCCCCGACCCACACCAGACCGACCACGACCGCCGCGGCCGCGGGGCTGGGCAGCCCCTGAAAGTAGCGCTTGTCGAGGATCCCGACCTGCGTGTTGAACCGCGCCAGGCGCAGCGCCGCGCCGGCGGCGAAGACGAAGGCCCCGAGCCAGCCGAGCTTGGCCCACAACCAGCCGTAGTGACCGAGCCCCGACAGCGCCCACTCGTAGACGACGAGCGCCGGGGCCAGACCGAAGGAGACCATGTCCGAGAGGCTGTCGTACTCGACGCCGAAAGCGGTCTGGGTGTTCGTCAGGCGCGCGACGCGTCCGTCGAGCCCGTCGAGGATCATGGCGACGTAGACCGCGAGTGCGGCGGCCGCGTAGCGCCCGCCCATGGCGGCGACGATGGCGTAGAAGCCGGCGAACAGACCGGCCGTCGTGAACAGGTTGGGCAGGAGATAGATCCCCCTGCGCCGCTTGGCCGCGGCCGGTTTCTGGTCCACGCCCCCGTCTTCGGACTCCGGCATGCGATACTCGCTCCGCGGGCGCGCCGCCCGCCTACTTGTGAACCAGCGTCGCCAGGACCGCGACCCCGGCCGTTACCGTGTCGCCGACCTTCGCGTCGACGCGCGAGTTGGCGGGCAGATAGACCTCGACACTCGCCCCGAACAGCATGTGACCGCAACGTTGCCCGTGGCCGACCCGCTCGCCGTGCTGGACGTAGCAGCGCGGGCGCGGCCGGCGCGCAGGGCCGGTCATCGCCAGGACCACGTCGTCGCCCTCGTCCGTGCGCACGTGCACGCCGTAGCGCGGCCTCCCCTGCGCGGTGCGCGCCGAATACCAGCGCTGCACCACCTTGCCCTCGACCGGGCTGCGGATCGAGTAGACGCCCAGCCGGTTCATCCCGACGACGATGCGCACCGCGTCCCGGTCCAGGTAGGGGTCGGCGACCCGCCCCGCCGCGACGACGCGCCCGTCGGCGGGGCTCAGCACGGCGAGCGGGAGCGCCGGAACGGCCCGTTGCGGATCGCGGAACGCATACAGCAGCAGCGCCGCGCCCGCCCACAGGGGCGCCCCCCCAGGCGGCCCCGGCGAAGTGGTGCACGAGGCCCGCCAGCACAACGGCCGTCCCGATCGCGGGCCAGCCCTCACGGGCGATGAGCGGATAACCGGTGCGCGCCATGGCGGGCATCCCGACCCTGCCGCGCCTGCGGCCGGCGGATCAGTTGCGGGTCTTGTCGACGATACGCCCGGCCTTGATCCACGGCATCATCTCCCGCAGACGCTCCCCGACCACCTCGATGGGATGCTCGCGGCTGAGCCGGCGCATCGCCTTGAGCGTCGGCGCGCCCGCCTGGTTTTCGAGGATGAACTCGCGTGCGAACGCGCCGGTCTGGATCTCGCGCAGGATGCGCCGCATCTCCTCGCGCGTACGCCCGTCCACGACGCGCGGCCCGCGCGTGAGGTCGCCGTACTCGGCGGTGTTGGAGATCGAGTAGCGCATGTTCGCGATGCCGCCCTCGTACATGAGGTCGACGATCAGCTTGAGTTCGTGCAGGCACTCGAAATAGGCCATCTCCGGGGCGTAGCCGGCCTCGACCAGGGTCTCGAAACCCGCCTGTACGAGCGCGGTGGCCCCGCCGCACAGAACCGCCTGCTCGCCGAAGAGGTCCGTCTCGGTCTCCTCGCGGAAGGTGGTCTCGATGATTCCGGCGCGCCCGGCGCCGATCGCGACGGCGTAGGACAGCGCCAGTTCCTTGGCGCCCCCGGAGGCGTCCTGCTGCACGGCGATGAGCGAAGGGACCCCGGCGCCCTTCTCGTAGGTGGAGCGCACCAGGTGGCCGGGCCCCTTGGGGGCGATCATCACCACGTCGAGATCCGCGCGCGGCTCGATCTGCTGAAAATGGATGTTGAACCCGTGGGCGAAGGCCAGCGCCGCCCCCTTGCCGATGTTGGGGGCGATGACCTCGCGATAGAGACGCGCCTGGTGCTCGTCGGGGGCGAGGACCATGACCAGGTCGGCGCCCTTGACCGCGGCGTCCACCGGCTTCACCGCCAGGCCGGCCTTCTTCGCCTTGGCGACGGAGGCGGAGTCGGCGCGCAAACCAACGGTGACGTCGACGCCGCTGTCCTTGAGGTTGTTCGCATGCGCATGACCCTGCGAACCGTAGCCGATGATCGTGACCTTGCGGCCGCGGATGACGGACAGATCGCCGTCCTTGTCATAGTAGATGTTCATCACGATAGGTCGCTCCGACTGGATGTTCGCGCCCGGTCCCAGGCGCCGGATTCGCCGCTCAGGCCTTCAACGCCTTTTCGCCGCGTGAGATCCCGGAGACGCCCGAGCGGACGACCTCCAATATCAGCGGTCGCTGCAGGGTGTCGAGGAAGGCGTTCAGCTTGTCCCCGGCACCGGTCAACTCGATCGTGTACGTGGTATCGGTCACGTCGATGATGCGGCCGCGGAAGATCTCCGCGACCCGTTTGATCTCCGCGCGCAACTCGCCGCCCTCGGCGCGCACCTTTACGAGGAGCATCTCGCGCTCGATGTGCGGGCCCTCGGTCAGATCGATGAGCCGAACGGTGTCGACGAGCTTGTTCAACTGCTTCATGATCTGCTCGATGATCTCGTCGCTCCCGCTGGTGACCAGCGTCATGCGCGAGAGCGAGGCGTCTTCGGTGGGGGCCACCGTGAGCGATTCGATGTTGTAGCCGCGCGCCGAGAACAGACCCGCGACCCGGGACAGGGCACCGGCTTCGTTTTCCAGCAGGAGCGAGATGATATGGCGCATGGCTAGACCAGGATCATCTCGTTCTGGCCCGCCCCGGCCGGGATCATCGGGTATACGTTCTCCGCCTGGTCGGTGATGAAGTCCAGGAACACGACCTTGTCGCGCACCTTCAGCGCCTCGCGCAGCGCACCCTCCACGTCCTCGGGGCGGTCGATGCGCATACCCGCGTGTCCGTAGCTCTCGGCAAGCTGGACGAAGTCGGGCAGGGCGTCCATGTAGGACATGGCGTAACGGCCCTGATAGAAGAACTCCTGCCACTGGCGCACCATCCCCATGTACCGGTTATTGAGATTCACGATTTTGATCGGCAGGCCGTACTGGCGGCAGGTCGACAGCTCCTGGATGCACATCTGCACGCTCGCCTCGCCGGTGACGCACACGACCGTCTCGTCGGGGTGGGCGAGCTGCACGCCGATGGCGGCGGGCAGCCCGAAACCCATCGTGCCGAGTCCACCGGAGTTGATCCAGCGGCGCGGGCGGTCGAACTTGTAGAACTGCGCGGCCCACATCTGGTGCTGGCCGACATCGGAGGTCACATAGGCCTCGCCCGCGGTCAGGCGGTAGAGGCATTCGAGTACGTGCTGCGGCTTGATCAGCTTGCTCTTGCGGTCGTATTTGAGACAGTCCATCGCCCGCCACTCGTCGATCTGCCGCCACCATTCGGCGAGCGCCTCGGCATCGGGGGCACGGCCGCTGTCGGCGACGACCCGGTCCATTTCGCTCAACACCGCGTCTACCGGGCCGACGATCGGGATGTCGACCTTGACGTTCTTGGAGATCGACGCCGGATCGATGTCGATATGGATGATCTGCGCGTGCGGACAGAACTTCTCGATATTGCCGGTGACGCGATCGTCGAAACGCGCCCCCACCGCGATCAGCACGTCGCAGTGGTGCATCGCCATGTTGGCCTCGTAGGTCCCGTGCATGCCCAGCATGCCGAGGAACTGCCGGTCGGTCGCCGGGTAGGCGCCCAGCCCCATCAGGGTGTTCGTGATCGGGAAGCCGAGGCGACGCGTGAGCGTCGTCAGGGCCTCGCTCCCCTCCCCGAGGATCACGCCGCCGCCGGTGTAGAACACCGGGCGCTTGGCCGCGAGCATCAGATCCACGGCGCGGCGGATCTGCCCCGGATGTCCGCGCAGCACCGGATTGTAGGAACGCATGGAGATCGTCTTGGGGTAGTCGAACGGCGCCTTGTGCGCGGTGACGTCCTTGGGAATATCGACCACCACCGGTCCGGGACGCCCGGTGGTGGCGATGTAGAACGCCTTCTTGATCGTCAGGGCCAGATCGCGCACGTCCTTGACGAGGAAGTTGTGCTTCACGCACGGGCGCGTGATACCGACCGAGTCGACCTCCTGAAAGGCGTCGTTGCCGATCAGGTGGGTGGGGACCTGACCGGAGAACACGACCAGCGGGATGGAATCCATGTAGGCGGTGGCGATCCCGGTCACCGCGTTGGTGACCCCGGGGCCGGAGGTGACCAGGACCACGCCGGGGCGTCCGGTGGCCCGCGCGTAGCCGTCGGCGGCGTGTGCGGCCCCCTGCTCGTGGCGGACCAGGATGTGCTTGACCGCATCCTGCCGGAACAGCGCGTCGTAGATATGCAAAACGGCGCCGCCCGGGTAGCCGAACACATACTCGACGCCCTCCTCCTGGAGGCAGCGCACGAAGATGTCGGCACCGGTCAATTCCACGGCGGTTCCCCCGGGGGCGGTTGCGATCGGCCCATGAGCCAGCGTAAACGTAGAAAATTACTGGGTTTTCGTGGAGCCGTCAATACCTTGGCCGAGCTGTGGCCGCGGCGCGTCTCACTGCGGGCGCCGGCCCGCGGCCAGGCCGGCGAGGTAGTCGCGGGCGCGGCCGATCAGATCCTCGGGCAGCCCGGACTGGGCGGCGATGGTGAGGCCGAGCGAGCCGCCCGGCTCGCCGACGCGCAGGCGGAAGGTCGGCCGCAGGCGCTGCGGATCGAATTCCATCGACGCGTTGCACAGGTGGGGACGCCGGGCGGCGTACTCCTTGAGCGGCGCGAGGTGGGTATTGACGATCCCCTGCACCCCGCGCCCGACCAGCTCGTCGAGCACGGCCATCGCCAGCGCCGCCCCCTCCTCCGGATCGGTGCCCGTGCCCAACTCGTCGAGCAGCACGAGCGTGTCGCGGTCGGCCGACCCGAGGATACGCTTGAGCACCTCAACGTGCCCGGCGAAGGTCGACAGGTGGTGATACAGGTTCTGGCGGTCGCCCACGTCCACCATCACCCGCCGATAGGCCCCGATCACACAATCGCCCTCCGCGGGGATGTGCAGGCCGCAGTGGGCCATCGAAGCCAGCAATCCGACCGTCTTGAGGACCACGGTCTTGCCGCCGGTGTTGGGTCCGGTGAGCATCAGGATGCGCTGCTCGCCGTCGAGGCGCACGCTCAGCGGCACGAGCCGCTCGAGTTCCCCGTTCCCGAACTGCAGCAGCAGGAGGGGATGGTAAGCCTCGCGCAGGTCGATCACCGGCTCGTCGACGAGACGCGGCGCATGACCGTTGACGGCCGCGCTCAGGCGCCCGGCGGCGAGCGCCAGGTCGATCCAGGTGAGCGCACCCAGCAGCCGGTCGAGGGCCTCGCCGTGACGACGTACCACGGCCGTGAGCGCACGCAGGATACGCTGGTGCTCCGCGCCGATCCGCCCCGCGACGGCCTCGATGCGGTTGTTGACCGCGACCGCCTGCAGCGGCTCGACGAACACTTCGCGCCCGCCGGCGACGCTGCCGCGCCGCACGCCCTTGATGCGCTCGGCGGCATCGGCACGCACGCGCAGCACCGCCCGATCGTTGTGCCAGGCGACGCGACCCGGCTCGGTCACCTGTCCCGCGAGGTCGCGCTGCGCCGCCCGCCTGCGGACGATTTCCTCCGCCTCGCCGCGCAGCGCCGCCTGTTGCGCATACAACTGCGCGAGTTCGGCGCTCGCGTCCTCACGCACCCGCCCGGACGGGTGCACGGTGCGCGTCAGCTCCGCAACCAGCTCGCCCGGCGGCGTCAGGTCCGCGTCCCCGCCCGGACACAGCTCGGGTCGCAACCGCAGGGCCGGCACCAGCGCGGCGGCGGCGTCGAGAACGGTGCGCAGATTGTGCAGTGCGTTGGCATTGAGCGCCGCGCCCGGCGCCGCAGCCTGCCGTAACGCAGCGCGGATGTCGGGCAGCGCGCCGAGCGCGGGGCTGTCGCCGGCGTCGATGGCCGCGCGCGCCGCGCCCACCGCCGCCTGCATGCGCCGGGCGATCGGCAGGTCGGGGGCGGGTTCGAGCGCACGCGCCGCGTCGGCGCCGTAGGGCGTGGCCGTGAGCCGCTCCAGCAGGCGGCGGACGGCGTCGAAGTCGAGCGCCTTGAGATCGCTTTCCATTCGCGGGCCGAAGGGATCGGGAGGCCGGATGGTAACAAAGTGCCGGCGGCGTGATCCAGTTCACGGACGGCCGGACCGCTTGTCATGATCGAATGGATGACACCATAATGACGCGCGGTCGGCCGCGTCGGCCCGTGCCCGGTCCGGGATCCAATCCGAAACGCGGGACACCCGGGCGAACCACGGGGGCATGGCGACGGCGCGCGGGACCCGCCCCATCCGCCCACATCCGAACGGAGAGCGACCGTTATGAAGGCGTCCAGCCCGTTCCGCCACGCCCGGACCCTCCCCTTCTTCCTGGTCGGGCTCCTGCTGGCCGCACCGGCCGCCGCGGCCATCTACCGATGGACCGATTCGAGCGGGGTGATCCACTACTCCCAGACGCCGCCCCCGGCCGGTCAGGGGCACAACCTGGTCCAGCTCCCGGAGAGCGGCGCCGGGGCCGCCACGGCACCCGCCGCCGCCGACGGGGCCGCCGACGCGAAGGCAGGGACGGCGAAGAAGAAGGCGGACGCCGGAACCCGCAAGGCGGCGGCCAAGCCCGCAAAGGCCCCCGCCAAACCCCCGGAGACCGCCGAACAACGCGCCGAGCGCTGCCGCAAGGCCCGTCAGACCCTGACCCTGGTGCAGACGCATACCCGCATCCGGGTCCACGAGGCCGATGGGCGCACGGAGCGCATGAGCGAAGAGCAGCGTCAGGCCAGGATCAAGTCGCTCGAGAAGATGCTCGCCAAGGACTGCCCCTGACGGGGCGCGGCGGGCCGGCGCCCGGCGGGAGACACCATGCCCTACCTCAGGATCCAGACCAACGTCGAGCCCGCGCCCGCGGCGCGCAAGGACCTGCTCGCATCCGCGTCCGCCAAGGTCGCCGCGGCGCTGGGGAAACCCGAGCGCTATGTGATGGTGGCGTTCGAAGGCGGCGTACCCATGGCGTTCGCGGCGAGCGACGCCCCGCTCGCCTACCTCGAACTCAAGAGCATCGGCCTGCCCGGCGAATCCACCGCGGAACTCTCGCGTACGCTGTGCGAGCTGGTCGCCTCCGCGCTCGGCATTCCGGGCGAGCGCATCTACATCGAATTCACCGACGCCCCGCGCCACCTCTGGGGCTGGAACGGCGGCACCTTCTGAGCCCCGGGCCGGGCCCCCGGATCCCGGGGCGAGGAGCCGCCGGCTGGAACCGCTTGCAGGCCCCCGTGTAGACTTGCCGTCTCGCCGCGGCGCCCCGCGCCTGCGGCGGAGTCCGTGGCACGAACGGCGAGCGAGACCATGCGCGTATCCGAGTTCCCCCTGCAGACCGTCCGCGAGGTCCCGGCGGAGGCGGAGATCGCCAGCCACCGCCTGATGCTGCGCGCCGGCATGATCCGCAAACTGGCCGCGGGCCTGTACACCTGGCTCCCGCTGGGGCTGCGGGTGCTGCGCAAGGTCGAGGCCGTGGTGCGCGAGGAGATGGATCGCAGCGGCGCACTCGAGCTGCTGATGCCCGCGGTGCAGCCCGCGGAGCTGTGGCGCGAGTCGGGCCGCTGGGATCAGTACGGGCCGGAACTGCTGCGCCTGCGCGACCGTCATGAGCGCGAGTTCTGCTTCGGCCCCACCCACGAGGAGGTGATCACCGATCTGGTCCGCCGCGAGGTCCGCAGCTACAAGCAGCTCCCGGTGACCTACTACCAGATCCAGACCAAGTTCCGCGACGAGATCCGCCCGCGTTTCGGCGTCATGCGCGCGCGCGAATTCCTGATGAAGGACGCCTATTCCTTCCACCTCGACGAGGCCTCGCTGCACGCGACCTATACGCGCATGCACGAGGCCTACACCCGCATCTTCACCCGTCTCGGCCTGCGCTTCCGCGCGGTGCGCGCGGCCACGGGAAGCATCGGCGGGAACCTCTCCCACGAGTTCCACGTCCTCGCCGACTCCGGCGAAGATGCCATCGCCGTATCCGACAGCGGCGACTACGCGGCCAACGTCGAGCTGGCGCCGGCACCCGTCCCGCAGAATCCGCGCCCGACGCCGGGAACGGACCTGCAGGAGGTGGAGACCCCGGGGCGGCACAGCATCGAGGCGGTCTGCGAATTCCTCGGCGTGCCTCCCGAACGCTGCCTGAAGACCCTGGTGGTGGAGGGACGCGACGGCGGCCTCGTCGCCCTGGTGCTGCGCGGCGACCACCAGCTCAACGTCACCAAGGCCGAGCGCCTGGAGGCGGTCGCCTCGCCCCTGACCTTCGCCTCCGACGAGCGCATCCGCGCCGCGATCGGTTGCGGCCCGGGCTCCCTCGGCCCGATCGGGCTCGACCTCCCGGTGGTCGTCGATCACGCCGCCGCCCGCCTGGCCGATTTCGTCGCCGGCGCCAACCGCGACGGGTGGCACGTCACCGGCGGGAACTGGGGGCGCGACCTGCCCGAACCGCGGACGGCCGACCTGAGAAACGTGGTCGCGGGCGACCCCAGCCCCGAAGGCGGCGGGACCCTGTCGATCGTGCGCGGCATCGAGGTCGGGCACATCTTCCAGCTCGGCGACAAGTACAGCGCCGCCATGAACGCCACGGTGCTCGACGAATCCGGCCGCTCCGTCGTACTGACGATGGGCTGCTACGGCATCGGCGTCTCGCGCGTGGTGGCCGCCGCGATCGAGCAGCATCACGACGAGCGCGGAATCCGCTGGCCCGCACCCATCGCGCCCTTTCAGGTGGCGCTGGTCCCCATCCACATGCACAAGTCCGTGCGCCTGCAGGAGGCGGCGCAGGCCCTCTACGCCGAGCTGCTTGCCGCGGGCCTCGAGGTCCTGTTCGACGACCGGGCGGCGCGTCCGGGCGTGATGTTCGCGGACCTGGAGCTGATCGGCATCCCCCACCGGGTGGTCATCAGCGACCGCGGGCTCGATGCCGGCACCGTCGAATACCGCGGCCGGGACGACGCCGAGAGCCGCGACGTCCCGCGCGCCGGGATCGTCGACTTCCTGCAACGGCTCCTCGGCACGGGCCCCTGACCCCCGGCACGGACCGGACCTCGTCTCGAGATTGCAGATCGGGCGTTCAGGCAAGGCGCGTGGCCCGCGAGGCGCGTGCGGTTCAATGAGCACCGCAGCAGAATCCGCAACGCCTCCTGGCCGGTCGGGACGGATCTTGGGGCCGGTGTTAAAGCGGGACTCCGGCCCGCCGATGGATCGGGGCGGACCCACCACTGCCGCAGGGACGAGCCCGCCCATGCTCCGCCGCCGGTTTCTGATGCTGCCCGTCGCCGCCGTCCTGGCGCCGCGCGCCGGCCGGGCGGCCGCGCCGCAGCAACCGCCCGACCCCGAACTCCTGGCGCTGTTGCGCAAGGCGATCCGCGACCCGCGCGGGTTCCGCGACCGCTTCGCCGCCGAAGTGTGGCTCATGGATATGTCGCGGCGGCTGCGCAACCGGGTGCCGGATCCGAAGCTGCGCATCGAGATCCTCGAGGCGGCGCACTACGAGGCGCGCCGCGCCGGGTTGTTCCCCGGGCTGGTACTGGCCGTGATCCAGGTCGAGAGCAACTTCGACCGTTACGCGATCTCGCGCGCCGGCGCGCTGGGCCTGATGCAGGTGATGCCGTTCTGGCTGAAGGAGATCGGACGGCCCGACGCCAATCTGTTCGACATCCAGACCAATCTGAGGCTCGGGTGCACGATCCTCGCCTATTACCTGCGGCGCTCGCACGGCAACCTGCGCCGCGCGCTGGCGCGCTACAACGGCAGCGCGGGCCGGCGCGGGTATTCCGATCGCGTGCTCGAACAACTCAGCGCCCGCTGGTACCGCCAGTAGCCGTCGCCAGCAGCCGCACGCGGGCGAACGCCCGCCGCACGCTCAGCGTACCGTGAAGTCCGGCGGGACCGGTTCCGCGCACGGCGCGCACTCCACCGCCTCGACCCGTGCGGCGGGCGGTCCCGTGCGCAGCCAGGCGCACAAGGCATCGACCGCGTCGCGGGGCCCGCAGGCGAGGACCTCGACGCGCCCGTCGCGCAGGTTGCGCGCGTAGCCGCGCACGCCGAGCCGCATCGCCTCGCGGCGCGCGGACCCGCGAAAAAAGACCCCCTGAACCCGACCCGACACCAGGCAGCGGACGCAGACCTCCATCTCGCTCTCCCTGCAGGCCGCGAACCCGGCGGCGCCGGCTGCAATCAGCGGCGCACCGCCCGCGCGCGGGGACCGGCCCGCAGACTGGCGATGAATTCCTCGAGGATACGGGCGGTCAGCGGACCGGTATGGTGGCCGACGACCTTCCCCTTCGGATCGACGATATAGGTCGTGGGCAGGCCCCAGACCGGGCCCAGGCTGGTGACGGGCTTGGGCACCATGCGCAGGATCGGATAGGTGATCCCGTGCGCCTTGACGAAATGCTTCAGCTGCGCCGCACCGATCTGCTCGAAGGCGACGCCGAGCACCACCGCGTGGGCGCGGTTGCGCCGGCTGAAGCGCTCGAGCTGCGGGATCTCCTCACGGCAGGGCGGACACCAGGTGGCCCAGTAGTTGACCACCACCCACTTCCCGCGGTATTCGGAGAGCCGGTGGGGTGCGCCGTCGAGGCCCGGGAGGGTAAAATCCACCCCGGCGCCGAATGCCGCCGGTGCGAGGCACAGGACGCCCAGCAGGGCCAGGAAGGCTCCGTTGCGCACCATCGATCTCACTGCGACCCCCCCGCCCGTGGACGTGCGAATCGGATCCCGGCCGGACGATGCGACATCGGAGCAACGCATGGACACAGGAGCGGGATTCCGTATCGAAAAAGACAGCCTCGGCGAGCTGAAAGTTCCGGCCGAGGTATGGTACGGCATCCAGACCCGACGCGCCGTGGCCAATTTCCCCATCAGCGGGCGCGGGCCGGACCGCGACTTCGTGCTCGCCCACGTGCGGGTGAAGCGCGCGGCCGCCGTGGCCAACCGCGACGCCGGGCGCCTCGCGCCGGACCTGAGCGCCGCGATCGTCGCCGCCTGCGACCGCATCCTCGCCGGCGAATTTCTCGACCAGTTCGTCGTCGACCGCTTCCAGGCGGGCGCCGGCACCAGTCACAACATGAACAGCAACGAGGTGATCGCCAACCTCGCCAACGTCGCGCTCGGCGGCGCGCGCGGGACCTATACGCCCGTGCACCCCAACGACCACGTCAACATGGGGCAGAGCACCAACGACACCATTCCGACCGCCCTGCGCCTCGCCGCCCTCGCCAAGCTGCCGCGCCTGTGCGCGGCCGTGCACGCGATGGCGGACGCCTACGGCCGCATCGGCGCGCGCGAGCGCGATACCGTCAAGAGCGCGCGCACCCACCTGCAGGATGCCGTGCCGACGACGATCGGGCGCGAGTTCGGCGCCTACGCGTGGACGCTGCGCCGCTGCATCGCCCGCATCGAGGGGCTGCGGCCCGCGCTGGCCGAGGTCGGCCTCGGCGGCAGCGCCGCCGGGACCGGCCTGAACACCGCACCCGGCTACGCGGAAGCGGCGGCGCGCGAACTCGCCGCGCTGACCGGGGAGCCGATTCGGCCGGCCGCGGACCTCGCCGCTCAGATGCAGTCCATGCACGACCTGCAGCGGCTGTCCTCGGCGCTGCGCGACCTGGCGCTGGAACTGACGCGGATCGCCAACGACATGCGCCTGCTCGCCTCGGGCCCGCGCACCGGTCTCGGGGAGATCCGCCTGCCCGCGGTGCAGCCGGGTTCGAGCATCATGCCCGGCAAGGTGAACCCGGTGATGTTCGAGATGCTCAACATGGTCTGCTATCAGGTGCTGGGACAGGACGCCGCCGTCAGCGCCATGACCCAGGCGGGGCAACTGGAACTCAACGTGATGATGCCCGCGCTCGGCTCGGCGCTGTTCGACGCGATGGACTGGCTGACGAACGCCGTGAGCGCAGCGACCGCGCGCAACCTCGAGGAGCTGGAGGTGGACCGCGCCCGCTGCGATTCGTTCCTGCACGCCAGCGTCGGCCTCGCCACGCTGCTCAACACGCGCATCGGCTATGCCGCCGCCGCCGAGATCGCCAAGGAGTCCGAACGCAGCGGCCGCCCGGTCCGCGACCTGGTCGCCGAGCGCGGCCTGCTCACGCCCGAGGCGTTCGACGCCCTCGTCCTGCGCGCCGCCCGCGACGGCCTCGTCGACGACTGACGCGAGGCGGCAGCCCTTCCAGACCGCGTCAGTCCGCGAGGACGTTCTTGATCAGGAGTTTCTGCCCGGGGCGCAGGACGTTGGGATTCGGGATCCGCGCGCGGTTCTCCTCGTAGATCACGCGCCACTCGTCTTGCGAGCCCAGTTCCCTGGCGGCGATCGTGCCGAGGGTGTCGCCGCGCCGGACGCGGTACACGCGATGACCCGAAAGTACCTCCTCCTTCAGGCGCTTGACCCGTTCGTAGGCCTTGCGCCCCTCGTGGCGGCGCAGCAGCGCGTCGATCCGCTTGAGTTCGGCCCGCTGCGCCGCACTCAAGCCGCGCGTACGATTCAGACGGTCGGCGGTGAACCGCGCCCAGCCTTCGAAAAACTGCTGGTACGCCAGTTCCGCCTGAACCTCCGCCTCCTTGGCGAGCTTCGCGGCCTTGGCGAAGTCCCCCGCCTTGCGCGCCGCCTTTGCCTTCTTCATCAGCTTGCCGGTCGTGTTCCAGAGTTGCGCGTGCTTGGCCGTGCGTGTGATCGCCTGAGCGGCGGCGTGCAGCGCCGCATCGGCCTGCGCCGCATCGACCGCGGCCAGCACCCGGCCCGGCGTCAGCGCAACCGCCGCCATCACGGCCAGGGACAGGGTCCAACCCGTAAACCTCATACGCTTCATGGCTCTCCACCTCCCGCGAGGGTTGTCGAAGTGAGTTTGGATTCTTGGAACCGCCGCCGCGATCCGGTTGCCGCAGCGGGCGGACAATTCTGACAGACGGCTGTCACCCCGCATTTATTCGCCGGTCCACTACTCCCGGGCGTCCGCAAACGACTTCCCGGATTCGTCCGCCTTCGACGCTAGCACCGGCCCGGGGGACGGTCAAGGCGCGTGAAACCGGGCGCCGGGCGGGCTACAATGGCCCGACCCCGCACGCGCGGGCGCATGCATTGCGCGAATCACGTCCATGGCGGTCACGCTCTACTACAACCCGCGCTGCTCGAAGTCGCGCGCCGCACTGGAGTTGCTGCGTGCGCGTGCGGTCGATGTGCGAGTGGTGGACTATCTCAACGACCCCCCGAGCCGCGAGGAGCTAGCCCGCATCCTCGATCTGCTCGGGCTGGAACCGCGCGAGTTGATGCGCCGTCACGAGGCCGAATACGCCGCGGCCAATCTCGCCGATCCCGGCCTCACGCGCGAGACACTCATCCTGGCGATGATCCAGCGTCCGATCCTGATCGAGCGGCCGATCGCGGTAACGGGCGATCGCGCCGTGATCGGGCGACCGCCGGAACGGGTGTTGGAGATCCTCTGACCGTGTCCGAGATTCTGGTCCTGTATTACAGCCGCCACGGAGCGACCGCCGAGCTGGCACGATTCATCGCCCGCGGGGTCGAGGAGGTCGCGGGGATGCAGGCACGCCTGCGCACCGTGCCCCCGGTCTCGCCGGTTACGGCCGCGGTGGAGGACTCCATTCCCGCCGACGGTCCGCCCTACGCCACCGTCGACGACCTGCGCGATTGCGCCGCCCTCGCCCTCGGCAGCCCCACGCGCTTCGGCAATATGGCCGCCGCGCTCAAGCACTTCCTCGACGGCACCGGCGAGCTGTGGCAGCGCGGGGCGCTCGTCGGCAAGGCGGCGGCCGTGTTCACCTCCACCGCCAGCCTCCACGGCGGCCAGGAGGCGACGCTGCTCAGCATGATGCTGCCGCTGCTCCATCACGGCATGGTGCTGGTGGGGCTGCCCTACAGCGAGCGCGAGTTGCTCACCACCACCACCGGCGGCACCCCCTATGGCGCCAGCCACGTGGCCGGCGCCGACGGGGCGCGCGGCGTCAGCGACGAGGAGCGCCGCCTGTGCCGTGCACTGGGGCGGCGGCTGGCGCGGATCGCCGCGGCCCTGGAACGGGCGGACACCGGCGACTGAGCCGCGGCGGCCCGCCCTCAGGCGTCGTCCGCGGCGGACGGCGGGATATCCGTGGGCCCGCGCACATCGGCCAGCACCGAGCGGATGAACGGCACGGTCACCCGTCGCCGGGCGGCCAGTGCCGCCGCATCGAGGCGATCGACCACGGCGCACAGGCTGCCGAGATCGCGCTGGCAGCGGGCCAGAAGGTAGTCGGCCGCCCCCGGCGCCAATACCAGACCGCAGGCCTCGGCACGGCCGCGCACCACGCGCAGCTTGTCGCCGTCATCCAGCGCCCGCAGGCCGTATACCAGCCCCGCCGCCAGGCGCGAGGCGAGGTCGGGGAGGCCGCCGCCGGCGTCGGGGCGTGCGCGGCCCGACGCCGCCAGGCGCCCCCCGGTCTCGAGGAGGCGGTGATAGAGGTCCAGGAGGGCTACCTCCCACTCGCGCTCGCCCGCCACCGCATCGAGATCGTCGATGCAGACGAGATCGAGCTGTTCGAGGCCCTCGAGGACCCCGGGTCCGAAATCGCGCGGGGGCGCGAGCGGGAGATAGCCGCAGCGCCGACCCGCCTCGTGGGCCGCCCGGCAGGCCGCCTGCAGCAGGTGGGTCTTGCCGGTGCCCGCCTCGCCCCAGAGCCGCACCGGCCCCTCCAGGGTCCCCGCGGCCAGCCCGGCGAGGGCCTCGCGCACCGCGCCGTTGGGGCCCGGGACGAAACCCGCCAGGCTCGCGTGAGGCCGCAGGCCGATGTCCAGCGCGAGTTGCCTCACCGTCGCGGCTCCCGACGCCTAGCCCGGACGCGGGTCCCGGCCGCCGTGGCGGGCGCGCCGACCCCACACCCAGACATAACCGGCCCCACTCGCGGCGGTCGTGACCGCCACGGCGCCGACCAGCGCGGCGAGCGTGCCGGAACCCACGCGCGCGACGCCGCGATCGAACGTCACCGCCAGGACCAGGGCGATCTGGACGGCGGTATTGAGCTTGCTGACGGCGCTGGGTTGTGGCCGGAACGGCCCGAAGCGCGCACGAAAGATGATCGCGCCGACGACGATCAGGAGGTCGCGGCCCAGCACGAGCGCAACCAGCCAGACCGGGAGCGCGGCGAGCCAGCCCAGGGTGACGTAGGTGGCGACGAGCAGGAGTTTGTCGGCGAGCGGGTCGAGCACGGCGCCGAGGCGGCTCGTCCAGCCGTGGCGTTTCGCGAGATAGCCGTCGAGCGCATCCGAGACCCCGGCGACCGCGAACAGCGACAGCGCGACGCGGTCGTGATGCTCCAGCAGCAGCACCACCACCGGCCCGACCAGCAGGATGCGCAACAGGCTGATCAGATTGGGAAGGTCGCCGGCCCTCATGGCACCAGGCGGTAGACCGCCACCGCCGGACCCGACGGGTTCGTCCCGGCGGGCGCGGTCTGCCCCGCGGGGGTCGGGCCGCCGCCCCCGAGGGTCACCGGCCCGGCGGCGGGTGCCGGCGTCAGGGTCCGGCCGAGCCCGATCGCCTGCTCGAGCCCCTGCGCGTCGCCCTGCACCTCGAGGCGGAAGCGCGCCCGGTCGGGGGCGACCGCGACGGTCTGGACGTGCAACACCGGGCTCAGGCCCCGCAGATACGCGCGTGCGCGCGCGTAGTCGGCGAGCGAACGCACGCCGGTGATCTCGATCTCCACCAGCCCGCGCGCGCTCGCGCCCGCGGGCAGTGCGAACTGCGCCGCCAAGCGGTCGGCCAGGCCGTCGACGCCCGCGGCGAGCAACGGCGCCTCGGCGTCGGCCGTCGTGCGCCAGCGGGAGGTCCGCGTGCCGGAATAGAGCGTCCAGCGCGCGCTCCAGGGCCCGCCGGCAAAGTGGCGTATACGCCCGACCAGGATCGCATGGGTCCCGTAACGCGCCGAGGCCGCCCGTACCGGTGCCGAGAAGCCACCCCACAGATCGCCGAAACTCACGTTGCGCTCGTCCTCCAGATCCATGAGCGGAAGGATGACCGGGACGCCGCGCGCCGAGGCGGCGGCGAGCAGGGCCTGCTCCAGCGGCGACTGATCGTCCTCGGCCAGGATCGAACGCCGGACACCGTCCTCCACCGCCAACCACAGCAGCGTGGTCGGGCGGGCGTCGCCCCAAACGGGCAGCCCGGCCTGGCGCAGTGCGGCGCGCACGGCGTCCGGATCGAAGCGCACCCACAAACCGAGTGCCGCGGGCGCCGCGGACCTGGGGGATGCGGCGGACGTGGGGGATGCGAGCGCGCCCGGTGCGGGGGCGGTACCGGGTGCGGTCGCCGCGGGGGATGTGCCCGCGACGGCGGCCGACGGGGCGGGGGCCGGCGCGCCCGCGCCTGCAGCGGACCCGGCGACCGCAGCGCCGGCGGGTGTCACCGCCGGCGCCGTCGCGGGCGCCTGCTCGTAGCGGTACTCCTGCACGAACCGGGCCGGATCCTGCAGGGCCGCCTGCAGCTTCGCATCCGCGCCCGCCTGCGCGTCGCCCGACACGCGCACGAAGACCTGTGCCAGCGCGTCGCGGAAGGCGCCGAGGCGCTCGGTCGCGTCCTGACCCTGAACCGGCTCGACGACCGTGTAGAGGTCGCGCACCACGCGCGCGGAGGCCGGCGCCGCCGCCAGCAGGAGGGCGAGGGCTCCGGCGACGCGGAACCACGCGCCGCATCGGCGGAAATCGTGACTCATGAACGGGTCTCCACGCTCGGCGGGAAGCGCCGGCGCCGGGCGCCGGATCGAAGCGTTAAAATACCATACCCGCTCGCGGCGGCCTCAACCCGGCGCCGCCGCGGTACCGGCGGGCGCGGGCCGCTGGCCGTGCGATGCCGTATAGTGTAAAACCCCGGGCAGCGCGGCCCGGGCCGCATCCGGGGAACCCCGACCGACCATGCCCTCCTCCGACGAAACCTCCCCGTCCGCCGGCGGCGACACCGGCGACACCGGCGACACCGGGGCCCTGACCTACCGCGCCGCCGGCGTCGACATCGACGCCGGCGCCGAACTGGTCGAACGCATCAAGCCCTTCGCCGCGCGCACGCGCCGTCCCGAAGTGATCGGCGGGCTCGGCGGGTTCGCGGCCTTGTGCCGGGTGCCGCTGGAGCGCTATCGCGAACCGGTCCTCGTCTCGGGGACGGACGGTGTCGGCACGAAGCTCAAGCTGGCGATCGAACTGGCCCGGCACGACACCATCGGCATCGACCTGGTGGCGATGTGCGTCAACGACGTCATCGTGCAGGGGGCCGAGCCGCTGCTGTTCCTGGACTACTTCGCCACCGGCGCGCTCGACGTGAACGTCGCCGCAGACGTCGTGCGCGGAATCGCCGCGGGCTGCGAACAGGCGGGTGCTGCGCTGGTCGGCGGCGAGACCGCCGAGATGCCGGGCATGTACGCCCCGGGCGACTACGACCTCGCGGGCTTCTGCGTGGGCATCGTGGAGAAGGCACGCATCCTCGACGGATCGCGCGTGCGTGCGGGCGACGTGCTCGTCGGCCTAGCCGCCTCCGGCCCGCACTCCAACGGCTATTCTCTGATCCGCAAGGTCCTCGCCCGCAGCGGGGCCGACCTGGCGGCGGACTTCCACGGCCGCCCGCTCGGCGAGGTGCTCCTCGCTCCGACCCGCATCTACGTCAAGCCGCTGCTCGAACTGCTGGAGCGGGTCGAGGTGCACAGCCTGGCGCACATCACCGGCGGCGGCCTGCCGGAAAACCTCCCGCGGGTCCTGCCGACGGGCACGCGCGCGGTGGTCGATGCGTCGAGCTGGCCGCGGCCGCCGATCTTCGATTGGCTCCGCGAGCGCGGCCGCATCGCGGAGACGGAACTCCACCGCACCTTCAATTGCGGCATCGGCATGGTCGTGGTCCTGCCGCCCGCGGCGGTGCCCGCCGCGCTGGCCCTGCTGGAGGGCCGCGGCGAGCAGGCCTGGACGATCGGCCGGATCGAGCCCTCGAACGATCCCGAACCCGAGGTCGAGATCCGGTGATGCCGGGCACACCGATGTCCGTGGTGGTGCTGATCTCCGGACGCGGCAGCAATCTCCAGGCGCTGATCGACGCCGGCGCCGCCCGCGAGGCGCCCTTCGCCGTGCGCGCCGTGATCTCCAATCGACCCGACGCGGCCGGCCTGGAACGGGCGCGCCGCGCGGGCATCCCCACCGAGGTGGTGAATCACCGCACCCTGCGCGCCCCCGGCGCCTTCGATGCGGCGCTACGCGCCGCCATCGACCGCCACGACCCCGGGCTGGTGGCACTCGCCGGCTTCATGCGCATCCTCGGCGCCGATTTCGTATCCCACTACCGCGGGCGCATCCTCAACATCCACCCCTCGTTGCTGCCGCGTTTCCGCGGCCTGGATACCCACCGGCGCGCGCTGCAGGCGGGCGTGTCCGAGCACGGCGCCAGCGTGCACTTCGTGACTGCGGAACTCGACGGCGGACCGGTCGTGATCCAGGCGCGCGTACCTGTACTCCCGGGCGACGACCCCGACACGCTGGCGGCGCGCGTGCTCGAGCAGGAACACCGCATCTATCCGCTGGCGGTCGCCTGGTTCGCCGCCGGGCGCCTGCGCCTGGGCGAAGACGGCGTGCACCTCGACGGGCGTGTCCTCACGCGTCCCCTGAGCCTGCGGCCCGACACACGGGCCCCGGTGTGATCCGGCGCGCCGCCGCGGCGGCGCTGCTGCTCCCGGCGCTCGCGGCCGGTGCCGGGAGCAATGCGGAGCCCGGGCCCCGCGCGGGCGGCGCGCCCGGCTGCCCCACCGGGGTGCCGCCGCCGTTCACCGCACGCTACCGGGCGAGCATCCTCGGGGGCCTGGCGACCGTAGGGGAGTATCGCGTGTCCCTCTCCCGTATCGGCCCCGATCGCTTCCGCTACCAGGCGCTCAGCCGCTCCACCGGCCTCCTCGCCTGGTTCCGCAGGGAGACCATCCTCGAGCGCAGCGACTGGACGCTGCTCGGCGGCCGGATCCGGCCGCTCGACAGCCTCTATGAACGCACACGGGACGGGCGCACGCGGCGCGCGCGCACGCACTTCGACTGGTCGGCGATGCGCGCCGTGCAGTACCGGCGCGGCGGCGAGGCCGTACTGCCGCTGCGCGACGGCATCCTCGACCGGATCCTGTTCCAGCTCGCGCTCATGCGCGATCTGCGCACGGGCCGCCGGCCGCTGACGTACCGGTTCATCGACGCCGGTCGCGTAAAGACCTTCCGCTTCACGATCATGGGCGGAGCGCGCGTCCAGACGCCGATCGGGACCTTCGACACCGTCCGGCTCGAGCGCCTCCCGCTGCCCGGCGAGCGCGCCGATTACGTCTGGGCCGCGCCGCGCCTGTGCTACCTGGCGGTACGCATCACCTACCGGCGTGCGCACCGACCCGACCTCGACCTGCTCCTGGACGCGCTCACGGGCGGCATCCCGCTCCCGGGGCGGAGTCGCGAGCCGGGGACCGATCGCGATCGGCGTGCGACGGCGGCGCGCTGATCGCCGGCGGCCTCAGGTCTTCGGAAGGGTCACCCCGCGCTGAGCCTGATACTTGCCGCCGCGGTCCCGATACGAGACCTCGCACAACTCATCGGCCTCGAGGAAGATCACCTGCGCGACGCCTTCGTTGGCGTAGATCTTGGCCGGCAGCGGCGTGGTGTTCGAGAACTCGAGGGTGACGTGCCCCTCCCATTCGGGTTCGAGCGGGGTGACGTTGACGATGATCCCGCAGCGCGCGTAGGTCGATTTGCCCAGACAGATCGTCAGCACGTTGCGCGGAATGCGGAAGTATTCGACCGTGCGTGCGAGGGCGAAGGAATTCGGCGGAATGATGCAGACGGCGCCCTTGACGTCGACGAAGCTGTCGGCGTCGAAATCCTTGGGATCGACGATCGCAGAGTTGATGTTGGTGAAGATCTTGAACTCGTCCGCGCAACGGATATCGTAACCGTAGCTCGAAGTACCGTAGGAGACGATACGCGCGCCGCCGTTCGTGCGCACCTGGTCGGGCGCGAACGGCTCGATCATGCCGTGCTCGCGCGCCATGCGCCGGATCCATTTGTCGGACTTGATCGGCATGCGCCTCGCGCCGCAGCGCCCCCGCCCGTGGCCGCTACCGCTTAGTTGTTCTGAATGACGATGCTCGGGAAGCGCGCGCTGAAGTCCTTGGCCTGCAGCGAGAGCTTGGCCGCGGTACGGCGCGCGATCTCGCGGAAGATCTGCGCGATCCTACCGTCCGGGTCCGAGACCACCGACGGCCGCCCGCTGTCGGCGTCGCGCTGGATGCTCGCGTCCAGCGGCAGCGAGCCGAGTAGTTCGACGCCGTGCTGCTCGGCGAGGCGCTTGCCCCCGCCCTCGCCGAAGATGTGCTCCTCGTGTCCGCAGTTGCTGCAGATGTGCAGCCCCATGTTCTCGACGATGCCGAGTACCGGGACGTCTACCTTCTCGAACATCTTGAGCCCTTTGCGCGCATCGAGCAGGGCGATGTCCTGGGGGGTGGTGACGATTACGGCGCCGCTCACGGGCACCCGCTGCGCGAGGGTGAGCTGGGTGTCGCCCGTGCCCGGGGGCAGATCGATCACCAGGTAATCGAGATCCTTCCAGCGGGTATCGTTGAGGAGCTGCTCGAGGGCCTGCGTCACCATCGGGCCGCGCCAGATCATCGGCGTCTCCTCCTCGATCAGGAAGCCGATCGACATGGCCTGCAGATGGTAGCTGGTCATCGGCTCCAGCGACTTGCCGTCCTTCGAGTCCGGCTTCCCTTTGATCCCGAGCATGCGCGGCTGGCTGGGGCCGTAGATGTCCGCATCGAGGATCCCGACGCTGGCCCCCTCGGCGGACAGGGCCAACGCCAGATTGACCGCGACCGTGGACTTGCCGACGCCGCCCTTGCCGGAGGCCACGGCGATGATGTTCTTGATGTTCTGCAGCGGTTTGAGGTTCTTCTGGACGGTGTGCGCGGTGATCTTGGTGGAGACCTCGACGTCCGCCTTGTCGACGCCGTCGATCGCCTCGATCTTCGCCTGGAGCGCCCGGACGAGTTCGTCCACGTGGCCCTTGGCCGGGAAGCCCAGCACGACCTGCACCGATACGGACCCGCCGTCGACGGCGATGTCCTTGATCGCCTTGGCGGCGACCAGATCCTTGCCGAGACAGGGATCGATGTATTCCTTGATGGCCGTCTCCACCTGGAGCCGCGATACCTCCGCCATGTTCCGGACCTCCTGCGCAACGCGCCGGCCCGGTGGGCCGGCGCATGATTCCTCGGGGATCCCGGCAGTGTACACGATTCCCCCGGCGCCGTCGCCTCCCGCACTGGCAACCGCGCCGCGGAGTTGCTACCGTAGGCACGCCCCGCAACCCCGGCGCCGCGCTACAAGTCCTTGAAAGTCCCATGACCCCATCGCCGCGAAGGATACTGGTCACCAGCGCCCTGCCCTACGCCAACGGGCCGATTCACCTCGGGCATCTGGTGGAATACGTCCAGACCGACATCTGGGCCCGTTTCCAGCGCCTGCGCGGGCACGAGTGCCATTACGTCTGCGCCGACGACGCCCACGGTACCCCGATCATGCTGCGCGCCTGGTCCGAGGGTATCGATCCGGAGGTGCTGATCGCACGCATGGCGCAGGAGCACCGCGCGGACTTCGCCGGCTTCGGCATCGCCTTCGACCAGTACCATTCGACGCACTCTCCGGAGAACCGCGAGCTCGCCGAGCGCATCTACGCGCGGCTGCGGGAGGGCGGTCACATCGTCCAGCGCACCGTGACCGACCTCTACGATCCCGAAAAGAAGATCTTCCTGCCGGACCGCTTCATCAAGGGCGGCTGCCCGCGTTGCGGGGCCGCGGACCAGTATGGGGACAGTTGCGAGGTCTGCGGCGCCACCTACAGCCCCACCGAGCTGCGCGATCCGGTCTCGGCGCTGTCCGGCGCCCGCCCCGAACCGCGCGAGAACCTGCATTTCTTCTTCCGGCTGCCGGACTTCGAGCCAATGTTGCGCGCATGGACCGGCGGCGGCCACGTACAGCCGGAGGTCGCCAACAAACTCGGGGAGTGGTTCGATGCCGGCCTGCGTGAGTGGGACATCTCGCGCGACGCGCCCTATTTCGGCTTCGAGATCCCCGGCAGTCCGGGCAAGTATTTCTACGTCTGGCTCGACGCCCCGATCGGCTACATGGCGAGCTTCCGCCGGCTGTGCGAGCGCACCGGCCTCGACTTCGACGAATGGTGGGGGCCGGACTCGACAGCCGAGCTCTACCACTTCATCGGCAAGGACATCGTCTACTTCCACACACTGTTCTGGCCGGCGATGCTCCACGGCAGCGGCTTCCGCACCCCGACGGCGGTGTGGGCCCACGGCTTCCTGACGGTGAACGGACGCAAGATGTCCAAGTCGCGCGGCACCTTCATCCGCGCCCGCACCTATCTCGATCACCTCGACGCGGAATACCTGCGCTACTACTTCGCCGCCAAGCTCGGTCCCGGCGTCGACGACCTCGATCTCAACCTCGAGGACTTCGTCCAGCGCGTCAACGCCGATCTCGTGGGCAAGGTGGTGAACATCGCCAGCCGCTGCGCGGGCTTCGTTCATCGGCTGGCCGGCGGCCGCCTGGCCGCGGCGCTGCCCGAGCCCGGCCTGTACGGGGAATTCGCGGGCGCCGCCGATACCGTCGCGGCCGCCTACGAAGAGCGCGACTACGCGCGCGCCATGCGCGAGATCATGGCCCTGGCCGACCGCGCCAACCAATACATCGACGCCCACAAGCCGTGGCTGGCGGCCAAGGATCCGGCGCGCGCGGCGGAAGTCACCGCCGTGTGCACGCAGGGCCTGAATCTCTTTCGCGCGCTGATGGTGTACCTCAAGCCCGTCCTGCCCGCGACCGCCGAGCGGGCCGAGTCGTTCCTCGCCGCCGGGGCGCTGCGCTGGGACGACGTGCACGCCCCGCTGCTCGATCACGCAATCGCGCAGTTCGAACCGCTGTTGCGGCGCGTCGATCCGGCCGCCGTCGCGGCGATGATGGCGGCCGCGGGGCCGCAGGGGGATGCGGGGACCGACGCGACGGCCGCTCCGGCGGCCGCGGACGAGGTCCCGACGGTCGACTACGAACAGTTCGCCAAGATCGATCTGCGCGTGGCGCGGATCGTCCGCGCCGAGGCGGTCGCGGGCGCCGACAAGCTGCTGCGCCTGACCCTGGACCTGGGCGAGGAGACGCGCACCGTGTTCGCCGGGATCAAGGCGGCCTACCGCCCCGAAGACCTCGCCGGACGCCTCACCGTCGTGGTGGCGAACCTCGCCCCGCGCAAGATGCGCTTCGGGGTATCCGAAGGCATGGTGCTGGCCGCCGGACCGGGCGGGCGCGACCTGTGGCTGATCGCACCCGACGCGGGCGCCCGCCCCGGCATGCGCGTGAAGTAGGCGCAGGACGAGGGACGACAGGTGACCGCTGCGAACCGGAACGGCGGCGGGCCGGCGGGGACGGCACGACTCGTCGACGCCGTCGACGACCTGCTGCCCCAGACTCAATGCACCCGTTGCGGCTTCCCGGACTGCCGTGCCTATGCGGCGGCGCTCGCGCGCGGCGCAACGGAGCTCAACCGTTGCGCCCCGGGGGGCGAGCCGACCATCCGCGCACTGGCGCGACTGCTGGGGCGCCCGGCTCTGCCGCCGGACCCCGCGGTCGGCTCCGCCGCCATGGGGACGGTGGCGGTCATCGACGAGGCGGCCTGCATCGGCTGCACCCTCTGCCTGCCGGCGTGTCCGGTCGACGCCATCGTCGGTGCTCCCGGCCAGGCGCACACCGTGTTGCCGCCCGAGTGCACCGGATGCGAACTCTGCCCGCCGGCGTGCCCGGTCGACTGCATCCGGCTGGTCACGATCCGCGCGCAAGCCCCGACCCGCGACGATCCGCAGGCGGCGCGCCGCGCACGGGAACGCTACCGGCTCCACTGCGAGCGCCGGCGGCGCCGGGCCGAGGAGCGGGCCGCACGGCGCGAACTCCACACGCCCGGGGCCGACGCCGGGAAGGCCGCCGCGATCCGCGCGGCGGTCGAGCGGGTCCGCGCGCGGCGCGCGGCGCGCCGGCGCCCCTGACGCCGCCCCCCGCCCGTGCGCCGCCTCGTCCGACCCCACGGGTCTGGTATACTGCCCGCGGCAGATTGCACGATCCGCGGGAGAAACAGGCGATGTCCGGACACATTCCCTTTGTAGCGCTGCGCGGGGTCCGTTACGGCCAGGCGCCGCGCATGACGATGGCCGCATTCTTCGAGAGCCGGGGATTCGGCACCGAACTGCAGGAGCGCTACTACCGCTGGTGGTATGAATGGGCGCGCGACTTCGTCGCCCGGGATCCGGACCTGAGTGCCGCCAAAGCGGTGGAGTTCAATTCCTACCCCATGGGCCAGCACGCACTGCACAGCTTCCACCTCAACGACAAGATGTGGGCCGCGGCGATGTCGGATCTCGGCGACTTCATCCGCGAGCTGATCCTGCCCCGTCTGGACGACGCCGCGCGCCACAAACTCGAAGAGGCCCACGCGCAGATGCTGCACGAGCTCGAGGCCGAGGCCGCAAAAACGCCGCGGCCGCCGGTCCCCGACGTGGGCTATTTCCGCCACGTCTGACCGTTCCCGGCGGTGAATCGCGCGACGCGCGAGCAGATCTTCGCGCGGTTGCGCGCGGGCAACCCCGAGCCGACGACGGAACTGCGGTACGGCAGCACCTTCGAGCTGTTGGTCGCGGTCGTGTTGTCGGCGCAGGCCACCGACCGCAGCGTCAACGCCGCCACGGCGAAGCTCTTCCCCGTCGCCAACACCCCGCAGGCGATCCTGTGCCTGGGCGAGAAAGGGCTGGCGCACCGCATCCGCACGATCGGCCTGTACAACAGCAAGGCGCGCAACCTGATCAGGACCTGCCGCATCCTCATCGAGCGCCACGGGGGCGAGGTGCCGCGGGACCGCGCCGCGCTCGAGGCCCTGCCGGGCGTAGGGCGAAAGACGGCCAATGTCATCCTCAACACCGCCTTCGGCGAGCCGACCATCGCCGTCGACACGCACGTCTTCCGCGTCGCCAACCGCACCGGCCTCGCGCGCGGGCGTACGCCCGCGGAGGTGGAGCGCCGGCTCACGCGCCTGACCCCGGAGCCCTTCCGGCGCAATGCGCACCACTGGCTCATCCTGCACGGGCGCTACGTGTGCACCGCGCGCCGGCCCCGCTGCCCGCAGTGCCCGATCGAACCCTGGTGCGAATACCGCGAAAAGACCCCCGCACCCGCGTGAGCACGCCGGAGCCCGACGGAACCTTCCCGCGCGCGCGGCGGTCCATCCGATAGCGGGCCGCGCCGCGCCAGAGCGCGGCACGCGGTGGGCTTGGGATGGAAGCGGTCTACGACACCTTCTGCACGATCGCCGCCGCGCTCAACCGGCTCGGCGCGTTTCTGCCGCAATTGCTCCTGCGCGCGGTATTGGCGTGGGAGTTCTGGCTCGCCGGCCAGCACAAGCTGCACGGCATGGACCGGCTGCTCGGACTCGCGCACGGGCTGCCGGCCCCGCTCGCCTTCCTGCCGGCCGGCGGCGTGTGGTTCGCCGCGGCCTGGATCGAACTGCTCGGCGCGGTGTTCCTGCTGCTCGGCTTCGGTACGCGTATCGCCGCGTTGGTCCTGATGGCGACCGAGGCGGCCGGCTGGCTCCTGCTGCATTCCGCCGCCGGGCACGGCGGAGATCGTCCCTGGCTCTATCTCGCGATGCTGGCACCGCTGCTGTTCGGCGGCGCCGGGCGCCTCAGTCTGGACTACTGGATCGTGCGCCGGATCTGAGCCGCGGAGGGGGCGAAGCCTGCGTCTTCACGACTCCAGCGCGCACGGCGCTCCGACTCCGTAGCCCTGCGCGTAGTCCACCCCGAGTCGGCGCACGGACTCCAGCGTCCGCCCGTCCTCCACGAATTCCGCCACTGTCCGTACGCCCATCAGGTGCCCGATGCGGTTGATCGCATCCACCATGGCGTGATCGACCGGATCGCGCAGCATATCCTTCACGAAGGCGCCGTCGATCTTCAGGAAGTCGACAGGCAGGGTCCTGAGGTAGGCGAAGGAGCTGAGACCGGCCCCGAAGTCGTCGAGGGCGAACCGACACCCCAAGGCACGCACCTCGGTGATGAACTGCATCGCGGTGGACAGATTCGCGATCGCCGCGGTCTCGGCGATCTCGAAGCATAACACTTGCGCCGCGCGCGGCGAGACGCGCAGGCGATCGAGCGTGGCGGCGAGAAAGTCGCCGTCGGCCATCGACTGCGGCGACAGATTGATGTTGCAATGCTGGAGGCCCCGCACCAAGCGATGTTCTTCGTCCAGCGCACTGCAGGCGGAATCGACGACCCAATGGTCGATATCCGTCATCAAACCGTGGCGCTCGGCCGCCGGCAGGAAGACCCGCGGCGCGACCAGGCGCCCGCCCTCGTCGAGCATCCGCAACAGCAGCTCGCCGCCGCCGCCGTTTCCGCCGAGATGCCGGATCGGCTGGAAGTGGAGGCGGAGGCGTCGCTCCCGCAGCGCCAGGCGGATGCGCTGCGCCCATTGCGTGTCGCCGTGGCGGCGCGTGCGCTCCGCGTCCTCCTCCCGATAGACGTGCACGCGGTTGCGCCCGCCCTCCTTCGCCGCGTAGCACGCCGAATCCGCCGCGTTCATGACCTCGCCGACGCCCCCGCTGTGCCCGTCCACGGGGACCACCCCGATGCTGGCGCCGACCTCGAAGGACTGTTTGCCCCAGGAAAACCGGAAGCCCCGGACGGCATCGAGCAGGGATTCGGCCAGTTCCCGCCCCTTGTCGGCGGGGCAATCCAGGAACAGGGCGCCGAATTCGTCGCCGCCCAGGCGCGCGAGCGAGTCGCGCTCGCGCATCCGCGCCTTCAGGCAGGCCGCGAGCTGGCGCAGCAGCTCGTCGCCGGCCTCGTGGCCGCAGGTGTCGTTCACCTGCTTGAAGCGGTCGAGGTCCAGGAAGCACAGCGCGTGTACGCGCCCGGAGCCGCGCGCACCCGCCAGCGCCTGCTCCAGGCGGCCCTCGAACTCGTGCCGGTTGATGAGGCGGGTGAGCGCGTCGTGGCTGGCCTGGAACGCCATCCGGCGCGCCATCGAGCGCAGCTCGGTGACGTCGTGGAACACGAGCACCGCGCCGATGACCTCGCGCTCGCGCGCCCGCAGCGGGGCCGCCGTGACCTTCACCGAGAACTCGCGATCCCCGCCGCGGTGCAGCAGCGAGGTCGGCGCGGCCACGCACACCGGGGCCCCCTCCTGCAGACAGCGGCGTACCGGGTTGCCGACCGGGGAACGCCCCCCTTCGTCGACCAGGTTGAGCACCTCCGGCAGCGGGCGCCCGCGGGCCTGCGCGGCGCTCCATCCGGTCATCTGCTCGGCGACCGGGTTGAGATACTCGACGCGCGCATCGACGTCGGTGGTGATCACCCCGTCGCCGATCGATTCCAGGGTCACCTGCACCCGCTCCTTCTCGCGATCCTCCGCCCGGGTGCGATCCTCCACCTCGCGGATCAGTTCGCGGTTGACGTCCTCGAGCCGCGCCTTGGCGCGGCTGAGATCGGCGACCAGCTCCTCGTTGCGCATCGCCAGGGTCAGTGAGCGTAGCAGCTGGCCGTTGAGGTGACGCGCACCTCGCGCCAGGAACAGGGCGGCCAGCAGCAGCGCGGCCCCGAGGCCCGCCTGGGGCACCGTGGCCTGCGCCAGCAGCCAAGCCGCCGGCGGCAGCACGGCCGGGAGCAGGAAGGCGCAGAGCGCCCGCGGCGAGGCGATCATGGTACTCATCGCGCCCGCCGATACCGCCGTCAGGGTCAATACGAGGAAGAGCTGGTGGACGATGTCCCCGTGCATCGCCAGCAGCAGCGCCCCGCCGCCCCAGACCGATCCGGCGGCGAAACAGACCACGCAATAATGCCGCAGCCAGCGCGCCGGATCGGCGACGACACCCGGTCCTGTCCCCCGGATCCGCGAATAGCGGCGCACGAGCCCCAGCCGCGCGAGCATGACCGCGAGGAGCGCGGCGATCCACAGGTAGACGATCGGACGCGGGGCGACGTCGCGCAGGACGACCGCCACGACCAGGCCCGCCAGCAGGCCCGCAAACAGACCTGCGGGCGCGAGCCCGTAGAGGAGGCGCACCTGTTCGGCCTGCACGCCGTCGTGCCGCCCGCCCCCGGCCGCTGGCGCCACGCCCACGGGCCCCGAGACCGGAGTAGTCCCCGTCTGTTCCAGTATCAGCATGCCGGCTCGTTGTTGTTACGGTTGCGCCGGTCCCGTTCCGCCCCCCTCCTCCCGGAAGGGGGCGGCGGCGGTGGATCCAGTCCTGGCTGCGACGGGCGCTGCGCGCGGGCGCAGGCTGCCATGAGAGGAGGTATCGGCCGGCGCCCGAGAAGCTTGAGCGCCGCCGGGGACAGAGTGGCAAAGAGAATTAAGTCTTTGTAGTGCCGGCTATTATTTCGCGGATCGGCGGGCGTTGCGGGCGGCGATGCGCAGGCGCAGGGCGTTGAGCCGGATGAAGCCGGCGGCGTCGCGCTGGTCGTAGGCGCCGGCATCGTCCTCGAAGGTCGCCGCCGCCGGATCGAACAGGCTGTCGGTCTCGGAGGCGCGGCCGGTCACCATCACCGCACCCTTGTAGAGGCGCACGCGCACGCGCCCGTTGACGTGTGCCTGGGAATCGTCGATGACCCGTTGCAGCAGCTCGCGCTCCGGGCTCCACCAGTAGCCGTTGTAGATCAGGCTCGCATAGCGCGGCATCAGCTCGTCCTTGAGGTGCGCCACCTCGCGATCAAGCGTGAGCGATTCCATCGCGCGATGGGCCTTGAGCAGGATGGTGCCGCCCGGCGTCTCGTAGCAGCCGCGCGACTTCATCCCGACGTAGCGGTTCTCGACCAGGTCCAGCCGGCCGATGCCGTGGCGCCCGCCGTGGCGGTTCAGGGTCTCGAGCACCTGCGCGGGACTCATCGCCTCGCCGTTGACGGCGACCACGTCCCCGCGGTCGAAGGCGAGTTCGAGTTCGGTGGGCGTATCCGGCGCCCGTTCGGGGGCGGTGGTCCAGCGCCACATCGCCTCTTCGGGCTCGGTCCAGGGATCCTCCAGCGGGCCGCCCTCGTAGGAGATGTGCAGCAGGTTCGCGTCCATCGAGTACGGCGATCGCGCGCCGCGTTTGGCCTCGACCGGGATGCCGTGGCGCTCCGCGTAGGCGAGCAGGCGCTCGCGCGAGGTCAGATCCCACTCGCGCCACGGGGCGATGATGCGGATGTCCGGATTGAGGGCGTACGCCCCGAGCTCGAAGCGCACCTGGTCGTTGCCCTTGCCGGTCGCCCCGTGCGCGATCGCATCGGCGTCCGTCTCCGCCGCGATCTCGACCAGCCGGCGGGCGATCAGCGGCCGCGCGATCGAGGTCCCGAGGAGATATTCGCCCTCGTAGACGGCGTTGGCGCGGAACATCGGGAACACGTAGTCGCGCACGAACGCCTCGCGCAGGTCCTCGATGTAGATCTCACGGACACCGAGCGCCTGCGCCTTGGCGCGCGCCGGTTCCACCTCCTCGCCCTGACCGATGTCGGCCGTGAAGGTGACCACCTCGCAGCCGTAGGTCTCCTGCAGCCACTTGAGGATGACCGAGGTATCGAGACCGCCGGAGTAGGCGAGGACGACTTTTCGCACGCTGGACATCGGGGCTCCCCGGGGCGTGTATGGACCGTCGGATCCCGCGGCGCCCGCCGCGGCGCTCCGATTCTAATCGATCCGGCCGGCGTTTGCCGCGGGTGGCGATTCCACGGCCTCGGCCGGGCAAGCCCGGCCCTACCGTCGATTACCAACGCCGTCGTGGCCCGGATGCAGGCCGCAGGCCGGAATCCGGGGAATCACGGTGCCGGGGAACTTCCCTTCCCCGAATTGCGCTGCGCTCCCTCCGGGCTAGATCGGGGCGGGGGCCCTGGAACTCCGGGCGGCTCCGCCGCCACTCCTACCCGCGCACCCTGGCGCTGCGTCGCAGGCGCGAGAGCAGGCGCCGGGCGAGGTCGCCGAACAGCTCGGTCTGCGTCGGGTGCGGATGGATCGCCTCGGCGACCTGCTCGAGGCGCAGCCCGGCGCCGACCATCATCACCGCCTCGCCGATGAGGGTGTCGGCGTGGTCGGCGAGCAGGTGCACGCCGACGATACGCCGGCTCGCACGGTCGGCGACGAGCTTGATCATCCCCTCGGTCTCGCCGGTGATCATCGCCTTGGCGTCGATGCTCAAGGGGACCTTCACCTCCACCGCATCGATCCCCCGCGCCTTGGCCTGCTCCACTGACAGGCCGGCGAAGGCGGCCTGCGGGCGGGTGAAGATGACCCCGCAGTCGCGGTCGGCGTCGTAGGCGGCCTCCTCGCCGGCGATCGCCGCCGCGGCCACGCGGCCCTGGCGGGCGGCGGTGTGCGCCAGCATCAGCCCGCCGATCACGTCGCCGACCGCATAGATGTGTTCGACGTTCGTCCTGCAGTGGGCGTCCGCCGCGATCACGCCGCCGGCCGTATCGATCCCCGCCTTCTCCGTCCCGAGCCGCGAGAGATCGGGGCGCTTGCCGGTCGCCATGAGCACGTAGTCGCACGACAGCGTGTGCGCCTTGCCCGCGGCGTCGCGGTAGCTCACCTTCATCGTCCCCGGCGCCCCCGCGATGCGCTGCACCGCGGCGTCGACCTCGACGGTGAGGCGCGGATCGGCGGCGAGGATCTGCGCCAGGCGCGCGGCGATCTCCGGCTCGACCTCGGCGAGGATACGCGGTTGCGCCTCCAGCAGCGTCACCCGGCTCCCGAAGTCCTGGAACATCTGCGCCATCTCGGCGCCGATCGCGCCGGCGCCGATGACGACCAGACGACGCGGCACGCCCTCCAGGCCCCAGACCGTGTCCGAGGTCAGCACGCCGCCGGACGCCAGACCCTCGCGCGCACCGGGTATGGGGGGCACGTAGGGCGGCGCGCCGGTGGCGACCACCGCGCAACCGAAGGTGATGCGCCGTCCGTCGGAGCCGTCGCCGGGGCGCGGCCGGCGGTGGGGATCGGCGTCGTTGCCGGAGGCGTCGACGACGAGCGTGTGGGCGTCTTCGAAGCGCGCGCTCCCCTGCACGATCTCGATCCGCAGCCCCTTGTCGGTCTTCTCCGCCATCGCACCGCGCGCCTCGAGGATGCCGCGGCGGGTCTCCTCCAGCCGCTCCCAGGACAGGCGCGCGCGTCTCGTGCCCTCGACCCCGAGATGGGCGTCGTGGGCGCGGTCGCGGATGCGGTCGGCCGCGGCGCGCCAGGTCTTCGACGGGATGCAGCCGCGCCACAGACACTCCCCCCCGGGCAGTGGGGCGTCGCTGATCAGGGCGGCGCGGATGCCGTGCTCGGCCAGTTCGCGGGCGCAATCCTCGCCCCCGGGCCCGGCGCCGATGACCACCACCGGATAGTCCCAGTCGCCCGCCGGGATGCGCGGGCCGGGCGCACGCAGCCAGCCCTCGGGGTGCTCCAGGGTCTCGCGCAGGGTGTTGAGGAACTGCGCCGCCAGCGCTCCGTTCACGACGCGATGGTCGGCGGTGATCGTGATCGGCATCCCCTGGGCACCGGCGCTCGCGATCGCCAGGATCGCCGCGATCCCCGGCGTCGGGATGGCGTCGAAATAGCTCACCCCGAACATACCCAGGTTGGAGATCTGGAAGGTGGGGTTGCGGTACTCCTCGGGCTTGAGACGCCGGCGCCGCGCGCGCCCGACGAGGTCCTTCCACTCGGCGTCGAGTTCCTGGATCCCGCGCGACTCGCAACGGCGCAGCACCGGGACCACCAGGCCGCCGTCCTCGGTGGCCACGGCCATGCCGATGTCGACCCAGTCGCGCTCGACCAGGCGGTCGACCGGCTGGTAGGCCCAGTTGACCTGCGGGTGACGCTTCAGGGCGAGCGCGCAGCCCTTGGCGATGGCCACGGTGACCGACACGCCGAGCGCCTTGGCGGCCGCCATCAGCGCCTTGGTCTGCACGTTGACGGTCACGTGGAAGGTCGGCAGGGTCAGGGCCGAGGTCATGCTGTGGCTGACCGCCTTTTCCATCGCGTTCATCGGGCGCCCGTCCCCGGGCACCGGCGGCTCGACGGGGGGGCGCGTACCCGGCGGCAAGCCCGCGCCGGTCGTCGGATCGGCGCGCAGGACGTCGGCGCCGACGATCACGCCTCCGGCGCCGCTGCCGCGCAGCGGATTTAGGTCCACGCCGCGCTCCGCAGCCAGACGCCGGGCGTAGGGCGAGGCCTGCCCGCGCGTGGGCCGAGGCGCCGGTGCGAACGCCCGCGTGTCCGCGCCGCCCGGTGCGCGCGACGCGGGTTCGGGCGCGGCCGCCGTCTGCGACGGGCGCGCGGGGACCGGCGCCTCGCCGTGCACCACCTCCGCGGCCTCCGCGACGAGGTAGCCGAGGACCCCGCCGACCGGCACCACCGCGTCGACCGGCGCCAGCGGGCCGGACAGGTAGCCGTCGCGGAACACCTCCACGTCCATGATCGCCTTGTCGGTCTCCACCTGCGCCACCACATCGCCGCGGCGGATCTCATCGCCGGGCGCGTGCGTCCATGCGACGACCGTACCCTCGGTCATGGTGTCGGAGAGCTGCGGCATCTTGATCTCATACGCCGCCCCCGTCGGCGGCGGCACCGGCGAACCGGCCTGCGCCCCCGGACCCGGTTCCGCCGCGGCGGCCGGAGCGGCGGGCGCATCCCCGCCGACGACATCCCCGGGCTCGGCCACGAGGTAACCGATGGGCGCCCCCACCGCCACGACGCCGTCGACCGGCGCCAGCGGGCCGGACAGGTAGCCGTCGCGGAACACCTCCACGTCCATGATCGCCTTGTCGGTCTCCACCTGCGCCACCACGTCGCCGCGGCGCACGGCGTCGCCCGGGCGCTTCTCCCAGCTCACGACCGTGCCCTCCGTCATCGTGTCGGAGAGCTGGGGCATCTTGATCGCGTAGGGTTCTGCCATCGTTCCTTCCCTTCCCGGGATTTTCCGGGCGCCGGTCACGCGCCCGCGCGTCCCGCGCCGTCAGTGGTGTGAGATCCGCGAGGGGACGGGCGCCGGGGGCCGGCCCGGACTCCGGCCGGACGCGACGCCCGCGCGGCGACTCCGTGCCTCAGGTGCGACCGAACAGGCCCAGCACCGCCTGCACGACGTCGGCGGCGTGCGGCACGGCCGCCTTCTCCAGGTTGCGCGCGTACGGGATCGGGACGTTGCGCGCCGAGACCCGCCGCGGCGGCGCGTCGAGTTCGAAGAAGCACTCCTCGTTCAGGATGGCGATCACCTCGGCACCGACGCCCACCGGGGCCTCGGCCTCCTCCACCACCACCGCGCGGTGGGTCCGTGCGACCGAACGCGCGATGCCCGCCCGATCGAGCGGGCTCAAGGCGTAGAGGTCCACGACCTCGGCCTCGATGCCGTGCTCGCGCGCGAGCACGTCGGCGGCCTGCAGGCACAGATGCACCGAGACGTTGTACCCGAACAGCGTAACGTCGCGCCCCTCGCGCGCCAGCTCCGAGCCCTCGAGCGGGTGGAAATACTCGCCGTCCGGCACCTCGCCCTTGAGGTTGTACATCAACTCGTGTTCGTTGATGAACACCGGATCGTTGCAGCGCACCGCGGACTTGAGGAGGCCGTACGCCTGCCGCGGATTGGACGGCGTCACCACGCGCAGGCCGGCGATCGACATGAACACCTTTTCCATGCGCGCCGAATGCTGGGAGCCGAGCTGGTGCGCGCTGCCGCCGGGCGAGCGGATCACGACCGGCGCGCTGAGCTGGCCGCCGGACATGTAGCGCACCTTGGCCGCGGTATTGGCGATCTGGTCGAGGGCGAGCCAGGCGAAGTTCACCGACATCAGCTCGATGATCGGGCGCACACCGAGAAAGGAGGCGCCGATCCCGAGGCCGGTGTAACTGTTCTCGGAGATGGGGGTGTCGATGACGCGCTCGGGACCGTATTTTTCATAAAGCCCGCGCGTCGCCTTGTAGGTGCCGCCGGCGACCCCGACGTCCTCGCCCATGACGATCACCATCGGGTCGTTGGCCAGTTCCTCGTCGTGGGCGCGGCGGATCGCCTCCCAGTACATCAGGACACCCATCAGCCCGCACCCCCGGAGCGGCAGGAACCGTCCTCCGCCCACACGTAGCGCTCGAGATCCTCAACGGCCGGGGGCGGCGACGACTCGGCGAAGGCGATGATCTCCTCCTCGATCTCCTCGAGGATCTCGGTATCGAGCGCCTTGTAGTCCTCCTTGGTCATGGCCCCGGCCTCGATCAGGCGATCGCGCAGCAGGATGATCGGGTCGCGCCCGCTCCACATGCGCTCCTCCTCTTTGGCACGGTAGGCGTTGGAATCGGACATCGAATGGCCGCGATAGCGGTAGGTGAGCAGCTCCAGGAAATAGGGCCCGCCGCCGCCGCGCACGTGGTCCACCGCCGCGGCGGCCGCCCGCGCGACCGCCTCCACGTCCTGCCCGTCGGCCTGGGCGGCGGGGATACCGTAACCGCAGACGCGCTTGTACTGGTCCACCACCGCCGTGGAACGGTCGATGCGGGTACCGATGCCGTAGAGGTTGTTCTCGCACACGTAGAGGACCGGCAGCTTCCACAGCGCGGCCATGTTGAGCGACTCGTGGAAGGTCCCCTGGTTGTTGGCGGCGTCGCCGAGGAAGCAGATGGCGATCTCGTCGCCGCCGCGCATCTGGATCGCCTTGGCCATGCCCGCGGCGAGCGGGAAGGGCCCGCCGACCAGGGCGTAACCACCCATGAAACGGTGCTTCACATCGAACAGGTGCATGGATCCGCCGCGCCCGCGGCTGACGCCCGTCTCCTTGCCGAAGAGTTCCGCCATCACCGCCTTGGGATCGGCGCCACAGCGGATCGCATGGATGTGGTCGCGATAGCCGGTGATGACGTAGTCGTGGCCGGGGCGCGCCGCCTCCATGACCCCGTGCACGCAGGCCTCCTGACCCGGATAGAGGTGGAGGAAGCCGCCGATCTTGCGCTCCACGTAGGCCTCGTAGCAGCGCTCCTCGAAGCGGCGCGAGAACAGCATGTCCCGGAGGATCCGTTTCTTGTCGGCGATTTCCATGCATTTCCCTTGACTGGGGGCGGATTCCGCCGGCGCGGTTCGCGGGCACCGTGGCGCGCGGGCGCCGCGCGGGCGGCGCCCGCGAACCGCGCCGGGCGGGCGTATCCGGAATCGAACGAGCGCGATATGATCCGTGTTTTTGCGCCTCCAGGTCAAGGAAAAGGGCCGTCCCGGGCCCTGCGGAAGGGGGCGCGAAAGCGAGACAAATCAAGGTCTCACTATTTCGCTGCGGGCCCGGGGCGGGGCCGTGCCCGCAGCGACGGCGGCCACTGCCGCCCGGCGACGGGTCACAAGGTCCCGGCCGGGGCCGCCGCCGACCGCGGCGCCGGAGTCCGTGATAGTCTGCGCCTGGGGCCGGCCGTCGCCGCGCACCCCGACCGACACGTGCCGCGCCATGGACATCACGCTGACACGACCCGACGACTGGCACCTGCACCTGCGCGACGGTGCGCAGATGGCGGCGGTGCTGCCGTTCACGGCGCGGCGGTTCGCACGCGCGGTGGTCATGCCCAACCTCGACCCGCCGCTCACGACCGTGGCGGCGGTGCGCGCCTACCGCGAGCGCATCCTCGCGGCGCTGCCGGCAGGCATGCGCTTCGAGCCGCTGATGACGCTCTACCTCACCGATACGACCGCGCCGGATGAGATCCGCCGGGCGCGGGCCGACGGGTGCATCGTCGGGGCCAAGCTCTATCCGGCCGGGGCCACCACCCACTCGGCGGCCGGCGTGCGCGACATCGGGCGTGTCCTCCCGGCGCTCGCGGCGATGGAGGAGGTCGGCCTGCCCCTGCAGGTGCACGCCGAGGCGACCGACCCGGAGGTCGACGTCTTCGACCGCGAACGGGCGTTCATCGAACGCGTGCTGGCCCCGCTGCACGAGCGGTTCCCGGCGCTGCCGCTGGTGCTCGAACACGTGACGACGCGCGAGGGGGTGGCATTCGTGCGCGGCGCCGGGGGGCGCGTGGGCGCGACGATCACCGCGCACCACCTGCTGCTCAACCGCAACGCCCTGTTCGCCGGCGGCCTGCGGCCCCATCACCACTGCCTGCCGGTCCTGAAACGCGAGACGCACCGCCGGGCGCTCCTCGAAGCCGCCGTCTCCGGCGACCCCCGGTTCTTCCTCGGCACCGACAGCGCACCGCATCCGCGCGGGGCGAAGGAGTCCGGCTGCGGCTGCGCCGGCATCTTCACCGCGCACGCGGCGCTCGAACTCTACGCGGAGGCCTTCGAATCCGTCGGCGCGCTCGAGCGCCTCGAAGCCTTCGCCGCCTTCCACGGCGCGGACTTCTACGGGCTGGCGCGCAATACCGGGACCGTCACGCTGGCGCGCGAGGGCTGGACCGTCCCCGAGGACTACCCGTTCGGCGACGCGCGCGTGGTGGCGTTGCGGGCGGGCGCGACGGTGGCCTGGCGCTTGCTGGCGGTGGAGGCGGACCCGGCGTAGGCATCCGGCACCCCCGTGCGCCGCAGCGTGCACCCGCCGGCGCGCAGACCCGCCAGGACACCGTCGGGCCCGGGGAGGTTGATCGCGGTGATCGCCGCGAAACGCGAGCCGGCCCGCAATTGCGCGAGCAGTCGCGGCACCTCGCGCCGGGCGGTGCGGCGCAGCAGGGCGCGAAAGGCCGCCGCCGCGGCCGGATGATGGCGGAAGGTCGGATAGTCCCGCCGCAGGCGCGCGAGCGCGGCGAGATCTCCGTCCAGGTAGGCGCGGCGCTGCTCGGCCAGGGCCCGCACGGCGGCACCGTGACGGTCGACGACGGCACGCACCAGGGCCACCTGCCGGGCCCCCGGGAGGCGCTCGAACCGGGCGACCTGCGCCTCGGGATCGAGCAAAGCCGCGGCCGGCTTGCCGCGAGCGCGCGCATACAGGTACACGACAAATTCCTGATACAGCCCCGCCCGCGGCGGCGGCAGGCTCAGGGTCGCCACCACCGCCCACGGCCGCATCCGGCGCAGCAGATCTTTCGGCACGCCGTAGGGTTCGATACGCCGGGCGGTAGCGGCGAACAGCGCGGGACCGAGCCGCGCGGGCAGGCCCGGGCCGGCGGCGTCGAAGCCCGCCGCCCCGAGGACGGCGAGCGTGGCCGGGGTCGGCAGGACTTCCATGACCAGCCGGCGCGAGTCGTCGATGGCGCGGCGCACCGGCGGCGCCAGCGCGGTGACCCGGGGGTCGGCCGAATGCAGGATCCCGAAGAGATAGCTCGGCCCCGGGGTGCAGCCGGTCACGCGCCAGAGCAGGGGCGCGGGGGCCGCACAGACCGCGCCTATGCCCGCCGCCGACAGCGCCAGGAACGCCGCGGCGCCCACGCGTCGTTTCCGCACCGATTGCACCGGGAGATTCACAGCGGGTGGCCCATGCCCGGAGGCGGTTCCTTGTGGCTCGTTCGTCTTGCCGGCCGCGGCGCCGGACCGAGGTCCCGCTCCGGGCGCGCACGCCCGCCGCAATTCGGGTTAGCGTCGCATTCGACGCGGGCTTTAGCTATGCTCTCCCGGGCCATGAGCGAGGCCCCCGCCAAATCCCCGATGGCCCGGCGCTTCCGGGGTTTCCTCCCGGTCGTGGTCGATGTCGAGACCGGCGGATTCGACGCGCGCCACGACGCCCTCCTGGAAATCGCCGCGGTGCTCGTGCGCATGGACGCGCACGGGCGCCTGCGGCGCGACGCCACCCACGCCTGCCACGTCCTCCCGTTCCCCGGGTCCCATCTCGATCCCGCCTCGCTCGCGGTCAACGGGATCGACCCGCACCACCCGTTCCGCGGCGCCCTCCCGGAGCGCGAGGCACTCCAGCGCATCTTCCGTCCCGTGCGCGAGGCCGTGCGCGAGCAGGGCTGCAGCCGCGCGATCCTGGTGGGCCACAACGCCGCCTTCGACCTCGGTTTCCTCAACGCCGCGGTGGCGCGCTGCGCGATCAAACGCAACCCCTTCCACCCCTTCAGCGCCTTCGACACCGTCAGTCTCGGCGGGCTCGCCTACGGCCAGACGGTCCTCGCCCGCGCGGTCCAGGCGGCGGGACTGGACTGGAATCCGGACGAGGCGCACTCGGCGATCTACGACGCCGAGAAGACCGCGGATCTGTTCTGCGCCGTGGTCAACCGCTGGGCGGAACTCGATGCGGGCGCACCGCCGGCCGGGGCCGCCGCGGCCCGCCCCTGAGGGGCGCCTGCGCCCCAGGGCCGTGCCAGTTCCCCTTCACCGGCAACGGGAGTAAGGTAGACGCCCGACCCGGCGCGCGGGCGCGCCGGCCGATAACTCCAATCCGCGAATACCACCACCCGCATCCGGGGGAACGCGCCCCATGCCGCAGGACCGGGACCTCGCCACGATCGTGGTCGACGACATGGAGGTGAGCTGCGCGACCATCCGCGCCGCGCTCAACCGCGCCGGCTACGCCGACGTGCGCCTGGCGAGCGACGCCAACCAGGCCCTGGAGATGCTCGCCGAGCGGCGCGCCGACGTCGTGCTCGCCGACTGGATCATGCCCGCCATGGACGGGCTGACGCTGACCGAGCGTATCCGCCAGCTCGACGAGGAGACCAATCGCTATACTGCGGTGATCCTGTTCACGGCGAAGGAGGGCGTCGAGGCGCTGGTCGAGGCCTTCGAGCGCGGCGTCGACGACTACCTCACCAAGCCGCTCAACGAGCGCGAACTCGCCGCCCGGGTCCACGCCGCCGGGCGCATCGCCACGCTCCAGAACACCCTGCTCGAAACCACCGCCGCGCTCACCCATTTCAACCGCCGGCTCCAGGAGCTGGCCACGACCGACCCCCTCACCGGCCTCGGCAACCGGCGCTATCTCGAAGGGCGCCTCAACGCGCTGCTGCTGGAGACGGCCGCGCGCGGCGGCTCCACCTGTTGCGCGATGATCGACATCGACCACTTCAAGGCGGTCAACGACCGCTACGGGCACGACGCCGGCGACGAGGTCCTGAAATCGCTCGCCACCCGGCTGCGGCGCACCGTGCGCCCCACCGACGTCGTGGTGCGGATGGGCGGAGAGGAGTTCGCCGTCGTGATGCACTATCCGGAGCTGCGGCTGAACACCGCCATCTTCGACCGCATCCTGCAGACCGTGCGCGAGCGCGCCGTCACCACCGCCGCCGGCCCGGTCGAGATCACCGTTTCCATGGGCGTCTGCTGCTACACGCGCGGCGCGCCCCCGGACCCCGACGGCCTGCTCAAGTGCGCCGACGAAAAGCTCTACGCCGCCAAGGCGGCCGGGCGCGACCGCGTCGTGTACTGAGCCGGCACGAACGCCCCCTGCGGCGCCCCGACGGCGCCGGGGAAAGCGGCTACACTGGGGAGGGGCGGCTGCGGCGTTACAGAAAAGGAGGCGGCGATGTCAGGACTACCGGCCAAGGAGCAGCAGATCCTCCAGGCCCATGCCGGACTCATCCACCGCGTGGTAATGGCGTGCCAGAACCGCGACCGGGTCCCCGACCTCGAGCGCATCCTCGAGGTCTCGGAGCGCAACGGCTGGACGCGCCTGGTGGCCGCGATCCGCGCCGTGCTCGGCGGCGCGCGCGAGCCCTCGCTGCTGCAGGGGCTCGACGAGGAGGACCGCATCATCACCGAGGCGATCCTGCGCGGCCTGCAGGATCCGACGACCCTGCCGGACCCGAACGCGAAGCCCGATCCCGGCATGGCCGCGCCCGGCATCGCGACGCTGGTCCACGCCGTGCGCCGCGGCGATCTCCAGTCGCTGCAACTGCTCGCGGACATGGCGCAGCAGATGCTCAAGATGGGCGGGGACATGGCGCGGCTGGCGGGCATCATGAACCCGTTGGCGCGCGGGGAATGGGAACCCGAGCGCCTCACCCGCGGGATGACCCCGCAGGGGGAGAAGCTGGTGACGGCAATCCTCGAGGAACTCCAGCGCCTCGAGCGCGGCGGTCACTGAGCCCCCGTGCGGGCGCTCAGGACTCCGCGGGCTTGGCGGCGCCCTGTGCGGCCTGCTGCACCATGGGCTGCAGCTCGCCTTTCTGATACAGCTCCAGCGTAATGTCGCAGCCGCCGACCAGCTCGCCGTTGACGTAGAGCTGGGGGAAGGTCGGCCAGTTCGCGAACTTCGGCAGATTCTCGAAGATCTCCGGGTCGGCGAGGACGTTGACGTAGGCGAAATCGACGCCGCAGGCCTTGAGCGCCTGCGCCGCCCGGCTGGAGAAACCGCACTGCGGGAAATCCGGCGTGCCTTTCATATAGAGGATTACCGGATTCCCCTCCACCTGTTCCTTGATGCGCTGCAACGGATCGGACATCGGGTCACCTGCTGGTTGCATTTGGCGAATGCGGGCGCGCGGGGATGCGGCCCCTTGATCTGGGCGTCAGTGTACCGGGGCGCCCGCCCCGATAAAAGTCACCCCGACCGGGGGAATAGGCCGGCCCGCCGCCCCCGGGGATCAGTGCAGCGCAGGCGGCGGTTCAGCAGCGGTCCACGTTGCGCTGCAGCCACAATTCGAGCAGCGCCAGATGCCAGAGCTTGCTGCCGCGGATGCGCGTGAGGTGGCGCTCGGGGTCGGCGAGCAGCCGGTCGACGTACTCGCGGCGGAACAGGCCGCGCCGCCGGCACGCCTCGGAATCCAGCACCCCGGTCATGAATTCGAGGAAATCGCCGCGCACAAACTTGAGCGCGGGGACCGGGAAATAGCCCTTGGGCCGGTCGATGACCGCGTCCGGGACGCGGCCGCGGGCCAGCACCCGCAACGGGTACTTGCCGCCGGCGCGCAGCTTGAACTCGGGCGGCAGCGCCGCGGCCAGCTCCACCAGCTCGTGATCCAGGAACGGGACGCGCGCCTCCAGGCCCCACGCCATGGTCATGTTGTCCACGCGCTTGACCGGGTCGTCGACGATCAGCGTGGTGACGTCGAGGCGCAGCACGCGATCGAGGAAGGTATCGGCCCCGGGACGCGCGAGCAGCGCACCGATGCGCGCGGAGGTGTAGTCCGGCCCGCCGTATGCGGGCGCGACCGTCTCCAGGAACTCCGCATGGTCACGGTCGAAGTAGTGGCTGCGAAAGCGCTCCAGGTCGCTCCCCGCGGCGGCCTCCATCTCCGGGTACCAGAAATAGCCCGCGAAGACCTCGTCGGCGCCCTGCCCGCTCTGCACCACCTTGACCTCGCGGGAGACACGTTCGGCGAGCAGGTAGAAGGCCACGGCGTCCTGAGCCACCATCGGTTCGGCCATCTGATCGACGGCCTCCGGCAGGCGCGCGAGCAGCGCATCGTTGGGCACCTGGAAACGATGGTGCGCGGTCGCGTAGCGCTCCGCCACCGCGTCGGAGTACTCGAACTCGCTGCCGCGCTCCCCGCCCACGTCCTCGAAGCCGACCGAGAAGGTGTGCAGCGGCCCGCCGCCCTGTTCGGCCAGCAGCGCAACCAGCAGGCTCGAGTCGAGCCCCCCCGAGAGCAGCACGCCGACGGGGACGTCGGCGGCGAGCCGGCGCCGGCGCACCGCGCGTGCGAGCGCCGCACCGATCTCCTCGATCCACTCCCCCTCCGCGCGCGGTGCGTCGGGGCGCTGCGCGCGGAGCGTCCAGTAGCGGCGCACCTCGCGGCGGCCGTCCGCCCCCACCGCGAGTGTCGTCGCCGGGGCGAGCTTGCGCACCCCGGCGAGCACGGTGCGCGGCGCAGGCACGACGGCGTGCAGGGTGAGGTGGTGGTGCAGGGCCACCGCATCGATCGTCGTATCGACGCCGCCCGCGGCGAGCAGCGCCTGCGTGCTGGAAGCGAAGCGCAACGACCCGCGGGTGCAACTGTAGTAGAGCGGCTTGATCCCGAGGCGGTCGCGCGCGAGGAACAGGCGCTGCGCCGACCGGTCCCAGATGGCGAAGGCGAACATCCCGTTGAAGCGCGACACGCAGTCCGCGCCCCACTCGGCGTAGGCCTTGAGGATGACCTCGCTGTCGCCGTCCGACACGAACCGGTGGCCGCGCGCGGCCAGCTCCGCACGCAGTTCGCGGTAGTTGTAGATCGTGCCGTTGAAGACCAGCGTCAGTCCGGTCGCCGCGTCGACCATCGGCTGGTCGGCCCGCGGCGAGAGATCGATGATCGCCAGGCGCCGGTGTCCGAAGGCCACCGGCCCGTCCGCCCAGGCGCCGGCGTGGTCGGGCCCGCGGCGCGCGAGCGCGGCGGACATGCGCGCGATCCGCTCCGGGTCGGGCGCCGCCCCGTCGAACCGCAGTTCACCGCAGATGCCGCACATCCGGGAAAGATCGCGCCGCCCCGCCTCAGCGCGGCGGCGCGACCTCGAGCTTCGAGACCACCCGGCGTACACCGCGCGTGCTGCGGGCGATCGCGATCGCACGCGCGCGCACCGCACGGCTGGGGACCGTACCGCGCAGGGTCACGACGCCCGCGTAGGTGTCGACGTCGATCGCGCGCGCCGGCACCGCGGGATCGCGCGCGTAGCGCGCGTTGATGCGGGTGGTGATCCCGGCGTCGTCGGCGACGCGGCCGGCGCTGCGCTGGTCCTTGCCCACGTAGTAGCCGCCGCCGGCCGCACCGCCGACCAGCAGCGCCACGCAGCCCGACAGCGGCACCGCGGCGAGCGCCGCGAGCCCGACGAGCCGGAGTCTCCACGCGACCCGATCCGCCCGACGACCGTTCATCCGCCCCTCTGTTCCAGCACGCCCGCACCTGCGCGCGCCCGCAAGCCTACCACAATCGCCGCCGGCCGCCGGCCAACGCGCCGCGGCGTTCAGCTCCCGCGCCCCCACCCGCCGCCACCGGGCGTCTCCAGGGTCAGCCGGTCACCCGGCGCCGCCTCGACGCACACCTTCCCCGGAAGTTCCCGGCCGTTGAGGAGATTGCGCCCGCGCGCGCCCGGCGCGCCCCCCGCGAGCCCCCAGGGCGCGTGCCGGCGCCGCTCGGTGAGCAGCGTCACCGTCGCCGGTTCCAGGAACTCGTATTCACGCACCAGACCGTCGCCGCCGCGCCGGCGCCCGGCCCCGCCGGAGCCGCGCCGCACCTGATAGCGGCGCACGCGCACCGGGCAGGTCATTTCGAGGACCTCGATCGGGGTGTTGCGGGTGTTCGTCATGTGGGTCTGCACCGCGCTCAGGCCGCCGCCGCGGGGGCCGGCCCCCATGCCCCCACCGAGGGTCTCGTAGTAGTCCCAGCGCCGCGCCCCGCGCGCGCCCATGGCGAGGTTGTTCATGGTCCCCTGGCTCGCGGCGGGGATCGCGTCGGGCAGCGCCGGGGCGAGCGCCCCGAGCACGGCGTCGACGATGCGCATCGAGGTCTCGACGTTGCCGGCGGCCACCGCCGCCGGGCGGCGCGCGTTGACCAGCGAGCCGGCGGGCGCCGCGACGGTGATCGGGCGGAACAGGCCCGCACAGTCCGGGGCCCCGGCGGGCATGAGGCAACGGAAGACGTAGTAGACGGCGGCGGCCGCGACCGACAGCGGGCAGTTGACGTTGCCCGCCGCCTGCGCCGCGCTGCCCGCGAAGTCGACGTGGACCTCCCCGTCGGCAACGGTCACGGCGGCGGCGATGGGCAGGTCGCGTGTGCCGAGACCGTCATCGTCGAGCCGGTCCGTAAAGCGGAAACTACCGCGCGGCAACCGCCCCAGGGCCGCGCGCGCGATCCGCTCGCCGTACTCGTTGACCGCGGCGAGCGCGGCCGTCACCTCCCCCGCCGCCGCGGACAGCGCCGCGAGGCGCTCGAGCCCGCGACGGTTGGCCGCGATCTGCGCCGCGAAGTCGCCGCGCGCGCGCTGCGCATCGCCCATCGCCCCCACGATCGCCTCCAGCGCACCGGGAACCGGCCGCCCGCCGCGCACCAGGCGGGTCGGCGGGATGACCAGCCCCTCCTCCTCGAGGCGTCGGGCGATCGGCATGGAGCCGGGGGCGGCGGCGCCGATGTCCGCGTGATGGGCGCGGTTGGCCACGAACCCGACCCGCGTGCCCCCCACGAACCACGGCGACACCACGGTCACGTCCGGTAGGTGTGTGCCGCCGAGAAAGGGATCGTTGAGGATCAGGACATCCCCCGGCACCCAGTCGACGCGGCCCACGATCCCGCGCATGGCATAGGCCATGCTGCCGAGGTGCACCGGGATGTGGGCGGCCTGGGCGCAGAGTTCTCCGCCGGCGTCGAACACGGCGCAGGAGAAATCCAGTCGGTCGCGGATATTGGTGGAGAAGGCGGCGCGCTGCAGCGTCGCACCCATCTCGGCGCAGACCGCCGCGATGCGGCGCGCGAACACGCTCAAGCTGATCGGATCCATCGGGCGCTCCCGTGCCCCCGCGGGCGGCACGCACACGCCGGGCGCCGGATTTGCCGTGCGATCCCGATGCGACTAGAATCACCGGTTTTCGCTGATCCGGCGCCTGCAACGCCGTTCGGCCCAACCGTCCGGTATATGTGCCATGAACGACGCCCTGATGTCCACCTACGCCCGCCTGCCGGTCGCCTTCGCCCGCGGCGCCGGCGCCCTCCTCTGGGACGCCGCCGGGCGCGAGTACCTGGACGCGGTGAGCGGTGTGGCCGTCTGCGGCCTGGGTCATGCCCACCCCGCCGTCGCCGAGGCGGTATGCACCCAGGCGGGGACCCTGGTCCACACCTCGAACCTCTACGAGATCCCGCTCCAGGCCGAACTCGCCGCGCGCCTGACCGAGCGCGCCGGCATGGACGCGGCGTTCTTCTGCAACTCGGGCGCCGAGGCCAACGAGGCGGCGATCAAGCTCGCGCGCCTCTACGGACACCGCCGCGGCGTCGCGCAACCGGCGGTGGTCGTGGCCGAAGGAAGTTTCCACGGGCGCACGCTCGCGACCCTGACGGCGACCGGAAACCGCCGCGTGCAGGCGGGTTTCGAGCCGCTGGTGCAGGGCTTCCTGCGCGTGCCGTACAACGACCTCGACGGGCTGCGTGCGGTCGCGCAGAACAGCCCCAACGCCGTCGCCGTGCTGCTCGAACCGGTTCAAGGCGAGGGCGGGGTCCGCGTGCCCGACCCGGGCTACCTGGCGGGCGTGCGCGCGCTGTGCGACGAGTTCGGCTGGCTGATGATGCTCGACGAGGTCCAGACCGGTCTTGGGCGCACGGGCGAATGGTTCGGTTTCCAGCACGAGGCGGTCCGCCCGGACGTGATCGCGCTGGCCAAGGGGCTGGGGAACGGGATCCCGATCGGCGCCTGCCTCGCGCGCGGGGAGGCCGCCACGGTGTTCACCCCCGGCACTCACGCCTCGACGTTCGGCGGCAACCCGCTCGCCTGCGCCGCGGCGCTCGCGGTGGTACGCACGATCGCCGAGCAGGACCTGGTGCGCCGCGCCGCGCAACTCGGCGAACGCATCCGCGACGGTCTGGCGCACGGGCTTTCGCCGGCGTCGGGCGTACGCGAGATCCGCGGCCGCGGCCTCATGATCGGCGTCGAACTCGACCGGCCGTGCGCGGACCTGGTGCGCCGCGCCCTCGATCGCGGCGTACTGATCAACGTCACCGCCGAGCGGGTCGTCCGCCTGCTGCCGCCGCTGATCCTGAGCGACGATCAGGCCGACCGCATCGTCACCGAGGTCTGCGGCCTCGTCCAATCCTTCTGCGCGGCCGCCTGAGGCCGCCGCACAGCGGTCGAAGATGGGCGTACGGCACTTTCTCACCCTCACCGATCTGACCCGCGACGAGCTGCGCGCGCTGCTCGTGCGCGCGACGGAACTCAAGCGCCTCCAGGCGCGGCGCGAGATCCACGAGCCCCTCAAGAACCGGGTGCTCGGGATGATCTTCGAGAAATCCTCGACGCGCACGCGCGTTTCCTTCGAGACCGCCATGACCCAGTTCGGCGGGCATGCGATCTTCCTGTCCCCGCGCGACAGCCAGCTCGGGCGCGGTGAGCCGATCGAGGACACCGCGCGGGTACTCTCGCGCATGGTCGACTGCGTGATGATCCGCACCTACGAACACGAGAAGGCCGAGCGCTTCGCCGCCTACTCCCAGGTGCCGGTGATCAACGCCCTCACCGACCGCTTCCACCCCTGTCAGCTCCTCGCCGACCTCCAGACCTATTTCGAGCACCGCGGCGACATCGCCGGGCGCGCAGTGGCCTGGCTCGGCGACGGCAACAACATGTGCCACAGCTATCTGCACGCCGCGCTGCAGTTCGGATTCGAACTGCGGGTAGCCTGCCCCGAAGGCTTCGATCCGGATCCGGCGGTCCTCGCCGCCGCGGGCGAGCGCGCGCGGGTGCTGCGCGATCCCCTCGAGGCGGCCGCCGGCGCCGACCTGGTGGTGACCGACGTGTGGGCCAGCATGGGGCAGGAGGAGGAACACCTGGCGCGGGCGCGCGCCTTCGAGCCCTACCGCGTAACACCGCAGGTGATGGCGCGCGCGCGGGACGACGCGCTGTTCATGCACTGCCTGCCGGCACACCGCGGGGAAGAGGTGGACGCGGAGGTGATCGACGGGCCGCAGAGCGTGGTCTGGGACGAGGCGGAGAACCGGCTGCACTCGCAGAAGGCGCTGCTGGAGTTCCTGTTGTGCGCACCCTGATCGCGCTCGTCGCGGCAGCGCTGCTGTCCGTCCCCGGCGCGCGCGCCGCGGGCACCGGCGGGGCGGTCGACGTGGCCGTCGCCGCCAACTTCATCGCCGCGGCCCGCGCCGTCGCGGCCGGCTTCGAGCGTGCGGGCGGCGACCGCGTGCGACTGAGCTTCGGCTCCACCGGAAACCTCTACGCACAGATCCGCAACGGCGCGCCGTTCGCGGTGTTCCTCTCCGCCGACGCCCGCCGTCCGCGGCTGCTCGAAGCCGCCGGGCTCGCCGTGCCCGGCACGCGCTTCACGTATGCGCTCGGCCGGCTGGTACTGTGGAGCGCCGACCCGGGCCTGATCCGCGGCTCCGGCGCCGTGCTGCGTTCGGGGCGCTTCCGCCACCTCGCGATCGCCGACCCGCGCACCGCCCCCTACGGCAGCGCGGCGCGCGCGGTGCTGGAGCGGCTCGGGCTGTGGCGGCGCATGCGCCCGCGGCTGGTGATCGGCGAGAACATCGCCCAGGCCTTTCAGTTCGTGGCCAGCGGCAACGCCGAGCTCGGCTTCGTCGCCCTCTCCGAACTCCCGTCGGCGCACGGCCCGCACCCGGGCTCGCGCTGGCGGGTACCGCAGCGGCTCTACCCCCCGATCCGCCAGCAGGCGGTCCTGCTGCGCCGCGCGGCCGACGACCCCGCGGCCCGGGCCTTCCTCGCCTACCTGCGCGGCCCGGCCGCGCGCCGCGCGATCCGCGCCCACGGCTACGGCCTGCCCGCGCCGGCGCGCGGCGGCCCCGGACGCGGCTGACGGTCCATGACCCCGACCGCGGCCGCGGACCTCGCCGCCGTCACGCTGACCTTGCGGCTCGCCGCCACCGCGACCGCCATCCTGCTGATCGGGGGCACCCCGCTGGCCTGGTGGTTGGCGCGCACCCGCTCACCGGCGCGCACACCGGTCGAGGCGCTGGTGGCGATGCCGCTGGTGCTCCCGCCGACGGTGCTCGGCTACTATCTGCTCGTCGGCCTCGGGCCGCACAGCCCCCTGGGTGCGGCTTGGCTGCGCCTGACCGGCTCGACGCTGCCGTTCACCTTCGCCGGCCTGGTGGCCGGCTCGGTGCTCTACTCCCTGCCGTTCGTGGTGCAGCCGCTGCAGGCGGCCTTCGAGGCCCAGGGGCGCGCCGCACTCGAGGCGGCCGCCACCTTGCGCGCGGGCCCGATCGATCGGTTCTTCACCGTCGCCGTGCCGCTCGCGCGGCGCGGGTTCATCACCGCGGCCACCCTCGGCTTCGCCCACACCGTCGGCGAGTTCGGGGTGGTGCTGATGATCGGCGGCGGCATCCCCGGCCGCACCCTGGTCGCCTCGATCGCCGTCTATAACCACGTCCAGGACCTGCAGTACGCGCGCGCCGATCTCCTCTCCGCCGGTCTGCTGGCGTTCTCCTTCCTGGTATTGTTGATGGTGTACACGATCAACCGCCGCCTCGGGCCGCGTACGCCGTGAACGGAATGGAGGTCGATCTGCACCTCGCGCGGCGCGGGTTCGTGCTCGAGGCCCGCTTCGAGGCGCCCGCGCGCGGTGTGACGGCGCTGTTCGGTCCCTCGGGTGCCGGCAAGACGACCCTTCTGCGCGCCATCGCCGGCCTCGAGCCCGCCGCCACCGGCCGCGTGCGGGTGCGGGACGCCGTCTGGCAGGATGGTGCGCGGCGCACCTTCGTCCCCGCCCATCGCCGCGGGGTCGGCTATGTCTTCCAGGACGCCGCACTGTTTGCGCACCTCACGGTGCGCGGGAACCTCGCCTACGCCTGGCGCCGCGCCCCCGCCGGCGAGCGCCGCCTCGACCCGGAGGCCGTCGCCCGCCGTCTCGAACTCGGACCCCTGCTGGACCGCCGTACCGCCGATCTCTCGGGGGGCGAGCGCCGGCGGGTCGCGATCGCGCGCGCCCTGCTCGGCGCCCCGCGCCTGCTCCTGCTCGACGAGCCGCTCTCGGCGCTCGACCTCGCCGGTCGCCTGCGGGTCCTCGCACACCTCCAGGGGCTGCGGGAGATGTTGGACATCCCGGTGCTGTTGGTCAGCCATTCCCTCGACGTGGTCGCACGCACGGCGGACCGGATGGTGCTGATCGAGGACGGTGCGGTGCGCGGCGAGGGGGAGACCGCGGCCATGCTCGCGCGCCTGGACCTGCCGACCGCGCACGGCGATCAGGCGGGCGCGGTGATCCACGCGGTCGTCGAGGCGCACGACCCGCGCTACGCGCTCACCACCCTCCGTTTCCCGGGCGGGCGGTTCCTGGTCGCGCACCACCCGGCGCCCCCCGGCACCCCGGTACGCGTGCGCGTCCTCGCGCGCGACGTGAGCCTCACGCTCGATCCGCCGCAGCGTACCAGCATTCTCAACATCGTGGCGGCGCGCGTCGCCGAACTCTCGGAGGACGGACCCGCACAGGTGATGGTGCGGCTCGACGCCGGTGGTCCGGCGCTCCTCGCGCGGGTCACGCGCCGCTCGGCCGAAGCCCTCGGCCTGCAGCCGGGCCTGGCCGTCTACGCGCAGGTGAAGAGCGTGGCGCTGTCCTGAGGCGAAGCGCGCCCTTGCGCGCCTTGGGGCACCCTGCGGGCCGAGGTCGTGGATCGGGGTCGATGACGTTTGGATCAAACATCGTCGGCGGGGCAAGCCCCGCCCTACGGGCCGACGTCGTGGATCGGATCGATGTCGTCTGGTTCGGGTGTTGTCGGCCGGGCAAGCCCGGCCCTGCGGCATCGCGCACCGACGCGCCCCCCTGGGGCGGCCCTGGGGGCCCCTGGGGGCGCGCCCCTGGTGCGCTCAGGCGCCGCGGCCCTCGCGCGCCTCCTTTTCCATCTGCTCGAGGCTCGTGTGGCGCACGTCCTTGCCGCGCACCAGATAGATCACGTATTCGCAGATGTTGCGCGCCCGGTCGCCGATGCGCTCGAGGGCGCGCGCCGACCACATGACGTCCAGTGCCACCGGGATCGAGCGCGGGTCCTCCATCATGAAGGTGATGAGCTGGCGCATGATGGCCTCGTATTCCTCGTCGATGCGCTGATCCTCGCGCCACACCGCGACCGCCGCCTCCGGGTCGGTGCGCGCGAAGGCATCCAACGCGTCGTGCATCATCTTGCGTACGCTCTCTCCCATGTACTCGATCTGCGTGAAATGCTTGCGCGCACCGCCGTTGCCCGCCTCGGCGAGCCGCAGCGCCATACGCGCGATGCGCTCGGCCTCGTCGCCCATGCGCTCGAGATCGGTGATCGTCTTGATCACCGCCACCACCAGGCGCAGATCGGTCGCCGCCGGCTGGCGGCGCGCGATGATATGCGTGCACTCCTCGTCGATCGCCACCTCCATGGCGTTGACCTTGTAGTCACCGCGCAGGACCACCTCGGCGAGCTGGCTGTCCACCTCCACCAGGGCGCGCAACGCGTCCCCGATCTGCTGTTCCACCAGCCCGCCCATGGCCAGGACGCGCTCGCGGATGTCCTCCAGTTCGGAGTTGAACTGCTGGGAGATATGTTGTCCGATCTCGATCCTGCTCATCGCCTTCGCCCCTCCACACCACCGCACGCAGTGGCCGCGCCGCCCCCTCAGCCGTAGCGCCCGCTGATGTAGTCCTCGGTCTCCTTGCGCGCCGGGTTGGTGAAGATCTGATCGGTGGCCCCGAATTCGATCAATTTTCCGAGATACATGAAGGCGGTATAGTCCGACACCCGCGCCGCCTGCTGCATGTTGTGGGTGACGATCACGATCGTGTAGTCCTTCTTGAGCTCGTCGATCAGCTCCTCGATGTGGGCCGTGGAGATCGGATCGAGGGCCGAGGCGGGTTCGTCGAGCAGCAGCACCTCGGGTTTGACCGCGATCGCGCGCGCGATGCAGAGGCGCTGCTGCTGCCCGCCCGACAACTGGGTCCCGGTCTGCTTGAGCTTGTCCTTGACCTCGCCCCAAAGCGCCGCCTTGCGCAAGGCCCACTCCACGCGCTCGCCCATCTCCGTGCGCGACAGGCGCTCGTAGAGTCGCACACCGAAGGCGATGTTGTCGTAGATGGACATCGGGAAGGGGGTCGGCTTCTGGAACACCATGCCCACCCGGGCCCGCAGCAGATTAAGGTCCTGGCGCGGGTCGAGGATGTTCTCCCCGTCGAGGATGATCTCGCCGCTCGCGCGCTGGTCCGGATAGAGTTCGTAGATGCGGTTGAAGGCACGCAGCAGCGTCGACTTCCCGCACCCCGACGGTCCGATGAACGCGGTGACGCAACGTTCGCGGATCCCTAGATTGATGTCGTGCAAGGCCTGGAACTTTCCGTAATGAAAGGCGAGACCGCGCACCCGGATCTTGATGTCGGCATCCGTCGATGCGGTCGGCTGCGCGCCGTCCGCGACCCCCGGCCGGGCCGCGGCGGATCCGACGAGGTCAGGCTGAGACATGGTGGCGGTTCGATCCTGTGGGGCCATGCCCGGATCGACCGAAGCGACGCGTTGCACGGAAAGGCGGACCTCGGGTTCCATGACTTCAGTGCCCCGTCTTACGCGCCCGAACCAGCACGCGGGCGACGACGTTCAACAACAAGATACCAACGGCGACTCGCACGCCCGGACCTGCTGGGACCACCGATGATACAGGATCATCGCGGACTGAAGGTTTGCCACGGGCAGATTGACCAACGGCCGGCGCATATCGATGGATCGGCGCCCCATAGTCGTATGTTCGCCGCCGATACGTACCAGCGCCGCGAAAGCCCCGGCCAGTATACCAGTCCGCACCAGGTCCCGGACCATCGCCGAGGCACCGCCCATGGCGCCCGCCACGACACCCTTGTCCGGACCCGCTTCATGACGGAGACGGCAACGGGCGGGCAAGTCCCGGGCGGTAGAAGCGGGGATCCCGGTCCGCCACCGCCGCCACGCGGGCGAACCGGCCGACGGCGAATCTACGGCGCATTCGACGCCGATGCGTGTCGCCCGTCGCTTCGATCCGATTGTATCCGTGCAGTATGACAATCGCGTGACATACCCTGCCGGGCCTCGTGCAAGCTTTCTATTACGCGATGCAGTCAATCGCTTATCCGAGCTTCTTTACCCGCTTTCTCGGCTCAATAGAGACCCGGGGTTCCCGCAACGCCCCGTTTCACGGCGGCGGTCGGGTACCCGGCCCGGCGCGTATCAACCGGCCGCGCCCTTCGGGGGCGGCAGGGCTTCGATGCTCCCGCAACCCTCGACCACGCGCTCGCGCGGAAAGTCGCAGGTGAAGACGCTGCCCACCCCCACCTCGCTCTGTACCCGCAGGCGCCCGTCGTGGCGGTTGAGGGCGTGCTTGACGATCGCCAGGCCCAGCCCGGTCCCGCCGGTGGCGCGCGAGCGACCCTTGTCGACGCGATAGAAACGCTCGGTGAGCCGCGGAATGTGCGCCGGCGGGACCCCGATGCCGTTGTCCTCGACCTCGAAATGGGCGCCATCGCCGTCGGCGTACCAGCGCATGGTGATCCCGCCCCCGGCGGGGGTGTACTGCACCGCGTTGAACAGGACGTTGGCGAAGGCGCTGCGCAGCACGTGCTCCTCGCCGCGCAGACACAGCTCCTCGTCGGCCGTCAGCTCGATACGGTGCCCGCGCTCGCCCGAGAGCACGCGCGCCTCCTCGCGCAGTTGCGCCAGCATCGGCGCGACCTTCACCACCCGCGCACCGGCGCCGACGGGCTCGGCCTCCAGCCGCGCGAGCAGGAGCAGATCCTCGACGATGCGCTGCATACGCGCAACCTGCTGGCCCATGATCGCGACCGGCTCGCCCCAGGCCGCGGGGAGTTCGTCGCCCGCGCCCTCCAGGGTCTCGAGGTAGCCGCGCATCACCGTCAGCGGCGTGCGCAACTCGTGCGAGACGTTGGCGACGAAATCGCGCCGCACCTGCTCCAGGCGGTGAATGCGCGTCATGTCGCGCGCCACCAGGAGGAGTTGATCCTGGCCGTAGGGGATCAGGCGCACCGCGAGACGCACGCGGCCGTCGGCCGGAGACGGCATCTCCACCGGCTCGGCGAAATCGCCGCGCTCGACGTACTCCAGGAACAGCGGGAAGCGCACCAGGGTCTGAATGCGCCGGCCCGAATCCTGCGGCCAGCGCAGATTGAGCAGCCGCGCGGCCGCCTCGTTGGCCCACTCGATGGTGTGGTCGGCCCCCAGCACGACCGTCGCGTCGGGCAGGGCGCCGAGGACCTGCTCGAAGCGGTCGAGGAACTGCGCCAGGCGACGCTTGCGCCGGCGGTTGCGCTGCTGCAGCCGGTACAGCCCGTGGAAGACGTCACCCCAGATCCCGCGGGCGTCCGGCGGATGGTAGCGGCGACCGACGCGCAGCCAGTGCTCGAGACGGTGCAGGTTGTAGAGATGGAGGCCGAGATAGATCGTGACGGCGCCGAGGAGGAACCACGCCGTATACCCGAACGCGGCGCCGAGCAACAGCGCCGCGGCGAGCAGTCCGATCCCCTTCCAGACTTCCGGACTCCAGATTCCGATCAACGCTCGTCGCCCCGCGCCGAGAAGCGGTAACCCGCCCCCCGCACGGTCTGGATCAACCGGTCGTAGCCGTGTCCGGCGAGTGCCTTGCGCAGACGCAGCACGTGCACGTCCACGGTACGCTCCTCGACCACCACGTGCGGGCCCCACACGCGGTCCAGGAGCTGACCGCGGCTGTGGACACGCTCGGGATGAGTGATGAGAAACTGCAGCAGCCGGAACTCCGTGCGCCCGAGCCGGACCTCCTCGCCGCGCGCGGTGACGCGGTGCGCCGCGGGGTCGACCTCGAGCCCTTCGACCGCCACGACCTCCTCGCCGCGGTGCGGCATGGCGCGGCGCAGCACGGCGCGGATACGCGCCACCAGCTCGCGCGGCGAGAACGGCTTGACGACGTAGTCGTCCGACCCGCTCTCGAGACCGCGCACGCGGTCCTCCTCCTCGCCGCGCGCGGTCAGCATCACGATCGGGATATGGTGGGTGTGCGGGTCCTTCTTCAGCCGCCGCGCGAGATCGATCCCGCTCACGCCGGGCAGCATCCAGTCGAGCAGCACCAGGTCGGGCGGCCGCTCGAGGATGAGGGATCGCGCCTGCTCCGCGTCCGGCGCCTCGTCCGCCTCGAAGCCGGCACGCACCAGTGCGAAACGCACCATGTCGCGTATGGCCGGCTCGTCCTCGACGATCAGCACTCTCGCGCCCACTTTCGACCCCCTGTTCCGACAACCGCACCGATATGGTGAAACGGGGCTATGGTAATACAGCGTGCGACCAAACCCCATAGCAGGCCGCGCATGCACGCCGCGTCACGGCCACCGGTCATCGAAACGTCACATTCCGATCACGAACCCGTAACACTCCGCGCCCATCCTACGGGGCCAGCCGGCAGGCGGCGATGCGGCTTCACCCAACCCAGCGGCGAACGGCCGGGGCGGGCGGATCGGCCGCCGGGCGATGCGGTACCCAGACGGCGACTCGACGACGGCGACGCCACGGCACGCGGCGCGTCTGGCGCCGGTCGCCGACCGACCAGGGGTCTGTCCGAGGGGTCTGTGGGCAGCGACGCGCACGGGCATACACCGACCGATACCCGCCCGCCGGGGGGGATCCGTGCGGCGCCACGGGCCGCACGATCCCTCGGACAGGCTCCTGGTCCATACCCGTTTCTCCAAGACCTTATACAAGGAGCCTCTCGCATGCGCAGGCACATCCTCCTGGCGGCCACGCTGGCCGCGCTCGGGACCGTGAGCACCAACGCCATGGCCGGCTACGTAAGCAGTGACGGCAACACCACGATCGGCGGTAAGTTCTACGGCGACCTCACCTATAAGCACCTCAAGGGTGACGGGCACGAGGTCGGCAACAGCGGCGTCGGCGCCGACGTCAAGCGCTTCTATTTCGGGGTCGGCCACCGCTTCAACGATATCTGGTCCGTGAACCTGACCACCGACTTCAACTACAGCAGCTCCGACAAGAACACGCAGGTCTTCATCAAGAAGGCCTATGTCCAGGCGAAGTTCTCGCCGCTTGCCACCGTGCGTCTGGGATCGGCCGACATGCCCTGGATCCCCTACGACGAGGGTCTGTACGGCTTCCGCTATGTCGAGAACACCCTCATCGACCGGCTCGGGCTGGGTCACTCCGCGGACTGGGGCGTGCACCTGCTCGGCAAGGAAGGCATGCTGGGCTACGCGTTCTCCGCGGTCAACGGCGGCGGCTACCACAACCCCACGCGCTCCAAGAGCGTGGACTTCGCCGGCCGCGTCTCCGCGCAGCCGCTCCCGGGCCTGAACGTCGCCGTCGGCGGCTACGTCGGCAAGCTCGGCAAGAACGTCAGCAACGCCGCCCCGGTGAACACGGTGAAGCGGCTCGACCTGATCGCCGCCTACGTGCGGCCCGCCTACCGCATCGGCGTCGAGTACTTCAAGGCCTACGACTGGAACAACTCGGGGCCCACGCCCATCGGCGTGAGCGATCGCGGCTACGGCATCTCCGCCTGGGGCGCCGTCACCCCGATGCGTCACATCACGCTCTTCGGGCGCTTCGACTACGCGAAACCGAGCCAGGACCTGCAACCGGGCCTGAAGGACTACTACTTCAACGTCGGCGTGCAGGATGAGGTCTACAAGAACGTCGACCTCGCCCTCGTGTTCAAGCACGAGAAGTGGGAAGACGGCAACGCGGGCGGCGGCTGGAAGACGAGCAACACGCCGTCCGGGTTCCAGAACCTGAACTACAACGAAGTCGGCCTGTGGACGCAGGTCAAGTTTTGACGTGAGCCTTGGGCGGCGGCGCTCCGGCCTGCGGGCCGGGCCCGCCGCTTTTTTTTCGCCCGCGCAGTGCCGGCATCGCGCGGCGACCACACCGCATCATGCAAGGGGGTCTGGCATGGAAACGAGACTACAGGGGATCCGCCGCAAGGCGTGGCTGGGCGTCACCGCCCTGCCGCTGGCCGTGGCCATGGGCGTGCCGGGGTACGCCGATGCGCAGGAGGACCCGGAAATGCGCAACGCCGCGACGATGCGCAAGCTCCACCGGCTCGAGCGCGAAGTAGAGCGTAACCGCAAGGCCATCGAGGCCTCCAAAGGGGGTGGCCACGGCCTGCACATCAGCACCAAGGGCGGGATCAAGATCCGTTCCGCCGACGGGAACTTCAAGGCGCAACTCGGCGGACGCATCATGGCCGACGGCGCGGTCTACGATACCCGCAAGACGGAGATGGGCGACGGGGCCGAGATCCGGCGCGCGCGCCTGTTCATGAAGGGCACCCTCTACCGGATCTGGGGATACAAGCTCCAGCTCGATTTCGCCGGCAACAAGGTCGCCGTCAAGGACGCCTACCTCCAGTACACGGGGCTGCATTGGAACGGGTTGCCGATCCACCTCACGATGGGCAACTTCAAGGAACCCTACAGCTTGGAGGAGCAGACCAGCTCGAAGTACATCACCTTCATGGAACGGGCGCTGCCGATCGTCTTCTCGCCCGGTCGCCACCTCGGCTTCAAGGCCGGCACCCACGGAGCGAACTGGACCGTGAACGGCGGCCTGTTCGGCGCCGCCGTGGCCAAGGGCGCCTCCGGGGAGGCGAACGACGGCTACGATCTCGCCGGGCGCATCACCTTCGCGCCGCTGTACGGGAAGACGCAGGCGTTGCATCTCGGCGTCGGCGTGGTCTATCACACCCCCAACGGCCAGTCGGTGCGCTTCCGGGAACGCCCCGAAAGCCACGTGACCGGTGCCCGCCTCGTGGACACCGGTACGATCGCCGACATCGACCACAGCTTCACGGTGGATCCGGAACTCGCGGCGGTATACGGGCCGTTCTCGGTACAGGGCGAGTACGCGATGCAACACCTGTCCCGATCGATGGGAGGGAATCTGGACTTCAGCGGTTACTACATCCAGGCAAGCTGGTTCGTCACCGGCGAGTCGCGCCGCTACGAACCCGAAAAGGGCAAGTTCGGCCGGGTCAAGCCGCTGCGCAACTTCGGCGCCGGCGGCCCAGGCGCCTGGGAGGTGGCGGTACGCTACAGCACCCTCGATCTGACCGACGGGGCGGTCACCGGCGGGCGCGAGCGCGACATCACCGTCGGAGTCAACTGGTACGTAAACCCGCACGTGCGCTTCATGCTCAACTATGTGCGCGCGATGGGCGACAGCGACGCGACCGGCAACGCCAAGCATCTCCTGCCGGGGCAGACCAGCGCCGGCAGCGAGCGTGCCAACATCGTGCAGGCGCGGGCGCAGATCGATTTCTGATTCCGCGCGCGGTCCGCGACCGCCCGTTCCCACTTCCTCCTCTGTTCGACCCGCCCTCGCGGCGGGTCTTTTTTTGGCGGCGCGGCCGCCTGGCCACCCCGCGGGGGATCGCGTATCATCCGAAGCGGCCGCGCCGGCCGCGGCCCGATATCCCGGACCCGATACGACAGGTACCCTGAGGCATGACCCGAGCCTTGATCGCGGCGATGCTGCTCTTCACGGCGGCGGCGGTCGCCGCGCCGACGCAGCAGTACATCAGCGACCGCCTGGAGCTGCCGCTGCGCTCCGGCCAGAGCGTGCAGCACCGTATCCTGCGCATGCTCCCCAGCGGCACGCCGGTGCAGGTACTGCAGACGTCCAAGGACTCCGGCTACAGCCAGGTGCGCGCGCCGGACGGTACCGTGGGCTGGGTCCTGACGCGGTTCCTCATGGATGCGCCAAGCGCCCGCGCGCAGCTCGCCGCGGCGAAACAGCAGGTCGCGCGGCTCACCCTCGAGAACGCAAAGCTCAAGAAGCAGGTCGCGGCCCTGGGCGCCAAGACCGGGGCGCAGGGCACGCAGCTCGCCAAGCTGGAGCAGGACAAGCAGAACCTTACCGCGGAGGTCGACCGCATCCGGCGCGCGGCCGGCAGCGCGCTGGCGCTCGACCATGAAAATCGCGATCTCAAGGCACAGACCCTTGCGCAGGGCCGCGAACTGCAGGCGTTGCGCCAGGAAAACGAGATGCTCAAGGACCGCAGCAAGCGCGACTGGTTCCTGGCGGGGGCGCTGGTGCTGTTCGCCGGCATGCTCCTCGGCCTGATCCTCCCGCGCCTGCGCCTGCGCCGGCGCGGGGGATGGGATTCGTTCTGACCGCCGGGGGATCCGGCCCGGTCCGGATCGGCGTCGTCGGCGGGCCAAGGCCCGCCCTACGGGTGCCGGGGTCGGCACGAAAGGCACCGTTGGGCCGGGCCTGCCCCGCCTACCCGCCCCATGATGCCCCCACCGATCCGACGTAGGGCCGGGCTTGCCCGGCCACAGCGCGGGCCGCAGAATCCTCCCATGGGCACCCACCTGCCGCCGTTGCGGGAGCTGTTGCGGGCGTTGATCGCCGCGCCGTCCGTGAGCAGCGTCAGCCCCGACTTCGACCAGGGCAACCGCAACGTGGTCGACCGGCTCGCGCAGTGGTGCGCCGATCTCGGTTTCGCCGTCGAGATCCTGCCGCTGCCCGGACGGCCGGACAAGGCCGATCTCATCGCCACGCTGGGTGGCGGTCCCGGCGGGCTGGTCCTGGCCGGGCACACCGACACCGTGCCCTGGGACGAGACGCGCTGGCGCCACGACCCGTTCACCCTCACCGAGGCCGACGGGCGCCTCTACGGGCTCGGGACCGCGGACATGAAGGGGTTTTTCGCCCTCGCCCTGGAGGCGGTGCGGGAGGTGCGGGCCGCGGACCTGCGCGCCCCGCTGATCCTGGTCGCGACTGCCGACGAGGAGAGTTCCATGGCCGGCGCGCAGGCGCTGGTGGACGCCGGGCGCCCGCGCGCGCGCTATGCGGTGATCGGCGAGCCGACCGGACTGCGGCCGGTGAACCTGCACAAGGGGATCCTGATGGAGGCGGTCCGGCTCGTCGGCCGCTCCGGCCACTCCAGCGATCCCGCGCTCGGGACCAGCGCACTGGAGGCCATGCACCGCGTCCTCGGCGAGGTCCTCGCCTGGCGCGCGGAACTGCAGGCCGCCCACCGCGACCCGCGCTTTCGCGTCCCGTTCCCCACTCTGAACCTGGGGCGCATCCAGGGCGGAGACAACCCCAACCGGATCTGCGGCGAGTGCGAGCTGCACTTCGACCTGCGGCCGCTGCCCGGGATGGATCCGGACACCCTGCGCACCGAACTGCATGCGCGCCTGGAAGCGGTGCTGGCGGGCAGCGGTGTGACCCTCGAACTCTATCCCCTCTTCCCGGGCGCCCCGGCCCTGGAGACACCCGCCGCGAGCCCCATCGTCACCGCCGCCGAACACCTCACCGGCCACGCCGCCGAGGCCGTCGCCTTCGGCACCGAGGGCCCGTACCTGCAGGCCCTCGGCATGGATCCCGTGATCCTCGGACCGGGCGATATCGACCAGGCCCATCAACCGGACGAATTCCTCGCCCTCGCGCGCATCGCACCCACCGTCGAGGTGCTCCGGGGACTGATCCGGCGTTTCTGTATCGACGCGCCCCCGCCCGTGTGACACGGGAATGACACGGGCGACGCGCGGCGCCCCCGGGACTACCACCGCGGTATCCGGGTGTTAGAATGAAGCCCCGTTTCACCGGCAGGTGTTCGATCCATGCATCCTGGCATTGCTGCTGGCCGCCACGCGCCCCGCGCGCGCATGCGCGGCTTCACCCTCATCGAGATCATGGTGGTGGTGATCATCCTCGGGATCCTGGCGGCCCTGATCGTCCCGCGGATCATGGACAAACCGGAGCAGGCCCGGATCGTCAAGGCACAGCAGGACGTGCGCGCGCTGGAGAGCGCCCTGCAGATGTACAAGCTCGACAACTATGTCTACCCGACCACCGACCAGGGGCTGCAGGCGCTGGTCCGGAAGCCGACGCAGCCGCCGATCCCGCCGCACTGGAAGGCCGGTGGCTACATCGCGCGGCTGCCCATGGATCCGTGGGGGCACCCCTACCAGTACCTCAACCCCGGGCAGCACGGACCGATCGACGTCTACTCGCTCGGCCCCAGCGGCCAACCCGGCAAGGGCGAGATCGGCAACTGGAACATCCAGTAGGCGCGCCGGCGGCACCGGGCGGCCCGGACCCGGTGTCCGCGTGAACGCCGCCGCACACCGCGGGCCCGGTGCACGCGGTTTCACCCTGCTGGAACTCCTCGTGGTCCTCGTCATCGTCGGCGTGACGATCTCGATGATCAGCCTGAGCATCGGCACCCGCGGCCCGCAGACCGTGCTCACGGAACAGGCCCGCCGGCTGGCGGCCCTGATCGACATGGCCGGACAGCAGGCGGTCATGTCCTCCGAACAGTACGGGATGCGTTTCACGCCGCACGGCTACGAATTCATGGTCCTGGACGAAAAGAACTGGCATCCGGTCGCGGACGACACGATTCTGCGCCCGCGCCGTCTCGCGGCGGGCATGCGCCTGACCCTGAAGGTGTCCGGACAGACCGTCGCACTGGGCGCCGGAGGCGACGACACCAAACCCGATGTCTACCTGTATTCGACGGGCGAGCGCACGCCGTTCACGGCGACGCTGCGCATCGAATCGGGCGGGGCGCCGGTGCGCGTCGTCGTTCCCTTCAGCGGCAGGATCCGCGTCAAGGCCGCTGCGGAGCCCCCCGGATGAACGCGCGCGGTCCCTACGCTCGCGGGCGCGGCTTCACCCTGCTCGAGGTGCTGATCGCCCTCGCCGTCGTGGCGATCGTCCTCGGCGCCGCCGTGCGCGCGGCCGGCGGGGTCGCCGGCAGCGCCGCCTATCTGCAGGCGCGCACCGTCGGCGACTGGGTCGCGCGCAACCAGATCATCGAGGCGCAGCTCGCGCACACCTGGCCGCCGGTCGGCACCAGCGACGGGACGGTGGAAATGGCCGGCCGCGAGTGGCGCTGGCGCGCGCGCGTTGCGGGGACCCCCGATCCCGACATGCGCCGCATCGAGGTCACCGTGCGCCCGAAGGGCGAGACCGACGGCGCGCAGACCTCGCTCACCGGCTACCTCGGACGGCCGCTGCCGGGGACCCCGGTGCCGGGGACGGGACCGTGAACCGGCCGTCCCCGCGCGCGCGGGCGCGCGGCTTCACCCTGCTGGAGATCCTCGTGGCCGTGGCGGTATTCGCGGTACTCGCGGGACTCGCCTACGGCGGCCTGACGTCGGTGCTCGACACCCGCAACGACACCGCCGCGCGCATGCGGCGCCTCGCCCGGATCCAGCTCGCCTACCTGCAGATGCAGCGCGACCTCCAGCAGACCGTCCCGCGCAGCATCCGCGATGAGCTCGGCAGCCCGGTGGCCGCGCTGCGCGGCGGCGCCGGCAACGAGGTCCTGGTGGCGGCGACGCGCGGCGGACGCGCCAATCCGGCGCAACTCCCGCGCCGCAGCGAGCTCGAGCGCATCGCCTGGCGGCTGCACGACCACGACCTCGAACGCATCGCGTGGCCCGTGCTCGACCGCGCGCAGGGCGACCAACCCGCCGTTTCCAAGGTGCTGACCGGGGTCGACTCGGCGAGCATGCGCTTTCTCGATGCCGCCGGCGTCTGGCAGCCGACCTGGCCGCCGCCGCAGTTCCAGGCGCTGCCGGCGGCGGCGCCGCTGCCGCGGGCCGTCGAGGTGCGGCTGGAGCTGAAGGACTGGGGGCGGATCCGATGGGTCTTCCGGCTCCCGGGATGAGCGCGGCAGGCCGCCAGCGCGGCGTGGCGCTCATCCTTGCGCTGCTGGTCATGGCGCTCGCCGTCGCCGCGGTGGCCGCCATGACCGCACGCCAGCAGTTCGACATCCGCCGCACCGCCAACCTGCTCGCCGAGGATCAGGCCTACCTGTACGCGCTCGCCGTGGAGACCTGGGGCGAGCGCATCCTGCAACGCGACCGCCGGCAGGGCGACGTCGACGATCTGCGCGAGAACTGGGCCCGGCTTCCGCCGCCGATCCAGGTCGAGGGCGGGACCATCTCCGGCCACATCGAGGACCTGCAGGGGCGGTTCAACCTCAACGACCTGCTCGTGAACGGGGCGCCCAGCGCGCCGGACGTGGCCCGCTTCCAGCGTCTGCTGCAACTCCTGGACATCGACCCGCAGCATGTCCAGGCGGTCCTCGACTGGCTCGATCCGGACCAGCAGGCGCGCTTCCCGGGTGGAGCCGAGGACGAGTACTATCTGGGACTCACCCCGCCCTATCGCGCCGCCGACCGCACCATGGTCAGTCCCTCGGAGCTGCTGCTGGTCGCGGGCTTCACCCCCAAGATGTATGCCCGACTGGCCCCGTACGTCACCGCCCTGCCCACGCGGACCCCGGTGAACGTCGACACCGCCCCGGCCCCGGTCCTCGCCATGCTGGTGCCGGGCCTGAGCGCCGACGACGCCAAGGCGCTGGTGCGGGCACGCAACGCGCAGCCGTATCAGAGCCCGGACGATTTCCTGAATCAACCGGCGGTGCAGGTATGGCTCGAGCGCGACCCGGGCCTCGCCGCCGCGCTGCGGCAGGGGATCAGCGTGTCCAGCGACTATTTCATGATCCACGCGGCGGTCCGGATCGCGCGCGCGCGTGTGTTTCTGAACAGCCTCGTGCACCGGGAAGCTCGGGGGGAAACGGTTATAATGCGCACGCGGGGGGCGCCCACCGGCCCGATCTCCCCCGGCGGCGGGACCTCATAGGGATGCGCGAGACCTTGTACATCCGCCTCAGCGCCGGCGCGCACGGGGGCGACACGCCCGGGGCGGACACGCCCGGGGAGGCCTTGTGGCGGGAGCCGGGCGGGGCCGCCGGCGCGATCCGCAACGGAGCGCTCGCGGACGCCGCCGCCCTCGCCGCAACCTGTCGCGTGGTGGTGGCGGTGCCGGGCGAATCGGTCGGCCTCCTGCGCGCGCGCATCCCCACCGCGCAGCGCCAGCGCATGCTGCGCGCCGTGCCCTATGCCCTCGAGGAGCAACTCGCCGAGGACGTCGAAGGCCTGCATTTCGCCCTCGGCGCGCACGACCCGGTACGCGGCACGGCGGTCGCGGTCACCGCACGCGCGCGGATGGACGCCTGGCTGGAGGCCCTGCGGGGCGCCGGCATCCAGGCCGACGCCCTGGTGCCGGACACGCTGCTGCTCCCCTGGGAGCCCGGCACCTGGACCGGGTTGGTCGAACCGCACCGGGTGATCCTGCGCACCGGGGGCCAGGACGGGATCGCCGGCGATCCCGACAATCTCGCGGCGCTGTTGGCGCTCGCGCTCGCGGAGGCAGACACGGCCGCGGATCCCGACACCGCGCCGGGCAAGGGGGCGCCCGAAGAGCCGGAGGTGTCCGTGGCGGGCGGCCCCCCGCAGCGGATCCGCCTGTTTCTCGGCGCGGCGGTCGAACCCCCGGCGGGCCTCGAGGGGCTGCCCGTCCCGGTCGCGATCGAAGAGGCCCCGGAGGGGATTCTCGGGCTACTGACGGACCCCGTTGCGGAAAACGATCCGGCGCGGCGCGCGATCTCGCTGCTCCAGGGGCCGTACAGCCGCCGCGAACAGCTCGGCCGCTTGTGGCGCCCGTGGCGCGCGACCGCGGCGCTGCTGGCGGCATGGCTGCTGGTGGGTGCGGGGCTGCAGATCTATCAGTACTTCGACCTGCGTGCGCGTACCGCCGCCGGGGCGCGGGAGATCGTCGCGCTCTACCGGCGCACCTTCCCCGATGAGCACCGCGTGGTCAACGCGCGCGCGCAGATGGAACATCACCTCGAGGCGCTGCTCCGCCGCCGGGGTGCGGCAGAGGGCGGATTCCTCGCCCTGCTGACCAAGGTCGGCACGGCCATGGAGGCCACGCCCGGAGTCGCCCTGCAGGCGCTCGACTACCGCGACGGCGGCCTGGACCTGCGCGTCACCGCCAAGGACATGCCGGGCCTCGACCGGATGCGCGCCGCGCTCGCCGCCGCGGGCGGGCTGAGCGTGGACCTGCAGTCGGCCAGCACCAGCGGGGAGCGCGTCGAGGGCCGCATCCGGATCCGGAGCCGGGGCTCGTGAAAGAGTGGCTGCAGTCGCGCACGCCGCGCGAGCGGCGCATCCTCGCCGCCGGGGCCGCCTTTCTGTCGCTGGCCCTTCTCTACGGCGCCGTGCTGCACCCGTTCTTCGCCGGTCTCGCCCAGCTTCGCCGGACCGCGGCGGAGCAGGAGGACCTCCTGCACTGGATGCATCGCACCGCCGCGGAGATCCGCGCACTACGCCGCGCCGGCGGCGGGGCACCTGCCACCGGCGGTTCGATCCTCTCGGTCGTCGATCGCACGGCGCGCGCCGAACACCTGGACGAGAGCATCAAGCGCATGGATCCGGACAACCGCGGCGGCGTGCGCGTGAGCCTCGAGCAGGCGCCGTTCGATCAGGTCGCGCGCTGGTTGGGCAGGCTGCAGCACGACGCCGGGCTGCAGATCACGTCGGTCAGCCTCGAGGCGAGCGGCGTGCCGGGGCAGGTGAACGGGCGCGTGATCCTCGAAGGCGCCGGCTCATGAGCGGCGCGCGCGGCTACCTCCTCGCCGGCCTCGCCGCCTACCTGCTGATGCTGGTGGCGACCTTCCCGGCGCGGCAGGCCTGGCGCTTTGCACCGCCGGCGGCGACGCGGGCGGTGTCCTTCTACACGCTCGACGGGAGCGTGTGGTCCGGGCGCGCCGCGGGCGCGCGGATCGGACCTCTCGACTTCGGTCCGCTACGCTGGAACGTCGGCCTGCTGCGCCTGCCGCTCGGGCAGGTGCGCGTGTACTGGTCCGCCGCGGGGGACCGCGGACCCGCCGGGCGCGGCAGCGTCCAGGTAGGGCTCTGGGGCGGGCTGCGGCTGCCCGACCTCACCTTGCGCGTACCCGCCTCGGCCCTGCAGCGCGCACTCCCGGTTCCGGTCACCCTCGACGGCGCGCTCGACCTGCGCCTGCACGGGATCGAGATCGCGGCGGGTCAACTGCAACACGCCGCAGGGACGATCGCGTGGCGCGACGCCGCCGTGCACTGGAGCGGGCCGGTCGCGCTCGGGACGCTGCTGCTGAAGCTGGATCCGGGCGCAAGACCGCCGCGCGGGACGCTGGAATCCCGGGGCGGCCCGCTCACTCTCGGCGGCACCGTCCGCCTGCTGCCCGGCGGGCGCCTGCAACTCGACGCCGCGGTGAAACCGCACGCCGATGCACCAAAGGCCCTGGTCGCGGCGCTGCAAGCGGGCGGCACGCCCGACCGCGACGGACGATTCCATATCCGCTGGAGCGGGCGCCTGCCGCCGATGTAACCCCTCCCGCTGCGCCGAAAATCGATACGCTGATCCGGTATAATGCCGCTTCACTCGAAACACCGGGATTCGCGATGAAGACGAACGGTCGGTGGGCGGTGATGCCGGTCATCACGCCCGAGACGAAGTGCGGCTACTGCACCAGCGCCAAATGCTGCACCTACATCACCCAGACGGTGGAGACGCCGCGCTCCAAGTACGACTTCGACCACCTGCTCTGGCAGATCTCGCATCGCAACGTGCAGGTATACAAGGACGAGGACGGCTGGACGCTGCTGGTCAACACCCCGTGCAAACACCTGCAACCGGACGGGCGTTGCGGCATCTACGAGGTACGCCCGCAGATCTGCCGCGAGCATTCCAACGACTACTGCGAATTCGACTCCCCTTCGGAGGACGGCTTCGACCTGTTCTTCGAGGACTACGAGGCCCTGCTCAAATACTGCAGGAAACGCTTCAAACGCTGGGACAAGCGCTGAGTTCCGCGACCGGCCCGGTGACCGGCTACCCGATCCGGTGGTCCGCAAGCGCCGACACCAGATCGGCGAAGGTATCCACCGCCGGAAACTCGTCGATGGTGCGCGCCGGCGCCCGCGTGTCGGGGCGGCGCACCGCGACCAGGTGTGCGACCCCGTTGCGCGCGGCCGCGCGCAGTACCGGGAGGCTGTCGTCGACCAGGAGGGTGGCGGCCGGGTCGTGGGGCTCGCGCGTCCGCAGCCGCTCCCAGAAGGCATCCGCCTCCTTGGGGTGCCCGAGATCGTGCGCGCAGACCACCGCGTCCAGGTGGCCGGCCAGGCCGGTGCGACGCATCTTGAGCGCCAGGCTCTTGCCGTGCGCGTTCGTCACCAGGACGAGCCGCTTGCCGCGCCGGCGCAGCGTATCGAGCGCCTCGCGCGCGCGGGGCAGCACGGCGATCCGATGGGCCACCTCCTCCTTCAGGGCGGCGATGTCGAGGCCCAGCTCCTGCGTCCAGTGGTCGACACAGTACCAAGCCATCGTACCTTCGACGCGCCGAAAGCGCGGGTAGAGTTCGGCCTTGGCCTCATCGAGGCCGAGCCCGTGGCGCTCGGCGAACCGCAACGGCACGTGCTCGCGCCAGAAGTGGTTGTCGAAGTGCAGATCGAGCAGCGTGCCGTCCATGTCGAGCAGCACGGTGTCGATGCGGGACCAATCGGGCATCGGGGGAGGCTCCAGTCGCGCGCAGTACATTATCGCCGCGCCGCGCGCGCGGCGCCATCGCCCGCGGCATCGGCCCCCGGGGCGGCGCGTGAGCGCCCCCGATCATTGGATACCTCTTCGGCGCAGGGGCGCGCTGCTCCTCCCATGGCGGCATTTTCGGGGCCGTGCCTGCGAACATCCAACGATGATCCGGTACACTGTCAGCCCCTCCACGAATCGAGACCCACCGTGACGAATGAGACGCGCTGTACCGTCACCGACCCCGGTGCCCTGCTGGATCCGGTGTGCGCGATCGCGCGCACGGCTGGGGAACGGATCCTCGAGGTCTACGAGACCGACTTCGCGGTCGAACACAAGGCCGACGACTCGCCGCTGACCGCCGCCGACCTGGCGGCGCACCGGGCGATCGTCGACGGCCTCGCGCGGCTCACACCGCAGGTGCCGGTCCTCTCAGAGGAGTCCGCCCGGATCCCGTTCGCCGAGCGCGCGGCATGGCCCTGCTACTGGCTCGTGGACCCGCTCGACGGAACGCGGGAGTTCGTCAAGCGCAATGGGGAGTTCACCGTCAACATCGCCCTGGTCGCGGATCACGAACCCGTGCTCGGCGTGGTATACGTGCCGGTCGGCGGGCGCACCTACCGCGCCGCGCGCGGGCACGGGGCATGGCGTCTCGAACCCGGCGGCGCGCCGCAGCGGCTGCACACGCGGCCGCGCCCGCCGGGGCGCGTCACCGTGGCCGGCAGCCGCTCGCACCGCGGCGCCTCCCTCGACCGCCTGCTCGAACGGCTCGGGGACTATGAACTCATCGGCATGGGCAGCTCGCTCAAGTTCTGCCTCGTCGCCGAGGGCCGGGCGGACCTCTATGCCCGGCTCGGACCGACCTCGGAATGGGATACCGCCGCGGCGCACTGCCTCGTCGAGGAGGCCGGCGGCCGCGTGACCGACCTCAGTCTGCACCCGCTGCGCTACAACACCAAGGAGTCCCTGCTGAATCCCCATTTTCTCGTGTTCGGCGACCCCTCCCAGGATTGGGCCCGCTATCTCCCCGACGGACATCCGTAGGGCGGGCCTCGGCCCGCCGGCAACGCCGACCCAAACCACATCGCACCCGATTCACGACGCCGGCTTCGATCGACGATGTCGGCCGGGCAAGCCCGGCCCTACCCCGAATCCGTCGCCGATGCGGGCACCTGTAGGGCGGGGCTCGCCCCGCCGCCGCCGGCGATGCAAACGACAGCGGTCCAATCCACGCCGTCGGCCGGGCAAGCCCGGCCCTACCGCGAATCCGTCGCCGATGCGGGCACCCGTAGGGCGGGCCTTGGCCCGCCGACGCCGCCGGATTCGCGAAAAAGACGGGGCGCCGCAGCGCCCCGAGAAGGAGGAGTCGTACGAAATGTCACAACACGCCCCGCCAATCGGGCGGGGCAAATGGGCATCCCTGCCCTCCTGGGCTCCGGCCCGCGCCGGTCCGGAGACCGCCGCGGGCTGGATCGCGCCCCCGCGCAAACCGCGGGCGGGGACCGGAACGCACGCGTCAGAAGATGATCGTCATCTGCAGGTCCAGGCGGTTGTCGAAGGTGTTCGCCACCGCCTCCGCGTTGCTCAACTGCACGGCATTCGTGAATGCCCCGGGGTTCTGCACATCCAGGGTGTTGATGGCGTAGTTGAACGTCAACCGGGCCTTGGGTGTGAAGAAGTACTGCGCCCCGAAGGTATAGCTGTTGAAGATCCGCTCGTTCTGCGGGTCATTGAACAGCCGGTCGTACTTGTCGTAGCGGAACTCGAGCTGCAGGTGGTGCGTGACGAAGACCCCGCTCTCGATGTAGAACCCGCGCCCGCCGTTGTTGTAGCCCGGGTACATCGTCACCGGCTGCTTGCTCGCGGTGCCGTCGACGCTCGCGAACGGCGAGCCGGCAAAAATCATGCCCTTGCCGAACATGTACTCGGCCGCCGCCCGGATCGCCCCCGGACGCATGAAGCCGTAGCGCCCGTAGACGCCGAAACCCATCCGCGTCCGCTGATACGATGAACCGTTGAAGGAGCGGTCCCCGTTCTGGCCCCAGATCAGGGCGGTGATGTCACTGCGGAACGGGCCGTGCGTGTTGTTAAAGATATAGGAGACCTGCAGCCGGCCATTGATGTCCTTGCTGTTGTTCGAGTCGAGCCGGTCGATCTGGCCGCCGTTGCCGACCATCACGCCGTAGGTGTACTCCCACGGCCCGAATCGGAACCAGTTGAAGGCCATCAGACCCATGTCGCGGTAAGCGTTCAGGCCCGTGGTCGTCGCGTACACGCCGTCCGTCGCCACCGGGATGCCGTTCCGGCCGGGTCCGGGCCCGGAACAGACGGCATTGCTGCCGACCGCGCCGTCGGTCAGGGCATTGTTGTTGGGATTCCAGCAACTGCCGCCGGCCGCCTTCACGAACCGCTCCAGCATGAGCTGGTTGCCCACGTTGCTGAAGTTCACGTACGGCAGCATCGGGATGCCCTGGAGCCCCTCCTCCGAGTCGCCAGGCATCTTGAACAGCCCGAGGCGGAAGCGCACGAACTTCTTGAGCTGGTTGAAGGTCACCGAGGCGTCGGTGATCACCGGGTGGTAGCCCACCGAGCTGCTCAGGGCGTTGTTGCCGAACTCGGCCAGGAAGAAGTAGTCGATGTCGTTGCTCAGCGGCGTGGCCGCGCCGCGCACCCCGATCCGTGCACGCCGCATGGAAAAGGTGTTGCTCGACGTCTGGTCCGGGCCGATGTTGTTGAAATTCGGCCGCGTCCCGTTGAGCACCGCTGCGGGACCCTTGAGCCCCGACAGCTCGCTCCCCGGTGTCCAGGCGTAGCCCGGCTGGATGAAGCCCCAGAACTTCGCCCGGGGCGTGACGCCCGAGGGCTGCGTGCCCTGCAGCTTGAGCCAGTTGGTCGCGTGGGCCGGCAGGCTCAGCGACGCGGCTCCGGCCAGGGACAGCGCCACCGCGATGCGACGCATCTTGCGTTTCATAATTCTCGCCTCCTCAACCTCGATCGAGTGTTTCCACGAAGCGGGTCAACGACCCCCGGGTTTATTCGGATCATTTTCGACCGGTAACGCACACGTCCGGTCCTACGGCTTGACGATGGTATAGCCCTCGTGGGCCAGCTCGTACAGGCGCACGACGCCCGCCGAGACGTGGACCGCGTGCGGGTTCAGCTTGGGCGGATACCCCAGCTTCTTGGTGAACTTCGCGTAGGTGTTGTCGCAGGCGCTGAAGCGCACGCCCGACGACGCCAGCCCCGCGATCCGCCCCTTGTTGACGTTGTTGGCGAGCAGCAGCCGCAGCCCCGGACCGAAGGCGACGATCTCGATCTCCACCCGGTCCGGGCCGTAGTGTTTGATCAGATTGCTGGCGACGTTGAGCACCAGCGTCTGCGCCGGGGCCCCGCCGCTGCTCAACTGCAGCGCGTACTTGGCGACCGCGAAGGGCTTGGCCTCGTCCGCACGCGTGACCGGCGCGGCGAGCAACAGCGCCAGCGCGCCCGCCCAAAGGACCGCAAGGAGATAAGGTTTACGCATCGCATCCTCCACTGGATTCGGCACCCGGCCGATATTGGGTCGTCTTCTCTATCTATATGTCCCCCCGCAGCGGGCGGATGACCGCGTGGGACTGCGGGGCTTCGGTGGGGGGAGACGCCGACGGCCCGCGTTTTATTTCATCGGCGCGAACGACGCCTTTTAAATAAGCACTCGCTAATATTCTTAAGTTTGTCCGGGGTGTCGTACGCACTGCAATTTCGGCTATCCTGAGCAAACACGATGCGATGTTCAAACCAGAGCCGGGAATAAGCCCCGCCGTCATCGCGTCTTCGTGAGTGGAGCTGAGGAGGGGTCGATGAGCATTCTCACGCTGTTCTGCCGCTCGCGGGAATTCCGGGAGCGGCTGGAGGCGAGTCGCGAACGCCTGTACCGTCTCGCGTATGCATGGAGCCACGATCCGCACCTGTCGGACGACCTGGTACAGGAGACAATGGCGAAGGCGCTGCGAAACGGCAGCCAGTTGCGCGATCCCAAGGCCATGAATACATGGTTGTTCAGCATCCTGGCCAACTGCTGGCGCGATCATTTCCGGCGCGCGCGCCCGACCGTCGACGTGGACGAGATCGTCTACTGCCACGAGGATACACCGGAACACGAACACGGCCAGCACGAGGTCGTCACGCGGGTGCGGGCGGCCGTGGGCCGGTTGCCGCTGGCGCAGCGGCAGGTGCTGACGCTGGTCGACCTCGAGGGATTCTCGTACATCGAGGTCGCGGAGATCGTCGACTGCCCGATCGGGACCGTGATGAGCCGCCTGTCGCGCGCGCGCAAGGCCCTCAAGCGACACCTCCTCGATCTCGAGGAGACCGCCCGGGCGGCGGAGCGGGCGGTGCCCTTACGGAGCGTACGCTGAGACGTTTTTGGTCGAGGGATACGCAGATGAATGAGCCCGACAAGATCTCGGACGAGACGCTGAACGCCTTCGTCGACGACCAGTTGGCGGCCGATGAGCGCGGCGACGTCTTCGAGGCGATCAACCGCGACCGGCACCTGACCGAGCGCGCCTGCGAACTCACCCGGCTGCGCAGCATGGTCCAGTTCGGCTACCGGGACTGCCCCAAGCCGAAGCGCCTGCGCCCGGCGCCGCGCCACAGCCACCTGTTGCGCGGCGTCGCCGCCGTCCTGCTGCTCCTGACGGGCGCGGCGTTCGGCTGGCTGCTGCACCCCGGTGCGGGCGGCTCCGGCGTGCTGGACGAGGGGACGCTTGCGCGCATCGCGCGGCACGACGGCTCCTTCCTCGTCTCCCGCGTCGGTGCGCCGGTGCCGGCGCACGGCGTGCGCCACGTCCTGCTCCACCTCACCTCCTCGAGCCCGAAGCGCATGGAGATGGCCCTCAATGAGGTGCAGGAGCTCATGGGCATGTTCCCGCGCGACCAGCTCCAGGTGGAGGTGGTCACGAACGCGGGCGGCGTGAACCTGCTACGCGCCAATGTTTCGCCCTACAAGGCGCGCGTCGAGGAGCTGATGCGCAGGTACCCGAACCTGACCTTCCTCGCCTGCAGCAATACGGTCGCCAGACTCAAACGCGAACTCGGTCCGCACGCCGTGGACCTGATTCCCGACACCCGGGTGGGCCCGACGGCGGTCCACGAGATCGTCACCCGTCTGCAGGAAGGGTGGATCTACATCAAGGTCTGAGGGGGCCCGGCGCCCCGCCGACAAGCGACGCGGAGATCAACTCGTGATGAGCCATACGGGGGTAACGACTCGAATGAAGAAGACGATCGGAATCACGCTCTCGGGGGCCGCCTCGGCCCTGATCCTGGTCGGCGGGCTGACGGCCGCACCGGCGCGGGCGGGGTCCATGGCGGAATGGACCCATCCCTCGGCGGCGGTGCTGGCCGCGGGCAAGAAGCTCGCCTTCAACCGTAAGAAGGGCAACTGCCTCGCCTGTCACCAGATCGACGACGGTACGGACCCGGGCAACGTCGGCCCGCCGCTGGTACACGTCAAGAAGCGCTACCCGGATTTCGCCAAGCTGCGCGCCCAGATCTGGGACGCCACCGCGAACCACCCGAACAGCGTGATGCCGCCGTTCGGGCGCAACCGGATCCTGACAAACAAGGAGATCGACGAGATCGCCGCCTACATCTGGACCCAGTAACCGCGGTCCCGACGGCCGCGCTCGCGCACGAACCACACGACCCGACTCGGAGGACTGACCGACGTGACTAACATGAAACGCAGGGTGTTTCTCAAAGGGGCGCTGACCGCCGGCGGCGCCGTTCTCGCCGGCACGCTCGTGCCCCGCGCGGTGCTTGCGGCCTGGCCGGCCAAGGCCTTCGACGCCAAGTCGCTCGACGCCGCGGAGAAGGATATCTTCGGCGGCACGCCGATCGCCGAGAGCGGGAAGATCCACTTTCCGGAGCTTCCCACACTCGCCCAGGACGCGCGCTCGGTCCCGATCAACATCGCCACGACGCTGCCGAACGTCACCCAGATCACGCTCTTCGTCGCAAAGAACCCGCGCCCGATGGCGGCCACCTACCATCTTTCCGACCGGGTGGAGCCCAAGCTCTCGATGCGGGTGAAGATGGCCAAAACGACCGACGTCGTCGCCGTGGTCAAGTCCGACGGCAAGCTCTACAGCGCCAAGCGCAAGGTCAAGGTCACCATCGGCGGTTGCGGCGGCTGATCGTTCGCGCCCACTGCATCCCCCAGCGACCCAATTCGAGGAACAGACGATGTCGACGATTCTGGTAAAGACCAATGTCGGACCCGAGACCACCAAGGTCCGGATGCTGATCAGACACCCGATGGAGACCGGCCTGCGGAAGAACAAAAAGACGGGCAAACCCATCCCGGCACACTTCATCAAAACGGTGACCTGCGACCTCAACGGCAAGACGATCCTCACCGCCGACTGGAGTATCGCTATCTCCAAGAACCCCTATATGTCCTTCGTGATAAAGGGCGCCAAGCCCAGCGACGTGCTGAAGATCAGTTGGGTGGACAACAAGGGCGAGCACGACACCCGCCAGGGCAAGCTCAGCGAGCTGTGATTCGACAACCTTCCAAACGGAGCAACCCGATGCGCCAGACGAACATCAAGGGATCTCGCGGTTTCGCGGCGACGCTGGCGGTGCTGGCCGCCGGTGTGGCCGCAGGGTTCGCGCCCTATCCAGCCCATGCCGGGCCGGAACAGGACCGGATCCATCTCATCGGCTTCTACGAGGCGCGCTTCCCGAAACTCAAGCTCGACGACTACGTCAACGGCGTCTATGCGATCAACCCGCAGATGCGCGCGGAGTGGGAGCAGATCATGGTGTTTCCGCCTTATCTGCCGGCCCTGGACACAGGGAAGAAGCTCTTCCACACCAAGTTCAAGAACGGCAGGAGCTACGCCGACTGCTTCCCCCATAGAGGCATCGGCATCGCCAACACCTACCCGCGCTGGGATGCGAAGCGCGGCGAAGTGGTGACGCTGGCTCTCGCACTGAACCTGTGCCGCGAGGCGAACGGCGAAAAACCCCTCCCCTACGGAAAGGGCAAGATCGCCGACATCCTCGCCTACATGGCCGAAACCGCCAAGGGCAAGAAGATCCACGTGGTGATCCCCGCGAATGATCCGCGGGCGCTCGAGGCCTACGAACGCGGCAAGGAGTTCTACTACGCCCGCCGCGGGCAGTTGAACTTCAGTTGCGCGAGTTGCCACATACAGAACGCCGGACGCCTTATCCGCGCCAACACGCTCAGCCCGATGCTGGGGCAGGCCACCCACTGGCCGACGTACCGGCTCAAGTGGGGCGCGCTCGGCACGCTGCAGCGCCGTTTCCGGGGCTGCAACAAGCAGGTGCGGGCCAAGCCGTTCCCGTTCCAGAGCCGCGAGTACCGCGATCTCGAGTACTTCCTGACCTACATGAGCAACGGTCTGCCCGAGGTCGGTCCCACCGTCCGACAGTAATGGCGGGAGGCGGTACGGAGTAGCCGCGGCCCGCCTCCGGCGGGCCGCTTTTTTCCCGCCCGTACAGGCCCGAGTCGCGGGCGCCTTTGCGCCGTCGCGACGGCCCGCGCCGGAGACCGCCACCTGCGCGGACCCGTTTCCAACAGGCGGATCGTCGTCGGGAGAGAGAGTGCAATGAACCTGTCACGCCGTGAGTTCCTCCAAATGCTCGCCATCGCCGGGGCCGCCGGCCTGCCGCTCGGCTCCGGTCCGGCCGACGCCGCCGTACGCGCCGCGGGCCGCGGGCCGTCCGATTTCTACGAGTTGCCGCGCTTCGGCAACGTCTCGCTGCTGCACATGACCGACTGCCACGCCCAGCTCCTCCCGGTCTACTTCCGCGAGCCGAGCATCAACATCGGGGTCGGGTCGATGCGCGGGCATCCCCCCCATCTCGTCGGCGAATACTTCCTCGAATATTACGGGGTCCGGCCCGGGACCCGGCGGGCGCACGCATTCACCTACCTCGATTTCGTCGAACTCGCCCGTCGCTATGGAACCCTCGGCGGGTTCGCCCATATCGCCACCCTGGTGAAGCGGCTGCGCGCACAGCGTCCGGGCGCGCTGCTGCTCGACGGCGGCGACACCTGGCAGGGCTCGGCGACCTCGCTCTGGACCCGCGGCGCGGACATGGCCGGCGCGCAGCTCCGCCTGGGGGTCGACGTGATGACCGGCCACTGGGAGTTCACCTACGGGGCCGAGCGCGTCATGGAACTGATCAAAAAGGAACTCGGCGGCAAGGTCGAATTCCTCGCCCAGAACGTCGTCACCAAGGACTGGGGCGATCCCGTGTTCAAGCCCTATACGATCCGGGAGATCAACGGCGTACCCACCGCGGTCATCGGCCAGGCCTTCCCGTTCACCCCGATCGCCAATCCGGCCTACATGATCCCCAACTGGAGCTTCGGGATCGATCAGGGCCGCCTGCAGAAGACTATCGACGAGGTCCGGGCCAAGAAAGCGCAGGTCGTCGTGCTGCTCTCGCACAACGGCATGGATGTAGATCTCAAACTCGCCTCGCGCGTGAGCGGCCTCGACGCCATCCTGGGCGGGCACACGCACGACATGGTGCCGAAGGCGATCGAGGTGAAGAACGCCGGCGGCACGACTCTGGTGATCAACTCCGGTTCCAACGGCAAGGTCATCACCGTGCTCGACCTCGATGTGCGCAAGGGCGGTGTGCGCGACTACCGCTTCCACTATCTGCCGGTGTATTCCAACCTGCTGCCCGCGGACCGAGAGATGCAGGCCTACATCGACAAGGTCCGCGCTCCGTATCGCTCCAAGCTCGGCGAAAGGCTCGCCGTCACCGAAGGGCTTCTCTATCGACGCGGGAATTTCAACGGGACCTTCGATCAGGTGATCTGCGACGCCCTGCGCAAGGTCATGGACGCACAGATCGCTCTCTCGCCCGGTTTCCGCTGGGGGACCTCGGTCCTCCCGGGCCAGCCGATCACCGTCGAGGACGTCATGGCGCAGACCGCGATCACCTACCCCGTCGTCACCCGCAACGCCTTCACCGGCGCGCGCATCAAGGCGATCCTCGAAGACATCGCCGACAACCTGTTCAACAAGGATCCGTACTATCAGCAGGGCGGCGACATGGTGCGGGTCGGCGGACTGCACTACACCATGGACCCGACCCAGGACATCGGTCACCGCATCAGCGACATGGAACTCGACGGCAAGCCGATCGACCCGAAGAAGAAATATACCGTCGCCGGCTGGGCCAACGTCTCGCAACCGCTGAAGGGACGGGCCGTGTGGGACGTCGTCAACGAGTACCTGCGCGAACGCAAGACCGTCCGGGTCGAACGGCCCAACGTCCCGAAGCTCAAGAACGTCCGCGGCAACCCGGGCTACGCGGCCTGACCCGGCCGCGCGTCGCACGCGGTACGCCGTCGCCGCCGGGGACGCATACGCGCCGTGTGCGCGTGCGTCCCCGGGCCGGGTGACGGGAACCGGCACCGGCGCCGCACCTCCCCGCGGCCGTCCGCCGCCCATCTGGATCCGCTTCTCCGCCATCAGGCCCTCCCGCTGTTCCGCGCCGCCCACCCGCACGCCACCGACCCGGTCCGTCGGGCCGGGCGTTGCGGCGTGGTATACACTTCATCGATCCGGCCGTTGGCAGCGGAGGCATTTGGTTGCGGTGGTGGTCCCGTCGACAGACACCCGCCGCCCGGGAGGCCGCGAAACCCGCCATGATGCCCGATCCGCTCTCCCCGCTGCTCGATCTGGACCGCCGGCTCGTGCGCGTCAACAGCCGCGACGACCTCGACCGGGTGCTGGTCGACTGGGCCATATCCGCCGGGGCCGACGCGGCCTGGTGCGGCCATCCGGAGGCCGGCGGGAAGATGCGCTTCCGTGCCTGGGGCGGCGACGGTCTCTCCGAGTACCTGCACGCGGTCACCATTCGCGCCGACGAGGGGCCGGCGGCCGAAGGACCCGCAGGGCGCGCGTGGCGAACCGGCCGGATCCAGACGGCGGCCGACTGGAACGGTGCCCCGGAGATGGAACCGTGGCGCGAGGCCGGGGAGGTCGCCGGTTGGCGCTCGGTCACCGCGGTGCCCCTCGCAGGTCCCGAGGGACCCGTTGCGGTCCTGGCCCTGTACAGCCGAACGCCCGAGCGCTTCGCCACGCCGCCGTGGCCGCAATTGCTCGAGCACGTCGCCCTCGTCGCGGGCATGACGCTGCATCGGCTCAACCTGGCACTCACCGATCACCTCACCGGGCTGCCCAATCGGCGCGCCCTGGAGGTTCAGCTCGAGGGTGCGCTCAGCCGCAGCGCCCGCCATCAACGCCTGCTGGCGATCGGGCTGCTGGACCTCGACGATTTCAAACCGGTCAACGACCGCTACGGGCACGCTTTCGGGGACGAGGTGCTGCGCCGGAGCGCCGCCCGCCTGAAGGAGGCACTGCGCGCCAGCGACTTCGTCGCGCGGCTGGGGGGCGACGAGTTCTTCCTGATCTTCGAGGACCTGGAGGATCTGGACGACCTCGAACCGGTCCTGCAACGCGTGCACGAGGGGCTGACCGCCCCGCTCGAGGTGGACGGGGTGACCGTGCGCGTGGGCGCGAGCCTGGGACTGGTCCTCTACCCGCTGTGCGAGCCGGACATGCCCGGCGAACTCCTGCGCCTGGCCGACCGCGCGTTGTATCAATCCAAGGCGGGGAAAGGGACCCGCAGCACCTGGTGGAGCCTGCCCGACGAAGGTCCGCGCCCCGACGCGGGGACGACGGGCCAAACGCCGCTTCGCCGTGCCGGCGCAATCGCCCCTCCGTACGGCCCCGCGGCCGGGGTCGCGCTCGCGCCACTGGCCGCGTCGCTCATCGCATCCGCCGCCGCCCTGGCGCGAAACCTGCGCGGGGCGTTTTCCGGCAAGCCCGAAGCGGCGGCCCTGCTGGACACACTCCCGGAGTCCGAATACGCCCGCCTGCAGGCGGCCCTCGCGGCGCATCTGCGCCTGCTCGTCGAACCGGAACTGGACGAGGAGCGCCACCGGCAGGCTGCGCAGGCGGTGGGGCGCGTGCACTGCATCGTCGGCGTGGATCCGGCATGGATCACCGAGACCTACGGCACGTGGCTCGCGCGCGTGCGCCAAGCCTCGGGCGAGAGCATCCTGCGCGCACAGCTCGCGCTACCGGTACTCGACCGGCGGCTCGCCCGGGACGCGGAGTTCCAGCGCATCGGCTACGAACGGATCGCGGCGGAACGCGAGCGGATGCGCGCACGTATCGACGTTCTCGCGTGGACGGCCGAGCGCTATGCGGACCTGATCGAAGGCGCCGTCCGCGCCCTGGTGGACCTCCAGGAGATCGCCGCGGCCGCCATCGCGCGCCCCAACGAGGAGGCGATCTTCCTGCCCGAGGCGATGGCGGGCGAGGCCTGCCTGCGCTACCTCGAGGCGGTCCGGACGGGGGCGGTACCGCCGATCGTGACCGATCCCGCACTGCCGGGAGGACGAGGCGCCGGTCCGGAGAGCTGGCGTACAGGGACGATCCACCGCAATACCCACTTCGCGACCGACGCCGAAGTCTCCCCATGGCGCGACCTCGCGCTGAGCGCCGGCGTCCGCTCGGTCGCCGCCGTGCCTCTCACCGGTACGGGTGGGCGGCGCGAGGCGATCCTGTTGCTGTTCTCCCCCTATCCCGGCGGCCTCGGGACCCCCGCCCAGCGGACCCTGCTCGAGCACCTCCAGCGCTCGCTTTCGCTGGGCATCACGCGGATCGAGGCCGAGGCGGGTCGCCCGCGGGTCCAGGCGCTGCCGGAACGGCTTCACTACCGCGACCGCCTGCGCGGCGGCGGCCTGGTCATGCACTATCAACCCCTGATCGAACTGCACGGCGGCCGGCTCATCAAGGCGGAGGCACTCGCACGGCTGCGCGACGGCGAGACCTTGATTCCCCCGGCCCGCTTCCTCCCGGTGTTCCTCGCCGACGACCTCTTCGACCTGTACCGCCTCGGCCTCCTCGCGGCCCTTCAGGCAACGCGGGGCTGGGCACGACGGGATCTGCGGATCGGAGTCTCCGTAAACCTCCCGCCGGCGGGACTGCACGATCCCCGCTATCTCGAAGCGACGCGGCGCGCACTGGCCGATCATCCGCTGCCGGAGGGTGCCGGCCTCACGCTGGAGGTCCTCGAGACGCACGAATTCATGCGCACCGACCGGCCCCTCGCCGAGCGCCTCGCCCCTTTTCGCGCGCTCGGGATCGAGTTCGCCGAGGACGACCTCGGCACCGGCTACAGCAGCCTGGCGCGGCTGCGCGAGCTGCCCTTCGATCTGGTGAAGATCGACAAGTCCCTGGTGCTGCCGGGGCGCGATGAGCCGGAGCGGCTGCTCAACCTCATCGGCCAGCTCACCGCGCTCGCCCATGCCCTGGGGGCCGGCGTGGTCGCGGAAGGACTGGAGGATGTCCCGCTCGCCGAGGCCGTCGGTGTCCTCGGAGCGGATTACGGACAGGGTCGGGCCATTGCACCCCCCCTCGAGGCGGAGGCCCTGCCCGCATGGGCCGGGATGCGGCGACCCGCACCCGCGGGCGACCCTCCGCGCTCCGCGCTCGCCCTCCTGGCCTGTTTCCTCCAATGGCAGGCGCGGGCGACCTCCCTGGCGGGCGCCTCCCCGGTCGCCGCACCGGTGGCGGAACAATTGCCCGCCCTCGTCGACCGCTACCTCGGAGGCGGGGCCCGACACGACGATTCCCTGACCCGCAGCGCCCGCCGCATTGGCGATGCGGTGCGCGCGGGCGGCACACGGACCGGCGAGTACGCCCACCTGCGCAGGGAATTCCTCGACCTTCTTCAGGAGCGCATGCGCACCGAAGCGAACGAACCGGCGTGAAAAACGGGATTCGGTCGGGCACAATGAACCTAAAAACGTGTATTACCCTGCCCCTGCCAGGCGATTTGGCGGAGGCCGAAGCCAGTTCACCCCCGTCAGCATGGTCATCAGGTGTTCACACACCCGCCGCCAGACGGCAGTGGGGTCTA
>Ga0256829_1000072_pt1 | contig 133110 bp, 132 predicted proteins | sample 131447metaG_FD_185979 | JGI IMG/M metagenome (GOLD analysis project Ga0256829, IMG submission 185979) | Hydrothermal vent microbial communities from Lau Basin, Pacific Ocean - 131-447 | ecosystem: Environmental > Aquatic > Marine > Hydrothermal vents | place: Pacific Ocean: Lau Basin... | reverse complement strand
TTGGGCACTATGGTTGATTTTGACGCCGCGAAAAATGTTGAAGGTGGTGCACAATGAAAGAACTCTTCGCCAGCAGTGCCGCAGGAATGACAGGATTACTGTTCTTTTTTGTCTTTTTTGTTGGCGTAGTTTTATGGGTATTTAGACCGGGGTCTAAAAAGAAATATAGTCAAGATGCGCGTATTCCGCTCGAGGAGAAAGAATAATGAGTGACGATAAACACAAACCAGAAATTGATGAAGTCAGCGGCGTAGAAACCACTGGTCACGAATGGGATGGCCTGCAAGAGCTAAACAATCCTTTGCCACGTTGGTGGGTATGGGTTTGGTTAATCAGTATTGTTTGGTCGATCTGGTACTTTGTTATTTATCCTGCATGGCCAGTGCCAGGCGGCGCAACCGAAGGAACAAGCGGCTATACTCAGTATAAAGAGCTTGCCGAAAGTCAGGCCGAAATCGTTGCACGTCAGGCCGCGTATCTTGAGCGCTTTGAAGAGGCTTCGCTTGAGCAAATCGTCAACGACCCTGAGCTTTATGCTTTTGCGGTTGCAGGCGGTGCATCTGCCTTTAAGGATAACTGCGCGACATGTCACGGAACAGGCGCAGAAGGTGCAAAAGGTTATCCGAACTTGAATGATGATGACTGGCTGTGGGGCGGCCGTCTGAGCGATATTCACCAAACATTGGAATATGGTATTCGCGCAGATAACTGGGACACACGCATGTCACAAATGCCTGCATTTGGTAAGGATGGCTTGCTGAACGCACAAGAAATTAATGCCGTTGTTGATTACGTTCTTGGCCTGTCTGGCGATGAACATCACGGCGATGCTCACGGCGCTGGCGCAGAGATCTTCCAGCAACAATGTGCATCTTGCCACGGCACTGACGGTAAAGGTCTGCGTGAATTTGGCGCGCCGAACCTGACCGACAAAATCTGGCTTTACGGCGGCGATCATGCCACCGTTTATGAAACCGTCTACTATGCGCGCGCAGGGATGATGCCTGCGTGGGGTGAGCGTCTTGATGAAAATACAATCAAGCAGCTGACCGTTTATCTGCACCAATTAGGCGGCGGTGAGGAAAGTGTGTCTAACGATGAGCAAGAAGCAATCAAACCAGCCAACCACTGATAATCAATCCCTGCTTGGTTATTTCGCCAAGCAGGAAAAAGTCTTCCCCAAGCGTGTTTGGGGGCAATACCGTAAATTAAAGTGGGCGGCGATGATCGTCTTGCTGGGCATCTATTATTGCGTACCCTTTCTGCGGTGGGAACGCGGCCCCGGCCTGCCAGATCAAGCGGTTTTAATTGACCTACCTGCGCGGCGTGCCTATTGGTTTTGGATTGAAATCTGGCCACAAGAAGTCTTCATTTTAACTGGCGTTCTTATTCTGGCGGCGATTGCCCTGTTTTTTATCACCAGTATGCTGGGGCGCGTTTGGTGCGGTTATGCCTGCCCGCAAACGGTTTGGACAGATTTATTTGTCTGGGTTGAGCGCATTATCCAAGGTGACCGCAACGCCCGCAAAAAATTGCAACAAGGCCCATGGACTTGGGAAAAGTTTTATAAGCTTACCGTCACGCATTTGATTTGGCTGGCGATCGCGTGGGCAACAGCTGGTTCATTTGTTTTATATTTCAATGATGCGCCGACACTAGTCAAAAGCTTCTTTGAATTTGATGTGTCCTCAACTGTGATGATTTTCATTTTATCACTGACCTTTAGTACATATTTGATGGCAGGTTTCGCGCGCGAACAAGTGTGCACCTATATGTGCCCTTATGCGCGTTTTCAATCGGCGATGTTTGATAAAGATACACTGATTATCGGCTATGACAGCGAGCGCGGCGAAACACGCGGCAAACACAAAAAAGGCGAGAGCTGGGACAATCGCGGTGATTGTATTGATTGTACGGCCTGCGTTCAGGTATGCCCGACAGGCATTGATATTCGCGATGGCTTGCAAATGGAATGTATTGCCTGCGGATTATGTGTTGATGCCTGTAACAACATCATGGACAAAGTTGGCCGTCCGCGCGGATTAGTGCGCTATGATACGGCAAACCATATGGCGGCCAAGGTTAAGGGCGGCGAAGAGAAATTTAAATTCTTCCGCATTCGTACCATTTATTATGGCGCGCTTCTTTGCTTTGTTGGCGGATTGATGCTGTATGCGTTGCTGTCACGCGCGCCGGTTGAGCTCCATGTTTTGCATGATCGCAACCCTTTATTTGTGCAGCTTTCCAGCGGTGAAATTCGCAACGGATATACAATTAAGATTTTGAATAAAACGCATGATCATAAACTTTACCACCTCAGCGTTGATGGCCTGCCCGATGCGCAAATAGATGTCAGCGCCGCCGGTGATATTGACGCAGATAGTTTGTATGTTCCTGCCGATAGTGTAAGTTCGTATCACATAAATATCCGCAGCAATGTAGACCCAGGTGCTCCGCGTGATATAGTCTTCACATTAGAAGATCATGATCAGGAGGTTCGCGATACCTATGACGCAAAATTCATCACCAAGCGTAAGTAATGCCTCTGTCGACGGCGCAGGAAAACCGCATCCCAAAGATAAATGGATTCCCTTTTACTTTGTGATTTTCTTTGTCGTGATCGCGATTTTAGACGGGTTCTTTGTGTATATGGCGGTCAGCACACAGACAGGCGTTGTCACCGACCATGCCTATGAACGCGGCCTGAATTTTAATGCGCTGTTAGATGAGACGCGCAGTCAACCTGATTTGCAGGAAACTGCGCTGTTTAACGAAGGCACACTATCATGGCAAATCAATGATCAGCATGGCGCGCCCATTACTGATGCCTCTGTTCAGGCCAGCATTCAGCGCCCTGTGCAAGATGGTTATGATTTTGATATTGCCTTGACGCACCAGGGCGGCGGTTTATATTCGGCACATCTGGATCTGCCGTTAAAGGGATTGTGGAAGGCAAGACTGCACAGCACATGGAACACCAATCAGACCTATCGAACCCAGCTCAAATTCATCAGCCAATAGAACAAGGTGGCTTTGATGGGCTGGTGAAACGTCATGATGACGGATCATCGTCTTTGTATGTCATGGTGCGCGGCGTTCACTGCGCGGCGTGCATTCAAAAAATTGAAGGCGGCCTTAATAAGCGCCCTGATATGCGTGAATGTCGTTTGAATTTCTCGACAGGACGATTAATGATGCACTGGAACGGCGCGGCGGATATCGCCGATGATCTTGTGCACATCATTACCGATCTAGGATACGAGGTCACCCCCTATGACAGCGCGGCCGAGGAAAGCGCCTTGCAAAAAGAAGAGCGCTTTTTACTGATGTGTTTGGGCGTAGCAGGCTTCGCCGCAGGTAATATTATGCTGCTATCGGTGGGATTATGGTCCACCAGCGCAGAAACCATGGGCGAGGCCACGCGCAATTTCATGCACTGGATTTCTGCGGCGATTGCTCTGCCCACGATTTTATTTTCTGGTCGTCCTTTTTTCCGCTCCGCACTGGCGATGCTGCGTAAGGGGCAAACCAATATGGATGTGCCGATTTCGATTGCCTTAACGCTTACCGGCGCGATGAGCTTACTGGGCACAATCACGCATAGCGAGCATGTCTATTTTGATTCAGCCGTGATGCTGATTTTCTTTTTATTGATCGGGCGATATCTGGACTTTCGCGCGCGCAAACATGCACGATCAGGCGCCGCCGATTTGCTTGCCACGCTTGGTGGCTTTGCGACCATTATCGATAGTGGCAAAACCCGCCGCATTGCCGTGAAAGACCTGAAAGAAGGTATGATCTTACGCCTTGGCGCAGGGGAAAAAGCACCGATTGATGGTCATCTTGTCGACGGGCAAAGCGAAGTTGATACAGCCCTGATTACGGGTGAAACTATCCCTAAGCCTGTCCAAAATGGTGATCTGATTTATGCGGGCATGGTCAATTTATCAGCGCCCATTACATTGCGCGTTCATAAAGAGGCCGATGATTCCTTGCTGGCCGATATTATTCGCCTGATGGAAAAGGCCGAGCAAGGCAACGCCCGTTACGTACGCATGGCCGATCGCACCGCACGATTTTACACGCCCGTTGTCCATGCCCTGGCGGCGGCTGCCTTTGTAGGGTGGTGCTTTGTCGGCGGCATGCCCTGGCAAGAGGCCTTAATGATTGCCATTACGGTTTTGATTATCACATGTCCGTGTGCCTTGGGACTGGCGGTGCCAGTGGTGCAGGTTATCGCGTCCAGCAAGCTTATCAGAAAAGGGATTTTACTAAAATCTGGTGATGCGCTTGAACGGCTGGCGCAGATTAACGCCGTGATGCTGGATAAAACGGGGACGCTCACCTTAGGACGGCCGCAATTAACAGGCGATTATGCGCCCGAGGATTTATCACTGGCGGCGGCGCTGGCGGCCTATAGCGCGCATCCTTTGGCCAAGGCCGTGGTTGATATTTATGATGGCCAGTTGCCTGATATTACAGATCCGCGCGAGCATGCAGGGCGTGGCATTTCCGCCACGTATAACGGTCATGACGTACGTTTGGGCAGCCGTCTTTGGTGCGGCGAAAGCAGCGCCAGTAACGATGCCTATATGGAATTATGGCTAGCGCGCGAAGGCCGCGCACCTGTGCGCTTTACCTTCACCGATCAATTACGGCCACACGCCGCGGACGTTTTAACGCGTCTGCGTGCCTATAAAATCCGCACAATTATGGCGACAGGCGACCGCCAAGAAGCCGCGGATACGGTCGCGCAAGCATGCGGCATTACCGAATATTACGCCCAAACAACCCCGCCCGAAAAATACGACATCATGCAGCGCCTCAAAGACCAAGACGGCGCCAATGTCTTAATGATTGGTGATGGCATGAACGATGCCCCCGTTTTGTGCGGCGCGGATGTATCCATTGCACCGGGCAGCGCCATTGATCTGGCGCAAAATGCCGCCGACATTATTATTATGGGCGATGATTTTTCCCCTGTTGCAGATGTGTATCAAACAGCGCGCACAACACAATCACTGGTGAAGCAAAATTTTGCACTGGCGGGGATATATAATGTGATTGCGATACCCTTTGCCTTGGCGGGCATGGTAACGCCACTGGGCGCGGCGCTGGCGATGTCGGGATCATCAATCATTGTTATTTTAAATTCATTTAGGTTAAAGTTTTTGTCATGAGCGTTCTTATTTATCTTATCCCTATTGCATTAGTGCTGGGTCTTTTGGGGCTTGGTGCCTTTTTGTGGAGCCTGAAATCCGGTCAATACGACGATTTAGACGGCGCAGCGCAGCGCATACTTATGGATGATGAAAAAAACGACCCATCTTGATTGTTGTCAATTTATAATGCAAGACTGCATGCCATAGTCCGTTGTACTTAATGGTTTCTTTGACAGGAGTTTTTTATGAGCAAATTATTACTAACAGCCCTTCTTGCGGGCACAGGCCTTGCAGCTGTTTCAGCGCCTGCAATGGCAAAAGACCTTGGCGATACATGGTCTAAAGAGCGTTTTCAAATCCGTGTCCGCGCAATCAGCGTTGCACCAGATGGCAGTGGCCGTGAAAGCGTTACTGGTCTAGAAACAGATGTTGACACATCTTACACACCTGAGATTGACCTGACATATTTCTTCACTGAAAATGTTGCAGCAGAATTGATCGCAGCAACGTCAAACCACAAAATCGAAGCAGGCGCTAGCGACCTTGGTGATGCTTGGATCTTGCCACCAACTTTGACACTACAATATCACTTCTCGCCTGATTCAAAAATCAGCCCATATGTTGGTGCTGGTATTAACTATTCTATGTTCTACGGCGAAAGCAGTGCAGGTGGCTTTAACGGTCTAGACGTTGATGGCGGCTTTGGTCTTGCGTTCCAAGCTGGTGTTGATTACTGGTTGAACGATAACTGGGGTCTGAACCTTGATGCGAAATATGTTGATCTACAAGTTGACGTTGATGTGAACTCTGGCTCAACAGCTTTGAACGCGGATGATGTTGATCTTGACCCGTGGATTTTGGGCGCAGGTGTATCTTACCGCTTCTAATCGAGATTACTCTCTTGGATAAAATTATAAAACGCCCGCCATTTTGGTGGGTGTTTTTTTATGCTGGCGCGCGATGATGACTGCCCCATAAAGGCGCGCTGCGCATATACAAGATCACTTAAACTGCTTGGGCGTGTTTGGGGGCTTGGCTGGTGCTGGCAGTAAGATAGGTATCAAAGACCGCGCAAATACTGCGCACCATCAAACGGGCATCAGATGACACAATCACGCGCGATCCCGTGCGCGTTACAAATGTCATTGCTTCATAGGGCTGAAGGCGCGCGACCTCGGCGTCTAGATGATTGGCGGGGAAACCGTGCGCCGTGCAATGCTGCGCCAGATCAACGGTAAAATCACACATCAGGCGTTCGATCACATCGGCGCGCAGGCGATCTTCGGCGGTGATAGGACACTGTTTTTGCACAGGCAAACGGCCATCTAAAATCGCGGCCTTATAAGCAGGCATATCGCAGGCATTTTGTGCATACATACGCCCGTCAATTTGACCGATGGACGATACGCCCAGCCCAATCATTGTTTGTGTGCTGTCGACGGTATAGCCCTGAAAATTACGGCGCATTGTTCCCTGATCCGCGGCCATAGCAAGGGTATCATCTGGCAAGGCGAAATGATCAATGCCAATCATTTGGTATCCTGCCGCGGCAAGTTCGTCGCAGGCGGTTTGAAATAAATCATAGCGCAGATCTTTATCGGGCAAGGTGCCTTCCTCAATCAGGCGCATATGCTTTTTCATCCATGGCACATGCGCATACCCAAACACCGCAAAGCGCTTAGGCTTTAGCGTCAAGGCCAGTGCGATAGCCTTTTTCATTGTGTCGCATGATTGGTGCGGCAGGCCGTAAATTAAATCAAGGTTGATATCGTCAATCCCATAACGGCGCAGTAAGCGTACGGCTTCGTAGCTTAGTTCGAAGGGTTGCTGACGATTAACGGCGGCAAGAACCTTATCATCAAAATCCTGCACGCCTAAACTAACGCGGTTCACGCCTTGGCGCGCATAGGATGCCACGCGCTCTTCACTGACATTACGGGGATCAATTTCAATGGCGATTTCTGCATCACCAAGGATGTTAAATCGGGCACGCAGTTTTTCCATGAGCAAGTCAAAATCCTCGCCGCGCAAGTAACTGGGCGATCCACCGCCAAAATGGATATGCGACACAGATTTACGGCCTGTTTTTTCGGCGACCAGGTCAATCTCGCGCAGGAGCAAATGCACGTAATCTTCTACAGGCGCATAACGGCGCGTGACCTTGGTATTACATCCGCAATACCAGCACATTTTTGGACAAAACGGGATATGCAAATAAAGCGATATCGGCGCATCATCTGGCAAAGATTCGATGGCGTTCACATAGGCTTCGTCCGAAGTAAGCGCCTTAAAATGCGGCGCGGTGGGGTAGCTGGTATAGCGTGGCACTCGCCCGTCCATTTGCAAAATTGTCTGTTTTAAATCGCATGTCATGATGCCTAATATGCGCGCATGCGGCGGTTATTGCTTTGACCATAATCAAGTATTCGCGCGTGAATATATCTGTATGCGCGGCGCCATTTACTGCGTTTGGCTTTGTGCGTATACTAGCGGGCATGACGTCGCTTTTATTTGTTTGTACTGGAAATATTTGTCGCTCGCCCACTGCGGATGCGGTGATGCGCGCCCTTGTTGCCGAGCATAATATGACTGCCGAGATCGATTCCTGCGGGACGCATGGCTATCATGTCGGCGAGCAACCCGACCCGCGCACAATGGAAGTTGCGGGCCACAACGGCGTCGATATGACGTTTTTATCTGCGCGCAAATTGCAGCCTGCCGATTTTGAAGATTTTGATCATCTGATCGCCATGGATCAAGGTCATCTGCGCATTATGCGGTCGCTTGCACCGGCGGAGCACGCCGATAAAATCAGCCTATTTTTAGATTATCTGCCCGGCCACGAAGGCCAAGACGTACCTGATCCTTATTATGGCGGCGCGCAAGGCTTTGCCGATGTCTTTGATCTGATTACGCGCGGTTGCCAAAGCATTTTGGATGACTTACTGGTGAACACCTAAACCACAAGGATGCCTGCCCTATGCCACCTAAAAAACCAAACCATGAATATGAACAAACGGCCTTGGTTTTACAGGGCGGCGGCGCGCTTGGCGCGTATCAGGCCGGCGCATATGAACAATTGCACGCTCATCATATTTTGCCGTCATGGTTTGCGGGCATATCCATCGGATCCATCAATGCCGCCATTTTGGCAGGGAATAAACCCGAAGACCGCGTTGAAAAACTGCGCGCCTTTTGGGAAGAAATTACTGACCGTCCGCTTGAATTTCCAACCTTGTTTGCCTCGATCTTGCCGCGACAAAATTTTACCGCGCTCAGCAGTATGATGGGGGCATCGTTTGGCATTGCGCCTTTTTTCATTCCCAAATTTCAAACCTTATGGCCGCAGGTTACAGGCACAGAAGTACCCAGCTATTACGACACATCGCCGCTGTATGATACGTTATTGCGGTATGCTGATTTTGATTTAATCAATTCGGGCGCGGTGCGGCTGAGTTTAGGGGCAGTAAACATTCGCACAGGTAATTTCGTTTACTTTGACAATCAAAACTGCACATTAACGCCCAAACATGTGATGGCCAGCGGCGCATTACCGCCAGGCTTTCCACCCATTGAAATTGACGGTGAATATTACTGGGATGGTGGTTTGGTTTCCAACACGCCGCTTGCCTATGTGTTAAATAAATCCGAAGGTGAAGATACGCTCGTCTTTCAAGTGGATTTATTCAGTGCGTCGGGCGATGTGCCATATTCTTTTGACATGATTGAAGAACGCCGCAAAGACATCGTTTATTCCAGCCGCACGCGTTTAAATACCGATGCCTTCCGCGAGAAGCACGCCCTGCGCCGCGCGATCAGTAAGCTCGCGCAGCATATCCCCGATGATGAACTGCGCGCGATGGGATTATCTGATTGTGTAGATTTGGGCGAAATGCGCAAAGTATCGATTGTGCACCTGATCTTTCGCCCATCGCATTATGATGGCCCGACAAAGGATTACGAATTTTCACGTAAAACAATGACTGAAAACTGGCAAGCAGGCGCCGATGATGCGCACGCAACCATGCAATGTAATGCATGGAAAATGCCCCCATCTGATGATGAGGGCATTGCCGTTTATGATGTGGCCACGCGCCGATAAACGGACGCAGCGATAATCAGGTAATATCCTAGAAGTCCCAGTCTTCGTCTTCTGTTTCTTCGGCTTTACCCATCACATAAGATGAGCCAGAGCCCGAGAAGAAGTCATGGTTTTCATCCGCATTTGGTGATAGCGCCGACAAGATTGCAGGGCTTACCGCTGTCAGCTCAGCCGGGAACATTGGATCAAAGCCAAGATTCATCAAGGCCTTGTTCGCATTGTAATGCAAGAATGTCTTAACCTCGTCAGTGAGGCCAACGCCATCATATAGGCTTTCTGTGTATTTGATTTCGTTGTCATACAAATCCATCAGCAATGAAATCGCATAATCTTTGATTTCCAACTGTTCCATTGGCGTTGCCGCGTTGTAGGCTTGCTGGAATTTATAACCGATATAATAACCGTGAACGGCTTCGTCTTTGATAATCAAACGGATCAAGTCTGCAGTGTTTGTTAGTTTACCGCGGCTTGACCAATACATTGGCAAATAGAAACCTGAATAGAACAAGAAGCTTTCCAAAAAGACGCTGGCAACTTTGCGCTTCATTGGGTCGTTGGCTTCGTATTCACGCATGATCAGGTCTGATTTGCGCTGAAGATGTTCGTTTTCTTCGCTCCACTGGTATGCATCATCAACATCACGCATCGAGCACAATGTCGAGAAGATCGATGAATATGAACGTGCGTGAACGGCTTCCATGAATGAAATATTACTCAATACAGCCTCTTCATGCGGCGTTACGGCGTCTTGCATCAATGTTGGTGCGCCCACTGCGTTTTGGATAGTATCCAGCAATGTTAGGCCTGTGAAAACACGAATAGTCAGGCGTTGTTCTTCCCCATTTAAAGTGCCCCATGCCTTAATGTCGTTTGATAGCGGCACTTTTTCCGGCAACCAGAAGTTTGACGTCAGACGGTTCCAGACCTCAAGGTCCTTATCGTCGATCAAACGATTCCAGTTAATCGCCTTAATGCGGCTGACCTTTGCGTTATCGTTATTGTTGTCGTGAATTTTGATATCGGCGCTCATCGTCCAATTCCTTTCTTATACTCAATTCTTTTACAGGCTGCAGGAAACGCATCCTTCTACTTCTGTTCCTTCTAGGGCCATTTGGCGCAGACGGATGTAGTAAATTGTTTTAATGCCTTTCTTCCAAGCATAAATCTGTGCCTTGTTGATATCGCGCGTTGTCGCCGTATCAGGGAAGAAGAGCGTCAATGACAAGCCTTGATCGACGTGCTGCGTTGCCGCGGCATAGGTGTCGATGATTTTCTCGTAACCGACTTCGTAGGCATCTTGATAATATTCAAGGTTATCATTGTTCATGTATGGCGCAGGATAGTATACGCGACCAATTTTACCTTCTTTGCGGATCTCAATTTTCGAGGCAATCGGGTGGATTGATGACGTCGAATTGTTGATGTATGAGATCGACCCTGTTGGCGGTACAGCCTGCAAGTATGCGTTATAAATACCTGTATCCATGACGCGTTTTTTCAGGTCTTGCCAATCTTTTTGCGTTGGGATTTTAATGCCAGCATCTGCAAACAAGCCACGGACTTTTTCTGTTGCTGGTTCCCACACTTTGTCAGTGTACTTATCGAAATATTCGCCGCTGGCGTATTTTGATTTGTCAAAGCCTGCAAAGGTTTCGCCGCGCTCGGTCGCGATCATGTTTGATGCGCGCAAGGCATGATATGTCACTGTGTAGAAATACATGTTCGTGAAATCAACGCCCTCTTCCGAGCCGTAGAAAATGCGTTCTTTTGCAAGATAGCCATGCAAGTTCATCTGACCAAGGCCAATCGCGTGAGAGCGGCTGTTGCCTTGTGCGATTGATGGTACGCAATCAAGGTTACTCATGTCTGATACGGCTGTCAGTGCGCGGATTGCTGTTTCAACAGTTTTGCCAAAATCAGGTGTTTCCATCGCCTTGGCAACGTTCATAGATCCCAAGTTACATGAGATATCTGAACCCATTTTCTTATAGCCAAGATCAGGCGTGAATGTGCTGGCGTCGCTGACCTGCAAGATTTCCGAGCAAAGGTTACTCATTGTCACCTTACCGTCGATGGCGTTCGCGCGGTTTACTGTGTCTTCGAACATCACGTATGGATAGCCCGATTCAAACTGGATCTCGGCGATGACTTTAAAGAATTCACGCGCTTTGATTTTTGTTTTACGGATGCGTTTGTTTTCAACCATCTCAGCATATTTTTCAGTCACTGAAATTTCAGAGAATGGCACGCCGTATACGCGCTCGACATCGTATGGCGAGAAGAGATACATATCTTCGTTATTCTTCGCAAGCTCGAACGTGATGTCCGGAATAACAACGCCAAGTGATAGTGTTTTAATACGGATTTTTTCATCTGCGTTTTCGCGTTTTGTATCCAAGAAGCGCAAGATATCAGGGTGGTGAGCATGCAAGTAAACTGCGCCCGCGCCCTGACGAGAGCCAAGCTGGTTTGCGTAAGAAAATGAATCTTCCAGCAACTTCATCACAGGAATAACGCCTGATGATTGGCCTTCGACCTTTTTAATTGGCGCGCCAACTTCGCGGATGTTTGAAAGCAATAGAGCAACACCGCCGCCGCGCTTAGAGAGCTGAAGCGCTGAGTTGATGCTGCGGCCGATTGATTCCATGTTGTCTTCGATACGTAGCAAGAAGCATGATACAAGCTCGCCGCGCTGCTTTTTACCCGCGTTTAGGAATGTTGGCGTTGCAGGCTGGAAACGGCCAGAGATAATCTCATCAACCATGTGGCGTGCCATGGCCTCGTTACCGCGTGCAAGTGTCAATGCGACCATCACTGTGCGGTCTTCGTAACGCTCAAGATAGCGCTTGCCGTCAAATGTTTTTAGGGTATAGCCCGTGTAGTATTTATACGCGCCCAAGAATGTTGGGAAACGGAACTTCTTGGCGTAGGCATAATCATAAAGATCACGGATGAAGTCAAATTCATATTGCTCAAGCACGTTACTTTCGTAATAGCCCTGCATAACCAAGTGGCCAAGTTTTTCTTCAAGGTTATGGAAGAAGACTGTGTTTTGGTTTACGTGCTGCAAGAAATACTGACGCGCCGCTTTTTTATCCATATCGAACTGGATGTGTCCCTTTTCATCATAAAGGTTCAACATCGCGTTGAGCGCATGGTAATCCATTGATTCCATTTCTTCGATTTTCTTCGCTTCGCGCTGAAGAACCTCAGTCGTGCTAGGGTGGGGCTGCTTCTTTGTCAGCGGCATAGACATATCAGACTCGAGCTCGGCAGAATTTGTCATCGTTGTTTCCTCTAAACTGCCATCAAGTGCTGTTGTTTCGTCTGCTTTAGTGATTCCCATAGTTTTCTCATTCCTTGCTTTACATTTTTTATATCTTCTAGTGTTCCGCTTAGTTCAAATTTATACAGACACGGAACTTTACATTTCTTTGAAATCACCGCACCAGAATAGGCAAATAAATCACCAAAATTACGATTTCCCGATGCAATAACGCCCTGCATTAATTCTCGGTTGCGCGGATCATTTAAAAAACGAATAACTTGTTTTGGCACCGCCTTAGAACCATCGTCATCTGCATAGGTTGGGCAGATCAAAACATAGGGTTCAGTGATGGCAGGCATTTCTTCTTTCATTGAAATAGGGATCCGCACCGATCGCATATCCAGCGACAACACAAAACGATGTGTGTTTAAAGATTTGCTGGAAAAATAAACGAGGAGCGGTTCCATTTTTGGATTTTCCTGTTTGCCTTACGCGAGAGAGCCAATTTTGTCAGGACGGAAACCAGACCAGTGATCTTCTTCTGAAATCACAACAGGCGCTTGCATATAGCCAAGCTTTTTCACTTTATCATAGGCTTGCTCGTCTTTTGTGATATCGATCAAGCTGTAAGGGATGCCGCGGCGATCCATTTCGCGTGTTGTTGCTGTACATTGGATGCATGCTGGCTTGCTGTAAACTGTTATCATTTTGGTTCTCTCCCTTTTGTCTACATAATTAACCCAAGTCAAAAAAGCAGGGACTAAAAACCGCCTCGATTCCCTGTTCAAGGCCGTTAAAAGTTTGTTTTTTCGGTGAAATCTTCTCCGAGAGGAAAAGATGTTTCAGACACAACATATAGTATCCAACACCCAATTTCTTGTCAACATATGCGTATTTCGATTCATTCCAGCTATACACAAAAATACGCCTGCCCTGCGCCGCAAACGGGGCTGTCAGCGCGCGATTGCGCAAAATCAAAAAAGTCAAAATTTTTCCGTGATAAAACCACAATATATGCTTTGACACATGTTTCGTTATGGGGACAAAACACATGATGTTGTGTGGACTATTTGTGGAAGCCAGCGGTCAGCCTTCATCGAATCATGGGATAGTTATTCAACAGGCCGATTCGCGTAATAATGTTGCGCTGCGCGGCCTTGCGATTCGTTTGTTACGCCATATATCTAGTTATTGAACAATCGCTGTAAATATGTACTAATACTCTTATGGACATCGCCTTTTATCATTTAGCTTTGCTTGTTTCGGACATCTGCGCGCCGCGATGTTGTCGTTAGGCCGTCTTATGCCTGCCCCAAATTTAAGTCTTCACACTATTACTCTTATAAAATTGGACTCTTAAGGACACATATCCATGACACATTTCCGCAAAAAAATTTACAATTCGATTACTGAAACAATTGGCGCGACGCCGCTGGTTCGCCTGAACAAGGTTGAAAAAGACAATGGCTTAAAGGCCACGATTTTAGCCAAGCTTGAATTTTTTAACCCTCTGGCCTCGGTAAAAGATCGCATCGGTTTTGCGATGATCGATGATGCCGAGCAAGCAGGCAAAATCTCGCCCGAGACAACAACATTGGTTGAGCCAACCTCTGGCAATACGGGCATTGCCCTTGCCTATGTCGCCGCGGCCAAGGGATATCGTCTGATTTTAACGATGCCCGAAAGCATGTCGATCGAGCGCCGCAAGATGCTTGGCCTTTTAGGGGCGGAGCTTATCTTAACGCCTGCCGAAAAAGGCATGGGCGGTGCGATTGCCCGCGCAAAAGAGCTTAGCGAGGAAATCGACGGCGCGGTTATGCTGCAACAGTTTGATAACCCGTCTAACCCTTCGGTGCATGAACGCACCACTGCCTTAGAAATCTGGGAAGATACCGATGGTCAGGCCGATATTTTGATTTCTGGCGTCGGCACTGGCGGAACGCTCACAGGCATTAGCCGCGTTTTAAAAGAAAAGAAAGCCAGCTTTCAAACAGTTGCGGTTGAACCAGAAGATAGTCCCGTTTTATCTGGCGGTGATCCAGGGCCACATAAAATTCAGGGCATTGGCGCGGGGTTTGTGCCGTCAATTTTAGATACAGATCTTATTGATGAGATCGTTAAAGTTACCAATGATACCGCCTTTGCAACTGCGCGAATGCTTGCCAAGACCGAAGGCATCCCCGTTGGCATTTCATCGGGCGCGGCCGTCGCCGCCGCAATTGAGGTCGCGAAAAAACCAGAGAATGAAGGCAAAACACTGGTTGTGATTATCCCGTCTTTTGCCGAGCGATATTTATCAACGGCGCTCTTCGAAGATTTATAAAACGATTTCTTTGATCCTGATACCCGATAAGGCGCGCGATAAATATCTTGTATGTCGCGCGCTTTTCTTTAAAATTCGCCATGGCTAATGATGGATAATAAAGAGGGACACACATGGCATTATCACTGACACTTCCGAAATGGTATGATTTACATACGCATTTACGCCAAGGGGCTTTGCTGAAGCCGATTATCCAATCACAACTGGATATGGGATGCTGCGGCGTTTTGGCGATGCCCAACACCAAGCCTCCCGCCGCCAAAGTTTTCAAAGATGACCCTCTTGCGTATTGGAGCATCGAAGAATACCGCACCATGATTAACGCGGCTGGCGGTGATCAATTTGACGATTTCATCACGCCCATGTATCTGACCAAGGACACAACCCCGCAAATGATCGAGGACGGCGCAAAGGCCGGATTGCTGCGCGCGGTGAAATATTATCCGCCGCACGGCACAACGGGCGCCGATTTTAGTTACCCTTTGGTTGATCTTTTAAAGACAGACGTTATTAAGGCGCTGGAAGATAACAACGTGACCATGTGCATCCATGGCGAGGAACACGCCTTGCCGGGCGAAGCCTATTTCGACCGAGAAACCAACGCCGAAGAATTTTTCTATCGCGAGCGCATGCCGCGCTTGCTGGATGCGTTTCCAAATTTGAAAATTGTGGGCGAACATATGACCACCAAAGTGGCCGTTGATCTGGTCTTGCAGGCAGGCGATAACATCGCCGCATCAATCACGCCGCAACATTTGATTTATACGGTTGGGCATTTGGTTCAAGGATTTAAATACCACCTGTTTTGCTTGCCACTGGTGAAATTTGACGAAGACCGCACCGCCCTGCGCAGCGCCGTTTTAGACCCCAATAACACCAAGTTCTTTGCCGGAACAGACAGCGCCGCTCACACCGTTAAAGCAACGGATTGCGGTTGCGCGGCAGGGTGCTTTACGGGCGGCATTGCGCCGCAGCTTTACGCCGAAGGGTTCGAGGCCGCAGGCGCGGATCTATCCGATGCACAAACCGCCAAAGCGTTCGAGGCATTCTTGTGCCGCATTGGGCCTAACTTCCATGGCCTTAAAATCAGTGAGGACACATTTACCCTGACCAAGGCGCCGCAAAAGGTTTACAAAACTCCGACAGATGACGGCGATATCACGCCCCTTCCGATTGGTTTAGGACACGATAGCGTGTCATGGAGCCTAAGCCTTTAACACTTCAAAAGATAAGATTACCAACGATGAACCCATTTTTCTTTCTTCCGCCAGAAACTGCGCATAAGCTTGCCTTATGGGGCGTAAAAAACGGCCTTGCTGGGCGCGCCAAAAAACCTGCGTCTTTGCGTAAAAAAATTGGCGGCATGACATTCACATCACCTGTTGGGTTATCCGCTGGCGCAGATAAAGAAGGCGTTGCCCTGCGCGGGTGGAGCGCCCTTGGCTTTGGCTTTGTCGAGGCTGGCACAGTGACCATGCATCCACGTGATGGCAACCCAGCGCCGCGCGTATGGCGACAGCCCTCGGATCGCAGTGTCATTAACTGGATGGGCCTGCCTGGTGGCGGCTTGCAAGTTTTCCTTAAAAACCTAAAAGCCTTTCGTGATCGCTCGTCCGACCTCGTGGTCGGCGTTAGTGTTGCCTCCCCCGAGGGCAGCACAGATGATCTGGAAACACTGGCGCGTGAGTGCGCACCTTATGCGGATTACTTTACATTGAATGCCTCTTGCCCGAATGTGGCGCACGGCGATGATCATGATCCGCTGGACGAGATCAAGGCGCACATTCAGGCCGTTTGTAAGGGCGCAAATGGTTTGCCTGTTTTACTCAAATTGGGGCCAACCCGCGATAAAGATGCACTAATCCGCGTTCTGGATGGTGCGATGGCTTCTGGTTGCGCGGGCTTTGTTTTGACCAACACCGTGCCCGAGGGCATGAAAGATTTGCTTGGCACCGACCTTCCCTTTACATGGCCGCAACATAACGGCGCGCCTGTTGGCGGATATAGCGGGCCGCGCTTGCTGGACACCACGGCATTTATGATTAAAACAGCGCGCGCGCATTTGGGCGCAGATGTGCCGTTAATTGGCGTTGGCGGCATTCAAAGCGCTCTTGACGCGCTGCGCATTATTGAGGCTGGCGCAAATTTGGTGCAGCTTTACACAGGCTTTATTTACAAAGGTCCGCAGTTAATCAAAGACATTAACCGTGCGCTCAGCGCTGCGGGTCATTAAAGCGTTTCTGGCAACGACAGCAGCATTGCCTTCACATCATCCTCGACAACGACAAAGCGCTGGATCCCGCGATCAAGCGCCGCGCGCATCATGTGCAGCCCTTGCGTTAGGGTCTGAGGGTTATTCAAAAGATACAGCCCCCTAAACCACAGCGCCAATGGGTTTTGCGCGTTCTGCTGATGTAACTGCATCACAACTGGCATGGATACGGCTTCTTGCCCGCGCATCACATGATACAGCAAATAAGGCGACGCCATGTCAAAGCGCGCGGGGCGCGTCGCAAGCCACGCCATCAGGTCTTCGCGCCATCCCGCGTAGTAATACATCAGGGTTGGATCATCCATATACTCAGCCAGCGCCAATAATGCCTCGGCGCGGGTCGTCAAATGCGCAACGACCAATCGGTCTGTTACATTCTCGCCTTGACGATTAATATACTCACCCGCCTGACAAAACAGAGCGTTTAACTGCAAAACATGCTTTTTAACTTCTTCGGGCGCAGGGGCTTCTTCGCCCTCGGGGACGTTATCAGGGTTTGCAATCTGATCAGCCAGATCAACGGTATAACGCAAACGATCCAGCAGCATACGCGATAAATGCATGCCGCCTGCGCGGGCGTCTTTATAATGCTCGGGACATGGGGCGTTTTCAGCGGGATGATAGGGTTTGGGATCATAGGTATTGTATCCAAATGCAGGCACGCTCGCCGCATACACGGCATAGCCTTGTGCTAGCACGCAGATCACCAAAAATCCTGATACTACCGCGCGCGGCAATTTGAGGCGAAGCGCCCCTATTTGCACTGGCTTTATGCGGCTGATGCTGGCCACGGCAAAGACCAGATACGCCGCCTGCAATGGGAACATAAACCACATCGATGCCGACACCATAAAGGCGGCTGCCGTAATCCATCCCATTGTTTGCCACCCTGCCTTGGTGTTCATCGCAAAAGACAGGCCATATAAGAACAAAGCCGCAGCGCCGATTACGCCAATCGCGCTGAATGTTTCAAGGAACATATTGTGACTGTGAAAATGATCCGTGGAAAAGCCATCCCACTGCGAAGAAAAAGTTGTAAAATCCAGCCACTGTGATGGTTGATATGCGGCAAGGAAATCCACATAGGTGCCCCAGCCAAAGCCTGTGACAGGGCTTAGCGGATTATTCCCCATGTTATGCAAGGTCACATCCATCAAAAAAGCACGAGAAATCAATGTGTTCATTAAACCTGTATGCATAAATTCGTAATAGCCGTGGCTGCCGCTGATTTGCAGGAACGCATAATACAGCGCCAAAATACCAACCGGAATTGCGGCAACGCCTAACAATGATAAACGTTGCTTCAAGATCGGCTTCAGCCATGGCACATGCCCCACAACAAACACGCATGGCATTACTGCAAGCGCGAAAAGCGCCATCGCCTTGTTCTCTGTCGCCAAAATAACTGTTGCTAGTACGGCGTAAAACACTGCGCTATAAAGCCAGTGAGGCCAGCGCGCTGCCCCTTTCATATACACGTATGGCGCAACAGCCACAATCATCAGAGCCAAAAAGTCCGTGAAGAAATAAGGCGCAATATAATGATCCATTATTTGGTGTGAAAATGTCAGGCCTGCACAGACAAGAATGCTTATCACCGCAACGTACACCATCGCCTTGCGGCATAAGGGCAAGCGCCACAAAATTAAGGCGGCCGCCGTCAAAGATCCGATATCAAGCCAGTATGCAGCGCCCTCGCCAATGCGCGGCGTGCCCAATAAACTGCGCACGGGCATATCGTGAAACGGCATCCAAAGCAAAGTAAGCGCGCCAATACATAATGGCAATAAGACTTGGGGCGTAGAAAGAGCCCTGCGCCCGATTGTCGTTGTCATGCATAATCCGCCCAAACCAATGGCCGCGAGCAAGCCGCATACATGCAAATATATGGACTGCAATTCTGATTGTGGCCAAATTCCCACACCGACCTTTAAAAGCGATGGAATAAAAAGCAGAAAACTGCCCAAAACACCAATTAAAGATACATAAATGAATCCATTTTTGATGTTTTTTAATACGCATTGTTGTTTTTTTGTCACAGTCATTCGAAAAATCACACTTTTTTATATGAATCCTTGTTTACAATTATAGATTGTAAACTGCGCCGAGTAACAGATTTACTTGTTATTTTATCCAAAGTTTCATTCTATTAGGAGAGAGTTATATTATGAAATCGATCATCAAACTTTCTGCTGTTTGTGCTGCTGGTCTTGCGCTAGCAACTGCAGGCATCGGATCTGCAAATGCTGCAGGGCCATATTCATGCTCTAACAGCACATACGGTTATACGTATTCTTCATGTTCAACAAACAATACTGCAAACCAGTCATCTACCGTTGCGACTGCTTCTACAGTTTTGAGAACAGCATCTTCACAAACTTCTAAGCTTGTTGCTAACCGCATTGGCGCAGCTTTGAGTGGTGCAGCTCCTGCTGTTAAAGTTGCAAGCAACGGCTTCAGCGCATCAACTGGTATGGCTGGCGGCGACATGGCTGGCAAACTTGGCGTATGGGCAAGCGGTTCTTGGAGCGGCGTTGAAGACAGCAACTCTGCTACTGCATACGAAGGTGACATTGTTACTGGCTTGGTTGGTGCTGACTACCAAGTGACATCTTCTGTTGTTGCTGGTCTTTCTGTTGGTTACGAAGATGTTGACATCGATACAGAATACAACGGCTTTAACGGTCAAGACGGTAGCCTAGAAGGTGATGGTTACACAATCGCTCCTTACGTTGGTGTTCAAGTTACAGACATGCTGTCTGCTGATCTAACGCTTGGTTACTCTGACATCGAATATGACACAGTTCGTTTCGACCCTAACACTGGTAACCGCATCACTGGTTCTACAGATGCAGAGCGTTACTTTGTGACAGCTGGTGTTTCTGGCACACAAGCATTGCCTTACGACTTCCTAGCGAAGATCCGCGGTTCATTCTTCTACGCGACTGAAGATAAAGATGCGTTCACAGAAACAGAATCAAACGGCACAACAATTGCTGTTGGTGATGAAACAACTGAACTTGGTCAGATCTTCTTGGATACACGCTGGGCTTACCAATCATTTGAAGGCGCTGAGCCATATGCATTGATCGGTCTTGAGTACGACATCATCAAAGACGATGTGACTGCTGCTGCTGGTCAGAGCATTGCTGATGACGACTTCGGCGCGAAATTCGGTGCTGGTGTAAATGTTGATCTTGGTAACAACATCACTGGTGGCTTCGAAGCTTACACAGTTGAGTTCCGCGAAGACTACGACGAGTACACAGCGACTGCTAACTTGCGCGTGAAGTTCTAAGAACAATGTCGCAAGGCACTCTAAAGAATTCAACGAAAGCCCGGAATTTCCGGGCTTTCTGTATTTTCGCATTCCTTGTTTGCGCCCTTAGCGGATGCGCGGCATCTTTGCAAAACCGTATGGATAATGCCGATACCCTTATGAAAGAAGCACGGCTTATTCCTGCCACTCTTAAAACAACGGACTTTTCCCTTTTTAGCGCGCGTAACTTTACGCAGCCTTATCAAGACACATTAACCATTATCATCGAAGGTGATGGCTATAGCTGGGCGGCCCGTAATAAACCGACAGACAACCCCACGCCCAAGGACCCTATTGGCCTGAGCCTCTTATCACACACAGCCAGTCCTGCTATTTACCTCGCGCGCCCTTGCCAATATATTCACTCACCACGCTGCAACCCAGACTTCTGGACCGACGGCCGATTTAGCGCACCTGTCATTGAGAGCTACCGTCAGGCGATTTCTCAGATTATGGCGCGCTATCAAACGCGTAATATTCATTTCATGGGGTATTCTGGCGGCGGATATCTTGCCATGGTGATGGCGGCGCATTTCAATCAATTCACACGCAGCGTCACAACCATTGCAGGCGTTCTTAATCCTGATGACTGGACCCAATATCATTATATTTCACCGTTAATTGTGCCGATGCGCAGCGATGATATCTTGCGTTACACGGGGCATATTCCTTTTGAACATATTTGCGGCGGTAACGATCAAATTGTCCCTTGCACATTAACCGAGCGTTTTGTTGCCTATGGCCACGCTGCAGGATTTACCAACCACCGCATGACGCGTGATGAAGGCGCTGACCATGGGACGGTTTGGTATGGCGTTTCTGGTCAATAAACCTTAGCCTTTAAAATGTTTCATAATGCCCAGCGTTTCTGCGCTGATGTGATGCTCTATTCCCTCGGCATCGAACTCTGCGGTTTCTGGTGGCACGCCAAGGCGAATAAGAAAATCCAGCACGATTTGATGACGCTGCTTGCATTGTTGCGCTAACTGCGCCCCTTTTTCAGTAAGAAAAATTGAACGATAAGGCTCTGACGTGACGTAACCATCGTCTTGCAAGCGCGCGATCACTTTATTCGCGGTTGGGTGCGACACGCCAAGACGCGCGGCAAGATCGCTCAATCGCGCTTCATTATTTGCGGCGATAAGATCTGCAATCAACTCGACGTAGTCTTCTTTAGTTTCTGTTTGGCGAGCCTCACGCACGCGTGCAAACCACTTGGCCTGCGTTTGAGCATCAACCAGTTGCGATGGCTTGGTCGTCATGTTGTTTTATCCTTTTTCCAAAAGCGAGTGCGATCATAAATAACGCAGCCTGAATAACGACAATCAATGGAGCAGTTGCAGCGTCAATGTGAAAACTGATTATGGTGCCTGCAATGCATGACACAACAGATGCCATCACAGCGATCATCATCATACCATCGAACGAGCGCGCACTTAAAAAGCCAATCGCACCTGGCGCGATCAACATCGCAATGACCAATATAATTCCCGCCGCCTTGAGCGCGGCAACAATCGTCATCGCCAGCAACACCAGCAAGCCAAACGATAAAAGCGCAACGGGCAAGCCAATCACACCGGCATGAACGGGGTCAAAACAAAACAGCATCAAATCACGCCGTTTTATCACCATTATAATTGTGCAAATGCTTGCAATCACGGCCGTTTGAACCAGATCCGTGCGCGATATGCCCAGCACATTACCAAACAAAATATGCAGTAAATGCACATCTGTTTCGATCTTGGTTAGCATCACTAAACCCAGCGCAAACATCCCCGAGAAAACAATGCCCATGACAGCGTCTTCTTTAACGCGGCTATGGTCTTTGAGAAAACCCGTTAAAAACGCACAGATCAGCGCCGCAATCAATGCGCCAAGCAATAATGGAATGCCAAAGACAAAGGCCGCGGCCAGCCCCGGCAAAATCGCATGAGAAATAGCATCCCCCATTAACGACCATCCTTTTAACACCAAAAAGCACGAGAAGACCGAACACACAACGCCAATCAATAAAGACACAAGCAAAGCGCGCTGCATAAAATCATAGGTTAAGGGCTCGACCAATAAGGTATATAAACTATCCATTGACCCCCCTTACCGCGCGGCACAAAAACCATCCGCGTGCCATGCCATATTTAGGGGCGACGATAATCGTAATCAAAAAGACCGCCGTTTGCAGGCATACGATCAGCCCGCCTGGGTTTGCATCTAGATAATAACTGGCATACGCGCCCATTGCACTTGACGCTGCTCCCCAAATGCACGCCATTATAATTAGACGCTCGAAACGATCCGTTAATAGATACGCCGTTGCACCTGGAGTTACGACCATTGCAATAACCAAGCATGCGCCAACCGTTTGCAAGGCCGCCACCGTTGCGGCGCTTAGCATTGTAAAAAAGGCAATGCGCAAAGCTATAACAGGCAGTCCAATACTGCGCGCGTGGCTTTCATCAAAAAAGACTGCCATAAAATCGCGCCATTTCAGCGCCAAGACCGCAAAGCAAATCACAGATATGATGGCGACTTGCACCATATCGCTTTGCGATATCGCCAAAATATTCCCCAGAATAACAGCCTGTATATTGACCGCGGTTGGATTGATGGACACCAAAAGCAAACCCAGCGCAAAAAAGGTCGTAAAGATAAGCCCAATCACCGTATCTTCACGCAGCGCCGTTTTATGCTTTACCGCCGCCATACTACCTGCAGCAAGCAGCCCGGCGAAAAATGCGCCAACTGCATACGGCAATGCCAAAATATATGCCAGCACTACGCCCGGTACGATTGCATGCGCCAGAGCATCCCCCATTAATGACCACCCCTTTAACATTAAAAAGGCAGACAAGAATGCGCACACGCCGCCAACCAAGGCACTGATGAGAATGGCCTTGACCATGTAATCATACGAAAATGGCTGTAACAGCAGATCTATCATGTTGTGCGTTTTCGTTCCTTTTTATTGAGCTTGCGAATTTGCTCTCCGCCTTCTTCGCCATATAACACCAATGGGCGCTCGTCATCTGTGAGAACTGTCAGGCCGCGCGGATCTTCGTCATCATGCAAGTCATCCCCAATAAGGCGATGATGGCGCAGCATGCCGCCAAATGTCTTTGCCAGATTTTCCTGCGTAAAGGTTGTTTCAACAGGGCCATAAGCCTGAACCGTTTTATTGATCAAGATCACCTCATCACAGAAATGCGGGACACTGCCCAGATTATGTGTCGATACCAAGATCAGGCGGCCCTCATTGGCCAGATCATGAAACAAGACGATAAGAGAATCTTCTGTTTTAATATCAACGCCTGTAAAGGGCTCGTCCAGCAGGATAATATCGCCGCCCTGTGCAAGCGCGCGCGCGACAAATACGCGCTTTTTCTGACCACCGCTAAGCTCGCCGATTTGGCGGTTTTCATAGGCGCGCATGCCTACGCGCTCTAATGCCTTTTCAACGGCGGCATGATCAGCCTTGGATGCGATGCGCATAAATCCCATGTGACCATAGCGCCCCATCATCACAACGTCTTTGACCAAAACAGGAAAGTTCCAGTCAACCTCTTCGGTTTGCGGTACATATGCTACGCGATTTTGCTTAAGCGCCTTTTGTGCAATATCGCCATGAATTTTTACGCTGCCCTGCGATGGTTTTACAAAGCCCATAATCGATTTAAACAGCGTTGATTTTCCCGCGCCATTGACGCCGACCAAACCACAAATCGTCCCCGTATGCAGCGTAATATTCACGCCGTCCAAGGCGCAGTGACCATTTGAATATGTCACGCTAAGATCTGTTATTTTGATCACATCTTGCCCTGTCATGTTATTGCCCTTTTTGTTGTGCGCGGTCGAAACCATCTGCAATCGTTTGCGTGGTAACGCGCAGTAAATCTAAATAAGTCGGCACTTTGCCATTTGCGCGGCTTAGGGAATCGACATACAAAACGCCCCCGTATAATGCGCCGGTTTCTTTGGCGACCTGCTTTGCGGATTTATCTGAAATTGTACTTTCACTAAAGACCACAGGCACATTATTGGCACGCACAACATCAATGACATGGCGCACTTGTTGCGGGGTACCTTGTCTGTCTGCGTTAATCGGCCACAGATATACCTCGGTCAGGTTGAAATCTTTGGCGAGATAACTAAACGCGCCCTCGCTGGTGACGAGGTAGCGTTGCTGTGCAGGGATCTTATTCATACGCGCCATCAAATCCGTTTTAATGGCGCTTAACTGCGCGGCATAACGGGCGGCATTGGCATCATAGATATCTGCGTTTTCAGGATCGGCTTGCACAAAGGCCTTACGAATATTCTCAACATAAACCAACGCGTTTTCAACCGACATCCAAGCATGCGGATTAGGCTTGCCTTCATACGGGCCTTCATAAATTGATACGGGCTGAATGCCCTGTGATACGACAATATTAGGCACGTCCTGTACATCCAGCAAAAAGCGTTTGAACCATCGCTCTAGATTTAATCCGTTCCATAAGATGAGGTCAGCATCTTGCGCCTTGATAATGTCTTTAGGCGTGGGTTGATAATCATGAATTTCTGCGCCTGGTTTCGTAATCGATTTTACAATGGCTGCGTCGCCTGCGACATTTTGCGCCATATCTGCAATGATCGTAAAGCTGGTCACGACCGTCATTTTATCGGCGGCGGTTGCTGGCAACGTGCCTAGCATTACGCATATTAAACACATTATTACATATCGCATTTTGATTACCTTTTTGTGGCGTCTTCTTTGCTTGTAATAAGTTAGTGCAGGGATCAAAGTTTAGCAATAGCTAAGAATATGTTTGTCGTTTTTTGCGCTGCGCTGTATTAGAATGCCGTTATGTCGTTATCGCCCGAACAATATTATCGCGCCGTTTTATCAACGCCCTTAGGCGATATGGTTGCGATTGCCGATGACAAGGCGCTGCATTTTCTGGAATTTACGGATCGTACGCATTTTGACCGGCAGCTCAACCGCATCATCCGCACCGGCGTGAGCCTGCACGACAAAAACACGCCTTTATTAAAAGGTTTGCAAGGTGATCTTGACGCCTATTTCGCGGGCGCGTGCCATCATTTTGAAACCCCTTTGCGCATTCACGGATCATCTTTTCAGCGCGCTGCGATGCAGGCATTATGCGCAGTGCCTTACGGGCAAACGCACAGCTATGCGCAGCAAGCAGAGGCTCTTGGCAAACCCAGCGCCGTGCGCGCCGTTGCACGCGCCAATAGTATGAATCAGATTGCCTTGCTGATCCCCTGTCACCGCATCATTGGATCAGATGGCCGCCTCAGCGGATATGCAGGCGGCATAAAGCGTAAAAAATGGTTGCTTGACCATGAAAAGAAATACACTATCTAGTGCCCTGATATTTTAAAGAACAATAAGAAACTAGCGCGCAGACACATGGCTGAAACAGTAATATCCATACAAAATCTTGATAAGACCTATGACAACGGCTTTACCGCCTTGGATAAGGTTAATCTTGAGATCAATAAAGGCGAGATTTTTGCCCTGCTTGGCCCCAATGGTGCGGGCAAGACAACGCTGATCGGATCGATCTGCGGCATCGTATCGCCAACTGGCGGTCATATTTCCGTATTTGGCCACGACACAATCAAAGAGTATAAGCAAACGCGTGCGCGCATTGGATTGGTTCCTCAAGAACTGACAGTGGATTCCTTTGAAACAGTTTGGAATACCGTCACGTTCAGCCGCGGCCTTTTTGGCAAGAAAGATAATCCCGCCCATATTGAAGATGTGCTGAAAAGGCTTTCTTTATTTGATAAAAAGGACACGCAAGTACGCAAATTATCTGGCGGGATGAAGCGCCGCGTCCTGATTGCCAAGGCCTTAGCGCACGAGCCTGATATTTTGTTTTTGGATGAGCCTACCGCAGGTGTGGATGTTGAGCTGCGCAAATCAATGTGGGCACAGGTACGTAAATTGCAGGAAACTGGCGTTACGATTATTTTGACGACGCACTATCTGGAAGAAGCCGAGGAAATGGCGGATCGCATTGGCTTTATCAGCAAGGGCAACTTGTTCATGACCGAGGAAAAAACATCCCTGATGAAAAAGCTCGGCAAGAAAGAGCTAGTCCTTGAGCTTTATAACCCTTTGGATTGCACGCCGTCGTCATTGGATGGATTTAACCTAAAGCTTGCCAATGATGGGTATCAAATTATTTACACATACGACCCCGCGATGCAGGATAACGGCGTTGTGAGTTTGCTGGATCAGTTGCGCGGTTTGGGCATTAAGTGCAAAGACTTTAATACGCGCCAAAGTTCGCTTGAGGAAATCTTTATTGAATTGGTAGGTCAGGAATGAATATTCGCGGTATCGCAGCCATTTATAAATATGAAATGCACCGTGCCTTTCGCACGATTGGGCAGACTATTGCATCGCCTGTTTTATCGACGATGCTGTATTTTATTGTGTTTGGTTCAGCCATTGGGTCACGTATCACTGATATTGACGGGGTCAGCTATGGTGCCTTTATCGTGCCGGGCTTGATTATGCTGACGGTGCTGAGCCAGAGCGTTTCAAATGCGTCTTTTGGCATTTATTTTCCCCGTTATTCAGGCACGATTTACGAAATTTTATCCGCGCCCCTTTCCTTTATTGAGGTCATCATCGGGTATGTTGGCGGCGCGGCCAGTAAATCCCTGATTGTCGCCACGATTGTTTTAATCACATCCAGTTTTTTCATTGATTTGAACATCGCGCACCCGTTTTGGATGCTGTTCTTCCTGATCATGACCAGTGTGACGTTTAGTATGTTTGGATTTATCATTGGCATTATCGCCGATGGATTTGAAAAATTGCAGATCATTCCATTATTGGTGATTACGCCGCTGACATTTTTGGGGGGCAGTTTTTATTCGATCAATATGTTGCCTGAGTTTTGGCAAAAGGTTTCCTTACTCAACCCCGTTGTCTATTTGATTAGTGGCTTCCGGTGGAGCTTTTATGAAAGCGCGGATGTTGCCATTCACACCAGCATTATCATGATCCTTGTGTTCCTAAGCGCATGTATCGGCATCGTTGCGTGGATTTTCAAAACAGGATATCGCCTGCGCGATTAAAACATAACCGCGCAAGCAACGCCGCGCCTAAGCCGCGCGTATATATGTGCTATCTGGGAATTCGTCTTGAATCTTCTCACCATTCACATCAGCCAAAAAGTCACGTCCCCATGCGGCGACATCATGCTTTTTAATGATGCGTGTCATGCGCTGAAGACGGGAATCTTTGTCGGCTTCATCTGCGGTAAGGGCGCGATATAAGACATCCGACATATCGGCCTTATCATATGGATTAACCAAAAATGCACCATGCAATTCAACCGCCGCGCCTGCAAATTCTGACAAGACCAAGGCACCTGATTTGCCTGAGGCCTGATTGGCCATCACATATTCTTTGGCCACAAGGTTCAGCCCATCACGTAGCGGCGTCACCCAACCCACATCAGCCGCAGCGTAGTATGCAATCACGTCCTCAAACGGGATCATACGGTTTACAAAGTGAATGGGCGTCCATTCGTAACTGCCGTATTTTCCGTTAATCACGCCAACGTTATAGGCGATATCTTGCGCAATTTCGTCATAGATTTTCATCCCTTTTGCGGGCGGCGTACACACCATAATCAAAGAGACTTTACCGCGCATTTCAGGATGATCTTCCAAGAACTGCTCAAAACCTTTGAGCTTATCAACGGGGCCTTTGGTATAATCGGTGCGCTCAATGGAAATGATACATTGTCTATCGCCAACCTCGTCCTTGATTTTGGCGCGCAGGGCTTTGACCTTTTCTGATTGCGCCAGTTCTTCGATATAGTCACAGTTAATCCCAACCGGGTGCGCGCCCATACGCACCGTGTTGAGGTCTGTTGTCAGTGACGACACATAACGGTCTACGCCAATCGCGCAGCCATAGGTTTTAAAGCGCGGCGCGGCCTCGGTCTTTTCATTGACAGTTGTCGGATAATTTGACCGCACAACATTTGTAAAGTTATCGACATATTGGGGAATGTGGAAACCAACATAATCACATTGCAGCAATGAGTTGATAATATCGCGGCGCCAAGGGATCATGTTAAAGATGTCCGCAGACGGGAATGGCGTATGGTGATAAAAGGCGATTTTAACATCTGGGCGCATTTGTCGCAAAAAGCCCGGAACCATCCATAGGTTATAATCATGGATCCATACGGTTGCATTTTCTGCGGCTTCCTGCGCGGCCTTTTCCGCGAAAATTCTATTGATTTCCAAAAAGTGATCCCAATGCTTGTGATTAAAGATCGCCTTTTCATGGAAAGAGTGCAGCAACAGCCAAAATGATTCTTTTGAGAAAACCTCATAGAAAATGCGTACATCTTCTTGCGTTAATGGGATGCGGCAGACCTGAAGATTTTCGTATTTTTCTTTATCGACATCGACATGTTCTTCGAAATTCTCTGGCATGCGCGTATCAGACAATGACCATGCCACCCATGATCCTTTTTGCGCATTACTGAAAAAGCCCAGCAATGTCGGCAAGATGCCGTTTGGGCTGCTATGTTTTTGGCGCACCGTTTTACCGTCTTCCTTGACCTCTTTATAAGGCAAGCGGTGATACACCATGACAAGGTCAGAATTGCCATACTGGGTTTTAGGCTGTTTGTCTTTTTGAGTTTTCTCTGTCACGCCAAAGTGATGCAAGGCTTCGAAAATTCCGTCTGTGCCAGGAGCATCAGAATAATAGGCATTATCCAAGTCTTTTGCAGCTTGCTTTAGCGGCTCTTCTGAATTGTTCAGCACAACGCCTTTATAGCCTGTTTGATACATGCTGAAATCGTTCATTGTGTCACCCGCCACGATAACGCGGTCATGATCAATGCCTAAATGATCAACCAAAGCGCGCAAAGTTGATCCTTTATTGACGTCGGTGGCCAGAATGTCCAAATAAATGCCGTTTGAATACAGGACATCACAGTTGCGCTGCTCTAGCTTTTCAATGATGGCCTCTGGTTTGTTGTTAGGCTCGACATAAAAAGACATGCGGCGCTCTTGAGGCTGCTCTTGGCGGTTAAGCTGCGTCAGTTCTTCGATGTCAGAAATATCTTTGAGCGTCTCACGCCAGCGATTTGAAATTTCCTGCTGAAGCGGCTGGACGTGTTGCTGTGTGTCGCCGGTGATGACCGTTGCACCCACATCGCCGATGATATAGTGCGGGGTCGGGATAAAGAGGTCATCTAAGACCGGCAAGATAAGCTCGGTATTACGGCCTGTATTGAAAACCAAAATAATGTTGTCGTTGTTGTTTAGAAAATTATAGAGCTCATCTTTTTGCCTATCTGCGCTTTCTAGAAATGTTCCATCTAAATCGACTGCTAAAATATAGGCGTCATCCTTATTGATTGTATGTGTGATAGCTCTCTCCTTTTTCCTATGGTTGATCACATTATGCTTTGGTAACAAAACCTAACAATTAGAAATATAAAATGCAAGAAAGTTTCTTTTTTATGTAAATATATTACATTTGCATGTAAGTTTCGCGTGAAAATACGCTCTTAAGACTGTGATACAGAATCGATCACGCAGCGCACATAATGTTGCCACTGGGCATAGTATGTTGTGGCTTTGTCCGCGTGCATTTTCGGCGTGAATTGATGGGACATCCGCCATGTTTTACGCAAGTCATCTAAGTCTTGGTAAATGCCTGCATGAAGCCCTGCCAAAAACGCAGCGCCCAGCGCCGTCGTTTCCTTGTTCACTGGCACATCGATTTCAACGCGGGTAATATCCGCCAAAAACTGGCACATAAAATTGTTGGCAACCAGGCCGCCATCAACGCGCAGCACTTCGGTTTCGATGCCAGAATCGCTTTGCATTGCGGCGAATAAATCCATGGTTTGGTAGGCCTGCGCCTCGAGCGCGGCGCGTGAGAGCAAAGCCCGACCCGATCCTCGCGTTAATCCAAAAATGGCGGCCTTGGCCTCGGGCTGCCAGTGCGGCGCGCCCAATCCTGTAAAGGCAGGCACCAGATAAACGCCGTCATTATCATGCACAGATTGGGCAAGATCTTCGGTATCGGCGGCATGTTTAATGATTTGTAATTCATCGCGCAGCCACTGGATAATCGCGCCTGCCATGAAAATTGACCCCTCCAGCGCATATGTCGTTTCACCGTTTAGGCGGTAGGCTGGCGTGGTCAGTAATTTATTATCGCTTTTCTTGAATGTCGTGCCGATATTCATCAGCGCAAAACATCCTGTGCCATAGGTTGATTTGATCATCCCCTCGTCAAAGCAGCATTGTCCAAATGTTGCTGCATTTTGATCGCCTGCAATGCCGCCAATGACAATAGGCGCGCCGAAGATATCAGGGTCTGTTTTACCGAATTCACATACGCTGTCTTTGACGGTTGGTAAAATGGATTTGGGAATATCGTACAGGTCAATCAGCTCGTCATCCCAGCAATTCTTCACAATATCATACAGTCCCGTGCGCGCCGCATTGGTCACATCGCTGATATGCTCTTTACCGCCTGTCAGGTTCCACACCAGAAAGCTTTCGACTGTGCCAAAGGCCAGATGTCCAGCCTCAGCCAGATCACGCGCGCCTGCGACATGATCAAGGATCCAGCATATTTTACTGTTGGAAAAATAGGGATCTAACAAAAGACCTGTCGTGCGCGCAATCTTATCTTCCAGCGCGGCGATATTTTTACTGCTGGCGCGGATATCATTACAAAATGATGCCGTGCGGCGGTCTTGCCAGACAATGGCGCGGTGAATGGGCGCGCCTGTGCGCTTATCCCACAAAATGGTCGTTTCCCGTTGATTGGTGATTCCGATCGCCGCGATTTTCGATGCGCCGCCTGCCTTTTCCACCACTTGGCGCGCGGTGGCCAGCGTATCACGCCAGATGTCATTTGCATTATGTTCGACCCAACCAGGATGCGGGAAATGTTGCGGCAATTCCTTTTGCGCGATATGCAGCATATTGGCCTTATCATCAAAGATGATGGCACGGCTGCTGGTGGTGCCTTGATCAATGGCAAGGATTAAGGGCGTGCTCATGCTGCGGCCTCTTCATTACGCTTGCTTAGATAATCAGCAATTGCCTTTTGCGTTTCAGGCGATGTATGCAAAAGTAATTTCGTGCGGCGCCATAAAATATCCTCGGCGGTTTGTGCCCATTCAAAATCAACCAGATATTTGATCTCGGCCTCGTAGACATGATCGCCAAAATGCGTGCCCAGATCCTGCACGCCTTGTGCATCGCCTAGGATGCGGTTAATGCGTGATCCGTATTGCCGTGCAAGGCGGTATAAAACTTTCACATCAAGCCAGTCATATTGATCGCTGAGCCGGTCAAAAAAGCCGATAAAATCTGCGCCAGCAATATCGCCGCCTGCCATTGTGGCGCCTTTGGTCCATGGGCCATGTTTATTATCCAAAAGCGGCGCAATTTTATTCACCGCATGCTCGGCCAGTTTACGGTATGTTGTGATTTTGCCGCCAAAGATATTCAAAATGCCAACGCCGCGCGACGTATCAAGGTCAAGCTTATAATCGCGCGTGACCTCGGACAGATTATCATCGCCACTGTCCAGCAAGCCGCGTACGCCGCTGAAAGTATGGATGATATCAGCGGGCTTTACCGATGCGTTTAAACTACGCGAGGCGGCTTCGCATAGATAGTCAATTTCATCATCGTTAATCTGCGCGGCGTTGGGATCACCCTGATAGTCGACATCTGTTGTGCCGATCATGGTGTAGTTATGCTCGTACGGGATGGTGAAGACGATCCGTCCATCTGGTTGTTGCAATAAATAGGCATGATCGCCTTCATAAAGGCGCGGCACGATAATGTGACTGCCCTTGGACAGCCGCAGATCATACGTCTTTTTATGTGCTAAATCATTGTGGTCCAGTAAGCGGCGCACCCATGGCCCCGCCGCGTTAATCACTGCGCGCGCTTCGATCGTTGTTTCGGCGCCTGTGTTCATATCTTTTAAAGAGGCACGCCATTTATCTTCGTGTTCATGGGCGCTGAGCTGGGTGCAGGCCGTGCGCGTTTTAATCACCGCGCCTTTTGCCAGCGCATCCAGCGCATTTGTCACCACTAGGCGCGCATCATCAACCCAACAATCAGCATAGCAAAAACCATAACGATACCGGCCTTGCAACGGCGCGCCATATTTACCATCGGTCAATTTAAAGGCCCGCGAGGAAGGCAGAATTGTACGCCGTCCGCCCAACATATCATACAGCCACAATCCAGCGCGGATCATCCAGCGCGGGCGTAAATGCGGTTCATGCGGAATAACGAATTTCAGTGGCCAAATAATATGGGATGCGGATTTTAGCAGGCGTTCGCGCTCGGCCAGTGCCTCGGCGACCAGTTTAAAATCATACTGCTCAAGATAGCGCAGACCGCCGTGGATTAACTTGGTACTGGCTGATGATGTTGCCTGTGCTAGGTCGCCTTGTTCGACTAATAAAACGGATAAGCCCCGCCCCGCCGCGTCGCGCGCGATGCCTGCACCGTTTATGCCACCACCGATTACAAGTACGTCATACATTCTATTATTAGTGTATCATAGTTTTGCATACCCAAGAATGCCTTGAGCGGGAAAATCTATGCTGCGGTGTATTAGGCAGGCTTATTTTGAATCAGGTAAGTTGCATTTTGATCGTGCGCCTCTTGATCGAATTCTTCTGTTGTTTCTGGCTTTTGAGCATTGACGTTATAATCGGCTGCGGCTTTGTGCTGCGCTGTTAAACCGCCTTGTTTTGCTTCTGCCAACAAGGCTTGTTCGTCATAAGTTATATCCAGTTGCTGAACCAAATAGGCTTTGGAGTATGTAGCTATATTTTCGTAGTACAGTAAATCATCGTCTTTGGTAAACACATTACTTTCAAAATCATAATACTCCTCCAGCGCCTCACTGAGCATGCGGTCACGCTCAGATAGATAGTGAAACCTTACATCGATTTCACTGTAATCTGCCTGTTCTTCATTTATGAATTCAAGGCGCGCGTCTTCAATGCGATAGGTATCAGCTTTATCTGCAAGGTCTTTAAGTTGTCCTGCTTTCAGCTCGCGATAATCGCCGAGAAACCCTTTAGGCGGTATGCCGATTAGCCTCTTTATTTCTTCTAAGGCTTGCTGTCCATTTTCCATGCCAACATAAGGCACAATAAAATCCGCATAAGGCTTCATAAAGCCTTCGATGCGGTTAAGCCGTTCTTCATCTGTTAAGCCATGGGTGTTTTGAGCTACTTGATATTTAACGCGTAGCTCTTCAATTTTTTGATAATATTGATCTTCTTGAGATACGGCTTTTTGAGATGCTTCCATATATTGGTCGCGCAAATCTTCATACAATCCCGTATCAAAAATGGTCAGGTCTGTTAGTGAATATATCAGATCGCCAGCTTCGGGCGCTTGATATTTTGTGTTGATCTCATCCATTAGCAGATCCATTTTATACATTGCGCTGAATAGCTCTGCTGGGCGCTCATTACGTGTAAAATCACCGTCATTTAAAACGGTTTCAAGATGCTCTTGCATCGCATCAAGACGATCAAGATCGCGCCGAAATTCTTCGGGTGTGATATTCGTGCCAATAAAGTCTTCTTCAGTAATGCCTTCTGCCATGATCTTTTCTTCTTGGATGGCTTTTATATAGGCACTTTACGCCCAGAAATTTAATAAAGGCTTAATGCTGATAAATGCGTACATAACGCTCGCTCAACGATGTGAGAACTCCGTCATCAATATATGGTATATGGATATGTTATTAGAAGTTGACAGTGAAGCGCCCCATAGCGTATTGACATAAGTCATGCGCATTTTGATTGGACGACATGCGCCCTCTATGGGGCAGAAAGATTCACTGAATTATTCAAAATTCAGTGATGCCCGCGTGCCGATTGATCCGGATTATGCACATCTGACCCTTTTATGCGGACAGTTTATGCGCGAAGCCTTTGAGCATTTCGACATTCAAACGCCTCCTTTATTTTGGAGCAGCCAGTTTTTACGCGCCCAGCAATCATATTCCGGCATCGCCGAGGGAATTGGCGATTATTTCGGCGAAGATCTCAGTTGGCAAACCAAGCGCTGGCACATTGATACGCTGTTGAATGAACAAAGCTTTGGTTTTTTGCCCTATATCGATACAATTAAAAATCCAATTAAACGTGGGCTTGCTCAGATTTTTTCTGAATTTTCCAAGCGCCTTTATGATGGGGACGCGTTTACCAGCCGAACTATGCTGGGCGATGCGCCGCGTGATGTCGTGCGTGATGTGCGCTTGTTTATGAGTACGACTCTTCAAAATGATGTTAATGAAGGCGAAGATACACATGTTATCATTGCCCATGGCGCGGTGATGAAAGCCTTGGTCATGCATTGGTTCCATTTATACGATTTGGATTCATGGAAACAAATAAATACGCCCGGTAATCTGGATTTTTATATGATCGAGGGTGAAAAAAAGGAATGGACCTTATCGCATATTTATGACGGGATGAATGCGCAATCATTACTGGATAATCCCCCCGATCCAATCGCACATATTAAGCGACCAAACCAAATGCCGCTGCCGCCATGGCTTAGCGATCCATCAGATCCGCGCTAACCTTCAATGGGTATAAATACGCTCATAACGTGGGCTGAGCGAGGTGAGAACTTCATAATCAAACGATCCTTCGATGAGATCACCGATATCGGCGGCGCTTTGGTGCGGGCCAATAAGCTCGAGCCGATCGCCGATCTCTGGTCTTTGTTCATTGGGCACGGCGGATAAATCAACGCTTAACATGTCCATGGAAATGCGCCCAATAATCGGGCAACGTACACCGCGCCAATATAACGCGCCTTTATTTGACAGGCTGCGGAAAATGCCGTCGGCGTATCCGCCGCTGAGCGTGGCAACGCATGTTTCTTGGGCAAAGATATGCGCCGCGCCATAGCCTATTGCCGCGCCTGATGGGGCGCTGCGCTTGCAGATCACTGGCAGGTCAAGGGTAATGACTGGCGCCATGGGGTTTTTATCGGCATAGGGCACAGGATTTAAACCATACAGCGCCATACCGGGGCGTACCATGTCATAGTGATACTCTGATCCTAAAAAGATGCCTGATGAATTTGCCAATGCCTTTGGCACATTGGGGAACAAGGCGGCAATTTCGGCAAAGGCAGCGCGCTGATGCTCATTTAACGGGTGATCCTTTTCATCCGCGCATGCAAGGTGGCTCATCACGCAGATCAGATCAATGCCTGCCATCATGGCGGGATCACCCGCAATCTCATGCACAAGGGGCATATCCATACCAAGACGGTTCATGCCTGTATTACAGTGGATCATCGCAGGTAATTGACGCCCCACCTTTCGGGCAAACGCGCCATAAGATGTGATTTCATCGCGCGAGTCCAAAACAGGGATGAGGGTATCATTTAAATAGATCTCGCCAACATCAGGGTAAAACCCGTTTAGCACCATAATATTAATATCAGGATGCGCCACGCGCAGTTTTTGGCCTTCTTGCCAGTTGGCGACAAAGAAATCTACGCAGCCTTCTTCCTTGAGGTATTTTGCAATATGCACTGCGCCAAGGCCGTATGCATTGGCCTTGACCACGGCGCTGACACGGACAGGCGCGCCGACCTTATCTTGCAGTAAACGGTAATTACTGCGCAGCGCCTTTGTATCAATCGTTAACCGTCCCAGCGCATCTTTTTGCATGAGGTTTTCCTTATTGCGCCTGATCGCCAGATTGGACCTCGGCGGCGGCTTTGCGCTTATGTTGCCATTTCTTCCAGAAAAAGCGCGCAGGGAAATATGCAACGATGGCCACGATCAAACCAATTCCTGCAACGGGGCCGAAAGCCATCCATACTGCGGCGACGCCTAATCCCGGCCCGATATAGGCAAGTGCAGGGGCGCTGATGCACATGCACGTGATAACAAAGATAAAGAAAATCGGCATACTTATTGTCCTTCGCTTGTCACCTGATTATGCAGCCATTGATCCGTATGCGCAACGGTTTGGGCATGTGTGATTGTGGCGATATATTCTGTGCCCTTTATTGTTTGGGTTAGGGGTGCGTAATAATCCCAGACAATTTCCTTGTTTGTTGTGACCTCAAAAATGCGGCCATGCTCGGCATCGATAATTAAGGTATTCCCATTTGCAAGGCGTTCTTGCGTGCCGAAAAATTCGGTATGAAACGGCGCAGACTGGCTGCCCTCGAATGTCCAGACTTGCGCCATGTCTTTTGGGTCAAATTCATAGATGCGTGAATAGCCGCCCTCTTTAAAACTGCCTTGGTTATCGAACATCAGGATATGACCATTATCCAGATAATCGACGTCATGCTGATGGCGCAACGGCAATGACACGGCATAGACGATTTGCTCGGTCTGCGGGTCAAGCACGACCAGCGCATTGAGATCACGCACTGAAATCAGCAGCATACCTTTTTGCAGCCACCACACATCAGGGTGACTTTTTTCGATGACTTCGATGGAATTGGAATGTGTGGGGTCGTCATCGGGGCTGAACTGTAATTGGTGCAGCATATCGCGGTAAGGCGAATTTAAAATCGCATCAATCAACGAAATCCGTTTTTCAAGGCTGCCATCGTTTGCATTAATGATCGAGATATTATCTTCCAAAAACGGCAGATATGGCATGGCGTAATCACCTGGTGCATCACTGCGAATGATATGTTCGACCGCGTAAATCGTACCGTTTTCCGTTTGTTCAAAGTCATTATTGATATGACCTGTATATGTCCAAATAACATTGGCGTCCTTATCCATTTTCACAAGTCCTGCGCCCCATGGGGTGACGCCGGCAACACTGACCAAGGTGGTTAAATCGCCATTATCATCTAAATGAAAATCACGCAGATAAAAGGCCTCGTTCGGCAGGTCAGAGGGGTATAAAACATGGTTTTGATTGCTCCACGCCTTATCGAATTGAAACGGCCATGTATGCAAAACCTGACCTGTACGGTCGATGAGGCGCGCGGTGGTATCTTGCGTTGTGACATATAAAATCGGCGCCTTATCGTGGGCGGCGCTATAGCTAGAGCGCAGATCCGTTTGTTCAGGCGCTGGGTTGGTCCAGCGTATCGCATCGGCATGCTGTTGAAAGTTTATAAAATATCCGACCGCACCCGCGACCTGCACAAAAGGCTTAACTGCCGCATGCAGCCATGTATCTTCCTGGGATTGGGCAACTGCGCCAACAACAAACACCAAAAAAATCAGAAAAACAGTTAAAAGTGCTTTAAAATCTTTTATCATATTATGAGCTTATCTTTGAGGACTGCGCGAAATGCGCATGTTTTCTTTTTTATCATACCGCCAACGACAAAAACAGGCATAATCATCTCTATGACGCGCGTTCCCTTTTATTTAGATTGGATGGGATCAGTCCTTGATAAACCAAGCGACTGGCTTTTGGCGCTGGGGCGTTTGGAAAGTCATTTGCTGACCTATGATATCGCCGATATTACGATTGATAAGCCCATTTTTGTGACAGGCATGGCGCGCGCGGGCAGCACCGTTATCCTTGAGGCACTGAACGATGCATCTGTCACCAGCAGTTTTCAATATCGTGATTATCCGTTTATTCATGCCAATTATTTTTGGAATATTGTACGCCTTGCCGTGCCGACCAGCACCCGCAAAAAACAACGCGCCCATCAAGACGGCATTGATATTTCCTTGCGCAGTCCCGAGGCCTTGGAAGAAATTTTATGGACGGCCTTTTACCCGCCCAGCGCGGATAGAATGCCTATCCTTAATGCGCCCCATAGCGATGAGGCCTTTGCCGCGCATTATCAAAACAGCATCAAAAAGCTCCTGTATTTGCGTAAAGGCACGCGGTATCTGGCGAAGAATAATAACTTGATTGCGCGCCTGCCTTATCTGCGCAGTTTGTTTCCTGATGCGCGTTTTATTGTGCCGCTGCGTGATCCGGCGGCGCATATTTACTCCCTGATCAAGCAACACCGCCTGATCAGTGATGCGCAAAAGGCTGATCCTGCCAGTGCGCGCTATATGCGGCGAAACGGGCATTTCGAATTTGGGCAAGATTTCCGCCCAATTGCCTTTGAAGGAATTGATAAGGTTATTGCGCTGTGGCATGCGGGCGACATTGTGCAGGCCTACGCGCATTACTGGCGTTTATATCACATGCATATTGCGCAGATGCTGGACGATGATGCGGATTTACGCGCGCAATGTTGCCTGATAACGCACGAGACATTATGCGATGACCCAAAGGAAAGTTTATCGCGCATCAGTGAATTTTGTATGCTGCCGCCAAGTGACGCAGAAAATATAGAGGCACACTGGGCCGCGCGCCTTAAACGCCCGACCTATTATCATAATGATTTTTCTGATGATGAGATCACAATGATCGCGGATATCACGCGCCCCGCGCAAGAGCAGCTTTGGCGCATGATTGATTAAATTAATACTCGGCGCTAAGGCGGCTTTCTTCCAGATCACTAAACTTGGTGAGGTTGGAATCAAAGTGCATGCGTACCCCGCCAATAGGACCGTGACGTGCCTTGGCAACAATACATTCACCAACATTATGGGCGCGGTCCATTTTATCTTGCCAATCCATATGCTTGTCGGTGCCGACCTCGGGCTCGGTTCGGGCGAGGTAATATTCCTCACGATAAACGAACATCACAACGTCGGCGTCTTGCTCGATCGATCCAGATTCACGCAAGTCTGATAATTGCGGGCGTTTGTCTTCGCGTTGCTCGACCGCGCGGGAAAGCTGTGACAGGGCGATCACGGGGATTTGTAATTCTTTGGCGATGGCTTTTAGACCACGGGTAATTTCAGAGACCTCAAGAACGCGGTTTTCGCTGGACTGGCGTGACCCTGATCCGCGCAAAAGCTGAAGGTAGTCTACTACCAAAAGACCAAGGCCGTGTTGACGCTTGAGGCGACGTGCGCGCGTTCTGACCGCGCCAATCGACAAGGCAGGCGTATCATCAATATAAAGCGGCACTTGTGACATCATTTGTGAGGCTTCAACAAAAGAACGGAAGTCGCTTTGCTGGATTGTTCCTTTACGAATGGCGTCACCTGATACGCCTGATTCAATAGCCAAAATACGTCCGGCGAGCTGATCTGCCGACATCTCGAGCGAGAAAAACGCCGTGACTGCGCCTTCTTTGCCGCCGCTTTGTGCGTAGGCCTTTGCTGCGTTATATGCCCATGTAGTGGCAAGCGCCGTTTTACCCATTGATGGACGACCCGCGAGGATAAGCAAGTCAGACTTCTGGAAGCCGCCCAATTTCTTATCCACGTCGATCAAGCCACTGGTTACGCCTGTCAGACCGTCATCAGCGTTAAAAGCCTTTTCCGCATGTTCAATGGCAATGACAACTGAATCGCGCAAGGTTACGAAACCGCCGCTGCCGCTGCCATTTTCGGCGAGGGAGAATAATTGCGATTCTGCCGTTTCAATAATTTTTTCCGCATCACTGTCTAGTGTGTGACTGTAGGAATCGTTGACGACGCCCTCGCCCAGTGAAATCAGTTCGCGGCGCATGAAAAGATCATACAAACGGCGCGCATAATCTTCGACATTAACGACCGTTAAAACAGACGCGGCAAGCTCCGCCAGATAAGACGCGCCGCCAAGTTCTTCCAAGTCAGGGTCTTCATCGAAATAGTTTTTCAATGTCACGGGCGAGGCTTCTTGCCCGCGCTCGGTCATTTTAATGATGGCCTCGTAAATGCGCTGATGCACGGGCACATAGAAATGCGGCGCTTGAACGATTTCAGAAACGCGTTCAACGGCGCGGTTATCAACCAAAAGCGCACCAAGCAAGCCTTGCTCGGCGTCTTGGTTATGCGGCAAGCTGCGGTAGTGAGGGTTATTCCCTTCGGGCGATCCGTCTTGGTTATAAGGCACGGCGTTACTGAGTAAATGTGAATCGTTCATAAGCGCAGATATATCAGGTGCATCTAAAAAAGGGTGAAATAATTACAAAAGCCGCCTGTGGACGGGTGTGGATAGAATCGCAAACGCCTTATTGGCTGCCTAATACGGCCATGGACATGTACGGTACACTTCTTCGATATCGGCCAAAACTTCGCCAGATAAGGTCACATCAACCGAATCGATATTGGTCTTTAATTGATCCATAGACGTTGCGCCAATGATGTTTGCGGTGACAAACGGGCGGCTATTCACGAAGGCCAGCGCCATTTGGCAGACATCTAAGCCATGCTTTTGCGCAATCGCCATATAAGAACGCACTGCGTTTTGCGCGTTTTGCGTATCACGCGCAAGGCCGCGATGCTCGATTGACCAGCGCGATCCTTGTGGACGCGCCCCGTCAAGATATTTACCGCTGAGCATACCCGTGGCAAGCGGCGACCAAGCCAGCAAGCCAACCTTTTCCGCGCGCGTGATTTCATGCATATCGGTATCAAACAGGCGGTTTAAAAGACTATATTCATTTTGAATAGATACCATGCGCGGCAAATTGTGTTTTTCTGCCAGTTGCAGATATTTCATCGTGCCCCACGCGGTTTCATTGGACAGGCCAACATGACGGATTTTTCCTGCCTTAACGCATTCATCCAATGTTTCAAGAACCTCGGTGAAATTGGCTTCCTCGGCGGCGGGATCGAAATCAGGCGCGAAACCCCAATGCGATTGAAAGGCATAGGAATCGCGGTTCGGCCAGTGCAGTTGATACAGATCAATATAATCTGTTTGCAAGCGCTTTAGCGACCCTTCGACCGCAGCCATAATGCCCTGACGGTTAATCATTGCGCCGTCGCGGATCCATGAGGCACGCGCACCTGCAATTTTTGTGGCCAAAATTACATCTTCGCGGTTTTTACGCGCGGCAAACCAATTACCGATAATTGTTTCGGTCTTGCCGTATGTTTCCGCGTTTGGCGGCACTGCATAAAGCTCGGCCGTGTCAAAGAAATTGATGCCGCGTTCGCGCGCGTAATCCATTTGCGCGAAACCTTCGTCTTGGGTGTTTTGACGCCCCCATGTCATTGTGCCCAAACAAATCAGACTGACATCCAGATTGGTTTTTCCCAATTTACGGTATTGCATTGATTATTCCTTATCTTCGTATGTATGAACGAGAGCAAGCGCAGATTTAACCGCGCATCTTTGATAAGCCTAAAATAGTTTGAGCGCACAGCGTATCCACTGGCGCGCCTGTTTTTTTGCAATCGGCTTCCAGCAGCATCAGTTTTTCCAGTACCTTTTGCAAGGTTGCAAAGCGCCAGCGCTGAAGCTGCGTGCGGAATGCGCCTTGGTATTTGAAAAAGACGGGCGGGCTAAGGCTTTTCATCGCTTGATCAGCGGGGCTGCCGTGGTCGACCGCGTAACGTGCCTGATGCAGGCGTTTAAAGTGATTTTGCAAACTGCGCACCATCACGATAAAGGAAATGCCCTCTTCGGTTAATTTATTCCAATGCTGCAAGGCTTGTTGCGCTTGGCCAAGTCCAACGGCGTGCACAAGATCATCCATATTCACCGCGCCATTTGCCCCGCAAATCGCCAGCACATCATCAAGGCCAATAATCATGCCTTCATTGCGCCCTTTATACAGGACGAGTTTTTCCACTTCGCTGCGCGCACGGGCACGGTCGCCTTGAATATTACTCGACAGCCAATTCACCGCGTCAGGTTCAATTTGCATGCCTTCTTGTCCGACGAAATCACGGATAAAGCGCGCAAGGCCACGCTCATCTTCGACATAGCATGGCACAGCGGCCGCATTTTTTGCACCTTCACACAATTTGCGCAATGATGAACGCGCGGCCAAGTCATCGGCTTCGATCACGACAAGGGCGCTATCGCTGGGGTTTTCTAGGTAGGCTTTGATGAGGGTGGTGAGCTTATCACTGCCGCCTTGGATGCGCACTAATCGGTCACCGCCCATCATCGACATGGCGTTGGCTTCGTCGCTGAGGCGCGCGGGGTCATCTTGCAAGGTTGCACTGTCCAGCGCCGCCACATTAAAGGGATCATTTAAATCACTGACCACTGTGAGGCCAATGGCCTTTGTGCGTTCTTTCATCAGGCCGCTATCTGGGCCATAAATCAAAATGACGCGCGCCGCCTTGGACGGGTTTTTAACAAAGCCTTCGATTTCGCGCGCAGATATTTTCATGATTTAAATTGTAAGCAATGGTATGGAATAATCAATTCCTTCCTTGTTTTTAGGCAAAGTTATGCTAGGTCTATATGCATGAAGATTGGATTTCAAATGTTTCCGCTGGCTATGGCAAAGCCTGGCTATGATAATACGCTGTTGCTGATTGAAGAGGCACTGCGCCGCGGGTTTGAAGCCTATCACTTCGTCCCCGAAGATGTCAGCATGAATACGCAAGGCCGCCTGTTTACGCGTGCGCGCCTGATGGCCTTTGACGGCGAGAACATCGTGCAAAAAGACGACATGGTGTTAGACCTGCATGATTTGGATGTCCTGTTTTTCCGCCAAGACCCGCCCTTTGATATGGCCTATATCACCAATACATATTTGCTTGAGCGATTAGAGCATGACGTTTTGATGGTGAACCATCCGCGATGGATCCGCGATATGCCTGATAAGTTATCTATCTTTGATTGTCAGGATTATATGGCGCCGACCCTTATCAGCCGTGATCGCGATCATTTAGCCGCCTTTTTAAGCGAGAAAAATAACGATGTCGTTGCCAAGCCTTTATACGGATTTAAAGGCCACGGGATTGAACGCGTATCCAGCATTGATGCCATTATGAGCATGGTTGACGCCATGGCCGAGCCAATCATGTTGCAACCGTTTTTGCCGCAAATCCGCGAAGGTAATAAACGCATTGTTTTATTTAATGGCGAGGTTGTAGGCGCGCTGAAATCCGTGCCGGAAGAAGATTTTCGCATTTACCGCGACAGTCAGGATTTGGCCTATGAACCCACGGAAGATGAGTTAAAGCTTTGCCACGACATTGCGCCGTTACTGGTTGAGCGCGGATTGATTTTTGTGGGTCTGGATCTCATTGGGCCGTATCTAACAGAAATTAATGTGGGCTCTGTTGGGTCGTTGCAACGCCTGAACGCCATTTACAAAGATCACTTTGAAACCAAGCTTTTTGATTGCATTTTACCGCTTGTAAAAAGCTGATCCGCGCAGATATTTCCGCCAATCATATCAGGATTATCCGCCACCATTTTTGGGAAGTTGCGCAAATATTGCACGGTGTCTTCTAGGCTTGGCATTTCGGTGCGGTACACCAGCCAATCTGGACGCCCAGCGCGCATAATGTGAAGCAAAGCCTGAATATCTGCGTGAACGCCGTGGCGATCTGCCGCGGCCTCAATGAGATCGGCAAATTCGCTGACAAAATCCTTCATAGACGCATGACCAAACGCAACCTCGTGATAGTGGTTATCGTGGTAACAGGCCGCGTTAAAGTTGGCCTCCATCAGGGCTTTGCTTGCGCTCATATTCTCAAGATCGATACCAAAACGCTTCAGCAGTTCTGCCGTTTGCGCATAAAATGCATCATCGTATCCGATCAGGTAGCCAAGGATAATAGCGCTGGTGCGTTGATGCAGCAGGCCATTTTGGAAGGCGCAAATCTCGGCGCGGTGGTTCACAACCTCGCCAGCGTCATTCACAATGGTTGCCACGTTACATGCCCGGCGCCAGCTTTCACTTTGTGCTTGCAGGTAATTCGTCATATTTTGCGGGCCAAGGCCTTGCGCCTCCAGTTCACTGAAACTGCGCCACTGGCCAAGGGGCAATTTTTTCAAGTGCCCTTCATCATTAAAGGCCGCAAACACATGCGGGTGATTGAGCGTATAATCTATATGCGCGTCAACAAATTCTGCGCCATTTTTCGCGGTATAGTAAAAATCAGGAATGCCCGTGTTCACGCCCATCTTTACCTTTTGGGCGATATTATGGATGTGATTGATTTTGTGGCCTTCGGTGTATCCGCATGAACTGTCGAAGGACAGGAACATCACAGGTTCCAGCGCGGTAGCCATGCGAATAATGCGCAGCAAATGATCAGGATCGCGGTAACCCAGCGATATTTGAATATTCATGCAGCTGTTAAAGAAACGAAACACTTCCGTCATGTCATCGCGGGGTGGGGCGAAAAATGTTTGATAGCGCTCTAGATTAACGACTTGCAAGGCATCAAGCGGAATATGCGGGAACTGCCCATAGGGTGAGAGCATAAATCCATGATCGACGGCTTGCTGAAACAAAGTTTGCGTTCCCTGATTCACGTGTGACATCAAGGCCTTAAGATCGTTAAGGGCGAAGGCAGGGGTAGCAATTTCAATGGCGCTGGTTGGGGGTTCGTGGCGGATGCCCCATCCTTCTTTTTCCATCGCGCTAAATAAGGCTTTGTTTTCCGAGGAGCTTGGCGGCATCAGATCATTCTGACGGCACAGGGCAAATTCAATCTCGGCGCCGAACAGACACGGGTCATCGCCCATACCCGCATAATAGCCGCGCATCATATCAATTCCGGTAATGCGCGGTGCGCGCTGAGAGCCTGTAATAATCGTCATCGTCACCCTAATGTAAGGTGTTTTTTTAAATAGGAAAGTCTTTATGCGACTAATCACCATTATTTCTATAATAATTTTACAAATTTCTTGTATCTATTTTACAAAATCCATTATACTCCGCTTCATAATCAAGCAATTAAGGGTCTATTTATGGAATTCAAGCGTACAGCTGAGGGACGTGTTTTCTTTTCTGGTGCAAAAAGTGCTTCTAACGATGCGGATCGCGGATCACGCCGTGAAGCGCCAGAATTAACAAGTCCGCTGACAGGAAAAGTTCTTAAACAACGCCCTGAAATTGCAGAAAAAACGCCTGATACGCCGCAATCTCAGTATCAGGTCTTAGCACTTTTAAAATCCCTGAACGAGAAACTGAAACTCACACAGATTGAGCGCAATAGCATGCGCCAAGAGCTGAAAGCCTATCGTCAGATGATCGATACGCTCGAGAAAAAGTCAGGCGAAACTGAAAAAGCTTTCCAAACGCTGCAAAACAAAATGCAAGCCTTGCCTGACAATGCAGCCATCCCTTCTGATCTGACAAAGCAACTGGACGAAACGCGCCGCCTGTATGAAAAATTAGAAAACCGTACCGAGCGCAATGACCGTAACCTTTCTGATTTATTGGATAAGGCGGAATCGCACAAGCAAGTCAGTCTGGCGATGTCGAAAAAGACAGCTGATCTTGAGCGTCAGCAAAAGCAATATGCGTCCTCTTTGGAAAGTGGTCTTTCCCGTGTGAAGGAAATTACTGATCGCCTTGATACAACAGAAGCACGCCAAGATGAACTGCAAGGACAAATGAAATCTGCGCTGGATCATGAGGAGCGTTTTACCGCCTTGATCGAGCAAGAGCGCAATGACCGCGCGCGCTTTATGCGCAAATTAGAAAAATTGGAAGAAACAGTATTGATGATCAATAGCGGCGCACATATGCAGCCCGCCCTTGAAGATGCCAGCACCGCCGGTCAAGGTGAAGGCTTGCATGTTCCGCATTACTTGATCGACAAAAGCCCTGATGACGAGCCTGCAAGCACGCCAAAATTTGCATTGCCAGAAAACTGGTCTGAAAAGGCGCTGGATGTATGGCAAAAGGCGCTGAATATTCCAATGCCTGTTGCGGTCTTTGGTGGCTTGGTTTTAGTGGTCAGTGGCTGGTGGATCAGTGCGCAACAAATGCCAAGCACAAATATGCCTGCATATCAGTACGCGCCTGAGGCGAGCACGCAGCAAGGCACTGCTTCTACACAATCTTTGGGCGCGCAAGGCGGTGAAACCTCTGCCGTGCAAAATTGGAATGTCTCGAAGAATGTCAGCGAGTTTGCGCCCCTGTCTTTGAACAATCCTAATATTCCAACACAAACGCAGCAAAATGACCTGAGCCAATTAATGGATGCAGATCCTGATGCAGCGGCGGCAATCTTAAATGATATGGCACCCGGTCAAGATCAAGGCGCCGCGCTAAGCATTCCAAAGCTGCACAATGATCAGCAAGCTTTGGCGCCTTCAACGCAAGCAGATGATGCAGGCAACACAAATGCCAGCCTGCCACAAGATTTTAAAACACTTGAAGCCCTTGCCATCCAAGGCAACGCCGATGCGCAGCATGATTTGGCTGCTCTTTATGTGGTGGGGCAAAATGGTGTGAAGCAAGATTACGCGCGCGCCGCTTACTGGTTTGATCGCGCCGCGCAAAATGGCGTTGCGAATGCGGCTTATAATATGGGCGTTTTATACCACCAAGGTCTAGGCGTTAAAGCCAGTTTAGAGCAAGCCGTAAAATGGTACAGCGTGGCCGCCGAACAAGGCCATCCTGAGGCCGCATATAATCTTGGCATTGCCTATATCGAAGGTGTTGGCGTTGATTATGATCCGTTTAAGGCAACTTTGCATTTTGAACAGGCCGCCGCCAATGGCACTGTCGAGGCCGCATATAATCTGGGTTTGATTTACGAAAACGGGTTGCTGGGTTCGGCAAAACCGGGTGAAGCATTGATGTGGTATAAAATTGCCGCTGATTATAACTTGCCCGAGGCACAAACAGCGCTTAATCAACTCGTTGAATCTTTGGGCATTGATCGCGCGGAAATTGACCGCATTGTTGAGGATGTCAAAAAATCATACCCTGCGATGAATAAGGCAGCAAAGGCATCTGAAAAACCTGCCACGCCTGCCAGTGATATTATTCCTGTTTCTGGGCTTAGCGCTTCTGACGCGGCGGCAAGCACTGTGAAAGCCTCTGCCAGCACAAGCGCCGCTGATACATCCAGCCGCATTGATCTGATTAGCGCGGTGCAAAGCGAGCTTGAAGCTCTAGACCTTTATCCAGGTCCTATTGATGGTCGATCAGGCCCATTGACCGAGGATGCAGTGCGCGCTTATCAAAAGGCGTATGACTTGCCTGTAAATGGACAGATTACACAAGCCTTGCTTGAGCATATGCAGCAGTAATTCATTACTGCATTAAAAAACATATCAGAAAAAGGGTCTACCAAATCGGCGCCCCTTTTTTAATGCTTATTCTTATATATCTGTTATGCGCAGATTATTTACTGGTTCATGCTTTGGAAGAACTCATCATTGTTCTTTGTTTGCTTCATCTTACCCAGTAAGAATTCAATCGCATCCACCGTGCCCATAGGATTGAGAATACGGCGCAAGACCCACATTTTTTGCAGCATATCTTTGCTGACCAATAGGTCTTCTTTACGTGTACCTGATTTTTGAATATCAATCGCAGGGAAGACACGTTTATCAGAAATCTTACGATCCAGAACAATTTCAGAGTTACCTGTCCCTTTGAATTCCTCAAAGATAACTTCATCCATACGTGATCCGGTGTCGATCAATGCCGTGGCGATAATTGTCAATGATCCGCCTTGTTCGATGTTACGCGCCGCGCCAAAGAAACGTTTTGGACGTTGCAGTGCGTTCGCATCGACACCACCTGTTAGAACTTTACCCGAGCTTGGCACAACAGTATTGTACGCACGTGCAAGACGTGTGATGGAGTCTAGTAAGATCACAACATCACGTTTTTGTTCAACCAGACGCTTGGCCTTTTCCATTACCATTTCAGCCACTTGAACGTGACGTGAGGCAGGCTCGTCAAATGTAGAAGAAACAACTTCGCCGCGCACTGATCGCGCCATGTCTGTTACTTCCTCTGGACGTTCGTCAATCAACAAAACGATCAGATAAGCATCAGGGTGGTTTGTTTCAATAGAATGCGCAATATTTTGCAGCATCACTGTTTTACCAGTTCTTGGCGGCGCAACAATCAAGGCACGCTGACCAAAACCAATCGGCGCTGTTAATTCGATAACGCGCTGAAGATTATCCTTTTTGGTTGGATCATCCAGTTCCAGTTTAACTTTACGCTCAGGGTACAGAGGCGTTAAGTTATCAAAGTTAATGCGGTGACGGATCTTATCAGGAACATCGCCGTTAATTGTGTTCAAACGTGTCAGGGCGAAATAACGTTCGCTATCCTTTGGGGCGCGAATATCGCCTTCGATGATGTCACCTGTGCGCAGACCAAATCGACGTACTTGCGCAGGCGATACATAAATATCATCAGGGCCAGGAAGGTAGTTTTCTTCGGCAGAACGCAAGAAACCAAAACCATCTTGCAAAACTTCTAAAACGCCAACACCAGAGATATCAATATTTTGCTCGGCCAGTTGTTTTAAAATTGCAAACATCATGTCTTGTTTGCGCATTGAACTGCAGTTTTCGACTTCTAATTCTTCTGCAAATGCCAGCAGTTCAGCAGGTGAACGGTTTTTAAGTTCTTGTAATTTCATGAATTATCTCATTATAGCGGAGCTTAGGTTATAGGGAATGGCCGCCAGCCATCAGTGATTAGAAAATTTTAGTTTAAAATAAATTTACCCTTAAAAATTATTGCGCTTTATGCGCTTTACTTCCACGCAGTTTTCAAAAAACTGCAATCAGTAGTACCCAATAATTTTTGGATTCAAGCTTTAGACATGATTTTTCTATCTCTATACGCGCATAGAGTCAACATATAATTTTAATTTTGGAAAATAAATTAAAAGGGTTCCGCCACTGCAAGGATCACAATTGCAATCATCAAGATTGTTGGAACCTCGTTCATGATGCGGTAAAATTTATCACTGCGCGTGTTTTCATCAGCCGCAAAAACCTTCACCCATTTCATCATGCCGTGATGCATACCTGTCATCAAAACAACGCAAAGCAATTTTGCGTGCATCCATGGTTGTGACATTAGGCCTGGGTTTGCGTAAAGCATCATACCGCCAAACATCCATGATGCAATCGATGCGGGGTTCATGATGAATTTTAGAAGGCGGCGTTCCATGATTTTGAGCATCTCTGATGCCTGATCTTTGGCATCAACGTGATAGACAAACAAACGCGGTAAATAAAGCAATCCTGCCATCCATGAAATAATCGCAATGATGTGCAGTGATTTGATAACCAGATAATATTGCCCTAGGAAATCTTGCATGATTATGCGGCCTTTTGCGGTGATGATGTTGCATCAGTTTCTGATGTGCAAAGGGTGCATTCTGGCACGCCTTCTGGTTTTTTATAGGCGCGCTGACAGCAACGATCATATTGCTCGGGGCATAAAAGTTTACCGCCATCAGCCTGAATAGTTTGCTGACCGATGTGGTCTTTTACCATTTCGCCAAGTCCTGCGATAAAGGATGGATGCGTGCCAACAGTTTCGGCGCGGTAATATCCTTCAAGGCCCATTTTATCGGCTTCTTCCTTGTATTCGACGTCTAATTCTACCAAGGTTTCAACATGTTCTTGGGTAAAGGCGTGCGGGTAAATTAAAACTGATTTCCCATCGTGAGCAGCTTGTTCAAGGGCTTCTTCAGTGCTGGGGCCGATCCATTTTTTCGGGCCGACGCGGCTTTGGTAACAGATGCGCCAATCAAGCAAATCAATGCCATATTTTTCTTCGATCAAGGTCGCGATTTTTTGTGCGCTTTGCTCGCACTGCCACTGGTATGGGTCGCCGTCTTTGATCACATCTTCTGGCAGGCCATGTGCAGAAAACAAAACGCGGATATTATCATGGCCATTTTTCACGGCTTCTTGGTATTTGGCATGAATATTTTCTGCCGAGGCTTCGATAAAGCCCTGATTAAACGGGTAACAGCAAATCATGGAACGCTCGACGCCAAGATAGCCCGCTTCTTTTGCGTGCTTGTCCCAGTTTTCCAGTGATGACCATGTGGTGGTGGTAGAAAATTGCGGGTATAGTGGCAAGAAGATCACCTTATCCGCGCCCCAATCGCGCACTTCGCGCACGACTTGCGCAGACATTGGATGCCAATAACGCATGCAGATAAAGCTTTTATATTCGATGTTTTTATTATCTTTATCGGCGTTCAAATAATTTTCTAACGCGGCGGCTTGCTGTTTTGAGTTTTCCAGCAGCGGCGATGATCCACCAAGTTCATCATAGCTTTCGCGCGCTTCGGCTTTACTGCGCTTATTGGCGATCATGCTAGCGATAAAGCAGCGAAAAGGAACCGGAAGACGGATAATGTTTGGATCCATAAAGAAATTTAACAGGAATGGGCGCACGGCCTCGGGCGCATCTGGGCCACCTAGATTGAAGACAACGACAGCGATTTTTTGCTTTTTGTCAGCCATAAATTTTCTCTTTTTCGGTTAAGGTTTGTACTCTTTCACGATTCGCATTAACTGCGCAACATGCTCGGGCGGGGTTTCTTTGTTAATTCCGTGACCCAAGTTAAAAATAAATGGTTTTGCTGCCATTTTTTTCAAGATGTTTTTTGTATTTTGTTCCAAGCATTCGCCGCCGGCGCGCAAAATTGCAGGGTCAAGATTTCCCTGAACGCAGCAAATTGGTTGTAAGTTTTCGGCAATCCAGTCTAGTGAAATCATGCTATCGAAAGCACAGCAGTCAACGCCTGTTTCTTGCGCATAACGCGGATAATTTAAACCTGCGCCGCGTGGAAAGCCGATAACCGGAACATCAGGAAATTCAGACTTAATCGCCTGCACAATTTGTTTCACAGGGTTAATTGCCCATTTCTTGAACTGGTCTTCATCAAGCACCCCTGCCCAGCTATCGAATATTTTTACAACATCTGCACCTGCCTTGATTTGATTAATCAGATAGCGGCTTGTTGCCTCGGTTATCAGATTGATTAGCTCTTGGAAAAGATCTGGCTGCGCGTAGGCCATGGTTTTTACGTTGATATAATCTTTCGAGCCACCACCTTCGATCATGTAGGTTGCGATTGTCCACGGCGCACCGGCAAAGCCAAGCAATGTGACGTGGTCAAAATTTTCTGCGGCAAGTTGTTGTTTAGTCAGGGTAATTGCATCATAGACGGGCTGCATCTTTTGATCGAACTGATCATAGCCTAAGGCTTCGATTTCAGATTTTGTGCTAATCGGGGGGAGCTTTGGTCCCTCGCCTTTTGCAAATTCTAACCCTTGGCCAAGCGCATAAGGGATCGTGAGGATGTCAGAAAAGATAATCGCACCATCCATGCCAAAACGACGAATAGGCTGCATGGTGACTTCGCATGCGGCCTTTGGATCAAATGCCATTTCCAAAAAACCACCCTTTTGGGCGCGAAGCTCGCGATATTCAGGAAGATAACGACCTGCCTGGCGCATTAGCCATAATGGGGTGCTAGACGGTTGGTTGCCTTTAAGCGTTTCAAGAAGATCTTTCATATATAAATAATTCTTTTTTATTTTAGTATAGGTTTTAGATATTAGTAGGGCCTATGGATAACGGGGATTAAATTTTATCCTTTAGTTATACACATTTGGCCGAAGAGTAAAATCATTAGTGTTTTAGCCGAGTCCCTTTTTATGTTTCAAGAGAGCATGTGAATTTCTTTTTTGTCTTTTCCTCATGAGGATAACACGTATAATGAATCCTGCGTGGAATGAGGGTAAGTTCATGCACAGAATTGTTCACAGGCTTCTCCCAGATTCGTTCCTATTTTTATACATAGGCATATCGCAGTATGTCGTTTTTATCAGTCAGGTATTTATTTTATGTTTTATGAAGAGTTTACAAAGGTTGAAAGTGAAGACATTGCAGACATTTTGTCACATGTTAACCCGACATTAGGTGACCAAGCCTACAGCGCCGATAACACAACAATTATGATGGCTGATTTGTCGTTTTATCATGGTTATGTGCTGTTAGAGATTTCAGATCATTCAGTTCATCCCTTGCGCCGTCATTACGTAGTTTATAACGAAACTGATGGAACGCATCATATTGTCGATTATACGAATGAATTTATTTATGGATTAAATAAATCTATTCCGTTGATGTTGGATGATATCAATGTCTTTGAATATTTGCGCTTTTTCTTTGCGCATGTTTCTGGCGCGCATGGTCGTTTTTTGGTCATTGAAAATATTGATGATATTGCATGGCGCGAAAATCCGCCGCCAAACGCGCGCGAAGTTATTTCCAAGATGATAGAGCCTTTAACTTTATTGGAAGCCAAGAAAGATGGATCTTATTTGGTGAATGCGTTTATGGTGTTTAAAACAGGTTTATTTAAGGCGAAAATTACAATCACATCTGATGGCACAGTGAATATGGGCAACGAAGAAATGTTGATCGAAGATATGCCAATTTTGGATGATGTTATCGGTTATTAAACGGATTATTTTAGTCGCCTGAATCAGCGCCGCGCAGCCATAGCGCGTCTTTTAGCTTGCCTAGCATTTCAGTATGATTTTTTAGTTCTTCTTCGCTGGCGCAGTGTGGTCGTGCCTCGCGCACGGGGCGATTGTTTTTACCGCTAAGGCGGGCATGTTTATCATTATTTTTATTGGCGGCGTTTTTATCTGCCAAGCCCATGCCGTGCTGACGTCCGCCGATAAGCTCAAGATACACTTCTGCCAAAAGTTCGGAGTCTAATAACGCGCCGTGATATGTACGGCTGCTGTTATCGATTTCAAAACGGCGACATAGCGCATCCAGATTTGCGGGTGATCCTGGGAATTTTTTGCGCGCCATAGCAAGGGTATCGATAACGCGGCTCCACTTCAGGCCGGGATGCCCTAGGTTTTTGAGCTCCCAGTTCAGGAATTTCATATCGAATTCGGCATTATGGATGATGAGCTTACTGCTGCCGATGAAATCAATGAAATCCATATAGACTTCGGAAAATACGGGTTTATCGGCGATGAATTCTTCGGTGATACCGTGAACTGCGGTGGCTTCGGCGGGGATATCGCGCTCTGGATTGATATAAATCTGAAGTGTGCGCCCTGTCGGCATATGGTTTTTCAGCTCGACACAGCCGATTTCCAACAAGCGATCACCACTTGTTGGATCCATTCCTGTTGTTTCGGTATCAAGAACGACTTCTAGCATGATGATCTTCTTTTATCGCAGCCAGCATTTTTTTGATAGCTTTCATTGTTTCGGCTTTGCCTAGACCTGTTGGCAAAATGAAATCGGCGCGCTTTCTTTTTTCGCTATCAGGCATTTGACGCGCAAGGATATTTGCAAATTTGTCCTCGGTCATGCCAGGACGGTTTAAAACGCGGGTTGATTGAATATGAAAGGGGGCACTAGCAACGGCGGTATAATCGGTGCGCGTTTCTGCGCCTGTTTCAAACAAAAGCGGAATATCCAGCGCCACAATTTTAAGACCTTTGGCGCGCTGGGTTTTGATGAAGGCATTTTGCCGATCTTGAACGCGCGGGTGTAAAATGCGCTCTAACACTTCGCGCTTGTCTTTATCATGGAAAATGATTGCGCCTAAATCTGCGCGGTTAATTGGCCGCGAGAGCGATGGAAAGGCATCGATAACGGCATCGATTGTTTCATCATCGCCTGATAATAAATCATGTACGGCGTGATCGGATTCATGGACAGGAACGCCGCATTGTTCCAGCATCGCGCCGCAGGTTGATTTACCCATGCCAATGGATCCCGTCAGGCCGATAATTATCATAGCACCAGATCCTCTAAGTCTTGGGTGACGGCGGGCATCGCGCCGTACCATAATTTAAACGATGGGCGCGCCTGATGCAGTAACATGCCAATGCCTGTGACGATATCATTGCCGCGCGCTTTTGCCTGCGTCAGTAAATCTGTCATAAGCGGCGCATAGACAATATCACTGACCAATGCAGAAGTTGGCAGTTTATCAAGCGCCAAATCAAGGGGCGGCTTACCAGCCATGCCCAGCGCAGTTGTGTTCACCACCAATGCGGCGCCTGATAAAATATCATGGCGATCATCCCATGGGCGCGCTGTTACTTTTGGATCAACATTGGCAAGGGCTTCGGCTTTGCCAAGTGTGCGGTTTAGCACAATAATTTGGGGCACATTTTCTTGCAGTAATCCGTGAATAATGGCTTTTGCCGCGCCGCCCGCGCCCAAGACAATCGCAGGGCCGCGCGTAAAATCATAATCGGGAAATTGTTGTTTGATATTATAGATAAAACCAAAGGCATCTGTGTTTGTGCCAAAAATTTTGCCGTCTTCGCGCAAATGCACGGTATTTACTGCGCCGATGGCCTGACCAATAGGGTCGATTTCATCGCAGATATCCATGGCGATTTCTTTATGCGGGATGGTCAGGTTAAATCCCGTATAGCCGTCATCTTTTAACAAGCGCGGCAGGGCGCTGGCTAGATTTTCGGGTGGGATATCAATGGCCTCGTAATGGCCATCAAGATTGTGTTGCTTGATCCAGAAATTGTGGATCAGCGGTGATTTACTGTGGCTGATGGGGTGGCCGATGACGCCTGTTTTAATATGCGCCATGGTTATGTGTCCTCGCCGCTGAAAACCGCGCCGTGATGGGCACGCAGATATGCAAGCAAAGGCAAAAGCGGCATGCCAAGGATTGTGAAGTAATTGCCGTCGATGGCCTCGAAAAGCCAGCTTCCGATATCTTCCAGCCAATAGCCACCAACCGATGCGGTTAGTGCCTTGCCTGCGCGCGCCTTGTAACGATCAAAAAAGGCGTCGTCCAAATCGTGATGCATGCTAAGCGCTGCATGATCGCAAGCCTGCCAAATAATTTCACCATCAAGGGCAATACTCACGGCCGAGATTAAATGATGCGTATCGCCGACCATTTCTTTTAGGCGGCTGATGGCTTGATCATCGGATTTTGCCTTACTTAGGATATGGCCGTGAAATTCTAAAATTTGGTCTGACCCGATAATCAGCGCGCCGGGGTGATCGCGGCTGATGGCAAGTGCCTTTTCATCAGCCAGTGTTTGCGCGATTTCATCGAAGGTTTCTTCATGCGCGATGAGATCAGTGATGATGGTTTGTTCATCAATATGCGCTGGGATTGCGGTGATGTGCAAACCAGCATTTTGCAACATTTCAATGCGCCCCTTGCTTTGCGAGGCAAGGATGATGTTTGGTAATGGGTTCATGAAGATTTCTCGTTATCGCCGCGATTTTGCAAGAGCGCCAGAATTTCGGCGGCTGTTTCTTCGATGGATCGTTTGGTGACGTCAATGACGGGCCAGCCATGACGCGAGAAAATTTTACGGGCGCTGCGCACTTCGTCTTCGATTTTTTCGTGGTCTAAATAATCGTTATCTTCGATGAGGCTGTGGCCTTCGCCATTGGCATTCAGGCGGTTACGGCGAATTTGCACAAGGCGCTTTGGTGACGTGACCAAACCAACATATAGCGGGTGTTCGTATGAAAATTTTTCCTCGTCAACGGGCACGCCGGGGACAAGGGGAATATTCGCGCATTTAATGCCGCGCCGCGCTAGAAAGATGCTGGTTGGTGTTTTGGATGTGCGCGATACACCGACCAAGATAACATCGGCTTCGGGCAGGCCGCTTTCCATGTGTTTGCCATCATCAAAGCGCATGGCGAAATCGACGGCTTCGACGCGGCGGAAATAGGTGTCATCCATGGCGTGTTGCAGTCCCGGAATACCCTTGGCGTGCAGACCTAGATAGGATGAAAAACTGCGAATAATGGGGTCGAGAACAGGCACGGCAGGCAGGCCAAGTTCCTCGCAGCGTTCTTGCAAACGTTTACGCAGGTTATTATCAACCATGGTAAAAATAACGGGGCCAGGATTATCTTCGATCTTTTTGATGACGCGCTCAAGCTGACGCTGGGTGCGGATAAGGGGCCAGAATTTCTGAACTGGGTCGATGCCTTCGAACTGCGCGGTGCATGCGCGGGCAAGCCCCAGCAAGGTTGTTCCTGTGGCATCGGATACAAGGTGTAAATGGAATTTATGTACTTCGTCGCTGGACGATGTTTTGCGCCGTCTTCTAACCATAAGACCGTTTTAAAGAAAATATTGCCCAGCGCCTAGCACTTTATGCATCGATTGATGTTTTTGCGGTGCCTTGTGGGAAAATTTTCGCGGCAAGCTCTGCATCGCGGAAGGCAATGCCGGCAACTTGAACAGATTGCATATCTTCCATGATGTGCATCAGGTGACTTTGGTTGATGATGTCATTCATGCCTGTGTAAAGGGCGTTATTTAAGATGCCCTCACCCAGTCCTTGCAGATATGCGAAGTGGTTTGGCAAATATGCAATCATTTCAATATCAGATGCGTTTAAATCTGTGGTTCCGAAGGCTTCTTTGTCTTCCGTTGTGATAATGTTATCTAGGTATTCCAGTGTTTCATGATCGCAAATGTTGATGCGCTCATCAGATAAGAACCATTGTTTGAATGCTGCGTTCATTGCGTCATAAACGCATGTATTGTGCTTTTGTTTTTCCAGCATTGCGGTAAAGGCCATGGCCATGTCGCCTTCGCTGGACCCGATGAGGTGACGCCACAAATCTGGCGTGCCTGCCTTTTCAATTTCCCAAGCGATCACCACCAGCATTGTTTCACAATCTGCGGCGCGAATACGCTCGAGCAACATAACGTGCTGAGGGTTGAAGTGGGTTTCAAATCCGCCGTGGCGTTTTTCTTGCCAGATATCGCGCAATGAACGCACGAAGGCCATGATCATGCTGCCGCGGAAGTAACGTGATTTTTGCAATGATGATGGCGCAAGGCCATGTGAATTTAACGTGATACATTTTTCTGGCACATCAAGGTGGAAGTCCAGATCGTCTAAATCTTGAATGTCGATCGCCCAGCCGTCTTTTGCAGCTTCTTCAAAGAGCGCTGTTGCCATTGGGCTTTGCAGGGCCGCGGCAATTGTTTGCATGATGAGCGTGTATTCAGGCTCAAGCGTGGCGGCATCATCTTCGCTGCAGTCGCTTAGGTATGTAAGATACTCGTTCACATCATCCAAAGGAATGCCGCTGTGGTTTGATTGTTCTAATGTAAAATCAAAAGACGCCTTTTGCGCGGCACGCGTTTTAGCATTTTTTGCGTTGGTAAATGATTTCACTGTTTTGTCCTCATGCGTATAGACGACCGAGCATCGTGGAGTGTTGTTGTTAGATGCTTTCTGACGGTGCGCGGCGCAAGTAGATAATATCTGCTCCGGCTTGTGCAGGCTGGCCGTTTTCTGGTCCGAGTAAACGGCCGGAATCTGATTGGCGTGCTGGTTGGTTTGATCCGTCATAGAGGACAACAACTTTTTTCTCATCGTTTTGACCTTGTAGGTTATTAGGTGAAGTGCCGTATGAATATTCGGCAACAGATGAGAATTCTGATTGCAAGTCGCGTTCCGTTTCACGGAAAGAGCGTTCAAATTTGATAAACCATAGGAAATTCGCGTTCGAGCGGTCACGTACCTCGGTAAAGATTGGATCATTCATGATCGTGTCGATATGCTGCGCGAGGTAATTTTTGCCGTATGGCATGTTACCTAGGGCGGCAATAAGTGTCGGTGTTAGGGCAGCGTGATCATTGTCGATGTCAAAGACATAACCTTGATTGTCTGCAAGCATCTGGCGGATCAACTGTTTATCAGTTGCACGGCAACGCTCGGACAGGAACCATGCTTCGAAGGCTGCTGTGACGGCCATACCGTTGTTGATCGTGCGGAAATCTGAATAGGCTTCGCGTGTGAAGGCACGACCCAAATCAGAGTAGCCTGAATTTTCAATTTTCTGCCACGCATCTTTGTATCCAGATAATTGCAATTCCCAAGCGCCGCGCAGTGTTGATGCAATCAAGTCTGCCTTTTGAATGCGGTTAATCAGGATGGCATTTTCCGGGTGGAAGTGCATTGGGTTTAAAAGCGCACCATTTCTGTGTTGCCAGTGACGGCGTAGCTCGTGCAAGGCAAGAAGAACTTGATTGGCTTCGGATAGGTTCGGGTTAATACGAATTTTATTATGCGCACGATCATAAAGCGCAGCGTGAATATGTGTGTCGGCGATGATCTCTAGGCCGTGTTCTTTGGCATGATCAAGATAGCTTTGCGCGGCGCGGCTTTGGCCCAAAATTTCAATCACTGTATCAATCGATGTTTTTGGCGCCGAGCTTGTGCCAAGGATGCTGTTTTTCGCGTTGTCGAACACTGCGATATATTCTTCAGTTGAAAGCGTATATTGCGCCGAGAATTTTTCCAGCGTGTTTAGCTCTTTTTGAAGTGTATTAATTTCGCTGTTGACGTAGGCAAGATCAGCATCGCTTAGATCGTCTGCGTGAAGGTCTGCATCGGCCTCTTCATGATCCATGTAGAACAATGGCTGTGAATCGATAATGGTGCAGATGACTGGCTGCGTATTATTAAGTGTATATGACACGCGCGCTGCAGGCAGGCTGTTTGAAACATTTGTGTGTGTGTCTGTTGTTGTTGTGCTCATTGTTCTATGTCCGATGTTTTAGTGTTTTTCCCTTGGTCCCCCAGAGACAAGATCATTTCTTTATGTGTCTATTATGGACTGGTAATTCTTAACAGAACCTTTCCCGATTGCAGAAAATGCGCAAAAAAGTGAATTTTTTTGAAAGTGGCTGTGAGTCAGGCGTACGGACGTAAAAAAGGGCCTTCGTAAAGGCCCCTATTTTCAATAATACTTTTAATGGGTATTAATTTGTTAAGCGCTGATTAAACGCAGTGCTTCTTTTGGATATGACTTCATGAAGCTTTCGTTGAAATCGGCAGGATGTGCCATGAGGCGGAAGAAAATTGGGCCGCATAGAATATCAACGATTGATTTTACATCATAGCGATCAGCAAACTCGCCATCTTTTTGGCCTTGTTCGATGCTGTATTCCATGGCGTCGATTAAGGGAGAGAGGAAGTTATTTTCAAAAATCGCCTGTGCCTTTTCATCGGATTGCGCTTCGGCGAAAAGCTGCGCAATGGTTTCACCGTTTTTGCTGTGCAGCAGGCGGATGAGCTTTTCAAGCTGCATTTGGATGGCTTCGGCGTTATTGCGCGGCGTTGGTAATGGTGTTTGCATGCCTGGCTGGTTTGACAGAGCCTCCATAATCACGGCGGTTTTGTTTGGCCACCAGCGATAAATGGTTGTTTTGCCGACCTTTGCCTTTTTGGCAATGGCTTCGATGCTCAGCTCTTGGACTGACATGTGTAAAAGAAGGCTGTTTGTTGCCTTTAAAATCGATTTTTTCGACTTTTCGCTTCTTGGGCGACCTTTGCGCGCAGGGCTCTCGCTCTGTTCAAGTGCAGTATTTTCCATAGCTCTTTCCTTTCAAACTATTTTATACTGTTCGTATCGTATTGGGATTTTGTTAAATTGGCTGAAAAATATGCGAAAAGCAAGCGTTATTTGCCAAAAATATCAGGGTATGCACAGGTCTTATAGGCCTAGGCTGTCGTCGGCAACCAGATTGCCGTCCAGTAAGAGGCTATCCACTGTGGAGCCACGCAGATCATCACGGATGAGGGCGATATGCTCCCAATTTGCACCATCAGTAGTGCCGTTTTGATCGATATAGATATCTGTAAGATTTGAATGGCGTACTTTCATGAAGACGAAATCATTGATATCGCTTTGTGCGGCATCAAATCCATCAAGGATATCTGTAATATTTAAGATGTCTCCGTTCACGCCGATGGCAAAGTCCATAATGCGGTCTGCCGTATCATTGATTGCGTTAAAATAGTATGTGTCTTGGCCTACGCCGCCGCTGAGGACATCGAATCCATCATCGCCGATCAAGATATCGTTGCCGTCATCGCCATAGAGGTAATCATCACCAGCGCCGCCGTATAACGTATCGTTGTCTGCATTACCAAAAACCCAGTCATGACCTGCACCACCGTTGATGGTGTCGTTACCAGATTCTCCGTATAAGACATCATCGCCGGTTTCGCCGTACAACCTATCATGTCCGTTGTGTCCATAGAGGTAATCATGACCATTGCCGCCATACAACGTATCGTTTCCGCCACCGCCGTTTAGTTTATCATTGCCGCCTTGGCCGTATAGCGTGTCATGGTTACCGTTGCCGTAGATAGAATCTGATCCGGCGCCACCAGATATAATATCATCGCCCGTGCCGCCATAAAGTTTATCGTTGCCGTCGCCGCCAGACAGGATGTCATTGCCGTCACCGCCATCAATGATATCATTGCCTTCATCGCCGTAAAGGGTATCTGCGCCATTTTGACCATATAAGATGTCATCGTCGTTTCCGCCGCGCATGGTGTCGTTGCCTGCGCCGCCATCAAGTGTGTCTGTACCAGCGTGACCATAGACAATATCATTGCCGTCTTCACCATTGATTGTATCGTTGCCGTCTTGGCCATATAGGTTATCATCGCCGGCTTCGCCGAATATAAGGTCATTACCCTGACCGCCTTCGATATGGTCATTGTCAGCACCTGCATAAAGAGTATCGTCGCCGGCGCCGCCCAGCAAAGTATCATCACCACCATAGCCATGAATGATATCATTGCCTTCATCGCCACTGAGGTAGTCGCTTTGCGCAGATGCATGAAGAATATCATCACCCTGACCAGCAAAGACTTTACCTTTAGACGTGGTATTCAGCGTAATTGTATCATCACCGTCATCGCCATAAACATAGACTGTTGTTGCGCTGTTATTGTTGTTAACAGTCATGGTATCACTTGTTACCGCGCCATAGACATGTACATCGTCGGGGGTGGTATTCACCGTTTCAATATCAACGATGATACTGTTTTCTGTGCGTGTTATATGAATAAGGTCTTCTTGTGTTGGGATGTAACCAGCTTCGGCGCCGTCTACTGTGTCTTCACTAATTTGATTAGAAGTAACTTCGTAATTTGTACTGTCGTTATCCCATCTTAGGCGTACAAGCATTTCCTCCAGATAGATGGGCTCGTAATTTAAAACATCTTCGAGGGTATAGAACTTATCGTCAAAGTAGAAATATTCGATGTTTGAAACTGTATCAACCCACTCCTGAGCGTTGTGTGTTAATGTTGTATTGCCTTTGCCATCTTGGCTGATGTCGAAATCAAAGATGTCATCAGAATAGTACAGGGTGTCATCACCATTACCGCCGTTAATGATATCGTTGCCTTCACTGCCGTAAAAGCTATCATCGTCGTTGTCGCCATATAGTTGATCATTGCCGTCGCCGCTGTGAAGGATGTCTTGACCGTTTCCTCCATAAATTGCATTGATTCCATTGCCGCCGAAGAGAGTGTCATCGCCATTTGCGCCATACAAATAATCGTTACCATCGCCTGCGCTTAGTGTGTCGTTGCCATTGCCACCGAAAAGCCAATCATCGCCTGCGTCACCATTAAGGATATCATCATCGTTGTTGCCATACAGCCTGTCATCGCCATTGCCGCCGGATAAGATGTCATTACCGTGACTGCCATGCAGCCAATCTTTGTCATCTCCACCGATTAGCGTATCATTGCCTTTACCGCCATAAAGGATATCTAGGCCAGAGCCTCCTTCGATATGGTCATCGCCATCGCGGCCCCAGAGTATATCATTGCCATCTTCACCATATATAGTGTCATCTTCGTCATCCGCGTACACTAGATCATGCCCGCCGCCTGCATAAAACGTAGACGCACCATTTCCCCATAGAATATTAGATCCATCGTTGCCATAGATTTCGTTGACACTGTTTTCAGTGTCTTGATCGTGTTTATTCTTTTTGTCTTTTCCGTGTTTCATGGGCTTGTTTAAAATATAAGGTTTATAGGTATGAAACTAAACTATTATAGTTAATGATCTATTAAGATATGACACTTTCATCATATCACACTTCAACATTTAATAAAATATTGTTTCATAGTTTTGTAAAACGCAAGGATTGTGCCAACTTGGCCGCGTATGTTAGGATGAAAAAAGAGTGTTATGGGGTAGTTATGCGTTTAGCTTTGACTTTTTTGACAGTGATTTTTTTGACGTATGGCGTGGCTTTGGCGCAAGAAGCGTCAGAGGATCAAGGTGGTATGAGCCATGTTGGCCCCGTTACGTTTGATTTTCCTGTGGCGTGTGATTTGAATGTTGATTGCTTTGCGGTGAACTATGTCGATCAGCAAGGCGGTGATGGCCATGCGGATTTTGAATGCGGCCGCAAGACATATGATGGCCATAAGGGCACAGATTTTGCGGTTGTGAACCGCCGTGATATGCAGCGCGGGGTGAATGTGCTGGCTGCGCGCGCTGGGAAAGTTTTACGCGTGCGCAATGGTGAAAGCGATGCCATTAAAACTGAAGATGAATTCGAAGCTATTAAAAAGTCTGGTAAAGAATGCGGTAATGGCGTTCTGGTCGAGCATGAAGATGGCTGGCAAAGTCTTTATTGTCATTTAAAGAATAATTCCATTGTTGTGAAACCTGATCAGCACGTGAATGCAGGTGATGTGCTGGCGCAGGTGGGTGAGTCTGGATATTCCGAGTTTCCTCATTTGCATTTTGCCTTGTTAAAAAAGGGACAATATATTGACCCCTATACGGGTTTGGTTAAAGAAACAGGGTGTAATTTGCATCAGCAAAGCCTGTGGTCAGAACCGATTGAATATGCGCCCTTTACCGTTTTTGATAGTGGTTTTGATATCGAGGTCCCAGATTTTACAAAGCTGCGGCGCGGTGAATATCAAAAACCTGATTTTATACCCTTAGATGCGCCATCATTGGTATTTTGGTTTGCGACATATCACTCGGTTGAAGGGGATGTTGTGCGTATTTATATTACAGGGCCCAATGGGCATAAATTTCATCAGTATGATTTCACAATGCAGCACAATAAAAAGCGGCCCAATTATTATTATGCAGGGCGCAAAACGCAGTTATATAAGCTGCACGCTGGTGAATATAAGGCACAAGTGACGATTGCGCGCCGCGATGATCAGGGCAATATTATCGCGCAGGACACGTTTCAGGACGTGATTCACGTGAAATAATTACGTTTCTTTGTTTTTGCGCAAATACACGTATAAGGCCCCTGCCCCGCCGTCTTTGGGCTGTGCGGTGACATATTTCAAGACATAAGGATGCAAGATTGGCGCGTCCAGCCAATCGGGCGTGCGGCGGCGTAATACGCCAGGTTTGCTGTCGGTCCAGTGTTGATCGGCGACATCTTCGTTGGCACGGTTTTCGGGGGATAATCGCGGTTCTCCCTTGCCGGTGATAATTAGAACGCAGCGCTTCTTTGTTTTCCAGGCTTGTTGAATAAAGCTATTGAGCTGCGCGTGGGCTTGGGTTTGGGTCATGCCATGTAAATCAAGGCGTGCTTCGGGTTTTATTTTGCCTTTGCGCAGTTTGTCTTCGGTGCGTCTGTCCATATTTTTTTGCAGACCAGAAGGCGCAGCATTTTTAATTGGCGCAGAGGACCGCGTCCCTGTTGTTGCAGGCTTTTTGGGCTGCGCTGCGGGTTTATGCTGCGCTTTTTCAGGGTCGATATAATCGCGCCCGGTTAGGCGTTTGACATCGCGGGTGATTATCTTCCAAAGATTAATATCTTCTTTGTTCAGGCGCGGCGTTTTGGATTTATCTTTGCTCATGCCAGCATATATCCATCATTTTTCGTGAGTAAAATTTTTGGGCTGGATGGATCAGTTTCGATTTTTTGGCGCAAACGATAAATATGCGTTTCGGCGGTATGCGTGTCTAAATCGGGGCGGTATCCCCAAATTTCACGCAGCAGGTCTTCGCGTCCAATGGCGCGGCCTTTATTTTCGGCCAGTAAAATGAGCAAACGCTTTTCGGTGTCGGTTAATGTAATGTGCGGCGCGTTATCTTTGGCATGGCTAAGGAAGTTTTCGGATGCATTTAACGTATATGGGCCAATGGTAACGGTGCGATTATCGTGGACTTCGCGTGCGATGTTTTCAATGCAATCAAACAAGTGGCCGATGCGCATGGGCGCGCCAAGGGTGCGGGCCTGTTTAAATGTTTCGGGCGCTGGGTGGTCAATCCAAATTGAGGGCATATCATCCGTGATCGTATCAGGATTATCTGTGATGTGGCACAGCGCATCAAATCCATAATGGATTAAAAGTGCTTGAATATTACGGCGCAGCGGCGCGTTGTCGCAGTGGATTGAGATGCTGTTCATGAAGCACATCATAAGAAGCTTTGCGCTGCCTGACAAATACATTTCAAGGCGCGGCGCGGGTTTTGGCATAATCTTTGCAAATTTCTTGGGTGACGTTAGATATTTTTTGATGAAGGATAATAATTTGGATATCTCATCACAGCCAGGAATTTTGCACGCTGCGCGTGATAATGCCTTGGAAAGTAAGGCGTTTCAGCGGCGTTTGACCTACGCCGAAAATGATCGGACGGCGGGGCGCATTGCTGTGTGGCAAAATGTGCCCCGCGCGCAAGAGGCAAATCTTGCCATGCAGGCGGTGCAAGATCGCTTGTCTGGTGTTGAAGGTGATGATGCCTCATCTGATTTTGCGCGTGCGCTGGCCGCCGAGGGCGCAGTCGCCGATGATCAAATTGATATGGTTAGTGCCAGCGATAATGCACAGGACGGCGAGCTTACCGAGGATTCCTTTGGCTTTTTGGATTTACTGGATATGGTTAACCCGCTTCAGCATATTCCCGTTGTGGGGTCGATTTATCGCTCGGTCACGGGTGATACGATTAAGCCGATCTCGCAAATGGTTGGTGGAATGGCGTTTACTGGGCCGCTTGGCGCAGTGTTCCCATTGGTTGGCGCAGTGATTGATCAGGAATTTGGCGATTCTGCGGCGCGGGACAGCCAAGCCACGGCCTTTGACCAAAAAGAACAAGGCGACCAAGGCCGGTGGGGAGACGCCGATGATGATGCGCTGGCGCTTGTTTCTTTTGCAGATCTGGGGGCGGCGCCTGAGGTGCCTGATGAACGTGCGCCGCAGAAATACGCACATGAAACGCGCCATTATAACGAATAGGCTTGCCTGCCCCTATTTAAATTCATTGTGTTTTTATTCATAAGACCTTACAACAAAGACTTAGCACTCACATTTAAGGAAGTTTAGTCAATGAAAGTTACGTTTGACGTGGAATGCACACCTGATGAAGCGCGCCGATTTTTAGGATTGCCTGATGTGGCGCCTATGCAAGAGGCTTTGATGAAAGAGCTGGAAAATCAGATGCGTGAAAATATGCGTTCACTCGACCCCGAGACAATGTTGAAAACATGGCTGCCTGCAACGATGCAGGGATGGGGCGAAGTTCAAAAAATGTTTTGGAACCAGATGGGCGGCATGAATAAAACGGGCCCTTCTGCATCATCCTCTTCGTCTAAATCTTCAAGCTCAGCTTCGTCTTCTGAGAAAAGCGCCGCCAAGAAATAATGTCATCGGATACGATTTTTGCACTGGCGACGCCGCCTGGACGATCTGGGGTTGCGGTTGTGCGCATTTCAGGTGCGCAGGCTTTGCCCATGCTTTGTGCTCTCACAGGGCGCACTGAATTTACGCCGCGCCGCGCGTATTTGTGCAATCTATATGATTCACGTGAACATGAAGAAAAGATTCCATCTGGTCGGACTTTGCTGGATCAGGCGCTGGTGCTTTATTTTGCCGCGCCGAGCAGTTTCACCGGCGAAGATGTCGTTGAAATTCAGCCACACGGATCGCCCGCAGTTTTGCGTGATTTGATGGATGCGCTTGCATCGATGCAAGGCGCGCGCATGGCTGAGCCTGGTGAATTTACCCGCCGCGCGTTCGAGCATGGCAAAATGGATTTGACCGAGGCCGAGGCCGTCGCAGATTTGATTCATGCGGAAACACAGATGCAGCGTGCGCAGGCTTTGGCGCAAATGAACGGTCAATTATCTTCTTTGTATGAAGATTGGACGGATCAGCTTAAGCGCGCACTTGCCCATGTCGAGGCCGATTTAGAGTTTCCCGATGAAGACATGCCAGAGGGCATTTTGCCGCAACTTTTGCCGCAATTAACGCAATTAGCAGACGCGATTGACGATCATTTGGATGATAATAACCGCGGGGAACGTCTGCGCGACGGGATTCACGTGGCGGTAATTGGCGCGCCGAATGCAGGAAAATCCAGTTTGGTCAACGCCTTGGCGCAACGCGATGTCGCCATTGTTTCATCGATGGCGGGCACAACGCGCGATATTATCGAAGTTCACCTTGATGTTGGCGGATATCCTGTGATTATGGCCGATACGGCAGGTCTGCGGCCCGAGCAAATCGCACAAAGCGATGATGCGCAGGATCTTATTGAAAGCGAAGGCATTAAGCGCGCATTAGATCGCGCGCGCGGCGCGGATTTGAAGATGGTCGTTTTTGACGGCACAGAGGCGCACGCGAACGAGGATAGCCTTGCGCTTTGTGATGCGCGCACCCTTGTTGTGGTGAATAAAATTGAAGAGTCCAATCGGTTGGTTTTGCCTGATGCCGTTGCAAAGGATGCGATTTTTATTTCTGTGAAGTCTGGTCAGGGTCTGGATGCGCTGCTTGCGCGGATGTCTGAGCATTTAGAAAAAATGATTGGCCAGCGCGAGGCACCTTCCCTGACGCGTCAACGTCACCGCACGGCATTAGAACAAGCGCAAAGCCATATTGTCGCGGCATGCGCGCAAAATCGCTTACCTGAATTGGCGGCAGAAGATTTGCGTTTGGCAGTGCGCTATATCGGGCGCATTACAGGGCGCGTTGATGTAGAAGACTTGCTGGACGTTATTTTCCGCGATTTTTGTATTGGCAAATAGCGCTACAGGTAGTTTGCTGGCTTTTGGGTTTGTGCGCTTGCTTGTGTTCTTGTGTGCGCCGTTAGGGCATCAAGGGGTTCAGATGTTTCTTTTAGCACGCCAGCTTGCTTAACGTATAAGCGCATTTTGCGTATCCAGTCATCTTTTTGTTCGAGGACATTTCTGAGGTTTTGAGCCTGTGGATCAGTAGGATCGTTAATTTCGCTGAGACATTTGCGCAGAGTGGTTGCCGCGTCTTGTTTCAGTTCTTCCATTTCTGCGCGCGGTAGATTGAGCGCGGCTCCTAGAAATAGCGCGAGCATCTCACCTTTAGAGGGCTGTCCTATTTGGTCGATAAGAGGGTGATTGAGGCTTTTTTCATCGGGGATGACGTCAGGAAATGCTTTCTCCCATGCTGAGAGTAAACGAAACCTTTTATCGAGCTTATCGTCCATATTTTTATGTCCCTGTCTTATATTTTTCTTTTATTCTTATGCAAAGTATATGGGCAATGCAAAAGATTTCTGGTAATTTTTGTGTTAATTGGGTTATAAACGCGCCTTAGTATCAATTTATGTATTGCTGTGTTTTATTTATGCGGCGCGATGGTTTTTAAGATGAATGATTTTGACGTCATTGTTATTGGTGGAGGTCACGCTGGGTGCGAATCGGCGGCTGCGGCTGCGCGCATGGGCGCAAAGACCGCGCTCTTGACGCATAAGCTTGATACGATTGGCGCGATGTCGTGTAATCCTGCGATAGGCGGGCTTGGTAAAGGGCATCTGGTCAAAGAAATTGATGCGCTTGACGGGATTATGGCGCGCGTAACAGATCAGGCGTGCATTCAGTATCGTCTTTTAAATGCTTCAAAAGGCCCAGCAGTGCGCGGCCCGCGTGCGCAGACGGATCGCGCGCTGTATAAGGCGGCTATGCAAGATATGCTCGGGTCGTATGATAATTTGTCTTTAGTCGAAGGCGCGGCCCATGATTTGATTATTGAAGATGGCGTGTGCGCAGGTCTTGTGACCGAGGATGGGCGTACTTTGCGTGCCAAGGCGGTTGTTATTACAACAGGCACATTCCTGCGCGGGGTTATTCACCGTGGTGAAGAAATGATTCCAGCTGGTCGGATTGGTGAAGGGCCTTCGGTGGGGCTTGCGGAAACGCTTGAATCCCTTGATTTGCCGCTGGGGCGCCTGAAAACAGGAACGCCTGCGCGCTTGAACGGCAAGACGATTGATTGGGATGCTTGTGATGAGCAGCCGGGTGATACGCCGCTGCGTGCTTTTTCAGATTTGGGCGAGGGCATAACGCCGCGCCAGATTTCATGCTTTATTACCTATACAAACCCTGAAACGCATCAGATTATCCAAGATAATATTGGGCGATCGGCGATGTATTCGGGCAATATTACGGGGCTTGGGCCGCGCTATTGCCCGTCCATCGAAGATAAAGTGACACGTTTTGCGGATAAAGATCGTCATCAAGTGTTTCTAGAGCCTGAAGGCCTGGATACAGATACGTTGTATCCAAACGGCATTTCGACATCCTTGCCGATTGAGGTGCAAGATGCGTATATACGCTCGATCAAGGGATTAGAAAATGTTGAGATCGAGGAATATGGTTATGCGATTGAATATGATTATGTCGATCCGCGGGCGCTTAAGGCTACGCTTGAGCTAAAGGCTTTGAGCGGTCTTTATCTGGCGGGGCAGATTAACGGTACAACTGGGTATGAAGAAGCGGCTGCGCAAGGCCTTATGGCGGGCGTTAATGCGGCGCTGAACGCGCGTAGCTCAGATGGTGTTTCACGTGAAACATTTGTGCTAGATCGTTCAGAGGCGTATATAGGCGTGCTTATTGACGATTTGATTACGCGCGGCGCGCCAGAGCCATACCGCATGTTCACAAGCCGCGCTGAGTATCGTCTGCGTTTACGCGCCGATAATGCCGACCAACGTTTGACGGATCGTGGCATTGATATCGGATGTGTTGGGGCCGAGCGTCAAGCGCATTGGACGCAGAAAAAGACAGCCTTAGAAGTGGGGCGCGCTTTTGCAAAATCCAAAGCCGAAACACCAAATGTTTTAATCAAGCATGGCGTGAAGGTTAATCAAGATGGCGTTCGCCGCAGTCTAAGCGATTTGCTGGCCTATCCAAATGTGACGTGGGATCAGCTGACAGACTTATGGCCTGAGATGAGCGATATTGATTCTGTGATCCGTGAGCAAATTGAGATTGATGCGATTTATGCGGGGTATATGGATCGCCATGAGGCGGATATTGCGGCTTTTAAAAAGGATGAGGCCTTAAAATTGCCGGTTGATTTTGATTATGCGCAAGTTGGGTCATTGTCTAATGAGGTGCGGCAGAAGTTAGAGATGGCGAAGCCTGAAACATTGGGCGCGGCCGCACGTATTCCGGGCGTGACGCCTGCGGCGATTGTGGCGCTGCTGCGTTTTGTGAAAAAGGGCGAGCATAATAAGCAGAGCGGGAAGTCGTATGGCACTGCATAGTTCTGCGCCAGATTATGAAGATGTTGCGCCTTATGGTGTTTCACGTGAATCCTTCGATTTGATGGTTGGTTATCATAAGTTGCTGTTCAAATGGCAACGCGCGATCAATCTTGTTAGTCCTAAAAGTATGAATGACGCATGGCGCCGTCATTTTGTCGATTCCGTTCAGGTGCTTGCGCATTTGCCATCTGATTCGCCCGCAGTCATTGTGGATCTTGGTAGTGGCGGCGGCTTTGCGGGGTTGGTTGTCGCGATGTGCTGCCCTGATTTGCAAGTGCATTTGGTCGATTCGGACATGCGCAAATGTCAGTTTTTGCGCACTGTTTCACGTGAATCCTCGCTTGGCAATGTGCATGTCCACAATGAGCGCGTTGAAAGTGTATTATCTGAAATAACGCCCGATTATATTACGGCGCGTGGCTTTGCGGCGCTTGGTGATATTTTGTCTTTTGCGCATGAGGCGTATCCATCAGGTATTGAAGCCGAATTTGTTTTGTTGAAGGGCGCGCGGTACGAAGAAGAAATAGAAGCGGCGCGGCAGGAATTTACATTTGAGTGCGATGAAGCGCCGAGTATTACAGACCCGTCATCACGTATTTTGCGTATAAAAAATGTGTGTAAGTCCTTCAAATAAGACTCTTTTTCTTTGAATCAAAATATCGATATGCGACATTAAGGTATTCATTCAATAAGGAGAATTGCCTGTGCATAGTTTATCTGGTGCGGAGACCCGCGTTCTTGCCGTAGTCAATCAAAAGGGCGGTGTTGGTAAAACGACAACTGCTGTTAATCTTGCAACGGCGCTTAGCGCGGCGCGTAAAAAGGTTCTGCTTATTGATCTTGATCCTCAGGGGAATGCAACGACGGGCCTTGGTGTTCGCAGGTCTGTGATCCGTGAGAGTGTTTATGATGTTTTGTTCGATGCAGTGCCTATTTCAGAGGCAGTTGTTGAAACAAAGGTGCCTAATTTGTCTTTGATCCCGTCATCTGTTCACCTGTCAGGCGCTGAGATTGAGCTTGTGACGTCGGAAAATCGCGAGTACCGCCTTAAGGCAGCAGTTGAGCAAGCTGGCGCGTATGATTACGTTATTTTCGATTGCCCGCCTTCATTGAACTTATTGACGTTAAATGCGCTTGTCGCGTCGCACGGTTTGATTGTGCCACTTCAGTGCGAGTTTTATGCTCTTGAGGGCCTAAGTCACTTGCTTAAGACGGTCGAGCGCGTGCGTAAGCGTTTTAATCCAACTCTTGAAATTCAGGGCGTTGTTTTGACTATGGTTGATCGCCGTAATAACTTATCGCGCTTGGTCGAAGAAGATGTGCGTGAATTTATGGGTGACCGTGTCTACAAAACAGTGATTCCGCGCAATGTCAGGCTGTCTGAAGCGCCATCCTATGGTTTGCCAGCCATTGTTTATGATATGCGCTGCCCAGGGGCAAAAGCGTATATTGATCTTGCCAAAGAGGTGATTAAGCGCGAGAAAACGGCCGTGCAGGCATTGGTTGCTTAAAAGCGCGGCAATCGAAGAAGATTCACGTGAAACATTATATAAAATATGACGAAAGATAGTGAGGACACTATGACGAAAAAAGCAAAGCCAAGAGGCTTAGGGCGCGGTTTAAATGCGCTGTTTGAAGATGATGAAGAGCTTGTAAGCATTTTATCAGATGATGGTGAAGTTGCTTTGGGCGGAGCGCCTACGGCGCAGTCTAACGCAGATAGCGCGTCTGATGTTGAAATGCCTACAAAGATCGGCTTGCAGCGCCTTGGCATCGAGCAATTAGAGCCTGGTGTGTCGCAGCCACGTATGGATTTTGATGAAGATGCGCTTCAGACTTTGGCGAAATCAATCGAAGCGCACGGCATCCTGCAGCCACTTTTGGTGCGTCAAAAGCGTGATGTCGTCACAGATGAGATTATCCCTGATCGTTATGAGATTATCGCGGGTGAGCGCCGCTGGCGCGCGGCGCAAAAGGCGCAATTGCATGAAGTGCCGGTCGTTATTCGTGAGCTTGAAGACGAGCAGGCAATGCAAATTGCCCTTATTGAAAACTTGCAGCGTGAAGATCTTAACCCGGTTGAAGAGGCGCTTGCCTATCAACGTTTGATCCAAGACCATAATTACACGCAAAACCAATTGGCAGAGGCCCTAGGGCGCAGCCGATCGCACATCGCGAATATGACGCGCATGCTGACCCTGCCTGAGCCTGTGCTTGATTTGGTGCGTAATGGTGATTTATCTGCGGGGCATGTGCGCTCACTGATTACGTTTGATGAGCCATTGCCGCTGGCTGAAAAGATTATGGCCGAGGGTATGAGCGTTCGCGCTGTTGAGCGCTATGTCAGTACGTTGAATGATGCGGGTAAGGCTGCTGATGGTGCGAAAACAGGCGGTGGTAAGACGAAGCAAGTTTCATTTACGGTGAAGGAAAAAGATGCGGATCTTCTTGCGCTTGAAAAAGAACTCAGCGATCAGTTGGGCATGGCCGTGACGCTGGATATGCAGGGCGGATCACATTCTGATGGTACGGTGCGCATTGCGTTTAAAGGCTTGTCACAATTAGACCATTTGATTGCCTTGATGAAAGGTAGCGCCGTATCGGTTGGCGCGCAAGAAGATGACGCGCCGATGAAATTACGCGATTGAGTCATCATATTTTATTTAGTCATTAAAAAAAGGCGCCGTTATGGCGCCCTTTTTGTATCTTTATCGTCCAGTAGGGAAGCTTATGCTTCTTCTGCTGTTTCTTCGCTTGCTTCTTCAGAAACTTCAGCTTCTTCTTCGTCAGCTTGTTTTGCTGCCGCTTTTTCAGCTTTCTTTGCCGCTTTTTCAGCTGCTTTTTTCTCAGCTTCAGCCGCTTCTTCAGCTTCTGCTGCTGCTTTTTCTTGTTCAGCTTTCAAAGCATCTTCAGTCAAAGCTGCGCTCAGTTGTGCTTCTGTATCAACTTCTTCAGCTTCTTGCATTGCGCCAGCTGTAGAAGCAGAAACACCAGTTTCAAGCTGAATTTTTGCTTCTTCTTCGTTGCGTGCGATGTTGATTGTTACTTCAACTTTTACTTCTGGGTGAAGCATAACTTCAATTGGGAACAGGCCTGTTTCCTTGAAGTTTTGGTTTAGTTGAATAGCAGTGCGTGCAATTGTTGTTTTAGCAGTTTCGCCAACAACATCAGCAATATCGCGCGCTGTAACAGAACCGTATAGCTGACCTGATTCAGATGCCTGACGGATCATTGTTACCGTTAGGTTTTCCAAAGCTTTTGCCTCTTTTTCTGCGTCCTTACGGCGTGCAGCGTTATCAGCTTCAAGTTGCTTTTTCTGCGTTTCGAAGTAAGCGATGTTTGCTTTGCTGGCACGTAAGGCTTTCTTTTGTGGCAGCAAGTAGTTGCGTGCAAAGCCAGGCTTAACAGAGACGATTTCGCCCATGTTGCCCAATTTCTCAACGCGTTCTAACAAAATAACTTGTGTAGACATGTTTTATGTTCCTTTCTCTCAGTCGGGGACTAGCGCTTACGGCCGCCATCCAACTCTGTGTTAACGTAAGGAAGAAGGCCCATAAAGCGTGCGCGCTTGATGGCTTTTGCCAATTCACGTTGTTTCTTGTGAGAAACGAATGAAATGCGGCGTGGTACGATCTTGCCTTTTTCTGAAATGAAACGAGAAAGTGTTCTTACATCTTTCCAATCAATTTCTTGAGCACCTGGCCCTGTAAATGGGCATGTTTTTCTGCGACGGAATGCCATGATTATGCTGCCTTTCTGTCATGTGATTTGTTGTCTTCATCGCGACCTTTGTCCATGATGACAGAAGGACCAGATGAAAGTTCATCTTCGCGGATTGTTTGCAAACGAACGACATCTTCGTTCAAGCGCATCTGACGTTCCATTTCAGTAATTGCTTCTGAAGGTGCATCAGTTTCTAGCAAAACATAGTGGCCTTTGCTTGCTTTGTTCATTTTGTAAGCAAACTTGCGAAGACCCCAGTTTTCAGTTTTGTGGATTTTGCCGCCGTTATCAGTGATAACTTTCGACATTTGTTCTGTGAGTTCAGATACTTGAGACTCAGACAGATCCTGCCGTGCGATAAACACGGTTTCATAGTAAGGCATGTTTTATCCTCTCGGTTAAAGCCAATTCACCATTGAATTAGCGAGGTTTACTGTTAATAGGCCTTGCATATCACATATTATCGTGAGAAAAGCAAGTAAAAATGAATCGTTTTCGGGCATTAGGCTTGTTTGCGATACTTTACAAGAAAAGGATTTGATATGACGCGCGCTTTTATTTTCCCTGGACAAGGATCTCAGTTCATCGGCATGGGCAAAGATTTGGCAGAAAACTATGCCGAGGCCAAGGCCGTCTTTGATGCGGTTGATGATGCCTTGGGCGAGAAACTGAGCGCGCTTATGTTTGATGGTGACGCCGATCAATTAAACCTAACAGCCAATACGCAGCCTGCCTTGATGGCGGTGTCTGTTGCGGTGGCTGAGGTTTTGAAGACCAAAGGCATTTCGATTGCCGAGCATGCGGCGTTCGTTGCAGGGCATAGCCTTGGCGAGTATGCGGCGTTGACAGCGGCAGGAGCACTGAAATTGGAAGATACGGCGCGCTTGCTTCGTTTGCGCGGTGAGGCCATGCAAAAAGCCGTGCCAGTGGGCGAAGGCTCTATGGCAGCGATTTTGGGGCTAAGCCTTGAAGAGGTGCAAGCCATCGCACAAGAAGCCAATGAGAGCGGCATTTGTCAGTCGGCTAATGATAACTCAGTCGGTCAGGTCGTTGTCAGCGGCAGCGTTGCAGGCGTGAAGGCGGCTGTGGCACTTGCCACTGAAAAAGGTGCGAAAAAGGCGGTCGAGCTTCCAGTAAGCGCCCCTTTCCATTGTTCAATGATGTCACCTGCGGCCGAAGCGATGCGCGCGGCGCTTGCTGAAACAGCGATCAGCGCCCCTGTTGTGCCAGTGGTTGCAAACGTCACAGCGCAGGGCGAAAGCGATCCAGAGGTTATTCGCAAGCTTTTGGTTGAGCAAGTCACAGGCATGGTGCGCTGGCGCGAGAGTGTTCTTTGGATGAAAGATCAGGGCGTGACCGATATGGTTGAGCTTGGCGCGGGTAAAGTATTATCTGGTTTGATCCGCCGCATTGAGCGCTCAATTAATTGCACAGCCGTTGGCACAGCCGACCAAGTGGAAGGGTTCCAATAAATATGGCGTTGCGGCGTTTTGTTTTAGCCTTAGCGCTACTTCTTGTGCTGGCGGGATGTTCAACAGGCTCGGCCCTCTTGACGGGCACAGCGCGTGATCCGATTGATCCGTCAGGTGTTAAAATCTATCGTTTCGAGCCCAGCGTTCATTTTGAATATGTCGGCATTGTAAAGTCCGAGGCCGAAAGCCTGTTTTCGCAGCAAGATGCTCTTAACCGCGCGACCGAAGAATTGAAAAAGCAGGCGGCTAAGATGGGCGCCAATGGCATTATTTTAGATAAAATTGGCGAAAAACAAGAGCCCTATACAAGCTACACAGCTGATGAAGACGGCGTCGTAACCTTTGATTCCAGCACAAACGAATACCAAACCCTGCAGGGTGATGCGATTTATGTGTTCGACGGGCGTTAAGGCTTGTCATTATTCAGGGGTGGGGTCTGCTGTTTTGCCGTTATAGTGGCTATCGCGTTCGTCGTGATTTATAATGTTTTTTAATACATCGGAACTGCCATCTATATAGGTGATCTTTTCAGTGCCGATACTCTTCATCAGGGTGCTTTGTTGACGTTCAAGCGCTTCTCTTGCCGTTTTTGCGCGCCATAATAGGTGCGCTATGCTTGCTTGCTCTTCATTTCCGTTAAATATAACGGTTAAGGGTGACCCTGTGACATTGTATTCTGCGGTGACTTGCAAAAATAAATCAGTGTTTGTTGTGCCTGAAAGTTCTTGTGCCTGCTCGTTTATAGCCTCACTTGAATAATCGGGCAGTAGGTTAATTTCAGACAGGTTATACCAAAGGGATTCGGTATAAGCTAAGGGGCCAATATCGGTGATATTGGTGTACAGTTTGGCCCCCTGTAAATTCCAGGGCTGGTCTTTATTTTGTGCTTTATTATGTGCTGCGGCCTTATAGAGCGCGGAGACAATAGCTGTTTTTTCTGGTTCATCAATACTTTGCGTTATGCTTCTTGTATCTGCGCTTTGTGTTATTAGGTTGCCATTAGGCTCGGTAATAACGGCAAAAGGTGTGCTGCCATAGCAATCAAACAGATCTTTTACTATTGCCGGGGTTTCAGGTGTGTTTAAGTTTTGAACTGGCGTTAGAATAAGATTGCCAGATGTACGCTCAGTATTGAGCACAAGATCATTGGTAACGGCATCGTCCAGTGAGGTTAGGCCTTTGCTTGGCTCTTTTAAAATGCCTAGCTTATTAATAGCCCTCAATGTTTGATCATAGGGCGCATCGTTAAAACCCGCGTCTGTAAATGTTTGGCCATATGTAGCCTTGAAAATAACAAAAAAACCGTCCTGTTCTTTAATAAGCCCCTTTTCGATGAGCTCATTTGCAAATAAAACCTGTTTAGATCGACAACTCGGGCAGCTTTCACCGCTAGAAACTTGCACAAGAACCCAGTTTTTATCGTTTGTTTTCGTTAGGAAGTTAATAACGCTTTCTTTTTTGTCGGCGGATAGGTTTTCTGCTTCTGCGTGTGCGCTTGCACGGCCTTTTGAAAGCACGGCGTTTGAATCTTGAAATGTATCTGCTGTTCCGACGCAGACATAGTCATCTGTTTGCGTGTTGTAAAGCCATAGAGAGGCGCCAAAAGGGCCGCCTTTGTCGTTGAGGGATGTGTCATACGCAAAGTGATCAGTTTGATTGACCAGTGCTTTCCATACTTCAGGGTTCCCAGGTGGGTTGGCGTTTAATGCGTTGATGTAACGCGGAAAGTCTAATTTAACCATAGTGCAAAGCCTAAACATATACTGTAAACAGGCACAGACTATAGAAAGATTTTGTTTTTATGTCAATTATAGGATGAATTTGCTGAGGTCGGCTGCTTTGGCGAGTGTTTCAACATTGTCGCGGACGTAATCGGCGGTAATGGTGATGGTTTCGCCGCCTTTGTCTGTCGCGGTAAAGCTGATTTCTTCTAATAATTTTTCCATGACGGTATGCAAACGGCGCGCACCGATGTTTTCGACGCGTTCGTTGATTTCGAATGATAGCTTGGCGATCTCATCAAGGGCCGCGTCTTCGAAAGTAAGCGTCACATTTTCCGTGCCGATCAGGGCGGTATATTGCTTGATAAGGCTGGCTTCGGTTTCGCCAAGGATGCGGCGGAAGTCTGCTTCTGTCAGGGCTTCTAGTTCAACGCGGATTGGCAGACGACCTTGAAGCTCTGCTAGCAAGTCTGAGGGCTTAGCATAGTGGAATGCGCCGCTGGCGATGAAAAGGATATGATCTGTTTTCACAAGGCCGTGCTTTGTGCTGACGGTTGTGCCCTCGATGAGGGGGAGCAAGTCGCGCTGCACGCCTTCGCGGCTGACATCGCCGCGATTATTGGCTGCGCCTGTGGCGATTTTGTCAATTTCATCAAGGAAGACAATGCCATTTTGCTGAACAAGTTCAAGTGCAATTTCGATAAGCTTTTCTTCATCGAGGAGCTTATCAGCTTCTTCTTGGATCAGAACGCCATAGCTTTCTTCGACGCTCATTTTCTTAAGTTTTTTACGCTCGCCAAAGGCTTTGCCCATGATGTCGCCCATGGACACCATGCCCATTGATGCGCCTGGCATGCCAGGGATATCAAACATATCGCCCATTGGGTTTGAATTATCGACAAGTTCAAGTTCGATCTCGCGGTCGTTAAGCTCACCATCGCGGAGCTTCTTACGGAAGTTTTCGCGCGTTGCGTCACTAGCTGTTTTGCCGACCAGTGCGTCTAATACGCGCTCTTCCGCGTCTAATTCGGCCTGTGCGTTTACGGTGGCGCGCATTTTCTCGCGTGTCATGTGAATGGCGGTTTCTGTCAGGTCACGGATGATGGATTCAACGTCTTTGCCGACATAGCCAACTTCGGTAAAGCGGGTGGCTTCGACTTTGACGAAGGGCGCTTGTGCAAGTTTAGCAAGGCGGCGCGCAATTTCCGTTTTACCCACGCCTGTTGGGCCGACCATTAAAATGTTCTTTGGATAGATTTCTGCCTGCATGTCTGCATCTAATTGACGGCGGCGCCAGCGATTGCGCAAGGCAATAGCAACCGACCGTTTGGCTGCATTTTGGCCGATGATGTGCCTGTCAAGCTCACCAACGGTTTCGCGGGGGCTGAATGAAGGGATTTCAAGAATAGCGTTGCTTGCTTCTTTCATGATTTTATCGTCTTTTACAGTTTTTCAAGTGTGATGTTTTCGTTGGTATATACGCAAATATCGGCCGCAATTTTCAGGGATTGGCGGGCGATGTCTTCGGCGCTCATATCAGCGGTGGCTTTTTCGTTGCCTAATAGGGCACGGGCGGCTGCAAGGGCATAGTTCCCGCCAGATCCAATGGCGATAATGCCGTCTTGGGGTTCGACCACGTCACCGTTACCTGTCAGGATAAGCGAAGTTTCTTTGTCGCATACGGCCATCAGGGCTTCGAGCTTACGCAGGTATTTATCGGTGCGCCAGTCTTTGGCAAGCTCGACACATGCGCGGGTTAATTGACCAGGGTGAGCGTCTAATTTGGCCTCAAGCCGTTCAAACAATGTGAAGGCATCGGCCGTTGCGCCAGCAAAGCCCGCGATAATTTCCTCATTCTTGCCGAGGCGACGAACCTTGCGCGCGTTGTTTTTCAGGACTGTGTGTCCCATGGAAACCTGTCCATCACCGGCGATAACAACATCGCCGTCTTTGCGGATGGAAACAATGGTTGTGCCGCGCCAGAGGCTGGCATTGGCATAGTCTTTATGTTGATCATAGCTCATGATGTAAGATATGGATCAGCAAACTATACAAGTCAAGGGATTAGCGTAGGTGATACTGCATATATATAAGGCAGGCCGCCTGGCTGGATTGTAGCATCCACGCCTTCGCCGCGTATGATTGTTTCGGGCTCTTCCCGGTTTTCGTGCGGGTATTCGCTTGTGTACCATTCGGTTGGTTTGTCTGTGGTTTCTTGCGGCGCACTTTCAAGAACAAGGCTTGTGGACGTCAGTGCAAAGGCGCTGGCGGCAACGGCGGCAATTGTCAGGTTGCTGGCTTGGTTTTTGATTTTTGGTAACATATCGCTGATATTGATGCGTGCTGCTTGCAAGTAATTTGCTGTTAAGCTCATAATATTCACCCTTTAGTCTATTTTTTATATATTTTGGCGCTGTTGATACTCCTTTTTTTGGCGAGGTACAACAGCTAATTGCTGTTTTTTCTGGTTTTTATGCAAAGACAGGGGCAGAAAATTTTGTTATAAGATGAGGCTTAGGGTATAGCCTGTTTGTTTAATTAAGAAATTTGGATATCGACAATGGCGGATAGAACAGCAAAATTAGAACGTAAAACCAATGAAACAGCGATTAGCGTTAGCGTTAATCTGGATGGGAGCGGCGCGCGCACGATCGAAACGGGCGTTGGGTTTTTCGATCATATGCTTGATCAGCTAGCGAAACACGCCCTGATTGATATGCAGATTAAGGCTGATGGTGATTTGCACATTGATGCGCACCATACGGTTGAGGATATTGGCTGGGCGCTGGGGACGGCGCTGAAGCAGGCGGTTGGTGATAAGATTGGCATTCGCCGTTATGGCCATGCCTATATCGCGATGGACGAGGCATTGAGCCGCGTTGCGCTTGATTTTTCAGGACGCCCATTTCTTGTCTGGAAGGCGGCTTTTTCACAAGACCGTTTAGGCGACATGGATACGGAGCTATTCCAAGAGTTCTTCCAAGCGCTGTCTAGCGCAGCAGGCCTAACCCTGCATGTTCACAGTCTTGAAGGCACAAATAATCACCACATAATTGAAAGCATCTTTAAGGCGCTTGCCAAGGCGCTGCGCATGGCGGTGGAAGTTGATAGCCGCGCATCAGATGCCTTGCCGAGCACGAAGGGCGCGCTTTCAGGGGCGTAAGCTTTGGCGCGCTATGCGCTTTCTTTTAAATCTTTGATTTTGGGGATGTGGCCTGTATGCGCGAAAAAGCGCAGCAGGTCCTTTGGCGTCAGGCCAACTGTCATGGTGTTGAGTAGCGGATGATAATTCACGAGATCGGCGCTCATCATATCTGCGTCTAGTATGATTTCGACCGAATGGTCTGTGTCATTCATTGCCGCGAAAGGGCAGACTGATCCAGGCTTTACGCCCAAATGTTTCCACAAGCGATCAGCTGATCCAAAGGATAAGCGCCCGCATTCTAACGTGGTTTCCAATTGTTTTAAGTTCACTTGCGTTTCATTAGCAAGGACAACCAGAAACATTTTCTTTTTCTTGTCACGCAAGAAAAGGTTACGGCAATGGGTTCCGGGGATAGTGGCATCAATGTGAGAGCTTTCTGCTACGGTGAAAACGGCTTCATGCTCATAGAATTTGAAATCGATACCAAGGTCGCGCAATATTTGCAGGAGAGCTTGCGGGCTGGTGGGCAGGGCATCTTCGGCGGTTGAGATAATTTGCGTCATAGATTGCGTTTTCTAAGGACATCACCGTGCGCGGGGAAATTCTCGTAATCAGTGAGGGTTGTGACTGATTGTTTCAGTGCATCAAATCCCTGACGGTCAACGCGCGAGATTGATGTGCGTTTTAAGAAGTCCCAAACAGACGTACACGAATATGTATGTGCCCATCCGCCAGTTGGTAAAACGTGGTTGACGCCAATGCCATAATTGCCAAGTGATGATGGTGTAAGTTCACCAATTAAAATTTCGCCCGCATGTTTGATTTGGCGGGCAATTTTATCTGCGTCTTTGACCTTTAAATGCAGGTGTTCTGCGGCATAAGCGTTAGATAAGACGACCGATTGGTCTAGGCTTTCTGTAAGGATGATTGCGCCATAATCGCTCATCACGTGGGCGCAGATATCTTGGTGAGGTTGTGGCAAGTCAGCGATAATTTTCGGTAAATTATCGCGTACATAGGTTGCCAATTTTTCATCATGCGTAATCAAGAGCGCGGCGCTATCCTTGCCGTGTTCGGCTTCGTTGAGGACATCAAGGCATGTGTTGTGCGGATCTGCGGTTTCATCACACAAGATGATGCTTTCCGACGGGCCGGCGGGCATGCCCGGATCAATGATGTCAGACAGGTAGCGTTTTGCCGCGGCGACGTATGGGCTGCCGGGGCCGAGAGTCTTTTTAACCGGCGTTATGGTCTGTGTGCCGTAAGCAAGGGCAGCTATGGCCTGAGCACCACCGACCTTGTAGACGGTATCGATGCCGCAAAGGCGTGCGGTATATAGGCTGGCGTCATCGGCGCTGCCGTCTGGGGTGGGCGGCGTTGTGATGGCGATATTGGGCACGCCTGCAATTTTTGCAGGAATGGCCAGCATATACATTGCGCTGGGGAATGCGCCTTTACCGCGCGGCACGTATAGGCCCACGGAATCGATTGGGTTGATTTGCTCGCCCGCCATGACGCCGGGTTCGATTTCAATCATCCAGTGTGCGTCTTTTTCAGCGCGGCGCATTTGCTCTTCATGGAAGATTTGTACGTTTTTGGCGCAATGCTGGATTGCAGCCTTTAGGTCATCGTCCAGTGCGGCCTCGGCGCGGTCGAATTCTTCTTCGGTGGCCTTGATATTGGTGATGTGCGCGCCATCGAATTTTTTCGCATAGTCGCGCAAGGCGTCATCGCCGCGCTGTTTTACGTCTTGGATAATGGGGCCGACGGCCTTGATGGCGTCATCAATATTGGCCTGCGCGCGGCGCATGATGCGCTGCTTGGTGGCGTCATCGGTTTCGTTCCAGCGATAGAAATTGATTGTCATGGTTTTTATCATCATGTTTTTAGGATTGACAAAGGGGCTTTATAAACCGAAAACCAAGTCATGACAAAAGAATTTATTATGATTATTGATTATGGCTGCGGCAATTTGCGTTCTGCGCAAAAGGCATGTCAGCACGCGGCGGATGAGGCAGGCTTGGATTTGGATGTGGTGATTTCCAATAAGGCCGAGGATATTGCGCGCGCATCACATTTGGTTTTGCCTGGGCAAGGCGCGTTTGGGGATTGTATGTCTGGTTTGCAAAAATCTGGCATGTTGCCAGCACTGGAAGAGGCCGTTTTGCGAAAGAAAGTCCCGTTTTTAGGGATCTGCGTTGGCATGCAATTACTTGCACGTGAAGGCCATGAGCATGGCAATCATCAGGGTTTAGGATGGCTGGATGCGACGGTTGAGGCCATTCAGCCAAGTGATGCGTCTTTAAAAATACCGCATATGGGATGGAACGATATTGCGCATCACCAAGACCACCCTGTTTTAGACGGCATTCAAGACGGCGATCATTTTTATTTTGTGCATTCATATCAGATGCATCTTGCCGATTCGCAGGCCCTATTGTTGTCTTGTGATTATGGCGGATCAATCGTTGGCGCGGTTGCAAAAGATAATATTGTCGGCGTTCAGTTTCACCCAGAAAAAAGCGCCGAAGCGGGCTTGCGCCTGATCGGGAACTTTTTGCGCTGGACGATTTAGGGTGCTTTGTTGCGCTGCGTCGTGGCTTTTTCTTCTTTTGGCTTTGGCCTTCATGGTATGATGAGGTGATAAGCGAGGTTTTCTTAGGATGAATGAACAAACGTTAGCGCAACCTTCACCGCCAAGTGCGACGGTGGAGCTTTTAACTGAATTATCACCGAGTGATTTAAATGATTTATGCGATGCCACGGACGCCGCGATTGAAGCAGGCGGTGGTTTTGGATGGTTAGACCTGCCAGCGCGCGAGATTTTAGAGCGCTTTTGGCAGGGCGTTGTTGTTATGCCAGCGCGCCTTTTATTTGTGGCGCGTTTAGATGGGGTTATTTGCGGTACATGCCAATTGGTCTTGCCGCCGCACAACAATCAGGCACAATCACACAGCGCACATTTGACTACGCATTTTGTGGCGCCTTGGGCGCGGGGCTTTGCCCTGTCTGATCGGTTGCTTGATGCAGTTGAGGCGCAAGCACTATCGCATGATGTATCGGTTATTAATTTGGACGTACGTGAAACGATGAGCGCAGCGATTGCCCTGTATGAAAGCCACGGATACAAACGCATTGGCGAGCATCCTTCCTATGCAAAAGTCGATGGAAAAACGCTTAAAGGCTTTTATTATTATAAGGACTTGTCAGAATCTTAGGGCTGCTTTATAAGCCTTTCTTATGATTATTTATCCTGCAATTGATTTGAAAGACGGTCATTGTGTGCGCCTGTATAAGGGCGATATGAACCGCGATGTTGTGTACAATGAAAACCCTGCGGATCAGGCGGTGACTTGGGCGCGTACGGGGTTTTCGTGGATCCATGTTGTTGATTTGAACGGTGCTGTTGATGGTAAGCCCGTTAATTACAGCGCAGTAAAATCTATTTTATCTTCGGTTGATGTGCCTGTGCAGTTGGGCGGGGGCATTCGTTCGCTCGCGCAGATTGAGCACTGGCTTTCCGAAGGGGTGAGCCGCGTTATCCTGGGCACAGTTGCCGTGCGTGACCCTGACCTTGTGAAAAAGGCGTGTCAGCTTTTCCCAGATCAAATTGTGGTTGGCATTGATGCACGTAAAGGCATGGTGGCCGTTGAGGGCTGGGTTGAAGAATCCGATATGCGTGATGTTGATTTGGCGCACGCCTTTGAAGATGTGGGCGTTTCGGCAATTATTTATACTGATATTGATCGTGACGGTACGGGTGAAGGCGTGAATCTTGAACGCACATGCGCTCTGGCCGAAGCAACAAGTATTCCTGTGATCGCATCTGGCGGTGTTGGGTCACTGGATGATTTGCGCGGTGTGCAGAAATCTGCGGCCGAGCATCATTTAAACGGCGTCGTGGTTGGACGTGCTTTATATGAAGGGCAATTAGATCCGGTAGAAGCACTGAAAATTGTGGCGTAATTTTCAAAAATAAACGTTTTGTTCATTTGGAGCGTTTTATAATTAAAAATAGATATTAGTCGAGGGTGTAAAAATGACTATCAAAGATTTTGCAGACGCAAGTGCGCGTAAAAGTAATATGCGCTTGTTTCATTTTAAACAGCGCGTGGATGATGTGCTGGGTGCTGCGGAAACGGTCGGGTCTGACCAGCATCATATTTTAGAGAAACTTCTGCCGCAGATTGAAAAGCGTTATGTTGAAAAAGAATGGGCTGACTTTACGCCTGTTGCACATGCGTATTTAGCGGTTTTAGCAGATAGCCTTGGTTCAGAACATCATGAAGTTGGCCTGTCATTTGAAGAAGCTTTTGCGCCATACGTATCTGGTTTGCATGAAGATGACATTGCCCTTTTGCAAGCTGATCATGATCGTGCCTATGGTGACCATGCAGCTGAGCTTGAATTAGCAGAACGCTTGCATGAAGAGCAGCCGCGTCCATGCTTTATTCCCCAAGATTATGCATGATTTTCCTTTATTGATCGTTTGACAAACGGCAATGAAACGGCTCTGATAGGGACATGTTAAAAAATCGCATTATTCCTTGTTTAGATGTCGATAACGGCCGTGTGGTCAAAGGCATTAATTTTGTTGATATCGTTGATGCGGGTGATCCGGTTGCACAGGCGCGCGTTTATGGCGCGGCAGGCGCGGACGAGCTTTGCTTTTTGGATATTACAGCCACACATGAAGGGCGCGGCACGATTTTGGACGTGGTGCGTGATGTCGCGGCCGAGGTATTTATTCCTTTGACGGTTGGCGGCGGTGTGCGGACGCTGGACGATATTCGTGCGTTGCTGGATGCAGGCGCGGATAAGGTTGCGATTAATTCGGCGGCTGTTAAAAATCCTGAATTCGTGCGCGAAGCTGCCGAGAAATGCGGGTCGCAGGCTATTGTGGTTGCAGTTGATGCCAAGGGTAAGGCCGATGGCAGCGCTGGGTGGGAGATTTATACCCATGGCGGGCGCAATCCAACTGGTCTGGATGCGGTGGAATGGGCCGTGAAAATGGCAGATTACGGCGCGGGCGAGATTTTATTAACTTCTATGGATCGTGACGGCACGCGCGCAGGGTTTAATTTGCCTTTAACGCGCGCGGTCAGCGATGCAGTTGGCATCCCAGTGATCGCATCTGGCGGCGTTGGATCATTAGACCATTTGGTCGAAGGTGTGCGCGATGGCGGGGCAAGCGCGGTTTTGGCGGCGTCTATCTTCCATTTTGGCGATTATACAATTGCACAGGCCAAAGCCGCGATGGAAGCGGCGGGCGTGGCTGTACGTGTTTAAGGGGAAATCATGACAAACGAAGCAATTTTACAGGAATTATTTACCGTTCTTGAGGCTAGAAAGTCTTCAAGCCCTGATGAATCATACGTTTCCAGCTTGTACGCAAAAGGTACGGAGAAAATTGCTGAAAAAGTCGGCGAAGAAGCCGTTGAAACGATTATCGAAGCCGTCAAAGGCGATAAGCGTGCCTTGGCCGAGGAGTCAGCAGATTTACTGTTTCACCTGATGGTCTTGTGGGCAGATCAGGGCATTGCGCCAGATGCGATCTTGAAAATCCTTCAGCGCCGTATGGGCACATCTGGTCACGTGGAAAAGGCCTCGCGCAGTTCTTAACATTGGATTATCTGGATTTATTTACCGTGTTTCGGCGATTTTGTTGTCGTCGTTTGTAATGATGACGGTTGGTTGATGTTTTTTGGCTTCGTCTTCGCTCATCCCCGCATAGGCACAGATAATGACCAGATCATCAGGTTGCGCCAAATGGGCGGCTGCGCCGTTAATGCCGATAATGCCGCTTCCGCGCGGGCCTTCAATGGCGTATGTCGTGAAACGGTTGCCGTTTGTGATGTTCAGGACATCAACTTGTTCGTTAATTAAAATGCCTGCCGCGTCCAGCAAATCGCGGTCAACAGTGATCGAGCCAACGTAATGAAGGTCGGCTTGTGTCACCTTTGCGCGGTGGATTTTTGCTTTGAGCATGTTTATAATCATGCGCATTATATAAAAGCGTTGTAGGAGAAAATCAATGCCAATTTACGATAACCAGAATATCTTTGCCAAAATCCTGCGCGGAGAAATCCCGAATAACACAGTTTATGAGGATGATTATGTTTTGGCTTTTCGTGATATCGCGCCGCAAGCGCCTGTACATATCTTGGTGATCCCAAAGGGCGCGTATGTTTCGATTGATGATTTTGGTGCAAAGGGATCCCCTGACGAGGTTAGCGCGTTTTATAAGGCGATTGCGGCAATTACCGCGCAAGAAGGCTTAACTGAGGCAGGGTTTCGCTGCATCGCTAATACGGGCGACCATGGCGGTCAAGAAGTGCCGCATTTCCACATGCATATTTTAGGCGGTGAACCTGTTGGCCCAATGGTTTCAAAATCTTGAGCCAGCACCCAACCGATCATAGTTATGATGTTATTGTCATTGGCGCCGGTGCGGCGGGGCTGATGTGCGCGGCGCAGGCAGGTCAGCGTGGTAAGCGAACGCTGCTCATTGATCATAGCGCCAAAATTGCCGAGAAAATTCGTATCTCTGGCGGGGGGCGATGTAATTTTACAAATCTAGGCGCAGGACCGCAGGCCTATTTATCGCAAAATCCGCATTTTTTTAAATCGGCTTTGCGCCAGTATACGCAGCATGATTTTATCGCGATGGTGGATGCGCATAACATTGCCTATCACGAGAAAACGTTAGGGCAGCTTTTTTGCGATAAAAGTGCGCAGCAAATTATCGATATGATGGTAACCCTTTGCGAGGATGCAGGCGTGACTATCCAGATGAAAACGCAAGTTGAGAGAGTCTTATATGAAGATGATCTTTATTTTGTGCGCACAAATTTAGGCGCCTATCATGCGCCGTCATTGGTGATTGCAACCGGCGGCTTGTCGATCCCTAAAATTGGTGCAACGCCGTTTGGATATAAGATTGCCGAGCAATTCGGCCTGAGCATTATTCCCCCGCGCGCGGGTTTGGTGCCCCTCACCTTTCAAGATGATATGCTGGCCTTTTGCAAGACGCTTAGCGGGGTGAGCGTCGATGCGATTGTTGCGTGCGGAAAAACATCGTTCCGTGAGGGATTATTATTTACGCATCGCGGTCTGAGTGGTCCTTCGATTTTGCAAATTTCATCCTATTGGCGTGATGGACAGGCGATTACGATCAACTTGGCCCCTGATACAGATGTTTTTGCGGTTTTAAAGGCGCGTAAAGACAAAACGCCAAAGCAGGAAATTCAAACTGTTTTGACTGAAATGTTGCCGAAGAAATTGGCGCATGGATTGTGTGATATTGCGGGCGCTAAGGGGCGTTTGGCGGATTTGCCGCATAAAATGCTGCAAAAAATTGCTGCGCATATTAATGCGTGGAATATTGTGCCTTCTGGCACTGAAGGATACCGGACGGCCGAGGTGACCTTAGGAGGAGTTGACACGCAGTGTTTATCCTCTAAAACCATGGAGACTAAAACGCATAAGGGATTGTATTTCATAGGTGAGGTTGTCGATGTGACAGGCCATTTAGGCGGATATAACTTTCAGTGGGCGTGGTCATCAGGATATGTTGCTGGCCAAAATGTTTAAATAATAAGGATAAAGCCATGGTAAAAATATATGGCATCAAAAATTGCGATACGATGAAAAAGGCGATGACATGGTTGAATGATCATGGTGTTGCCTATGATTTTATTGATTACAAAAAGGCAGGCGCGGATGCAGAAGTGCTGCGCGCGGCAATTGCGCAACATGGGTGGGATAACGTTATTAACCGCCGCGGCACGACGTGGCGACAATTACCTGATGCGGTTAAGGCGCAAATGGATGATGAGGCTGCGATGAGCGCGGCGATGGAAAACCCATCTTTGGTAAAACGTCCATTATTAATCAATGATGCGCACATAACTTTGGGCTTTAAGCCCGAGATTTATGCTGCGTTTTTCGGAAAGGCATAAGGAGCTATCATGCCACCACCACTCGCTCTATCCGTGAAGGATGCCATGGTGCGTTATAGTGACGTGCCCGTGTTTGAAAATCTGTCCTTTAACATTCATAAGGGCGCGCGCATTGCGCTTGTCGGGAAGAATGGCGCAGGTAAATCAACCCTGATGAACATTATCACTGGTCGTCAGGATTTAGACGAAGGAGAGCGCTGGGAAGAGCAGGGCCTGTCTATTGGTTATTTGCAGCAAGAGGTCATCCCAAAAGAGGGGCAGAGCATTTATGATTATGTGATTCAAGAAATCCCTGAAGAAGAGCGTGAGCTTCATGCTTACAAGGTGGATATTGTCACAGATGCGCTGCAGATTGATCCGCAGGCAATGTTAACGCGCCTCTCGGGTGGACAGTTGCGCCGCGCGGGGCTTGCACGCGCCTTGGTGGAAGAGCCAGATATTTTGCTGCTGGATGAGCCAACAAACCATTTGGACCTAGAAGTGATTGAGTGGTTAGAGGGGTATTTGAAGGCTTATCGCGGGACGCTTTTATGCGTGTCACACGACCGGACATTTCTTGCGAATATTACCAATCAAATTTTCTGGTTGGATCGCGGTGATTTGAAAGTATGCCCGCGCGGCTTTGGCCACTTCGAGGAATGGTCGACGATGCTGCTTGAGCAAGAAGAGCGCGAGCTTAGAAACCGTAAAAGCATTGTCGCTCAAGAGGTCGAGTGGGCGTCGCGCGGTGTGAAGGCACGGCGTAAACGTAATATGCGCAGGCTAGAGCTGGTCAAGGAAATGCGCGATCAGCTCAAAGCGGATGAGAGCTCGTACCGTAAGGCGACGAACAAAATTAAAATGGAAACGCCCAAGGGGATTGAAGAAAATTCTAAAATCGTTGCAGAGTTTTATAATGTCCATAAAACCTTTGAGGAAGACCACAAAGTCATTCCTATTTTAAAAGGGTTTTCGCTGCGTATTCAGCGCGGGGAGCGCATCGGTATCCTTGGGAAAAATGGTTCGGGTAAAAGTACCTTTTTGAAATTATTGATGGGGCAAATTGATCCCGACCAAGGCCGCGTTAAACGCCGTAAGGAACTTGAATTTTCTTACTTTGACCAAAAGCGCAGTGATCTCAACCCAGAGGATACACTGCGAAAGGTGCTGGCGCCTGCGGGTAATGATTACATCAATGTGATGGGCAAGCAGCGCCATGTCTGCGGATATTTGAAGGACTTTTTGTTTGATCCTGCGCGGTCATACGACAAGGTTTCTCAGCTTAGCGGCGGGCAGAAAAACCGCCTGATGCTGGCGAAGATTTTGGCCAATCCGCAAACATGTTTGATTTTGGATGAACCAACAAATGATTTGGATATGGATACGCTGGATATGCTGGAGGAAATTTTGATCCAGTATCAAGGCACATTAATCATTGTATCGCATGATCGTGATTTTCTGGATCAAACGGTTACGAAGATTTTAGCCTTTGAAGGCGAGGGCAAAGTGCAAAGCTGTGTCGGCGGGTATACTGATTATATTGCCATGCGTGATAAAGAAAATGACAGTGCAAAGCCTGCAGCAAAACCATCAAAGCCTAAGGATGAAAGCGCGCAGCAAAATGTGCAGCAATCTGGCGAGGATAGCACGCCCGCGCCAAAGAAACAGGCGAAGAAGTTAAGCTATAAGCTAGAACGTGAATTAGGGCAGTTGCCAGAAAAAATTGAAAAAGCTCAAGGTGAGGTCGCCGCGTTTAACGAGCAATTATTAGATGCAGATTTCTATCAACGCGACCCCGATGGGTTCCACAGCGTTACACAAGCCTTGGCTGATGCCGAAGCGAAGCTTGATCGTTATGAAACACGCTGGTTAGAGCTTGAAGAAATGAAGGCCTCGTAAGACCGGACGCATAATTACGACCGATCATTTTTTGGATAGCTGATGACGCGCGGCAGTTTATTGCATGTTTTATTTGCCGCCAGATTAACGCGCTGCTATAGTGATCTTTGATCGCGTTCATGCGGTGTGTCAGATTTTTTGAATGCGCCTTTAATTCTCATATTGCCCTCATTTATTATTAAAGGCGTTATAAGACGCAATTTCTGTTATGTCAACTTCCGAGGTTTGATTAATCCATCGCGTAATCGGCCGCGATGCCGTATTTCGGGTCTTCGCTTTCGACTTGCTCGACGGCGCTGCCTGCTTGGTGGAGGAGCTTTTTACAATCCGCGCTAAGATGACGCAGGTGAAGCTTTTTGCCGCGGGCTTGGTAACGTTCGGCAAGGGTGTCGAGTGCCTCAAGGGCAGAGTGGTCCCAAACGCGGCTGTTCGCGAAGTCGACGACAACATCATCGGGATCATCTTTTGCGGTAAAGTAATCTTGGAAATCGGTGACGCTGGCGAAGAAGAGATAGCCTTGTACCTTATAGATTTTATGACCCGCGTCTGTTAGGTGGCCTTGAACATCAATACGTTTGGCAGCCTTCCATGCGAAGACTAGGGCCGATACAATCACGCCGACAATCACGGCGATGGCAAGGTCACTATAAACAGTAACAGCCGTCACAAGGATAATCACGAAGGCGTCTTCTTTGGGGACGCGGTGCAGAATTTTTAGGCTATCCCAAGCAAAGGTGCCGATGACGACCATGAACATCACGCCAACCAGTGCGGCTAATGGAATTTGCTCGATCAGGCCAGAAGCCCATAGGATAAAGGCAAGTAAGAAGAGCGATGCGGCAATGCCTGCAATGCGCGTGCGACCGCCAGATTTGACGTTAATCATGCTTTGCCCGATCATCGCGCAACCACCCATACCGCCGAAAAAGCCTGTGACAACGTTGGCAGCGCCCTGGGCAAGACATTCTTGTGATGTTCCGGCTTTGCTGGTTTCTGTCATGTCGGCAACCAAGTTCAGCGTGAGTAGGGATTCAATCAAACCAACGGCGGCTAAGATCACGGCGTAGGGCAGGATGATATAAAGGGTTTCTAAATTCATAGGCACACTTGGCAGCATAAATTCAGGTAAGCCGCCTTTAATTGAGGCCATATCACCAACGCGCGGCACATCAATATCCAAACCAATCACTAGCAGGGAGACTGTTGCAATCGCAAGCAACGGCGCGGGGATGAATTTAATGATGCGCGGGCCAATCCAGATAATGCCCATCGTCAGCGCAACAAGGCCAAGCATATACATCATTTTTGTATCGCCCAGCCACACCATCGCGCCGTCAGGGCCAGCGGTTTTAAACTGTGTCATTTGGGCAAGGAAAATAACAATGGCGAGGCCGTTTACAAAACCAAGCATCACAGGGTGCGGCACCATGCGAATAAATTTACCCCAGCGCATGACGCCCGCAAAGATTTGTAAAAGGCCCATTAAGATGACCGTTGGGAACAGGTATTCAACGCCGTGATGCATGACAAGTTCGACCATGACAACGGCTAGCGCTCCTGTGGCGCCCGAGATCATACCTGGGCGACCGCCAAACACTGCGGTGATAAGGCCAACGATAAAGGCCGCGTACAAACCGACGAGCGGATGTACGTGCGCGACAAAGGCAAAGGCAACAGCCTCGGGGACGAGGGCAAGTGCAACAGTTAAACCCGATAGGATTTCAGTTTTATATTTACTGAAAGCATTCGTATGTTGTGTCTGTTCGATAGGTGTATTTGCGCCGCCAGCCATGATTTTGCCTTGTTTTAAAAAGTTTATCAGGGTGCTGTATAGTCTATTTTAGGGCGCAGGGGCAAGGGTTGATATAAAATTAGGCTGCTGGGGCGTATGAGGCTTTTTAATTTTATCTTGGTGATGCGCGGGAGTGGGTGGTATATACTCGCCTTCTTTGTTGCGTTATTTGCCTAGGTTAAGTTTCCCATTATGTTTGAACAGTTTTTTCTTTTGCTAGCATCTATTCTTGCCAATGCGATGTCTGCGTTTGCAGGTGGTGGATCAGGGTTAGTGCAGTTGCCAGCGATTTTATTGATGGGGCTGCCGTTTTCAACCGCCTTGGCCACGCATAAGATTGTGACATTTGCGCTGGGTTTAGGCGCGGTGTCACGCTTTGGTCAGGATAAAAGCATTTTAGATTTGCGCTTTGCAGGTTTTATTTTGATATGCGGTCTTATGGGCGTGCTTGTGGGGGCGTATGCTATTTTGCGCGTTCCTGATGAAATTGCGCGCCCGACGCTGGCGTTTTTGATTATTGCGCTGGGGCTGTATTCGTTTTTCAAAAAGGATTTCGGTCAGGATTATACGCCGAAAAACCGTGATCGAAAGGGCCAGATGCTTGGCGGTTTGGCACTGTTTTGCATGGGCGCATTAAATGGGTCGTTAACTGCGGGATCAGGCCTGTTTGTGACGCTGTTTTTAATTATGTGGTTCGGTATGGATTACCGCTGCGCCGTAGCATATACGATGACACTGGTCGGGCTTTGCTGGAATTTAACAGGTGGGCTTGCGCTGGTGGCGATGGGCGCGCCAGTGCACTGGCCTTGGGTGCCTGTTTTATTGGCGGGCTCGTTTATCGGGGGGTATTTGGGCGCGCATTTTAATACGCTTAAAGGCAACGCCTGGATCAAGCGTGCCTTTGTTGCAGTAACTTTATTATCGGGCGTTGCGCTGTTGGTTTAATAATTAACCGGCTGCGCGGCTGGCCTTTTTGCGCTCGTGCGGGCAAAGGAACTTTTTGCGCAGACGCAGGCTCTCTGGTGTGACTTCCAGCAGTTCATCATCATTGATGTAGGCCATCATGTCCTCGAGTGACATTTTCTTGGCTGGCGTCAAAATCACCGCATCATCAGATCCAGAAGCGCGCATGTTGGTAAGTTTTTTACCTTTTAGCACGTTGATTTCCAGATCGTTGTCACGGTTATGTTCGCCAACGATCATGCCTTGATACACAGGTGTTTGGTGTTCGATGAACATCACGCCGCGATCTTGCAAGTTGAAAATCGCAAAGGCGACGGCTGTGCCTGTTTCAGTTGAGATCAGCGCACCGTTGCGGCGTTGTTCGATGTCACCTTTGTATGGCGCGTAAGAATGGAACAAACGGTTCATTACGCCTGTGCCGCGTGTTTGTGTAAGAAAGCGGCTTTGGTAGCCGATCAAACCACGTGATGGCGCAAGGAATGTAATGCGCGTTTTACCAGCGCCGCTTGAGCGCATGTCTGTCATGTCGGCCTTACGGCGGTTCATCGCGTCAACAACGCTTGATGAGTATTCTTCATCAACGTCGATAATGACTTCTTCGATCGGCTCCATTTTCTGGCCGTTTTCTTCGCTGAGTACGACCTGAGGACGTGATACGGTCAGTTCGAACCCTTCACGGCGCATTTGTTCGATCAATACGCCCAGTTGCAATTCGCCGCGACCACCAATTTCAAAGGCGTCTTTGCTGTCGCTTTCTTCGAATGTAATGGCAACGTTAACTTCTGCTTCGGCAAGCAAGCGCTCGCGGATCATTGTTGATGTTACTTTTTTACCTTCACGGCCAGCAAATGGTGAATCGTTGACTGTGATTGTTACCGACATTGTTGGCGGATCAATCGGTGTCGATTTCAAAGGCTCGGTCACGGAAGGGTTACAAATTGTATCTGATACTGAGGCTTCTGTTAGGCCTGCGATACAGATGATGTCGCCTGCGTGTACTTCTGTTACGGGAACGCGCTCGGTGCCATCAAACATGAGTAATTTTGTCAGGCGGCCTGCTTCGACTTGTTTACCGTCTAGGTTCATTGCTTTTACGGTGTCGTTGACTTTGGCGCTGCCGTGCAGGACGCGGCCAGTCAAACAGCGACCAAGGAATGGATCAGAGTCCAGCAACGTTGCTAGCATCGCAAATGGCTTGCCTTCTTCGACAGTTGGTTCTGGTACGTGCTCAAGCACGAGGTCTAGAAGCGGGTGCAAGTTTTCGCGTGGATCATCCAATTCGCGTGTACACCATCCATCACGGCCTGATGCATAGAGTACTGGGAAGTCTAATTGCTCGTCAGTGGCGTCCAAAGATACGAACAGGTCGAAGACTTCGTCGATGACTTCTTCTGGGCGGCCGTCTGGGCGGTCAACTTTGTTGATAATGACGATTGGACGCAGACCTTGCGCCAAGGCTTTGCCAAGTACGAATTTCGTTTGTGGCATTGGGCCTTCTGCAGCGTCGGTCAGCAAAATAACGCCGTCAGCCATGTGCAATACGCGCTCAACCTCGCCTCCGAAATCGGCGTGTCCTGGTGTGTCGATAATGTTAATGCGTGTGCCTTCCCACTGAATCGAGGTAGGTTTTGCAAGAATTGTAATGCCGCGTTCTTTTTCAAGATCGCCCGAGTCCATCACGCGTTCATCAACGGCCTGATTTTCGCGGAACATACCGCTTTGTTTCATAATAGAGTCGATCAGGGTTGTTTTACCGTGGTCAACGTGTGCGATGATCGCGATATTGCGTAGTTTCTTGCTCATGGGCCGTTCTTTCATAATCTAATTAGCAGGCAAGCTTTAGTGCTTTTACGGGAAAAAGGAAAGCTTTATTTTGCTTAATCGTTGTCGTTTTCATTGATGGCTTCACTGCGGACACAGCGTACATACAGCTTTTGATTTTTGCTTTGTTTATTTTGTGCGCCGCTTGCGAAGCTTTGCACCCATACGAACTTGTCGCTATGCTCGCTAGATGTCCAGTAATTTTGAGACGAGAAATTGCCAATTTTTCCGCGGTTTTCAAACATTTTTGCAAGCTCTTTTTTCGCAGGTAAGTACCAGTCAGAGTGACCTGCATAGACAAGATCTCCACATTTTTGTAAGGCAGGAAAGTCTTTTGGTGGATTGGCTTGACCTTGGTTGCTGGCTCCGTCGTGCTCTGAATCGTGCTTGATGTCGTCTTTATGGTTTTTACGCTTCCATGTTGTTAAAATGGCTTGGTCGTATGGCGGCACGAATAAGAGTTTACAGCTATTTAAGTTTTTTTCTTCTTCGGGGCATAGCAGGCCGCTAAATTGCGTGCCGTCCGAGCATACTTCCCCCGGGCTGCCGCATGATGTCATTAACTTACGGGGCGATGTTGCTTCGTCATCGGATCCGCCGCCAAATAAAGCGTGTGCAGGAGCGCCGAGCATCGCAGTACATAAAAAGAGTACCAGAAGGAAAAAAAACCGTTTCATTATTGTTTTGCCTTGTTTTGTGAAATAAAATAACCGTGGTGGGATTGTGACTATATCAAATTGAGGTATTTTATCAAGCCAGTTGGGGAAAGAGCTTGACCGCGATGTTGATGACGTTACGATACTGAGTAATTATGTATCCATGTGAAGAATTTGTAAGGAATTAAAGTTGGAAAATTTAACGCGCCGCGGTTTGATGTATATTATGTCCTCTCCATCGGGGGCAGGCAAAACGACAATTACGCGGGCTTTGCTTGAGAAAAACCCAGATATGCAGATTTCTGTGTCGGCAACGACGCGTCCGCGCCGCGCCGGCGAAGTGCATGGACAGGATTATTATTTTGTATCGATTGATGAGTTTCGCGATATGATCGATCGTGGTGATATGCTTGAGCACGCAAAAGTTTTTGAACATTATTACGGGACGCCGCGCGCGCCGGTTGAAAAGGCGCTACAAGAAGGGCGCGATGTTATTTTTGATATTGATTGGCAAGGCACGCAGCAAATGCGCGAAATTGCTAGCGACGATGTTGTGACCGTCTTTATTTTACCGCCATCACGTCAAATTCTTGAGGGACGTTTACGCAGCCGCTCACGCGATACGCGCGAGACAGAAGAACAAATTCGCCACCGCATGTCCAAAGCGACGGATGAGATTTCTCATTATGCGGAGTATGACTATGTGATTATCAATGAAAATATTGATACGGCGATTGCGGATGCTCAGACGATTTTGGACGGAGAGCGCGTGAAACGCCGCCGCATTAAAGGGTTGTCTGATTTTGTCCGCGGCCTGATGAGTGGCCTTTAAGGCGTTTCGGCGGCTTTGGGGTTGTCTGTGATAAACTGCGCCATTTTGATATAATCTTCGACAGTAATGTTCTCTGCGCGCATGGTTGGGTCAATGCCGCAGGCCTCTAACGCGGCGCTATATTTCTTTAAACTAGACCTGACCATTTTACGGCGCTGGCCAAAGGCTGCCTCGGTGAGTGATTCCATGATTTTAAAATCTGGCGCGCTGGGCTGTTTGGCTTTGGTTTTGAAATGAACGATTGCCGATTTGACTTTGGGCGGTGGGGTAAAAGCCTCGGCGGGGAGGACATAAACCTGTTGCACGTTGCATAGCCATTGGCACAGGACGGACAAGCGCCCATATGTTTTATCACCTGTAGAGGCGACTATGCGGTCGGTTACTTCTTTTTGAAACATTAATGTCATTGTTTCAAAGGCTTGGGCGCCATGATCGGCAATCTGGCTAAGCCAGCCTATCAATAAAGGCGTTGCAATGTTATAGGGCAGATTTGCAATGATGGCGCGCGGGGCGGCGGTCAGATCCATCAGGTTAATTTTTAGCGCATCCCCTTCGATCAAAGACAGGTCTTCGCCAGCGGCCTGTTTTAAGCCTTGCAGGGCGGTTATCGCACGCGGATCGAATTCGATCGCGGTTAGGGATACTGGATTGGCATGTAAAATGGACCGCGTTAGACCACCTGGTCCAGGGCCGATTTCAAAGCAGTTTTTATCGCTCAGGTCGCCCGCATGGCGGACGATTTTGTCGGTGATATTGCCATCGAGCAGAAAGTTTTGACCAAACTTTTTCTCGGCGCGTAAATTGTTTTGTGTGATGACATCGCGCAGCGGGGGAAGAGTGTCACGATCAAAAGCCATCTTAGCGCATTTCTATACGGTTATCGATGAATGCGCCATGCTTGAGGGCGTTGAGGCGATTGCGGCTAATGCGTTCGGCGCGGTCCATGGTTAGCATATTTGCAACTTCATCACGCGAGGGGATTTTCTCTGCGGTGATTGTACGTTTATCGCTGAGATAAAAAATATGATAGCCATCAAGTGTGCGAATGGGGTGTGTGAGTGATTTGCTTGCCATTGTGCTGACGACGCTGCGTACTTCTGGTTCTAGCTGATTTTCAGGAACCCAGCCTAATGCGCCGCCTGTTTGCGCGCCTGGTGCTTTGGAGATTTGCTGTGCGACAGCCGCAAATGGTGCGCGCTTGTTTGAAATGTCGGTAACGACTTGCTGCGCAAGTTTTTTGACGGCCTTGTCGTCGGTGACTGTATCGACGGGTAAGAAAATCTCGGACAAGAGATACTCTGTCTGGCCGATATGGTCTTGCATGCGCTGAAGCTGGCTTTCGATATCACTGTTACTGACGCGCACGTTGCGGCGCAGGTCAGATGAGAACACTTTTTGCCATGCGAGGCGTGCCTTGATTTGCTTGCGCAGGCTGATGACAGGGACGTTTTTTCCCTCTAGCAGTTGTTCGAATTGTTGGGATGTCATGTTGTTGGTTTTCGCTAGATCGTTAAAGCCAACATCGATTTCTTGTTCGGTTACAAGAATGTCTAAACGTTCGGCCTCTTGCATTTGGACGGCTTCTTCGATCAACATATTGACGACCTGCGGCAATAATTTTTGGCGTGTTTGATTGTTATCTGGCAGACCCGAAGAGGCGATAATCAAGGCTAAGCGGCTTTGAATGTCCATGTAGGAAATTGCGCCATCATTGACCACAACTGCGATGCCGACTTTTTGTGATGGCAGTGCGGCTGAAACGCTTGCTATGCTGGTTAGCATAGCGCAGATAAAAAACAGTACGTACGTGATGCGCAGGCGCATAAAAGTCCTTCCTTTGGGCGGGTTACGCCGAAAAACGACCACCTGGACGGTATGTGGTCAAATATGTTGGTAAAACAATATCCAGTGATGTGGGTTCAATGTTCAAATCAGACAGCGTCAGCGCCTTTTTGCCAACGATGTTATCTGATTTGAGGCTTTCAACTTGATCTTTTGTCAGCAGTGGTTTTGGCAAGAGGCTGAGGATTGATGCCTGCATTTTTGCAATTTCAAATGGCAAAGGCACAAGGCAGCGTTGTAGGCCTGTGTAATGCAAAAGCTTTTCAAAGATTTGCTTGAAAGTGAAAACTTCAGCGCCGCCAAGTTCGTATGCTTTACCAAGCGGGGAAGTTTTATCGCTGGTGGGCATGTCAATTGCCTGAAGTGCGGCTTTTACAACGTCTTCGATGTAAATGGGCTGGAACTGAGTGTTGCCACCGCCGATAAGTGGTAGGAACGGCGCGACTTGCGCGATTTTCGCAAATTTATTGAAGAAGTCATCATCTTTCCCGAAAATGATGCTTGGGCGCAGAATGGTTGCGTTTGGAAATGCCTTGAGGACGCGCTTTTCGCCGTCTAATTTACTAGCGGCGTAATTGGATGATGATGTATCAATGCCAAGCGCGGAGATGTGAACAAGGCGTTTTACGTTACTGATTGCCGCGGCTGTGGCAATGGATTCAGGCAGTTCTGCGTGAATGTGTGTGAAGGATTGTTTGCCTGGCTTTTCAAACAGGATGCCAACGCAGTTGAAAACATAATCTGCGCCAGAGATAAGTTCGGCAATGGTGTTATAATCCGCCGGATCATAGGCAACAGGCACGATTTGACCGATATCGCCTAGGGGCTTTAGGAAAAAGGCAGCTTCTGGAACGCGGGTGGCGATTTTGATGCGCATGCCGCGCTGGGCCAGAGCCTTAACAATATTGCGTCCGACAAAACCGGTTCCCCCGAAGATAACAGCCGTTTTTTGCATGTGATGAAATCCTTGTAATAATCGCTATGACTGGTTGTAATTTTAGTGTTGAGCCGCGCCGAAGTCTAGAGGCAATCTTCTTTGGTGACGAAACTGTCCATGACGCGTTTCAGGCCACTGGTTTCAAATTTAATGTCCAGTTTATGGCCTTCGATATTGATGATTTTTCCATAGCCAAATTTTGTGTGAAAAACGCGGTCGCCGCGCGTGAGTATATCTCCCGTTTCACTGCGTGTTTGCTGCGTTAGCGATGAAGATCGGGTGGTCGGTTTTTTTGTGGTGCTGTGGTAATGTGCACCGCCAAATCCACTGGAATCCCAGTGCGATGATCGCCCGCTTTGCGAGATGCCGATGTCGCTGGCGCGGTCGATATTGGCTTCGGGGAGTTCCTCGATAAAGCGCGAGGGGATAGAGGCCACATAATTTCCGTACATGCGGCGGTTGCCGACGTATGAAATATAGGCTTTTTTGCGTGCGCGCGTAATGCCAACATAGGCAAGGCGGCGTTCTTCTTCTAGGCCTTTGAGGCCATTTTCATCCATCGTGCGTTGTGACGGGAATAACCCTTCTTCCCAGCCGGGCAAGAAAACAGTATTAAATTCCAAACCTTTAGCGCCGTGCAGTGTCATAATGGTGACGCAGTCTTCTTCTGAGGCTTGTTGGTTTTCAAAGACCAGGGCGACATGTTCAAGAAAATCGGCCATGTTGTGAAATTCCTGCATGCCGGAAACAAGTTCCTTCAGGTTTTCAATGCGCCCGGGTGCGTCTGGTGATTTGTCTGCCTTCCACATGGCCATATAGCCGCTGTCTTCTAGGATTTGCGCGGTCAATTCGGCATGATCCATTTGATCGAGCAGCGATCGCCAGCGGTTAAAGTCATCCATCACGCGCATGAGTGACCCGCGCAGGCGCGTTGTTAGTTCATCCGTTTGGGTGAGGTCGATGATGGCGTCATGCAGGCTCATATTATGGCGGCGCGCATGGGCGTAAAGTTTTTGAATGGATTGATTACCAATTGAACGTTTGGGCTTGTTGATGATGCGTTCTAACGCGAGATCATCATGGGGCTGCACGGTGGCACGCAGATAGGCCAGCGCATCACGAATTTCAGAGCGCTCGTAAAAGCGTTGTCCGCCGATAACCTTGTAGGCGATGCCAAGTTTGATGAAGCGTTCTTCAAATTCACGGGTTTGAAAGCCTGCCCGCACCAAGATCGCCATGTCGCCAAGTGCATTGCCTTTGCGCTGCATTTGTTCGATTTCCTCGCCGATCCAGCGCGCTTCGGCGTCGCCGTCCCATAAGCCCATGACAGTTATTTTTTCACCATCGCCAGATTCCGACCATAGCTCTTTTCCGAGGCGGTCGCTATTATTGGCGATAACGCTGCCTGCGGCGCGCAGGATATTGTTTGTCGAGCGATAATTTTGTTCTAGTCTGATAATCGCCGCGCCAGGGAAGTCTTGTTCAAAGCGCAGGATGTTGCCAACTTCGGCGCCGCGCCAACCATAAATAGACTGGTCATCATCGCCTACGCAGCAAATATTTTTTGATCCCTGCGCTAGTAAGCGTAGCCATAGATATTGCGCGACGTTGGTGTCTTGGTATTCGTCGACCATGATGTAACGAAAACGGCGATGGTACTCTTCGAGGATCATTTTGTTTTCTGGGTTTTTAAAGATATGAATGCAGTGCAATAGCAGATCTGCAAAATCGCAGGCGTTAATTTCTTTTAGGCGTTGTTGGTAGGCCTTGTAAACGGCGCGCAGTTTGCCGTCTGCCAGATCACCGGCTTCGTCTTGATCGACTGTTTCCGCGGTCAGCGCACGGTCTTTCCAGCGATCAATGACAGATATCATGGCCTTGGGTGCCCATTTTTTGGTGTCGATATTGTGGACTTCCATGATTTGTTTGAGCAGGCGAATTTGATCATCGGGATCAAGGATTGTGAAGTTACTGTTTAGGCCAACAAGGTCTGCGTGACGGCGCAGTATGCGCGCGGCAAGTGCGTGAAATGTGCCAAGCCACCATCCTTCGACGGACATGCCGCCCATGATGGCGCTGACACGTTCTTTCATTTCTTGGGCGGCCTTGTTTGTGAAGGTCACAGCCATAATTTGCGATGGGAATGCCGTGCCCGTTTCGAGCAAATGCGCAAGGCGCGTTGTGAGGACGCGCGTTTTGCCCGTGCCCGCGCCCGCCAAGACCAAAACGGGGCCATCGAGGGTTTCTACGGCGCGCCCTTGTTCAGGGTTCAGGCCTTGTAAATAGGGAGGCTGATTATCAATCGGTGCGGAATGTGCGTTCATAAGTGCAAGATAAAGGGGATTGCCGCGTTAAAGCAAGTGAATATCTGATTTTGCAAGCGCGATTAGCGTGCAATTTTCACTTTGGCCAAACAGATCATGTTTCGGCCTTTGTTTTTGGCTTCGTACAGGGCGTTATCTGCGCGCTCGATGATGTCATCAACAGTGTCACCGCCATAAAATTCGGTGATACCGCCTGATAAAGTAATGCGCCCTAGTTTTTTGCCAGAATTACGGTTCACAACCTGCTTGTTGGCAACGGCCTCGCGCAGTTCGTCTGCAAGGCGCTGGCCAGCGTGTTGGTTGGTGTTTGGCAATAGTAATGCAAATTCTTCGCCGCCATAGCGTGCAACAAAGTCGCGGCCCTTAACACCGTCGAGCAGTGTTTTTGCAACAAGGCGCAAGACCTGGTCACCGATTTGGTGGCCATAATTGTCGTTGAAGCTTTTGAAGTGGTCGATGTCCATTAATATTAGTGAGAATGTTTGCTCTGCATTCGACTCGTGGGCTTCGATCATTTTATTGAGCTGAATATCGAACGCCTTACGGTTGGCAACATTGGTTAGGCCGTCTGTCATAGCTTCTTGGCGGACGCGATCAAGATCGCGCTGCAAGCCCATCATGACTTGCGCTTGTTTGCCAAGTTCTTGTTCGAGTTTTTTGTTTTTTTCAAGAATGACGTTGGTGTCCAGTGCAATCGTCTTGAGCAAATCTTTGACTTCATCTGTTGAATAGTCATTGCCTTCGAGTTTGCTGCTGATGTCTTCAAGTGTGCCGTTATATTGTGATGTGACGTCTTTTACGTCATTTACAAGGGCATTTACATCCTTAATGGTTGTTTGAATTTGGCTGCCTGCCTCACGGACATTGGCGACTTCTTCTTCGTTGTTTAGGAATTTGTCGTATAATTCGGCGCATGCCTCATACGTGAAATCTAATTCTTCGTTAATATCGATGAGTTCGATGGCATGCGAAAGCTCGGGATTAGAGCCAGCAAAATGCGCGTACCACATTTCATAAATGCCCGGGACCAGCGGCAAGTCACACGCCTTGATCTTTTCAAGTGCTTGCGCCGAAAAGCTATCTGCTTTGTCTTTAGGGTGGTTGTAATGCACGCCTTTGTCGTCCCGATCTTTTTGTTTTTATTATTTAATTTACAGCATGTATAATACTGTTATGCACAAACATTGTAACTGTATTGTTTTTATATGCAATCCTTAATTGCGTTATTAAACGGATGTTTTTTATACGTTCATACCCATTGCACTGTTTGGCGATGCAGCTTTTGCCCACTCTAGCGGAGGGTTTAATTTGTTGACCGCGGCGACGATGCGCTCGTCTAATTGTGCATCAGGGACAGTGACTTGATTGATGCTTGCAAGGCTTGCGGCGGTTGAGCGCGCAAAATATGAAGGATCTGTGTTCGGATCTTTCATGGCGCGCTCTTCAGCTTGAACAGCATTGGCAAATTCTTGCTTCATGCCAATTTCAATGTCATTTGCATCATGGAATTCTTTATATAGCTCGCGCGGTAGGGGATAATTTGGATCGACATTCATGATGTCATCTAATTCAAAACCGTTGTTAAAAAATTCTTGCCAGTCAAAGGTTTCAGGCTTGGGCTGGTTTTTTGATTGTTGGGCGAGGCTTACTTGAGGGCTTGGGCTAGAGCGCGTGACTAATGCATCTTTCAGTTGATCCATCATCGCCTTGCGGTCGGCGCCAGAAACAGATTTAATGTTTTGGCATGCACCAAGTAAGTTCATCATTTCTGCGGAAACACCGCCAAGCGCCGCGCTTGTAAATAGATCGACTTCTGATGATGTGCTTTGCGCGAAGAGGGGCTGGCCTGACATGCCTTGTTCTTTCATGCAGGCGCTGACTTCACGTTGCGCTTGTTGAATAACGCTTGTGCAGATGCCTTTGACCATCGATGTTTGTTGCGTCACAGCTTTGGTTTGTGCTTTTACGCTTTGGGCGGCGCTCATTGATCCGCCTTTTGTAGAATCAACGCTTGTGATGCTGCTGGCTGATACGCTTAGGTTAAAGTTTCCTGCAAGTGTTCCAATGACTGTTCCTTGGCCGTTGCTTGGTGATTGGCTGGCGTCTGGGGAGATACTATAGATGTCAAAACCTTGGCTAAGGCCGGCGCTGCACTGGCCAAAGCCTTGTGAAAGCGCACCTTTTGCGATGCGGCTTGATACTGGTTTACCTGATATTTCTTTGATTAAGGACACTGCCCTACCCCATAAGTCATTATTATTTTCTATAATTATGAGGGAGAAGTCTTAATAAAACGTTACGCGGTTTTGCTTAAGTCCTTGTTTTAACAGAACTAAGTTAATATATGGTTAACGATATATTGGATTTTAATCACCAATAAAAACTGTCTTAAAAACATTGGTTTAAACGATATGGATATGGCGATGCGCCGTGTTTAGAGGCTTGTTCTGCGGTAACTTAGGGCCTCTGCCATATGTATTTTTGAGATGACAGTTGTATGATTGTCGAGGTCTGCAATCGTTCGCGCAACGCGTAAAATACGGAAATATCCGCGCGCGGAAAATTTATGTTTGGCAAAAACTTGGTCTAATAATTGCTGCGCATCGTCTGCAAGTGGACAGATGGCTTCGAGGAATTCTCCGTCCGCGCGGGCGTTTGTTGTGCTGTTGGCCTGATGGTCTTGGGCGCGCTGCGTTTGGATGTCACGCGCTGTTTGCACGCGCGCTGCAATGGCTTCAGAGTTTTCAGACGCGCCTTGTTTGAGGTCAAGAAATGAAACCGCAGGCACATCAATGATAAGATCAAATCGGTCGAGCATAGGACCTGATATTTTGGCCTGATAATCGGCGGCGCAGCGCGGTACTTTGGTGCATTCTAAACTGGGGTCGCCAAGATGGCCGCATTTGCATGGGTTCATTGCAGCGATGAGCTGAAATTGTGCGGGATAGCAAACATGCTGGTTTGCGCGGGCGATTGTGGCCTCACCATTTTCTAAGGGTTGGCGCAGTGATTCTAATGTTGAGCGTGCAAATTCAGGAAGCTCATCTAAAAAGAGGACGCCATGATGGGCGAGGGATATTTCGCCGGGTTTCACTTTGTGGCCGCCCCCGACCAATGCAGGTAATGAGGCTGAGTGATGCGGATCACGGAAAGGGCGCTGGGTTAAAAGACCAGATTCTGGCAGCATCCCTGCAAGAGAGTGAATCATTGATATGTCGAGCGCCTCGCGCGGCGATAGCGGCGGTAATATACCAGGAAGCGCCTTAGACAGCATTGATTTCCCTGATCCGGGCGGGCCAATCATTAACATATGGTGACCACCCGCCGCCGCAATTTCCAGCGCGCGCTTCGCGCTTTCTTGGCCCTTGATTGCGGCCATATCATGTAGAAGTTTGGCCTGGGTCGTTATGGCGCGGGTTTGCATTTCGGGCGGGGATAAAATTTGGCTGCCTTTAAAATGGTTCATTAGCTGTAGTAATGTATCGGCGGCTAAGATTTCCAGATCGGGGGCCCATGTTGCTTCGGCGGCGCAGGCGGAAGGGCAAATAAAGTCTAGGCCGGATGTTGCTGCGTGCATGGCTGCGGGGAGGATGCCGCTGACGGCGCGCAGACTGCCGTCTAAGGATAGCTCGCCCAGAGTGACGGCGTTGCTTAGATCTTCTTGATCTAAAATGCCCATCGCAGCCAGCACGCCTAGCGCAATAGGCAGGTCAAAGTGACTGCCTTCTTTGGCAAGGTCAGCGGGGGCAAGATTAACGGTGAGCTTCTTTGGCGGTAATCCCATGCCAAGCGCATGGAGCGCAGCGCGCACGCGCTCCTTACTTTCTGCGACGGCTTTGTCGGGCAGGCCAACAATGGTGAAAGAGGGCAGACCGTTCGTGATTTGAACCTCTACATCGACGGGTTTAACAGTGATGCCTTGAAATGTAACGGTTTGAACGCGCGATACCATAAAGTCAGCTTTGTATGTAAAAATTTTTATAATGAAACCATAGGTTTAATAGAAAAACAAGCCGCGTTAATAATTGGTTTACTTTTATGCTTTAAGAATGGGACTCAACAAATAATAAACGCATAAATAGAACAGGCTAAGGTGTTGAGATGAAAAACGAAATGACAGCAAAATTACTTAATGAACTTCAGGCGCCAGTGGTTGTGGCAGAAATTTTAAATGGCCATGTGTCGTATGAAAGCAGTGATTATGCCTTAAGCTCTTTAATCAGCGATCAGCAGCCAGATGCGGCGCTTTTGAGCATTGCCTTATCATTTCGCATGATTATTCGCCCTTATATTAAGGCCTCTCCTATTTTAAAGGCATCTGTTTTAGAGTGTATGCGCATTGTTGAAGCGCGCGCATCAGGATTTTTAACATCGCCTTTATCGGCGGATACATCATGTCCTGCGACGCTGGATAGTATGTCGAGCATTGCAGAAGATTTAAGTTACGTTGAAGAATTATTAGATTTGGCGGTGAATTTCTTTGCAGCCAAAGATCCGCTTGCGATGCGTTTATGCGCTTTGTTGAAATCACAGGCGCACACGCATCACATGATTGCCGAAGTCTTTTGTAATCAGTTTGCCAGCGCGCCGATCGCAGAGCCAAGCCGCATGCAGCGTATGTTAGGGTGTTTGGTGTCTGTGGCTAACCGTAACGAGCCATTATCCATGCAGGCAGTTTAAGGTGATGCTAGCTGTGCGTGTGGAGCCATGTATAGATCAATGGCGCCCAAATCAGCGATGTTGTTAAGGTCCCCTTGACTGCTTGATACGCAATCCATGCCCAGAAAAGGTTTTTCGAAGGTTTTTTAAACTTGCCTTTTAGGGCGGCAAAATCAATTTTAGAGAACGCTTTAATCATAGTATTTATTTTATAATGAACTGCGGGTTATATGCAATTGATCATCATCAATTGTAAATAGAAAAGTGCACCGCGTTTAGATAATCTTTACCGTTTTTGCATATTATAGAATGCTGGGCGTCTATTTTTTCTATTTATTTCAGTGTTTTAATCGCTTTCTTAAAAAGTGCTGTGATTTTGAGTGAAATGCTCTATTTTATAGGCGTGTGTTTTGGGGTTTTGTGATGATGTTCTATCAGATTTGTCGTTTTATTATATGTGTTTTCGTTAGCCAGATTCTTATTGTTGCTTCGGCGCAGGCTCGCGATTTATTGATTGTGGGGTCTAGTACCGTTTCCAATCATATTTTTTGGCACAAAAAAGAAGAATATCAGAACAATAGTGGCATTACGTTTGATGTTATTCCATCAAGCTCGGGGCGCGGTATTATGGCGCTGGCGCAGGGGCGTGCAGATATTGCGATGATTTCATCAGATTTGGGATCGTTGGTAGCCAAATTAAATACGATGGGTGAAGAGCAGCTTAATCCCGATGATTTCATTGTCCATCCTATTGCGCAGTCCAAAGTTATCTTTATTGTGCACCCTGATAATCCTTTGGATCATTTATCACGCGCGCAAGTGCGCGATATTTTAACCGGTAAGATTGCACAATGGCCAGATTTGCGTTCACAGGCGCTGGGTGATATTCGCGTGGTGACCGAGCACCCTACCGGTGGGATGTATCGCTGGGTTGAGACGCATGTTACTGATGGATCCCCTTTTGTTGCGCATAAAACGGTGATGCAAAATGCGCCGCAAGTTGCTTTGGTTGTGTCGCAAGATAAGAATGCGTTTGGCTTTGTGAGTGATGCCACGCCTGACGAGCAAATGCGCCGCGCAAAGATTGTTGACGTCCCAGATTTGGATGCGACACAACATTTATATTTTGTTACGCGAGCTGAGGATGCGCCAGAAAGTGCGGATGTGCTGATTTCCTATTTGAAGGAGATTTTAGCGAAGTAATGCTGCGTATATCTCAAAAAATTATTATTTCTTTTTTGGTTATGTCGGCGCTTTTTGTTACGACAGTTTTGATGTCATCTTTTGAAATTGAGCGCGTGCGCCGCATGATTTTTGATGTCACGCAGCAAGAGCATCTTTACAAAGATGCTCATACCGATATTAAAATTGATATTGTGCAATATACCAGCGGCCTTTCGGCGATGCTTTCGATTTTGGATCTTGAGGTTCTGGAACAAAAGAAGAGTGATCTTGATGATTTGGAGGATCTTGTTGCAGAACATATTCAATATTTTGAGACACATGACCCTCATTTGTTTGCCGATATTGTGCAGCATTTACATGCCAATATGGCGTTTCTCGATAAACGTCAGGAGAAGCTTTATTTGCTTATGCAAAATTTCGCCCAAATGGAGGCCAGCACTCTTTATGCTGCGCGTGTGAGGCCTGCGTCAGAAAGCTTGTTTGCCTACCTAGACGACATGACGGTCATCATCGAAGCACATTTTTTGCAAGAACGCGATAATTTAAAACGTCAAATTTTGAATTTGCGTGCGTATATGTATGTAATCTTGCTTGTGGCGATGGCGGTTTATGCGTGGATTGGATTTTGGCTTTGGCTTGGTACGATTAATCCATTACAGGTGTTAACGTCTTATTTGAACACGCAATATGGCGTGCGCAATTTGTTTAATGTTCCTTTTTTAAAGCGTAAAGATGAGATTGGAGATTTCGCACGATCGTTTGATGGTATTATGGTCGAGCGCGAGCGTGCAGAGATGTTATTGCGTACGCAGGCGGATGAGCTTTCCAGTGCGAAAGATGAAGCAGATGCGGCCAATATGGCGAAGACTGAGTTCCTTGCGAATATGAGCCACGAGCTTCGCACGCCTCTCAATAGTATCATTGGCATTGTTCAACTTTTGAAAACGCGCGAGATTGATTCAGAGCAATCTGAGATGTTCGAAATCATTGATGTGTCGTCAGAAAACCTGCTGAAGATTGTGAATGATATCTTGGATTTATCTAAGATTGAGGCGGGTGAAACGCACTTAGAATATATCGCTTTTGATGTGAATAAAACGATTGAGAGAACATTTGATGCTCTTAAGCCACTGGCGAGCAAGAAAAACTTAGTTTTAGCTTTTGAAAATAAGGCGCCGTCATCTTGCTATGTTTTGGGTGACCCTCTGCGTTTTTCACGGATTCTAATTAATTTGGTGAATAATGCTATTCGCTATACCGAGGAAGGCTCGATCCAGGTCGTGATGAACGCTGAGCAAAATCCGTATAGTCAGATTAATGTGCGCCTTGAGGTTATTGATACAGGCATTGGGATTTCCGAGGACCGCATTGATAAGATTTTTGAGAAATTCACGCAAGGCGATACATCGACAACGCGCAAGTATGGCGGTACAGGTTTGGGGCTGGCGATTACACGGCAATTGGTTGACATGATGGATGGTCAGATTGGCGTGAAAAGTATTCGTGGCCTTGGCTCAACATTCTGGTTTGAAGTGCCTTTTGAGAAAATTGCCAAGATGCCAGAGCCTGACGCGCTGCCGCAGATTTTACCTGACGATGGGCAACAAGAATATTTTAGACACTATGCGACAGACGTAAAAATTTTGCTGGCAGAAGACCAGAAAATGAATATAGCGTTTATGAAGAAGCTGTTTTTCAACTTGGGCATTGAGCATTACACCATTGTAGAAAATGGTGCGGATGCGGTGGATGCTGTGACGCATAATGATTTTGATTTGGTGTTAATGGATTGTCACATGCCTGTGATGAATGGCTATGAGGCGACGCAGGCAATTCGTCAAATGTCACGATTAAAAAAGCATAAAATCCCTATCATCGCGATGACGGCGAATGTGATGCAAAAAGATATAGAGCATTGTTTCGAAATTGGCATGGATGAATATATTGGCAAGCCGTTTGATCTGGATTTGTTTAAAAAGAAGTTATCGCGCTGGATCGATTTTGATTGCGTTGATGAATATGCCTTTTTTGACGAGAGCGATGCTAGCGCGCAAAGCGTACATGAGCGCGTACCTGCGGACTTAACAACTTTACGTGATAACGCAATGGGCGATGAAGACTTCGTTCGCGAAATGGTTGCCTTGTTTGTCAGTCAAGGTGCCGCGCAAATTGAGGCTTTAACAGAGCATTGTGTAGATGGTTCTTCACATGATTGGGTCGAAATTTCGCATGCGCTCAAGGGCACAGCAGGCGGCGTGGGTGCAGATACAATGCGCCTGTATTGCGCGCAGGCGCAGGACATGGAGAGCCATAGCGCCGAAGACCGCGCAAAAATTTTAAAAGCGATAACGGAAGAGTATGATCAAGTTAAAATTTATTTGCAGAAAGAAGGTCTATGCGACATTTAGGTTTTCCTTCAATAGTATGCATTGGGATAGTGTTGTTTAATTTTTTGCGTTTTCATTGTATTGTGGGCTCGCTGGATTTTATCTGGCGTGTGTGAAAGGGAGTAATATGACTGCGGATGTTTTTTCAGACGTTCTAGAACTTCATGACGCGGTTGTGCTGCGCGATGTGATTGCGCGCGGTCTCGAAGAAAACTCTTCTTATGTATTGGATTTATCAGAAGTGCAGCGTGCTTCTCTGAGCTGTTTTCAGATTTTGGTGTCTGCGCTGCTGAGTGTGAGGCTGCGGACAGTTCCGCGTTGCAGGTCTCTTTGTCGGCATCTTTAAAGGACGCCATGATTGATTTGGGTTTAGGGCAATATGCTGAGTGAAAGGAAAGATAAATGCCGATAACTGTTGCGATAGTTGATGATTCAAGAACCATGCTGGACATGGTTGGGTACACGTTGCGTGAGGCTGGCTATAACGTCATCGAAGCCGAGGACGGACAGCAAGCTTTGACGATGTTGTCTGGGCAGGCGGCTAATGTTGTGATTACGGATTTGAATATGCCTAATATGGATGGCTTGACCTTGATCCGTGAATTGCGGGCGATGGCGACATATAAAAGTACTCCAATTTTGATGCTGACAACCGAGGCGGATCGCGAAAAGAAAGAAGCCGGACGTGCAGCAGGGGCAACGGGGTGGATTGTGAAGCCGTTTAATCCTGACAAATTATTATCGGTCGTAAAAAAAGTTGCTGGGTAACCTTTTATTTTAACGTGCAAAGGTATTGATCGTGTTTGATCAATTTAAACAGACATATTTCGAAGAATGTGAAGACCGTATTCAGGAAGCTGAAGAAGGTTTAACAGTGATGCTGGATGGCGGCGCGGATGATGGCGTGGTCAATCAGGTCTTTCGCGCGATTCATTCTATAAAGGCGGCGCAGGTGCGTTTGGCTTTGATACGATTGTAGGCTTTGCACATCAGTTTGAAACAACACTGGATTTAGTGCGCGAGGGCGCGTTATCACCTGATCGCGAAATGTGCACTTTATTTTTGCATGCGAACGATATTGTTGCGGATATGCTCTCGCGTGAGCAAAATGATGAAGAGATACCAAGCGATCTAGGTCAGGATGTTCTTGCAGCGCTGGAAAAAATTGTTGCAGGATCTGGCGCGGTTGTTGCAGACCCATTGGCCAGTACGGATGCGGGTAATTTTGCTGACATTGCCGGCGTTAAGGCGTGGCGTATTCATTTTATGCCGCATAAAGGTCTATTAAAAACAGGGAATGAGCCTTTATTCCTGCTGCGCGCCTTACAGGATTTAGGTGAGGTGGATGTCGACGTTGATCTTGATCGCTTGCCATCCTTTTCTGATTTAACTGCCGATCATGTTGAAGATTGCTATTTGGGCTGGGACATTACGCTGCATACCGAAGCGCCGCGTGATGAAATTGTTGAGGTCTTCGATTTTGTGGAAGATTTATGTGACCTCACTATCGAGCCCTTTGAAGAGCCTGTTGATGTTTCACAGGCGGATGTGCCTGTTGCACCTGAGGTGCCATTGGTTGCGGCAGCGAAGCCTGCAAAAGATCCTGCCGCGAAGAAGGCAGTACAAGCGACGAAATCAAGTGGATCAGCCTCTATTCGCGTAGATTTAGAGCGCATTGATAGCCTTGTTAATTTGGTGGGTGAGATGGTTATTGCGCAATCAATGCTGCAAGAACAAGTGCGCTGGTTACCGATTGAGGTTGGCGGTAAAATAGGCGAGGGCGTTGAAAATTTAGCGCGCCATATGCGTGATTTACAAGAAAGTGTTATGGCTGTGCGGGCGCAGCCGATTAAGTCAGTCTTTACACGGATGCCGCGGATTGTGCGGGAAGTTTCTGCGATATGCGGGAAAGATATTCGTATTACAACTTCTGGCGAAGAAACCGAGGTGGATAAAACAGTTTTAGAAAATTTGATTGATCCTTTGACGCATATGATCAGAAATTCAGTTGATCATGGCGTTGAAAAACCTGCTGATCGTGTTGCCGCAGGCAAGACCAGCCACGGGACAATTCATTTGTCGGCGCGCCATAAATCTGGCCGCATTATTATCGAGATTGAAGATGATGGTAAGGGCGTTAACCGTGATGCGGTGTGGGCAAAGGCCCTTAAACAAGGAATTGTCACGCCCGAGGCCACCTTGACGCCGCATGAGATTGATAATTTGATTTTCAAGCCAGGATTTTCTACGGCGGAAAGCGTTTCAGAAGTATCAGGGCGCGGCGTTGGTATGGACGTTGTTAAGCGCAATGTTTCTGATATGGGCGGCCGCATTACGGTGTCCTCTGTGCCAGGTGAGGGGTGCAAAATGACTTTGTCGTTGCCTTTAACGCTGGCGGTGATGGACGGCATGGTTGTTTCTGTTGGCTCTCAGCGCTTTGTTTTGCCGACGGTAAATATCGTCGAGAGCTTTCAGCCCAATTCAGATGCCATTAGTAAATTAACCGAGGGCGTTAATATCATTCAGGCGCGCGGAGAATATGTGCGCGTTATTCCATTGTGCGATGTCTTTCATATTGATGATGCGATTTTAGACATTAACGAGGCCTTGTTAATTTTGCTTGAGGGTGATGACGGTCAGCGCGTTGCGGTGATGGTCGATGATGTCTTGGGCCAGCAACAAGTTGTGATCAAAAGCCTTGAAACAAACTTTAGCGCCGTTGATGGCATATCTGCCGCAACAATTTTGGGTAACGGCGATGTTGCATTGATTTTGGATGTGCCGGGGCTTAGCGATATGCGCGCAAAAATTGATTTGAAACAAGAAGTTCTCAATCACGCGCTAAGCAAGAAAGAGGCCCTTGATCAAGGCGTCGCCATAGAACAAGAAGAAGGAGTCTGTAATGAGTGTTCAGATTGATGATGACGATGAGGTCGGCTTATTTGAAGAAGCGCTGGCTGACCTTCCTGCCAGTGATATGAATGCAAATGATGCATTGCTGTCACAATCGGTGGATGCGGATAAGCAATATATTACTTTTACGATTGACCAAGAAGAGTATGGCACGCCAATTTTAACTGTTCAGGAAATTCGCGGCTGGATGAAAACAACGCCTCTTCCCAATATGCCCAGCTTTGTCAAAGGTGTGACAAATTTACGCGGGAATATTGTACCAGTCTTTGATTTGCGCGCACGTTTTGGCGGTCAGCCAACAGATGTTACCGAGCGCCATGTCGTGATTATGGTGCAGCTTCACAACCGCACAATCGGCCTGTTGGTTGATGCAATTTCGGATATTTTGACGATCGATGCGGCGCAAATTCAACCACCACCAGTCGGCAATTTGATGATTGATATTCAATATGTTGATGGGTTGGTGGCCACGGATGAACGCATGGTGGCATTGGTGAATGTCAGCAAATTATTTGACGGTGACTTAGTAAAATCAATTGATAAACAGGGGCTTTCTGCCCCAATGCAGGAGGCTTAAGACAATGATGAAATTTATCGAAAAAATGACGTTAACAGCAAAAATACGAACAGGTTTTTTTGCTATGGTTGTATTGATTGCACTGATTTCAGGGCTATCGTTTATGGGCATGCAACATATTCATGAGGGCATGTTAGAACTGAAATCAACGATTGAGGAATTGCAAACGCAAAGTGTCTACGGTAATCAGGCAACGCTTGCCAATCGCCTGTTAGAAGAAGAAAAAGCGCTTGATGCATTGTTGTTGGATGTACGTGACAAGACGATGATTGCAAACGCGGTTGTTGTGTTGATTGCGATTGTTCTATCAGGATTAGTGGCCAAGTTAATCTTGCAGCCCGTTATGGCGATTACCGCGTCTGTCCGTAAAGTTGCAGACGGTGATATGCAAGAAGAAATTCCTTATGCCGATTTACAAGACCAAATTGGTGATATAGCACGTGCGCTTGTCGTATTGCGAGAAGATCATGTACATGCGTCGCGTGCGTTAGGTGGTATGACTAATGCCTCATCTAATATTATGATGGCGGATCCTGATTTGAATATTACCTTTATGAACAAATCGCAGGAAAAGATGCTGCGTAATGCAGAATCTGATCTGAAGCAGGTCTTGCCTAACTTTAACGTGGGTAACTTGATCGGTCAGAATATTGATCAGTTCCACGCGAACCCTTCGCATCAGCGTCAATTGCTTGGTGCGTTGCAAACCAGTTATTCAACGCGCATTAGCGTTGCGGGACGTACGTTTGATTTGTTTGCCAACCCATCATTTTCTAAGTCTGGTCAACGCCTGGGTACAACCATTGAATGGGTTGACCGTACAGCGGAGCTTGCCATTGCAGATGAAATTAAGACGATGATTGACGCTGCGTCATCGGGTGATTTGGATAACCGGATTATCTTGGACGGCAAGGAAGGTTTCTTCCTTGAGGTCAGCGAAGGCATCAACAACCTTGCAACGGTTATGCAAGATGTCGCGAATGATTTGGCCGTGAATTTGAACGCACTGGCGGCAGGTAACCTGACGTCACGTATTGACGCCGATTACAATGGTATCTTTAAGCAGTTGAAAGATGATTACAACGCAACCGCCGAGAAATTGAGCAGTATCGTTGGCCGCATTAAAAATATCTCTATTGACGTTAGCAGTAATTCTAATGAGATGGCTGAAAGTTCAAATGGCCTTGCTAACCGTGCAGAGCAACAAGTTTGGATGAGCTGAATCAGGCCGTTATGGAGATGGACAGCATGACGCAGCAAAATGCAGCCATGGCACAGCAAAGCCGCAATGGATCGCAGTTGATGTTAGAGAAATCTATGGAGCTATCTGAGATGGTTTCGTTCTTTAAACTGGATGATTCAGATGTGAAGATTACGCCTGTTGGATCAAAGTCTAGTTTGGATAAGCCGCGCTTGAGCGTTGTTGCAGAAACGTCACGCCTTGAAAAGAAAGTCGCGGCCTCTGGCGGGGCAAGTGGCGCGAAAGTAACCGCCAATGATGCGGATAATGACGCTGACTGGAAAGAGTTTTAGGCTGCGAGGGGGCGTAAATGACCTCGCAGGTGCAATTCAGCCACGAGCATTTTGATTACATTCGATCGTATCTGTATGACGTGGCCGGTATAACGTTGGCTGATCGTAAGAAGCAGATGGTTGAAAACCGCATCAATAAGCGCATTAAAGAGCTGAGCTTATCAGGCTTTGATCAATATGTATCGCGATTAAGGAATGATTCAACGCAGGAAGAAATGGTCAATTTGGTCAATGCGTTGACGACCAATGTGACTCACTTCTTTCGTGAAAACCATCACTTTGATCATTTTCGCGGGTATATGGCAGACTTATTGCAGGCGCGTGATGGACGCCGCATTCGGGTGTGGTCGGCGGCGTGTTCTATTGGTGCAGAGCCCTATTCGATGGCGATGGTTTTGTATGATGTGATGCAAGAATTAAAGTTGCGGGCGGATGCTCGCATTTTGGCAACGGATATTGATACATTGGCGTTGGCGCGGGCACGGATGGGTGCGTATCACGATAAAACCTTAAAGGGGATGACCCCAAGTGTGCTGAAGAAGCATTTTATGCTGTCTGAAGAAGACGGAGAAGATGTTTATACGATTAAGCCCTATTTACGGCAGATGGTCGCCTATAATTACTTGAATTTTAATACAGCATCTTGGCCAATGTCACGGCAGTTTGATGCGATTTTTTGCCGTAATGTCTTGATTTATTTTGACCGCGCTAAACAGCAAGAATATATCGGCAAGATGCTTTCATATTTAAAGTCAGGGGGCTTTTTGTATCTGGGGCACTCCGAGCATGCCGTGATGGAAAACAAGGGGTATAAGGTCTGCGGTCAGACAATCTACCAAAAATCTGATTAAGTAGGGGAATATTGCGTGCAAACAGTTCGAGAATCTATTCGTGGTGATGGTTATTATGATCAGGCGCTGGATACGCATTTAGTTTCTGTGATGGCGGGTGTGTATCATTGGACGCGTCAAAAGGATATCGCCTTTTCAACAACGCTGGGGTCGTGTTTGTCTGTATGCGCGTTTGATCGTTATGCGAAAATCGGCGGTATGAACCATTTTTTATTGCCGCAAGCACCCGAAGGTGAAGATACCCGTTATTCTGAATCATTTCGTTACGGTAGTGCGGCGATAGAAACGTTGCTGAACTCGTTATATAATAAAGGCGCAGCAAAAAACGGATTGATGATTAAGATTTTCGGTGGTGCAAAGGTTCTTAATGGCTTGTCACAGGACGTGGGACGCAAGAATGTTGATTTCGCCCATAAATTTTTCAAGCGCGAGAATTTGCGCGTTGAAAGCGAAGATGTTGGCGGTCTAAATGGTCGCCGGGTGATTTTTTTCCCAATGACTGGTAAGGTGTTATTACGCAGTATTGGGGAGCGCAAAGATATTGACCGCATTGCCGAAAATGAGATTAAGGTTATGGAGAAAATTACCCAAGTTAACAATGATAGCGATGTAGAATTGTTCTAAGATGATACAGGATCTGAAGGTTGGCATTGTAGATGACAGCCCCTTAATTCGACAAATTATCCAATCTGTTGTTGATGAAACGCCAGGTATGCGCGTGGTTGGGCAAGCAGGTGATCCTTTTGAAGCGCGTGAAATGATTAAGGCGCAAAATCCAGATGTGATTACCTTGGATGTTGAAATGCCGCGTATGAATGGCCTTGAATTTCTAGAGAAAATTATGAAATTGCGGCCGATGCCCGTAGTGATGGTGTCCACTTTGACGCAGCGCGGGGCTGATGTGACGTTGCGGGCATTGGAGATTGGGGCAGTTGATTATATTGCCAAACCGGATAATCAGGCGATGGGCGCTGAGAGCTTAAAGATTTTTTCAAGTGCTCTGGTTAGCAAGCTGAATATGGTTAAGGGGTCTAATTTTGCTGCGCATGGAAGGTTGCAGCATAATCAATCACGTTATGCGGGGCAAGTGGCCAATGCAGCAGTGAAACAGTATGCCTGTATTGGCATTGCGTCCTCGACAGGCGGTATCGAGAGATTACGGTATTTGATTTCTAATATTCGCATGGCCTTGCCGCCTATTTTAATCGTGCAGCATATTAATCATATTTATGTGCAGAATTTAGTCGAGCGTTTACAAGAGCTTGCGCCCGCGCATATCACTGTTAAGGCTGCGACGCATCGTGAGGCCTTGCAGCCCAATCATATTTATATAGCCGATAATCAGCGTCATTTACAGGTGCGGCAATTGGGGAATGAACTGCATGCCTATTTATTACAGGCACCAGCGCGCAATGGCTTTGTGGCATCAGCGGATTATCTTTTTGAATCGCTTACTGCGTTAGATAGTTTGCCTTTGATGGGCGTTGTGCTGTCAGGCATGGGTAATGATGGTGCGGCGGGTTTGCAGATGTTGCGTAAGCAAGGTGCGAGGACGCTGGGTGAAAATGAAAAAAGTTGCCTTGTCTATGGCATGCCAAAAGCCGCGTTTGAAGCCGGAGCGATTGAGCAAGAGTTGAGCCTTGAGCAAATTAGCGCTGTTCTCAATCAGCCTGCTTAGAAAAGCTCAATATCGTCTTCATCATCATTTTCGATGCTCATTGAAACGGCATCGCCGCCATTGTCGCCGAGATAAGCAATAAATCTCTCTTGGACTTTTGATAATGAAAATTGATCTAGCAAGGCTTGGGCTTCTTCTTTCGGCACATTTGCCTTTTCAGTGCCATTGGCTTCCATTTCTTTGATAAGGTCTTCAGTCTTCGTGCTAAGCGCATTGAGGGCAATTTGCGTGTGTTGCAGGCGTTGTTTAACAAAATCCTGAAACTGGAATGCCATGATGATTTCCATGACTGTTTTCTTGATTTTATCGACCGAGCTTTTCGTTTGTTCGGTAAAAGATGTCGAGTTATTAGCGTGATCAAAGAGGGCAATGATCATTTCTTCGATTTTCTTGCGCAATAAGGTGCGTTCGTATGTCAAAACGCTGTCTGCGACAAGGCCATCTGTTAGACGCTTTAGCTCGACCGTGGCTTCGCTGTATGAAAATTTACGGCCAGATATCATGATGTTTTTTGAGTTTTGCTCCTCAGCTGTTTTTGAGGATTGATCTTGCTGAATAGCATCTTTGGCGATATTTTGAAATTTATGGACTAAATCCTTTGTTTTTTCTTGGATATAGCTGTCCAGCTCGGTGATCTCGGCGTGCACACACTTAGCAATCCATTGTGTGTATTCCAAATGTTCTTGCAGTACATTTGATGAGTCGTTTTGTGTATTTTCGATGTGTTGCTTTTCTTCAGCCATAGTTTTAATCTTTTATTAAGTTTTTTTAATATAAACTTGAGGAGAGTGAGACTTATCTGGTGCTACTTACCTTTACTTCATTGCGTGAATGATGAATACTTCCCGCACTGTTTGCGTTTAACCATCATGAGGTTTTATGAAGCCCCTATTTAAAAACAATCAGGAAGAGTTAGACTCTTACCTGCCCCTCGTTAAAGAGAGTATAGATCAATGGCAAATGATTTCAATTGCTATTACGCCTGAATGCATCCTACCGTATGATGAAATTATAGCGAAGTTGATGGATGTTTATAATGGCCACCCTGGCATTGTTTTTAATGCTGGTTACTTTCGTATTTATGCATTGGTGCGTAGCAATAAAATTCACAATTATGCGCTGGCGCGAAAAGAGCTGCAAAAGCAGCTACCACAAGATTTTTGCTTCTTAAATTTCCGTGTTGTTACATTAGACGCGCTTGATTATTTGCGCGATATTTACATGAAGCCTGAGAGCAGTTTTGTTGATGATTATAGCATTTGCGAACAACAAGAAAAAACGAAGGTGTTAATCGCGGATGACGATACGATGGTCACCAGAGTTATGCGTAAAATCCTCGAAGAATATGCCGAGGTATTTGACGTACAAAAAGGGTGTGATGTTTTAGAGGCTTATAAAAGTCATCTGCCTGATATGGTTTTCTTGGATATTCATATGCCCGGGGTTAATGGGCTAGAGAATCTCACCAGGATTCTCAATTATAATCCGTGCGCTTATATTGTCGTGTTTAGTTCTGACAGTGTGGCACCGAAAATTTTAGAAGCATCCGAGAGAGGCGCAGCAGGTTTTGTAGGAAAACCGATTCAGCGCGGCCGCGTTTTAGATTATTTAAAGATTTGCCCGACATCGCGTTTTGAAGGCGAACGTTTATAACCGCTTAATATTCTCTTTTTGTCACATAATGATGGAAATGGTGGACCCGATCGGGATCGAACCGACGACCTTTGCAATGCCATTGCAACGCTCTCCCAGCTGAGCTACGGGCCCTTAGAAAGGGTATAGGCCGGACGATACTTCAACTTGAAAAAGTGGACAAGTGCTTTTTTCGATTAAAATGAATTTAACTGATTTTCCAGTATCTTGATGCGTTCTTCATAGCGCACTGTTTGATTTTGCATCTCAATTTTGGTGCGTTTTAGCTCTTCCTCCAGGCTGGAGAGTTTGGCGAGTTGTTGTTCACTGGTTAGCTGTGGGTCGAAGAGGAGGGCTTCAAGTTCTTTTTTCTCGATTTTGCATTGTGCGCGCTCTTTTTGTAGTTTTTGGCCGAGCGCAGTGAGTTGACGCTCGGCTTCTTGGAAGCGCATCGTTGCTTTTTCAAGATTCCAATCACTTGTATTTAGGATTGGCATTGTTTTAATTGTGTCGGTTTCATCGCCATAGATTGGCTCAAGATTAGCGGCCTCTTGTGCGGCTGTGCTTGGTTTTTGGCTTGGCGGCGTGATCAGGTTCTTAGGCTGATTTTGTGCATCAGTGCCTTCAGGCGCTGTTTGTGCTTTGATTTGTGCGTATAAGTGATCAGGCAATTTTTGCGGCTGTGCATTGGCCGTTGAGGCCTTTGCAGGTGCAGGCTTTGCTTTGACAGGCGCGGGTGCAGGATGTGTTGGCACAACCGTTGTTGGGCGCGCTGCTGTTGGCAATGGTGTGCCTGTTTGTGCCTGAATCTGGCTGTAGAGGTCTGCATGCGGGTTAAAAGGCGTTTGAGAAGGTGATGCCGCGGCTGGTTGAGGCGCACTTTCACCGGTGCACGCTGCAAAGTTTTTCACGCTTTGCTGCAGGCCAACCATCGAGAAATTAAAGTCATTGCCTTCGATCGCAAATTTTAAGGTCGGCGATTTTAGGGCCTTATCCATCATGTCTGTATAATTGCCAAGAGGAATAGACAGGGTTTCCTGATCGATCGCATGGACTTGCAATAATTGCGGCGCATCTTCGCCAAATGCAACTGACGCATTGTAGATTTTACCACTGGTAAAAACAGGCTGGCGGAAGTTTAGCGTTAAATTGGACAAGAAGTTTTGCGTGCCGTTTTTCTTATCTTCGATTGTGATGATGAACCCGTTATTAAACTGGTTTTTGATGCGGCATGTCAGGTTTGTATGGGTGATCTGCCATGTTTCGGCCGGATAAAAGTACATAGGATTCGCAAGCGCGTCCTGTCCTGTAAACAGGCATAGCGCGGCAATTGCCCCAGCGTATCTTATGGTTTTATTTATCTTTTGACGGATCATCGCCTGAATTTTTTTGTTAAAATAGATCTATAATTTCGGATCGTACCATCGGCGCGTTGGCTTAACAATGCTAAGGCGGGTGCAATCCCCTAAAAAACACTGTATAACTTTTTGACGATTATTTTTGCTTTAAGAAATGAAAGAGGGCCTTGTATGTCATTGGAAAAAATTACATCGGAAATTCAAAAGAAATTATCACTGTCTGCGCCTATTGAAGCGCGCATTAAGTTAGATTTTGGTGAAGATGGTTGCGTTTTGGTGGATGCAACGCAAAACCCGCCTGTGGTGAGTAACGCTGATGAGGATGCTGATACGGTGCTGTCGTGTTCGATGGATGTATTTAAGGGCATTGTTGAGGGCACGCAAGATCCAACGATGGCCTATATGATGGGCAAGTTAAAAGTGCAGGGCAATATGGGCCTTGCGATGAAGCTGAATAGCTTGTTGGAAGATTAGTCGCCTGTTTGGTTGGCGGCGTGATTGACGAAGGGGGCCTATGATGAGGCCCCTTTTTTATTTGATGTGATTTGCGATGTCCGCTGCCATATCGGCCGCAGTATCTTTGGTGCGATAGATGCTGATCAGTTCGTCATCTGGGCTCATGAGGTAGATATAGCTTGAGTGATCCATGGTGTATTCAGTCATGGTGTCGTCTTGCACTTTTTGTGCGTAGATGCGGTAATTCTTTTTAATCGCATCAATTTGGTCAACATTGCCTGTTAGGCCAATAAACTTTTCGTGGAAAAGTGTGATGTAGTCGCGCATGACGTCAACTGTATCGCGCTCGGGGTCGATAGTGATAAAGAGCGGCTGAATTTTCTCTGCCAGGTCCGAGGGCAGCGTTTTCAGCGTCGCGGTGATCTTTTGAAGCTCTGTCGGGCAGATGGCAGGACAGTATGTGAAGCCAAAATAGATCAGTTTATAATCGCCCTGAAAATCCGCGTTTGTACGCGGCGCGCCAGTGTGGTCAACCAAATCATAGGCGCCGCCGATGGAAATGCCTGCGACATTTTTCTCGGTTTTTGGGGTGGGGTTTTGGTTTTTGCTGATGACCAGCGCAAGGCTGATCCCTAAGGCAATAATGGCAAGAAGCGCAATGCGCACGATACGTTTTTTCATCTGATTATCCATGGCATGATTATATAGTGCATTTAATCGTGCTTGACAATTGGTGTAAATATGCAAAAGTGCAGACATTGTTGAAACCTTAGGGGTGCTGCTTTTGCGTTGTGCAAAGGGCGGCTGAGATTAGACCCTTGGAACCTGTCGGCTAGCACCGGAGCAGGAAAAGGAACGTAAGATGCCTCATATTATACTTGAGTATTCGGCAGATGTTGGTGATCATGTCGAAATTCCCGAACTTTTACATGCGATGCATAATGCCCTGGCAGATGCAGGCATTGATAAGGTGCGCATTAAAACGCGCGGCGTTGCGTTGCCGTATGCCGTTGTCGGCGAGGCGCAGCATAATGGCCACATGATGCATGCAACATTGTTGCTACTGGAGGGACGTGATGTTGCCACCAAGAAATCATATGGCGATCCGATCTTTGCGGCGATGAAAGAAGCCGCGGCAAGTTCACTGCCCGCTTGCGCAGTGACGCTTGAGATCCGTGACATGTCAAAAGACACATATTATCTGTAAAAACTGAAACATATTACCTTAAAAGGATTTTTATTATGGCTTGTAATTCTGATGCACAAAATGGCGCAGCAAAACATGTGTGCCCATCAACGCTTCATGTGACGCGCGGGGCTTTGCCTGCGAGTAAGAAAACATACGTGGGTGACCTGAAGGTTCCCATGCGTGAGATCGCACTGACGAACGGCGAGAGCCTTACGGTCTATGACACATCTGGCCCGTATACAGATGAAACGATTGAGCTTGATATTATGCGCGGATTGCCGAAGACACGCCTGAAATGGGTGATGGAGCGCGGCGATGTTGAAGAGGTTGAAGGCCGCATGGTGCAGCCAATGGATAATGGTTATAAGGACGAGGCACAAATGGCGCGCCGCAAGGTCAGCCATGAAAAATTCCCCGCCAGCCCTGAAAAGCCATTGCGCGCCAAGGATGGTCACAATGTGACGCAAATGCATTATGCCCGCAAAGGCATTGTAACGCCTGAGATGGAATATATCGCAGTGCGTGAAAATCAGGCCCGCATTGATGCGCATGAAAGCGCACAATATGGCGAGAGCTTTGGCGCGAATTTACCGAAATTGATTACAGGTGAATTTGTGCGCAAGGAAATCGCCGAGGGACGTGCAATTATTCCTGCGAATATCAACCATACCGAGCTTGAGCCGATGATTATTGGCCGTAACTTCCTTGTGAAGATTAACGCTAATATTGGCAATTCGGCTGTGACGTCATCAATTGGCGAGGAAGTTGACAAAATGGTATGGTCGATCCGTTGGGGCGCCGATACTGTGATGGATCTGTCTACGGGTAAGGATATTCACGATACGCGTGAATGGATCATTCGTAATTCGCCCGTGCCCATCGGCACAGTGCCGATTTATCAGGCGCTTGAAAAAGTGAACGGCATTGCCGAAGATCTGACATGGGAAATTTTCCGCGATACACTGATTGAACAGGCCGAACAAGGCGTTGATTACTTTACAATTCATGCCGGCGTGCGCTTGCCATATATTCAATATACGGCCGATCGTGTGACGGGCATCGTATCACGCGGTGGCTCGATTATGGCGAAATGGTGTATGCACCACCACCGCGAGAGCTTCCTTTACACGCATTTCGAAGAGATCTGCGAAATTATGAAGGCTTATGACGTGTCGTTTTCTTTGGGTGATGGCCTGCGTCCGGGTTCGATTGCCGACGCGAATGATAAGGCACAGTTTGCCGAGCTTGAAACACTGGGTGAGCTGACAAAAATCGCGTGGAAGCATGATGTTCAGGTGATGATCGAAGGGCCAGGACATGTGCCGATGCACTTGATCAAGGAAAACATGGATAAGCAGCTTGAGCATTGCCATGAAGCACCATTTTATACGCTTGGCCCACTGACAACGGACATTGCGCCGGGTTATGACCATATTACATCGGGCATTGGCGCGGCGATGATTGGTTGGTATGGATGTGCGATGCTGTGTTATGTGACACCGAAGGAGCATCTTGGGCTGCCAAACCGTGATGACGTTAAAGAAGGCGTGATTACGTATAAAATTGCTGCGCATGCTGCGGATTTGGCGAAAGGTCATCCGGGTGCGCAACGCCGTGATGATGCGCTTAGCCATGCACGTTTTGATTTTCGCTGGGTTGATCAGTTTAACTTGTCCCTTGATCCGGATACGGCGCGTGAATATCACGATGAAACATTACCTGCCGAGGGCCATAAAGTTGCAAGTTTTTGCAGTATGTGCGGCCCGAAATTCTGCAGCATGAAAATCACACAAGAAGTGCGTGACTTCGTTGCAGCGAACCCTGAAGGGGTTAAAGATAAAGATGAAACGCCGCAAGCAGCCGAGTAGCCTTGATTACACAAAGAGCATTTTTGAAAGGCGCCTTTAGGGGCGCCTTTTTTACATCCGTGTATAGGCGTGTTCAAATGTGTTGATCTGGTCGTGAGGCAGGCAATTATACTCATTTTTTGCAGCTGCGCGGTAATTTGCTTCGCGATGACGTTGGGCGATGAGAGCGGCTAGCGCTTCTTCTTCGCCTTCAAGGCCTGGGTTGCGCAAATATGCATATTCATATCCTTTATCGCGGCCTAGCTTGCCAAGATTGCGCTCGGACGGTGGGGCCGGCGTTGTAAATTTGCCCGGCGCGTATTCACAGTCTTGTAGGCCAAAGGTTTTTTCTAGATTTTCAATGATTTCGTATGCACTTTGCCCCGCATCATCCAATGTACGAATATCGACATTCTGATCAATTTCTGACACAGCGGTGTGTTTGTCGAGGAAGCGCGTGCGCCCTTGAAGCCCCTTAGCAAAAGTTTCAGGACTCTTTTTAAATTGGAAGGCGATAATTTTATCGTCTTTAAATTGATCGGCGTAAAACTTAGGCAGGGCAACATTTTTGTTTTTGCAAAGTTCGGGACGGTATTGCGCATAGATGTTATAAGTTTTTGTTGCGCGGTCATATTGCTGTACGCGCATAACACCGTTTTGGAAGCGGTGCACAACCGTATTGTCATCGTAGAAACAGCACCGCGATGAGATGCCGCGTTGATGCATATAGGTTGTAAGCTCTTCCAGTGTACCAGCCTTGGTGTATTTGCCTTGCTTCATGCCGTTGCCTAGCAAGTTGAGGTCTTTGAAATCAACCCATGACATGCTGCCTGCTGGCAGGCGCAGCGGATCGATATGAGCGAGTAATTTTGCGATTTCTTCTTTGGTTTGAATGCGGAAATAATCGGTGCGGTTTTCGCCCAGACCGTAATCATCTAATGTTTTATTTTGTGATCTCTTAAGACGATGGTTGCCTTCTTCGTAAACTTCATCAAAGGCCATATCATATAATGTATGTGACCCTGCCGCGACAAGAGCGGCGGGAAGTGTGTATTTTGCACTGATGAGGCCGACAGTTGTACCAGTTGCTGCTGTGGTGAAAAGACGTTTTGGCAGGCTTGCTACGATTTTATTCGTGCGGAGTTTAAAGCTGGCAGTCAGTTTGAATTTTTTGTCAACCACGTCATAGGCATTGCCCTCATCCCAGGTGTTGGATGCAACAAGACCCCAGTGTTGGTCGAGTTCATCCATTGCCTCGTCGAGTGTATTTGTTGTGGCGACGCGCGATGAGGTTTTATTAAAGAAAGCTTTGAGCCCTGTGTCGGTTAGGTTAAATGGAACAAAACTGCCGTCTGCGCGGCGCGTAGATACGCTAATGCGTACTTCCCATTTATTTTGTTTATTACGATTAACTGTATAGATGTAGTTATTATTGGTAAAAATGTAGGTGTCACTGTCAATATTCAGGCCTGCATTTTTCATGGCCTCGGATTGGTGTGATTGACGCACTTCGTATAGTGTAAAGTGCTTGGTCATGCGGTCTTTATGCTTTACGAGCAAGGCATCCAGATCTGCGATCAAGTCGTTTTGGATAGCCTCTAGGTTATGATAGCGTTCAAAATCATCAGGTTCGCCTTCTAAAGGGTAGTCTGCGATGTGATAGCACCGCTTTAATTTAGCATCCGTGATTTCGCCTGTAAGGTTGTGGCTGTCTTTGGAAAAAATTAAACCCACCGATTGGGTGGGTTCGTTGTAATAGAGGCGCGCTGCGCCTTGTGGCATATGCATAATCCCAGTTTCGGGATCTACAGTAATTCCGTCGTGATGAATGAATTTCTTGATAATGTTCCGGATATGGCCTCGGAAAAGGTGAACCGGCTTTTTATATTGTTCTCGCATTTTAAACACACCCGCGAATTTTTGTTTCAATATTATTGAAAATGGGTTTACGCCTCTTTTATGATTTGCGCAAGCTTTTTATGCGATTTTTTTTATGGGTAGTCGATGCGCATTAAATAAAGGCCATCTGGCGGGGCCGTGGGGCCTGCTGCGGCGCGGTTTTTGGCCTCGAGCGCGGTTTTAATATCTGACGGTTTCCATTTGCCTTCGCCGACCATTTGCAAGGTTCCGGCAAAATTACGGATTTGATGGTGTAAAAAGGATTGTGCCTCGGCCTCGATCCAGATTTCAGTGCCGCCATGATGATCATAAGGGCGGGCAGTGACGCTGAGGCGGTTGAGCGTGCGGATGGGTGAATTTGCTTGGCATTCTGCGGCGCGGAAGCTGGTGAAGTCATGCTTGCCGATTAAGTATTGTGCGGCTTCGTGCATGGCTTGGACATTTAGGGGTTTATATTGCACCCATGCCAAATCTTTCTCTAACCCCAGTGGGCATGCGCGATTAACGATACGATAGCGGTAGAGCTTATTGGTGGCGTCAAAGCGGGCGTGGAAGTCGGCGCGCGTAACCTCGCCATGTGTGATGACGATGGGCGCTGGGCGCAGGTGGGCGTTGATGGCTTTGGTGACTTCGAACGCGTCCATCGGCTTTTTGGTTGGGGCGAGGTCAAAGTGAATAACCTGACCTGTCGCGTGCACGCCTGCATCGGTGCGGCCAGCGGCATGAATGGTGATGTTTTGGCCAGAGAATTTGGTGATGGCCTCTTCTATGCTTTGCTGGATAGAGGGCACATGTTTTTGGCGCTGCCAGCCTGAATAATCAGTGCCTTTATACTCGACGGTCATGCGGTAACGGGTTAGATCACTCATGAAAGCCGATCTCCGACCGCTAGATACCCGCCGTTTAGGGCTGCCGTGAAATCCATGGCTTTTTTGCCAGCAGGCTGCACTTGTTTGAGGTGCAAAATAGTATCATTGCCGCACAGGATATGGCCTTGTTTATCAAGGATTGTGCCGATTTCTATATTTTGTGGGGCTGCAGCATTTTCTGCGGCTGGCGCGGCGGTAATGATTTTTATACGGTCGTCTTTGATGGTGGCCCACGTGCCCGGCCAAGGGTTTAGGGCGCGCACTTGGCGATCAATTTCGTCTGCGGTGTGTTGCCAGTTGATTTGACCGTGATTTTTATGCAGCATTTTTGCGTAAGTTGATCGCGCATCATCTTGGGGCGTCGCCTGTGGCATAGTGCCCGTATCCGCCAAAGTTTCTAGGAGTTCGGCGGTCATTTGTGCGCCCATGCTGGCCAGCGTATCATGTAAATCATTTGCCGTTGTTTGCGGGGTAATGGGACATGATTGGGATGCAATCACAGGGCCGGTATCAAGGCCAGCCTCCATTTGCATTAGGCAAATGCCGCTTTCCTGATCGCCCGTCCAGATGGCGCGCTGTATTGGCGCGGCGCCACGCCAGCGCGGTAAAAGCGAGCCGTGAATGTTCACGCAGCCATATTTGGGCGCGTCTAGAATGCTTTGTGGCAGGATCAGGCCGTATGCGGCGACAATAGCAATATCCAGATTATGTGCCTTAAAGGCATCTATATCGGCTTGGTCTTTGAAGTTGATTGGCGTGAAAACAGGAATGTTATGGTCCGCAGCAAAACTGTGCACGGGTGAAGGGATTGTTTTGTGGCCGCGACCTTTGGGGCGAGGAGGCTGCGAGTAGACGCATACGATTTCGTGCCCCGATTGCGCAATAGCCTCAAGAGCGATGCGCGCAAAATCAGGTGTTCCCATGAAACCGATGCGAAGTGTCTTCGTCATGCGCGCGGCGTTCCTATATTAAGTTTTGTTTCTTTAGTTTTTCGACCTTTTTCAAGATCATGTTGCGTTTCAGTGACGAAAGATAATCAATAAACAAAGTACCGTTTAGATGATCGATCTCATGCTGGACGCAATGTGAAAGCAGGCCTTCGGCCTCAAGCTCGGCAGGGTTGCCATTATAATCCAAATATTTAACGCGTACGATGGCTGGGCGCTCGACCTCGGCGGCTTGATGCGGGATGGACAAACAGCCCTCTTCCATGACGCTCATCTCTTCGGATTCGTAAATGATTTCTGGATTGGCCATGCAGATGGGGTTTTTCTTTTCATCTTTGCCTGCCAGATCCATCACAAGAACGCGGTTGAGGATGTCAACCTGATTGGCGGCAAGGCCGATGCCAGGCGCGTCATACATCGTGGCCAGCATTGTGTCCATTTGTTTGCGGATGTCATTAGTGACGCTGTCGATGGGGTTTGCGACGGCCTTAAGTGACGGATGCGGAACGTTAATAATGTCGTATAAAGTGCTCATGAGTGTATTAGCTATGGTTTTTTAGGGGTTAAATCAAGCTTCATTTGCTTTTTTCTCGTCATGGTCTTCGTCGGTGAGCTGAAGCGCGCGCGGGATTTCATTACTTTGTTCGCTGAGCGTGATCTCTGCTGTGGATGCGGTTGAGCCTTGCAAGTCCTTGAATTTGCGCGCTGCTGGCAGGACTGAGCGCTCGAACGAGCCGATGGCATCATTATACCCGCGCAGGGCTGCGCCAATATTTTTGCCGACTTTTTCCATGTGCCCAGTGAAGGTGAGCATACGTTTGTAAAGCTCGTACCCGCGTTCAGAGATTTCTTGCGCGTTTTGGGCAAGTTCCATCTGACGCCAGCTCATCCCGACAACGCGGATCAGGGACATTAATAATGTAGGGGAGGCAATAATGATGTTTTGCTGCGCGGCGAAATCAACAATTTCAGGGTCGGCGCGCAAGGCAAGGGAATATAAATGCTCGGACGGCAGGAACATCACGGTGAAATCGGGGCTGTCGATGTTTTCCCAATATCCTTTTTTGCCAAGTGCTTTGACATGCTCGCGCACTTGGCGGGCAATGTTTTTCATGATCGTTTGGTATTCTTCTTCGCTGAGATTGGTATCAAGGCGCTGCGTGAATTCGTTTAAGGGCGCTTTGGCATCAATAATAATGTTAAAGCCATCTTGCATATGGATGACGGCGTCAGGGCGTTGGCGTGATCCTTCCGCGTGCATAGAGACTTGCGTGTCATAGTGAACGCCCTTAATTAAGCCAGATTTTTCTAACAAGCCTTCGAGGATAAATTCACCCCATTTGCCTTGCGCAGCAGGATCGCGGAGCGCGCCAACCAACCGGGCGGTTTCACGGTTAAGCGTTTGTAAATCATTGCGAATGGCTTGGTCTGTGCCTTTGACTTGTTCAAGTGCTTGGTTGAGTGCCTCGAGATGCTTGTGCACGGGTTTGACCATTTCATCGATGGCGCGCTGGCGTTTATCCAGATCATGGGCGCCGTCTTGCTGGGCGTTTTTAAATTTTTCCTGCGCCAGTTGCATAAACTGTTCGCTTGTTTTGCTAAGCGCCTCTTGCGCGGTAGCCTTAAAGCGTGCGTCAAGGGCTTGCGTCGCACTGTCGAGAGCATTCTTGCCTGCGCTGACTTGTGCGGATAGGTCGGCATTTTGCCGTTCAAGCGTAATTTGTCTGCGGAACATAATCGCCGCGGTTAATGCCGCGCCAAAGCCAAGGCCTATGATGATGAAGAGTAGATTGTGAATCATGGTATTTTCCCTATAAGCGGTAATTATATAGGATATGCGGCGCTATGCACGTTTTTTCTGGTTTGCAATTTATGCATTACGCCCTAAACTTATCTGCACGATTGACAGCAAAATAATTTTAGAGTGATGTGCGCCAGGATGACTGATTTTAATAAAACAAAGATTATGTTTGTTTTGCCAGCTTTGACAGCAGGCGGGGCAGAGCGCGTCATGATTACCTTGATGAATGGTCTTGATCGTGATCGTTATGCGCCTTGCCTTGTGTCAGTGAGTGATAAAGGCGATTTACATGATTTGATTGATCAGGACATTGATTTTTGCACGCTTAAGCAAAAGCATCTAGCGCTGGGTTGGGCGGGATTGTTTCAACATTTACGCCGCGAGAAGCCTGATGTGGTGATTTCTACGATGGCGCATATGAATTTTGTTTTATTGACGATGCGCCCGTTTTTTCCAAAAACGAAATTTATCGTGCGCGAAGCCATTACGCCGTCTTTTTTGTTTAATAAGTATAAAAAGACATCGTGGCTGATTAAGTTGATGTATCAGATTTTATATCCTGCGGCAGATGCGGTTTTGTCGCCTTCGCAAATTATTTTTGATGAATTTCGTGATGTTTTGCGCATGTCATCCAAGAACTTTTTTGTGCTGAATAATCCAGTGAACACGAAAACTATTCGTGCCTGTTATGAAGCCCTATCAAAGAAAGATGCTGCGCATCATAAATCAGTTCATTTCTTGGCTGTGGGGCGGTTGGGCCGTCAAAAGGGTTTTGATCGTCTTATTGAATATTTGCCGCGTTTAAGCCTGCCATATGATTGGACTTTGACGATTTTAGGTGAAGGCGATGAGCGTGAGCATCTCGAAAGCTTAATTCGTAAACATGGTTTTGAAGATAAAGTTTTTATGCCGGGTCTTGTGCGGCCGCCGTGGCAACATTATTTACAGGCAGATTGTTTTTTGATGCCATCGCGGTATGAAGGATTGCCTAATGTGGTTTTAGAATCCCTTGCGTGCGGCGTTCCTGTTATTGCAACGCGTGAATCTGGCGGCATTGCTTATATTCGTGATCACTCGCCCAAAGGTGCAGTGCGCGTCGTAGACAGTATGCATGAATTTGTGCAGGCGATGGAGCAGGTTAAGCCAGGTAAGGCGAGCCATAAAAAATCATTGCTGAATGACATGTTCGAGCAAAAAGCTGTTTTCCGTCATTTTGTTAAAATCTTGCACATGGTTCAGCGTTAATTTTTACGTTATTCATTGCTGTAATTATTTATTATGTAGTTGCTAAGCGTTGAGCTAAAGACTTGGTGTCCTGTGTAATTCAGATGCCCTTTAGGTGAGGCAAATCCTCGTAAATCTTGTAGCGTTATATTTGGGGGCAGATGTGATTTTAGATCAGATTTTAGGTCGTAATATTCAATATTATTGTTCTCAAGCATCGCAATTAGCGCTGTGTGCGCGCTTTGGGTTAATGTTTTTGGACAGCTTTTCCAATTGTCATAGAAGGCATAGATGATTTTTACTCCGGTTCTGTTTTGAAGGGCGCTGTATTGCCCCAATAAATGATTGATGAGGGCATGGGTTCTTTGAGAATTGTTATCTTGTGTTTGACTGAGTATTTTCAAGCTCTCTATTGCTTCGTTTGGGCATGTGTTTGTATTTTCAGAAGAGTGAGCAGTTTGTTGCACTTTATTTATTTGGAGTTCATCGAGGAGTCCCCGATTCATACGGTTGTTGAGTACTGTAAAGAGTTTTGAATGGTTCATTAAGAAGTAAAAGGCATCGCCGATTATTGATGTTCTGATTTTGTACCCTCGTGATTTAAGGTACTTACGGTTAATACGAATGTTGCCGATTTCATCCATTGTATAGAAGGGCAAGGAGCCTCCTTGTGAATACTCTATACGATGTGTCAAATTTGCAGGACTGTTGATGATTATAAGTGTATCGAGGTCTAATAGCTCTGTGAAATATTTGCTGCGCTCTAATTCTATGACAGGGGTGGTGCCAGATAGGCCTAAATTGTGCACGTTAATGCTGTTAATGCGGGAGCGTAATATTTCTTCAGTTTGAGAAACAAAGGTATCTATGTCGGCCACTTGCAGGGCCTCAATGATTGAGTTGCCAATTATACCTATATTCTTTGCATCAGGATTTTTGATAAAATTATGGCGCCCATTTGAACGAATAGCGAATTCATTCGTGGAGATTTTTGCCCTGTTTTCTGTTGTCCATATGCCTTTTACATTCTTACGATGGGTATAGGCGGTTTTGGCATCTGGTCCGTATAACGATACCTCTGCAACGGGTAAGGTTTTCCAGGCTGGTGTTAGTTCAATGCATCTAAGGACAGCTTCAAAGAGAAATGCTGCGCAGATTAAGCCGCAACAAAATAAGCATGTTTTTTTAAATGCGCGGAACAACATGTTTAAAACCTAAAGTAAATGAATGGATTGTCGAGGGCTTTTGGTAGCAAGAGAATTGTAAAACATAAACCGATTAGGATACCCCAACAAAAAGGTTGGTTGATTTTCTTCATAAGCTTGATGCCTTTAAGATTGTAGTATCTGCCTTCCAGTAAATGCAAACCACCTAATACTATCATGCCAGACCATATCCAAGAGAGATTGTTCATATTGAGGGTAGACGGCGTGAACATGATTTGCAAATAGTCTAATGCAAAACCCATATTAGGAGCGCGGAAAAACACCCATAGTATTACTGTAACTAGCAATGTTCCTAGCCATGAAACGAGAGGCCGTTTATTGAAAAAAGGTGCGCCTATTCGCCACAGTAATATGGCAACGCCCCAAGAGGCGCCCCATGCAGCGAAAGTCCAGTTTGCACCATGCCATAGCCCCATTAATGTCATAACCAAGATTAAGGCAGTTAGTTGCTTTATTGGGCCTTTGATTTTATTTCCGCCTAGAGGAATATATAAATAATCACGCACCCATTGTGACAAGGTTATATGCCATCTCTGCCAAAATTCTTGCGGGCTTTTGGCGAGGTATGGTTGTTTAAAGTTTATCGGCAGTCGAATGCCGAGGAGATATCCTAGGCCTAATGCAATATCCGAATAGCCAGAAAAATCATAATAGATCTGAAAGGTAAATGTTAGTATGCCCTGCCATGCGGCTAGGGCGGTGTCTGGCATGATAGAAAAATTTGTGTCAACGATAGGAGCTAGAGAGTCTGATAAGATAACTTTTTTTACAAGTCCTAGTAAGCATAACCCCAGCCCTAGAGAGATGATGGTGTTGTTACGCTGTCCTTTTTTAAACAGCCTGTTGATTTGGTTTGAGATATCGTTTGCACGTACAATGGGCCCTGCAATCAGCTGTGGGAAAAAGGCGACGAATAAATAAAATCGAGGAAAAGAGGTTATCTGTCTGCAGGTTCCGCGGACGATATCGACCTGATACGCGATCATCTGAAAAACATAAAAAGATATCCCTAAAGGGATAATAATTTGCGTATTAAAAATTTCATTGGCGCCAAGGGAACTGCCTAGGAAGCTGCTATATTTGAAATAGAGTAATGTGGCAAGGTTTATGGCGACGGTTGTTGAAAACACAATTTTACTTCGACTTACATAGAATGAAGCCCCATAGTTGAAGATAATCATTGTGATGATGAGCGCTAGATCTTGCCAGCCGGCAACAATATAAAACAGGAAACTGGCAAGGATATATACTGCGGGACCTATTCGCGGTATTTTCGAGAGGCCGTAAACAATTGCAAAAAAGAACAGAAAATATAAGGCATCAAATCGCATGAGAATCTTAATCGTGAGACGCGGTTAGAGCAATAATATTTTTACGTAAGATATGCGTTTCGACTAGAGGGGTCTGATTGATTTTATTTGTAATCTGCAAGAAGGCTTTTACTTCATCAGGGTTAATATTGTTGATTTTTTTCTTGTTATATTTTTGTGTTTTGATTCCAAATTTAATTTTGAATGGCAAAAGATTCTTGATGATAGGTATGTGACCTAATGGTTGTAGGCAGAACCATATAAAGGCTTTAAATGAAGCCCAATTTAATCGTGGCAAGTTTTTGATTTCTTGTAATTTATAAGAACATGGCTCTACGTTAAGTTTATTAAATAAGCTGATAATTTTTTGTGTAGATTCATAAGAATCGATGCTATCGGCCCATCCTTTTAGCCAGTCATGTCCTTTTTGGACTTCTGGGTATAAGTCATTGATGTTTTCTCCGTTGTTGACTTTATCTAGGAGATCAAGGACGTCCTTATCGCTGGTTACATTAATTGAGACCTTTGATGGAACTTCTAGGGCATACTCAGGGTCATTAAAGCCACGACAATAAGATATGACGGGTTTTCCTTGCAGGTGAGCCTCGACAGCAGTTGTGCTACCACAATGGAGAATAGCCTTAGCACCAATTAGCCAGGGCGTTACGCTGCCTTCAAAAACTACATGGACGTTACTATAATTTTTAGCTAGTTCATCCCATGGATCACGGTTTTCAGAGGGGTGTGGGCGAACAATGATATTTGTATTTGGAAATTTTTTGCTAAGAGGATCAATGATATCAACGAACCCATAGTAAATGTTTTTCGCATATTCCTCATAGCTTTCAAAGAATGCAACGGAATCTTTGGTAATGAAATGTCCCGCTTTATAGATATCCATTGCACCGTCTTTACCCATGGCATGGTTATAAGATCCAAAGCTTGTTGG